>Ga0105048_10000014_pt1 | contig 205387 bp, 179 predicted proteins | sample MAT05_FD_78382 | JGI IMG/M metagenome (GOLD analysis project Ga0105048, IMG submission 78382) | Freshwater microbial communities from Lake Fryxell liftoff mats and glacier meltwater in Antarctica - MAT-05 | ecosystem: Environmental > Aquatic > Freshwater > Ice > Liftoff microbial mat | place...
ATGCGTTCATTGCATCAGTATTGCAATAGGGAGATATAATTGAACATGTTTCGCCAGTTTGCGGACACACAGTAGTAAATGCATAAATGTATTCTCTAACTGTTTGTTTTTTCACGATTGCCCTATCTGCCCTGTGGATCCAGCATTTGCGAACATGATTCATCACAAGTGGAAAGCTTAACGCTTAATTCACTCTTAGTAAGGTGGGGATTCAATTTTAATATTCGCATCAGGCAAATATAGTCTTTTTAATTGACTTGTTAGCGGTTTAGTATAAGCAAGCGCAAGCAAAAATTTAGTTCCGCCTTTTTTAATTTAAGTAATTTATTAAAATATATTTGCCACATGGAAATGTCGAAACGTGTAAAATTATTTGTTTTCGGAGCTATTTTAGGCTCTTTAATTATGTACTTTTTTGTTTTAAAGGATAGGAACATTTACATAGGGCCCGAATCAGTTATTGTGGGTAAAATTAATAATGGAAAACCACAAATTTCGCCCCTAGCAAAATGCAAAATGTTGTGCTTAAATATTAGTAGTGCTGATGTAAAAGAGTTGCTTAACAATGCCGACATCGACTTTGGCGCAAGCGATGTACATGGTGTACCTTGTAAAACCTACATTATTAATAACACCAATGATGAATCTAATTTAAAGCAAGTTTCCTTTCAACTTTGCGATACCCTAATTGTACTTTCTGATATGGTTACTTTGCAAAATAAACCATGCGATTGTAAATAATCGAACCAATACATTTCACGATAATTATCAGTTGTATTTTGATGTAAAATCGTATCATATAAATTCTCAAAATAAAAATTTGTGCGCCCAAATTAGGCTACATTACCAAACAATAAATTTCAATTATGCAACCCAAAAAAATATTTTTTCTCGACGCTTTTGCCCTTATTTTTAGGGCTTATTACGCCTTCATAAAAAACCCACGTGTAAACTCTAAAGGCTTAAATACATCGGCAATATTTGGTTTTGTAAATGCTTTGTTAGAAGTGCTAAAAAAACAAAATCCAAGCCATATCGCAGTAATTTTTGACAGCAAAGAAGATACCGTAAGGCACCATGCCTACCCACAATACAAAGCAAATAGAGATGAAGCACCCGAAGATTTAAGCAAAGCAATACCTTATATTTTTCAGTTGCTGGATGCGCTAAACATTAAGTATTATATGCTTAGTGGCTATGAAGCTGATGATATTATTGGCACGTTTGCACACCAAGCTGCGGCAAAAGATTTTGATGTTTTTATGATGACGCCCGACAAAGATTATGCGCAATTGGTAACGGATAAAATAAAAATGTTTAGGCCTGCAAGACTCGGCAATGACATTGAAATATTGGGTGTTGAAGAAGTGCGTAAAAAGTTTGATGTAGCCGAACCAATACAAGTAATTGACTTGTTGGGTTTGATGGGCGACAAAGTTGACAACATACCTGGCATACCCGGAATAGGCGAAAAGACTGCCGTTTTACTGATTAAACAGTTTGGTACTATAGAAAATTTAATTGCAAATGCAGAACAACTTAAGGGCAAACAAAAAGAAAATGTAATAGCTTATGCCGAACAAGGGTTGCTGTCGAAACGATTGGCAACCATTATTTTGGATGTGCCACTGGAATGGGATATTGAAGACACGGTACGCAAAGAATTGAACAAAGATGCCGTACGCGAATTGTTTGCAGAACTTGAATTTAAAAGACTTGCAGCAACTTTGTTAGGCGAAATTTTACCTGCCGCATCTGGTGCTGCTCCCGATTTATTTTCTGCGCCAAGCGATGAAAATTCTGAGGAGAACAGTGAACCAACTGAACAAAAAGTATTTGCAACATCGCAAACCATTGAACATAAATACCACTTAATAAAAACAGAAATAGAGTGCATTGAATTGTTGAATAAATTGATGCAAGAAAAGGCAGTTTGCTTTGATACTGAAACTACATCATTAGAAATTACGGATGCCGAAATTGTTGGAGTTTCATTTTGCTACAAGCCTTATGAAGCATACTATGTAGCGGTTGGTGCTGATAAAATTGAAGCACAAAAAACCATCGATATTTTTAAGCCATTTTTTGAGAATGAAACCATTTTAAAAATTGGACAAAACATAAAATACGACATGGCAGTTTTAACCAATTATAGTATTGTAATAAAGGGTAAAATGTTTGATACAATGTTGGCACATTATTTAATTAATCCGGATTCGAAACATGGCATGAATGATTTGGCAGAAAACTATTTACAGTACAAACCAATTTCTATTGAAACACTGATTGGCCCAAAAGGGAAATCACAAAAAAGTATGCGTGATATTGATTTAGAAATTGTGTGCGAATACGCAGCCGAAGATGCCGATATTACTTTTCAATTGTATCAAAAATTTGATGTGTTATTAGGCGAAGAAAGTAGGATGAAAACAGTTTTGATGAACGTGGAAACGCCTCTTGTGCCAGTGCTTGCAGCTATGGAACGTGAGGGTGTTAGTTTGGATGTGGATTCATTAAAAATACTTTCGGAAGGGTTGGAAAAAGACATTGCTGTGTTCGAAAAAGATATTTTAGAATTGGCTGGCGTGCCTTTTAATATTGCATCTCCCAAGCAATTGGGCGACGTGCTTTTTGAAGTTTTAAAGATAGATGAAAAAGCAAAAAAGACAAAAACTGGGCAATATGCAACGGGTGAAGAAGTGCTCATAAAGCTGGTAAACAAACATCCTATCATCAATAAAATTCTTGATTTTAGAGAGTTGGTAAAACTCAAAAATACGTATGTAGATAGTTTACCTTTATTGATAAATAAAAAAACAAACCGCATTCACACTTCTTACAATCAAGCGGTGGCGGCTACTGGCAGGCTTAGTAGCAACAATCCTAATTTGCAAAATATACCAATTCGTACTGAACGCGGCAAAGAAATTAGAAAAGCATTTGTTGCCCGAAACAGTGATTATACTTTGCTTTCGGCAGATTATTCGCAAATAGAATTGCGCATTATTGCCGCACTTAGCAAAGACGTAAATATGATTGCTGCATTTAATAGCGGACATGATATACATACCGCCACAGCTGCAAAGGTTTACGGAGTGGACATTGCAGATGTTACAAGTGATATGCGTCGCAATAGCAAACAAGTAAATTTTGGTATTATTTACGGCATTAGCGCATTTGGTTTGAGTGAACGCATAAACATTAGCCGTACCGAAGCAAAAGAGATTATAGACAATTATTTTGCAACCTACCCAGGTGTGAAATTATACATGACAGCATCCATACAAAACGCCCGCGAAAAAGGATATGTAGAAACTATTATTGGCCGCAGAAGATACTTGCGTGATATAAATAGTGCCAATGCAATTGTGCGTGGTTTTGCCGAACGCAATGCCATAAACGCACCAATACAAGGCAGTGCAGCCGATATGATAAAGATGGCAATGATTGAAATTTATAAGGAATTTAATGAACAAAATTTACAAAGCAAAATGACTTTGCAAGTGCATGACGAATTGGTTTTTGATGTGTATAAACCAGAGCTTGAAAAAGTAAAAGAAATTGTGGGGCGTTGCATGCGCGAAGCCTTACCTGTTGGTGTGCCAATAGAAGTAGAAATGGGTACTGGCGCTAATTGGTTGGATGCGCATTAGGGGGAAGCTAGAAATGAATACCCATAAATATTAACGTTATAATATTCAAAGCAGCACTAATATTTATGTTTCTAAAAAAAGTAGGAGTCGGAATTGGCAAACAACTAATTTTGAGCAATGTCATAATTTTTTGTGTCCATTCGATACAAAAGCTGCATTCACCTGATTATAGAACCTTTACAGATTGATTATAGCAGCAGTATGAAAACGGTTTCTCAAAAACTATAAATAAGTTTTGCAATACTCTTCAAAGGTAATCCCAATTGTATCTTTTTCCGATACTATTGGTTCATTGCACTGCCAATCAATATTCAATGCAGGGTCATTCCACATAACAGTAACTTCTGACGCCTTGTTATAAAACTGAGTACACTTATATGTAAAAATTGTATTGTCTTGTAGCGTAGTAAAACCATGTAAACAACCAGCAGGAACGTATAGCAAATAATTGTTTTCGGCGTTTAACTCAACAGTATAATGATTACCAAATGAAGGTGAATTTTTGCGCGCATCAACCACAACATCCAACACAGAACCTGTAATTGCCCTTACCAATTTTCCTTGAGTATGGGGTTCTAACTGTATATGTAAACCACGTAAAACATTTTTGTGCGACATTGACTGGTTGTCTTGAACAAACTCTTCATTCTCTCTTAGTAATTCAGATACTTTCTTGTTATAAGTTTCAAAAAAATGCCCACGTATATCACCAAAAACAGTTGGTTTTATTAATGTAAGCCCTTCAATGTTTGTTGATATTAATTCCATTATGTACTGCGAGTAAAAATTCTTTTGTACCATGGCAATGTATCTCTAAATGGTACATCTTCATAATAGCCGTAGCCGTAGCCATAGCCGTAGCCGTAGCCATAACCATATCCATAACCATAACCAGGGTTTAATTGGTCAACGCCATTCAAAATAACCGACATATTTTTAATACCATACTCTTCATTAAGGTTATTTATTTTTTCAAAGAAGAAACGTTTTGAATAGTTAGAACGGAAAATAAATATAGGGTAATCAGCTTTTACAATATTGTTTATACCATCAGAAACAATTCCAACAGGTGGATTATCTATCAATATAATGTCGTATAATGTTTTTAAATGGGCAATGGCCTCATCCATTTTTATACCAATAATTAACTCGGCAGGATTAGGAGGTATAGGCCCTGCAGGTATAAAATCCAATCCTTTTAATGAGCTGCTTTGAATACACTCTTCCACACTTGTTTTTCCAATTAATATTGTACTCATTCCAACATTATTTGGTGCATTAAACCCAATGTGAATTTTAGGTTTACGCATATCCAAATCCAAAATACACACTTTTTTACCTGCAAAGGCTATAATGCCAGCTAAATTTATTGCCACAAATGTTTTTCCTTCGCCAGATACTGATGAGGTAATTGCAATAACACGAGGTTGGTCATCATTATTTATAAACTGCAAATTAGTACGTATAGAACGAAATGCTTCTGCTATAGATGATTTGGGGTTTTGGTCAACCAATAATTGTGAAACAGGAATGTTCTTTTTATACGTAGGCACTAATCCTAAAATTGCCAAATCAGTATATTTTTTAATTTCATTGGTTGATGTTATGTTATTGAATAAGATATATTGAATAAATACTAATATAAAAGATGCAACAAACCCAATTAATAGGCTTACTAGCATAATTGTATTTTTATTGGGGTATATAGGATTTCTAGGAGGGTTAGCATGTTCTAAAATTTGATTATTAGAAACATAGCCTGCAACACTTATTGAGTATTCGGCTTTTTTATTAAGTAATAAGTCATACAATGCTTCGTTCACTTTATAAGAACGGGTAAGTTTTGTATAGTCTAATTCAACATCGGGCAAACTGGCATATTTTTCTTCAATAAAACGAATTCTTTTATATACTTTAGCTTCTTCTTCATTTAGCGTATTCATGTAAAAATCTATCTGTCTTAAAAGGATAGTTCTTTTTTCATTCAAGAATTTTTTAGATTTCTTTACATTAAAATTTTTATTGGTGTTTTCAATTATTAACTCTTCGTCCTTATCAAATAAAGATTTTATTGATTGAATGGTAGAGTTCAAGTTCCCTTCAAAACGAGTACCTGATAATACCCACGATAGATTATCTGCGTCTAATTTTTCTTCTTTAGCGGCCCCTCTAACCTCTTCTAAAACGGTTCTTTGAAACTTTATAGCCGCAAGTTCGTTTTCGCAAGTATTAAGCCTTGAGGCATAACTTTCTGAGTAGCCTCTTAAATCAGTTATTTTTAATTCACGGTTAAGGTTATTAATTTGGCTTTCATATTCTTTTAAAGACTCGTATGCCTTCAACAGTTGCATGTCCAAAAATTTAACTACTTTTTTACCACTTTCAGACTTTTTTTCAATAGCAAATTTATCAAACTCTTCTGCAATAACATTTACAACATCTGCTGCTTTTTTAGGGTTATTATCTTGATAAGAAATTTGAATAGTACCAGCTTGAATGTTTAGAACAATAATGTCTATTTTTGATAGATATTTATCGGCTAGGTTATTCATGTCATTAATTCTGAAAAAGAAGCCCTTGTTTTCGTCTATTTTATTATCAGCACTTATGCATTCCTCAGGTGTAATTAAATTTATCTTTAAGAAAAAATCGTCAAAGTTGCCCCAGATGCCAGGCTTGAACTTACGTTCAATTTTCTGTGAACCTAAAGTATATTTAATACGATACGTGTTTTTGTTTTCAAATTCTATGTAAATTGGCACATCATAAATGTCATTATTTAAAACCTTCACTTCAGCATTGTATGTGGGGCTTTTATAATGTTCATTTACTTTAAATGTTCCTTTAAAAAAATACTCTACTTGTAGCGGTAATCGTGATAGTGCCTTGTTTAAAAACACTTTAGAACGCATTAATTCTACATCACTTGTCAATACAGATTCTGAAACACCATCGTAACCAAAAACTTTACTTGCTTCGGTATTTAATGCAATTTGAATTGTTGATGACGAGTCGAAAATTTCTGATTCGTATCGAACATATAAATAGCCAGATAATATTACAATAAGCAAAAACAATGCAATAAAAAACAAGTTCTTTTTAGCAATAAAAAGAAACAAGTTTAAATCAAATTGCTCATTTAATATGGACGAAGAGCCAGAATTGTTTTTATCCATACCTAATTGCTTACTCTCCTAAAGTTATAATAAACAAGTAAAAATGTGGTAGCAAAAGAAATATACGGAAGTATTTCTCCTGAAAGCCTTGAAATGAATCTCGGGCGGGTATCAACGTAAACAATATCATTTGATTGTAATATTATATTACAAACTTTGTATGATTCTAAAGTAGAAAGGTCAACTTTATAAACTTTTGGATTTGTTGATTGACCACGAATTATTTTTATGCTGTAAGCTTCAGAGTTACCAGCAAGACCACCAGCCTGTGCAATTGTTTCAATGAGTGATACAGAGTTACCTGATAGTGGAATTATTCTTGCACTTCCTTCGCCACTCCCAAAATATATTATTTTTCTGCTTGATACAGATAGTATTACAAACGGTTTTACATAAAACTCACTGTATATTGTTTCTAAAGTATCTTCAGCTTGGCGGATGGTTAAGCCCGATAAATTAATTAAGCCTAAAAGGGGTAATTTAGAAGTACCATCAGGGCTAACAATAAAAGAAGCATTGCCGCCACCATTACCACCGCCTCCACTTGAAGCGTTTATATTCATATCTACTAATTTGAAACCATCATTAGAAAATAATCGGAAACTAAAAATGTCATTAATACCAATTTTAAACTCCTCTTTTGGGTTTAATTTGGGTAATGAATCAAATTTGAAATCACTGGGCGTTTCAAGCATTCGGGAAGAGTAAATTATTTTACAACTACTCAAAAAAAATGAGGAAATAAACAGTGCGAATAAAAGTTTTTTTATCATAACAAAAACAAGTTGGCAAATCTAATAAATAATATGAAATATAAGTTGGTGTAGGTAATGCAAAAGTGAATTTTAGTTATACCATATACTTTTTTGAATACACTCGCGTATTTAACGAATGCTTTAAAACCTTAAAATAGTATGTATAACTGGTTTAAACCAACACATTAGATATAGAAGTATAGCTACTTTTGCAAACTAAAAATGTTACTGAAGACTATTTTTCTTTGTAGCTTTGCATTTGCAAAAAAATAAATTTACAAAATTTAAGACTAAAATAAAATTCAAATATGATTACCCAAGAATTAGTAATTGATGCGCTAAAAAATGTTGACGACCCTGATTTAAAAAAAGATATTGTTACATTAGGTATGGTGAAAGATGTAGTGGTTGATGGCAAAAATGTAAACTTTACAGTGGTACTTACAACGCCTGCATGCCCTATGAAAGAGATGATTCACAAGGCCTGTGTAAATGCAATTATTCACTTTGTGGACAAAGAGGCAATTGTGAATGTGCATATGACGGCTAACATTACAAGTCAACGTAGTGGTGGCAAAGCATTGTTACCCAATGTAAAAAATATTATTGCAATAGCATCAGGTAAAGGTGGTGTGGGCAAATCTACTATAGCGTCAAACTTAGCGGTAGCATTGGCAAAGCAGGGTGCAAAAGTTGGCCTAGTTGATGCTGATATTTACGGACCATCGCAGCACATTATGTTTGATGTAGTACATGAAAAACCTTATATGAAAGACGTGGACGGCAAAGGTTATATGTTGCCAGTTGAAAGCCACAATGTAAAACTTATGTCATTAGGCTTTTTCGCTGATGCCAACCAAGCTGTTGTGTGGCGCGGACCAATGGCCGCTAAGGCATTAAATCAATTGTTTACAGATGTTTGGTGGGATGAGTTAGATTATTTATTAATTGATTTGCCACCAGGCACTGGCGATGTGCATTTATCATTGGTGCAATCGGTACCTCTTACTGGTGCAGTAATAGTTAGCACACCACAAACAGTAGCTTTGGCCGATGCTCAAAAAGCCTTAGCCATGTTTCAATTGCCAAGCGTAAATGTTTCTATATTAGGCATGGTTGAAAACATGTCGTATTTTACACCTGCCGAATTACCCGAAAACAAATATTATATTTTTGGAAAAGATGGCGCAAAAAACCTTGCCGAAAAACACAATATTCCATTACTTGGCGAAGTGCCATTGGTGCAATCAATAAGAGAAAGTGGAGATGTGGGGCGGCCTGCGGTACTTATGGATGGTACAATACAATCGGATACTTTTATTACTATTGCGCAAAATTTGGCACAGCAAGTAGCTATTGCAAATGCAAATAAACAAGTATTGGTAGCTTAATTTTTTTTATTTCTAAAAGTCAATCAAATGTCAACAGCTATTATAGACCCTGCAATTATTAATAAAATTGAAGACGCCTTAAACCAAATGCGCCCATATTTACAAGCCGATGGTGGTGATGTGGAATTGGTGGAGGTTACCGAAGATTTTGTTGCAAAAGTAAAGCTACTGGGAGCTTGCAGCAGTTGTAGTATGAGCACAATGACAATGCGTGCTGGTATTGAAGAAGCCATAAAACGAGCATCATCTGAAATTAAAAGTGTAATTGCAGTGTAACTTGGCTTTAAAAATTTTCGCCTAAATTTATGAAAGTATATTTTCCTAACTTAAACTCAATACGGTTTATTGCAGCGTTATTGGTTATTATTCACCATATAGAACAATTTAGAGATGTGTTTGGGCTTCCAAATTACTATCAACACCCAGTACAAATAATTGGAAGATTAGGGGTAATACTATTCTTTGTTTTAAGCGGTTTTTTAATAACCTATTTGTTGTTGGTTGAAGAAAAAGAAACAAAACAAATTGACATTAAAGCCTTTTACATCCGCCGTATTTTAAGGATTTGGCCTCTCTATTATTTAATACTTGTATTAGCATTTTTTATTTTTCCACACATCAATTTTTTTCACGTTCCTGGGCATGAGCAAACGCATTGGATAATGAAAATAATATTGTTTTCTATTTTTTTACCAAACTTGGTTATTGCGTTTGGCGGAGGTGTTGCTTATGCAAGCCAAGCATGGTCTATTGGTACCGAAGAGCAATTTTATTTAATATGGCCTTTTCTGATGAAATTGGTTAAGAATAAATTACGCTTATTACTCTCAATATTAGCTACCTATTTAGCTATTAAATTAGCATTGGTACATTATTCATACAATGCAAATTTTATGACAATGCTTAAAATATGGGATTTGTTTTGTATTGATTGTATGGCTATTGGAGGCTTATTTGCAATTGTTTGGTTTAATAAATACGAGAATGTAATATTATTCTTAACCCACAAGGCCACACAATTAACAGTTTGGGTATTAACTATATTATTAATTGCGAATGGCATAAATTTTGGCTTTTTGCATTTTGAAATTTATTCAATAATGTTTGGCATTATTATCTTTAATTTAGCTGTAAATACAAAATCTATTGTACAGTTTAAAAATCCAATATTCGATTATTTAGGAAAAATTTCTTATGGGTTATACATGTTTCATGCCATAGGAATAGTTGTTTCCATAAAAATATTTATGCACTTTAATATTGCAGAAAATATTTTTATTTATCCTTGTAGTATTTTGCTAACAATTATATTAGCACATGTATCATACAACTATTTTGAGAAACGATTTATTAAAATGAAAGTAAAGTTCTCTAAAGTTATTAGTGGCGATAATGCCTTAAATGAATAGTCAGTAATTATCCAACAACTACCATTGTTCCCAACGATTCGCCTTGTACCAGTTTCATTAAATTACCTTTTTTATTCATATCAAAAACAATAATTGGTAATTTGTTTTCGTTGCATAAAGTAAAGGCCGTCATGTCCATTACATTTAAGTTTTTTGCAAATACTTCTGCAAAAGTAATGGTATCAAATTTTGTAGCGTTGGGGTCTTTTTCTGGGTCGGCAGTATATATGCCATCAACGCGAGTGCCTTTTAAAATAACATCAGCCTCTATTTCAATTGCACGCAATGAAGCCGCTGTGTCAGTTGTAAAATAAGGGTTTCCGGTGCCTGCACCAAAAATAACTACACGTCCTTTTTCTAAATGTCGTACTGCCCTGCGACGAATAAATGGCTCACAAATTTGTTCCATTTTTATTGCAGAAAGTAACCGCGTTTTTACTTGTATTTTTTCGAGTGCACTTTGCAATGCCATACTATTTATAACAGTTGCCAACATACCCATGTAGTCGCCTTGCACACGGTCACTGCCATTTTCTTCGGCCTGTATGCCTCTAAAAATATTGCCACCACCTATTACAATTGCAACTTCTAAACCACTTTCAACCACCGCTTTTATTTCGGATGCATATTCACTCAAGCGGTCATTGTCAATGCCAAATTGTTTGTTACCCATTAGCGATTCGCCGCTTAGTTTTAGAAGTATGCGTTTGTAAGCCATAAATATTATCTTATTTTTTGTGCAAAGTAAATTTATTTTTCCGAAAAACGAACCCAGCATTTTAAATGTACATAGCCAAAAAATTATAGGCGAATTATTGAACATCAAAAAACTTAACCTGTATAGTATTCGTATTTTTATTTGAGAATAACTCAAACAACCGCAATTTTTATACATTTGAACCATGCATAAAACGCCCGACATCCGTAATCTTACTTTACCAGAAATTGAAACCTTTTTGGTTTCTCAAAACGAAAAAAAGTTCCGGGCAAAGCAAGTTTACGAGTGGCTATGGAGCAAGAGTGTGAGAAGTTTTGACGACATGACAAACTTGTCTAAAGAGCTTAGAATATTGCTTCAAAATAATTATACTTTTAAAAGTGTAAGCATTGCCGACAGTCAAATAAGTAAAGACCGTACCATAAAAAATGCTTTTAAATGTGCCGATGGCAATATTGTAGAAGGTGTATTAATACCAACATCGTCGCGCATGACAGCTTGCATATCATCGCAAGTTGGCTGTAGTTTAACCTGCAAATTTTGCGCTACCGGCAAAATGGATAGACTTAGAAATTTAGAGGATTATGAAATTTATGACCAATTGGTTCACCTCAAAAACCAAGCACAAAATGAGTATAATATTAACCTAAGCAACATAGTGTATATGGGTATGGGCGAACCATTGCTAAACTATAAAAACGTTCTTTCATCTATAGAAAAAATAACATCGCCAATGCCTTTTGGTTTGGGTATGTCGCCGCAGCGCATTACGGTTTCTACGGCTGGTATCGCTAAAATGATTATTAAACTTGGCGATGATAAAGTGAAGTTTAATTTGGCACTTTCATTACATGCAGCTAATGATGATAAACGAGACAAAATAATGCCAATTAACGAACACAATAATTTGGAAGTTTTGGCTGATGCGATGAATTATTTTTATGAAAAAACAGGTACACGCGTTACTTACGAATATATTGTATTCAGAGATTTTAATGACGGAATTGAAGATGCAAAGGAGCTTGCCGACTTTTGCGATAAATGTCCTGCAAAGGTCAATATTATTGAGTACAACCCCATAGATGGTGGCGAATTTTTGCAAACAACCCCTGCCCGTTTAGAAGCTTTTGTAAATTATTTAGAAAGCCGTTATGTTATAGTAAACGTGCGCCGCAGCCGAGGCAAAGATATTGATGCCGCCTGCGGACAGCTAGCAAATAAAAACAAAGCAATGTCAACCAATTAATTTACATAAATGGATATTCAAAAATTTATAAACAAGGCCTTAACCGAAGATGTTGGAAATGGTGATTATTCATCACTTTCATGCATACCCGACGATGTGTATTCATCAGCTAAACTATTGGTAAAAGAGCCTGGTATTTTGGCGGGTGTTGAAATTGCCAAACAAGTTTTTACAACTGTAAGTGCACAACTTCAAGTGCAAACTTTTATAAATGATGGTAGCGAAATAAACCAAGGTGATATTGTATTTATTGTGGAAGGCCCTGCGCAAAAAATACTTACTGCCGAACGCTTGGTGCTTAATATTATGCAGCGTATGAGTGGCATTGCAACACTTACATCGCGATTTGTAAATGAGTTAAAAGGCACCGAAACCAAATTGCTTGATACGCGAAAAACAACGCCAAATTTTAGGTATTTTGAAAAATTAGCCGTTAGCATTGGTGGTGGTTATAACCATCGTTTTGGGTTGTTTGATATGATGATGCTCAAAGACAACCATATTGATTTTGCAGGTGGTATAGCCGAAGCTATTGCAAAAGCAAATGAATACAACAATGCCAATAATTTGAATTTAAAAATTGAAATTGAAACAAGAAACTTAGACGAGGTTCAGCAGGTTTTAAATGTTGGAAATGTGAATAGAATTATGTTAGACAATTTTGACATATTTACTCTTTCGCAAGCAGTATCGCTAATTGAAGGTCGTTATGAAACAGAGGCCTCAGGCAATATTGGTTTACACAATATTAAAAACTATGCACAAACAGGTGTAAATTTTATTTCTGTTGGTACTATCACACATTCTTATAAAAGTTTAGATTTAAGTTTAAAAGCTGTAAAGTAATATTGTAATCGTTTATAGAATATTCCCAAAAATAAAAGAATGTGTATTCTGCATCTCTAACTTTGCAAATATATTAAGGCTATGGCGGATGCATTTACGCCTTCTTGGCGGCCTACATAGCCCATTTTTTCATTGGTAGTAGCTTTTATTGAAATACAGTTTTCGGGTATTTGTAATATTTCGGAAATGCACTTTACCATTTCAGCTATATAAGGTGCAATTTTTGGATTTTCTAACACCAAAGTGGTATCAATATTTCCAATTTTGTAGTTATGCTTTTGTAGCAATTCTACTACTTGTTTTAGCAATATTTTACTATCTATATTTTTGAATTTATTGTCGGTATCGGGGAAATGTTTTCCAATATCGCCTAACGCAGCCGCACCCAATAAGGCATCGCAAATAGCATGAAGTAAAACGTCAGCATCGGAGTGCCCCAATGCGCCTTTTGTGTGTTCTAATTTAATGCCACCAAGCCAAAGCTCACGCCCTTCTTGCAACTGATGCACATCAAAACCAAAACCTATTTTAAATGGAAACACCTACTTTGAGTTTAAAGTTAACATTGAATACCACAACCAATAAATTTAAACTTTACGCTTAATTTATTAATCGTTTACAGCTTTTTTCTTACTGCCAGTTGCTTTATCAAAATCAAATGCCAAAGTAAATCGGAATGTATTGTTTAAAGGACTGTTTTGACGACTTTGAGGTATTAAATATGCTCCGTCTAAATGAAACACATTGTATTTTAAACCAAAGCCTAAGGTTAAAAATTTACGGTTTCCCTTGTATTGGCTTTCCCAAAAATAACCAGTACGAATTGCAAAAACATTATCATACCAATACTCTAAGCCACCTGCAAAGTTAATTTCTTTAAACTCTTCTTTTGCGCCACCTGGTGCATCGCTAAACGAATTAAAAACACCAGAGGCTATGCTACCATCGGGTATTTTACCAACAAATACTTTTTTATTTTGCACAGAATCAAACTCATAATAACCAGCTGTAGGCACTAATAATTTATTCATATCAAAAGCAATTGTAAGTTTGTTGTATTGGTCAAGATTTATATCCAAAGCAGTTCCCAAACGTAAATTGGTTGGCAAAAAATCTTTTTTGCCGCTGCTATTGTATGAGATTTTTGCACCAATATTTGAAATATTTATACCAATATTTAACGCGGTTTTTTTGTCGCCCATTTCCAAATCAGCTTTACGGTAAAGTGCCGATATATCAGCAGCTACAGACTGTCCTGCTCTGTAATTTTCGCCACCTGCATATTGCCCACCAGTAAGGTTTGAGTATATGTAACGCAATGCCAAACCTCCGCTAAAATTATCAGATAACTTACGCGCATAAGCAACATCCAAAGCAAATTCAGCAGGTTTAAATTGGCCAGTAGTATTGCCGTTAATATCAGTAAAAATAATGTTTCCTAAATTAAAATAACGCAATGAGCCAGCAATAGTTTGTCCATTCCCAACCTTTAAAAAGCCAGATAAATATGCCAAATTAATATCAGGCACTAATTGTCGCAACCATGGTGTATAAGAAATTGCCATGCCACCTTTACGCTCAGCAAAAGCATATTTAGAAGCGTTCCAATGCATTGAATTTGCATCGGCAGAAGTTGCTACACCTGCTTCGCCCATGCCACCTGCACGCGTATCGGGTGCAACCATTAATACTGGCACTGCAGTGGTTATTGTGTTTAATTGTAAATCGCCTATGCTGCGCACAGTTTGTGCATTAAGCGCCGATACAATTAGAAAAATACTTGCGAAAAGGCAAGCTGAAATTTTAAAATTCATCTTTAATTTCTATAGTTAATTCAAAATAACATGAGCCACAAACCTAAGCATTTATACTATAAATGCAAAAACATAAGTGGTGCTAAATTTTTTAGCGAATACAATAACGCGAAAACAATAATTTTATTACAAATAAAAATATTTAATAAACGGTATTACGCATTTGTTTTAAAAAACTACTTACAATAAACAATTATTTAAAATTTTAAACAATTGTTTATCAGTTGATTATGAAATTTAAAATATATTTTTTTGCTTGGCATTAAACCTCATAATAAAACCATCGTCATAGTTGCAAACCGGTTAACAAAACAATAAAAATTATAAACTCTTAAAAATAAAAAAAATGAACACAAAAAAAGTAATCTTAAAAAACACTTTGGGTGTAATGTTCGCAACAGTATTATTATTTAGTGCTTGCGGCAAAAAAGCAGAAATAGAAACATCTGCAAACAATGAAGAAGCCACGGCTCAAAACAAAGAAGAAGGAGATGCTATTGGCAACGAAACGCAAAATATTGCTGATGCCTATGCTGCCGACAAAAGTAGTAGTGTAGTGCGCAATGCATACAATGAAATTGCTGAAGCGAGTGGTTGCGCAACTGTAACCCACGACACTGTAGCACAAAACATAGTTATAGATTTTGGAACAACAAACTGCTTGTGCAATGACGGACGAAACAGACGTGGTAAAATATTAGTGAGCTACACAGGCGGAAAATACAAGGATGTAGGCTCTGTAAAAACCATCACTTTCGACAACTTTTATAGAAACGATAATAAAATTGAAGGTACAAGGGTTGTTACCAACAAAGGTAAAAACGACTTAAACAATTACCACTGGGAAGTAAAAGAAACCAATATGAAAGTTACTAAAACTGATGGCAAAACTCATACCTGGAATAGTGCTCGTGACCGTGAAATACTTGCAGGATATGATACTAAATTATTTAGCGATGACGAATACAGATTAACTGGCACTTCAGCTGGTGTAAACCAAAATGGCATAAACTATACTGCAACTATTATTACGCCATTACACAGATTATTATCGTGCCGTTGGATAGACAAAGGTGTGATAGAATTTGAAAACGAAAAAGGTGCAAAACGCACTTTAGATTTTGGAGACGGTGCTTGCGATAACATAGCAATGGTAACAGTTACAACAACAAAAGGTAAAACCAAAACGAAAGAAATTACTTTGAGATAATTTAATAATTGGGTTGATAAAAAGCGCACTGAAATATTTTTAGTGCGCTTTTTTATTGCTAAAAATAAATAGAGTAACACTTACAAAAACAACGAGGAGTGAATTGGTTTATTAACAAAAAAACAAAACAATTTCAAATTATTTTGGATTTGTAGAAACAGAAAAAGTGGAACAATTAGTAAGTTTTTTTCCAAGTGTAGAAAAAGCAGGTGATAACAAATTATTTAATTAACGGCGTTATCTGCTTTTCTAATTCTGATATTTTATTGTTTAGTTCGGGTAGTTTTTTAAACATTACATAGCTGCGTTTATAGTCGCCTATGCCAAATGCTGGTGAGCCTTGCACAATTTCATTTTCGTTAGTTATGCTTTGTCCAATACCACTTTGGGCGGCTATTTTTACGCCATTTGCAATGGTTAAATGTCCTACAATTCCCACTTGCCCGCCAATCATACAATTTGCACCAATTTTAGTACTGCCTGCAATGCCTGTTTGTGCCGCAATAACTGTGTTTTCGCCTATTTCTACATTGTGCGCCACTTGTATTAAGTTATCTAATTTTACACCTTTTTTAATGATAGTGCTACCGAGTGTGGCACGGTCAATAGTTGTGTTGCTGCCAATTTCAACATTGTCTTCTAAAATAACGTTCCCGATATGGGTAACTTTCATATTTCCGTTTTCGCTATTAGGCGCAAAACCAAAACCATCGCCACCAATAATTGCTCCTGAATGTATGGTACAATTGGCTCCAATTATGCAATCGTGGTAAATTTTTACACCTGCATAAATTGTAGTATTATCTGCAATTGTGCAATTGTCGGCAACGTAAACGTTTGGAAAAATTTTCACATTATTTCCTATTTTGACATTTGCTCCCATGTATGCGAATGCTCCAATGTAGCAGTTGGTACCATAGATAGCGGTTTCCGAAATAAAAACTGGTTGCTCAATGCCTGTTTTATTTAGCCGCAATTGGTTATACATTTCCAATAATTTTGCAAATGCTACACGTGCATCGTCAACCATTACAAGTGTTGCATTTACTGCAGATTCGGGCACAAACGTTTTATTTACAATTACAATACTTGCTTGGGTAGTGTAAATATATTGCGTGTAGGCAGGGTTCGATAAAAAAGACAATGCACCTGGTTTTCCCTCTTCAATTTTTGCTAACGATGATACACGTGCATCGGCATTACCAATTATTTCGCCTTGTAAAAGCTGTGCTATTTGTGTTGCTGTAAATTCCATTTTTCAAACTTATAAAATTAATTTTATCACTACCTCATCAAATACATTTTTCCAAATTCATGCTTAAAAAATTGGTCGGCACCACTTGTGCGACGTTCAATTTTTTCATTATTTATTTCAGTAAATACTTTGTAAAAATAAACGCCATTTCCGAGTGGGTCACCATATTGGTCAGTGCCATCCCAAGCGTATTCAGTAATATTTTTGCCAATGCGAATTTGCCCTAATTCATGCTGCGTAATTTCACGAACTACTTTGCCACTAACCGTAAGTATTTGTATTTTAAACCATGTTGGCAACTCACTACCTGTTAATGTAAATACAAATTTTGTGGAGCTTGTAAACGGATTTGGATAATTCATTACTTGCGTGATACTTGATTTATTTACCACTTCAAAACCAATGCTAAAATCATTGTTACCACTGCGGTTGCCGCTTGCATCAATAGCTTGTATCGTTAATTTATAAACTCCATCGGTTTTAAAATTTGGGTTGTATTCTATTTTTGCTTTGTTATCGGCAACAGTTGCTGGCGTAAATTTTAATTGCTCTGTACCATTACTTGTAAAATAAATTCGCTTTTGCAAAGTTGTATTTGGCTCTGTAATAAACACCCTGAAACTTGCAGTATCATTGAGTGCTAAGTATTTATTTTCATCTTTTAATAAGATATTTATAAATGGTTTTGGCGAAATAATATCACCATCCATAATGTGATAACCATCAAAAGTAACATCAAGCAATGGGTTTATTTTATCGCCACTTATGTTGAATTTTACAAAGGCTTTGTTGTTGAAATGATATTGTTCTAATTGGTCAAAATTATTGGTTTGCGCCACTAATGGATTTGCCTCAACCCATAATTTATAATCGCCATAAAGGTTACGTGTATTTATTTCATACTCAGGAATAATTGTAGTTGCAATGCGCAAAGAATCTTGCCTTTTTAACTGAATATTAACTATAGATTTATCAGGTTTTTCTAACCAATATTTTACCAATAAACTATCCATATTTGCATCGCTTACATTAACAATTGGCATTTTAAAACTAAGGTTTTCGCCTTGTTGAACTTGGCTTTTGCATAATACAAAACCAGCGTTTTGATTAAGCGCACACTCAGGTGCAGGCTCATACAAAACATGCCAACGTTTTAACTGCGATGCCGTTTGCAAAGTTGAATCTTTGTTAAAAATATTAAGTTTTAAATAAGGATAAGTTGTCGCGCTAATGTTACTTAAAGCAATGTTGTTTTGAGAAAAATTATTTGACAAAAGTGTATCGACAACGCCATTGTTTTTAATACCTAAAAGTTTAAATTTTACACTGTCGTGCGATGGATTTTCTAATGCAGAAGTTTTCCAAGAAAGAGTATCCCAACGAGAAGCAGGGCCAATAATATCAGTTGTTACATCGCCAAAATAAATGTTGGTAGTCATGTTTGCCGCAAGCACAAGTTCAAATCGGCCATTGCTACTATTATTAGTTTCTAATGCAGTTTGCGGATGTCCTTTTTGTGCAAAGAAAATCCATGCTCTATTGTTAGGCAAATAGCGCACACTATCCGAACCCAAATTCTCAAAAACGGTTCGCAATGAAGTATCAGCCCAAGCCTGAAAATCGCCTCTTATCCAAGTATATGCAAGCACATAGTTACCCGCTGGCACTGCATTTACCAACATGTTTTTTAGCCCTTGCATTTGTCCAGCACTTGTTGGGCTAAAAATGAAATATTTCAAATGGTTTTGTGATGATTGGTTGTTGTTTGAATTTCCAAAATTATGTGTTGGGTTTTGATTTACTCCATTGCCATCAATGTAATTTATTTCCCATGGTTTTAGTGTTGCCGAATCTATAATTGCAATGTGTATTGCCGGCGAATAACTGTTGCCAGCACTTTCTTGCAAGTCGGCACCAATGCGGTATTCGGTAGCAAACAAATCATTATCGGGCGGTATTTGCCCAGAAGGGGCACTAAAAGTTCGGGCAATAACAGATTTTGTAATCGTACCAAAATCAAAACTCCTATTTGGCCTATTATACTTTACTAAATTAAATTTATCATTCTTAAACTGAAAAAATTGTGCTTGCCCCCAACCTTTTTTATTGGCAATGTATTGGAAAGAATTTTCACGCCATTTGTAAGGTGTGGTTACATTGCTATCGGGGCTTACACGCCAAAAATAAACAGTACTATCAGTTAACGCAAAAGGCAAATTCCACTCTACAACACCACCGCTTTGTGTAATAGTATAACTTATTTTGAAATTAGAATTATATAAATCTGTGGTATCAATTTCAAATTTATAAGCACGCGCTGGTGCAAACGGGTCAAGGGTTGATGCTTTTAAAGTGATTGCATTTTTAGGTACAACCGAAAAATTAAATGGATAAACTGGTATAATATCTTTAGAGATAATATCAAAATTTACTATTATTTGATTATTGGTTTCATTTAATTCTTGTACAATATTTAATGCATCTACAAAAATATCTAACTTGTTGCTGCCTCCACCATTAGCTTGGTTCACGGGTAATTTTACTTCAATTGTATCAATAAAAAATGGCGCTTTTATAGTTTTTATATAGGTGTAAAAATTGCTGCTATCAGGTAAATATCTTTTAAACTGAACTATTATGTTTTTATTAACCGCAGCACCTTCATTTTTAATAATAAGGTTCACTGTAAACGAATCTAAATCTGTGCTAATGCTAGTTGGGGTGTATGATACGGATGTTTGCGAAATACTATAGTCAGGATTTTCAAAGTAGTTAGATTTTATGGCAGGGTCGCCGTGTAAAGTCATTGTAAGGCAAGTTTCTTTTAGTAAATCATCGCCTGGAGTTTGCACAGTATTTATGGCTTCTTTAATACATTCGCCAAAAGATTTTCCATACATTTTTTGCGCTACGTTTTTTACTAACTCTCTGCTAAAAACCCCATTTGGCCCAGCAAGCCCTGGTGACGATTGCGCTAAAAAACCTATTGCTCCTTTTTCCGGAATAAAAATATATTCTTCACTTACAAACTGATAGGTTGCTGTTGGCCGTTGGTGTATGTCGCCCACATTGCAAGAGTTAGCCATTATTATTGGATATTTTCCAGTGTTGTTATATGCGCTTGGCGGTTCGGGGCTTACATCAAAACTACTACCCGCCGCATGTCCGAAAAAGTTCATAAAACTTACGCCATCTTCAATTAGTTTTTTAATAGAATCGGATTGTGCAATTTGAATTGGGTCGGCACTTGTTTTTTTGAAGGTTGTAATGTTTGCACCAAACAAAGTGTCTTCGTAAGTAGATTTATATTGGTTTAAAATATAAAGAAATTGATTTTGTTCTCCAAGGCTTGTGCCACCTGCGAAGTGCAAACCATTTTTCATCCACATTGCTTTTGGTGTACTTTCATATTGGTGTACTTTTTGTAAATAGTCGTCAACTTGTTGTGTTGTTGTAGCTGCAAGCCGCCCTAATGCTATCTTTGGCGCATAACCATTGCTGCCTGCAATTTTCGCGGTAAGCAAATTATCGGCACCGTAAAAACCCCAAGTTGGTATTAAACATGCTTTGTATTCGTTTGTATCATTTTTGTAATACGGCGATAAACGTCCTTTTCCAATTATAAATAAATGCTTAGGTACGCTATCAAATGTGGTGGCAGTAAACTCAGCAAATTTTCTAATAGCCATCGGATTTTTTCTTATTCCATAAGCAAATTGGTCATACAATTCATCAATATCGGCAACTAAACTTGTGTAACCTTTTGTATTTCGATAGGCCGCATAATTATTTGCACTACTTAAAAGTTTTTTATGTGTAACAATTAAATAATTGGCATTTGATTGTTGGCTGTAGTTTGTGAAAAATGCTGATGCAGTAACAGGTTTTAGTTGTACCACATTTAAAATGTTTGCTTCGGCTGTGATGTAACATTTTTTTTCGTTACCAAAATTCTCAGACAAAACTTGGTATGAATTTCCAGTATTTACAGCACTTGTACGTTTTTTATTTATAAAATCATAAAACCAAACGGGTGTGCTAGAGTTGAAATTTGTAAAAATTAATTTAGATTTTAACTGGGTAGTATCGTTTGGAAAATACATCGTAAACTTAGATTTATTCTCTAAGTTTAATGTGTGAGGATAATTCAAATACACATAATTATAATATATATTGTCTCCGCATGAAGAGCCTGTAGATAATGGGAAAACATTTATATATAGCGGGCTAGGGGAAAGAAAAGAGGGGTCAAAAGTGTACGAAAATTTCAAATCCTTAATGCCGTCCCAAGTAGTATCTGATATCAAAATATTTGCAGAAATATCTCCTAAAAATAATTTTACTCTATGGTCATTTGTAACTGAAAAATCTTGATTGAATGATGCGATATTCCATTTGTAAGTTGCCTGTGGCCCACCCAAATATGGGTTTAAAGTAGAAAACCCAAGCTGAGCATAACTTCCAAATTGATACCCATAACCTTCGGCTTCAGAATATTCTGGGTTGTATGTTCCGTAATAATTTGACTGCCCAAAATTGTATGAAATATTATCACTATAAAAACGTCGGTGGAAAAAGTATGACGCGTCAGAATAAGAACTAAAATTTGTATCATTTACATCAATCAACCTTTCGTTGTTTGTATCTAAACTCCAGGTAAAATAGTATGTGGCGGTATCATTAAATAAACTAATAACTGGATTTGTAATATTGTTTGGTGTTTCATAAGCCAAGCTATCAAACCAACTATCATTTTTTAATGCATAAAATTCTATAAAATCATTATTGTTAAAAACGCCATCCGTGTCATTTTCATTGGCGATATAAATTGGCAACTCCTTTCCACGCCCGAATATTTGAATTTGTTTTGGATGTATATTCGCTAAATCAACACCAGCTTGCTGCAACGTAGTTGGCGAAATGTGGTATAAACCATCGGTTCGAATGTTAAACTTATAATATTTTTGACTATAGTTTATCCAGCTATTTGTGTTTTGCGAAATAGCATTTTCAAATAGGAATAAGGAAATTAAAAAAATGAAAAATTTGTAACTATTCCTCATGCATCATCATTTAAATTATAGTAAATTTATTTACGAAATATATCGGCTCTAATAGAAAACAAATGCGAAAGCAAACCAACTTGCTGCCCAACATTTGCTAGTGCATAATCAATATAAAGGTTTCCATTTTCTTGTAATGGAATTCTAAAACCTAAGCCAATATTGGGCTGTATAACTTTTTTGGCTATATTATTTGTTTCTAATATTTGTTGCACATTGCCCAAACCGCCACGTAGCCAAACTGTTTCGGCATAGCCAATTTGCAAGCCCATTCTCGGGTCAACATTCCAATTTTTTGAACTTATAAAAGTGTTTTTCTGACCAAAAAATGTATTTTCTAAATTAATTTCTGCAAGAATACTTAGCTTTTTGTAGGTGAATTTTTTTGCTGCGCCCAACACTATTTTTGGTTCAGTAAGTTCAACCGAATTTTTTGGAATTAAATTTTCTGTTTGAGAAAAAACCAATTTTTCTTTGTCTGTTAATGTAAAACTCCAAGCATTAAAAGTTGTTGTAATGTCGCGTGCCATTAAGCCAAAAAGCCAACCATTTTTTTTGTATTGAATACCAAAGTCAATTCCAAAACCATTTGCTTTAGCGAAGCTACCAACCTTGCGATGTATTATTTTTGCTGAGCCTCCAATAGACAGTCCTTTTACTTTTAATTTTCTACCATACGAAAGTAAAAAGCCATAATCGGCAGCCGAAAAACGTGTTACTCGGTTATAGTCTATTTGCCCTGACGCATCAATTAATTCTAATGTATTCGGAATATCGTCAACTGCCAATCTAATTGCGCTAACGGCAAAAGCACTATTAGAATCAATAGTTTTGCTTACTGCGGCGTAATCGTATTTAGACAAACCTGCAAAATATTCACTGTGCATAAGTATAGCTTCAAAATCGGTTTTGCGGTTGGCTGGTGCTAATCCAGCAGGGTTCCAATAGGCTGCCGAAATATTATTTGCGGTGGCTACGGCGGTATTGCCTGTGCCCAAATATTGCGCGCCAACACCAATGTTTAAAAACTCATTACTGTATTTGCGTATTTGCGCATTCGCACAAAAAGGGAGTATTAGAAAAACTAATTTAAGGTACTTCATTTTGGGTTCTTTAATTTTTTAAAGAGTATAAACACAAATAAAACAAATTTATTGCGTTGTGGTAATTATTTTTTTGCTTTGAGAAGTGAATTCATTAATAAATAAAAAACATTTTCTGCATTTGAATGGCACACGGTTCATTGCATTTTTGCCTGTTTTTTTTACTCATTGTTTTTTTAGTAGGAGTGCAGCAATTCAACAAAGTGTGGTATATAATTTTGTGCAGCAACATTTAAAATTAGGACTTTTGGCCTTGGATTATTTTTTTGTTCTTTCTAGCTTTCTTATTAGTTGGATAATTTATGAGGAGTATGAATCTACAAAAAAATTTAGGGCAATAAATTTTTATGTGCGCCGTTGTTTACGAATTTTTCCATTGTATTTTTTGGTTGTAGGTATTGGCTTTGCCGCATATTACGTAAGTTTATATTTCGGTAAACCCATTCAACAATTACCACCTTTATATAATTTTTATTTGTTTATTCTCAACTTTTTTATGAAGAATAACGGAATTAATTTTCTGTTTTTTCTTACTTTTTTTTGGTCTGTTTCGGTAGAAGAACAATTTTACGTTTTATGGGCATTGGTGCTAAAATACTTAAAAAATTATGCACATTGGTTAGCAATTGCTTTGGTAATTGTCTCCGTTATTTTTCGGGCATCACACTTACAAAATAATAATCTGTTGGTGTTTCATACTTTTAGTAGCTTGGGTAATTTCGGAATTGGTAGTTTGTTGTGTTACCTATTTTTTTTCAAAAAAAATGCTCAGGTTTTTATTGATAAGATTAATTTATCTGCAAAAAAGGGAATTTATTTTTTGGTTTTATTATTGCTAATTTTTTACAATAATATTTTTAACACAGCAGTATTAATAGTGTTTGAAAGACTTATTTTTGCAATAATTTTCGCCTTTATAATTGCTGATTTTTCTTTTGCAAAGCAACCAACGTTTAATTTAGAAAAGCATAAAACGATAAGTTATTTTGGAACACTTTCTTTCGGATTATATTGCTATCACGGCATTGTACTAACTTTGTTTTTAAAATTATCAACACAATTTAATTTTGACAACCAACCAATATTTGTATTTCTTATTGTACCTATTTCTGTTTTTTTTGCAACACTTGTTCTTGCACATTTTAGCTACAAATGGTTTGAAAATCCGATATTAAAATTGAAGAAAAAATATTATTGAAAGATTGAAAACTTATGAATTTCCTTTAAAATATTTATAGGCAACAATTAGCATCCCAAAATTTTCGCCATGCTCTTTGCCAAGGTGTTTGTGGTGAATTTTATGTGCTCTTCTTATTCCTTTTACGTAATCATTGTTCCAATTGCGCCAAATTTTAAAGCGCTGATGTATAATAATATCATGTACTAAAAAATAGGCCAAGCCATAAAGCGCAATGCCAATGCCAATAAACAAACGAAAATCGTTGAACATAATACCAGTAACAAAACAATATGCACTAGGCACAGCGAATATCAGAAAGAAGGCATCGTTTTTTTCAAAAAAACCAGGTTCTGGTTGGTGGTGGTCTTTATGTAAATACCACAAAAAGCCGTGCATTACAAACTTATGTGTAAACCATGCCATAAATTCCATAAAACAAAAAGTAGAAATTACAATTAGAATATTAGTTAACATAGCAATTAAGTTTATTATTTATTTAAAGAACAAATAACAAGTAAAAATAAAATTTGTTCTAATTTTTTAACCCAAAATAAAAAATTTCTCCTGATAATTTGTCAACAAAATTTTTACTGTACATTTTTTAAAATAAATTGTGGCACTGTTGAGTTTTTATCTACTATAAAAAAATCAAATTTATTCTTTTGTATGAAATTAGTAAAAACCAAAGAGTCGTTTGTTGAATTATTGCAAGCAGTATTTCTAAAATGATTTATTGCACTTGAAGAACCATGTATATACCAAAAAATTATTGACGAAATTTGCCAAGCACAACCTCTTTATCTATAATTAATGATGAAAACAAAACTAATTATTGCAGTAATACTCATGCAGTATTGCTGCACTTTTTCACAATCAAAAAATAATAATTGGATAATTGGATACACCTACTCATTAAATTACAGTTTTAGCTATATTGCTAAAATGCATTTTCAAAATGATACTTTTACTATTGCACCACAAAGCAATTCTTACCGAGTACCTTGCCAAGTATCACAAGCGGTAATAAGTGATAGTGCAGGCAATATGTTATTTTATAGCAATGGTGTGAGGGTTGCCAATAGGGTGGGTAAAATTATGCAAAATGGTGATAGTTTATCGCCGTGCCCATTTAATTTAAACTACGATGCCCGAACCTATGGTGGTTTAAATATCAGGCAGTTGCATAATAATTCCCAAAGTTGGCATTAACAATGAATACTATCTTTTCCATCTAGGTTTAAATACTTTTCCATTTGTTTGGCATAGACCCAATGTGCCCGACACTATTATAGGTTGGGATGTCCCTTTAAGATTACATTACAGCATAATAAACATGAGTTTAGATAGCGGAAGGGGTGTGGTTGTGCAGAAAAATTTAATTGCCATTCAAGATACAATTGCAGGTGGTTTTTTAACAGCTACCAAACACGCCAATGGGCGCGATTGGTGGTTGGTAACAAGTGAGTGGAGTGAGAATTGTAACTGTTATTACAAATTATTAATTACACCATCGGGTATTGAGGTTCAAGAAAAACAATGCTTAGGTGCAACACGCAATTTTATTGACTACCAAGTTACGGCAAAGTTTAGTGCCGATGGCACTAAATATGCGCGTGCCGATAATTTTAACCAACTTACCGTTATGGATTTTGACCGTTGCACAGGCGAGTTTAGTAACCCAATTCATATTGTTGTAAACGATACTTTACATCCTATTGGTTTGGGGGAAGAGTTTTCGCCTAATAATAAGCTACTTTATATCATCAATAACTTATTCCTGTATCAACTAAAATTAGAAAACCTTAGTAATATAAGTACTCCTCAAGTTGTAGGGGTATTTGATTGGTTTTATGATACCGCCTTGGGTGGTAATCTTTATACAAACATTCATTATCCTACGCTTGCACTCAATGGCAAAATATATTGTGCCACCAGCAATAGTACACGTTTTGTGTATATAATTGACAAGCCAAATGTAGAGGGTGTAGGTTGTACCTTTATAAACCATGGTTTATTTTTAGGTGTGGTGGCATTGCGCACAGCACCTAATTTTGCCAATTACAGCTTGGGCGCATTAACTTGCAGTATCTGCGATACACTCACAAGTAGCATTGCGGCTCTATCCCTTAAGGAGGGTTGGGGTGGGCTCAATCCTAACACCGCCAACACTTATTTTACATTAACTACAAACTAAGCGGCAGTATGCCTTACACACTAACTATTTACAATAACATTGGCACCTTTGTACATAGTGGTTTTGTGTACCCATGGTTTACAAACCAATATGTTGAGTGCGGTACTTGGGCAAATGGCGTGTATGTAACGCAGTTAAAAAGTAAAGATGGCGTAACAATCAGTAGCAATAAAATAGTGGTTTTGCATTGATACAATTGATGATGAATGATTAACAATGACAACAACAATAAATAAAAACCTAAAAGTAAATTGCTGGCAGGTACCGGCTCATTTTTCAAATCCGTTCTGTTGCAACACCGCAGAAAGAGAAGGAACGAGGATAAGTTTAAGATGGAATTGAATAAATGCAAAAGCCTCCTGAAATTTCAAGAGGCTTTTGCATTTTATTTGTAACTATTAGAATTTCTCTAACTCCGAAAAGAAAAAGCTACCTTCAATAGCAGCATTTTCATCACTATCCGAACCATGCACTGCATTAGCAGCAATTGACTCTGCATATATTTTACGTATAGTACCTTCAGCCGCTTGCGCAGGATTTGTGGCACCAATTAAAGTTCTAAAATCAGCTACAGCATTCTCTTTTTCTAAGAGAACCGCTACAATTGGCCCCGACGACATATACTCAACTAACTCGCCATAAAACGGACGTTCTTTGTGTACTTCATAAAATTTACCTGCAGTTTCTGCACTTAACTTTGTATATTTCATGGCTTTTATTGTGAAACCTGCATCGTTAATCATTTTTAAAATACCACCAATGTAGTTTTTTGCAACTGCATCGGGTTTAACCATTGTAAATGTTTTGTTTGTCATTTTTTTGCTTTTTATATTTTGCGCGAAGTAATGTAATTTTTTTGAAAAATTGCACCTTTGCTAATTATTATTAGCATTTTTGAAACTTAATAAAACCAAGAAACAATCCTTCGCATTTGACAAAGCTTGTAAAATTTCTAAAGCAATATTTTAATTTTTCGCGCCAAGAATATAAGGCTTTTATGGCTATAATTATTTCCATAATTATACTCTGTATTGTGCGGTTGCAGCTGCCATATTATGAATTAAGCAACCCGTCAAACTTTACTGCTTTTAATAAAGAAATTAGTGATTTTGAAAACTCTGTAATTGCTGATACGACAAATAATTACAACGATTATGTATTAGATTATTCAAAAGACTCACGTGTAGTTTCTATGCAAAGCACCTTGTACAATTTTAACCCCAACACCCTTGATAGCGTAGGGTTTTTAAAACTAGGTTTAAGCCCAAAACAAACAAAAATAGTTTGTAATTTTAGGCGAAAAGGTGGCAAGTTTTATAACAAAGAAAGCTTCAAAAGAATATATGGTATCAATGAAAAACTATACAATAAATTGGAGCCTTATATTGTTATTGAAAAAGAAATAATCACACCAAAGTTTACTCAAAATAAAGACACGGCAAGGCGCATTACTAAGTTTGAAAAGTTTAAAACACCAGAAAATATTATTATTGAAATTAATGAAGCTGATACAACTTTGCTGAAAAAGTTACCTGGAATTGGCAGCACTTTCGCAAAAAGATTAATTGCCTACCGCGAAAAATTGGGTGGCTATATTCATAAAAAACAACTGTTTGAGGTTATTGGTGTTGATACAATAATTTACAAACTTTTAGAGAAATCACTTGTTATTGATACCAATCAAATTATAAAAATAAATGTAAACTCTGTTACATATTATCAATTAATAAGGTTTCCGTACATTAAGCAATATCAAGCGAAAGCACTGTTAAACTACCGCGACAAACACGGTGCATTTACCAAACCCGCCGACATTAAAAATTGCTTGGTAATTGATGATGAAACGTACAAAAAACTCAGACCCTACATTATAGCTAAATAAAAGATTAAAATAAAGTGATAATAATATTCGTAATTATTGCCGCTTTTGTACTCTTTATTTTTGCTTTTATGAAACAAGAAAAGTTTGGAAAAAAACCAACCGGAAACCGTTTAGAAAAAACAGTAAAATCGCATAATTTTAAGGATGGTGAGTTTGCAAACATAAGCCACACACCCCAATTTACCGAAGGTGTAGGTATTGGAAAAGTAATGTGGGATTTTTACAAACAAAAAAGCAAACGCACTAAACCCAAAGGTATTATTCCATCTGTAAAAACCGATTTAAAAAATTTAGACCCTTTAAAAAATATAATTATTTGGTTTGGGCACTCATCTTATTTATTACAAGTTGATGGTAAAAAATTCTTGATTGACCCTGTATTTAGTGGCGCAGCATCTCCCATTAAATTTACCACCAAGAGTTTTGAAGGAGCAAATGTTTACGGCGTTGATGACATGCCCAACATTGATTATCTAGTAATTACACACGACCACTGGAACCACTTAGATTTTTAAACCGTTATAAAACTTAAATCAAAAGTAAATAGAATTATTACTGGTTTAGGCACTGCCGAGCACTTAGAAAAATGGGGCTTTACCGAAAATGCAATTAACGAACTTAATTGGGGCGATAGTTTAGAATTACAAAAAAAATTCACAGTACACGCCACCTCAGCACGCCATTTTTCGGGTAGAGGATTTAAACGCAATCAAGCTGTTTGGTTGTCATTTGTACTTACTACTCCAATGCACAAAATATTTATTAGTGGCGATTCTGGATAGGATACTCACTTTACTAAAATTGGCAATGAACACGGTCCGTTTGACCTTGCCATACTTGAGTGTGGGCAGTATAACGGCAATTGGAAATACATACACATGCACCCAACCGAATTTGTGCAAGCGGCAATTGATTTACAAGCAAAAAAATTACTGCCTGTGCATTGGGCAAAATTTGCTTTGGCGCAACACGACTGGGACGAACCAATAAAAATAGTAGTTGCTGAAGCAGAAAAAAGAAATGTAATAATTGCGCATCCTATGATTGGCGAACCTATTGAAATTACAGGAGACACCGAGAATAAACGTTGGTAGGAAACGGTTGAGTAGCTAATCAAATTGGTTGTTATGCCAATTCTAATTATAAAATTGTCCAAGCATTTTATAATTTTATTCCTTTGTTTCAAACAGATGTTTTAGTGCCGATACTGCATGAAAATTGCACAGTAGCCTGGGTTGAAACAACAGGAAAAATTGGACTATATTGAATGTACAATCGTTATAACAACTAACACAAAGCCCCTCCTTGGATGGCATCGTGCAATTGTAGCGATGAGAAAGAAGATTCTACATCCTCTCCATATACCAACTCAACTCTTGTTTTAGTTTTTTGGTTTCAAAAATGTCTGTCATTATTTTTTTTATGCGCATAAAAGCAGTTTCGCTTTTTACTACATAGTCGCTGGCGTGGTGATGCATACAGTTAATTGCCACCTCTATTCTGTCTTGACTTGATAGCATTATTACAGGTATATCTGGATGGTGCTTTTTTATTTTATCAAGCGTTTCTAAGCCGTTCATTGCGGTTTTATCAATGCTATCTAAGTGGTAGTCTAGCACAATTACATCGGGGTTGTGCGTTAAGTTTTGTATGCCTTGTTCGCCAGTGGGGTAGGTTTCTACATCAAATGCGCCGTCTTGCTGAAATTCTATTTCTAATGATTTTAATAGTAAGGCATCGTCATCTACTAAAAATACTTTTATTTTTTCTGTATTGTTCATTTGTTCTAATTTTTTTGTTTTAATAGTTATTAAAATATAGGCTTTATTTGGTGTTGTTTTGTATGCTGTAATACTCTTCTTCTAGTTCTTGGCAGGCTTGCACACAAATGTTTTCTAGTTGCAATACCATGTCATGTATTTCTTCGGGTTGTTTTTGCGTGCTTGCAAATTCTTGTATTTTTTTTGCCATGTTTTCAAAGTCTTGGTTTATGCCTACTATGTTAAACGATGGTATCATTTTATGCACTGCGCCATATAGCGTTTTCCAATCTTTATCATCAAAACTTTTGCGCATTTCTTTTATTAATGGAGGCGTTTGTTGTAGGTAAAGTTGTATCATTTCCATCATCAAAGTGGGGTCGGCTTTGGTTCGGTGTTCAAGGTATGCAAGGTCAATGCAACGTTGTTTTTTTTCTTCTTTAATAATTGCTTTTTGTACACTCAAATTTTGCATAGGTTTTTTTACATGGCTTAAAATTTTACTAAACAATAATCTTTCATCCACAGGTTTTGCTATGTAATCATTCATACCTACCGCTTTGCATTTTGCTAAATCAACGGTTGTAACATCGGCAGTAAGTGCAATAATCGGAATATCTAATTTGAGGGTATTGCGAATGTATTCTGTGGCTTCAAAGCCATTCATTTCGGGCATTTGCAAATCCATCAAAATAATATCGTATTCTTTAGTTTCTAATTTTTCAATTGCAATTTTTCCATTGTCGGCAATGTCACGCTCAAAACCAAAATCGTCTAACAATGTTTTCATCAATAGCTGATTCAACGCCATATCCTCTACCACCAACACTTTCATGTTTTTTATTTCGGTGTCTAATTCTATCAATTCGGTTTCTAATTCGGCTTTGTCTTTTGTTTTTGCAAAGTTCAAAACAAAACTAAATGTGCTACCTTCCTCTAATTTACTTTGCACGGTTATGCTTCCGTTTTGTGCTTCTACTAATTGTTTTACAATTGCCAAACCGAGACCAGTGCCGCCATACAAGCGTGATGTTAAACTTGATGCTTGCTGAAAATTTTCAAAAATATTTTTTATTTTATCGTCATGAATTCCAATTCCTGTATCGGTAACCGAAAATTTTATTTGCACTTCTTCATCCGCTTGGTCAACTAAATCAACACTTACCGTAATTTTTCCTTTACTTGTAAATTTCACGGCGTTGCTAACCAAGTTCAAAACTATTTGATGCAAGCGCACCGAATCGCCCATCAATACTTCAGGAATATTGTTATCGTAATCAGTAATTAACTCTAGATTTTTTTCCTGAATTTTTGTTTCAAACAAATGCAACATTGCATTTATTGAGGCAGCCATTTTGAAAGGTGTTTGAGTAAATGTCATTTTTCCAGCATCTACTTTTGCCAAATCCAAAATATCATTAATGAGAACAATTAGCGCATCGCCACTCATTTTTATGGCAGTCAAATATTCTTTTTGCTTGGCAGTTAAATCGGTTTTCAACACCACTTTTGTAAAGCCAATAATGGCGTTCATTGGTGTGCGAATTTCGTGGCTCATGTTTGACAAAAATTGCTGCTTTGCTTTTACAGCATCTTCGGCAATACGTGTTGCACTTTCGGCTTTGCTTTTTGCTATTTCTGCAATGCTGGTAGCCAATTCTGCAAATACAGTTGCTTTGGTAAGTTCGGTTTTTATACGTTTTTGTTCGGTAATGTCGCGTGCCACAATTACAGCGCCCATTACGTTGCCCTTGTCATCTTTATAAACCGAACCGTTACAAAAAACATCGGTTAAAATGCCGTCAATAATTGTGAGAGAATAGTCAGTAATAAAACCATCTTTAAAAATAATTTGATAGGCTTCTTTAGCCTTGTCTTTTTCGGTAAAATAATTTATAAAATCGGTACCAATTATTTCTTCAATTTTTCTGTCGGTGGCATTAACTGCGGCTTTGTTTAAATCAATAATTTTGCCATAACTGCTAATGGCAAAAAGCGGGTCGCGGCTAGATTCTATAATGCTTCGCGCATATTGCGATGCTTGTTTTTGCGACGTAATATCACGTGCCACAACCACTGCACCTAGTACATTTCCTTTTTCATCTTTATACACCGAACCGTTAAATAAAACATCGGTTAAATGGGGGTCAGTAATAGTAAGTGGATAGTCAATAACAAAGCCCTTGTCAAAAATTTCTTTATACACTTCGCGGGCTTTTTGCGGCTCTGTAAAATAGTTGAAAAAATCGGTACCTTTTAAATTTTCACGACTCATGGATGTAATGCGTGTCCAGGCCTCATTCATATCGGTAATTTTGCCTTCGGTGCTAATGGTTATAAGCGGGTCGAGGCTGGCTTCTATCAGCGAAAGCGAATATTGCGAGGCTAACTGTAATGAATAGCTAAATGCTTCTAATTCTTTGTTGGCAATTTCACGTTTTGCTTTTTCTTTATTTTGAAATCCAAGTTCAATATCAGCAATTGCTAACTCTGCGGCGCGTTTTGCTTTTTCTTCGGTTTGGTATGCAAGTTCTTTGTTGGCAATAACTAATTCATCGGCACGTTTTTCTTTTTCTTTGTTTTGAAAAACAAGTTCTTTGTTAGCAATATCAAGCTCATCGGCACGTTTTCCTTTTTCTTCGTTTTGGAATAAAAGTTCTTTGTTGGCAATAATTAATTCATCAGCACGCTTCTCTTTCTCTTCGTTCTGGAACAACAATTCTTTGTTGGCAATGGCTAGTTCATCGGCACGTTTTCCTTTTTCTTTGTCTTGATAAGCAAGCTCTTTGTTAGCAATAACAAGCTCATCGGCACGTTTTTCTTTTTCTCCGTTTTGGAATAAAAGTTCTTTGTTGGCAATAATTAATTCATCGGCACGCTTCTCTTTCTCTTCGTTCTGGAACAACAATTCTTTGTTGGCAATTGCTAATTCATCGGCACGGTTACCCTTTTCTTTGTCCTGATAAGCAAGTTCTTTGTTAGCAATATCAAGCTCATCGGCACGTTTTCCTTTTTCTTCATTTTGAAAAACCAATTCTTTATTTGCGATAATTAATTCGGCAGCACGTTTTTCTTTTTCTTCATTTTGAAATGATAATTCTTGGTTTGCAATGACAAGTTCATCGGCACGTTTTCCTTTTTCCTTATCCTGAAAAAGAAGCTCATTACTTGCTTTTACTACATTGGTAACATCTCTATCAATGGTAGCGATGCCAATTATTTTACCCGCTTCATCCTTTATAGGCGAAAGGTAAAGTGAGACATCAATAATAACTCCATCTTTTCTTATTCGCTTGGTTTGGTAACGTGGAATTGTTTCGTCGTTGGTAATACGTTTTATTAAATCAGCTAATTCATTGGGGTGGTTTAGAGGAATTAGCACACTCACATTTTTTCCAACAATTTCCTTTTCTGTATAGCCATAAATTCTCTCGGCACCTTTATTCCACGATGTAACAATACCTTCGAGTGTTTTTACTTTTATTGCAAGGTCTGACGACTCAATTATTTGCGAAGAGAGTAGCCCATTTTTTTCGTAAGCAATTAATTTGTCGTAGTCGGTTGTTTTTTGTGTTGTGTTTGACATTTTTTATTTTTTTGTCTTCCGATTTTTCGGAACTCAATTTACCTCACCCCTAGTCCTTTTACCTCATCCCCAACCCTTCTCCAAAAGAGAAGGGAGCCGACAAGCATTAAGTGTATTTTATTTTCATCATTTATAATTCATCATTTATAATTGAATTTACAGTTCCTCAATTGGGTTTCTACGTTTGTCTTTTAATTGTTTGAAGTGTGATGGCGATAAACCTGTTATTTTTTTAAACTGATTTGATAAGTGCGCAACACTGCTATAATTTAGTTTGTAAGATATTTCGGTAAGGTTCATTTCATCATATAACATTAGCTCTTTGGCACGTTCTATTTTATGGATGATGATGAATTGCTGAATTGTCATTCCTTTTACTTCCGAAAAAACATTTGCCAAATATGTGTAGTCGTGGTTTAGTTTTTCGGCTATGTAATTTGAGTTATTCATCTTAGGTAATTCATCGGCATAATGCACCATTTCTATTACCACATTTTTTATTTTTTCAATGAGTACAGCACGCTTATCGTCCATCAATTCCAACCCCGAATCTGCCAAGCCAAGCCTAAGCAAATCGCGTTGTGCAAGCGTGAGATTTTCCATTATGTCAATCTCTCCTAACTCTACAATAATAAAGTGAAGTCCAAGTTTTTTCAACTCTTCTTTTACCACCATTTTGCAACGTTGGCTAACCATGTATTTTATGTAAAGTTTCAAATTTATTTACTTAATGAACAATTAATTATTTCTTACAAAGTACGCAGGATAAATATGTACAATGTTTTATAAATGTTACATATATCACACATTATGAAAATGATGGATACTAAGATAAAAAACCAGTAAAATGTTTTTTTTAATCCGTAATTAAATCAACTGCTGTACCAATAGTATTAAAATGTTTTTTGTATCGTTTTTTTAAACGGTACATTCTTGTGTCTCTAATTATTTCTCTAAAATCAATTGCTAAACCTACAGATGTATAAAACCCATTAAAACTAATTTCTTTTTGTTTGTTATAAATAGTTTTTCGATAGCCCATTGAAGCTTTTAAGCCAATCCATCGTATTGGTTTAAAAGTGCCAGAGAGCCCAAAATAACTGAGAAAAATTAGGGTTTTCTTCTTATCTATTTCACTTTGATTTGATGTTGATTTATAGCTTAAAGTATTTTGCCCTGCACCAAATTCAAGCGGCATTCCTAACGAAAAAAAACGTGTGTTTTTATAAATAAATTCCATGTTTAATGCGCCATAATTTGTGCTGTAATTTGCATTAAATTGTTGCCCCGAAATTAATTTATTATAGCTTTTAATTTCTGTTTTTGGCAAGTAATAATATCCCAAAGTAATACGCAATTTATCTTTTAATAAAACACCTATATCAAAACCGGCAATATTTAATTGCTGGTTTTTTAAGAAGATGGTTCTGTTGTCTAACCTAAACTGTGGGCGCACTATTTTAGGCTTTATAATATTTAGTGAGTCTGCAATAAATTGTTCTTGGGTTAATTTTTTATTTTGTGAAAAAGAAAAATTAAAGTTTAATAAAAGAAGTGTAGAAAATATAAATTTTGTATTCAATGTATTAGTTTATTGTTTAGAATTTTTACAAAATAGAATCGAGAAAATACTTGCGTAAATTCTCGATTCTGTAAAATATTTTAATTTAAAATTACCTTGTTACATAGTGTAATTCAAGTGTTCCGCCATCTTTTTTCAACCACATTTCGTCACTCATCAATTTAAGAACTCTGTACACACCATCGGCATTGTCGTTCTCAAAATCGAATGAAATTTTTTCGTTGTTATTTGTAAAAGCCCATGTTCCTTTTGTGGAATAATCGAAAGTTGCACCAAAAATATCAAACTTAGCACTTAACTCTGCACCACCACTTTTTGTAGTAGTTAATTCATACTTGTTGTAGCTGCTGGTTACGTCTTTACCATTGTCAATTGCTTGTGCAACTTTCCAATTATTGGCAACACGTTCTGTTTTAGAAATTAAACTAACAGTTGGTCCATCAGGATATTTTTTGCAAGCGGTTATTGAAAGAGTTATTAAGGCAACTGTACAAAAAAATGTTTTTTTCATTTTCTAAATTCATTAAAGATGTAATAAAATTATTACGCTGCAAAAGTGAGTGGAAAATGATGTAAATCGGTTACACCATAACCTTAAAAAGTTGCATTAATCACACTCTTAAAAAATTGTCATTTAATAATTATTAGTGTTGCACAAACCTATTCATAAGTGGAGTGAAGCTGTCGCATGTTCTTTTATCTTTGGATGATACGGGTAATTTGGAATAATTTTTTCGAATTGGTTTATAAGATTTATTTATGATGCAAAAACATTGAGCGTTTAAAAAAGAAGTATTTAATGCCAACAAGAACATATAAGTCTGCGATAGCTTTATCTGGATTACTAAACTAAAATTTGAAAACTTAGTTTGGTTTAATATTGTAATGATGCTTATTATATTATTGCATTCCATCAACATATCAACAAAGAAAAACCGAACCGTTATTTGACATCAACCCAAGTATGTTTAAACTTACATTGTGTAAATTCTGTGTCTAATTTTACATACACATTTTTACGTTTTTTGGTTATCCAATCGTTAATTGCTTTGTTCTGTTTTAACTGCAAAGCAATGTTGCTAATACGTTGATAATCTTCGCGCAAATTGGCTGTGTGCGGGTTGCTACGGCTTTTTAATTTTATTAGTTTATAAAATTGTTTGCCATCAGGCGAAGGTAATTTTACTGATGATGAAACTTCGCCAACTTTTAATTTGTCAACAATAAAAAAAGTGCTAGGGTCCAGTGTTTCCGCTTCAAATGATGATGTGCCATCTTGAGAATTTAGTATTAAACCGCCATTTGTTTTTCCATCTGGGTCGTCAGAAAACTTTTCGGCGGCCTCTTCAAAAGTAAGGCTACCAGACACTATTAATGCGCGAACACTGTCTAATTGTTGTTGCGATTTTAATAAATCAGCAGTTGAAAGTTTCGGAATTAAGAGTATGTGTTTTACATTTATCATTTCGCCACGGCGCTCAATAAGTTGTAAAATATGGTAGCCAAATTGTGTTTCAATTACCTGCGAAACTTCTTTGCCTTTTAATGAGAATGCTGCTGCCGAAAATTCTGAAACCAAGTCGCCACGCCCCACTAAACCTAACTCGCCACTGCGTTTGGCACTCTCAGTATCTTCAGAGTATAGCACTGCCAATGCACCAAAGTCTTCACCGTTTGCAATTCTTTCTCTAATTCTTTCTATTTTATCTTTTACATTTTTCTTTTCTGCATCGCTTATTGGCGGGCGTTTTACAATTTGTTGTAATTCGTATTCAGCATTTATTCTTGGTAAACTATCCGTAGGAATACTGCTAAAATAATTGCGCACATCACTTGGCGAAACTTTAATGTCGGCAGTAATTTTTTGTTGCACATTGCGCGCCATCAACATTTTTTCTATATCACTTTTGTAATCCTCTTTTAATTCGGCAATAGATTTTCCCATGTACTCTTCCAACTTTTGTTCACTACCAATTTGTTGAATATAATAGTGCATGCGTTGGTCAAGTTCGCCTTGTATTTGTGCTTCGCTAATTTCTACAGAGTCTAACTCGGCTTGGTGTACAAGTAATTTATTAAACATCATCTCTTCTAACACGCCGCATTTTGTGAGTGATTGCTCATTGGCTCCTTGCAAAATCATTTGGTTAAATTCATTTTCTACATCACTTTGCAGAATGGGGTTTCCGCCAACAATAGCCGTTATTTTATCAATAATAACACCTTCGCCTTTTTTACTTTGCGCAAAAAGTTGAGTACAACATCCAACAAAAATTGATAAAAAGAAACCTGCTAATTTTACTTTGCGCATCACATTATTTAAAAAGAAATTGCAAGTAACTAAAATGCTAAAAAACAACATTGTTTTAGGTGAATTTTTAACAGAATTTGGTTTGTGTAAATATTAATGGTGGGCAAGTATTTGAAAGTATTTTTGCTGTTTAATAACTGACACACTTAAGTATGCAATACAAATGGCGGCAAATAAATCAGTAATATAATGTACGCCCAAATACATGCGTGAATAAGCAATAAACAAAGCCCATACAAAGCAAATTGATTTTAATAAATTATTTTTTTTAACTGAATAAACAACTATAAAAAACAATAAAAACGCATCGGTTGTGTGGCCAGATGGAAATGAATAACTACCGCCGCTTCCTAACTTAATAATTTCAGAATTGCAAGTAAATGGTCTGCAGCGTTGAACCAAATTTTTAATAATAAAAATCGTGATGGCTGAACAAGCAAATGCGTAAATTCCAAATAAGAAAAGTACCTTAAAATAGGTTTGCTTTTTTACTAAATAATTTATTCCAAAACCACCGATTGCTATCAGCAAAACGGGTGTCGCCAAATTACTAATAAAATTAACCAAGCCATCAAACGCCTCTATTCTGTTGGTGTTTGCAAATAGTGTAATATTGGTATCGATGGTTGAGAGAGTGTTATTGTCACTTAATATTAGCAGCAAAATAACAATGAAAACGAATAGAAAAAATATAGCTTTTTTATACAAAGTAAACAAGAATTATTGCACAAATATACTTTAGAATTTAGCAATAATAGTTTGTTTTTATTCAAATATATCTGTTCAAATTTGAAGCATAAATACAATTGCTATAATTCAAATTTATAGCCAACACCTTTGATAGTTTTGATATAGTGTTCGCCTAATTTTTCGCGGAGTTTGCGAATGTGCACATCAATTGTTCTGTCGCCAACCACCACATCTTCGCCCCACACTTTATCTAAAATATGCGTGCGTGTAAATACAGAACCGGGCTTTGTCATTAGCAACTCCAATAACTCAAATTCTTTTTTGGGTAAATTAAATTCCTCCTCACCTTTTAGAATAATAAATTTATCACGGTCAATTGTTAAGTCGCCAACTTTTATGGTTACTGCAACGGGTGTGGCATTACTATGTCGGCGCAGTAAAGCCTGTATTCTGCTTATTAATACACGCGGTTTTATTGGTTTTGCAATATAGTCGTCGGCACCGCTTTCAAAACCTACTATTTGCGAATAATCTTCATTGCGGGCAGTTAAAAAAGAAATTATGGTATCGTTAAACTGTTGGTTGTTCCTTAGTTCACGGCAGGTTTCAATACCATCCATTTCTGGCATCATTACATCTAATAATATTAAATGAGGTGTATTTTTTTTTGCAATGTTAATGGCGGTTCTGCCATTGTTGGCAGTGAATATTTGGTAACCTTCCTTATTTAAATTTAAACTTAAGAGTTCTAAAATATCTTCCTCGTCATCAACAATTAATATTTTGAAATCGGCGTTTGTCATAATTTTTTTTTGCAAAAGTAATCTTACAATTTGCAGCAAGCTGCAATTAAACATTAACCTTATGTTAAGTTTTTGCTCATTTTAAAATTGTATTTTTAAAACTAAAATTTTAACCTTTTAAGTAAGGATTGTTTAATTTTTCAAAACCAATGTTTGTTTTTTGTCCATGTCCCGCATAAACGGTTACATCAGCATCCAACTTAAATAGTTTATTTTTTATACTGCTAATGAGGTTGCCGTTGTTGCCCAATGGCAAATCGGTTCGGCCAATACTGCCATAAAAAAGCACATCACCTGCAATAATGTATTTTTCGTTTTTGTTATAAAAACAGATGCTACCCGGCGAATGTCCTGGTGCATGAATGAGTGTAAAAGTAACATCGTCAAAAACTATTTCGTCGCCTTCTGCTATAAATATTTCAATACTTGGGGATGGTATATAAGGCACGCCATACATTTGCGAAACGGTTGTGCCACTTGCCAAAACAGGTATTTCTAAAGTGTGGGCTTGTAATTGGAGGTTGTATTTTTTAGCAATAAATTGATTGCCCAAAATATGGTCGATGTGGCAATGTGTGTTCAATAATAATGTTGGTGTTAAGTCATTTTCCTCAATATAATTAACCAATTGGTTTTGTTCGGAAACGTTGCTGCAACCCGGGTCAATAATGGCGCACTCATTATTTGTACTTGCAATAACATACGTGTTTTCTTGAAATGCGTTAAACGTAAATACCTTAATTGTGCTCATCTATATTATTAAAATTTAGTAAATGTTTTATGCTTCGGTTTCCTTGCAAACCACCAGTGTGCAAAGCTAAAATTTTTGTGTTGGGTTTAATTTTTTTCGTGGCAATTAAATCATACAACCCTTGCATCATTTTGGCTGTGTAAACAAAGTCTAACTCTATATTATTATCATTGTAAAATTCATTAATAAAATGTGTGAGTTGTTCATTATACTTGCCAAAGCCGCCGCAGTGGTAGTTTGTAAATAATTCAAAATTTGAATTTTCGCAATTGTTTTTTTTCAATGTTTCAGTAACTTCTCTGTTCAAATATTCGCCGTTTTTAATGGCAGTAAATCCATACGTTGTTGTATTTTTTTTTGCATCAAGCAGCAGGCCACTAATAGTTATTGCAGTGCCTACCGATGTGCTAATTATATTATATTCATCAGTAAAATAATGTGGTATTTCTGCACAGCCCTTGAGCCCAAAATCATTGTTACCACCTTCGGGTATCAAATAAAAATTACCAAACTGTTCTTTCAACTCTTCAATAAAAACTGCTTCATTTTTTGAGTTATATGTTGTACGCGATATAAAATGAAGCTGCATATTATTTGCCTTACAATCTAATAATGTGGTATTTAAAATGGTTGGCTCTTCGCCCCGAATAACGCCAATACATTGTATGTTTGAAAGTTTGCAGGCCAAAGCAGTTGCATGTAAATGATTTGAATATGCACCACCAAAAGTAAGTATTGTTGTATAATTATTTTCAAGTGCAAACTCCAAATTCAATTTTAGTTTAAACCATTTATTACCGCTTATTGTCGCATGAATTTTATCAAGCCGTAACATACTTATAGCAACATTGTGTTGTTGCAAAAAACTGTTGTTAAGTATGGTGGTTTCTATCTGCAAAAGTTTATTTATTTGATGAAAAATTGATTGAGGTTTCAAAAAAAAAGTTGTGTATTGGCAATTGCACCAACACACAACTTTATATAAAAATGTGCTATTTAAAATGGCTATTTAGACAATGCGGCTCCTAAATAATCGCGGTTCATACGTGCAATATTACTAATTGAAATTTCTTTCGGGCATTCGGCTTCGCACGCACCAGTATTGGTACAAGCTCCAAAACCTTCTTCATCCATTTGGCTTACCATTGCCAACACACGTTCGCTGCGTTCGGCTTGCCCTTGCGGCAACAGTGCAAACTGCGAAACTTTTGCGCTTACAAATAACATGGCACTTGCATTTTTACAACTTGCCACACATGCGCCACAACCTATGCAGACAGCGGCATCCATTGCTAAATCGGCATTCGCTTTGTTTACAGGTGTTGCATTTGCATCTTGTGCTTGGCCTGTGTTTACGCCAATAAAACCGCCTGCTTGTATTATTCTATCAAAAGCACCACGGTCAACGCTTAAATCTTTAAGCACCGGAAAAGCACTTGCACGCCATGGTTCAATAGTAATGGTTTCGCCATCAGTAAAGTTACGCATATACAATTGACAAGTTGTGGTAGCTCTTTTTGGCCCATGTGCACGTCCGTTTATATACATGCTACACATGCCACAAATACCTTCGCGGCAGTCGTGGTCAAACTGCACAGGCACTTCACCTTTTCTAATTATTTGTTCGTTTAAAACATCAATCATTTCTAAAAACGACATGTCCGACTTAATGTTGTCAATGCTGTAGTCAACAAACTTTCCATCGGCGTTGGCATTTTTCTGACGCCATATTTTTAGTGTAAATTTCATAATAATCTGTTTTGTAATGTGTAGAACAACAATATTTGTTTTTTTGTTCTATTTAATTTTTGAATGTACAAGTTTAAAAAATAAAGTTTTAAAACTCAACAATTCGTATTTTTATTTATAATCCATTGTAAAATTAGAAATTCATTTATTACTATGCTTTTGAAATTATATAGTTTATTGTACTTATGCAAGTTAACTTTTTAAGATAACCGTAATCCGCCCCGTTTGCTAACAATGGGATAAATTATGCCGATGGTGCAATAGGTATATGTGCTCCTCAAAGCAAAACCGCCTACAAAATTAATTGTAGGCGGTTTTTATTATTACACTTTAGTTGGCTTTGTTCTTCGCAGTAATGAACTAAGCATTGTACATTAATCTTAATGCACTAGTTTTTTCGTAAACACTTTATTGCCAGCATTAATTGTTACAAAATACATACCGGCAGGTTGTGCCGAAATATCAAATTGTTTCAACATTGTTTTGGTAGCTGTACTAGTTTCAAATACTTCGATGTTGCGTCCTGTAATGTCTTTCAATACAATTTGTATATCCGTAGCATTTTCGAAAGTAGCGTTAATATTTATTACATCTTTTGCAGGATTTGGATACACACTAATAAACTCTTGCGTGCCAGCAGCCGTTATGTTGGTAAATATGTAATTGAAACTTACCGATGTTGCCGATGCACAACCACTATCAGAAACTGCTGTTACGGTATATAACCCGTTTGATGTAGGAGTAATACTTTGAGTTGTATTAGATATTGGAGTACTGTCTAAAGTCCAAAGATAAGCAACGGCAATAACCGAAGTACCTATTGAACCATCGTTAGCTATTGTAATTACTGGTGTTGTAGGCAAAGCATTTTCATTGAAACAAATAGTATCCGTATTAGCCGAACAACCATTTGCATCAGTAACAACTGCCGAGAAACAACCGTTAGCAGTAGGTGTTACACATAAAGTTGATACACCATTATTCCAAAGATAAATATCGCCAACAGCACCATTAATACAGAAGTTTGGAATAGTTTGGCCTTGGCAAATAGATGTAGCACCTGAACTTGTAATTTGTGCATTTGGTAATGAGTTTACTGTAATGCTTACGTTATCAGTTACAGTACAAACGCCATCACTAGCAGTTACCATATAAGTAGTTGTTGCTGTGGGTGTAGCTGTAGGGTTCGCAATTGTAGCATTGTCTAAACCAATGGCAGGGCTCCAAGTATAACCTACAGTACCCGTTGCGCTTGCACCAAGTTGTGCATTAGTGCCAGCACAAAGCGCATTGGCAGTTGCTGATGCCGTAACTGTTAGTGTTTGAATAGTAATGGTTACAGTATCCATATCGCTGCAAGCACCGTTGCTTACAGTAACCATATATGTTGTTGTAGTGCCTGGGTAAGCCATTGGGTTTGCAATGTTGGTAGCACTCAAATTGTTTGAAGGCGTCCAAGTATAGCTGCTACCGCCAGTAGCAGTAAGTTGCAATGTATCGCCTAAGCAAAGTGCAACATCAGCACCAGCATTGGCACTTACGGCAGGTATTACGTTTATAGTAACATTATCAAATGCACTACATGTTCCGCTTGACGATACCACTGTGTAAGTAGTAGTAACACCAGGTGTAGCAATAGGGTTTGCAATAGCAGCGTTGCTTAATCCTGTTGATGGAGTCCAGATGTAGTTAGCACCACCACTCGCTAACAGCTGTGTTGATGAACCATTACAAACCGTAGTATCGTTGCCAGCATTGGCAGTTACAACACCAACGTTTACTACTAATGTATCAGTATAGCTACAAGTGCCATTTCCAATAGTTACCATATATGTAGTTGTTGAACCAGCTGTAAAAATAGGGTTAGCAATATTAGCTGCGCTTAAATTTGTTGATGGCATCCAAGAATATGATGTGCCACCACTTGCGGCCAATTGTGCAGTATTTGTGGGGCAAACTGTAATGTCTAAACCAGCCGTAGCATTTGTGCCAATTACCGTTACAGTTACATTGTCGGTGGCTGTACAATTTCCGCTTGTAACGGTTACTGTATAAATGGTAGTTGCGTGAGGTGTAGCAACAGGATTAGCAATTGTGGCATTGCTTAAACCCAATGCTGGACTCCATAAATATGAAGCGCCACCACTTGCGTTTAAAGTAGTATTTGCATCTCTACAAATGCTTACATCGTTGCCAGCGCTTGCATTAGCACTCACATTGTTTATTGTAATGGTTTGTTGGGCAGTAGCTGTGCAACCATTAAATGTATTTGTTACAGTATAAGTTGTTGTTGCAGATGGCGCAGCCGTTGGGTTTGCAACATTAGCATTGCTCAAGCCAGATGATGGACTCCAAGAGAATGTACCAAAACCAATGGCTTGTAATGGTGTTGACGAACCGCTACAAATAGTTGCATTGCTGCCAGTAGTTACCGATGCTGTGTTTACAGTTACTGTAACATTATTTGTTGCCGTACAACCAGCCGTTGTAGCTATTACGTTGTAAGTTGTTGTAGTTGTTGGATTAGCAATTGGGTTTGCAATAGTTGCATTGCTTAAACCAGTTGCAGGGCTCCAAACATAAGTAGTACCGCCAGTTGCCGTTAATTGTGTAGATGTACCATTACATATTGTAGCGTTTGCGCTAACGTTAGCAGCCACATTTGTAACCGTAACAACCACTGCATCGGTAGCCGAACAACCGTTTACAGTATTGGTAACTGTTACAGAATAAGTAGTAGTTGCCGTTGGACTTGCCGTTGGATTAAATACTGTAGTATTACTTAAACCAGCCGTTGGGCTCCAAACAAAAGTATTGTTACTACCAACAGTTTGAACATTTATTGGTGTAGATGCTCCGTTGCAAATAGCAACATCGGCACTTGCAATGGCAGTAACCGAATTAACTGTTACCGTTATATTATCAGTTGCAGTACAACCATTATTGGTAACTGTAACTGTGTAATTAGTTGTTGCAGTTGGGTTGGCAACTGGGTTATAAATTGTTGCATCAGATAATCCAGTGGTAGGTGTCCAAGAATATGTGCCACCACCTGCTGCGCTTATTCCTACTGGAATACCCGCACATGTAGCTACATCATTTCCGGCAGTAGCCGTAGCCGAATTTACAGTAACCATTACAGTATCGCTACCTACACAACCTAAGGCTGTTGACGATACTATATAATTGGTAGTAACAGTTGGCGTTGCAATAGGGTTAGCAATGTTTGCAGCACTTAAACTACCAGCATTGTTCCATACATAACCTGAACCGCCAGTAGCTTGCAATTGTGTAGAAGCACCAGCACAAATTACTACATTGTTACCCGCATTTACCGCAGGGCTTGCATTTACTGTTATATAATTGTTTTGAACAAGTGTGTCGGTACCATTACCGCTTATTACTATTAATGTTACAGGATGAACACCTGCTGTAGTGTAAGTAACTGTTGGGTTTTGAACGTTAGAAGTTGCAGGCGTTGCTCCTGGGAAACTCCAATTCCAAACAGAAGGATTTTGCGTGCTTAAATCGGTAAAGGTAATGTTACCACCTGCGCAAGTTGTAGTTTGGTTTGCGCTAAAGTTGGCAACAGGTAATAATGATGGGTCAAAAATATTGATTGTGTAATCTTCACTTTCGCCAGTTGCAAAAGAAGTACAAGGATTTGTAGCACCGTTTACAGTACCACCACCACCGCCACCACCGCCGCCTACAGAAGTAACGCTTCTAATGCGCATGCCTGTTGGGCCAGCCGTTGCTGTTGAAGGCACAAATATACTTACTGTGCTTGCTACATTGGCTTGTGATGTGCTTGCAACTTGCGTCCACTCTGATGTTTCAAATATGTTGTTGTGGTTATAATCTATCCAAACCGAAATACGAGAAGCTGTGTTACAAGTAACTTTTAAATTGTAGCTTTGGTTACGGTTCAATTGCCCGGTGGTGTTGCCCGTTGCAGGCCATTGTGTGTAAGCTGTTGCAGTAACGCTATTACATCCCGTAAGGGCATTATTTAATGTAGTACCTGTTATTTGTACAGTATTGATGTAACTATTTGTGCAAGCATTGGTGTGCGTTGGCACACAGAAGGTAGCCGCTGTAGTTACATTTATAAAACATGATTCTGTAAGGGTATCGCTACCAAAAGCATTGGTTGCAATAAGCGTTACATCATAACAACCTGGTGTGCCAAACACAATACCAGTAGGGTTTTGGGCTGTTGACGATGATGGATTTGCACCATCAAAAATCCATTCCCATGATGTAGGTGTATTACTTGAATTATCACTAAAATTAATGCTTCCGAAAGGAGAAACCGAAGTAAAGTTAGATGTAAAACTTGCTACTGGTGCGTTGTTGCCACCTGCACCAATGGTTAAAGTATAATCTTCTGTTTCGCCGCTACCAAACTGTGTACAAGCATCGGCACTGGTAAGTGTGCCACCTGTAGAACGGCTACGCACGCGCATTGCAGTATTGCCAACCAAAGCATTTGTGGGTATTAAAATAGCAATTGTAGCTTGTATGTTTGCTGGTGTAGCGTTGGCAACCAAATTAAATTCAGATGCTTCAAAAGTGTAGTTCTGGTTCCAATCTATCCAAATACCAACACGTTGGCTTACAGTGGTAGTTACGCTAAAGTTATATGATGTGCCACGATTTAAAGTAGCTGTAGTTGTTGCCGTTGCTGGATAAATTGTATAAGGTGTGCCAGTACAACCTGTGTTGGCATTGTTTAAATTAGTACCACCAATTGCCACTGTATTTATATTGCCACCACCATTGCCACCACCGCAACCATTGGTATGCAAGGTAGAACAATATGGAGGTGTTGTAACCGTAATATAACAAATAACAGTTGCGGTATCGCTACCAAAAGCGTTAGTAGCAACAAGTGTTACAGGGTAGCAACCTGGTGTGCTATATACAATGTTTTGTGGATTTTGTACTGTTGAGGTAGATGGTACACCGCCAGTAAAAGTCCAGTTCCAGCTAGTAGGTGTGTTTGTTGACAAATCATTGAAATCAACATTTGTACCCATTACAATAGTTAAACTATCAGCACCAAAATTAGCTACAGGTGGCAATTGTAATGCTGCCCCAATTGTAATTGTATAATCTTCTGTTTCGCCGCTACCAAACTGCGTGCAAGCGTCGGCACTAGTAATAGTACCCGTAACGTTGCGGCTACGAATTCTCATTCTTGTTTCGCCTAACAAAGCACTGCTTGGTATAGTAAGTGTTGATGTAGCCGCCACATTTGCTTGCGCATTGGTTGCTATTGTTGAGTATTCAGTTGTTTCAAAAGTCCCGTTTTGGTTATAATCTATCCAACAAGAAATTAAACGATTTGCATTTACAGTTACGCTTATTTGGTAAGCTGTGGCTTGCAATAAAGTATCGCTAGTGGTTGCGCTTGGCGCGAAATTATTGTATGCTGGTGTAAGTGCAGAGCCATTACAACCTGTGTTTATATTATTGATTGATGTACCTGCAATGGTTACATTATTTATAACATCGGCAGCAGTACAATTATTTGTATAAAAAGGAATACAATATGGCGGTATCACTACGTTTATAAAGCATGTAGCTATCATGGTATCGCTACCAAAGTTATTAACCGCTATTAATTGTACAGGGTAACAACCTACTGTATTATATGTAATGTTTTGTGGATTTTGTGAAGTTGAAAATTGTGGTGAGGCACCAGTGAAAGTCCAGCTCCAGCTATTAGGCAAGTTGGTTGATAAATCAGTGAAGTTTACTGTTTGTCCCAATGCAACAGTTAAACTATCGGCAGTAAAATTAGCCACTGGCGGTATTTGTGGTGGCGTTGCAATTGTAATTGTATAGTCTTCGGTTTCGCCGCTACCAAACAAAGTACAAGCATCAGTAGCCGTTAAAGTACCCGTTACATTACGGCTTCTAATGCGCATACCCATAGTGCCAAGTGGCGCATTGTTAGGTACTGTAAAACTTGCCGTTGATGTGCTATTTGCAGCAGCATTTAAAGCTACCGAAACAAACTCGGTACTATCGAAAACGGTGTTATGATTATAATCTAACCACATACCAATAATGCGGTTTGCATTTACTGTTACCTTTACTTGATATGTACCTGTGCGGTATAAAGTACTAGTTTTGCTACCTGTTGCAGGCCATATACTATAACCATTTCCGTTTAAGGCATCGCAAGCTGTGCTATCATTTAATAAGGTAGTACCCGTAATAGCTACCGACGAAATAAAATCGGCTGCGGAACAATTATTTTGATGAATAGTTGCGCAATAAGCAGGTGCTAACACCGTAATATAACATATTTGAGAAGCAGTACTATTGCCTTGTGCATTGGTTGTAACAAGTGTTACATCATAACAACCGGCTGTGTTATAAACTATTCCGCTTGGGTTTTGTGATGTTGACGATGTGGTGGCTGCACCAGTAAAAGTCCAGCTCCATGATGTTGGTAAACCATTTGATAAATCGGTAAAATTAACTGAACCACCTGCGGTAATTGTAAAAGTATTTGCAGTAAAGTTAGCTGTTGGCGCTACTGCTGGGGCATTGGCAATGGTTAATTCATAATCTTCAGCTTCGCCACCTGTAAAACTATTACAAGCTTGGGTACTTGCAATTGCCGAACCACCTGGCCCACCTGTATTGGCACGCGTACGCACCCTCATTCTTAAATTACCTAAGGCGGCATTGGCAGGGATATTTACAATAACTGAAGCTGCTAAATTTTGAGTTGCAGGATTTGCAACACTTATATATTCTGTGCTATCAAAAACATTGTTCATGTTATAATCAATCCAAGCAGCAATAGAAGAAGTTGTTGATGAACTTGTAACATTTAACTGGTATGATTGCCCACGATACAAAGTAGCTGTGGTGTTTCCGCTTGCAGGGAAAATTGAATAGGCTGTGCCGCTTAAACTGTTGCAACCACTACCCGAATTATTAAGCGTGGTATTGGTAATATTTACTGCATTAATATTGTTAATACCCGAACAGCCTGTGCTGTAAAGTGTATTACAATAAGGGTTTGCTGGGTTTACAATAACATAACAAGTACGTGTAACTGTATTTGAACCATTCGCATTTGTTGCTGTAAGCGTTACTGCATAACAACCAACTGCGCTATAGCTAATGCCTGTAGGGTTTTGCACCGATGATGTGGCTGGTGTACCGCCTGCAAAAGTCCATTGCCATGATGTTGGATTAAAAGAAGAAGAATCTGCAAAATCAACAAAATTACCCAAGGTAATGCTTGGTTGTATAGCACCAAAATATGCTATTGGGCCTGCGCCACCGCCAGCAATTACTTGCACGGTGTAGTCTTCGGTTTCGCCACGTGTGTAGTTGGTGCAAGGGTCCATGTTGTTTGTGTTACGTGCACTGCGTATTCTTAAACGCTTGTTGCCCAGTGTAGCACCAGCAGGTACTGTAAAGGTTATTGTTACTACTTGCCCTGCTGTATTGGTTTGTATTTGCCCCAATTTTTCGTTAGTAGCAAAAGTGCTGTCGTTGTTATAATCTATCCAAGCACCATAAAATTCGGTTGCAAATGTGCCACCCGTAATGGTAATTGTAAAACTAGCTGCCTGCGAAATTTGGGTTGTTTGCGCAGTGTAATCGTTGTAGGTTGTACCCGTTGCCGACCCAGAATTTTGGTTGTTGATGCTACCAAGGGCAATGCCATTAATAAAATCGCCACCGGTGGTACCATTGGTGGATGTGGGCACACAATAAGGTGCTGCATAGCTTACAATGCTAAGCATTACAGCCCCTAACATGCTTCGTAATTTGTTTTTCATTTTTATTTATAATTTATTTTTTTTGATTTATTTTTCAGCGAAGGAAACAATTTTGAACAAGAGTACATAAGTTGTTAGAAGCAATCTTATAAGTTTAAAATTATTTGTTATAATATTTGAGAGGGAGATGAAGGATTAACTGTTGGTTACGTTTCATTTTCAGTATCAAAACAGGAGAAAGATTACTGACAAATTGTCGAAAACGCTTCTTTTTTAACCTTTTGAAAACTACCTCAAAAAACAGCCACCCTCCAGAAGTGCCAATTTCAGGCCCCGCTAATGGTTTCCGGCAGTTCGCTAGTCATTTCTGGTGGTCCGCCAAGCATTTCCGACAAACCGCTAGTGGTTTCCGAAACCTTGCTAATGCTTTTCGACGGTTCGCAGGTGCTTTCCGGAAAGAAATTTGGTTAAACAACTGCCCGATTTAAGTTACCAACCTATATAATTGACTAAACAGCTTAAAGATTTAACTTACCAACATATATAATTGACTAAGCAGCTTAAAATAGGCAGCTTAAGGTTGGTAAAATTCAATTGGCAATTGCTAAAAACATTTGCCGCGCAATGTTAGTGTTCATCAAACCCATTGCAAAAATGAATGAAAATGCTAAAAACTTTGGCGGATAGGATTGCTATATATTTTAGTTTCGGTGGCCGCTGGGCCAACTGATAATAATACTATCAATACCAAGCACAATAGGTGCTATATATCGGTAGCATTCAATAAACGAACACAACAAAAATCCCTGTAAAGTCGAAATATTTCGAGGCTGTCTCAAAAGTGATGATAGCCTCTTTTAATGTGCATTTTATTCGGATACCTATTTGAGACATTTTTCGTTTATCCAATTCTCAGCAGTTTGAATTTTCTTTTGAAACAGCCTATCTCACTACCCACTGAATTGACTTATCAATATATTCAACCTAAATTATTTAAAATCATAACTACCTTTTGCGTAAGGTGAGTTAAATAATTCATGTTTTATGCCGCAACGTAACTTGAAATTTGCAAACAAGGTTTGCTTTGGTAAAATATTTGAAATAAAAGCTTTGATTTTTTCTTTATTTTGTAGCATTGTCATCGGCAATAAAAACTACTTACCACTAAAAAAACATATTTTATGTACGGCAAATTACAAGACCAATTGAAGCAAGAACTTAGCAACATTGAAGAGGCTGGCTTATTTAAAAAAGAACGCATTATTACCACACCCCAAGGTGCAGATATTAAGGTGAATACGGGCAATGAAGTAATTAATTTTTGTGCAAATAATTACTTGGGGTTATCAAGCCATCCGCGTGTAATTGGAGCAGCACATAAAGCTTTAGATACGCACGGCTTTGGTATGAGTAGCGTTCGTTTTATATGTGGTACGCAAGATATTCACAAAGAATTAGAGCAAAAACTTTCGGCTTTTTTAGGTACTGAAGACACCATACTTTATGCTGCTGCTTTTGATGCCAACGGTGGCGTTTTTGAACCTCTTTTTAATGAAGAAGATGCTATTATTAGTGATGAGTTAAACCACGCTTCTATAATTGACGGTGTGCGCCTTTGCAAAGCAAAAAGGTATCGTTATAAAAATGGTGATATGAATGATTTGGAAACCCAACTAAAAGAGGCACAGGCGCAGCGCAACAGAATAATTGTTACTGATGGCGTGTTTAGTATGGATGGGTTTATTGCCAAGTTAGATGAGATTGTGCTTTTGGCAGAAAAATACGATGCCTTAATTATGGTTGACGAGTGCCACGCAAGTGGTTTTATTGGTAAAACCGGGCGTGGCACACACGAGCATAACAATGTTATGGGCAAGATAGATATTATTACGGGTACGCTGGGCAAGGCCTTGGGCGGTGCTATGGGCGGTTTTACATCAGGCAAAAAAGAAATTATTGATATGCTTCGCCAGCGTTCGAGGCCTTATTTGTTTTCAAACTCATTGGCACCGGCAATAGTTGGTGCATCAATAGCAGTGCTTGATATGCTAAGCCAAACCACCGAATTGCGTGATAAGGTAATGAACAATGCTTTGTATTTTAGAGAAGCCTTGACAAAAGCTGGCTTTGATATAAAACCCGGCATACACCCCATAACGCCTGTAATGCTGTATGATGCGAAGCTGGCACAAACTTTTGCGGCCAAATTACTGGATGAAGGAATATATGTTATTGGGTTCTTTTACCCCGTAGTACCTAAAGACAAAGCCCGCATACGTGTGCAAATATCGGCAGCGCATGAGATACATCATTTAGACAAGGCCATTGCTGCATTTATAAAAGTTGGGAAAGAGTTGGGTGTGGTTTCTTAAAAAACGTTCTAAATCACCCTTACGCCTTCACGTTTCGCACCCTATTCAAAATACTTAGCGTAATGCCAATTATCATAATAAAAGCACCCATCCACAATATATTTATAAACGGAAATACAATGGCTTTGAGGATGATAAAATTATCTGATTTTTGCTTTTCATACATCATCAAATCTATTTTGCCATTGTCGGTGTTTAGTTTTGTAAATTCAAATTTAAGGTCTAAAGCCTTTACCTCGGCGGCAAGCGGCATTACATGGTTTTGGCGAATCACAAAAATAGGGTCGGCGGTGTATTGCTTGTTGCTTATATTAATGATGCGTAACCGTGCGCCTACCGCAATATCACTGTCGTTGAGGTTATATTGTGCCTTGTCAACATCCTTAAATAAAGCCTCTAGTATAACAATGCTGTTGGCTGCAAAAATAGTATCGCCTGTAGATACCGTGTGCTTTTTACCTTCGTTATAAGTATCCTTTTGTTTATCAAATTGGCTCATATCGGCATAGGTAATATGCGTGTACACATCTTTGGCTAAGTAGTGGCGCGTATCGGGTTCGGCGGCGTTGCCCATGCGCGGATTGGTTTGCACAATGGGGCTTAGCGTAAATTCTTTGGTATATTTTCCGTTGCCGTTTTTGCTTAAATAATCAATATCAAAATAATGGTTAACACCCTCTTTGCGTTTGCTGGCGTAGGTTACAAAGTAATCTCCCATGCGCAACGTATCGTTAAAGCGCAATAGAATATTATCGTTATTGCTAAAATCTTTTCCCAATTTAGAAATATCGGTGCCACTTGTATTTTGAGATATTACAATACTTTGGCTTGTAGAAATTAATGCGCCCAACATTACCAAAGCAAAACCAATATGCGATATGGAAGAACCCGATTTTAGTAATTTTAATTTGCCAAAACGTATGTAATAATCAATGTTGGCAATGGTTGCATACACAGCACCAAAAAGTAACAACGCATGAAAAGGCTTATACATTTTAAAACTTACAATACATAGTATTGATAACAACAATGCTATTAAAAATGATGGTAACATGTTTTTAAAAACCTTGTGCATGTCGCTTTTTTTGTACGAAAAAAACTGTCCTACAGCAATAAGCATTGTTATTAAAAAAGCTATTGGTACTTGCCACGAATTATAGTGTTCTATAATGCGGGTAGGTGGTGCTATTTTGGTGCTAAACAATTTATTAAACACTGGTATTGATGTGGTTGCAATTATTTGAAATGCCGATATTACAAGTACCAATACGCCAATAAACATCCAAAATTCGCGCGACGATAATTGTTCTTCGTCCTTTTGTTTTGGAAAATTTTTGTAATTTCTAAATGCCAAATAAAGTGCAATGCCCAAGAAAAATAAAAGGTAAATAAGCAACTGTCCACTCATACCTAAATCGGTAAAAGCATGAACAGATGTATCGCCTAATATACCACTTCGCGTAAGAAAAGTAGAATATAAAATTAAAATAAAAGTAGCAATACAAAGCACAGCCGCCGCACCAATAGAGTGTTTACGGGCTTTTGCAATAAGCATTACGTGCGCTGCCGCCACAAAAGTAAGCCACGGAACTAATGATGCGTTTTCAACAGGGTCCCACGCCCAAAAACCGCCAAAACTCAAGGCTTCATAAGCCCAAGCACCACCCATTAAAATACCCGTGCCCAATATCATTACGCCAAAAAATGTCCATGGTATGGCAGGCTTCAACCACTCAGTAAATTGTTTTTGCCAAAGCCCAGCCACCGCAAAGGCAAAAGGTATAAGTGTTGACGCAAAACCCAAAAACAGGGTAGGCGGATGTATTGTCATCCAATAATTTTGAAGCAAAGGGTTTAAACCTCTACCATCTAAGTTTTGTAAATAGGTTGGTATTTTTACGAAAGGTAAATTCATAAATTCGGGGTGCAGGCGCAGCAATAAAAAAGGGTTGCTACCAATGCGAACATCAAACACAAAAATACCCAGCAACATACTACTTAAAAAAATTTGTACGCTGCTAACTACCGTCATTACTGATGTTTCCCAATTGCGGGCTGTGTATTGTAATATTAAGCCTAACACACAATGCCAAAAACTCCAGAGTAAAAAACTACCCTCTTGCCCTTCCCAAAAACAGGATAACATGTAGCGCATCGGCAATTCTTTTGAGGAGTGTTGCCACACATATTGGTACTCGAAATAATGATGAGAAATTAAATAAAACAGGGTAATCATTATAGAAAACACCGATGCTGCATGCACTTTAAAAGCCGCACGTGCTATGGTTTTCCAGATAGTTTCGGTAGGGTTTGTAGTAGCTTTAAAATATGAAAATGTAGCTAATATACTTGAGGTAAAAGACAGAACAATCAATAAATTGCCAATGTTGCCCGGCAATAAATGTTCGCCAACGTAATTAATCATCTAAAATAAATTTTGCGCAATTATACCAAAACAAATACAGATACAGTAGTGCTTGTTTTCAAACATTGAGTATTACCAATATAAATCATCCTAATACTTACTTATTACCTCAACACCGCACCAAAATCTTTTTCAAAGGCTTGTAATAATTTACTCATTACACCTTCTATTTGCTTGTCGTTTAGCGTTGCGGCATCATCGCGCAAGGTAAAACTTAGGGCATAAGACTTTTTGTTTTCGGGTATGTTTTTGCCTTCGTACACATCAAACAAATTTACGTTTTTCAATAATTTTTTTTCAGTTTTTAAGGCTGTGTTTTCTAGGTCAATGTAGTTTGTTTGTTTGTCTAATATTAATGCCAAATCGCGTTTTACCTCAGGGAATTTCGGCATTTCGGTAAACTCTACTTTTACTTTTGATTGTGTACTTATTAAATAATCCCAATCGAAAACGCCATAAAATACATCACCTTTAATGCCTGCTTTTTTCAAAATATTTTTGCTTAATACTTGTGTGGTTGCTACTTCTTTGCCATTTATTCGGTATGATATTCCATCGCCCAAAGTAGTATTTTCAATTGCTTGCGTTGTAAATTTTACGCCACATTTATTTAATATAATTTCTATGTATGATTTTAATGAATAAAATGTTGATGCGGTGTTTTTTTGCGCCCAGCTATCGTCTGTTTTGGTGCCGCAAACAAACATTGCCAGGGTGTTTTTTTCGGTGTAACGTTTTAGTGCTTCTTTGCTGTCATCGTATTTATATGTTTTGCCAAACTCGTACAATTTAAGGTTATTTCTTTTTCTGTTTTGATTATAGGTAATAGCTTCTAGCCCACTAAACAAAAGTGTTTGGCGCAATACGTTTTGTTCGGTACTTAACGGATTCAAAATTTGCACCGATTGTTTTTCATTAAAAATAGAATTGTTGGCGTATTCGCTTTTTGTTAAACTCAAACTCATCATCTCATTAAAACCATTATTGCTTAACAAGTTTGCAACCGTTTCTTGTATGTTTTCTTTGTCGGGTTTTGGTGCATAATTAATTGATGAATTTAAGGTAGTTGGCAACTCAATGTTGTTGTAACCATATATTCTAAGTACTTCTTCTATAACGTCGGCCTCCCTTGTTACGTCAACCTTTGCTGTAGGTATAGCCAATTTTAAAGCATCTGTTCCTTTCTCTAAAATTTCAATATCTAAACTGGTTAAAATATTTTTTACGATGTTGTGTTCAAGTTCTTTTCCAATTAATTCTTCGCACCTATCAAATGAAAATGCAACAATTTTCCGTTCAACTACAGTTGGATAAATATCTATAATTTCTGATGCAATTTTACCACCAGCAATTTCGCATATTAGCTGTGCGGCGCGGCTCAAAGCATATATAGTATTGTTTGGGTCGGTGCCTCTTTCGTATCTAAATGACGAGTCGGTTTTTAAATTTAAACGCTTGCTTGTTTTACGAACACTTGTGGCATTAAAACAAGCACTTTCAATAAAAACAGAAGTGGTAGTATTGCTAACACCACTATTTTTGCCACCAAAAACACCCGCGATACACATAGCATTTTTATCACTTGCAATTACTAAATCTGTATTTACCAATGTTCTTTCGGCATCATCTAATGTTATAATTTTTTCATTTTCAGAAGCCATTCGTACTACAATATTATTGTTACTAATATTGGCTACATCAAAGGCGTGCAAAGGCTGTGCGTACTCTTGCATTACGTAGTTTGTAATATCCACAATATTATTGATGGGGCGTAAACCAATAGCAAGTAACTTATTTTTGAGCCATGCAGGGCTATCAGTAACTACTACATTTGAAATTGCAATTCCGCTGTAGCGAACACAGGCATTCTTATCCTCCACTTCTACTTTTATATCAATATTATTTTCGGCTTTTTCGTAAGCGTCAATATCAATTTGCGGAATATTTAATTTACATTTATTGTCGTTGTTTTTGGCATTAATAACGGCAGCCAAATCGCGGGCAACGCCAATGTGCGAAGCGGCGTCAATGCGGTTGGGCGTTAATCCTATTTCAAAAACAAAATCACTTTCAACCTTAAAATATTCTGCGGCAGGTGTGCCTGCAATTGCGTTTTCATCAAGCACCATTATACCATCATGGCTAGCACCCATACCTACTTCATCTTCGGCGCAAAGCATACCCTCAGAGGCAGCACCACGTATTTTTGATTTTTTTATTTCAAAAGAATCACCTGTTGAAGGATATAATACTGCACCAATTTTTGCAACCAATACTCTTTGTTCGGCAGCTACATTGGGTGCACCACAAACAATATTCAATGGCGTAAACTCACCTACATCAACTGTTGTTAAACTTAATTTATCGGCATCGGGGTGTTTTTGCACGCTTAACACTTTACCAATTACCAAGCCTTTTAATCCGCCTTTTATAGTTTCTATTTCTTCTACACTTTCAACCTCTAATCCGCAATCAGTAAGCATTACAGAAACCTCGTCGGGTGTGTATGTTAATGGCAAAATTTCTTTCAGCCAATTGTATGAAATTTTCATCTTTATTTTTTTGAGGTGCGAATATAAGGCATTGAGTAAATCTTTGGGAATGAAATATTTAAGGGATGCCTATAATCCCATTGATAGTAAACGGGACACTTACGTTCGGCCCTTTGTTGGTATCCTAATAAAAAGCATAAAAAAAGAGGCTATCTTTAATATTAAGACAACCTCTTTTTTTTAATCTGTATAAATACTATTTGTGCTCTGGTGCAGCTTCCATTGCTTTTGTAGTGTCAGCGTTTGCCGTTGCAGTGCTATCTAAAGCTTGTTGTGCGTTAGCGGCTTCCATTTCTAATGCGTCAGCTTCAGCTTTTGCAGTAGAATCAGCTACACGTGCCTTTTCAGCAGTTTCATCGGCACTTGGGCCACATGCTACAAATGTTGTTATTGCAGCAAATGCTACGATTGTAAATACTTTTTTCATTTTGTTGTTTATTTAAAATTAATACTAAAAAAAAGAGGCTAATTACTTAACCCCTTTAAACCTATTAGAAAATTAACCTTTTCCGTGAGTTACTTTTTTAACTTCTTCTTTCACTTTTTGCTCAACAGTTTTTTTCTTTGGAGCAGCTTGTGAACCTTTAGCTTTAGCAGCCATAGCCATTGAATCAGCCATCATTTTTTCGTGCTCAGCTACCATTGCCATTGAATCAGCAGCGTGTTTAGCAGCTTCTTCAGCCATCATTTTTTCTGTTTCCGCAACAGCAGCTAACGAATCAGCAGTTGCTTTGTCTTTTTTTGCAATTTCTTCAGCCGATGGGCCACAAGCTACAAATAGCGTAGTTGCTATAACTGCAACTGATAATAAAACTTTTTTCATTTTGTTTTTTTTGTTAATGTTTTTTTTAATTGGACGCAAAAATATAAAAATATTAATACAAAGCATCGTTTGTGAAAAATATATATATATTTGCACCCGAAAAATAATTAATAACAATAAACAAATAAATTTAAAAAAATGAACAAAAACATTTTAACTTCTTATGCTACTGCACTATTAGTAGGCGGTACATTATTATTATCTTCATGTAGCAAAGATGAAGTAGCTCCAGTAATTACCTTAAAAGGTGATGCAGTGCAAACTGTAGTTTTGAATGCGCCTTTGGTTGACCCAATGGCTACTGCAAACGATGAAAAAGATGGTGACGTTTCTGCAAACATAACCTCTGATTACTTGGATGTTGTAAAGAAAGACTTAGTAGGTACATATACTGTAACTTATAAAGTGTTAGATGAAAAAAGTAATGAAGGTACAGAAACAAGAACTGTAAAAGTAAAAAATGATGCTTTTGCTTGGGAAGGTTCTTATTCTTACGCTGATGAATGTAATGGTGTAGTTGGTGGTCCATATACTGGTGCTGTTACAATAACTGCTTCAACAACAACAAACAATAAAATTACGTTCAACAAATTTGCTTATTATACTAACGCTAAGATTGACGCTACCGCTTCTGGTTCTTCTCTTATTATAGCCACACAAACAGTTAGTGGCATTGGTACTGCAAATGAATCTCACACATTTAGTGCTGCTAGTGGCACAGTTACTGGAACGGGTGCAACAGGTTCAAAAATTACAGTTAACTTTAATGATGCAAATAACACAGGTGGAGGAAACGTTAGCTGTGTAAGTACTTACACAAAACAATAATTTAATCCAATATTTTACAAAAAGCCTCAAATTAATTTTTGAGGCTTTTTTGTTTTATAGAAATACAAAATAATAATTGATGTTCAAAAATACAGATATAAAATTTCTATATTTTTTGCTTGCAGTAACTTTTGTAAACTTGCTACACGCCAAGTTTACTGAGTTATTGCCAGACGAAGCTTACTATTATATGTATAGTACAAGGCTTAGCTTTGGGTATTTTGACCACCCACCAATGATTGCTTTACTTATTAAAATTGGGGCAATGTTTAGCCATTCAGAATTTGGTGTTAGGTTAATATGCGTTTTGCTAAATTCGGGAACAATACTTTTGCTATATAAAATTGTACAACCCAAAAATAGCTTATTTTTTATTTTTGTTTATCTCAACTTCATAGCATTTCAAGCATTGGGTTTTTTGGCTGTGCCCGATGTGCCGCTCATGTTTTTTACTGCTTTGTTTTTCAATTTCTACAAACAATTTTTAGAAGAAGAAAATTGGTTAAATACAATAAAACTCGCGGTATGCGCAGCAGCTTTAGTATATAGTAAATACCACGCTTTTTTACTTATTGCATTTATAGTATTAAGCAATTTAAAATTGCTAAAAAGCACCAAATTTTATGCAGCCATTTTCTTGGCAATATTACTTTTGTTACCGCATGTTTTTTGGCTCATAAATAATAATTTTCCGAGCATTACTTATCATTTAAGTTACCGTTTTGATGGCGGGGTATATGCGCAAAACATATTTGGATACATTGGCGGACAATTAGCTTTTGTGGGGCCTGTAGCAATTTATTGTCTATATAAAATAGAGTATAAAAAACACTTGAACAATTTGTTTTTACGCTCATCGGTATTTGCCGCATTGGGTTTTTTGCTTTTCTTTTTTGCAGCTTCTTTTAATGGCCGTATTGAGGCCAACTGGACAGCCGCAGCATTTATCCCATTCGTTATTTTGGTATGTGAAACGGAAGGCAAAATCAGTTTTAAATTAGTAAAAAATGCAGCCATTATTTTGTTGTTACTCATCCTACCATTAAGAATTTATTTGGTGTATGATTTTTTGCCTGCCGAATTTAATTATCAGTACAAAAGACATGGTTGGAAACTGTGGGCAGAAACAGTGAAGAAAAAAGCCGATGGTGCCATGCTGGTTTTTCAAGATTCATACCAAAAAGCAGCGATGTACACTTTTTATACTGGCGATTTTGCGTACTCATTAAATAACTTTGCCTTACGCAAAAACCAATATGATTTGTGGCCTGATTTAGAATTACAGGTGCAAGGCAAAAAGGTATTAACTATTCCAAATTGGGAAGGTACATATTTTGACTCTATACCATCGCCATTAGAAAAAAGATTGTGTTGTGTAATGAATGAAAATTATCGCTGTTATAACAGATTAAAATTTAAAGTTATTCCAGAAAAATTCAAACTAAAAGTGGGCGACACATTAAAAATAAAACTAAACGTTACTGGGCCCAATTATGTGTATAGCACCATTGATGCAAACCCAAAATTGTTGGCATTTTTAGGCTATAGAATAATATTTATGGACAAGGATTCTATTGAAGACCATACATCTACAACTCTTTTAAAACCTTTTGTAAACAGGCAACAAAGGTTTTTGAATTACGCATTTACCGAAACTAACTTTACAGAAGTGAAAGGTAACTATAAAATAATTTTGTATGCCCGCCAAGGTATTATAGAAAGTGGCAAGTGTGATGCTATTGATGTAATTGTAGAGTAAGTAAAAATTAGAAAACTCTAGTTTTTAGTATTGGGTTATTACTCCCCTAAAATCTTTTTATACACTGAAGTGTATTTTTCAATTCCGGATTTTAAGTCGAAAAAATCTTTTACTTTTTCGGCTCTTTTCGCAATGTCAATGCTTGCAAAATCATCCATTTTCGCAATTGTTTCATAATAGGTTTCATCATCAAATTTATTGATAACAATGCCCGTTTCACTGCTGTTAATTATTTGCTCAACATCGCCCACATTGCCATTACAAATTACAGGTATTCCCATGCTTAATAACTCACCTAACTTGGTGGGTGAAGAGGCTTTTTTGGAGTAAGCGGGCATTATAAAAAAGATAGAAAAATTACAAAAAGAAAGCAGTTGTACAACTTCGTTTCTGCTTGCTTTTATTACACGAATATTGTTTTTATTGATACCTTGCTTTTGCGCCGAAGCATAAACAATATCGGGGTTTTCGGCAGTGATGATTAAAAATACTGCGTTATTTTTTTTCTGTTCTAAACATCGAAAAAACGCCAACATTTCATCAGTTAAATACCATGTGCCAATTGCGCCTAAATAACTAATCACATAATCGTTTTCGGTGATGTTCAATTGTTTTTTTAACCTAGTTACCTCAGCAGCATTAACGTGCTTTCGCGAAAAAAAATCTAAGTCGGCACAACAAGGTATTATTTGTATTGGTATGGGGTTATTTTTTACTTTTTGCCAACTATGAATTTCATCTTTGCCATTGTGCGTAAGGCTTATGGTATAGTCAGCATTTTCACAAAATTCAATTTCTTTGCTTTTAAAATATTCAAATATTTTACGGTAAATGAATGATGATTGTGGCCAAATATTTCCATCAACACGTTCGTTGGCATAAAAGCCACGCATATCAAATAAAAATTTTTTGCCGTGTTTTTGTTTGAAACCTAAACCTATTAATGCACAAAAATAGCTGCGACAATGTAGCAGTTGAATATTGTGCTTTGCTACCAATTTTTTGGCCAAATTGTTTAGTCTTATTAGGTTGAAAAATGTTGCAACAATCGGTGGTTTGTTATAGTATTTTATTGGATACCAAGTAATATTATTTTCATCACAAATTTTTTGGATAATGTTCTTCCCGTTTTTAAAAGCCTCTTCTTTTTCGCAACTCAATAAAAAAATAGTGTATCCATTTTTAGACAATCCACATAAATATGGCAACACTTGAGATTGCCCCAAAGGGTCTGTCATTCCATCGTTGGAAACAAATAAAGATGTTTTATTATTTGACATTTACTGAACAATTAAATTGTGATGATGGCTACAAAAGCACCTAAAAGAATGATAGCAAATTTCAGAATATTTAATTTGTGGTTATCACTACTTTCAAATAAAATAGTAGTTGATATATGCAAGAAAATGCCAATAACCAAAGCCATTATCGCATTATAGTATAAGCCTAAACTTGTTTGACAATTTACATTTAAAACGTAGCTAAATACAGTACCTAATGGCGACATTAATGCAAATACACCAAGCCAAAAAAGTGCTTTTACTTTTGATAAGTGTGCGCTTAATAACACTGTCATCAATGCAATGGCAATAGGTATATTGTGTATTATGATACCGATAAACAATGAGTTTGATTGTTTGGCAGAGGCAAAATCAATTATGGGCATACCTTCTAAAAAAGCATGGATACTAAGCCCAATCATCATTGTTATGGGAAACACTTTTTCGGTATGATTGTGTTTGTGAATGTGCCCATGTTCAATACCTTCGGAAAGCATATCCAATAATATTTGAACAAAAAAACCTATCAATAAAAATATACCAGTATTGGTGCTGCCTTCTCTATATATTTCGGGCAATAAATGCAGCGCACAAATGGCAAATAAATATGCGCCACTAAAGGCGAGTAGCAAATTTAGAAAGATTTTTTTTTCGGCTTTTATAAAGAACACTATTAGACCACTTAAAAAAGTGGAAACAAATAATATAATAGATACTTTGATTGGAAACATAAAAAGAAGTGCCAAATTAATATATTATGTAGATAATTTCCCAAAAATATTCATTGCATAATTCACCAACAATGATAAATTATTTTAGGTTTGTGCAAATTAAACTCACATGAAATACCACAACAACATACTCGAAACAATAGGAAATACGCCTCTTGTAAAGCTTAACAGCATGACCAAAAATTTGAAAGGTTTATTTTTGGCTAAGATAGAAACCACAAACCCGGGCAACTCTATAAAAGATAGAATGGCTTTGAAAATGATTGAAGACGCCGAAAAAGACGGACGTTTGCAACCCGGCGGAACTATTATTGAAGGCACAAGTGGCAACACTGGTATGGGTTTAGCAATTGCTGCAGTATTAAAAGGTTACAAATGTATTTTTACGAGTACCGACAAACAAAGCAAAGAAAAGTTCGATGCCTTGCGTGCCTTTGGTGCCGAGGTGGTTGTATGCCCAACCAACGTTGAGCCTGAAGACCCACGCAGTTATTATTCAGTTTCATCACGCTTGGTAAGCGAAGTGCAAAATGCTTGGAAACCCAACCAATACGACAATCCCAGCAATGCACAAGCGCACTACGAAACTACTGGCCCCGAAATTTGGGAACAAACCGAAGGCAAAATTACTCACCTTGTAGTAGGCGTTGGAACTGGCGGTACCATTAGCGGTACAGCCAAATATTTGAAAGAGAAAAATCCGAATGTAAAAATTTTAGGTATTGATACCTATGGTTCTGTTTTCAAGAAATATAAAGAAACAGGCATCTTTGATAAAAACGAAATTTACCCTTACGTAACTGAAGGTATTGGCGAAGATTTTTTGCCAGAAAATGTAGACTTTACATTGATTGACCACTTTGAAAAAGTTACAGATAAAGATGCTGCTTTGATGACTCGCGAAATACCAAGACAAGAAGGAATTTTTGCTGGAAACAGCGCAGGAAGTGCCATGGCAGGCATTTTACAAATGGGTAATATGTTTAAAGAGGACGATGTGGTGGTGGTAATTTTTCATGACCACGGCACACGTTATTTAGGCAAAATGTTTAACGATGATTGGATGCGTGAAAAAGGGTATTTCGACATTAGCGGACTTACTGCAAAAGACTTGGTAACACCATCAACCAAAACAAAATTGTTGACCATAGAAAGTAATTTAACGGTTGATGCTGCCATAAAAATGATGGGTAAGTTTGACATTTCGCAATTGCCCGTAACCAACGGTGGGCGCATTGTAGGCTCACTTAACGAAAATCATTTGTTTGAATTAATAGTTGCAAATCCGCAAGTAAAAAATGCAAGCATTGAAAAGATTATGCTACCCGCATTTCCGTTTATTGATATTTCAACACCAATAGATTCTTTATCAAAAATGATAACGAATAACAATGCCGCAGTAATGGTACGCGATTTTAAAACCGATGAAAATTATATTATTACTAAGCATGATATTGTTGGAGCGTTGGTGAAATAAATGGCAAATAAATCTCAAAAAAATAGGGTGTGAATTACACAAATTCACACCCTATTTTTTTACAATATAACACCAAAAATTACTCTTTTATTTCTTCCCAAACACTGCCATCTTTGCTATCTTTTACAGCAATGTTAGCGGCTTTAAGTCCGTCTCTAATTTTATCTGCTACCGCAAAATTTTTCTCCGCTTTTGCAGTATTTCTAATGTCTAAAATAATATTCATTAAATTATTTGGCAACTCATTATTCGAAGCATTTTCTTCTTCATCTTTTAATCCTAAAACATCAAAAGTAAAATGTTGAATTGTCTCTTTTAACAAGGCTAAATTAGCTTCATTTATTTTTTCTTTACCATCATTTATTGAATTTATAATGCGTACAGTTTCAAACAAATTTGCAATTACAGTTGGTGTATTAAAGTCGTCATCCATGGCGGAGTAACAAGCGTTTTTTATGATTAAAATATCAACCGTATTTTCAGTTGTTGCAACTAATTTATACAGTGTTTTTATGGCAGCCAATATTTTTGCAAAACCTTTTTCGGCATCTTGCAAACCTTTGTTTGTAAAATCTAAAGTGCTGCGGTAATGTGCTTGCATCATAAAAAAGCGCACACTCATTGGGCTGTAGGCTTTCTCTAAAAGTGGATGTGTGCCAGTAAATAGTTCGCCCGGCAAAAAACCGTTGCCCGACGATTTACTCATGCGTGCACCATTAACGGTAAGCATGTTGGTGTGCATCCAATATTTTACGGGTGCTTTGTGGCTACAACCGTGGTTTTGCGCTATTTCGTTGGTGTGGTGCGTGGCTGCCAAATCTAATCCGCCGCCGTGTATGTCAAATACTTCGCCTAAATATTTCTTGCTCATTGCACTGCATTCAATGTGCCATCCCGGAAAGCCTTCGCCCCACGGGCTTTGCCAACGCATAATATGCTCAGGTTTGGCATTTATCCAAAGTGCAAAATCTAACGAACCGCGTTTTTCATCTTGCCCGTCGAGGGTGCGTGAGTTAGAAATTAAATCTTCTAACTTTCTATTGGTAAGCACTCCGTAGTCTTGTTCTTTGGCATATTTTTCAACATCAAAATATACCGAACCATTTACTTCATACGCATAACCGTTGGCAATAATTGTTTTTGCCATTTCTATTTGTTCAATAATATGGCCTGTGGCAGTAGGTTCTATGTTGGGTGGTATGGTATTAAATTTAGCCATCACATCTCTAAAACCTAATGTATATTTTTGAACAATTTCCATTGGTTCAAGCTGTTCAAGCTTTGCCTTTTTTGCAAATTTATCTTCGCCTTCGTCAAGGTCGCCTTCCAAGTGCCCTGCATCGGTTATGTTGCGCACATAGCGTACTTTGTAGCCCAAATGTATGAGGTACCTGTATATCATATCAAATGAAATAAATGTGCGGCAATTGCCCAAATGCACGTCACTATAAACTGTTGGCCCACACACGTAAAGCCCTACCAATGGTGGGTTTAGCGGTTCAAACTTTTCTTTTTCTCTACTTAATGTATTGTATAAATGTAAATTATGTTGCATGTAAAATAGTGTATTATGCTTTTGTTTTTAAATATAATTTCTGACTACGCCTAGATAATTTGAAGTGCGAAATTAAAAAAAGAGTAATTAGTTTTCTAATATTAATTCTATTGTTTTTAAATGCAAGGTTGCATTAAATAACATAGAATTAGAATTACTTTATTTGGAACTAAAAATCTTAATTTGCTTAATAGTAAAATGATACGATATTCGAATACGAGAGATACAATTTATGAACAGCGACTTGAACATTAAAAACATTCATTTGATTAGAGGTTTAGCGGCTCTTATTGTTGTTATTTATCATTCAAAATTTATTATGTAGTGTGGCGGAAATATTTATGTTGTTGCCCATCCTTTAAAATCTTTTTGGAGTTATTTTTTGTTTTCAATTGACATGCTAAGTTCATGTGGGTCACAAATGGTTATTGTCTTTTTTCTCTTATCTGCATTTGTTATTAGTTCCTCTTTTGAAAAAAAATCATCTCTCATTCAATTTGCGAAAATTAGACTCTTAAGAATTTATATACCATTTTTAGCTTCGGTTTTAATTTCTACAATTGTATTGTTTTTTTGTAATAATTATTTGATTAATGATTTTGACGGAAGTGAATTCCCAAAAAGAATGATTATTTCTTATAATAACATAGATATAAATATGTTACTTCATACATTAGTATTTCGCACTTACAATGGGTATTTAGGCTTCAATTTTGCCTACTGGTCTTTGTTTCATGAAGCAATATATTATATCCTTTGCCCTTTCTATATTAAGCTAAATACTAAAATGCTTATATATTTGACATGTGTTTTTTATTTTATTGCAATATTTTTTCATTTAAAAATATTATATTATCAATCCTTCTTTGTAATTGGTACCTTAATATATAAATATCTTTATCAACAAGAGAAAAAAATAATGCTTTCAAAATTTACTTTGTGCTTATTAATCATAGTTTTTTATTGCATTATGAATGTTTTTGTAAAATTTAATATGTATTATTTTGGTGATGCAATTTGTATTTTGCTTTATATTTCGGGTCTGTATGTTTTGTTAACAACAAAAATTGTTATTCCTAAAATATTAGCAATGATATCAACCCAAAGTTATTCTTTATACTTGTTTCATATTCCTATTCTTATGCTATATTATTCAATACTATCATTATTTACAGATACTAATATTTTTTATAGTCGAATACCATATTACACGGGTGTTATAGTTGCCGTCTTGTTCAACATTCCTTTGTATTATGCATTTGAATACCAATCATTAAAACTCATTTCTAAATTAAAAAAAAAGTATGAATAACATTATAAATTTTAATAGTCTATTTGAAAGGTAAGAGGAAATTCGGAAAGATTTTCAATCTAAAAAACCCTTTAGGTATGTAATGTTTGAAAACTTTTTTTATCCGGAACAAGCCGAAGTTGTGTACCAAAATTATCCTGCAATTGAGCAGGGAAAATGGGATGGCACAACCTATGTTGACCAAAAAAATAAATTTCAGAAAACTAAATTCGACGATACTTCAATAATGAATCAAGTATTTGAAGAACTTAATTCGGATAAATTTTTACGATGGTTAGAGGCTGTTACCGAAATTGAAACGGAGCTTTTTGCTGATGCCGAATTGTTTGGTGGCGGGCTTCACCAATCGTTAACGGGAGCTTTTTTAAATGTGCATGTTGATTATAATTTTCACCCTACAACAAAATATCATCGAAGGTTAAATGTACTTGTTTATATGAATAAAGATTGGCAAAGCAGTTATGAAGGATGTTTAGAATTATGGGACTTAACAAACGGAGAGAAAACGCAACTAGGCAAATTTGAACCAAGTTTTAATAGATGTGTTATTTTTGAAACAAATGAAATTTCTTTTCACGGACATCCAAAACCACTTAACACACCTAAGGATATTAATAGAAAATCAATTGCCACATATTATTATTCTAAAACCAGACCCGAACATGAAATTGCACAGGGCCATAATACATTATACGTAAATACGGAGGGTGTAGGTGGGCAAGTAAAAAGATTTACAGCAGGTATTAAATCGTTTTTAGAAAGAATAAACAATAAATAAAATATACGTTTTTAAAAATTTTTTAGCTTTCGAAAACAAATAATTATTGTGCATTAATAGTGCCTTGATATGCACTCGAAAGAAAAAACTCTAAGCGCAAACCACCCATTGGATAAATGCGGTTATAGTTTACAAACATGCAAATGCCAATGCCCACATCATAAAATACTTTTCGTATTAATTGTGCTTCGGCATATATTCCATATTGGTTATATGGCACGTCATTTTTTAGTCCCCAACATTTGCTAATACCGCCAATGTATGCTATATTAAAAATTTTATTTTCGCGCCTTATGCAATAGGCAATGTGAAAATCGTTTAGAAAATTTTTGGTGTAAGAGCCCCAAAGTATTGGCATTTCGGAACGATTGAAGCCAACTTGAAAAAATGATTTTTTAATATGAAAATTATAGCCAACACCAACAGGAATGCTTTGTTTTGCGCCAATTGCACGCCCATAACCAATTCCGAAATTTACATAGTTATTGGTAATTCTATATCGCTTGCCATCAATGTTTTTTTCCTTTTTGCCTTCGTCGCGCTTTTCAGTAGCGGTTTGCTGTGCCAATAGTAAAATGCTTGTATTACAAAGTAATGTGAGTAGAATTATTATTTTTTGATAAAAAATTTTCATTAAAGAAATTAAGTTAAGGTTTTCAAATGTATAGAATTAAGGTTATTGTTACATAAATTTTTTAATTAGAAAATGTATATTTAACGTTCAATAAATTATTATCTGTGATTAACGCTATTCTTTCGGGTGTTGCTTTGGGTTTGTTGTTAAGTATTTTGATTGGCCCCGTTTTTTTTATGCTCATAAAAACAAGCATTTACGATGGCTTTAAAAGTGCAATGTATTTAGAGTTGGGTATTTGTATTAGTGATGCCGTGTGTATTTTTTTATCGTATTTGGGCTTAGCAAATATATTGCAAGAGCCGCAATACAGAACCACCATAAGTTGTATAGGTGGTGTGGTGCTTATTATTTTTGGCATTGTAACTTACCGCAGCAAAGTGGTTTTGCAAAACAAAATTGCGTTGCCCAAACGTGACGATTATTTAAAATTAATGTTGCGTGGATTTGTATTTAATATTACAAACCCATCAGTAATATTTTTTTGGGTAGGTGCTGTGGGTCTTTCTGTATCAGAGTTTGATGGAAATAAAGCACATATATTTTTTTATTTTTTGAGCACACTCATAGTGGTAGTTTTAATTGATGTTATAAAAGCAAAATTGGCAATGCGTTTAAGTAAAAGCATCACAGAAAAAAAACTGGTTATGCTAAGTAAAATTGCAGGCACTGGTATTATTTTAGTTGGTGTTGTATTAATAATTAAAGTGTTACCAAACATAATTTCTTCAATAGCATTATTGATTTCTGCCACTACCACATTTTCATCAATAAAACCTATTTCATAATTAGCCTTTGAACTCAAAAATTAGTACGCAAGTTTACTATAGTTTAATTGCATTGTGGGCAATTGCCGAAGCATTTGTTGGTGGTGTAATTCATGATGCAAAATTACCTGTTTCTGGTTTGATAATTGGCTCTTGTGCTGTGGCTTGTTTGTGTTTGATAGGTAATTATTATAATACTAAATTTTCAATTATTAGGGCAACAATAATCGTTTGTATTTTTAAATTTATACTAAGTCCACAAAGCCCACCAACGGCTTATTTTGCAGTAATGTTTCAAGGGTTATTGGCACAACTATTCTTTTATAATAATAAGTGGTTTTTATTGAAATGTGTTCTTTTTTCAGTGTTGTGTTTGGTTGAAAGTGCTTGTCAAAGAATTATTATTCTAACCATATTAAATGGACAAAATTTTTGGCTTGCAATAAATATTTTTATTCAAAAAATAACACACCACGCAGCAGTTACAAATTATAGTTATGTACTCATTATATTTTACATAATTCTGCATGTTTTAGCTGGTTTGGCAATTGGTTTTTATGTTGGTTTGTTGCCACCAAAAATTACGGCTTTTGTGCCGATGAAATTAAAAGTGGACTTAGAAACTAAAAAAGTTTTGCCTATAAATTCAAAAGAAAAAAAGAAAAATAAATATGGCAAATTGCTATGGTTCTCTTTTTTTCTCGTTCTGTTGTTAGCAATACAGCATTATTTTATTGCAGAAAAAAGCTTAGAAAATATCATTATAAAAATATTTATTCGCGTCTTGTTTTTGATGCTTATATGGATGGTACTTTTAAAACCTTTGGCAGAATCAATTCTCAGAAAGTGGTTGCAAAACCAACAATCAAAGTATGCCATTGTTGTGGCCGAAATAAATAATTTGCTGCCAATAATTATGGGCTTTATAAAGCAAAGTTGGCAAGAAAGCGGCAACAAAAAATATTTGAAAAGGATTGATTATTTCTGCATTTCGTTGATGTCGAAAATTATTAATGAAAATAAATGGAGCTAATAATATTAACGGGTGCTATTAATAGCGGCAAAACAACTATCCTTCAAACCTGGATTTTAGCACATGAGAATGCACATGGAATTTTAAGCCCCAAGGAAAATAATGTCCGCCATTTTTTTGATATTTATTCAAACGAAAAATTTAATATGTTGGCCAACGATAGTGATACAGATAAAATATTTGTAGGTAAATATTCGTTTTCAAAAACAGCTTTTGATAAGGCAGAAAATATAATTATTGATGCTGCAAAAAACAACTATTCAACAATTGTAATTGATGAAATTGGGCCGTTAGAATTAAAGGAAGAAGGATTTTCAACAGCGCTTACCTATTGTTTAAAAAATTGTAAGAAACAAATTATAATTGTGGTTCGCGAGTCATTAGTTGAGGCGGTAATCGAAAAATTTTCATTGAAACGATATGTACCAAAAATTTTACACAAATTAGAATAATTGCAAGAAGTAAAGGTGTTTTGTTTTGTAATAATTAATTTTTAATCGACACGATGTATAAAAAAAATTTAACAAAAACGTTCACAAGACCAAAGCTTTTCATAATAAAACCAGCATTCAACGCACTCAATTTTAGTTTCAAACACCGAGAAAATATTTTCTGAACTTAATAACAATCAAATTATAATTCGGATATTGGATAGAAAAACCGCAAGCTTCAAAACCATACAAATACTACTTTAAATTTTTTGAAATATACCCTCCAAAATTTTTTCAAAAACACAATAATCTATTGCTACATTTAAGCCTTATTTTTTAAGATTATGAAACAAATTAAACAACGAATATTTTTGCTTTTTATTGTGAACTTTTGCTCAATTGCAAATGCCCAACAACCATATATTAACAACACTATTGTTTTAAAAATAAAGCCAGCATTCAGAAATGAATGTGAAGCAAACGCAATAAACATCAATGAAATAAAAGATTTTTTTCAGCAAATCAATGTTATTGAATTAAAAAAAATATTTCCACATCATTTGCCGCCATCTGCCAATGAGAAAACTAAAAATAAAAACCTGGTTGACTTTTCTCTCCTTTATCAAGTTAAATATTCAAGTAATACATCAATTGAAAAAGCTATAGTGTTTTTGAGTAAATTAAAACAAGTAGCTTATGCCGAACCACACTACATTCATCAAGCTTGCTTTACGCCAAACGACCCACAAATAAGCCAACAATTTTATCACAATAATTTACAAACTTTTGCCGCTTGGAATATTTCTACTGGCGACACAAATGTTGTGATAGGCATTACCGATACAGGCTTTGATACATCGCATGTGGACTTGAAAAATAGTGTAAAAAAAAACTACGCCGACCCTATAAATGGTATTGATGACGACAACGATAATTATGTAGATAATTTTATTGGTTGGGATATGGCGAATAATGACAATAACCCTATACCTGATCCTTGCCAAATATGCAACCATGGCGTGCATGTGGCTGGCATTGCAAGCGCCACTCCCAATAATGCAATTGGCATTGCTGGTACAGGTTATAACTGTAAATTTTTACCAATTAAAATTGCAGACGCTACGGGTAATCTTACAAGTGGTTATGAAGGTATTGTGTATGCCGCCGACCACAATTGCAAATTGGTAAATTGTAGCTGGGGAGGCTTTACTGGTGGGCAATTTGGGCAAGATGCTGTTAACTATGCCACCTTTAATAAAAATTGTTTGGTAGTGGCTGCCGCAGGAAACCAAGCAACAAACCAATATTTTTACCCTGCTGCTTTCGACAATGTTTTTTCAATTGCGGCTACTGATTCGGATGATGTAAAATGGAGTCAATCAAACTTCGGAAACTTTATTGATGTATGTGCACCAGGTAAAGATATTTTGAGCACTTGGCCAGGAAATATTTATGTACCATCAAGCGGAACATCAATGGCTTGCCCAGCAGCGGCAGGTTGTGCAGCAATTGTGGCTTCGCACTTTACAAATTATAATGCTTTGCAAATTGCTGAAAGAATTAAAAATACATGCGATTACATTGATACTATTGGCAACAATATTTACTACCCTGGTAAGCTGGGGCATGGGCGAATTAATTTGTACAGAGCGTTAACCGATGCAGAGGTTTCGGCAATGGTTACTACTTCAAAAATGTTTACCGATGGCAATGACAATGCTTTTGAAAGTGGCGACACCATTAACCTTCGCTGCATATTTACAAACTACCTAGGCGCAACAAATAATGTAATTGCTACCCTCAGGTGCAATAGTGGTTACATAACAATTATTGATAGTGCTATTACTTTCGGAAGCATTGCAAACATGCAGGATACAAGTAATTATTTACTTCCATTCAAATTTATTATTAATAGTAATTGCCCGCTTAATTTTGATGTGCTTTTCAATATTAATTTTACTGATGCAAATGTGGTACGCAATGAGTATTTTAATGTGAGAACCAATGTCGATTATATTAACTTATTAGAAAATGATTTAGGAATTACAATTACAAGTAAAGGGTTATTAGGGTATAATAATTTTAATAGTTCAACCGAAGGTATTGGGGTTACTTATAATGGCGCAGGCTCTATGCTTTACGAAGGCGGATTGATGGTGGGTAATAACCCGTTTAAAGTATCCGATTATTTGCGTGGCGCTGCAAACAGTAACGACACTGATTTTACGCCCGAAATAAAAGTTCAACGTGTAATACCAAGTTCGTTAGCCGATGCACAAATCGACGGTGTTTTTAACGACAATGGAGCTGGTAATAATAAATTAAATATAAAAATAAAACACTCTTCATTGGCTTGGAGCAGTGCTGCAAACTTGAATTACATAATTGTAAAATACAAAATAATTAACAATAATAATTTTACTTTAAGCAATTTATTCGCAGGCATTTTTGCCGATTGGGATATTATGAATTACAGCAAAAATAGAACGCGACTATTATCTAACCTAAGATTATCTTATGCTTATACAACCGAAGCCAACCCTCAATTTGCAGGCATAAAATTACTAAGCGATACTGCATTTAAACACTTTGCTATTGATGTAGTAAATACTGGTTCGGGTGCTATTAATTTATCAAACGATTTTAACTCTTCCGAAAAATACATTGCCCTTTCAACAAATAGAGACAGTGCAGGATTTGTAAATACTACAGGCAATGACATTGCTGATGTGGTAAGTGCTGGGCCATATTCAATTTTTGCAAACGATTCTATTGAAATTGCTTTTGCCATAATCGGTGGTTTAAGCGAACAAGAAATTATTAATGGAGCCAACGCAGCACAACTAAAATATGATGGGATAATTACCGATAGCTTTGCTTACAAAGGCAAAAATAGTGTAGCAATATATCCAAATCCATGTAGTTTGTGTATGCTTAATATTAGAAATTATATTCCCGACAAAACATCGGTAAAAGTATATGATATTATAGGGAATGAGGTTTTGCAAAAAACAATAACCGGCGACAGAACATTACTTAATTTTAATACACTAACGGCAGGTGTGTACATAGCAAAAGTGATTGCTGATAACGAAACCACTTACTCAAAATTTGTGGTGGAGTAAATTACTTTCAATTGTATGCCAAACAAGTGTAGTTTTTTAAAATTATTATCTGCATGCAACCGCATAACTATTTAATACCGATTCTACATGGTAATAAAGCATTGAACCGCAACTGAAATTGTGCTACATTGAATTAATAATATATGGATACGTAAACTCACTATACTTTAGGATTAAAAGGTAATGATTTGAATTCATAATTTGATTTGGATTACCTACGAAATAGTGATATTGAATAAAACATTTTACCATTAATTGAGTTATTTGTTTTGCAATTTCTTTACTATGATTTTGCTTTACAATAACTTACATTTGCACGATTTTTAAACACGATGGAAACAATAATAAAAGAAGAAGTAACCATACTTTTTGCTGGCGATAGCGGCGATGGAATACAACTTGCAGGTACACAATTTACGGATACTGCCTCTATGTTAGGCAACGATATATCAACGTTTCCAAATTTTCCTGCCGAAATACGCGCCCCACAAGGCACGCTGGCTGGGGTTTCTGGCTTTCAGTTGCACTTTGGTAGTGTAGAAATTAATACACCCGGTGATATTGCTGATGTGCTAGTGGTAATGAATGCCGCAGCATTAAAAGCCAACATAAAACAAATAAAAAAAGGTGGAACTATCATTGCAAATATTGATGGTTTCAATGCCAAAGATTTAAAATTAGCGCATTATGCTGATACTGCAAACCCCTTAAAAGACGGTACTTTGGCAGAGTTTATAGTTCATGAAATTGACATTACTAAACTAACCAAAAAAGCATTAGATGGAAGCGGATTGGGTACCAAAGAAATTGACCGCTGCAAAAACATGTTTATTCTAGGGTTTTTATATTGGATTTATAACCGCCCGTTAGACTTAACCATTGAGCATTTGAATGAGAAATTTAGCAACAAACCGCAACTAATAGAAGCCAATATAAAAGTATTAAAAGCGGGTTTTAATTATGGCGAAACCGCCGAAACATTTAATGCACGCTACGAAGTAAAAAAGGCAAATTTACCAAAAGGAATTTACCGTAGCATCATGGGAAACCAAGCAACAGCCTATGGTTTGGTGGCAGCAGCTAAAAAAGCAAACATCAATTTATTTTTTGGTTCGTACCCAATAACGCCAGCATCCGACATATTACATGAGCTTACAAAACTAAAACATTTTGGCGTGCGTACCTTTCAGGCCGAAGACGAAATAGCCGCAATATGCAGTGCCATTGGTGCATCGTTTGGTGGCAGCCTCGGCGTTACATCATCATCAGGACCAGGCATAGCACTAAAAACCGAAGCCATTGGTTTGGCACTTATGCTAGAATTGCCATTGGTAATAATTAATGTGCAACGTGGCGGCCCATCAACAGGCTTACCCACAAAAACAGAACAAGCCGATTTGTTGCAAGCTATTTATGGCCGCAATGGCGAAGCTCCTGTAGCGGTAATTGCGGCAAATTCTCCGTCCGATTGCTTTGATACAATTATTGAAGCATGCAGATTGGCAATAGAATTTATGACTCCAGTTTTCTTTTTGAGTGATGGCTACATTGCCAATGGTAGCGAGCCTTGGCGTTTCCCTAAAGAAGAAGATTTGCCAACAATAAATACAAATTTTGCAAGCGACAATACAACAGTCGAACATTTTATGCCTTACTTACGTGATGAAAAATTGGTGCGCCACTGGGCTGTACCAGGCGTAAAAGGCATGGAGCATAGGCTCGGCGGTTTAGAAAAAGAAGACATAACTGGCAACATTAGTTACGACCCTGACAACCACGAAAAAATGGTAAAAATAAGGGCAGCAAAAATTGATGGCATTGCAAACCATGTTCCTTTGCAAACAATTGATAACGGCCCTGCAAAAGGCAAATTACTTGTGCTTGCTTGGGGTGGCACGTATGGCACAATAAAATCGGCAATAAAAAAAGCGCATTTGCAAGGTTATGAAGTGGCGCATGCACACATACGTTACATGAATCCGTTGCCAAAAAATTTAGGCGATATTTTAAAAAATTACGAACATATTATAGTTCCAGAATTAAACAACGGACAACTCATAAAAATTATTCGAGACAAATACTTGGTTGATGCAAAAGGCTTAAATAAAATCAAAGGTTTGCCTTTTACAATCGAAGAAATTAGTGAAAAAATTAGTACATACTTTTCATGATAATATTTTATGATTCTCTTTAATATTGCATTGCACAAAACTTCGCGTAAGAAGAAAAACTAAAAAATTTGCAATAATAAAATACATTTGGGTTTTTAATAACTGTGAAAAATAAATTAAAACACATATCAAACACAATAATTGCCTTGCTTATTTTTGGGCTTTGTAATAGTACATTTGCGCAAAAAGAAAAGCCTAAAAACTTAGAAAATTTTGATAAAAAATTCGTACACTTTGGTTTCTCATTGGGTTTAAATTATGGCAATTCAATTATTAAATACAATGCCTCAAGTTTATTAAACGATTCACTTTACGTGTTAGAGGCGGTGCGCAAGCCGGGTTTTGGGTTGGGTATTGTTACTGATTTTAAACTTGGCAATAATTTTAACATACGCTTTATTCCCACATTGTCATTTATTAGTCGTGGTTTTTACTATCGGTACTATAATAAAATTTCAAAAGCAACAACCGAGGTTAATAAGCTAGTTGAGTCCACACAATTAGATTTTCCTTTGTCATTAAAATTCAAATCAGAAAGGGTAAATAATTATAGGTGGTATTTATTAACAGGTGCAAAATATAGTATGGACTTAGCAAGTAATAAAGATGTTACAGGTGCTGATATTCCGCTAAAATTTCAAAAAACTGATATATCTTATGAGTTAGGTTTGGGTTTAGATTTATATCTTAATTACTTTAAATTTTCTCCCGAATTAAAATTCTCATTCGGTACTAATAATATGTTGGTGCAAGACAATACATTATATTCAACGCCTATCAATTCTCTCAAAACAAAAACTATTTATATTTCTTTTTTGTTTGAATAATATCAATAAAAAAGCCACCCAACAAAATAAATTGTTGGATGGCTTTTTTATTTTACAACAACAAACTTATTGCACCGTAACCGTTAATGCTAGTTGGTTTGTAAGCCCATCACGATTGGTAACTGTAAACGTAAATTTGTTGGTTTGACCAACAATTGTATCAAGCGTTGCTGCATAATCATAAGAATAAGCATCGCCTTCAGTGCCGCTTAAATCTTTGCTATATACAGATGTTGCAGTGCCACCATTTACAGATTTAGAAACATTGATTTTTTTCAACACATCTTTGTCTTCGGCTTTGCTGGCATTAATACCAATAGTAATAGCACTGCCTTTTGCTTTTGAGGCATCAGCCGAAATGTAGCTGCCACCAGTTTTGAAAGCAATGTTCGGAAGTTTTCCTTCGTCTTTTTCGCATGATGCAAATAGAGCAACCATGCTCATAATAATAACTGTTTTAAAAATTTTTGTCATTGTTTTTGTTTTTAATTTAAGATTTATAATTTTTAATTTAAGATTTATAATTTCTTTTCAAGGTGGTTTAAATGTTTTTTTCATGGTTATTATTTTAAATTATTTATGGTTAACTGTTGAGTGAAATTTAATTTTTAACATTACCGAAATGTTGCGCCCAATGTTTAACAATCCAAAATACTTGAAGCGTGACAAGTGGTCATAATAGGCTGTGTTTAAAAGGTTGTTGCCGCAAATGCTTAAAGTGTAATTGGTGTTATTTTTATTAAATGTGGTTGTTGCACCAGCATTTATAAGCATGTATTTTGGTGTAGCAATTTCTGCTTTGTAAATATTGTTTTGTGCAAATACATAATCGACATTGGTAAATATATTTACTATATATTTTTCATACAATTTGCAGTTATAGTTTATGGCTGGCGAAATTTTTTGTGCAGGAATAAACGGCGTAAAATTCCCATCTTTCGTTTTACTAATCATACCAGAATACGAAACTGTAGCATGTAATTGCTTCGTTGGTTTTATAGTAATTGAAGCTTCGGTACCGTATTGCGTTGCATTTTGTTGGCGGTATCGGTATAGCGGAAACCCAAACCAGTCTTCGGCTGTAGGCGCTAAATAAACATAGTTTAAAAAGTAATTGTAAAATGGACTAACATTAATTTCAAAAAAAGTGGATGTATAATTTGCGTACAGATTCAACGACAAATTTTGTTCGTTTTTTAATATTGGCGAACCAACTTCATACGAAAAAACACCTTCGTGCAAACCGTTTGATGATAGTTCGGCAAGGTTCGGAATTCGCACTCCAGTTGCGGCATTTAATTTAATATTAAGTTTGTTGTTGGGCAAATAACTAAAGCCGGTAAAAGCATTGTAATAAGGCGAAAATTTAGAAAAAGGTTTGATGTCTTTTTCTACACTATTTACACTGGGTGTAAGTTTGGTTTGAATAAATTTTTCGCCGCAACCAACACCGTTTTCCAAAATAAATTTGTGGTGAAATTGCGTTTCATAATACACCGAAAAGTTACTCTCTTGCATGTTTGCATCGGGTACAATTTTGCGTGCGCCATAGTTTGTATTGTTCTCAACCGAGCCTAAATGCGAAACAATTATTCGTTTGTTTTCAGCAATTTCTTTTTCCCATTTTAATAAGTATTGAAACGTGAAAAGGTGCATATTTAGGCTTATTGCGCCACCACCTTCATTTTCCATTCTTTCGTTTGATTGAAGCCCTGCATTTACACTTAACTTAGAATTGTTCTTCAAAATAATTTTATTTTCGGATGATAAAATATTGAGTAAAACCAAATGTGCTGGATTTACATTTAGCTTTCTGCTCCAGCGTTCATCAGGAGTTACAAAGGTATATATGTCATTAAAAATAAAACCAAAACGGTTGAATGAGCTTGAAAAATTATTGTTACTAATCCAATTTTTTTTCTGAAATCCGAATGACGATTTTAAGTAATAACCATCGAACCTACTGTTTAAAACTCTTGCATTTTTACCATCAGAATAGTCCGCATTGTTTTCGTGAGCCACCCTAATTCTAAACCATTTATTACCTTTATTTACTTTATAGCCATATTGCAGCAAACCGCCGCCAGTGTTAGAGTTTAGCTTTGCCGAAAAATCAGTTTCGCATTGCATTGCTTGTGGTTTTTCTTCTTCAATTAAATTAATTATACCACCAATTACTTCGGTGCCATACAGCACACTCATTGGGCCTTTTATTAATTCAACCTTTGCAAGTCCCAAATCCGAAAGTCCTAAACCATGTTCTTCTTGCCATTGTTGGTTGTCGAATTTTAAGCCCGAAAGCAGCACCAACACTCGGTTTCCGTACAATCCGCGAATTACGGGTTTGGCTATTGCAACACCCGTACTCAACATTGTTACACCAGGTGTTTTAGCCAATAAGTCGGTTAAGTTATAATTACCCAACTTGCTTAAACTATCAATATTTAATTGCAAAATATTTAACGATGTTTCCTTTAAAGACTCTTCTTTGTAAGCGGTAATAGTTACTGATGGAAGGTTCATAGCCTTAGTAGTATCGGGCATTTGCGCCGAAATTACTATACTAGAAAACAATATGAAAATGCTGAAAATTAGTTTCATGCAAAAGGTTTGCTCAATAAAATATTGAACAGATTAGAAATAAATAATCTTGAAAATGAAAGATGTTTTATGAAGTTGAAACATCACTTTTAGAAACGAAACAACTATAATATTTGTGGAGGAGGGACAAATATTTTTATTAAAACTTTATGGAAACAGCAAGTGTAAGACCAATAATTTTTCAATATTTTAAAATGAATTTGCGCAAATTGAAACCCTGTATTTTGAAAATATTTTTCAAAATGAATTGTATTATTTATTGAACCAGTGTGTTTTCTTTTACCAGTATTAGTTAAGGATTGCACTATTTTTGAGATAGCGTTTTCAATGTTATCATTAATGCAAATAACCTTTACAATACCTTTGTTTATGGTTATTGAAACCACATCAAATTTTGAATTGTGGTAACTGAATTCTTTGCCTTCATCCTCGCTAATTGTATTCCATTTTTGTAATGAAAAAAGAAAAGTTGAAGTTTTATTGTCATTGTTATTATTTGCTTGTTTTTCAATTCGGTTAATGCACAAAAGAGTATCCATAGAAAATTGATTAACAAAACTTTCTATAAAAATTACGGTTGCAAATATTGAAATAACAAACAATTTCATGCCGCGAATATATAATTAGAAAATGAAAAACTAATCACCTCTTTTTGCAATTTCCACAATATTCAAATTTGTGATGTTGCTGCCGTCAATATCAAATTTCAAAAATGTTTTTATTTGATGAAAGCCATGATTGCCAGCAGCACCGGGGTTCATGTGTAAAACCGAAAGTTCTTTGTCATATATTACCCTCAGAATATGAGAATGTCCGCAAACGAAAAGGGTGGGTTCTATTTGCTTTAATTTTTCTTTTATACCTTTTGCATAATGCTTTGGATAGCCGCCAATATGTGTAATAAATACTTTTACTTTTTCGCAAAAAAATAACTGTTCGTCGGGATAAGTAATTTTTGTTTTGCTGTCGTCAATATTTCCATTTACAACCCTAAATGTTTTTTCAGGAAATTCTTTCATTAACTCATCAAAGAAATTGACGCTGCCAATATCGCCAGCATGCCATATTTCATTGGCAGTTGCAATGTGTGGTTTTATGCGCGGGTCAAAATAATTGTGTGTATCCGAAAAAAGTAGAATGTGGGTCATGTGAAATGTCAAGAAAATAAATACTTGTGTAAAAGTATGGATTGAAATCTTTCTATAATTGAGTGTATAACAAATTGCGCAATTTATTCAGCGCTTTGTTGGCATCAATGCCATATGCGGCAACTTAATACCAATTCTAAAATAGTACAATAGTCCTATCTGAAACAACGGTAGAAATTGGGTTATATTGAGCGTACAATTGGTATTACTTATATTGTTTCCTACTTTTTTGCAATAATATATATTTGACTCGAATAGGTGTTGTTGTTTTTAGCAGCGGCTTTTATATTAGAAATTAGCCCACGAACAAAGCCTGAAACAATATTGTTTTTACCAGTTTTGTATTTTTCACTCAATAGTGAAACATAAAAACTATCAAACACCATAGGCAAAATTCTCTCTACCACCATTCCATTATTTTGCATTAGCAATTCAATGTCTTTTGGTGTAAAATGATGTAGATGACGAGGTACATCATACGCACCCCAATATTCCTTATAATACGCAGCGTCATTGCTACTGCAATTGGGCACTGCAACAATTAATTTTCCATTTTTCGATAGTAATTTATGTATTGCTTGCAAGCGTTCATTCAAATGTGGCACATGTTCTAAAACGTGCCACATTGTTATACAATTGTATAGTTGTGTTGCTTCTTTGTCAAAAAAGCTTTCATCGGCAATCGACAATGAGTAGTTTTTTTCGGCCATACTTTTTGCATCTGTATCAGGCTCTATACCTTGTGTTTGCCAACCTCCATTTTTGCAAGTATTTAAAAATTCACCCGTTCCACAACCAATGTCTAACAAATGTTTTTCACCTTTTATTTTAGTAATATTATTTATTAATTGCAGTTTTTTTACGAGGGTATATTTGCGCACTGTTTGGTACAAACCGTTTACAATGCCCTTTGAAGTGTTGGAGTGAGAAATATAATTATTGCTTTTATAATAGCTACCTAAATTCGTTAAGTCAGGAATTGGGTTCGTAAACTTGAAGCCGCAGCTATCGCAACTTACAACGGCAAATTTTTCTTTGCTAACGGTATAGTCTTTACAAATTAGAAATTCCGAGAAATTATTGCCATTACATATTTGGCAATTACTTATACTGTGCATATTTGTTTTATTGATGTGGTAAACCTACATGATTTTTTTAATTTTGCCTAAGTACAAATTAGTATTATTTAGATTTTGAAATTTACAGATTACAATTCAGCAATAGAATATTTATTTATTCGCTTGCCCATGTTTCAACGCATTGGTGCATCGGCTTATAAGGCCAATTTAGACAACACTTTGGCAATGGATAAAATATTGAATAATCCGCACAAAAAATTTAGAAGCATACACGTTGCCGGCACTAATGGCAAGGGTTCTACCTCACATTATTTGGCATCTATATTACAGGAGGCGGGTTATAAAACGGGTTTATACACCTCTCCGCATTTAATTAATTTTAGAGAAAGAATTAAGATAAATGGTGTAATGATTGAGGAGCAATATATTTTAGATTTCATTAATAATTATAAGCAAGAATTTGAAACAATAGAACCATCGTTTTTTGAATGGACCGTTGGTTTGGCTTTTAATTATTTTGCTGATGAAAAAATTGATATTGCCATTATTGAAACGGGCATGGGCGGGCGCTTAGACTCTACCAACATTATTACGCCCTTGCTCAGTATTATTACAAATATTAGTTTCGACCACAAACAAATTTTGGGCAACACTTTGCCACTAATTGCCAAAGAAAAGGCCGGTATTATAAAGCAAAATATACCAATTGTTATTGGAGAAAGTAATGAGCTTACAAAGCCAGTTTTTGAGGAAATGGCAGCGAATAAAAATGCAACAATTTATTTTGCTGATAGTAAAATTGTTGTGAAGCAAAGTGAAGTTTCAACCAATAATTTTAGTGTCAATGTTTTTGATAATGATAAATTAATTTACAATAATCTGGTTTCAGAATTAACAGGAAATTATCAACTAAAAAATATTGCGACTGTTATTAAAGCAACACAATTATTTAATGATATTGGTGTAAAAGTTAGCAAAAAAAACGTAATACAAGGTATAGCAAAAGTTATAACAAACACTGGACTTTTGGGACGTTGGCAAACGCTAAGCGATAACCCAAAATTAATTGCTGATACAGGCCATAATATTGCTGGCATTGAAATGGTTTTGCACCAACTAAAAAAACAAAATGCACAAAAAATACATTTTGTTTTGGGTTTTGTAAGCGACAAAGACGTTGCAGAAATATTAAATTTATTACCGAAAAATGCTACGTATTATTTTTGTGAACCAAGCATACCAAGGGCCATGAAAATTGATGATTTAAAAGTAATAACACAGCCGTTTTTTAGTGATGCCAAGTATTTTAAAACAGTAAGCTTAGCTGTAAATGAAGCCAAACAAAAATGTTTGAACAATGAAATTATTTTTGTGGGTGGCTCTACTTTTGTGGTCGCCGATGTATTGAATGAATAATTTGATAAATGCAGGTGCCATAAATTGCTTATAAAACCAATTATAATTCTATAATAGTCCAAACTATTATAGAATTTTAAAATGGTGATTACCGTTTGGTATCGGTTTCGCCAAAATGAAACAACATCTTTCCGTTATTCGAATACCATGATTACTATTAATTAAAAGTACAGTAAATATGGGGGGAAAGTTATTTTGAAAGTTTTACCAAGCATTAATAAAGAAACCCAATAGCACAAAAAACGGCTACCTTTTTTATAAGGCAGCCGTTTATATTTTTATACGAACAATTCTATTTTAGAACTTAGCACGTGTTTTTTTCTTAACAACTTTACGACGGTTAACAATATTACGATACTTAGATTTGTAATATTTGTTTTTCCCTTTTATTACATAACCAACGGTTATATTTGTCATAAAATATCCATCTTTTTCAGTTACTTTTGCAAAAGGTAATGCTGTTTTTGTATCATAATTACCTCCACGTTTTGAGCCTTTTAATTTTCCATCTTTAGAGTCAATTTCTACACTGTAGCTTTTACCTGCTGGCAACGCTGGGTTATATGCAACACCTTGGTTATCGTCTTTTAAATAAGCTTGTATTTCATACGTTCTGTTAGCTAACATATTTCTAGTATCAGCATTTGTTTTCGAGGTTTTTTTGCTACTTGCCAAAGCATCGTTATAGCTTACAGCATAATTACCACTCACATCATCCAAGAAATCAGAACCAGTAAAGCGGTAACTAAAATCCATACCAATACGCAATACCTTGTTCATTGTGTAAGCAAAACCAAAACCTACTGGGGCAGTCCAAGTAATGGGTGAGTATGAAACACCTTCAGTTTGTAGTTTTCTTAAGTTGTAGTTTTTACCATTTAACTCTGCTCTAGGGTTAAAATATAAAGCACCGATACCAGTAAAAATAAAAGCCCTAAAATCAACACGTTTTTTACCACCTTTACTTACAATACTCGTACGAGGAGACATTTTAGTTTGGTTGTAAAAATTCCACTCTATTGTTTGCATTGCTTCAAAACAATCTGACTTAAAACTAAGGTTTCGTCCAACACGTGCAGGGTTTGTACTATTTTTATCATCACCCGAAATACGTATATACGAAAGTTGCGAACGTGTAGAAAAATTTTTATTTAACTTATAACGAAAATATCCATTTACCGTGTAACGGGTTTGTTGCCAGCGCAAATCCCTAACATAATCATGACGTGGACCCTTGCCACCACCAATATCGCCAAGGTAGTTAGTGAAACCTAACGAACCACCATATTCATTTTTATATTGTGCAAATACTGATGACACAACAAGCAAAAAAACTATTAAAAGTAAACTCTTTTTCATTTCCTAAATTATATATTTTTAATACTAATAGTTTACAATTAACTATAATATTGTGCGAAAATATTATTTTATTCGTCAATAACAAAAAATTAAGCAAATTATGGCAAAGAATCTTTTAAAAGTTTCATTTTTAATGGTGGCAATGTTTATGTTAAACTCAGCAGTATTGCTGGCTCAACAAACAATGAACCCTAAGCTAAACCCCAATATGGATAAATTGGCGGCGGTGTTGCAATTGATTGATATGAACTATAAAGACACTACCGATATGAACAAATTGGTGGAGGACGCAATTGAGGGAATGTTGGCAAAGCTAGACCCACACAGCGTGTACACCACTCCCAAAGAAATGAAAGATTTTAATGAACCACTAAATGGTAATTTTGAAGGTGTGGGTATTCAATTTAATTTATTGAAGGATACAATAACAGTTATTTCGCCTATTAGTGGTGGTCCTTCCGAAAGGGTTGGTATACAAGCTGGCGATAGAATTGTGAAAATTAATGACACAATTGTTGCGGGCGTAAAAATTAAAAACGATGGCGTAATGAAAAAACTACGTGGTAACAAAGGCACTAAGGTTAAAGTAGGTATTTTACGCCATGGCGTTGCTGATATTTTAGACTTTACAATTACCCGCGACAAAATTCCGCTTTACAGCATTGATGCTACATACATGGCAGCTCCAGAGGTTGGGTATGTAAAGCTGAATAGGTTTGCAGCCACATCATCAAAAGAATTTGCCGAAAGTCTAGCAAAATTAAAACTTGCTGGTGCTAAAGATTTAATTTTGGATTTGCAAGACAATGGCGGTGGCTTTTTAAACGCAGCATTTGAAATTGCTGATGAATTTTTGGATGCTGGTAAATTAATTGTTTACACCAAAGGCATACACTCGCCGCGCCGCGATTATAATTCCACTTTGCGTGGCGATTTTGAAAGAGGACGATTGATTGTTTTAATTGACGAGGGTTCGGCATCGGCATCAGAAATACTTTCGGGTGCAGTGCAAGATTGGGACAGAGGCTTGGTAATTGGCCGTCGTTCGTTTGGTAAAGGCTTGGTGCAAAACCAATTTCCGCTGCCCGATGGTTCGGGAATGAGACTTACAACAGCGCAGTATTTTACACCTACTGGCCGCTGCATACAAAAGCCGTATGATGGTATCGAAAGTTATTACAAAGATTTATACAATCGCTACAAGCATGGCGAATTGCAGAATGCAGACAGCATTAAATTTCCGGATTCGCTGAAATACAAAACGCCAAACGGAAAATTGGTGTATGGCGGCGGCGGCGTAATGCCCGATATTTTTATAGCCTTGGATACAAACATGAATTCTAAATACTTTACTGACCTTGCACGCAAAGGTGTTATTAATCAGTTTACACTCACTTATGTGGATAAAAACAGGACTGAAATGATGAAGAAATATCCTGATTTTGAAACCTATAATAAAAATTTTGTTGTAGATGAAACATTACTAAATGCCTTTGTGGAGGCGGGTGAGAAAGAAGGTGTGAAAAAAGATGATAAAGGATACAATACTTCGTTACCAGCATTTAAAGTTCAGATAAAAGCATTTATTGCCCGCGACTTGTGGAAAAGCGATAATTTTTATGAAGTGTTTAATCAATTAAATGACCCTTTGAAAAAAGCCATTGAGGTTTTAAAAGACGACAAAGCATTTAAGAAGTTTAAAATAAACTAAGCTTTTTTATTACGATAAAAAATGAACTTTAATTGAAACCATAAATTGAAATAATATTTTTACAAGGAATTAAAATTGTCTCCACTATTTTTATTGTGGGCACAATTTTTTTACCACCAAATATTTCCATTTACAAATGCAATATCCAATAAATGTAAATCATTCTTTTATTAATATTCATGCCCACATTAAAAATGTAAAGGCGTTTCAAAATTTTAATTTTACCCTTTACAATTTAGACGCAACTGAGTTTTCTAAGTATGAGAAAGATGTTTTTTATAGTGCAGGAATTCATCCTTGGTATATAAAAGAAGACTGGCTTTTATATACAACAGAACAAATCGTAAAATTAAAATACAAAAATGTGCTCGCGGTTGGCGAATGTGGCTTAGATAAAAACATTGCAATTAATTTTGAGTTACAAAAAGTAGTGTTTCAATGTCAAATAGCATTAGCAAATAAATTTGAAAAACCATTAATTATTCATTGTGTAAAAGCATACCAAGAAGTTTTGTTTGAATTAAAAAATATGCAAAATAATATGCCTGTTATTTTTCATGGCTTCAATAAAAACACTGAGATAGCAAAATCAATTATTGATGCAGGGTATTATATTTCTGTTGGCAAATCTATTATGAATAGCAATAACAAAAACAAAGATGTTTTAAAAACCATACCAATAGAAAAACTATTTTTAGAAACCGACGATAGTAATTTTTCAATTGAAAATATTTATGAAAGTGCTTCAAAAATAGTAGCATTGCCAACAAATAAATTGAAGCAACAAATAATTACAAATTTTAAAAAAGTATTTCAAATAATTTAATGGATACATCATGGTTAAGCCGCACCACTTTATTGGTTGGTATCGATAATTTAAACAAGTTAATTAATGCCAATGTATTGATTGTTGGTTTGGGCGGTGTAGGTTCGTTTGCAGCCGAGTTTATAGTGCGTGCAGGCATTAACAATATTACTATTTTAGATGGCGATGTGGTGGACCCAACCAATCGAAACCGACAACTGCCCGCGCTTGCCACAACACACGGTATGTTTAAAACCGAAGTAATGCGCGAAAGGCTATTGGCAATAAATCCAGAACTAAATTTGGTGGTAAAAAACTATTTTTTGCAGCCCGATATGGTTGAGGGTTTATTAGATGAATTTAAGTACGATTATGTAGTGGATTGCATTGATAGCATTACGCCAAAATGCCACTTAATAACTACTTGTAAATTTAGAGGCATTAATATTATTAGTAGCATGGGCGCGGGTGGCAAGCTCGACCCTACAAAAATTCATGTAACAGATATTGCCAAAACAAAAGTATGCACATTGGCAAGTTATGTGCGCAAACGATTAAAGAAAATGGGTGTATTTCAAGGTGTGAAAACCGTATATTCATCCGAGAAATTAATACGCGAAAGTTTAATACATACCGATGGTAGCAACTTTAAAAAATCGGCGTATGGCACAATTTCATATTTGCCAGCAGCCTTTGGTGGTGCAGTTGCAAGTGTGGTAATTCGCGATTTAATAAAATGGAAAATTGAAGGTGTGCATCCGTCGCGTGACCATGCTGAATTTTTTCATTCAACCAAAAATAAAAAAGCGAAATAAGAAACAGTAAGTGTTTTGATTTACCGCCCCTTTTTTCGTCCACCAGTATTTTTAGAAAAGCTGTTGGCTGTATTTTTTCCTTTTACAGTATTTTTTTTCGGTTTAATATTATTGCTTTTGGTGTCGGTAGTCCTTAATGTATTAGAGGTTTTGGCAGTACCTTTTTTATTTCTACCTGACCGCAAATCAACATTCATTGTCGAAATTTTTTTGTGAATTATTTTTGGTTTGTCTTTCGCTTTATTTTCGGAAGTAGAATCTTCCAACAAGCTAAAAATATTCTCCACTTCTTTTTCTGTTAGTTCTCTCCAATCGCCTACAGGCAATCCTTTCAATGAAATATTCATTATTCTAACGCGTTCCAATTTTATTACATCATACTCAAAGTGTTCGCACATTCTGCGTATTTGCCTGTTTAAACCTTGCACCAACACAATACTAAAAACACTAGCACCAATCCGTACAACTTTACACTTTTTAGTATTAACACCAAGCATAGGCACACCCTGCGCCATTTCGGTGATTACAGCCTCGGTTATAGGTTTGTTTACAGTTACAATATATTCTTTTTCGTGCTTGTTGCCAGCGCGTAAAACTTTGTTTACAATATCGCCGTTGTTGGTTAAAAAAATTAGTCCTTGCGAATCTTTGTCAAGCCTACCAATTGGAAAAACTCGCTTACTGTGATTAACAAAATTGATAATATTATTTGGCACAGATTCTTCGGTTGTAGAGGTTACACCAATAGGCTTGTTTAACGCAATAAATATAAGGTCTTCGGTATTGCGTGAAGCCAATATTTGTCCGTTAACCATCACTTTGTCATTGGCTTTTACCTGTGCACCAACTTTGGCTATTTTGCCATTAATAAACACTACACCTTTCCCAATAAATTTATCGGCTTCGCGCCTCGAACAAAGGCCGCTTTCACTTATAAATTTGTTGAGTCTTATTGATGAATCCATTAAAAATATTTTTGACGCAAGGTATTAAATGTAATTCAAAAACTATTTTCACCAATCTTGTCCCTTGCACAAAAGTATTTTCGTGTGTACTATTAATCCAAAATAATTATTCTTTACTAAAACTAAAAAATCTTGAAAAAAACACTTCTCTTTTTTGCGCTTTGTGTGTTATCAGTAAAAATATTTGCGCAGGTTCAAAATTATAATTTCACTGTTTGTGGTTATATACAAACTCTTGATATTAATAATAGTTATAACAATAACGTTACCATGAGTTTAATGATTAATGGTTTTGTAGTAAGCAATCAAACTGCGGCTATGAATGGCTCAACACAAGTTTGTTTTCAATCCGTAAACATATTGGACTCTTTGGGGCTTGGTTTAAATTATACTGCAAGCTTAACAATAGATAGCTGCCCACCCATCGCGCAAAGTGGATATGTACAACAAAGTGGAATGATAAATATTCCGTTATCGCTTTGTACAACATCATGCAATGCCTACATTACCACAATGCCACTTGGTGCTCCATTAAATATGATACAAGCCAATTGCACAGGCACGCCACCATTTACTTATATTTGGAACCAGGGCGCAAATACGCAAAACGTACAGCTAACAACGCCAGGTATTTACAATGTTTATGTAACAGATGCGAATGGCTGTGTATCGTCAGCATCATTCAATTATAATGGCACAACGCAAAATTGTGGCGTTACTATTTCTAGTATCCCAACTTCAAATACATCTTATTTATTAACTGCAAATGCTGTTGGGCAAGCACCATTTTCGTATGCTTGGAATGCAGGTAATCCAAATGTTGTTGATGTAACACCAAATTTACCTGTTACTACTCCTGGCGTTTATTGTGTAAATATTATTGATGCAAATGGGTGTGTGAGTTCTACTTGTGATACCATAATAACCAATTGTAGCACAACCTTAGATGTAGATACTATACCAGGTACAACAATACAAACTATTACTGCAATTAGTAATGGTGTTGGCGGCACGCCATTGAGTTATGTTTGGACATTAAACGGAACACCAGCAAATACAGTTGCAAGCACAATTACAATGAATGTTTTTGGAATATATTGTTGTACAATTACTGCTGGTAATGTTTGCGTTTCGCAGAATTGTTATAATTATTCTGCACAAACATCTTGCACTGCAAACATAATAGCAACACCTGATTCTAGCGGTGGTATAATACTAACTGCTCTGAGTAATTCTGGTGCATCGTCAATATTAACTTATAGTTGGAGTGCCGCACCACCTCTATCTTTTAGTGCTACTTCACAATCAATAAATGTTACAACAGCGGGCACTTATAGTGTAATAGTTACTGATATAAATGGCTGTGTTGCGCAACAATATTATACCTATAATCTGGCAGGAAATTGTAGTACATTAATTAGTGATAGTGTAGTTTGGAGTGCTCATATATTAAATACATTTTCAACAGGAACGCCGCCATTTACCTATCACTGGCAAATAAACGGAACAAATTTACCCGACACAACTTCAAGTATTTTTGCTCCAATAAGTGGTATTTATTTAGTTAGTGTAACTGATGCTGCGGGCTGTGTTTCAATTGACACCTTGTATGTAAATATTCCATTATGCAATGCAAATACTTCATTCGTAATTGGTGTGCCAGGTGGCGTAACCACAATAATAGCGGGTAGTACAGGTGTTGCTCCATATACCTTTAACTGGACATATAATGGACAGCCATTTTCTACACAACAAAGTATTTCACTCGGATTAAACGGTACATATTGTTACATTGCAACCGACGCTAACGGTTGTGTGGCAAGCGATTGCTTTACTGATACAACAAGTGCACAGGGCAATTGCAGTGCGTTTTTTACAAGCGTAATTGATTCTTTATTTTTACCAATTAGCAATACATATTTAATTGATTTTACGGCCTATCCAAATGGGAACCCTTTGTTTACTTATAGTTGGACTTTTAGCGACGGCACAACTTCTAATGTACAAAATCCGCAACATAATTTTAGTAGCACATCAAACTCATGGGCGTGGGCAAGCCTTACTATTACTGATGGTTCAGGATGTGTTTCTACTTATAGCAACTCTATTCTGTTGCCAGCAATTAGTGGCAATTGTAATACATTTTTCTCTGCATCATCTACCTACAGCTCAACTGCGGTAGGTGCAGTACAATTCTCAAATTTAAGCACACCACTTAGTAACCTTGCTACATTTAGTTGGAGTTTTGGTGACGGCACATCATCAACAATGCCAAGTCCAATACACACTTACACTGCAAGCGGAACGTATTACGTATGCCTTACAGTAACAAATCCAACTGGGTGCGTTTCACAGTTTTGCCAATTACAATATATAAATTTAGCGTGGTGGACAACGAGTAATCCGTTGGCAAATAGTTGCAGTGCTGGCTTCATTATTTTGCCTGATACAAGCGCAATTGGTATAACATATTTGGTTGATATTTCGCAAGTAAATAATCCGTTTTATACTTGGAATACAAGCATTGGTTTTATTAGCAATAGCCCTACACCATTCTTTAATTTAACCAATGTTGGTACTTATGATTTATGCTTAACTGTAACAGATACCGTTAATGGTTGCACCGATACTTTTTGCGATTCGCTTACATTAGATTCTTTAGGAGGCGTAACGCGAAGCAACGTACTTTTGAGTGGTGTTGCAGGTATTGCAATTCTTGCTTCGCCACGCAACTCTGCCTTTGATGGTATTGCCGAAAACACAATTGCTAATACTACTTTTAGTGTACAACCTAATCCGGCAAACGATATGGTAACTATAAAATTAAGCAATGGAAAATTAGAAAATACCAACATTGGTATTGTTGATATTGCAGGTAATTTAGTTAGGGAAATAAAAATTGTGCAACAATCAGTAACATCAATAAATACAAGCGATTTCAGCAATGGCACTTATTTTATAAAAGTGATTTCAAACACAAATAATAGTACCCAAAAACTCATCATAAATCATTGAAAATAATTTAGGTTGTTTTAAAATGCGGGTGAGTAAAATTGCCCGCATTTTGTTGTAAAAAATATTATCACAAAGAGAAAATGTTCGTATGAAGAATAATAAGTACAAATTTTGTAATGAAGTGCGTCTAACACCTCTGTCATTTCTGCGAAGGTAGGAACCTCAATTAGATTGAGGCTTTCACCGCAATCACACAATTATAAAGAGATGGTATTGCGGTGTTGAAAACTATGTGTTTATGTGGTGAAATTTTTAAGTGAGACAAATAAAATTGAGTGGAAAAATTAGCGGAATTAATAGAAGGTTGCAAAGCAAATGACCGTAAAGCCCAATCTGAGCTTTATAGTTTATGGTATTGTAACTTAATGCGAATAGCCCGCAAATACAAGAAAAACGAAGAAGATGCAGCATATTTAGTAAACGATGCTTTCTTTAAAATTTTGACCAACATTCAGAATTATAATCCACTACTACCTTTTGAAGCATGGATAAAACGTATAACAATAAACACAGTAATAGACGATTTTAGAAAAAATAAAAAGCTAAAAGACATTCTAAAATTAGATGATTTTGAAAGCACCGACCACTTAGAATTTGAGACAATTTTAAATGTTGCAGAAAATGATTTGGATGCAAAAGAAATTTTAAAACTGATAGAAAGTTTAGAAGAAGAAGAAAAATTTGTTTTTAATATGTTTGAAATTGATGGCTACTCGCACCACGAAATTGCGAATGAATTAGGAGTAAGCGAACGTACAAGCAAGCGTTACTTAGCAAGTGCGCGCAACAATTTAAAAGCTATGATTACAAAAGTATTTCAAACAGTAAATATGATTTTATTATGATGAGTATAGGAAAAATATTTAAGCGAAAGTTGGAACAACAATCGTTTACAGAACAAGAAAAAAACTGGAAAGCAATGCAAGAAAGGCTCGATGTTGCTATGCCTGTAACAGAAAAGAAACGCCGATTTTTATGGTTGTTTTTTCCGATAATTATTGGCGCAATTACTTTTGGTATTTCTAAATATGGAACAACAAAAAACAACACAACTGTTGCGGCTAAAAATGAAATTTCTGCACCAAAAATTTCAACTTCTGAAAATAAAATTATATCAAAATTGCCAACACATGAAACTCAAAATAGAAATATAACAAGCCAAAATATTATTAAGGAAACAAAAATAACCAACGCTAAAAAACCAATAAAAATAGGAAACACAGACAATGAAAATTCACAATTGAGAAATAATGATGCTATAAATTTGAACAATAGAAAAGTTGAAAGAAAAAATATTGTTGCAATTTCAAAACCAAAAACAGAAATTGGAAGTCCAGAAAAAACTGCACTAAATAGTAGCATTCAAAATAAAAAAGACAAACAAAATTTAGAGAAATTAAATCCAAATAATGTTTCAATTGCTGAGAATGAAAACATAAATGATTATGCACTTTTGGCCACAACTGAAAATGGAAATAAATTTGATTTTGCGCAAAACCCTTCGCCGATAATTATTAACAAAACTGTAGAGAATAAACTTCCGAATATTAAAGCGAAAAACGAAGAAAATAATGATTCACTATCACCTGAGAGTAAAAAAGTTGGTGATGCAACCAAGCCAGCAACACCACCAGATTATTCTGTACCAATAAAAGCAAAACAAGTGCTGAGTGTTAATGTTTACGCTGGTTATATGTTGTGTGGCAAATATATATATAAGGCCAATAATGTGCATACTGAATATTTAGAAAAACGAAAGTTGGAGGAAAAAAACGCTGCTACTTTTACGTTTGGTGCCGATGTAAATTATACTTACAAACACTTAATTTTTACAACTGGAATTAACTACAATACACAGGCAGAAAAAAGAAACTACACTAATCAATTTTATAGGGATGTTACAGCTAAAAATAACACGTATGATTTGGTTGATAATAGTTATTATCAGTACAATCAAAATACTGTAAATGTGGCGCAGGTGCAAAGCACTTGGGTAACAACCCAAGATACAATAAACTATTACAATACCGCTACTAATAGCTACGCTAGTGCCATTGTAAATATTCAAAATTACGTAGTTACTGGCACAAATAATTTAGCTATTACTACCCAAGATTCAACATTGGTAACTAAGATAGATACGATAAAAAATATAAATATATCAACTATTAACAAAAAAATAATTGACAATACTGTGCAAAACACACATGGCACAAATAAAATATCTTACATAGAAATTCCATTATTAGTTGGGTACAAATTTCAACTCAACAAAATGAGCCTTGCCTTGCAAACTGGCGTTGGTATTGGCTTTTTAAACAAACAAAAGACATATTACATTAATAATAGACTATCGGATATTGAAGAAACAAAAAGTGAAAACTTCAATAAAATAATGTATAATTATTTACTATGCGTTTCAGCAAATTATTCACTTACAAAAAATTGGGGCATTGTTTTTCAACCTAATTTTAGAACCAACATTAATAGCGTTACAAAAAAGAACACAACTTTTCAGCAGAAATATTGGAATGTGGGTGGCAATGTGGGTGTGAGTTATACTTGGTAAGTATTGAGAATAATACAGAAAAATGTTGTCTGTAATTTTTTATTTAGTAGTTATTTTATTACCACCAATTTTGAATATGCGTCGTTGCAAACCACTGTATAAACGCCACTTTTCAAGGTTTCTATATCTATAAATTGACTCTTGGCAATTGTACTCGAAAACACAATTTGCCCAATAGAATTAATAATTTGTAACAACTTATTTTTATCGGTAATTGTAGTAATGGTAAACTGCTTATTGCAAGGATTTGGTGCAAGAATAATATGAAAATTAAGCTTAGAATTTTCTGCAATTACATCAATACAATTTGATACATTAAATGTTGGGGTAGGTATTATTTCAAATGCGCCCATGCCATTGGGACATCTACCAAATGAGGTATTTGCAGCTGCATTGTTATAGGTAATTGAATCAATAATTTGTCCGTTACCGTTGCTTAACATTAAAGTTTCACCGCTTGCGGCAAGTTTAAAATTAGTATGAAAAAATGTATTAGTCGAATTATTTTCATCTGCCCATAGCGTTAAGAAACCATGTGGCAATATTATGGCGTTGTTAGCAAAAGTATACTTGGTTGGCATTTGCAGCGAATCGGTTAAATACAAACCATATAAATTTATAACAGAATCTGTATTGTTGTAAAGTTCTATCCAATCTTCAAACAAGCCATTTTCATTGGTGTTACCGCTTGCGTTGTTCGCAACAATTTCATTAAAAACGATGGCGCCATTTGCAATATTTTGTTGCGTAGTATTTATATTGTAAAATTCGTGTTCGGCACGTTGTGGCGAAAATATAGCGGCATTTGCATTTTCGGCATACAAATAATATTGTGTATTAAGCGTATTTAACTGAATATAAATTCCAAATACATTGTCGTTAGCTGCGCCATCGCTGTGCAAGCCATCATCATACATTTGTGTTTTTGTAAATTTATTTACTACATTATTTCTATATGCAAACATGATGGTTGCGGCATTTGTAACATTTGCTGTAATAAAAATTGTACTATTTAAAGGTGCGTTCGTGTTGCTTAATGCAATATTACTAATGCTTGGCTGTTGTGCCGCAAACTCAGTGGTGCTTTGCAAATAAGTAGCACGTGCCGTCATTAAATTATCAATGCCTGGTATTGTGTTTGTACCCGAAACATAATTTGTGGTTAGCGAATTTTGAAATTGTAGGTAAGTAAAAAAACTATTGGTATCCGAAGCTATTGCAGTATCGGCAATAGCCATTAATTGCATTGATTTTTGCAAAAATAAGCCGTTGCTAAAAAATTCATCTACTATAGTTTTGCAATGTGCCGCATACCTTTTTTTGTATGTGGCATTATTCATTACTGCTTTTATCAAGGGCCAATAAATATCGTTGGCGTGCGCTGTTAGCAACATTTGCTGCATGTTTGCAACGGTTAATGTTGCCAATGATGACAAGCCACTACCCATGTGCGGAAAGCCACCAAAGCCCATGTTCAAATCCCAAATTATTGGATTGTAGTGATTGGTATTGTCTTTATACATGTAATAATTTTGGCACAAAGCACCATTGTAACTATCTAAATTTACGGTTACATTATTAAAAGCAAGCATCCAAATTACCCTATCCATATCCACTGTGTTGCCAATATTTGCGGCATTATTGGTTACAGTATCGCACAGGTTTTTTATGTCGTTCCAGCTATAATCTGATTTTAAATCGTAAAAATTATAATAGCCAGTAGTATCGGCAAGCGGTATGAACCTTAAATTGCTCTTGTTGGTTGGCCCCGACGTTACCGTTGGGTTGCATTTTATAAATGTATTGTCATTTGAATAAAAATGTTCAGCCAAAAATTTTTTACCAATATTTTCGGCATTAGAATAAACGCCTACATAAGAACCATTTATATAAACCTGTGCAAAATTTGCTTTTGGGCAGTGCATGTAATTTTGTAAAATATTGTACAATAAAACTTCTCTAATTTGCGAAGGGTCGGCGTATCCGTTACTCAATTTAATGTCTTTAATACCTAAGTAATTTTGGTTTTTAAATTCGTCTAAGGCAATGTGTAAAGGGTTTTTAGAGTAGGTGGCATTGTAGGTGCTATTTCCTTTGTACTTAACACCTACACTATCAAAAAGCACATTATTTATTTTTACCGACGAAGCCAATATGTAATTATCGGCACCCGCTTTTGCAGTATCCAAATCATAATCCCAACTTGGCTGAGCAAATGTTATTTCAATTTTTTGAATTGTATTTACATCAAAAAAATTTGTTTGTGCAATTGAATATTTTATAAACAACAAACAAAAAGTGAGTACACAAAAGGTAGTTTTTTTCATCAAAAAAATTATTTATGCAAATGTTATTGCTAATAGAGAGTTAGATGTAACTGCGTAAAACTTGTTACGGGTTGCCTCCATTTTTTCAGGTATGTTTGAGCATCAAAACTAAGTCTATTTGACCCAAAATAAATAATTGACAATAACCTTGGTAAGATTGCGGGTCAAGCCCGCAATGACACAAACACTTGCAGCGCAAAAAAATTATTGCCTCAATCTTTCTGTTCGTTAATTTACTTTGCAAATGTAATTTTTAGATATGTAAGAATCATACACTTTTAGAATCATTTATTGTAAAATTCGAAAAGAGAAAAATCAATTTTCTTTTGGATAAATTTTTTGGTATTCTTCTTTAGAAATAATATTTCCAGCACTATTGTAGTATAATGTTTTTTCTGCATTTGTAGTGCTTGCAGAGGGTTCAAATATTTTTTTCTTTTTTAATTTATTGCTTTCATCAAAATATTCTTCATGCAATGATACCCCGTTTGCATACACAGTTATGTAATCTAAACTGCCTGTTTCAGTATAAAAATACGAAGTGTCAACAAGTATATTTGCTTTGTATTTTGCTTTAAAATAAAGTTTACCAGTAGGGAAATACATTTTGTAATCGCCCTCCAATTTGCTGTTCGCAATAATACATGTTCTATAAATTTTACCGTTCGGGTACAACATTGTATCTTGCTTGTTCATCAAACTTGATGATTTTACTTCTTTGCCTTTTGATGTTTTTTTTAGGTAGTCGGCATTTTCAATATCGGTTGCAGTGGCATGTTGCACAGTGCCTTTATCAGGCGGATATTTGCTTGATTGTGCTTCTAATTTAAAGCCAAAAGATAATAATAAAATTGTAATAAAACTTGCTTTCACGCGATGGCATTTTTTGAATATCAAACGTAAAAAAAAAATTAGTGCATTAAAATATATTTACTAACAATTTAGTGAATTGTTTTGCAAAAAATTGTCGTTTAATTAACCACCAACTTTTTGGTAGCAACAAAATTATTGCATTTAATGCTCACAAAATATAATGCTGAAGCCAATTTAGTATTCAAATCAATACTATAATTACCTTTGTTTTGGTTGGCAACTGTTGATTGATAAACAGTATTACCCATTAAATCACACACTTTAATTTCAACATTTTCTTGGGTGTTCAAAGTATAATTTAATTTTACATTTCCGTTGCTTGGGTTTGGTAAAATAGTAAAATTAAAATTGTTTTGGGTAAGGTTTTGGAGGTTGGTGGATGTGTTATAACAAACTTCTAAAGTTGGATGAAGTGCTGTGTATGAGTAATTATTGGAAGCAAAAATCATTGTATTGTAATATTCCTCATTAGTTAATTTTATCATAAAGCCATGACTATTTTGCAAATCATTAATCATATCTTGAACCATTAATGTAACATCAGTATTCAAATAATCTTGGTAAGGTAAAGTACTCATTGGTAAAATCACTTCATTCACCGTTTATTGTGCAAAAATGTTTTGATGCATTAATGATACAGACTCAAAAACTAAAGCATATCAAAACAGAAAATGTAAGTACAAAAGTTTTTATTTCTCACGAAGTTGATTTTGTAAATGAGGCATTAACACAAGATGGTTTGTACGCTTTAAAAAAGAAAAATATTATTGGTGTTTTCAAAATTATTTTGTCAAATTTATTTGGAAAACCAAATTGGTTGAACATGGATTTGGTAATGAAATTGGAAAGTGAATTTGGTTTTACTTCTACATTTTATTGGATTGTAAATAAAGGGATGTCGGAGGCGGGCGTTATGAATGCAGATTATAAAATAGCTTCGGCGCAAATTCAAAGTGTAATTAATGATGTTAAAAATAATGGTTTTGAAAACGGTTTACACAAAAGTATTTCAGATGAAAGTTTTGCGTCTGAAATTTCAAAATTGAATTTTGAACCAACAGGAAACCGCTATCATTTTTTAAAGTTTAATCCACATATAGACTTTAAGAAAATAGATGATGTAGCCATTAAATTTGATACTTCGTTGGGATTTGCGGAAGAGTTGGGTTTTAGAAATAATTTTGGTTTACCTTATAAACCATACAATTTTGAAACAAAAAAAGCTTACAACTTTGTAGAATGTCCTTTAAATATAATGGATACAACTTTGCATGGTTATCAAAAAGTGAAGGCAAAAATAGCGTATCAAAAAATTGTTTCATTTGTTGAAAGTAATGCCGAAAACTGTGTTTTATCAGTACTTTGGCATAATAATTATTTTAGTGATTATAAATATTCAACCTATTTCCCTCTCTACAAAAAACACTTAAAATTTTTTAAAGAAAAAAATTTTAAGTGTATTACCCAACAGCAAATAATTGATAATTACAGCGCGTAGTGGCAATAATAGTAAGACTTTTAGAAGAACATGAGTTGCATTTAGCAAACACGTTTTTCAATAAAATATACAATACCAATAGGTTACAAAAAGCCTTTGATTGGGAATTTATTGATTGCCCTAATGGCAAAGCAATTTATGTGGCTGCAATAGACGATTCTATTTTAACCGAAACAAAAATTGTGGGAATTCAATGCGCAATTCCTTTGATGATGTTGACTTCAAAAGGCAATAAAATACTTACCGCAAAATCAGAAGATACGCTTGTTGACCCTAATTATAGAGGGCAAGATATTTTTAATAAAATGTATTATTTGCTTTTCGAGGAGTGTGCAAAAGTTAATATTAAATTTATTTGGGGATACACACCAGCATACAAACCATTCGTAAAACTTGGTTTTAATTTAGATATTAAAGTTCAGCAGCTCTTTGTAATTAAGCCTTTGCAAGCGTTTCATTTTCTTACATCACTTAACAGCAAGAATAATTTTAGCAGTAAAATAAAAATTTTGTGCCTTTGTTTTGCTTCAAAATTATTGAGTACAAAATTAGTTTTTCAAAGAAAATATAATTTTAATTTTAGTATTTCAACTGATATAATAGAATCGTTTACTACGCAAAATTCTTATTTCAATAATGATGAAAATGAACAATTGTTTTTATTGCAAAATCAGGAATACTTTGATTGGAGAATAAAAAATAATTTATATTCAAATAGCTACGAAAGCATTGATTTTATTGATGAAAACAAAAATAAAAGTGCACAAATTATCATTAACAAAAAGGGTAATGTTGGTTATATAGAACAAGTTTTATTTGACAATCAATTATTAAAAAAAGAAAAATTAGAAATATTAAATACCAGCGTAAAAATACTTTGCAAAAAGGATATTTCACTCATACGTTTTTTGGCTTTTGATGCTAACCCAACAAATAAATTAGAAGTAGAATTATTGCAGCATATTGGCTTCATAAAAATAAACCGTGGCAATTGGTTTGTTTGGAAAGGCTTAGATGAGAAAATTAATTTTTCGCCCAATGCGGTTATACAATCAAGGCTTTATACAAAAGGTAATAATTAAATTCTGGGGCATCGCATTACATCAAAATCCAATTCTCAACCATTTGCAAACCGCTTTGTGTAAGAATACTTTCTGGGTGAAACTGTATGCCTTGTATATTTAGGTTTTTGTGCCGAAATGCCATTATATTTTTATCAATATCAATTGCTGTAACCTCTAACTCCGCAGGGAAATTTGCACTATCAACTACCCATGAATGGTAACGCCCTACGAGTATATTTTGATTGATATTTTTAAAAATAGTTTCTGAATTTAGAATACTAATTGATGAAGAAATGCCATGATAAACTTGTGCTAAGTTTTTAAGTTTTGCGCCATAAAATTCAGCAATTGTTTGGTGGCCTAAACAAACGCCTAATATTTTTTTTGAGGATGAATAATGTTCTAATAATTCAAACAATTCGGGCCTGTCTTTTGGTAAGCCTGCACCCGGCGAAATAACTACAGAGTCGTATTTTTTTACACTTTCTAGTTGCAGTTTGTTGTGCCTAATTACATCAACTTTGCAAATGTCGTTATACGCTAAATAGTGTAATAAATTATGCGTAAATGAATCGTAATTGTCTATTAATAATATTTTTTGCATTGGTGCAGGGCACTATAAATTTCATTGCAAATATTATTTTGTAAGTTTTACTTTGCCATAATACAAACCAGTACAGCCAATAGGTGCATATATTTCATCTTCATACACAAATTGAATGATGTTCCCCGTCAAATAAAAATTGCTTGAACCATCATTTCGGTAGCTTCTTATTCTGTGAGATGTAGTTTGGCAAGCGGGTGCAGCGGCATAATACAAGTTGGGTAAATCAATAATTTCGGTACTAGCCCTTAAAAAAGAACCAGCCGAATCAACAACTGTGGCAATTAAATTAATACTTGTGGCAGCGGGTGTAGCACTTGGTGCCGTAAATTTACCAAAACCACCAATCCAAATTTCTTTATTTCTATAATAAGATGCTACAATTTTTATTGTATATACCTTTCTGTAAAGGGTATCGGGTGGTGCATTCAATGGTGTAAAAAGTGTGTCAACAACGCCATACGTACCCTCCCAATTTTGGGCTTGATTCATTACATAAACGCTGCGTGTTTTTTTATTTGCATTACCTGCCTTATCACTTATTAAATAAGTTACTTCATAGAGTCCAACGCTGTCTTTATTAATTACAGATAGGTAATCGCTTTTGATGTCGGGCGAAATGTTTCCATCAACCTTATCAACCGCTTGCGCACCTGGGTCTATAAGTTTTTCATTTAATATTACGGTGTCAACTTCGCCACCTTTAAGTTTTATTTCAGGAATAGTTTCATCAGGTTTTTGGCATGATGCTACTAATAATATCGATATAATTGTAAGGGTTGCAATGGCAACTGAAAGCATATTTTTCATATCCCAAAAATAGTTTTTTTTTTATAACTCAAAACATATAAGGAGTAAACGTAAATTTTATGCCTTGTCGTTAATAGTTTATAAAATAAAATTGTGATAATTAAATGCCTTTTTCATTAATTAATAGCACACTCATCCTTTAATTGTGGTGCATTATTATTCCCTCTGCTTACAATAATAATTTTTTAAATTTTCCGGTTGCTAAATTAAAATAGTAAACTTGTTGTAGTATTTTTGGGTTGTATGTCTTTTCAATAATAAATTCAAAAACTTAAGAACCTGGCAAACAAAAATTTAACAGAATTAATATCCCAATAAAAAAAGCTGCTACAATTAAGTAACAGCTTTTTGTTTTTATTAATGGTCTTCTTCGCCTGGCGATAAAGGTACATTTTGAGGTACAAAATCTTGTTCTTTACCCGGCTTGCTATAATCATAAGGCCAACGGTGAACTTCTGGTAATGCACCAGGCCAGTTACCATGCAAATGTTCTACTGGCGCTGTCCACTCCAATGTGTTACTATTCCAAGGGTTTTGGCTTGCCTTTTTACCTTTATACATACTGTAGAAAAAGTTGAACAAAAACACTACTTGTGCCAATGCTGCAAATAATGCAAATGAAGTTACTACAACATTTACATCGTGCAATTTATCAAATAATGGAAATGCTTCGTAGTTGTAATAACGACGTGGAGCACCTGCCATACCTATAAAGTGCATCGGGAAAAACACCCCAAATATACCAATAAAAGTGCACCAAAAATGAACATATCCTAACTTGTTGTTCATCATACGCCCAAACAAACGCGGAAACCAATGATATACGCCACAAAACATACCAAACACTGCCGATGCACCCATTACAATATGAAAGTGAGCAACCACAAAATACGTATCATGAACGTTAATATCTAACGCCGAATCTGCTAAAATAATACCTGTAACACCACCTGTAACAAACGTTGAAACCAAACCAATACCAAACATCATGGCTGACGATAGTATTGCGTTACCTTTCCATAAAGTAGTTATATAATTAAAAGCCTTAACGGCTGATGGTATAGCAATAAGCAATGTTGTAAATACGAATACCGACCCTAAAAACGGATTCATACCTGTGATAAACATGTGATGACCCCAAACGATAAAAGATAAGAAACCGATAGCTAATATAGAACCAATCATGGCACGGTATCCAAAAATTGGTTTGCGGCTCATGGTTGATATTACCTCTGATGTAATACCCAATGCCGGCAACAATACAATATAAACTTCTGGATGTCCTAAAAACCAAAATAAATGTTGGTATAAAATTGGACTACCACCAGTTTGTTCTAATGCTTGTCCGCTAATAAAAATATCCGAAAGGTAAAATGAAGTACCAAAACTTCTATCAAAAATTAATAATAAAACCGCTGCAAATAAAACAGGGAAAGAAAGTACACCTAAAATAGCTGTTACTAAAAAAGCCCAGATTGTAAGTGGCAAACGTGTCATGGTCATTCCTTTTGCACGCAAATTTACTACTGTAACAATATAATTAAGCGAACCTAACAATGAACCAACCACAAATAAACTCATGGATACTAACCACAATGTCATTCCCAAACCAGAACCGGGTATAGCTGTAGGCAGTGCTGATAGGGGCGGATAAACTGTCCAACCTGCTGATGCTGGGCCAGTTTCTATAAACAATGACCCAAACATAATTACACTTGAAATAAAGAAAAACCAAAACGAAAGCATATTTAAAAAGCCCGATGCCATATCGCGTGCGCCTATTTGCAACGGAATAAGTAGGTTAGAAAAAGTACCACTTAAACCACCAGTTAGCAAAAAGAAAACCATGATGGTACCGTGTATGGTAACCAAAGCCAAATACATGTTAGGGTCAAGCACACCACCTGGTGCCCATTTGCCTAAAAATGTTTCTAATATTGGAAAACTTTGCCCCGGCCAAGCCAATTGCAAACGAAAAAACAAGGAAAGAATCATTGCTAATACGCCCATAAAAACGGCAGTTAATAAAAACTGCTTCGAAATCATTTTGTGGTCGGTACTAAAAATGTAAGTTCTCCAAAATCCTGGATGTTCGTGTTCGTGGTGCGCATCGTGGCTGTGGTCGTGTCCGTGACTATCGGCATGTACAGTTGCGTGGTGTTCCATAATACTTTTTATTGAAAATTAACTAAGTTAAAATATATGATTTTACAATTTTTGCTTCGTGCAAATAAAATCGAACTTTTACTTATATACAAATTTTTTATTGCATTGTTTTTAAGTAATTGAGATTTTTCGTTTTAGGAGTCCTTTTTTAATGGAATTAATCAAAGATAAACCTTTCAATATTAGAACTATACAATTTAATTAAGCAAACTCTCAAAACTATACTATTTGATTTACTTAATTAATGATTATTTGATATAATTCCAAAACAAATTATACCGATTGTACATTCAATATAATCCAATTTCTCCAGTTGTTTCAAACGAGACTATTGCACTATTTTTATGTAGTAGCGGCATAAACCATTCTAAAATTATAAAATAGTTTGGACTATTTTATAATTAGAATTGGTATAAACTGTGAAACTTTACCTGCAAATAATAACTTTAATAACCAATATTTTTAACACCTTATTCTACATAATTTTCTCATATTTGACAAAAAAATATTCCCTTAAAAATACCTTGTTTTTTTAGATTTAGTAGTATGAAAGCATTTCTTTTTTTACTTATCCTTTTGCTGAATGTGTTTTTCTGTAAAGCGCAATTGGGCGCAACTTGCCGAGATACTTTGCAAGTGCAAGCAAACTCATCATGCGATGGTTACTATAACCCAGTATGTGGCTGCAATAGTAAAACTTATAGAAACGGTTGCTTTGCAAAGCACGATGGTTTGTTAGTTTCTAATGATGGTATTTGCGAAGAATTTGGCTTTGATTTTTATCCTAATGTAATAACAAATACGGATGCAGAGTTTTTTAGGCCTACTATTATTTCTAAAAATAATAAGATATGTACGCTGTATATATTAGATGTGTTTGGAATTTATTATGTGGCACAACCTATCACTACTTTCAGTTCGTTTGTGAGTGGCTTACCTGCTTTTACTGATGTTATTGATTTAAGCGGTTTGCACAACGGGCTTTACATTATAAGTATTGTAGGAGGTGGTACTAATGTCACAAAAAAATTTGTAAGGGTGCAGTAAGTTTGTCGTCATAGTTTAAACATTCAAACTATTATGCAACACATACGATTATTGACCCTGCTGGTGGCCACAACCTTTATGGCTTGTGCACAACCAACAAAAAAACCAGAACAAAAACCAATTTTAAAAATGGAAGAGAAAAATGAAAACACGGAGGTAGCAACCTTAGCGGCAGGTTGTTTTTGGTGTGTGGAGGCTATATTTCAGCAAGTGCCTGGTGTAGTAAAAGTTGTGAGTGGTTATAGTGGTGGCAAGGTTAAAAACCCAGCTTATCGCGAAGTATGCAATGGCACAACTGGCCACGCAGAGGCTTGTAATATTACTTTTGACCCACAAAAAGTAAGCTACGAAACTTTACTAAGTGTGTTTTGGCAAACGCACGACCCTACTACATTGAATAAGCAAGGCAATGACGAGGGCACACAATACCGTTCTGCTATTTTTTACCACAACGAAAAACAAAAAGAATTGGCATTAAAATACTTGGCTGAGTTAAACGCTTCTCATGCCTTTGAGAAGCCTATTGTAACTGAGGTTAGCGCTTACACCAACTTTTACAGTGCCGAAGATTATCATCAAAATTATTTTAAGCAAAATGGCAATGAACCATATTGCCAATTTGTGGTTGCACCCAAAGTAGAAAAATTTAAAAAGGTATTTAAAGACAAGCTGCAATTGGCGCATTGATAGGTAAATAAATAATTGAATTTTAAATTCTAAACCATTTCAGTTTTTTGTTGTTTTTTGCAATATGAAAACTATCTTAATTACTGGCGCATCAGGCACAATCGGAAAAAATTTAATTGAATTATTATTGCAAAATAATTATACAATACATGCACTTAGCCGCAAAAAAATAATACATCCATCAATAAAATATTTTGTTTGGGATGTTGACACCCAAATTATTGAAGATGGCGCATTTGCTGGTGTTACCAATATAGTTCACTTGGCTGGCGAAGGTATTGTTGACAAACGTTGGACCCAAAAACGCAAGCAACAAATTATTGATAGCAGGGTAAAAAGTACAGAGCTATTATTCAATTACACAACAAAAAATGGTATTAAATTAGATAGTTTTATTTGCGCTTCAGCAGTTGGCTTTTATGGTGCCGATGCTAGTGATTCGGAAATAACAGAAACTAGCCCGGCTGGCAACGATTTTTTAGCTTATTGTTGCAAACAGTGGGAAAATGCAGCCGCTTTATTTGAAAGTATTTGTAGGGTTGTAAAGTTAAGGCTGGCTGTTGTTTTGGCAAAAGATGTAGGCGCATTACAAAAGCTAAAAACACCTGCAAAATTAGGACTTTCGGCAGCTTTAGGAAATGGAAAACAACCATTTGCTTGGGTGCATATAAATGATGTTTGTAATGTGTTTATTAACGCATTACAAAGTACACAAATGAAAGGTACATATAATTTGGTGGCCCCTGATTTGCAAAGTAATAAGAGCTTTACAGCCGCATTGGCAAAGGCATTAAACAAACCATATTTTTTGCCAAATGTTCCATCATTTATTATGCAAATTGCACTGGGCGAAATGTCGGTTTGTTTGTTGAAAGGGCAAAAAGTAGTGCCACAAAAATTACTCGCCGAAGGTTATTCATTTAAGTATAATAACTTAGATAAAGCATTGGCAAATTTAGTATAAGGCCGTTCAATAATCAATATAGTTTTTAGTCAATTTTAGTTATTTCTATTTCGACACGCCTATCAAATTTTGGCCCGTTGCCAGTCGGAAAATCTGCTTTTAAACCTTTGTGCTGTAAGCGTTTTGCGTCAATACCATTTTCAATTAAATAATCGTAAATGGTATTTGCTCTTACGGCTGATAAATTAACTTTTCCCGTGGCAACATCAATACCGTCGTTGCCTTTGGGCGCACAACACACATGCCCTAATATAGAAATTTTAAGTTTATTTTTGCGTTTTAGTGTGAGCACTAAGTTATCTAAACTAGAATAAGACTCTGGCAACAATGTGGCGTGTCCTCCTTCAAATAAAATATTGTCTAACGTAATTTTATCACCCACTTTAATATTATTATCAAATAATGGTATCGATTTTTTTAGAATAATATCTACGTCAACACGTCTATTTTTTATAGATGAATTATTTACATTTTTATTTAGATTATTTACATTCTCAATTTCCCCTTTGCCTTGCACACTAATTATAAATTGTGGTTTTATACCGAATGAAATAAAGTAATCTTTTACAACATCGGCACGCATTTGCGATAAGGAATCGTTATAAGATTTACGCCCTATTTTATTACTATAACCAGTTATTAAAAGTGTATAATTTAAATTATTAACCAAGGTATCGAGAAGTGGTTTCAGCTTGACTTTTTCTTTCGAAATAATTTCATATTTATCATTAGCAAAATAAATGCTATAGAAATTCTTGCTCTGTGCAAAAGCGCTAGAATAAAATAAAGAAGAAAAAACTATTAGTAAAAATATGTTCCGTTCACTTTTCATTGTATTTAATTTGATTGCAAAAATGGCGAATAACTTTCTCAAAAAATTTGAAAAATAAGATAACCTCAGCCTAAGTTTTCAGTGTTTATAAATAGCAAAAACTACACGAAATATTTACATAAACTAACGCAAGCTACGTTCCAAATTTTCAATTTGTAATCCCGAAAGCGGACTTATATTTTTGTTCTTTTTGAAAAGCACACTTGCATTGGTATAAAATAAAAATAGTTGAGCCAAACACCAAGATTAATGAGTAAAAAAATCCAAGTATTTACTTTACACCAATAATCCTTCGCCGCTATATCTTTGTGCTACCTCTTGTAATACGTCTTCTATTTCTTGCAAACTATAAGTTGTAACCAACTTCATACGGTAATCTTTAAAGTGGTCGAAACCTTTAAAATAATTGGTGTAATGCCTACGCATTTCTATAATACCCAATGTTGGGCCTTTCCATTTTATTGAGAAATATAAATGTTTTTTACACACTTCTATTCTTTGCTCAACGCTTGGTTTGGCAAGGTGTGTACCAGTTTTAAAATAGTGTTTTATTTCATCAAAAATCCATGGGTAGCCAATACTTCCGCGCCCAATCATTATTCCATCAATACCATACGTGTCGCGCATTGCGAGGGCTTTCTCTGGGCTATCAACATCACCATTTCCAAAAATGGGAATCTTAATACGTGGGTTGTTTTTTACACTACTTATTAAACGCCAATCGGCATCGCCTTTGTACATTTGTATGCGTGTGCGCCCGTGCACTGTTAATGCTTGTATGCCAATATCTTGCAAGCGTTCCGCAACTTCTTCAATGTTTTTTGTGTTCTCATCCCAGCCCAAACGTGTTTTTACTGTTACAGGCAAATGTGTGGCATCAACAACAGCTTTTGTCATCAATACCATTTTCGGAATATCCTGCAAAAGGGCTGCCCCTGCGCCTTTGCAAGCAACATTTTTAACTGGGCAACCGTAATTAATATCTATTAAATCGGGTCCAGCCTGTGTAGAAATAATAGTTGATTCGCGCATACTTTCAATATCGCTACCAAAAAGTTGAATACCTATTGGGCGTTCATAATCAAATACGTCTAACTTCTTTTTGCTTTTGGCAGCATCACGAATCAAACCTTCGCTACTAATAAATTCAGTGTACATAAGGTCTGCGCCATGGTCTTTGCATACTGCCCTAAATGGCGGGTCACTCACATCCTCCATCGGCGCAAGCAATAGCGGGAATTCCCCTAAGTTTATGTTTCCAATTTTAACCACAATGTTAATTTAGCGGCGCAAATCTACAATAAAAAATTGTTTTATGAACCTTAGCAACGAGCCATTCCTTAATAAATATAGCACTTTTCAGCAGATACTTTTATTAATTATGCTGTCATTATTATGCTTAATTGTATTTTCGAGTATTGGTGTTTTTGCAGCTATTGGTATTTTTCATGTAAACATATTTACCGACCCTAACATTTTAGAAAAGGCTAACAATCCTAATGTATTAGCTACTATGCAGCTGTTGCAAACATTGCAAGCAATCGGTTTTTTTATTGTTCCTGCCATTGGTTTTGCACAATTGGCTTCGCACAAAAAGTGGAATTATTTACAACTAGATTCAAAACCAAAATTACTGCCTTTGTTAGTTGTTGTAGCAATGCTTTTGTCGGCAATTCCGTTTATAAATTACATGGCAGAGTGGAATGGAAAATTGCCATTTCCGCAGTGGGTGTATGATTCGGAGAAAGAAGCGGAAGGAATGATGAAGGCTTTTTTGAACTTTAATACCACGGGTTTATTAATTTTTAATTTGTTTATGATGGCTGTGTTACCAGCCATTGGCGAAGAGTTTATGTTTAGAGGTATCTTGCAAAAATTGGTTTTTAAAATTACCGATAACAAACATGCTGCTATCTGGATTTCGGCCATTGCATTTAGTGCTTTTCACATGCAATTTTTAGGTTTTTTTCCTAGAATGATTTTGGGTGCAATGTTTGGCTACATGGTAATGGAAACAGGGTGTTTGTGGTATGGCATTGCTGGGCATTTTGTAAATAATGCTACTGCTGTTATTGTAACCTATTTAATAAATACAAAAATGATTGCACCCGAAACCGAAACATTGGGCGCCACAGACTTTGCAGTATCAATGACATCAGCAATTCTGATGATTTTATTAATGGCATTATTTGGTAAATTGGTTGAGAAGAAAAGTGAAGTGTTTTCATGATTATATTTTCAACACATTAGTTGAAGTAATTTAAAGAAACCCTGTTTTTAAATTCTTTATAATAAATTGTCGGTTATCGGAGCCTGCGAGGGTAGGTGCGCGAAGCCACATTAATCCCAATAAAGCAAGCATAAATTAATAACCTCAACCGAAATTCTTGCTTTCGCAGGAATGTCACATTTGACAACATCACAATAAAAAACGCCTATTATTCAAGCCTTCACATTCGTATAAATAATTAATTGCATGCAATGGCATAGGCAAATAGTTATTTTTATCAATTAGTACAACACTCATAACTATTTAATAATTTAGGTTTCTTTGTATAATCGCAATGGTTATTTTGTATGCGCAAGCAAAAAATATCTACTAACAACTATGCAAAAAACAATACAAACCGATTACTTAATTGTTGGACAAGGGATTGCCGGCACTTGCTTGGCACATCAACTAATAAAAACAAATTTGAAAGTGTTGGTAATTGATAATGCACATATAAATGCTGCATCAAAAGTGGCGGCAGGCCTTTATAATCCAATAGTATTTAAGCGGCTTACAAATAGTTGGTTGGCCGAAATGTTGATAAATTATTTAGGTACTTTCTACAATGAAATAGAAATATTATTGAATACACATTTTCATACAAAAAAGAATATAGTAAAATTATTTACCAATAATGAAGAAATTAAACTATGGCAAAAAAAGTGCAAAAACAATGTTTTTTTAGATGATGATATTTCTACAAATTATACTTTTAAAAATTCGTTACAAAATAATTTAGGTGTCTCAAAAGTAATGCAAAGTGGTGCTGTTGATGTAAATAAATTAGTAACACTTTATAGAGAATATCTTAAAAGAAATGATTTATTAATTGAAGAAAAATTTGATTACACACAATTAATTTCATTAGAGAACAGTGTTGAATATAAAAATATAGAAGCGGCTAACATTGTTTTTTGCGAAGGTGCAAATGCAATTGAAAATCCATATTTTCCTATAAATAGTTTTAAACTGACACATGGTGAAATTTTAGAAATTGAAGCCAATAATTTACCAGAGAAGGATGTAATAAATAAGGGTGTTTTTATTTTGCCAATACATCAAAAAAACTATAAGGTTGGGGCCACTTATGAGTGGGACAATATTAGCGGAATGCCTACTGAAAAAGGCTTACAAGAACTTACCTCGAAATTAAATTCGGTAATTAACGTAGAGTATAAAATTGTAAATCACAAAGCTGGAATACGCCCAACCGTTGTTGACCGTAGGCCATTATTAGGTGCGCATACCACACATAAAAATATTTTCTTTTTTAATGGCATGGGCACAAAAGGGGTTATGTTTGCACCTTATTTTTCGGAAAGGATGATGGGTTTTTTACATAACAAAGAAATTCTTGACCCAGAAATTGACATAAAAAGATACTTTTGAAAATCTTAATTGTTTAAAATGTTGTTTCCTAAATTTTCGAAAATAGTAGTTGCCAAAATTGGCTTGGTGGTATTTGTTTTATGCCTTATATATAGTTGCGAAAATGAATTTTTGCCACGTCCAAAAGGGTATTTTAGAATTGATTTTCCCGAAAAAAAATATACTGAATTTAACCAAGACTTTCCTTACTCATTTGAATATCCAATTTATGCAAAGCCATCAGTTTACCAAGGCAACATAAATGGCAAATATTGGCTCAACCTTAATTTTGAAAAGCTTAGGGCAACACTTCATCTCAGTTACTTTGTTGTAAATAACGATATTCATAAACACTTTGAAGACTCTCGAAAATTGGTTTACAAGCACACCATAAAAGCCGATGCCATTAATGAAAATACAATATATTTTCCGGCAAAAAAAGTTTATGGTTCGGTATATGAAATTAAAGGGAATGCTGCCTCTACTTTGCAATTTTATGTTACCGATAGTACCAAGCATTTTTTGCGTGGCGCATTGTATTTTAATGTGCCGCCCAATGCAGATTCATTAGCCCCTATTAACGAATTTATTATCAAGGATATTCAACATTTGGTTGGCTCACTTTCGTGGAACTAAAAGATTGCTATTTTTGCTTTTAAAATCAATATAAACGTTATTTGTACACTAAGGTAAATAATATGAAAAAAATTAAAAAAATTGGACTATTGACATCAGGTGGCGATTCGCCAGGAATGAACGCTTGTATTCGCGCTGTGGTGCGCACAGCAATGTATCACGGCATCGAAGTTATTGGCATCCGTCACGGGTATGATGGATTAATTGATGGTGATTTTGTGCAAATGACAGCAAAATCAGTTTCAAACATTATTCAACGTGGTGGTACCATTTTAAAAACTGCACGCAGTCCACGTTTCATGATGGTGGAAGGCAGAGAGCGTGCACATAGGCAACTTGCTATAGAAGGCATCGAAGCCTTAATTACCATTGGTGGAAACGGAACATTTAAAGGTGCGGACGTGTTTGGTAAAGAATACAACGTTGCCATTATAGGCATTGCGGGTACTATTGATAATGATTTGTTTGGCACCGATTTTACTATAGGTTACGATACAGCTTTAAACACAGTGGTTGAGGCCGTTGATAAAATAAGAGATACAGCCGAAAGCCATGACCGCTTATTTATTGTGGAGGTAATGGGTAAAGATGCTGGGCTTATTGCTTTGCGTAGTGGCATTGGCACTGGGGCAGAGGCAATACTAATACCTGAAACAAAAAACGACATAGAAAGCCTTTATAAGAGATTAGAAAAAGGACGAAAAGACAAAGCTTCTAAAATTATTATTGTTGCCGAAGGCGATGAAAGTGGCGGTGCATTTAAAGTAGCCGAATCTATAAAACAAAAATTTGATAATTATGATACGCGCGTTACCGTGCTCGGACATATACAACGTGGTGGCACACCATCGTGCAGCGATAGGGTACTCGCAAGTCGTTTAGGTTTTGCTGCTGTCGAAGGCATTAATGAAGGGCAAAAAGGTTGTATGGTGGGTATTATTAACCGCGAAATAGTTTACACTTCTTTTGAAAACGCTGTAAAACATATTGAAGAATTAAACCCAAATTTATTACGCATGGTTGAGATATTATCGTTGTAAAAAAGGTTTTTCATTTCACGGTTATTTGTTTTTTAAGCATTTTACAATTGTTGCTTAACGCGAAAACAAATTGCTAACAGATTTTTTTACCGCAAAGACGCAGAGATAGCAAAGGTTGTGCAAAGTTTTTTTTGTCTCGTATTAAGACAAGACTGTTAAATTTACAATGGTTGCTTAACGCGAAAAAATTGTGTTGGTGGAAATGCTGAACGTTAGCAGGGGAGATTTAAAAGTCTGCAAATAATTTTTAGGTTTAAGAAATTGGTGTTCGTTTATCCGTTTTATTTTTAACTTTGTGATACAAAAAACAATACAAATGAAAGCTAAAATTAATTTCAATGCAGTATTTGAACCTTCTTCCGAAGGTGGCTATATTGCTTACATTCCAGAGTTTCCTGGTGTAAATACACAAGGGGAAACACTTGCCGAAGCCAAAAGGAATTTGAAAGAAGCATTTGCAATAATGGTTGAGGTGAGCCGCGAAATTTCTATGCGAAATTTTCCGAATTCAAATAAAGCATTGCGCGAAAAAATTGAGTTTGCAGCATAATGAAGAAATTGGCTTTTGCACGATATTTAAAATCAAACGGATGCACACTTTTACGAGAAGGCTCAAATCATGAAGTCTGGATTAATACAGAAAATAATAAATTCTCAACAGTACCAAGGCACAGCGAAGTAAAAAGAAATTTGTGCATAAAAATTTGTATAGATTTGGGAATTACTCCGCCATTTTAATTTTATTTCTCTCTTCTCAAAAAGCAATTTACAATTGTTGCTTAACGCGAAAACAAATTGCTAACAGATTTTTTTTACCGCAAAGGCGCAGAGTTAGCAATGGTTTCGCAAAGTTTTTCCTCTGCGTTTCTTTGTCTCGTATTAAGACAAGACGGTTAAGTTTCCAACTTTTGCTTAACGCGAAAAATATTGGTTGGTGAAAGGCTTTTTTAAAACTAAAATAAACTTTAGACTTGTTATCGCTAAAACAAAAGTACAATGCTTACAAAAACACAAGTAATAAATACTGTAAATAATTTTTCCAACTCAATACAAATTGATGAATTAATTGAGAAGTTAATTTTCGTAGAAAAAGTAGAAAAGGGATTGGATGATGCGAAACAAAAAAGAATATCAAGTTCAGTAGACACGAAAAAAAAATTGTCTAAATGGTTGAAATAATTTGGACAGAAACCGCAATTGAAAACTTAAATATTATTGCTTTTGTCGGCGGTGCTGTTGATGGGCACAAGCACATTTGTTTCGGAAAAATATTTAATTTGCAGTGTTGGCAAACTTGGAGTTTTGAGGTATCATTATTCGCCCAATTTCTTTTTTCAATTTTAAACTTTCTTTATCAAAAGTGTTTGACGATGAGAAAACATCAATAACAATATTTAGCGCCTCCACTATTTGATTGCGCTTACTTATACGGCTAAATTTTCTGTTGAGGCTTAACAAAAATGCAGCATAATCATTTGTATCAACTTTGTAATTATTCAATGCCTCATGTATCGTAAAGTAACCTTCTGCCACAGATTTTTCAACGGCTTTGCATTTTTGTTCGGTTGCCGGAATATCTAACACTAATTCTTCTGCTACTGAAAAGTGCTCTCCAATTTTTTTATTTTTTTTATCTGAAAACATATTGTGCGAAATTAGTCAATTGTGTTTTGTCTTTCAAATTTATTTCTCCATGCCAAGAACTTTCTATCAATACTGTTTGCATAAACTCTAACGCTGCCCACAATTCCATCGGAAATTCTTGACCATATATATTTGTTGCCTAGTAAATATTAAAAATTCTCTCTATTATTTTATACTCATTTGATTTGAGTAAAGTTACGGCTTTATTTAAAATTATTTCTACTTCAGATTTTTCGGTTGCCACAAATCCATATTTTGCCCACACATATCCACCTCCACTTAAGCCTGCTACTACCTTTATTGATGAGGCATTCATATTGATATATTCTTGCAAACTTGCTTGAAAAACTGGTTTAATTAATCCCAATTTTCTATGCTTTTCCGGCAATATCAAATACAAATGTTCAACGTCAACACTCCCAAGTATGTTTGAAAATTCGCGAACAAAAAGTAACGTTTCGTTTTCGTTTTTTGCATTATTTCCGAAGTAAATACTTAAAGTTTTTCGTGTTTCATCAAATGCGATTCTTCGCATTATTTTATAATCCGTAGTATTTGCAAATTGCTTTTCTACTATGTCCAGCAAGTTTAATCAAATTAAAATTTCGAAAATACTTGTTTATAAAACCCTCCAAACCTAAATCAGAATTTGTTTCAATTTTATAACGATACTTTTCTAAAATATCAATATCGCTTTTTGAGAAAGTATAAATTTTAGGACTTAACTTCATCATTAATTTTTTTCGCTTCGCTTAATTTTTATCACCACCATTTTACTTGTTGGTGTATTGCTTTTGTCGGCGGTGCTGTTGATGGGTACAAGCACATTTGTTTCGGGGAAATACGTGGCAGTGCATTGTTCGGGTATGCTAAATTCTATGATGATAAACTTGCGTGCAATGCGTTCTATGCCATCAAAATTATTTATTAAGTCAACTACATCGCCAGCATTTAAACCACGTTTTGCAATGTCGTTTGAGTTCATAAATATTACGCGGCGTTCGTTATAAACCCCGCGGTATCTGTCATTCAAGCCATATATAGTAGTGTTGAACTGGTCATGGCTGCGCACGGTTTGCATCATCAACTCATCTTCTTTTAAAATAGTTTTTTGAAATGTGGCTACATTAAAAGTTGCTTTTCCTGTTATTGAATTTTCAAACTTTCCTTCGCGCGAACCGTTAGGTAAATAGAAGCCTCCAGGCACACGCACACGTTGGTTGTAATCGGTAAAACCTACAAGTGTTTTCTCAATTGCATCACGAATGTTATCGTAATTATTTTCAAAATCTTGCCACGTAGTTTTAGATTTATTTCCGAAAACAGCTTTCGCCAAACGGCACACAATTGCTGGTTCACTCAACAAATCATCCGACACAGGTTTCAAATTCCCTTTGCTCATTTGCACCACACCCATTGAGTTTTCGGTGGTTACAAATTGTTGCACACCGTTTGCCATGTCTTTATCACTTCGCGCCAAGCACGGGAGTATGATGGCTTCTTCGCCTACAATTAAATGACTGCGATTTAACTTTGTACTCACTTGCACAATCAACTTGCAATTGCGCAATGCTTCAGCAGTGTATTCCGTATCGGGCGTTGCCGATAAAAAGTTTCCGCCCATTGCAAAAAACACTTTTGCTTTTTCTTGCTTCATAGCGTGAATGCACTCTACCACATCATAACCATGTTTGCGTGGCGGCTCAAAACCAAACACATTTTTTATTGAATCCAAAAATTTTTCGGATGGCTTTTCGTAAATGCCCATTGTTCTGTCGCCTTGCACATTGCTATGTCCGCGTACAGGGCAAGTACCTGCGCCGGGCCTGCCAATGCTGCCTTTCAGCAATAACAGATTCACAACTTCTTTAATGGTATCCACCGCATTTTTGTGTTGCGTTAAACCCATTGCCCAACATGCAATAATTTTCTTTTTGTGTTTCAACACTTCTACAACTTCCAAAATTTGGGTCATCGAAATTCCACAAGCAGCAACCAATTCATCCATATTTTGCTTGCGCAGATGATGCATTAATTCATCAAAACCATGCGTGTTTTTTGAAATAAAATCATTGTCAAAAACAGAATCAGGATTTTTGTCTTCTTCCTGTAATAGCAGTATTTCTAATGCTTGCAGCAAAGACATGTCGCCATTTAATTTTACTTGCAAAAAAATATCTGTTAGTTTTGCTTTTATGCCAAGCGCACCTTTTAGCGTTTGCGGATTTGTGAAATTTAGTAAACCAGTTTCGGGCAACGGATTAATAGAAATAATTGTTGCGCCTTTTTCTTTTGCCTTTTGCAATGCAGTTAACATGCGAGGATGATTGGTTCCTGGGTTTTGCCCCAGAATTAAAATTACTTCGGCTTCATAAAAATCTTCCAACTTTACCGAACCTTTTCCAATTCCTAAACTTTCGCCAAGTGCCACTCCGCTTGACTCGTGGCACATGTTGCTACAATCAGGCAAATTATTTGTTCCATACTCGCGCACAAAAAGTTGATACAAAAAAGCGGCTTCGTTACTTGTTCTCCCACTTGTATAAAAAACTGCTTCGTCAGGCGAAGCAAGCACATTTAAGTGTTCAGCAATTTTTGCAAAAGCAGCATTCCAAGAAATTGGTGTATAATGTGTTGCACCCTTTGCAAGGTACATGGGCTGTGCCACACGTCCTTTTTTACCAATATGAAAATCGTCTAATTGCGAAAGTGCTTCAACAGAATTTTCTGCAAAAAATTGTGGCAATAATCTTTTTGTTGTGGCTTCTTCGGCAATTGCTTTTGCGCCGTTTTCGCAATACTCCGCAATGCCGCTGCGTTCGTCATCAGGGTCGGGCCATGCGCAACCTGGGCAATCAAAACCATCTTTTTGGTTGAGGTTTGCCAGTGCTTTTAATCCGCGTGCAATGCCCATTTCGCCAAACACATGTTCGGCACTTGAAATAACAGCAGGAATTCCGGCGGCTACTTTTTTTGCAGACGTAAGTTTTAAACCTGTGAATGTTTCAGGGTTTTGAGGCGAAGCCCCACCCTTCCCTCCCCTAAGGGGAGGGTTTAAAATGGATATGTTCTTTTTGTTGGGCATGGATGTAAATTAACTCAAATATTCTCTTACTTTTTATTGTATAAAACTCTAATATTTATGCGGTTCGCGACTTGTATGTCTTAATCTCAGAACAAATAATTTTTCACTTCTAACTTCATAAGTTACGCGGGTGTGGTAGATTGTGAAGGTTATAAAATTTTCATTACGAAAAGATTTCAAATTATCTGCTTCAAAAATGAGAGGATTTGCAGCAGCTTTTGATAAGGTTTTCATCAGTGCATTACTTACCAATTTATGCGCTTGATTGGATTTGCTTTTGTAAAAATTTATTACAGCATGAAAGTCTCTTTGTGCGTCGTCAGTCCAAAATATATCTAAAGATTTAGACATTATTTATTGACTTTAAAAAAATTTTGTGCAATGCAAATTTCCCCTCATCTATTTGCTTTGATGAATGTTCTAATTCGGCATTATATTTATTCAAAGAAATTCTATCACTATTGGGTTCAACCTGCAAAATGTTTTTTACCATATCCAACAATAGCTGCTGCTGCTGCATATTAAGCATTGGAAGATATGTGTTGAATTCTTTCTTTAATTGTGTAGTGCTCATATCAATTTATTTTTTTCAAAATTACAAATAATTTCAACTCAAATATTCTCTTCTTTTTGTTAGATAAAATTACAATTGGGATTCAAAAGGATGAATGGTTTTAATACTATAACTCATTCAACAATTCTTTGATGTCGCGTTCGTTTGCCTTGCCACGTTCTACATTATTTAAAAATACAACAGATTTTTTTAAATCGGATAATAATTGTGATTTTTATGGTGTTACTGTTGTTGCTTTTACATAAGAAAAATTAGTAAGCATCCCCATTAAAAAAGCTGATTTATTGTCTTTGATTCCTAATAAAACTTTCATGATTACTTGTTTTTTCTCAAATTTTAAAAACAAATTCAACTCTAGTAGTTCACAGCTTTTCCCTTTTTAATCTGTGAACTCAAAAAAAAAATTGCTTGTTTAAACCATTACAATTCTAACCACAACTCTTCTCCAACTCTTTCGAGAGAGTCTATTATTTTGTCAGCAATAATAAATTTTGGGTTGCTAAGGTTGTGCAGTTCGGGTATCGCCAAACACCTCATTTTTGCGGCTTTTGCAGCTATAACACCGTTTAAAGAATCTTCAATAACCAAACAATTTAAAGGTTCTACTTTTAATAATCTAGCAGCATTAATAAACACTGCTGGGTGTGGTTTACCGTAATCTTGGTATTGCGCCGAGCATAAATATTCAAAATAATTTCTGATATTTAATGTATCAACAACTTGTTCTAAAATTGCGGTGGGAGAAGAGGTGGCAATTGCCATAGGTAAACTCTTACTTTTAAAAAAATCTAAGGCTGAATAAACGCCTTGCAATGCTTTTCCATGTTGTGCAATTAGCAACTTCAATTTGTCGAGTAAAACACCAACAACAAACTCAAAAGTATGCTGCGTGTAATTAAATTTCTGCAACCAAAATTTCACAACTTCATCTACGCGCCAACCTACAGTGTGTTCGCACATTTCATGGGTAAAGTTAAAACCCAACCCAACAAAAGTTTCTATTTCGGCTTGCTGCCAAAGAGGTTCCGAGTTTATTAAAACGCCATCCATATCAAATATTACGGCTTCTATTTTATTGTTGTAAAAACTCATTTTATGCAAAAATTTTATACTTTTTCAGTTAGGTTGTTTTCAAATTTCTCTTTGTTATAGGTGTTTGCAAAAACACCATTATGTGCTATTAATTGTTGCTGAGAGCCTTGTTCTATAATATGCCCTTTATCAAGTACAACAATGTGTTCAGCATCTTTTAAAGTTGACGTTCTATGAGAAATAATTATGGTAGTTTTTCGGTTTGAGTTTAATTTTAGGTTGTTCAAAATTTCATTTTCTGTTTCAGTATCCACAGCACTTAGGCAGTCATCTAAAATTAATAAATTAGCGTTTTTTATTAAGGCACGTGCAATACTTATTCTTTGTTTTTGTCCACCACTAAGTGTTATACCACGTTCGCCAACAACGGTATCGTAACCATTGCTAAAGCCCAAAATATTATGATGTACCGCGGCTAATTTTGCAATGGCTTCTACCTTGTCTATTTGCAATGTATTATCTGCAAATGCAATATTGTTTTTTATGGTATCACTAAACAGAAAAACATCTTGAGGCACATAAGCAATTTGTTTTTTATATTCGTCTATATTTAAATTTTGAATATTTATACCATCAACCAAAATTTCGCCTTCGGTTACATTATACACCCTATTTAATAATGCCGCAATGGTAGATTTTCCGCTACCTGTGCTACCTGTAATTGCAAATGTTTGGTGAGGAAATATTTTGAAACTTACATTTTTTAGTGCTTCAATATTTGTATGCTCATAAGTAAAACTTACATTTCTAAATTCTATTTCTTCATTCAAATTAAATTTAGAAGAGTTGGTTGCATTATTTACTATATCATTTTTTACATTTAAAAATTCGTTTATTCTTTGTTGCGATGCTGCTGCTTTTTGTATGATAGAAGTTACCCAACCTATTGATGTTACAGGCCACGTGAGCATATTTACATACATTACAAATTCGGCAATATTGCCTACTGTAATTTTACCTAGTATTGCTTGTTTGCCACCAATATAAATTGTAAGCAAGGTGCTTAATCCAATTAGCAATGTAATGATTGGTCCAAAAGTAGCTTCGGTTTTTATCAAGTCAACACTTCTATTATAATACTCTTCAGTACTTTTAGAAAAGTTTTCATGAAATACTTTTTCGCGGTTATAGCCTTTAATGACGAGTATTCCACTAAAAGTTTCTTGCACAAAAGTGCTAATTGTTGATAGCTGATTTTGTAGTCGTAAACTTTTTTTATTAATGATGTCACTCACCAAATAAATGCTAATGCTAAGAAAAGGCAGCGGCAATAAAACGTACAAAGTAAGTTCGGCATTTACACGAAGCATAGCTGTAATTGTGAGTATAAAAAGCACCACCAAATTAAGCGCATACATTATAGCTGGCCCAACATACATGCGCACTTGCCCAACATCTTCGCTAATGCGTGCCATTAAATCACCGGTACTATTTTGCTTGTAAAAACCTTGAGGTAATTGTTGATAGTGGTTATAAATTTCATTTTTTTGGTCATACTCTACATGCCTACTCATTACAATAATTGATTGGCGCATAAAAAACATAAATATTCCTTTCAAAATTGTCGCACCTATTACCAATGCTAACAATTGCAAAAATTCGGAAGAAAAATTTTTGATGGTTTCATTTTGCCAAACAGCCTCGCCAACCAACTTTTTTTGTTGCAAACCTTCAGCAATATAGTCGATGGTTTTACGGGTAATTTGTGCTGGGTAAAGCGCAAATAAATTAGACAATGTAATAAACAAAGTGCCACCTAAAAGGTGCCACTTATATTTAAAAAAGTATTTATTGAGGGCTGAGATGGATTTCAATTAGTGCTAACTAAATGTAATTGGGTTTAGGTTAAAAATTATAAAGCATGAATAAAATGCAAAGTCCTTTAAATTTGAATTGTAAATTATTTGCTAATGACTAATTTATTTGTTTCTACCTTACCATTGCTATTTATAATACTGCAAAAATAAATCCCATTTTGTAAATTACTAGTTTCAATTTTGAAATTATTTTCACTATTCGCAAGCCTATATTTTGCAATAGTTTGGCCTAAGAGATTTTGAATTATCAAGTTAGATTCATGCTTAATTTTATATGCAAAGTTTACAAAATTACTAGCTGGATTTGGGTACATGTCAAATGAAATATTTTTGTTATTGTCTTCTTGAACGCTATTGTAAACAACATTGAATTTTATGTTGATATACGAACTATCATTTACATCATATTTATTGTAAAAAACATATTGTATTTCACTTTCACCAACATTGTTATTAGGGTTGTAAATTGCCTTGAACGCATTACTAATTGAAGAATGTGGGTACATTAAAAAACCCATTGTATCAGCCATTATATTAGGGTTAAAAGTGGCACTCCAAGCAAATAAATTCTCAGAACCTTGCACTACATTTATCTCTCTTTTTTTTACCAATATTTTTTTAATAACATTTGTATTGTTAGTAATACTTAACGGGTAAATTATGTCATCATTAAAGGTGGCAATTGTATCGATTTGGGCATTTGCGGTTGCGTATGAATTCGTTACAAATCCACTCTGTGGTATTTGTAAAAGTATTGGTTGTGTTGGCAGTATTGTATTAAATGTAATTTCAACAAACGCACTATCATTTTCATGCCCCAAAATATTATTAAAAAAAGTATAGCGTATCGTGCTTATTCCACTGAACCCTTGAGGTTTGTAGTATGCGTGAAAGTTTTCGGTATTAGATTCATTCGTAGCCAATAGAAAAAAATTGCCTGGAGGGTCAACACTTACCATTGGGCTGTAACATTGATACCAGCAAAAATAATTTGTAGTTAATGGGTCAACATTTATTTCCTTTCTTCTTACCCTCAACTTTACAGTGGTGTCTGAAGTGTTTTTTACAAATACATCTACCTCAAACATGTCTTGTGAAGGGCTGCCAAAAACTGTAATAGAACTATTTGTAACCTCACCGCCGGTTGGTAAAGTGAGTACTAAGCCACTTTCTGCAAACACCCCGTTTCCAAAGCTGAGTATTAAAATTAGTTTTAATAATGTTTTCATTTTTATTTTATTGAATAATGATTTTTTGAATTTTTTGAATATTATTTATAAATAATCTTACAAAATAAACCCCTTTTTCTATATTAGACAACTTTATTTTGTTTTGATAATTTTTTGTTTCAAAAACTTTTTCACCAACAATATTTTCAATCAACAAATAGTCAAAACCAATGCCTGTTACTATTTCAAAATTTCCATCATTAGGGTTTGGATAAATGTTTATTTTTAAATCGTTTGGCGTTTCTTCAATGTAATTATAACCTTCATTTGTAACATGCAATAAATAATTATTTGTATTGCTGTTATCATTAAAAATGCCGGCAACATAATATCCGTCGTTAAGTTTTGATTTTATAATTGAGTACCCAATATCAATGCCATTTGAGCCAAAGTTTCGCGTCCATAATTCAATACCCAAAGTATCTGTTTTTACTATTGATAAATTTAATGGTCCTGAATTATAACTATTTGAATAACCTGTAAAAACAAAGCCATCAGCCACTTCTATCCCGTTAAAAAGTGCGTCTGATTTTATGCCGCCAAATTTTTTTGTCCACAATAAATTACCACTAAAATCAATTTTACTTAATAGGTTATCGAATGTTGAAAAATGAGTTTTTTCTGTTTCGCCGTAAACAATTATTTGATGGTCTGTACTTTCAAAAACCCCTTGGCTTCCATTTTGTAAGCTATCGCCAAATGATTTTTGCCAAATTAAATTTCCATTATTATCAGTCATTACTAATCCTACATTGTAATCATTGGCTGGTGATTGGTTGTCGCCAGATACTGTATAATTACCATTACTTAATTCAATACACATGTTGGCTGTGTTATTCTTTTTGGTTCCAAAAGTTTTTTGCCAAAGTAAATTGCCTGATGCATCTAATTTGATAAACCAAAAATCGTTACTTGCAAATGAATCTGTTTTAAAACCACAGGCAATAAAATTTCCATCTTGTGTTTCTTCTACATATTTTATTGATTCATTTTTTTGCAATTCGCCAATTTGTGTTTGCCAAATTATATTCCCCAAAGTATCTACCCTTATCAGTTTCCCGTCTAGGTTAATATTATTTGTGTATGCTTCGCCACACATAATTATTTCCCCATTTTGACAAATGTTCATATTCAAACAATTATCTACCCACTCAGAACCGAAGTATTTTGTAAAAATTAAATTGCCAAACTTATCTAACTTAGAAAAAGTAAAATCCACGTTGCCATTTTGTATTGTATCAGCATATCCTGCCAAATACAAATTGCCAGATTCGGTTTGAATAACAGTTCTTAACTGTTCAATACCACTTGAGCCAAATTGTTTTTCAAAATAATTTTGAGCAATTAGCGGAGTTAAAAAAAACACCGTCAACAAAAAAATAATAATTGTCGAAAATTTCGTTAAATGTGATAGCATATTATTTGCAAGTAACAATAATTTAATACATTCGTGAAATTAAACCAAATAAATAATAAAAAAAAATGAAAAAAATCTTTACTCTAGCTTTTGGCTTAGGTTTGACTTTCGCAGCGAATGCACAAGTGCAACGCATGGTATTGTCAGAAGAATTTACGAATGCTTCTTGCGGACCTTGTGCTTCGCAAAACCCAGCCTACAATGCTTTGATGGATGCAAACACCACCAAAGTTGTAACACTAAAATACCAAACCGTTTGGCCAGGAGTTGACCCTATGAATGCTCAAAACCAATCGGATGTTGCAACACGTGTAACTTATTATGGAGTAAATGGTGTTCCAACAGCTCCGCTTGATGGTGACACTGCATTGGCACAAGTTGATGGATATTATTTTGGGGCACCCCATAACATTACTCAAACTGCTATTGATAGCCGCTATGCAATGCCATCGCATTGGTCTATGGGCTTAACACACCATCTTTCGGCTGATTTAGATTCAATTTACATTACTCTAACCGTTACTCCAGATGCTACAAATCCAGCAATTACTGGATTAAAATTGCACATTGCATTAATTGAAAAAGAGATTAACTTTATTGCACCTCCGGGAACAAATGGAGAAACTGATTTTTTTAATGTTATGCGTAAAATGTACCCAAGTGCTGCGGGTCAAAATTTGAATGCTGCTAATGCTAGTGGTGTATTTACCTATACAGTTGCTCAAGCTTTACCAGCATACTTGTATGATTTAAACCAAGTTGGTGTTGTTGCATTTATACAAGATAATGCATCATGGGATGTTAAGCAAGCTGCGATGAGCCAACCTGTAGCACTTGCTATTGATGGTGCTTTAACTGCTGTTACTGCTGTAACAGGTGATTTTTTCTGTGGTACTTCATTTGTGCCAACAGTAACTTTAAAGAATTCAGGTGCTACAACTTTAACTAGTGCTACAATTTCTTATATGCTTGATGGTGGTGCTGCACAAACGTTTAACTACACTGGTAGTTTAGTTACTGGTGCAACTGCTGTTGTTACGCTTCCTTCACTAACTTTAACAGGTGGTGGACATACGTTTACGGCAATGGTTACAATGGTTAATGGTGCTGCTGATATAAATACAGGAAATAACTCGCAATCTAAATTGTTTACAAATTATGCAGGTGGAGCTTCTGCAGCAGGTTACTCAAATTTATTTGCTACAAGCCCTTTAACAACTGGTACTTATTCAGTAATAAATGCTGATGCTGCTGCAACTTGGACATATTCAACAGCAACTGCTACTACAGGTGGTGGTTCTATGAGAATGAATTTTTATCAAAGTGCAGCTGGGAAAGTTGACCAGTTGATTTTGCCTCCATTTTCAACAACAGGTTCAACAGCTGTAAAATTTGCATTTAAACATGCAGCTTCTCAATATACAAATGCAACCACACCATTAACAAACGACAAAATTGAGTTAATGTATTCAAGAGATTGTGGAACAACTTGGACTGCAATGTGGTCTAAAACTGGCGCTGACTTAGCAACAAATGGTGCTCCTTCTGGAACTGCTGCATTCGTTCCTAGTGCTTCCCAATGGGTTTTAAATGAAGTTCAATTACCTTCATTGGCATTAAATCAACCAAGTTTATTAATTAAGTTTGAAGCAACTTCTGATTTTGGTAACATGGCTTATATTGATGAGATTAACATTTCAAGTAATGTAGGTATTCAAGATATTACTAATGGTAATTCATTAAATGTTTATCCTAATCCATTCTCAGAAAGTACTACTTTGAAATTAGCTTTGGCTAAATCAGAAAATGTTACTATTAGCATAGTTAATTCTTTTGGTGCATTGGTTAAAACTGAAAACAAAGGTAAAATGCAAGCTGGCGAATCACTTATCAATATTGATGGTGCTAATTTAGCCGCTGGTATTTACTTAATGAATGTAACAGTTGGTAACAAAACGTATTCTCAAAAAGTGAATGTTGTAAAATAATTTACAGAAAGAATTTTTAAAGAAGCCGTTTCAATTAATTTTGAAACGGCTTCTTTTTTTGGCATAATTTTTAGTTATTCGCACATCTTACAATTAATAAATAAAATAATCATGAAAAAAATTCTTTACACAATTGCTTTTGCAATCAGCATTTCTGCGGTTTCCGCACAGGTTGTTGGCTCAGTAAAAACAATACCTTCAGTTGAGATAAAAAATATAAAAGGCGGTAGTTATAATACTTCTAAAATAACGAATGATGGAAAACCAATTGTTATTGATTTTTGGGCTACGTGGTGCGCACCATGCAAAGCCGAACTAAACGCTATTGCCGAAAACTATGCCGATTGGCAAAAAGAAACAGGCGTAAAAATTTATGCTGTTAGCATTGATGATGCCCGCAACATGGACAAAGTAAAACCTTATGTAGATGGTAAAAATTGGGAATACGAAGTTTTACTTGACCCCAACGGCGATTTTAAACGCGCCATGAATGTAAATAATGTACCACATATTTTTGTGGTAAATGGTAAAGGTGAAATAGTATATCAACAAAACTCCGCGGCACCTGGTGATGATGAAAAACTATTAGAATTGGTGCGTAAAGTTGCAAAAGGAGAAGAGGTTAAGTAATTTTTTCTTTTGTTTTGAATTATTATGACGGATTAAATTTGCTACTTTTGGTTACGCCATATTTTGGCGTAGCCTTTTTTTGCTTTCTAGGTTGAATTCTCGCCACACCAAACCAATATAAAATAGTAAGTTGTAACTTGAGTTAATAAACAGTATCATCTTCTATTTAGGAGACAATAAAAAGTATTTCTTGCACAGAGTTTATTAACCTTAGATGTATATAATTTTTGTATTAATGTAAAATGCTCTTTTGCTTGTATTCTCGTTTGAAAAAAGAACTATATTCGTTATAAACTACGAATAACAATTTTGAAAAAATACATTTCCCATATTATATTCTTGTTTATTATTTTCAATGTAAATGCTGCATTTTCTCAAATTACAATAAATGAAATTTGCACAATAAACGATGATGCAATTGAAGATGAAAATGGCGATAAATCGGATTGGGTAGAACTATACAATAACTCTAACACAGCAATAAACATAAGTAACTACAAACTTAAAAGTGTAAAACAAAATCTAATATTTTCTTTTGCCGACACTACAATTTTGCCCAATGGTTTTATTGTAGTTTTTATTTCGGGCAAAAACAGAAATGGACATTTTTTACATACCAATTTTAAAGTAGTAAATAATGATACTATTATTTTATTGGATAGTAATGGAAATAATATTTCGGAAATTGCACCACCAGATTTAAAAGTGGATGATAGTTTTGGTGCAAATATTGACGGGAATAACGTTTATGAAGTACTCACAACACCCACGCCTAATGGCACTAACAGCATTTCTAACCATTACGCATCCTACACTGCATTGCCACAATTTAGTTTAGACGCTGGTTTTTATAACGGCACACAAACCATTACCATAAGCAATGCTGATGCTAATGCAGTAACTTATTTTACTATAAATGGGAAAGAGCCAAGCAATAATTCTACCCAATATTTACAGCCTATAATTATTACTAAAACTACAGTTGTAAAAGCGTATTGCAAAAACCCAAGTAAGCCATCTTCAAAAATAATTTGCAATACATATTTTATTGATGAAACAGCTGCATTGCCTGTAATATCAATAAGTACCGATAGCAATAGTTTATATAATGATACCACGGGTTTGTTAATGTTAGGATTGAACACCGACTCAATTCCGCCATACTACAACGCAAATTTTTGGTTAGAAACACAGCTAAAAGTAAACATGGAGTTGTTTGATAAAAACAAAGTTTTGCAGTTGAACCAAAACTGCGAATTGCAAATACATGGCGGAACAATGAACCGAACCCAAGACATGAAAAGCTTTAGGTTGTTGGCAAAAAAACAATTTGAAAAAGATAAATTTTATTACCCACTTCTAAAAGATAAACCAATAAATGCTTACCGGAAATTTGTGCTACGCAACGGCAGCAGCGATTTTTTGAGGGCGCAATTGCGTGATGGCCTCATACATAAAATACTTATTAAAAACACTTTTAACGATGCTGTTGGTTATGAACCGTGCCAAGTTTTTTTGAATGGTAAATTTTATGGCATACAAGACATTCGCGAAAAGCTAGACGATTATTACTTAGAAGAAAACCACAATGCAGATAGAAAAAATTTAGACTTTTTAGTAGAAGAAAATGTTGTGGAACTTGGCGATTGGCTTGCCTTTGATAGTGTTTACAATTTTGTGTTGAACAACGATATGCAAAACGATAATAATTTTAAGGTTGTTGAAAACAGAATTGATTTGCAAAATATAGCGGACTATTTTATTGCCGAAACTTACTTTGACAATAACGATTGGCCCAATAACAATTTACGTTTATGGCGTGAAAGAAAGCCAGGTAGTAAATTTAGATATATAATTTTTGATTTAGATGTTTCGTTGGGCGGCGAACCCTGGAGCCCTTATACAATGGACATGTTAAACCGCGCACTCAATTATTTTACTACTGATGTGCCAATTAAACATTGCATTATTTTAAAGAAATTGTTGACAAACGTTACCTTCAAAAATTATTTTGTAAACCGCTATGCCGATTTGATAAACACAGCATTTTCGCCAAAAGAAGTTACCCAAATGTTAGATACAGTAAAGGCAAATATAAGCGCCGATTTACCAAAACATTTTGCACGTTGGGGGCGCAACTTTAGCGATTGGGATTATGAAATTAAAACGTTGGTTGAGCCATATATAATCAACAGAAATATTCTCGCGAAAGAAAATATTACCAATCAATTTTTGCTACCCAACCAACATAACATTACCATAAATTGCTTGCCACTCAACGCTTTCGATACGTTGCACATAAACACTATAAAATACAATAAAAATGAATTTGTAGGTACCTATTTTGAAACTGTGCCAATTGGTTTTAAAATTAAAGCCAAGGATGGTTATACTTTTAGCCATTGGCAATTGAGTAATGGCACTAAAATATTTACAGATTCAGTAAATATTAATTTAGAAAAGGCAATTGATTTTACTGCTATTTATTATAAGAAAAACGAAGCTGTTTTGTGGCAAATATTTCCAAACCCAGTGGTAGAAAACAAATTATTTTTGCATGTAGATGATGACATAAAAGACAACATTTCAATTGCAATTACAAACTCTTTAGGAGTAATTATTTACAATGCCACTGCACAAAATTTTGTTGGCGCAAACCTTATAGAAATAGATGTTTCAAGCCTTGCTAACGGACTTTATACCATGCAAATTCTACATAAAAATAATAGAGAAACCGCAAAGTTTATTTTGATGCGTTAGCGGTTTTAGGTAATAAGAACCAAAAAAAATATTGACAAAATGTATTGTCTTTTAACTTCAAATAGTATGTGAAATGATTGGCAAATTTATACCATTTGTGAATTATCATTGTTATTACCTACCCTAATTTTTTTGCTTCGTTCCAATACACATCCATTTCTTGCAAAGACATATCGCTTAATTGTTGGTTGTTTTCTTTTGCTTTTTCTTCAATAAATTGAAACCGTTTAATAAATTTTTTATTTGTTTTTTCTAGTGCATCTTCTGGGTTTATGCCCACAAAGCGAGAGTAATTAATTATCGAAAATAACAAATCGCCAAACTCATCTTCCTTTTTTTGTTGCGATGAATTACTTTCTATTTCGTGCTTTAACTCATGCAATTCTTCAAGTACTTTTTCAAAAACTTGGTTGCTATTTTCCCAGTCAAAACCTACGGCACGCGCCTTGTCTTGTATTCGGCTTGCCTTTATCATAGCGGGCAAAGAGTTAGGCACACCGCCCAATACCGATACATTTCCTTTTTCTTTTAACTTTAGTTTTTCCCAGTTTTCTTTCACTTGTTCTTCATTTTCAACTTTTACATCGCCGTAAATATGTGGGTGTCTAAAAATTAATTTTTCGCACAAAGCGTTGCATACATCTGCAATATCAAAATCACCGGTTTCGCCTGCTATTCGGGCATAAAAAACAATGTGCAACAATACGTCGCCAAGCTCTTTTTTAATTTCATTTGTATCGGTTTTAATAATGGCATCGGCAAGTTCGTAGGTTTCCTCAATAGTTAAATGTCGTAAACTTTGCATAGTTTGTTTTTTATCCCAAGGGCATTGTTCGCGCAATTCATCCATAATGTTCAATAGACGTTCAAAGGCTTTTAATTTATTTTCTAAGGTATTCATTTGTAAAATTTGTGGTTTCAAATGTATTAGAAATGTAGTTGAAATTTTGGTTCTTTTTTAAATTAAATTTCCACTGACGAACAAATACTTACCATCTGCGTCCTAATTTTTACCATTCACGAAATAGTTGAATAAACTTTTCGTTTGTGGTCTTTCATTGTTTCAACAATTAAAATTTTACTAATTATGAAAACAATTTTACTCACACTTACTGCATGTTTAGCAATGTGTTTTACAAGCAATGCGCAAAACTAGTTTACGGCTTATGTAAGTCCCGACACACTTGATAATTTTAGGTTTATAACTTCCGACAATGCAGGTAATAAATGGATGGTAGGTTATAAAAGAACCCTTACTAAATTTAGCACAACAAATACTTTCACACATTTTGCTAATCCTGATAGCAAAGGCAAAACTTTTGAATTTGTGGATAATTCAATAATCAATAATTTTGAACCCTACTATGAGAATTTTGGTAATGGCTTAACTCCCCGCCCATGGAATTTATTGTTAAGTAATAATATAGTTGTATGTAATTCAAATTCTAAAGTTTATTTGGTTACGAATAATAGCAAAGGCATTTTTTTTTCCTTTCAAAATTCGCAACAAGCTCTTTCTCCTGTTGGCTCAAATACATCAAACAACTTTAAAAGTTTAGATATAAACCAGTAAAGGCTGGTATTATGAACCGCGGTGATATGTTTTGGGATGTTGAAGTTGGAGTTGCCAAATACGAAGTGCCAAAAGGTTCAAAAAAGAACACAATATTTTCACATGCACTATGGATTGGCGGTATTGATGCTGGAGGAAACTTGCACACTGCCGCACAAACATATAGGCAAACTGGTTGCGATTTTTGGCCTGGTCCATTAGATACTATTAATGGTAAAACTGATAGCGCTACCGCTGCACAATACGATAAAATTTGGAAAATAGATAGGTTCGCTATTGCGCAATTTCAATACTACTTTCAAACAGGTGCAGTGCAAAATGGTAGCTACACACCTAACCAAGATTTTTTAACCTGGCCTGCACGTGGCAATGGAAATTATACGCGCAATATGGCATCATTTGTTGATGTAAATAACAACGGAATTTATGACCCTTTGCAAGGTGGCGACTATCCAAAAATAAAAGGTGACCAAATGTTGTATTGAATATATAACGACAACCTTGCAACTCATACCGAAACTGGAGGTTTGCCCTTAAAAGTAGAGATTCATGCTTCGGCGTATGCGTTTACTTGCCCAAGTATTGCTGATAGTTTAAAAGCAATAAACTATACCACATTTTATAGTTACAAAATTATTAATCGCAGCACTAATGCGTATGATAGTGTTTATGTGGGTTCGTGGGTTGACTATGATTTAGGAAATGCTAATGATGATTTTCCAGAAAGTTACCCAAGTGGGAATGCGGGTGTTGTTTATAACGGTGATTACCAAGACGAGACCAATACTGGGTATGGTTGGAAACCGCCAACTATTAGCCAAGTGATTTTAAATGGCCCAATAGCCGCACCAAACGATAACATTGATAATGACAATGATTCCACTGTAGATGAAGCTGGAGAAAAAAATTTTAATGACAAGTTTGGTTTGCTTTCAAAATAATAGTAGCGCACAAGGCAATCCAGGACTTAGCAGTGGTATTGGAGCCAGTGACCCTCGTTATTATCATAACTATTTACAAGCAAAATGGAAAGACAACACGCACGTAACCTATGGAGGCAGCGGTGTTGGAGGTGCTATAAATGCAAACTTCATGTATGATGGCACTTTTACATCAGATACAACCGATTGGACTATTTCTAGTTCTTTAGCTGACTTGCGCAATGTTGCTGGCACCGTGCCTTTTACACTTGCACCTAACCAAAGTGTAGATTATGATTATGCTTTTGTTTTTAATAGAGATACTATAGCAAGTGATTATAACGGGCTGTTTAGTGCAAGCTCTAATATTGCCGATTACAAAAGGGTTGCACGTTGGTTCAACAACAATAGTTTTCCGAGTTGTTTAGAAATTAATGCAGGCATAAATGAAGTGAACAAAACATTGAAAACGAAATAGGTATTTTCCCTAATCCGGCAACCGAAAGCATCACCATTAAGCTAAAAAACTATGCGCCACAAATGAGTTTAAAAATAATGGATTGCACCGGCAAATGTGTTTTTGAAATGGACAACAAAGAATTTGAAAAATCAGAAAACAATACAACCATCAACGTAAGTAAATTGCCCAAAGGCTTATATTTTGTTAGCCTTACAGGCAGCAACTTAAATTGCAATGCTAAGTTTGTAAAGCAATAGAAATGTTGAAAATAAAGGGTTCAAATTTTTTTGTAACAATACCGGTAGATTGGTAACGTCTAACATTAACGTCCTATTTCGTTTGATTTAGTTAGCCGTTTTTTATCAAGTATTAGTTGTTAAAATCATTTTCTAAAAGTAAGGAAGTGTTACTTGATGAAATGCATTTGCAATAATTATTGTAGTATCGTGTTTGTATTTATATTTTTTTTTATGAAAAAAATCATTCTCCTTTTATTATTATTAGAATTTGCGATTGCACAAAACACAATTTTTTAATTAATGGCAAAAACATTCCTTGCAAGATAGTTTCGGCAAACAAAAAAAAAATAAAATACCATGTTGATGGCAATGACTCATTAAAGTTTCTGATTTCAACCAAAAAAATAAATGAGGTACGGCTGAAAAGTGGCTTTGTTATTGGTCAAAGCACCTTGTCGCCCAAACATATTCATTCATACCAACAGAGTAATACCACACATTTTGTGGAGGAAAATATTCACTACAAGCAATTTATTTCACTTAATACTTTCGGATTTCTTAGCAATAAAATTGGGATTAATTACACTCATTTTTTAAAGAATAAAAAGTATGCATTATTTATGAATATTAATGCCAGATACAATACAAACGATGATGAATTTAAAAGACTACCTAATTTCACCAATGTATTATCTGGTGGTGTGGGGTTACAAATGCTAAATTATTTTAATGCTGATAATGCTTTGTTTATGATGCCTTCATTGAATTATGAATATTTGTTTCGCGAAGTAAATTATCAGAAATCGGTTATAACTCCACAAAATGTACACTCCGTTCAATACGTTAGAGAATCTAAGTATTACACTGCCATTAAACCTAGTTTATATATGGGTGGTTTGTTCTTTTTTACTAATTATATTTTCATTTCTCCAATGCTTGGTTTTGGCGTTCCTATTAGTATTGGCAAGGATAAAGTATCAAATACCCCGTTGCAATTACAATTAAATGTAGGAGTGAAAATTAAGTAGTATTTAACATAGAACCAATTGGTTTCTACAACTCTTTTAACGCAGCATTCACCATCATTTCAATAATGGCATCGGGCAATTTTTCTTTTTTAATAAAATTTTTGCCAGTTATTTTTTCGTACAAATGAATGTAACGTTCCGAAATTTCAGTTACCCACGCATCCGTCATTTCAGGTGTTTGTTGGCCTTCCTTACCTTGAAAATTATTTTGGATTAACCATTGTCTCACAAACTCTTTTGATAATTGCTTTGGGGCAATATTTTTCTGCATATCACTTTCGTAACTATCCAACAAAAAGTACCTTGATGAATCGGGCGTATGTATTTCGTCCATCAAAATTAATTCGCCATTTAATTTACCGAATTCATATTTTGTATCAACCAAAATTAAACCTTGTTCAGCTGCAAGTTCAGTGCCTTTTGCGAACAATTGTAACGCCGTTTTTTCTATTAGGGCATATTCATTTTCGAGAATTAAATTTGTGGTTATTATTTCTTCGCGACTTATATCGGCATCATGTCCAATGTCTGCTTTTGTTGTCGGGGTAATTATTGGTTGTGGTAATTTTTGGTTTTCAACTAAGCCTTCGGGCAAATTTACGCCACAAATACTACGTTTGCCTAAAGCATATTCACGTGCTGCATGTCCTGCTAAATAAGCCCTTACAACAACTTCTACTTTGTAAGGTTCGCATTTATAACCAATAGCAACATCTGGCAATGGGCTACTTAATACCCAGTTTTTTACAATGTGTTTTGTTTGCTGCAAATGATGAAATGCTATTTGATTTAACACCTGCCCTTTGTAAGGAATTTCTTTTGGCAAAATAACATCAAAAGCACTAATTCTATTGCTTGCCAGCATTACCAAATATTTATTATTTATGGTATAAACATCGCGAACCTTACCTCGATAAAAATGAGTTTGTTCAGCAAAATTAAGGGGTACTAAATTCATATTTATGCCAATGTTGCAGTAACTAATTTTATACCTTCTTGCTCCTTAATTTTACCCATTCCTCCTTTTACATTTATTACATTTTCAAAACCATTTTTCTTTAAAATTGAACAAGCAATCATGCTTCTATAACCACCTGCACAATGCACATAATAAGTTTTTGCAGCATTTAATAGATTCATATTTAAGGTTAAATTATCTAATGCAATTAATTCTGCATTTTCAATTACACCGCTACTTTTTTCATTTTCATTGCGCACATCCAACACATCAATTGCAGAATTTAAGTAAGCTGATGCGAACACCTCAGGCTCAACGCTATTAATGCTTTGCAAAAGCAATTCAGTTTGTAAATTTTGTAAATCATCAGCAAAATAACCTTTCACATTTTCAAAACCAACACGCGCCAAACGTGTTATAGCTTCAGTTTCTCTGCCTATGGGTGCTATTACTACAAATTTTGTTGTTAGAGGCAAAAGTGTAGCTGCCCATATTGCAAATTGCCCGTCTAAACCAATGTTAATACTATTCTTCAAATTTAATTTTTCGTAGTCATCGGGTTTACGCACATCTAAAATAGTAGTGCCATTTTCAATTTCTAATTTTAGGTGTGCGACACTTAATTTTTTTACATCGTTACTTAAAATTTCATCAATGCTTCGATAACCATTTTTATTGATTGCTACTTCATCAAAAAAGTAGGCTGGTGGGGCGTTTAAGCCATCTGTAACAGCATCAATAAACGCTTGTTTAGATTTTGCTTTTAGCGCATAATTATTTTCTAATTGTTCGCCAATAGTTGTAAAAGTTTCTTTTCCAATATTTTTTCCGCACGACGAACCTGCGCCGTGTGCAGGGTAAACAGTGGTGTTTGTAGGTAAAATTACTATTTTACTTTGCAAAGAATCATATAAAAAACCAGCCAAATCTTTTGAGGTTAGACTGCTTGAAGTGCCCGTTAAATCAGGCCTACCAACATCACCTACAAAAAGTGTGTCGCCTGTAAAAACTGCATTTTCAACATTATTTTCATCCAATAATAAAATACAAATACTCTCTAAAGTATGGCCAGGGGTATGCAATATTTTAAAGGTAACATTTCCTAATTTCAGTAATTGACCATCAGCAACATTCTCAATATTATATCCTGTTTTGGCACCAGGTCCAAATAAAATTGGGGCATTTGTAATTCGGCTCAAATCAATATGTCCGCTAACAAAATCAGCATGAAAATGTGTTTCAAAAATGTATTTTATTTTTGCGCCACGCTGTTCAGCCAAAGTTGTATAAGGCTCTGTTTCCCTTATAGGGTCAATGATTGCTGCTTCGCCATTACTTTCAATATAGTAAGAGGCTTCAGCCAAACACGAGGTGTAAATTTGTTGGATATACATGATATATAAATTTAATTTCGCGTAAATGTAAGAATAAAAAAAAGCCAGCAAACATCCATACAAAGCGATTTAGAAATTGTATTCATTAGCTATCTTGACCGTCTTAAATATTAATATTTCTTTGATAGGTAAAGTTATTACGGTGCATTATCCTAACTTACTGAAACAGTATTGAAATTAGATACGAATTTCAACCTTTAATATTCAAACTATTAGTTGCATCAATAAAAAAAAGGCTTAATTTTAGAATCTCAAATAATCAATAAATTTATACATCATGAAACCCTCTACCATTCAGGCATTGATGCCAAAGGAAGAAATGCTTGAAGTTTCACACAAAAAAGGCGAACTATTTATTGGAATACCTAGAGAAATTTCTTTTCAAGAAAACCGCATTGCACTTGTGCCAGAAGCAGCTGCATTGCTTGTAAATAATGGGCATAATGTAGTTATGGAAACCAATGCCGGGCGTGGCGCGAACTTTGACGACAAAGATTATAGCGAAGCGGGCGTTCACATTGTTTACAGCCCCGAAGAGTTGTACAAGGCCGACATAATATTGAAAGTGGCACCACCTACAAGCGAAGAAATTGAGATGATGCAACGCAAGCAAACAATTATTTCGGCATTGCAACTGGCAGTGCAAAATGATAATTACATGCAAAAAATGTTGGAGAAACGCATTACGGCAATTGCTTTTGATAACATAAAAGATGAAGACGGAATTTATCCTGTAATACGCAGCATGAGTGAGATTGCAGGCAACACATCCATATTAATTGCTGCCGAATATTTAAGTAATATAAATAACGGACAAGGTGCAATGTTTGGTGGCATAACGGGTTGTTCGCCTACCGAAGTTGTAATAATTGGTGCAGGCACAGTTAGCGAATTTGCTACGCGTGCAGCACTTGGATTAGGTGCAATGGTAAAAGTTTTCGATAATTCATTATATAGATTGCGAAGGCTGCAAAGCGATTTGGGCTTGCGTGTTTTTACATCGGTTTTACAACCAAAAGTTTTGATGAAACATTTAAAAACTGCCGATGTAGCTATTGGTGCAATACGCGCCAACAGCGGTGGGCGCACACCATGTGTAGTTACTGAAGAAATGGTAAGCGAAATGAAAAATGGTTCTGTAATTATTGATATAAGTATTGACCAAGGTGGTTGTTTTGAAACATCGCAAGTAACAAACCACACGAAACCCGTTTTTCGCAAATATGGCGTTATACATTATTGTGTTCCCAACATACCGTCGCGGGTTTCGCGAACAGCCTCGTACGCACTAAGCAATATTTTTGCACCTATTTTATTGAATATTGGCGAAGAAGGTGGTATTGAAAATATGTTGCGTCGCCAACAAGGGGTGCGTCATGGCGTATATTTATACAACGGACATCTTACTAACAAGTTAATTGCCGAAACATATAATTTGACTTATAAAGAAATTGATTTAATATTGAACACATTTTAAAATAACAAACGTTGGTGGCGTTTTCCATCTCACATCAAAATATAAATTATGAAGTTTTCTAAACTGTTTTTATCAGTAGTAATATTAAGTTCGGTATTGTTTTTTTCTTGTAAGAAAAAAGTTGCACAAATGAGTTTAAACGATTCTAATAGTGCATATATAAGTGGCGACACCTTTGATTTTGGAACAATTACCAAGGGTGCAATAAGTGCAAATGACAAAACTATAGATTTTGTATTATCAAGCAATGGCACAAAAAAATTGGCAGTTTCATCATTAAAACTAGAGGGTACTAATGCAGATATGTATAAATTGACAACCGATTTTACAAGTGGCGATATTGAAGCCGAAAAGTCAATAAAATTTTCAATTACCTTATTAAGTGCAGTAATAGGTTCGCCAACAGCAAACATTACAATTGTAAGCGATGCCAAAGACTCGCCTAATTTTGTGCTAAACCTTACGGGTACAGTACAATAACAAATTCCATAATTTAATTTCCATCCTATTTTTTTATTCACTTGAAGAATAAAACCAAATATCTTTTGCAAAAATTGTTGGGTTTTGAAAACTACTTATTGTGGTTTTCAAAATTTAAAATTGCCACACTCAAGTGGGACGATAAAGAGAACCATTTTTTGTACTTTTTAGAACTATTACCAAATAATGGAATAGTGCTGGATATTGGCGCAAACATTGGTATAATGGCTAGTTGGTTGGCCAAAAAAAAACCTGAAGCAAAAATATTTTGTTATGAACCCATAAAAGAAAATTATGATGTGCTTACAAAAATAATTCAAGGCAAAAAATATATAAATGTAGTGCTTCATAACATTGCTTTAGGAGCCGTAAAAGGGCAATTAAAAATGATAATGCCAATAATTGGCAGTGCCAAACAACAAGGTTTAAGCCATGTGTATAATGCCACGGAGCACTACGATTACGATGGCGAAAAATATACCGTTGATGTAGAAAAGATAGACGACTTATTTATTGATGAAAAAGAGCATATAACTGGTATAAAAATTGACGTAGAAAACTTTGAATACCAAGTATTACTTGGTGCACAAGAAACACTCAAAAAACACAAACCTCTTTTGTATGTAGAGCTTTGGGACAACCAAAACCGAAGCGATTGCTTTACATTAATGAAAAGCCTGGGTTACGAAATTATGGTACTCAACGAAAATGAGTTAGTTACATTTACGGATGAAAAAACACAGAATTTCTTTTTTGTATGGAAGGTATAATCTGTAATTAAATGATGATAAATTATAAATATTAGTAGCATTTATTATTTGTATTTTTTCAAATAGTTTAGTGTACAAGAAGACTTTATTGTGCAATGCCAAAATGCCAAAACCTTTTCCAATCCTTCGTTTGCTGGGCAAGATATTGTTGTTGCTTTTAATAAATGAACAAGACATCAGTGACCAGACGTAGCAAGCCAAATTGTAACTTATTATGTTGGGGTTGGTACTTGCAAAGGGATACTTTCAAAATAACTTCCACCAATAGACAAGCTCGTTTATTTTTAGAAAAGATTCCTCACTGTGTTCGGAATGACAGCAATTTCAGATTAGTAAAGGAGGAAAAAAAGGGCGGCTTTGTCGACATTTTTTTCCTCCTTTCTTGGTTTTTTAAAAATTGTCATTCCGAACACAGTGAGGAATCTCATTAAGTTTAAAAAGTTTTACTTATACCAAAACAAGTTAGCTTTTCAAAAAATAACCATAACTTGTCCCGTTTGATAACAACGGGATAAGACATATAAGAACATATAAGGTTATACTAATCGACGATTCGAAAACCTAATTTGCTTTAGTATAATTAAATAATCATACATCTTGGGGCAGGTTATTTTGAAAGTTTTACTTAGAGATGTTGTACTCAAGGAAGATGAATTTACAATGTAGTTTTTCAAATGTGTACATTCAAAAGCAATTCGAAAAAATGATAATTATTATGTAAAGTTTACTCATACAATAACAGTTGTCCCAGCTTATCCTCAACTACTTCTAATATTACAACATCTGGTTTTTCTCCTTCTACAATTACTCTATTTTCTTTGTATTGCCACTCATCAAAAATGTATTCGGCTTTACTAAAAATTTGATTCAAATAAGGCATCATGGCCTGTGCAAATGAATCTCTAATAATTACGGCACGCGGCAATGTGGAATCAAAATTTACGCTAACGGTTTCAAATTGGCGTAAGTTCATAAATTCTTTGGGTTCTTTATAGTTGCTTATTTCGCCCTCTTTCCATTGCTTATTAAATTTTGGAATTAACCGTATGGCATCTTCTTTCATTTGCTTATGCAGATTTAAAATACGTGCCAAATTGCCGCCAAGTAAGCGTTTGTTGGTGATTTTATAATCATTAATTGAATGTATTTTTATTCTTGGAAAATCTTTTTGAATATACTTCGACAATTCGGTGCTTGCCAAAAATGCGCCATAGTCTGTCCAGTGATTGTCTGTTTTTGGATAGGTTGAACAATTTGTTCTTTCAACTTTTAAAAGATTACGAACATCAACAATATTAAGTGTTGGCAATTCTTTTTTGAGTGCGTCATACAGTTGGTCAGCTTTGGGTTTAGCACCAAAACTAGCAAATGAAAAAGGCAAATATTCTGGGTAAATTCTGGCTTTTACTGGAGGAAATATTACATAAAACTTTATGCCTTTTTGTTGCAACCATTCACTTCGTTTTTTAAAACCCTGTACCAACTTATTTAGTTCTGCTTTTGTAAATGGTTTAAAGTTTTTATGTTGTGGCAATTCCTCCGAAGCCCAATATAAATAGTCGTTTTTGCCAACCAATACCGATGATTTGGCATCATTAATTTTAAGCACTTGTTTGCGAAAATAATTGTAACAATAAACCAGTTGGGTTCTAAGCCCAAAGTGGTCATTAAAATAAGCTTCAAACTGTTTTGGAAAAGGGTCTAACTTCTCAATATTAAATTTTGGTAGCGTTGCCCAATTTCTATTTTCTGTATTTTTTTCAGTAACAAAAAAATGAAATTTCATTTCAATTAAGGGCAATGCTATCAGCACAAAAAATGTAACTATTGCAAGAAATTTTATTATTGAAGTTTTATTAAATACCATACCCTAAAATCTAAAATAAATAAATGAGTTATTGGTGCTTGCGCCAATATATATAATACATACAGCAAATAAGCCAAGCAAAATCACATATTGAATTAGTTGTACTAAAAAGTTTTTTTGAACACGGATGCTAATTTTACGTTGAAAATAAAAGGTTGCTTTTTTGTGGATTCCAAACATTAAAATGATTGCTAAAATAAATAGCACAAACATTTCTAAATTAAAATAATATAGCGTTGCAAATACATTGCTATCAACTTTGCTACCACCAAACATTGTAGTAATAAATTGAGTGGCTTGTGGTAAAGTTTCGGCTCTAAAAAACACCCAAGCAATAATTACTACCAATAAAGTATAAAGGTGTTTCAATATTTTATTCGGGAATATTGTATCAATAATTTCTAACCTTTCTAGAATAATAAACAAGCCATGAAACAAACCCCAAATTAGAAAATTAAAGCTTGCTCCGTGCCAAAATCCAGTGCAAATAAAAACAATTAATAAATTTTTATATGTGTTATACTCGCCATTTTTACTGCCACCCAGCGGTATATATAAATAATCTTTAAACCATATGGAAAGTGAAATATGCCAACGCTGCCAAAACTCTTTTATGGATGTAGAGATGTAGGGCAAATTAAAATTTTCGGGAAAAGTAAAACCGAACATCAATGCTAAACCAATTGCCATATCACTATACCCGCTAAAATCAAAATATATTTGAATGGTGTAACCAATAGCTCCTAGCCATGCCATATAAATATCTACAGTGTCTAATTTTTTTAAGAATATTTCATCAACAATTACCGCAAACGAGTTGGCAATAATTACCTTTTTTGCCAAACCTTTTATGAATCTTTTTATGCCTTCAAATAATCGATTTTGTGAAATGTTTCTATCAAGCAACTGCCTCGAAATATTGTGATAGCGCACAATTGGCCCAGCTATAAGCTGCGGAAAAAACATGAAGTACAATCCTAAATTTAATATATTTTTTTGTGGTTCAGATTTTCCTCTATGCACATCTACCACATAAGATATTGCGTGAAATGTATAGAAAGATATACCAATAGGTAAATTAATTTTTTGATTTTCCACTTCAGAATAACCTTCATTATTCAAAATAATATTCAAATTATCAACTAAAAAGTTGGCGAATTTAAAATAAGCCAACATCAATAAATTAATGGCAACCGATACTTGTAATGCAACTAATTTGCGCCTATCTGTGGGTTGCTTGCCAATAATTATTCCTGCAAAATAATTAAGCGTAACCGATAAAATAAGAATAATAGAATAGCTAACCCCGCCCCATGCGTAGAATAGCAAACTAAAGAAAACCAAAAAATAATTTTGAAGTGTAACCCGCTTTAAAAGCAACGCCAACAGCACTATTGGCAAAAAAACAAATAGAAATACAGGTGAGTTAAAAAGCATTTTTATTAAAATGGAAGTGCCAGCATTTATTGCCTAATTGCCTCAACAGGGTTTAGTTTTGAGGCATTTATAGCTGGTGCAACACCCGAAACAACACCAATTACAAAAGAAATAATTAAGCCCAAAGCTATGTTATTGAGTTGTAAATATATTTCAATGTCAAATATTTTTGAAGCCCCAAAAGCTGCTAATGCAAGCAATAATAATCCAATAATACCGCCTAATAAACTTAACAATACCGATTCTATTAAAAATTGAAGTAGAATAAAATAATTTTTTGCGCCCAAAGCCTTTTGTATTCCAATTTGGCTTGTGCGTTCTTTTACGGATACAAACATTATATTAGAAATACCAAAGCCACCAACAATAATTGAAAAGCCACCGATAATAATGCCGGCAATATTAATGATTACAAAAAGTTGTTCAAATCCTTGCGAAAGCATCTTGGTTTCATTCAAAGCAAAATTGCTTTCTTGCATTGGTTTTATAAGCCTCTTGTTGCGTAACAACATTTCTAACTCTTCTTTCAAATCATTATTGCTCACGTTCGTTTTTGCTTTTACATATATCGTTGGGTCTGTTTTATCAGAGTTTACATCAATAATTGTTTTAGCGAAATTAAAGGGTATTAGCACCATATTGTCAGCCGAACTACCCATAATACTGCTGCCCTCCTTTGCAAATACACCAACCACTTTTAATTTGCGCCCCATCATTTTTATGTCGTTGTCAATAGGTGTAGCATTTTCAAATAACACTTGCGAAATATCATAACCAATAATGCAAACATTTTTACCAGCATTTGATTCGTTTTCTGTAAAATACCTACCGTCAATAATTTCAAAGTTTCGCACTTTATTGTAATTATAAGTAGCAGCCGTGATATCTGCATTCTCCAAATTATTATTTCCGTATCGTACATTTTTACTTGTGTTAGCAACCATTACAGCCGTTTCCGACAATTGGCTTTTGCTTATAAGCACTTGCATTTCTTTGTAGTTGGGATGTGGCCGATTTATGTATTTCCACCAAGGATAATCGTCGCCAAAAGACCACGGCCATTTTTGAACAAACACCACATTTGTTCCTAAAGATTCTATGCTGCTTTTAATATTATTTTTAAGTGCATCAATAGCTGTAAATACTGCTATTATTGAGAATATGCCAATTGTAATACCTAACAACGAAAGCATGGTACGTACCTTATTGCCTAATAAAGATTGTACCGAAAACAAGAAACTTTCTTTGAGTATTGAAAAAAACATTGTGTAAAAATATCTTTTTTTTATTTATTTCGACTTTGCAAAAATCACTAACTAAAATAACCCTATTTTAGTTTTGAAATAAAATTTGCAATAAATATTTTGATATTACGTTATACAAACAATCAAAAATAAATTGAATGGTAAAAAACTACTCTCAACCTCAAAAAAAATTAGTATCAACAATTGCTGTAAATAGCCAAGTAAAATTAAAGCCCAACACCATCAGCAATATTTTGGCTTATTCAAAAGCATTAACCGTTTATAAATGTGGTAACATAAACGCTATTGCAATTGTTGCCAACTGATAACAATTGTATTTTCTAATCATAAAAATATTGCAAATACATTAGGTATTAACTTATATTTTGCAACGCCATACCACAACAAGGAAATGGATGCAAACGAAAATTTGAACGAATTAAGAATGCAATATGTTCCTGAACAAACTTATTTTTCGACTTTAAAAGATGAATTTGTTTTGAAGCACAAGAAAAATTAAACAACAGACCAAGAAAAAAATTTAACTTTGAAACCCCAATGCAAATGTTTAAAAAGAAAGTTACATTTATTAATTGAGGGCAGCATTTTTATAAAACAACCAACCAAAATAAATTACAAATTTGTCAATTACAGCAACCATAACACGCGATACCGAAAAGGCAGTATTAGTAGGGCTTATCAACTATTGGCAAGACGAGGAAAAGGTTGCCGAGTACCTTGATGAGCTTGAGTTTTTGGCAACAACAGCGGGTGCTATAACTTTAAAAAGATTCACGCAAAAGTTAGAAAAACCCGAAGGAAAAACCTTTGTAGGTACCGGAAAATTAATTGAAATAAAAAACTATGTTGTAGAACATGAAGTTGATTTGGTAGTATTTGATGATGAGCTTTCGCCATCTCAACAGCGCAATATTGAAAAAGAATTAAAGGTAAAAGTGCTTGACCGCACCACACTTATTTTAGATATTTTTGCTGCACGTGCACAAACTGCCCACGCTAAAACCCAAGTAGAATTGGCACAGCATCAATATTACCTGCCGCGTCTAACAAATATGTGGAGTCATTTAGATAGAATAAAAGGTGGTATAGGAATGAAAGGCACGGGTGAAAAAGAAATAGAAACTGACCGTAGAATTGTGCGCACTAAAATTGCTTTGCTCAAGCAGCGCCTAATTGACATTGATAAACAAATGGCTACACAACGCAAAAGCAGAGGCAATGTAGTGCGTGTGGCTTTGGTGGGATACACCAATGTTGGCAAAAGTACCATCATGAATTTGATAAGTAAAAGTGATGTTTTTGCAGAAAATAAATTATTTGCAACGCTTGACACTACTGTAAGAAAAGTAGTAATAAATGATGTTCCATTTTTACTTTCAGATACTGTTGGCTTTATCAGAAAATTGCCTACACAATTGGTTGAGTCTTTTAAATCTACTTTGGATGAAGTGCGCGAAGCTGATATAATTGTACATGTGGTTGATGTTTCTAACACATCATTTGAAGACCATATTGATGTAGTAAATAAAACATTAGAAGACATAAAAGCTGCCAACAAACCAAGTATTTTGGTGTTCAATAAAATTGACGCATTTAGTTACATACCAAAGCATGAAGACGATTTAACGCCAATACATAAAAGCAATTATAGCCTCGCCGATTTTGAAAAAAGTTGGATTAGTAAAGTAAACAATCCATGTGTATTTATTTCGGCTTACAACAAAATAAATATTGATGCTTTTAAGAAACTACTTTTTGAAACCGTTGAAAAAGAACACCTAAAAAGGTATCCGTTCCTTAAGGTTTAGGAAAGTTGTAAAATAATACCGATTATTATTTACCGAGAATCAAGGGTTGGTTTTTGCTTTATAGCTGTAGGTTTTGCGTTTGTCATTATTAGCAAGTGTTTATTTATTTGCGCTAATCATTTTGCTTTTACCTCGAAAAGCTACCATGTGTTGTATTGGAAGCCTCTGTATAACTGAGATTAACAAATCGCTTTACGCAATAAAATGCGAATTATTTGAACGCTTTATTAAACATTAAGCACCAACTTACTATCTAAAGCATCGCGCAAACCATTACCAACCATAATAAACGATAATACCAAAAGCATAATTGCAGCACCCGGTATTATTGCCAAATAAGCCGAATCCATTATTATATAGCCATAGTGGTCTTTTATCATGCTGCCCCAACTTGGCGTAGGTGGTTGTGCGCCAATACCCAAAAAACTTAGCCCCGCCTCCATCAAAATGGCATTTGCAAAGTTAGAGGCCGATAACACAATTATTGGGCTTGACGCATTTGGTAAAATATGCTTGAAAATTATTCGCGAATTACTGTAGCCCAATGCTCGTGAGGCTTCCACAAATTCTTTTTTGCTTAAACTCATAAATTGGGCACGCACCACACGCGCCACATCAACCCAAGTGGTGCAACCAACAGCAATAAATACTTGCCAATAACCTTTGCCCAAAGCAAGTGTAATTGCTATTACCAAAAGTAAAGTTGGTATTGCCCACACAATGTTTATGAACCATGAAATTACCGCATCAACATATCCCCCAAAATAGCCCGCTGTGGCACCTAAGCTAATGCCAATGAGCAATGCAATAAATACAGCTACAAAACCTATAGACAATGAAACCATTGTGCCAGCCATAATTCGGCTAAGTACATCACGACCAAAGCGGTCGGTGCCTAACCAAAATGTTTTGTTTTTTATAAAAATAGTTTCAATTTTTTCTTGACTATAATCTTCTCCAAAGTCGCTTAAATAGTAGCTTGCAGTATCACCCACAAAACCGTCATCGGCAAATTCTGTAAAAAAAATTTTATTCGCATTAAAGTGATATTTCGCAATTGGTATTATTTTATGACTGCTTTGGTTGCCTCCAAAAAATGTTTTTTGCAAAAAAATTTTGTTTTCAAATTCAATTTTATTTGATGTTGGTATAGATAAAAATAGTTGTTTAAAACCCGGCTTTTTTCGTGCCAACGAAATACACATTTCATTAGCATTTTCTGTGTCGTCGGGTCTTATGTTTGCTCCAAGTACAGCCACCATAATAGCGAGTATAATAAACGTCAAACCAAACAAAGCGGGTTTGTTATTTTTAAATTTTTTCCAAATAAGTTTTTGTTCGGCGTTTAGCATAAATAATGTTGCGGTTCAAAAAATGCAATCAACAAACTAATATATAATTTTATGAAATAGACAATTAATTTGAAATACGTTTTTTTACTTTGCACTTATAACGCAAATAAATTTGTGGCTGGCTCTATGTGAACAATTATTATACTATTGCATTTACTAAGTATGCTTAGTTTTTTAGTTTAAATAAATTGAACTAAACTACTGACTCTTCCCCAAAAACTTATAAAATTCAAAACATTAAGTATAATTTTATTGCTTTGCCCTGTTAACTTATCATTACTAAAATGTAAAGTTTAAATTTGTACAAATATTTTTTATGAAATTTATAAAACTCAACTTTTTTGCAATATGCTTTTTCATTGTATTGCAGCAGTCTTCGGCACAATGGAATACGAACAATGCAATTAATAATGCTGTGTGTACCGAACTAAGCAATCAGCAAGAACCACGCATAGTTACCGATAGTAAAGGTGGTGCTATTACAACTTGGATTGACAGCCGAAATGATGTAAATAATAACACCGATATTTTTGTGCAACGCATCAAAAAAAACGGTTCAGTAGCATGGACAATTAATGGGATAGCAGCTTGCAGCAATACATCAAATCAAACCTCTCCATTTTTGATAGAAGATGGTAAAGGTGGTGCCATAATTTGTTGGCAAGATTTACGCAATGGCAATAGCGATATTTATGCACAACGATTCGACTCTACTGGCATTGCACAATGGGCTGTTAATGGCGTTGCGGTTGTTCAAAAAGCTTCACAACAACGTTCGCAACGTATAGTTAGCGATGGCAATAATGGAGCTATAATAGTGTGGGAAGATTCTATAAATAATAATAGTGATATTTTTGCGCAACGCATTAATGCTGATGGCACACAAGCTTGGCCTGCAAACGGAGTTGCAGTTTGCACAAGTGCCGATTTACAAATAAATCTGCGCATAACAAATGATGGAAATGGCGGAGCAGTTATTTGCTGGCAAGACAAACGCAATAGCAGCTATTACGATATTTACGCACAAAAAATAACTGCCAATGGAAGCGTGTCTTTCGCGCAAAATGGTATTGTAATCTGCTCCTCTGTAAATACTCAAAATAACCCTAAAATAGAAACAGACAATGCTGGTGGTGCTTACATTATTTGGCAAGACAAACGTAATGCACTTGACTACAATATTTATGCGCAAAAAATAAATGCAAGTGGTGCAATACAATTTGCCGCAAATGGAGTTTTGGTATGCGATTATGCGGGCAATCAAAGTGCAATAGATGCTACTGCCGATGGAATTACGGGCGGAATTATTATTACTTGGAAAGATGGGCGTACACCAAACAACCACATTTATGCACAATTTTTAAGTAGCACAGGTGCAACGCAATGGGTAAACAATGGTTTGCTAATTTCTAACTTTACAAACGCTCAATTAAACCCAAATATTGTTGGCGTTACAAACAACGAAGCGGTTATTGTTTGGCAAGATTCTACCGCGAATGGTTGGGATGTTTACACTCAAAAAATAAATACTGCGGGCAACATTCAGTGGGGTACAAATGGCGTGTGTGTAAGCAGCGCAACAGCAAATCAAACAAGCCCTAAAAATGTTTCGGATGGCGCAGGTGGTTGTGTGTATGTGTGGCAAGACAAGCGCAATGCAAATTTTGATATTTATGCATACGGTTTAAAAAGCAATGGAACCACAACTAGTTTAGAAAATATTGCAAATACAATTTTTAAAGCTGCTATTTATCCTAACCCAAATAATGGAAAATTTTTTATCGGATTTAATGATGCCAAGGAGCTTAATATTATTATTGAAATTTATGACTATGCTGGTAAATTAGCGTTACTTTCAAATTTTGAAAACCTAAATTCTTCATTTGAAATAGATACTAAGTTAAAAGCAGGAATTTATTTTGCAATCATAAAAAACATAGCAACAAACCAAACCTCAAATTTTAAATTAATAATAAATGAGTAATTCATTTTCATATAAATTAATTGCTTATTTTTTATTGGTAATTAACCTACAAGCGGCATCTGCGCAAAGCAAACTGAGCATTAAAAAACACAAAATAAAAAGTGTTACCGAATACGATTTTAAAACCAAAAATATTATTGATGGCAAAACAGTGTTTGATGCAAATGGCGAAACCGTTGAAGAATACTTATATAACAAAGAGGGCAAATTAAAAGCAGGCCACAAATACAAACGCGACAACACCGGCGATGTTACAGAAGAATTAAAGTATGATGATAAAAATAAATTGAAAGAAAAACGCATTGTAAAACACAATGAGCAAGGCGAAAAATTAGAAGAAACTTTTTACAACGCTACCAATAAACTCACAAAAAAACACGTGTATATTTATGATGCAAAAGGCTTGAAAACAGAAAGAAAAACTTACGACGACAAGGGCAAATTAAAGAGTATTAAAAAATATATTTATGAGTTTGCACAATGATGGAATTAATTGAAAACACCTTGTTGCAAGCCATTGAGCCAATTACACTAAAGCAAATGGACAATGTGAAATTGATGGACAGAACTGATACCAAATTTACATTTCATATTACGCAGCTGCAAGAAATTTTATTAGCAATTAAAGATGATTACAGAGTGCTACATGTTGCAAAAAAACCAATAAGCAAATACGAGACATTATATTACGATACTGCCAATTTCGACTTGTATTTAAAGCACCACAATGGCAAATTAAATAGGTATAAAATTAGGCACAGAACTTACGTAGAATCATCAATTGGGTTTTTAGAAGTGAAATTTAAAAACAACAAAGGCCGCACCATAAAAGATAGAATAAAACACTTGGATGTACCGCAGGTTTTTGATACAGAATCAATAGATTTTTTGAACACAAAATTGCCTTTTGAACCCCAAACTTTAGTACCTGTAATTTGGGTAAACTACAGCCGAATTACACTTGTTAGTAAAACAAATGCCGAGAGAGTTACTATAGATTTAAACATGGTTTTTGATAATGGAAAAACAAAGCAAGCACTCACAAATTTGGTAATTGCCGAAGTAAAACAAGACAATAAAAAAGAGTCGAAATTTTTAACTGCCATGAAAAGTAAACACATTCGCGAAGGTAGCCTTAGCAAGTATTGTATGGCCATTGCAACACTAAATAATGATGTGAAGAAAAATAGTTTTAAAACTAAATTAAATCAGATAAATAAAATATTAAATTATGACATTACTACAAGTATTAATTGATGAACAGGTTGTTGATAGCACAACAGAAATTTATAAAACACTCTCCAAATTTTCGGCAAGAATATTAATTGATTTAATTTCGGTATTCGTTTTGGTGCGCATGGTTTACTACCCAATTTACAAACACCGCGAATTATTTTTCACCTTTTTCATTTTCAATATCATCATATTTTTAATTTGTTTTTTACTGAACAAAGTAGAGCTAAGTATGGGCGCGGCTTTTGGTTTATTTGCCGTTTTTAGCATGTTGCGCTACCGTACCGAAGACATTAGTATTAAAGATATGACGTATCTTTTTTTAGTAATTGCCATTGGATTAATTGCTGCCGTTACCAAAATAAAAGACACAAGTGATGCGTATGAATATTTATTTTTAGGTGTAATTAATTCAATAATAATTGTGGTTACTTATCTTTTAGAAAGTAATTTATTGATGCGCAAAGAGTTTGTAAAAATTATAACTTACGAAAACATAACGCTTATTTCGCAAGAAAAAGAACAAGAGCTTATTGCAGATATTACAGCACGTATAGGCATAAAAGTTCACAGGCTATCTGTACAAAAAATTGACTTTTTAAGAGATGCCGCACAAATAAAAATATACTATTATGAGTAATTTAACCCCCCCAAAAAACATTCTAATAACTGTATTTGCACTTATATTTATTGCTTTTGCTTCATGCAAAAAAGAAGCAGGAGAGGGCGGTAGAGCAACCATCAAAGGCAAATTAATTGTTGTTGATTATGATGCTACTTACACAATTGCCAAAGATACCTTTGTGGCTCAAGGCGAAAATGTGTACATCATTTATGGTGATGAAAAAATTGTCGGCGACAATGTAAAAACTTCTTACGACGGCACATTCGAATTTCAATATTTGCGCAAAGGCAAGTATAAAATATATGCAATTTCTGCCGACTCATCAGCCAAAATTTCTAACAAAACAATTGAAGTTTTAAAAGAAGTAAACATCACAGAAAAAAAGCAAGTACTAACGCTTGACGATATTGTAATTATTGATTGATGTTGAAAAAAATACCGTTTATTTTTCTTACATTTTTATTTGCGGCAAATATTAATTTGTATGCACAAGCACTTATTAGTAATGATGCTGGCATTTGGAACACCTTTACAATTCAGCACGACTTAAACAAAAAAAACACCATTAGCATTGACCAAGAGTTAAGGTTTAAGGAAAATTATTCGCAGGTAAATTTGTTTTACACACAACTAAGTGTTGCTTATAAAATTACAAAAAGCTGGAAAATAGAACCTTCATTTAGGCACATCGATAAAGTGAAAAATGATGGGACTTTAAGTTTTAGAAATAGGTTTTCGGTTGACCTTACCTACAAAAAAAAAATTAAAAAATTTTCGTTTTCGCAACGTGGGCGATACCAAATGGAGTACCGTGATATTTTTACATCGAAACAAAAATGGTTAAATGAAAAATATTTTAGGTTGCGCACATTGCTTGAATACACTGGCAACGAACGTTTTCAACCTTATTACTCATGCGAATTTCGCTACCAAATAGATGTGCCTGGCAGCGATGTGCAATTCAATGGTAATTGGCACAGAATACGAAATGTGTTGGGTGTAAATATTGAAATAAATAAAAAGCAAACACTCAATATTTACTATTTAGTGCAAAACGAATTTAATATTTCGCCACCCGAAAACAGCTACATTACTGGCTTGCAGTACAGCATTAAGTTGTAAAAGAAATTCTCTAGGAATCTGCACCAGCCAATACAATTACAAATTCGCCACGTGGTGCTTTTTTTGTAAAATGCTCAATTAATTCGGCAACAGTACCACGAACGGTTTCTTCAAAAATCTTAGATAATTCGCGGGACACGGAGCATTGTCTATCTTCGCCAAAATGAATTTTAAACTCTTCTAATGTTTTTAAAACCCTAAATGGCGACTCGTAAAAAATTATTGTGCGGGTTTCGGTTTCCAAAGATTTAAGCTTTGTTTGTCGGCCTTTTTTCTGCGGCAAAAACCCTTCAAAACAAAATGAATTTGCGGGTAATCCCGAATTTACCAATGCTGGTACAAAAGCTGTTGCACCCGGCAAACATTCTACATCAATACTGTTTTTAATACACTCGCGTACCAATAAAAAACCGGGGTCTGATATTGCAGGTGTGCCAGCATCGCTGCACAATGCGCAAGTGCTGCCATTCAATATTTTTTCTATTACAGTTTGCAAAACCTTGTGTTCGTTGTGTATGTGAAACGATTGCAGTGGTTTAGAAATTTGATAGTGCCGCAATAGGTGCGACGTTGTACGCGTATCTTCAGCTAAAATAAAATCAACCGAATTTAAAATTTTTATTGCCCTGTGGGTAATGTCTTCTAAATTACCTATTGGCGTTGGTATTACAAATAATTTACTCAAAATATTACGGTGTAATTTTATGCAATAACAGGGTTATTATCTTCAATAGAAATAACAGTGTTCATGTAGTTTAATAATTTTTCGGCAGTGGTATTAAAATAGCGTTTAGATTTATAGGCACTCACCCATTGAATGCCCGCAGCAGCGTTGGTAATAAACACTTCGTCGGCCCTAATCAAATCATTGGGTTTCATATCGTTTTCATATACTTTTATTCCCAAACGGCTAGCACATTCTATTACGTAATTGCGCATTACACCATCAATACAAGCCTCCGAAATAGGCGGAGTATATACAACTCCATTGCTTACTATAAACACATTTGAGTTCATTGCTTCAGCAACATTATGGTTGTCATTCAATAAAATTACGTTGTCTAATTTTTTTTCTTGTTTGTAAATTGCAGCCATAACATACACCAAACAATTGTTGGTTTTTAGGTTACTTAAAAAATTCAAGGGCTTACGTAAATCACTGTACAAATCAACAGTTAAGCCTTTTGCAGATAAACTAAAAGTATTTTCGGGTATGGCGTCGGCTTCAATAATTAATTCTAAATCATTGCTATTTGGGCCATACATACCACCATTATTTCTATAAAATGTAATGCGCAAACGCCCGCCACCATTAATACTATTCATATTTAGCAATGTGGTTATTTGTTCTCTTAATGCGTTATAAGAAAACCAATTTGGTAGTTGCATTTTTAATTGCGCAGCAGTTTTAAACACCCTATTATAGTGTTTATTAAGCAGGGGAACCTTGCCACTTACAACCCTTGCCGACTCAAAAAAACCATCACCATACCTGAATGAACGGTTGCTAATTTGAAATACTGGTGTATCAACAGGTAAAAAATTTTGATTGTGCAAAAAGAAATTTGTATCCACGTTTGTTTTGTTTTTGTGTAAATATGAAAGTATAGAAATTATTGAAATTAAAATATTTTTTTTCTATTAAATATTTAACCAATTGACGCTTACAGCAATAGCATTTGTTTCTTAAGCTAAAATAAAACCCTTTAAAACCCAATAGGTAATTTCGTCCCCCACTAAGTCTGCAAAAAACTAGGATAAACAAATGTTTCATTTTTGATAAACTACAAGAACAATTATACGTAAGCAAACTAAGATTCAAAAGTTCAATTTTTAATCCAGAAAAATCGAACCTATGTGTTCCTTATATGAATTGTATTGTTGTTTTTTGCGAAAGCAATCTTGGCTTAGTTTCTTAATTTGGCTTATGCGGTGAGGATGCCAACAAAACGCTGAATAAAATTCTACAATTTATAAAACACCCAAGCATTAAACTAAAAAATAAATTAAACTTGCAACTCAAAAATAAAAAATATGAACCGCAAATTTTTTCTTATTCTATTGTCTGTATTGCTTATAAACAAAGCTGATGCACAACCTTATGGATTATTGAAACCGATAACTTTAGATTTGATGCGAACAACCATCGACTTGCAAGATTTGGTATTAGATATTAAACTTATTGATTCCATACAAGTGCATAAATCATTGAGAAAATCAATTGACAAAGAAAAGAAGAGAATAACCATAATGGGTGCAGGTAACCGTGTGCCGGCAGTTAGCGAAATGAAATTATGGATGAAAGGCAAAGCTTACACCTGCATACTTTTGCGTTCGCGTAAAGAAAATAAAATGGTGCAATTAACCGATACCGCAAAAAAGTTTTCAAGTGTAAAGTTGGCTGGCGATTTTAATGGTTGGAATCCTGATAAAAATGAACTTCGCTTTAACAAAGGCAAGTGGGTGGGCGTTATGCAATTAAACCCGGGCAATTACCTATACCAAGTGGTTGTTGATGGCAAATGGAAATTAGACCCCAACAACAAGGATAGTGCTGTAAGCGGTACAGGTAGCTACAATTCGGTAATGCACATTGGCAAACCTGCACAACTTTTACCACAAATAACACCGCAATCTGTAACGGGTAATACCATAAACATTGCCATTGGCCGCCAACGAATGGACAGTTGTGTTGTGCTTTGGGAAAACACAAGCCTCGACACAAACGCTGTAAAAAGAAAAGGAAATATTTTGAGTATCACAATTCCTGCATCGGCTGCAAGCCTCAAAAAATCAATGATTCGCGTGTATGGCTACAGCCGATTCGGAATGAGTAATGATGTAAATATTCCGTTGGCAAATGGCAAAGTACAAATGGCAATTGACAATACAGATATGCAAAATATGATAATGTATTTTGCGTTGGTTGATAGGTTTAACAACGGAAATAAAACCAACGACAATCCTGTAAAAGACAAAGATATTGCTGAGGCTGCAAATTACCAAGGTGGCGATTTGGCGGGTATCACAGCCAAAATAAAAGATGGTTATTTTGATAAATTGGGTATTAATACAATTTGGATTTCACCCATAGTGCAAAACCCCGAAATTGGTTATGTAGAATACCCCGAACCTCACCGAAAATACAGTGGTTACCATGGCTATTGGCCAATATCGTCAACTAAAATTGACCACAGGTTTGGTACCGATGCCGAATTAAAAGAATTGGTAAAAGAAGCACACGCAAAAAACATGCGCGTACTCATTGATTTTGTGAGTAACCACATACATGAAGAGCACCCAATTTATAAAAAGCACAAAGATTGGACAACACCAATTGACTTACCCAATGGCAAAAAGAACATTCGCATTTGGGACGAACAAAGGCTTACTACTTGGTTCGATACATTTTTGCCCGACCTTGATTATACAAAACCTGAAGTTATAAATGCCATGACAGACAGTGCTGTGTGGTGGATAAAAACATACAATTTAGATGGCTTTAGGCACGATGCCACAAAGCATGTTAGCGAAGATTTTTGGCGTGCTTTAACTTTAAAATTAAAGAAAGAAGTAGAAGTACCAATGAATAAAAAGCTGTATCAAATTGGAGAAACTTTTGGTTCGCGCGAGTTGATTGGAAGCTACGTAAACAATGGCGAACAAGACGCACAATTTGATTTTAATACATACTTTGATGCACGCAATATTTTCGCCGATTCTACCACCTCATTCAAAAATTTAGCAGAATCGTTACAACAAAGTTTCGAATACTATGGCAGCAATAATTTGATGGGCAACATTACTGGAAACCACGACTTGGCAAGGTTTATAAGCTATGCAAGTGGCGCAATGTCTTTTAAGGATGACGATAGAAAAACCGCTTGGGAGAAAAAAATAAAAGTAGAAAACCCCATTGGTTACAAGCGTTTGCAACAGCTTATGGCTTTTAACATGACTATACCCGGCGTACCAGTAATTTACTACGCCGATGAGTATGGTATGCTAGGCGCTGGCGACCCTGACAATAGGCGTATGATGCAATTTGCGAACCTAACACCCGACGAAACAAAAACGCTTGAAACTACAAGCAAATTAGCCAATATTCGTAAGAAAAGTTTAGCATTAAATTATGGCACTACGCAAATATTATTTTCAACAAATACCGAATTAGTAATTGGCCGCAGTTATTTTGATGATGTAGTAATTACCGTTTTTAATAAAAGCAATAAGCCTAAATTGGTTAATTTTATATTGCCTCCGGAGCTTGCAAGCAAAACATTTAAAGGCAATTTTGGGCAAGAAGCAAACGTGCAAGGCAACAGAATAATGATAAATATGAATGCCAATAGTTTTGAAATGTTGAGTAAATAATTGGGTCCTTGTTTCAAGATAATTAACCTGCGTTTTCAAAAAGATATTCTTTTATACTAAGCAATTTAGGTTTTCAAATTTTACTTTGTAAAATTTTATATGTTCTTAAATGCCTTATCCCGTTGTTATCAAACAGAACAAGTTATGGTCATTTTTTGAAAAGCTATCTTGTTTTGGTATATACAAAAAATTGTAATTGAAATAATCAAGTATTGCAAGCATAAAATTCAATTTTAAGATTACTAATTAACCGCATTCTCAGCCGTTACAAGGCACTACTTTTAATTCAATAAAAAACTGTACGTTTGAAAAAATAAATTTAAAAGTTTGTGTTGCTATTATATTGATGCAAAATAGGTTTTCAAATTATCATTAGGTATAATTTTATATGTCTTATATGATTTTTTTGAAAAGCTAACTTGTTTTATTATTAAAATTATTGTGGCGAATAAATTACTTGAAATTTATTAAAATAATTTCATCAATTTTATATGAATGTTTTAATTACAGGCTCTACAAGCGGTATTGGGCTGGGTATTGCAAAAGTTTTTGCGGCAGCTGGTTATAATATAGCTATGAATGGTTTAGAGCCAAATGGTGCTGAAATTGCGGCGAATGTTGCCACAGAGTTTGGTGTAAAAACTACTTTTTCAAACGCCAATTTACTATATGCTGAGCAAATAAAAACAATGATTGCCGAGGCAGAAAATGCATTAGGTAATATTGCGGTTCTCATTAACAATGCAGGCATACAGCACGTTTCAGAAATAGAAAATTTTCCGGATGACAAGTGGGAAGCAATCATAAAAATAAATTTATCGTCTGCATTTTATACCACCAAAAATTTGTTTGCAAAAATGAAAGAACAAAAGTTTGGGCGCATCATAAACATTGCCTCAGCACACGGTTTAGTAGCATCCGAATTTAAGGGCGCCTATGTTGCTGCAAAGCACGGTATAGTTGGTTTTACAAAGGTTACCGCATTAGAAGGCGCAGCATTTGGTATTACTTGCAATGCAATATGCCCAGGTTATGTAAAAACACCCTTGGTTGAAAAACAAATTGTGGACCAAGCAAAAACGCACAACATCAGCGAAAGCGAAGTAGTACAAAAAATAATGTTGGCAAAGCAAGCTGTAAAAGAATTTGTGGGTGTAGAAGAAATTGGAAAACTAGCCTTGTTTTTAGCTAGTAAAGATGCTGGTTTAATAACAGGTACAGCAATGCCTATTGATGGTGGATGGGTGGCACAATAGATAATTATGAATTTTAAATTATAGATTTTAAAATTCACACAAAACCTCAAATGTGCGCACATTTATTACAATGTTAAATAACTGAAAACCAAAAGACCAATAAACATCAAGCATTACATACCATTAACTCTGAACTAAATACAATATACCATCTACTAAATACAAACGAATGGAAAATAAAAAAATAGCATTGGCATTACAAGGCGGCGGTTCGCACGGAGCATATACTTGGGGTATTTTAGAACGCCTTTTAGAAACCGACGGATTAGATATTAGAGGTATTTGCGGCACAAGCGCAGGTGCTATGAATGCTGCGGTTTGCATATATGGGATGCACATTGGCGGCAAGCAAAAAGCAATAGAATTGTTGCGTACTTTTTGGATGCGCATTGCAAACAATTCTGGTTACACGCCCTTTCACCCAATGAGTGAAAAAAATTCGTTGGCTGGTGATTTAATGTTTTCGCCTGCTTTTCAGTTTTTTAATTTACTCACAAATACATTATCGCCCTACCAATTCAACCCGTTAGACATAAACCCTCTGCGCGATTTATTAGTTGAAATGATTGATTTTGATGAACTAAACAAAACCGAAATAAAACTTTTTGCAAGTGCCACCAATGTAAAAAAAGGCAAGCCCAAAGTTTTTAAAACACCTAATATTACGGTTGATATGTTAATGGCATCAGCCTGTTTACCAATGTTGTACAAAGCTGTTGAAATTGATGGCGAATCATACTGGGATGGCGGCTACATGGGCAATCCACCAATATATCCACTAATAGATTACACGGATAGTAATGATATATTATTGATAAAAGTAAACCCAACCGAAATAAAAGAAGTACCAAAAACAGTACGTGAAATTCAAGACAGAATAAATGATATTTCTTTCAACTCATCATTAAGCGCCGAAATGCGAATGATACATTTCAAGGATAGAATTTTAAACATTGGCTACGATTTAAAAGGCAAATTGCGCAAGATTTATTTTCACGAAATAAGTGCTGATGATGATTTGGCAGAATACTCACTGTCATCTAAATTTAATATCTCAAAAGACTTTTTATTGCGCCTACACGCACAAGGCCGCGCCGCAGCACAACGCTGGATTGACGCCAACTACAACAAAATAGAGGAAGAAAGTACAGTAAATATTCGCAAGGTGTTCTTGTAAGATATAGTATGTTTTTTATACACTTATTATGTGCGGTTTCACAAATGAATCGCGGTACATTTTTAGCAACATTAAAAAATAAGAAAGCAGCAAAGGCCCATATATAGAACCTACTACGCCAAACATTTGTATGCCAAATATTACACCAATAATTGTAATAAGTGGATGCACATCAGCAATTTTTTTCTGAAAAATAAACCTAAAAATATTGTCGATTGTTGATATTACGGCTATACCGTAAATAAACAATCCAAAGCCCTGCCATTGCATACCATTCGCCAATAAAATAACTGCGGCAGGCACCCAAATAAGTGCCGAACCAATAACTGGAATTATTGAAAAAATACCAGCCATTATTCCCCAAAAAACAAAATCATGAATACCAAAAATACCAAAACCAATAGTAGCAATAATGCCTTGCAGTGTTGCCAAAACGGGTGCACCCAAAGCATTTGAGTAAGTTTGTTGCTCCAACTCTTTGCCCAAAATTTCTAAATTCTTATTATTAATTGGCAAATATTTTTCAATTAATCTTTCCATATTACCAGTGTTCAGTAACAAGTAAAATAATATAAAATACATAATACCAATATCGCCAATAATACTCAACGATTGGCTTACAACATCCGCCAATGCACCCGTAAGTCGGTTTTGCATAGCCTTAATATTTTCTGGATTTATAATTTCAATACCAATAAATTCTTTTCCTTTAGTGTTAAGTATTAGTATTGTATTATTTAAATTTTCTGTATTTATTAACGAGCCCACCCGAGTAAAAAAAAGCTTTATTACATAAAACATAGGTACCAACACCACAACAAACGAAAGCAAAATAATTGTCAATACCGCAAGCGTTTTTTTCCATGCCCAACGTTCCGTAAGTAGCAACATTACAGGCTTAAACAGGACATAAATAATTATTGACCCCAAAAAAACATTAATAAATCCGCGCAATGCGTAAAGTAAAAATGCACCAAATACAAAAAGGCATATTTGAGCCAAATACCGGTTTTTGTTTTCAATAGTAATGTCGCTTAACATGGCTTGCATTTAATTTTGATTACCAGCAAAGTAATACTAAAAAACTTATTATTTTACACATAAAAAATACAGAAAATGCTAGAAAAGCAAGACAATGAAATTATCGATTTTAAAAACCACGCCACTCAATATATTGAACTTCGTTTAACCTTAATAAAACTCGATGTAATTGAAAAAACATCCATACTCGGTGCAACAATCGCCTCCAGTTTCATCATCATATTATTATTCTCATTCATCTTTTTATCTCTCTTTTTATAATTTGGGCTTTATATAGGCCAGTTATTGCATAGTTACGCATGGGGCTTTGCAGCAAGTGGCCTCATTTATTTATTGCTACTCATGGTTTACCTCATGTTCGCCAAAAAACCATTAAAAAATTTCATTAGCAACAAGCTCATTTCAATTTTTGAACCCACCCCTATGACCAAAACTAAAATCACCAACATACAACAACTACAGGCCGAAAAACAACAATTGGCAACACGCTGCACACAAAAAGAAACAGAGTTAAACTAATCATTTCAAAACCTACAAAACAATATCGGTGGCATTGTTATAAAAATTATTTTTCAGTTCGAAAACAATGATGTTGATACCAGCCATACTAACTTAAAAAACATGGTAAGCCAATCTCTCGACAACCTTTTAGATATTGCAACCAATAGCGAAAACAGAACCGAAAACATCAAAAATTTACTCAAAAATATTTTAACTATTCTTTTGTTGAGGAGGTTGTAAAACCATTTTTTGTTATTAGTTATAACAAAGCAAACTATGTTTTTACTGCAATAAACATTGGTAATAGTTTAATTATTTCAATAGGCACAACAGGCGCAACACACACCAAAGTTGCATTCATGGCGCACCATTTGTTATCAACATTACATTGCCAATAAATAAAATTTGCCAAGTACCAATCACCCAAATCACTTGCTTATTTTTGAACAGTCGAAATTGGCAACCTCATTTGCACACAACCACTAATTTAAAAGCCAACATACTTGAGCACACCCCCCCAAAAACCAATGAAAAATATAATATTTATTCTACTTGTTACACTTTTATTTACAAATAATTTATTTTCTCAAAACAAGAAAAGCAAACAAAAAGTAGTTGATAAAACAGAGCTAGAACAACGCAAAAAAATGCTCCAACAAGAAATTGCACAATACAATAAACAGCTTGAAGAAACCAAGAAAGACAAGCGCGCATCAATGAATAATTTGTTAGTGTTAAATCAAAAAATAATGAAGCGTCAAGCACTTATTAACAACATAAACGACGAGTTAGAATTTACCAACAAAGAAATTTCCGAAAATGTAAACACCATTAATCAGCTAAATAGTAAACTACGCACCTTGCGCGACAACTATGCAAATATGATATTAAACGCCTATAAAAATAGGTATCAAAATACCACAATAAATTTTTTGGCAAATGCCAAAGATTTTAATGCAGGAGTGCGTAAAATTGAATACCTAAAAAGAATTAAAAATGTGCGTAAAAACCAAATAGCCGCCATTACTGAAACCACACTACAATTAAACACCAATGTGCAACAGTTAGAAATTAAAAAAGACGACCAGAGCAAACTATTGGAAACCAAAGAACAAGAAAAGCAGATTTTTAATGATGAAAAAAGTGAAAAAGAAAAGCTGGTAGCCCAACTGCAAACCCGCGAAAAAGAATTGAAAAACCAAATTAAAAAGAAACAAGACGATGCCAATAAATTAACCAACGCCATCAAAAAAATAATAGAAGACGAAATACGCAAAGCCCGCGAAAGTGCTATTACACAGGCAAAAAAGAAAAAGAAAGAAGCAGAAAAAATATCGAAAGAAAAAATTGAAAAACAAAAGAAAGAAAACACCAATAAAGAAGGCGTTGCAAGCAAAGAAGACCAGAAAAAAATTGATTTAGCCAACAAAGAAATTGAAGAAGCAGAGTCAGCAAAAAGCACTGCCGAAGTATTTGCACTAAATAATGAAACACAAAAACTCTCTAGTAATTTTGAAAACAACAAAAACAGATTGCCTTGGCCAATTGCAAACGGCGTAATTACTTCATCATTTGGCGAACATGAACACCCCGTTTTAAAAGGCATTAAAATAAAGAACAATGGCATTGATATTAAAACCAAAGTAGGTGCTGATAGTCGTGCTATTTTTGATGGTGAAGTAACTGGCGTAATTAATATACCAGGAGCCGGAAAAGCAATAATTGTGCGGCACGGAGAGTATTTAAGTGTGTATTCAAATTTGGCAACAGCCAATGTTAGCAAGGGCGAAAAAATAAAAGCCAAACAAGCAATTGGAACAGTAAGCGCAGGTGAAACTGGTAACGGAGAGTTACATTTTGAAATATGGAAAGGGCAAACAACCCAAAACCCTCAAACTTGGTTGGCGGGCAAGGCACAATAGTTTTTTGCGATGTAATACAAGTTATAATAAATATTTAGTCTAAATTTTATATTTAATTTATTTGCATTCCCTTTGGACTAAATAATAAATACAACATGGCTTTACCATTAAAAATATCCGTGAAAGAATGGATTAAGGCATTGTGTTCACTTCAACACTGTCACGGTTCATTAATAAGTAAACGTTTACAAATGCTAATTGAACTAAAGAAGCATGAAGAAACTAGTATTTCTAAAATTAATTTGTCAAAAATAACAGGTATCAACCCTAATAGCATAGTATCATGGCGCAAAATTTACCTAAATGATGGCATACAATCTTTGTTAGTACACAATCAAGGTAAGGGTTTAAAGCGAAGTGTTGTTAATGCTGAAGAGCAAGAGTAAATTGTGAAGCTTCTAAATAATCCCCAAAATGGTATTGTTGGTTATACCGAGCTTCAACAGTAGGTAAAAACGGAACTTTCAAGAGACATCAAATACATATCATTACTAAAATATGCACAACGTAATTTTGGCAGTAAAATTAAAATTGCCAGAAAAAGTCATGCAAAAAAAGTGAAGAATCATTTGAGTCTTTTAAAAAAACTTTGGTCAAAAGTGCCAAGAAATAATTTTAAATACCGATGTTAAATACTCAAAAATAAATCTTTTTGTTGAGGACGAAAGCCGCTTTGGTTTATTTACCAGAAATGGCAAATATCCTCCTGCTAAAGGGATTAAACCAATATTTACATTTCATCAAGTTTTCAAAAGCTTGTATTTATTCGGTGCGTTTTCGCCAATTGATGGTGGTAAATTTTTGTTAGAATTGCGCAGTTGCAATACAAACAATTTTCAGTTATTTTTGGATGAGTTTTCAAAACAAAAAATAGCAACTGAATATTTTTTTCTAAAAACCTAAAATGTAATTGCTATAAATTAGTAATCTTGCGAACGCATTATAAGAATGAAGATTTAATATTGAAAATTGCCATAACAATTTCATCAATTATCATTCATAGTTCGTAATTTAAAATTCATAATTTAAAATTCATAATTTCTGCAATGGCTTATAACGACGATAGCATACGCACCCTCGAGTGGAACGAACATATACGCATACGCCCCGGCATGTACATTGGTAAACTGGGCGATGGCAGCGCACACGACGATGGTATATACATTCTCATCAAAGAAATTGTTGACAATTGTATTGATGAATTTGTGATGGGAAATGGAAAAACAATTGAAATTTCTATAAAGGAAAACACTGTAAAAGTGCGTGATTACGGGCGTGGCATTCCGCTTGGAAAAGTGGTTGACTGCGTAAGTAAAATAAACACTGGTGCTAAATATGATTCGGAGTCTTTTGTAAAATCGGTTGGGTTAAATGGTGTGGGAACCAAGGCTGTAAACGCTTTGTCGTCCTATTTTAAAGTACAATCTATACGCGAAGGCAAAACCAAAACTGCCGAGTTCAATATCGGCAACATCACTAACGACGGTGCTATTGAGAATAGCGATGCACGACAAGGAACAATAATTACTTTTACGCCCGACGAACAAATTTTCCATAACTATCATTTTTTAAATGAATATGTTGAGAAAATGTGTTGGAATTATGCCTACCTAAACACTGGCTTAACCATTGTTTATAACGGACAAAAATTTGCATCGGAAAGGGGTTTGTTCGATTTGCTTACGCAGAATTTAAGTGGCAATATTTTGTATCCAATCATACATTTAAAAGGCTATGATATTGAAGTTGCATTTACACATGGCAGCCACTACGGCGAAGAATATTACAGCTTTGTAAATGGTCAACATACTACGCAAGGCGGTACTCACCAAGGCGCTTTTCGCGAGGCAGTTGTAAAAACAATTCGTGAGTTTTACAAAAAAGATTTTGATGCTGTGGATGTGCGTACGTCAATAGTAGCGGCCATTTCAATAAAAGTGCAAGAGCCTGTTTTTGAATCGCAAACAAAAACAAAATTAGGGTCGGTGGATATTGCACCCAAAAACGGACAAAGTGTACGCAGTTTTGTAGTAGATTTTTTAGGTAAAGAATTAGACAATTATTTGCATAAAAACCAAGAAACATCCGATTTGCTTTTGCAGAAAATTGTGCAAAGCGAAAAGGAACGCAAAGAACTTTCGGGCATTAGAAAACTTGCCCGCGAACGTGCTAAAAAAGCAAACCTCCACAACAAAAAATTGCGTGATTGTCGCAGCCATTTTAATACGAATGACGAACGCAAATTAGAATCTACTTTATTTATTACGGAGGGCGACAGTGCCAGCGGAAGCATTACAAAAGCACGCGATGTAAATAGCCAAGCGGTTTTTTCTTTAAAAGGAAAACCACTAAATTGTTACGGACTAACGAAAAAAATTGTGTACGAAAATGAAGAATTTAATTTGTTGCAAGCGGCATTAAATATTGAAGATGAAATGGATAATTTGCGTTACAACAATATTGTAATTGCTACCGATGCCGATGTGGATGGAATGCACATTCGCTTATTATTAATTACATTTTTCTTGCAATTTTTTCCGGATTTAATTAAGAATGGACATGTTTATATTTTGCAAACGCCTTTGTTTAGGGTGCGCAATAAAAAAGAAACACGCTACTGTTATAGCGACGAAGAACGCTACAAAGCACTTGCCGAACTAGGCGTAAAACCTGAGATTACACGCTTTAAAGGTTTAGGAGAAATTTCGCCCGACGAGTTTAAAAACTTTATTGGAAAAGACATTCGCTTAGACCCTGTTTTGATTGGAAAGCAAATGAGTATTGAACAAATGCTATCATACTTTATGGGCAAAAATACACAACAACGACAAGAAGATATTATCAATAATTTGCGCATAGAAAAAGACTTGGTGGAGGTGGATTAATGTTGTAATTGTCTTTTTAAACTTAAGCTAATTAAAGTTTTAATTTGGGATTATACCTAACCGATAGTATAAACTGGTTACGGCTTCAAAAAAAATTTTCGGCATTGAAGACTAATAGATTTATGAGTTATTTTTGTTTCGTTTTTTGTTTCGTGATAACAGTAGCTTTGGTTTTACTTAAAGGCTTAGTTGTTCTTGGGTTGTTTGAGGCTTTTGTAGGTTTCGTTTTTGTGGTAGCAATAACTTTGTTCAATTCGGATTCTAATTGGGCCACTGATGGCAAATTACTTTGTAATTTTTTGGGTAGTTTTTCTAAGAATTTAAAACCACTTACACCAATAGGTTTATGTGAATCGCGCAATGAATATTCAACATCTATATTATCTTTTGTTTTGCATAAAAGTATGCCAATGGTTGCATTATCAGCAGTATGTTTTAATTGCGAATCAATGGCAGAAAGATAGAAGTTTAATTTGCCTGTATGCTCAGGTTCAAACTCACCTGCTTTAAGTTCAATAACTACATAGCAGCGCAACTGGGTGTGGTAAAAAAGCAAATCGATGCGATAATCTTTTTTGCCGACTTTGATAGGATATTGGCTACCAATAAAGGCAAAACCTTGTCCTAATTCTAACAAAAATTTAGTTATATATTTAGTGAGGTGTTGTTCAATGTCTTTCTCGTTGGCATCATCCCACATAGTTAAAATATCAAATATATAAGGGTCTTTGAGGGTTTGTATGGCAAGGTCGGATTGTGCTTTTGGCAGCGTAGTTTGAAAGTTTGTAATTGCTTTGCCTTGCCTCTTGTGCAATTTGGTTTCTATTTGCAATGCTAAAACATTGCGGCTCCAACCGTTTTTTATTGTTTGGTGCAGATAAAAAATAACGTGATTAAGGTCTTTGATTTTAGTAATAATATGTATATGATGGCCCCATGGAATTTGTCCAACAAGCTGTTGGATAATTGAAAAACTACCTAATTGTCCCACAACTTGTGGGACAATTAAAGTAGTATTCTTTTTTTTGCTCACAGCAGTATTAACAGGTGTTTCGGGTAATTGTCCAACAGCTTGTTGGACAATTGCAACTTGCGAATAGAACAAATAGAACTGCTTTATATAATACAAATTTGAACGCGAAAAACCATCTGTATCCGGAAACTCTTTTTTTAAATCGCTAGCTAATTGGTCAATAAAACCTGCACCCCAATTATGTAATTGCTGTTTTTCAACAATGCTTTTTCCAAGCTCCCAATAAAATTGCAATAGCTGAGAGTTAACCGCTAACAAAGCTTTTAGCTGCGTATTCCTAATTTGTTCTTTTACAGTTTTTAGCCACTGCGAATAATTTTTGCTTGCTATTAATTTAGTTGCCATATTTATAGTATTATTTTTTACTAATTATCAATTACTTTATTAAAATTTTTTTTCACTTTTGAATTTATCCACCAACTTTTTTTGATGGTAAAAAATTCTCATGCATCAACAAAAAAGTAAACTGTTATAAGGTTAAGGTCATCTTGCTGTGTATAGTTTTTAATGAAGCCCATAGCTTTATAAAAGTTATGGCAGTCAGTTTTCTTCTTGTAAAATTTAGATATTGTCTAAAGTTTTGTTTTTAAAAGTATGCAAAAATATGATTACTCAATTTCATTTCTATCAATTTGGTATTCATGATTTCTATAAGCGCGAAACACTTTTTAGCCGTGAATGCATCGCCGTTCTACCTTGCACATTTATCGAAGTGTTGGCGAAAACATACTTTCATTTCTATTTTTGAGACGGTGATGTAATGACATAAAACTATAGAAAAATGAAGCGAATGCTAAAAAGGTTGGAGCGTTGCAACCCTTTCATATCAATACTGGTATCAAATGTTTTTGCACTTATTAGGTTAATGAAAACTGGCACGTTTAATTTATGTTAAGAAAGTAAAAATTGCAACACTCACATTATTTGTTGCAGTTAGCAATCCGAAGAAAAAAAACGTCAAAAAACCTTTCATTAGCATTTTAAATAGAAAAAAATTTGGTTAAATCCGCATCCTACCAATTGTAAAATGTTTATTTGTAAAACTTACTTTAAAAGAAAAAAATTACTTTCACACAAAAAATAATAAACAATGAATAAATATCTACTACTTTTTATAGCTGCATTTTCCGTTTCTGTAAACGCCTTTTCGCAAGGAATAACTATTGGTGAGGCCGACATGCCTGATGCGCCATTATTAGGGCAAGGTGATACTATTAGATACAGTACTGCCGCTGCAACAACAGCTGGCATTGATGTTTCGCAAACTGGTGCAAACCATAATTGGAATTTTTCTTTTTTGCAAGCTAGCGGACAAAGTGTAAATGAATATAAAAATTCAGCAACAACATTATATAGTTTATTGGGTGCTGGTTTTAATGCAATTGGCTTAAAACAGGCCGATGTAAATTTGCAAGTCGTTCAATTAACCGACTCTTATGAGTTTTATAATAAATCAACCGCTGTTTTTGAGGCAAAAGCTACAGGCTACAGTATATCGGGTGTTCCACTAGGTAGCACATACAGCAATACCGATAAAATTTATCAATTTCCATTGAATTATAATGATGTTGATAGTGATAATTTCCATTATACATTGTCAATTTCAAATGTGCCAGGTATTAGTATTTCAGTTACATATATTAGGGCTGGAAAAAGGATAAATGAAGTGGATGGTTACGGCAGTATTACCACCCCTTTTGGCACATACAATTGTATAAGAGTAAAATCTACAATTACCGAAACCGATTCAATAGATTTTGGTTTTTTTCCGCTTGCAGTTCCGAATAATAGGGTAGAATATAAATGGTTAGCAAACGGAATTAAAATACCAGTTTTAGAAATTGATGGCACTGATGTTTTTGGAACTTTTACAATTAATACAATAAAGTACCGCGATAATTATATTAACCTATTGCCCAATGCAGAATTTGTGGCAAGCAATACCAGCCCTTTGCGTTGGCAACCAGTAAACTTTACCAATCAAACAACAACGGCATCAACTGCAACACCAAATTACAAATGGACAATTACACCAGCTAGCATGTTCAGCTTTCAAGCTGGTTCTACTCAGTTTTCTGCAAATCCGGTTGTAATTTTTAATGTGGACACTAACTTTACTGTAATGCTAAAAGCAACGAATAGTGCAGGTGCAGATTCTATTACCAAAATTGAATACATAAAAGTAGGGCACGAAATTGCAGGGTTAAAAACGGAAAATGCCAAAGCCGATATTTCAATTTTTCCGAATCCTTCAACTGGAATATTTACTATTAAATCAACCAATGTTTCTCAAAACACCAGCATTTGTATATTAAGCATTTTAGGCGAAGAGATATACTCTAAAAAAATTACTGCACCTTCTACAATCATTGATTTATCAGAGGTTTCTAAAGGTGTTTATTTTGTAAAAACTATTGGAGAAAAAAACAAAATGGAAATAAAAAAGTTGATTTTAGAATAGTTTTTTTATTTATCATTTAAAATAATTGGAACCGATTTTCCACCGCCCATAATAATTACTTTTGTGTTAGGCGAAGTAGCAATTTCTTTATTGGCCTTTATCATTTCATACTGCAATTGCTTGTCGCTTAAACCTGTGCTCAATATTTTTTGATAGTCGGCTATACCTTGCGCTTCCACACGTTTGCGCTCTGCTTCTTGCTTTTCTTTTTGCAATACAAACTCCATTTTTTGTGCCTCTTGTTCTGCATTAATCTTAGATTCAATTGTGGTTTTTACTGATGCTGGAAGGGTAATGTTTCGCACTAAAAGTTGTTCTAAAATCAAACCTCTTTCCTTAAAGTTTTTCTCTATTGAATTAAATATTTTTGCTTGAAACTCATCACGTTTACTTGAGTACAATGCCACTGCATCGTAATAAACAGCATTGTCCCTAATTTTTGTTCGTGTTATAGGACGAACAATAACATTTTTATAATCCATACCAATTTCAGCCAAAATTTTAGGTGCTTCGTTGGGTATTATTCTATATAAAACGGTTAAGTCAACAACCACTTCTAAACCATCGGCGGTGAGCACCCTTATTGCATCATCACCTTCTTTGTCGCCCTCATCGTGCACACTCGACATGGTATAATTTTGTGTTTTAATATCGAAAGTTTTTACCTCTACCAAAGGGTTTATAAAGTTTAAACCACTAACCAAAACTCTGCTATCAACTTTACCAAAAAGTGATTGTACTCCCAACTCTCCTGCGCCTATTTGTTTAATCATTGACGACGATAATCCAAAAATAATGAAAGCAACTCCAACTATATTAAATACAGATTTGTAAGGTATGAGTTGATAAAATCGCTTAATAAATTGTTGTGAAAAAACCAATAAGGCAATACCGAGAATTATTAAAATCATTGTTTATTTTTTAATGTTGGAATATAAATTTTATGGAATATAGCTTTTTGCAAAGCTATTAAACTTAGTACGCTAAAGTGTTTTAATATCTAAATAAATTGTGCGTTTTACTTAACTATAAATTTTCCAAACTGCGCATAATTATCGCCGCTAATTTTAAATGTGTAAAAACCTTTTGCATTGGTATTTATAGGTATTTCAAGCATATCGTTTACTGTTGTCATTGCTTTATTTATGCTATTATTTTTTTTACCCATAGCGTCGAATATTTCAAACGTAAGTAGTTTGTTTGTGCCTTTTATTGTATTAAAAATAATTTTATCGGTAACCACATTTGATACCGCAAAATTAAACGGTGCTTCAATGCCTATATCGTGTTTTCGTAAACTATTTAAACCTTTATTTATTTGAACAAGAAACACCCTATTAGACGCTTCACTAACGCTTGGGTCGGTGGTGCTAATGTTACGTTCGGGGCTTACAATACCACCTACTATATAGCCTAAATTCGTAGTTGAATTTGGCAATGCATTCAAATCAATAATATCTTTGTTATTTGCCATTGTGCCTATAATTGGCGCAAACAGTGCATTCGTACCTAACAAACCGGGTAAAGAATCAGGTAGTAAAAACTCTGTATAATTATTATTTGCATCACGCGTAATTCGGCTAACGGTACTTACAAAAGGAACTGCCGAATCATATACCGTTGTTAAACTTGTTGGGCTATAATAATACATTGCCATACCCCCAAAAAAGAATGTGTGCATTACGTTTGATGCAGAATCAAACATTGGCATAACGGCTGAATGGTAATGGCTTAGTTGCTGATTAAAACTAGGAATAACATCAAAATTATTGGCTTTTATATTTACTAAATTAGTGTATGGTTTTAACAAGCCATATTGAAAAACACCCGAAAAGGCTGTTAATCCATCGCTATAATCTTGGTTTATTTGTGGTACCAAATTATAATCGCGTCGGTGTAATTGCAGCGTGTCGGTTTCCGTTGTGTAATTGTTAATACTCAAATTTACACCATCGTCGTTAATATTAAAACGGCGTATTTGATTTGAATATTTCTGAACAAAAAAACCGGCGGTATCATTGCGGCTGTATGTTCCATCAAAGCTGTGGCCCATTGGCAAAATATAAGTGTTGCCAATTTTTTGCAAATGCGTACCACAAATTTTTAAACGAGTATCACTTATTTGTCTGAAATAATTGTTGATGGGCGTGCCGTTTACAACAGCATCTTTAAGGCTTAAAACATCAATTGCAGTAAGTTTATCAAAAGTTACAAATTTATTTGTGTCGCTTCTAAAGCCATAACCTCCCAGCATATAAAGGGTATTGCCATCTTGGTAATATTGCATATTGCTTGTTGTAATAGCCTCTCTTATATTGGTAGGCAACATTTGCGTGGATGCCGCCCAGCGAATTAAAAAATTGTTGCTCAACACAAAAATAGAATCATTTACACCATCTTGCGGAAAAGCCATTGACGATGTAAAACCATGTAAACCATTGGTACGCCCACCTATAAAAATATGGAAATTACCAACTCTTGCATAAGCAAATGAGTGTAGTTTCGGAAATGCACTATTCGGGTACTCTACTATTGATAATGTAATTGGTTCTTGTGCAAAACAAATGCGCGCCAAAAGCAAAAAAAGTAGGGTTGTTGTTTTCATTGAATGTAGGTTTTTGTATAAAAATAGACGCCAATTAATTTTATTTTTAAACAAATAAAAGTATCAAAATGTTTTACACAAAAAATTTACATTTTAGGTTTTTTATACAAGGGCACGGTGCTGCAAGGTTCGCCATACATGATGCTTTTTGCATAAGGCTTTAGTTTTTCGGTAAATGCCACGTAAGCATGTATAGGCACTGGTAAATTACCGCAACCTTTTATCACAATTTTTGCATCTGTGTATTTTTCTGCGTCTAATTTTTGCAATATTTCATCAAATAATACAGCCTCTAATTGTTCGGCATTACCATAAACTATTTTTGTTGCATAAGGCTGCAAATGAACTGTTAGCAACATATAAGCCCAAGTAGGAATAACAGCATCGGCACTACAAAATATATTTACGTACGCATCTTTAAAATCGCCAAAATTGGTGTTCGAAATATATTCCTTCAAATCTTTTTCAAGTAAAATTAAACCTTGAAAAAGTATGTCTTTTAAATCTAATTGTTTTCGAATGCCTTTTGGGTAGTATTCTTCTAAGTCAATGGTAACAAGCCCGCTAGAGGCTACTTTATTAATTATTTCGGTTTGCATGTTTGCAAAATTACACCTTTTTCTTCATCAAATTGTCAATATTGAAATTTAATGTAATGTGGTTAGCATTCCCAAAAAAGTGGTAACGTGTAAAGGCGTAGTTAAATTGAAACTTGCTTAGTTTTAAACCAAAGCCAAGCGAAAAGCCACTAATACCTGGGCGTTCATCAACTTTAAGTTCGTTGCGACGTTTATAATTATAACCAAACCTAACTTGAAAAGTTTTTGAAAAAAGAAACTCGCCACCTGCAATAAAATGGCTTGCAATGTTTGCCCCGATGTGTTTTTTGGGTACTATTTCTTGGTTTGTAATAGGGTCAATTGCGCCAGCTAAAGTAGTATCGGTATAAACCAAGTTGCCTCTATTTAATTGTACTGCAGTAAGCGAAATTCTAAATGGAACGTGTTCTAATTTGTAAGCTAAACCAAGTTGAATATCTAAAGGTAAATTGGCTTTTACGCCAGCATAACTTTTGGTTTGAAAACCTAAATTTTTAACTACAAAACCAGCCGTAAAAGCGTTTGATGGATGCGTAAATGTCGCCCCAAAATCAAAACCCAAACCTTGTGCTTTGTAGGTTTGTAATGATGAAACAATATATTTTGTGGTAATGCCTATGCTTAAAACGCTGTCTAATTTTTTAGAATAACTTAATCCTAAAGCAAATTCGTTTACTTTAAATTTACCTGTAATGGTTGACGTTTCATCAGTTTCTACAAATTTGCCACCATTAAAATATAGAAGAGAAGCCGCAAAAGTTCCAATCTTTTTTTGAGTAGCATAACTCAACAATCCAAAACTTGCATCACTAATATGATTCACATAATTTATGCTTAGCTGGTTGTGCATTGTTCGGTTGTACAATGCCGGATTTTGTAAACCCACGCTTACATCATTATCAATTTGTGATACTTGCGTGCCGCCCATTGCCGCAATTTTAGCAGACGGATTTAAGCCTAAGAATTTGAATGTTTGGTATGCTCCGTTTTGTGCTTTTGCATTAGCAAAAACAAGAGTAAAACAAATAACAAAAAATGAAAGAAATTTAGTAGTCATAAAAATAAATATACTTAACGCAATTGTTTATTATTTATTGCAAATAGAAGAAATTTATGCTTTTCAGAAATTTCATAACAACTAAATAAAAATAAAATTCATTGTTTTATTACCAACAAAAAATGAAGTTGAGACTTACTTTTTCATTACCCCAGCCATTGTAACACCAATAACAGCAGGCGATTCTACAACATGAATACCGCACTCACTCATTATTTTCATTTTTGCAGCGGCGGTGTCATCTTCTCCACCTACAATAGCGCCAGCATGACCCATACGACGTCCCGGAGGCGCGGTTTGCCCTGCAATAAAACCAACTACGGGTTTTGTTCCGTGCGCTTTTATCCAATGTGCGGCCTCAGCTTCCATGCCACCTCCAATTTCGCCAATCATAATTATACCATGTGTTTCAGGGTCATTCATCAATAGTTCAACGGCTTGTTTTGTGGTAGTGCCAATAATAGGGTCGCCACCAATACCTATTGCTGTGGTTATACCCATACCCGCTTTTACTACTTGGTCAGCGGCTTCATAAGTAAGCGTGCCTGATTTTGATACAATACCTATATTACCTTTTTTAAATACGAAACCGGGCATAATGCCTACTTTGGCTTCGTCGGCAGTAATAATTCCTGGGCAGTTTGGGCCAACCAAAGTACAATTTCTGCCAGTTAAATATTCCTTTACCATAATCATATCTTTAGTAGGAATACCCTCTGTAATACAAACAATTACTTTGATGCCAGCCTCTGCGGCTTCCATAATGGCGTCGGCAGCAAACGGCGGCGGAACAAATATAATAGAAACATCTGCACTAGTTGATTTTACAGCGTCTGCCACTGTATTAAAAACTGGTTTTTCAATGTGTAGTTGCCCACCTTTGCCCGGTGTAACGCCACCCACAACATTGGTACCGTATGCTATCATTTGTGTGGCATGAAAAGTACCTTCAGTACCTGTAAAGCCTTGTACAATTACTTTTGAATTTTTATTTACTAAAACTGACATGTTATTTTTTTTTGTTTGAGGCGCAAAAATAGAAACATTGTTAACATACACACTTTTATTTTTTAACGAAACAATAGGAGGGTACTTTTTGTAAACCACAGTTAATTTTTGATTGAACATATTATGCAATATAAAGAAGTATTGAACCTTACATTTTTGAGTAATTAAAAAAATAAGTAAGTTGCAAAAAAATTGATTCGCAAAATATATTCTACATTATGGCAAAAAAAACAATTACCCCTGCACCACTTGATTTTACTGGCGGTTGGAACTATGCACCAGCACCAGAAGATACAAAACACATAACCATAAACAAACAATACGATTTGTTTATTGGTGGAAAGTTTGTGAAACCAACCGCAGGTAAATATTACGACACAATAAATCCTGCTACCGAATTAAAATTATCGTCAATTGCGGATGCGGATGAAGCAGATATTGACAAAGCTGTAAAAGCTGCACGCAAAGCATACACGCAAGTGTGGAGCAAAATGCCAGCAAAAGAACGTGGTAAATATTTGTATCGCATAGCGCGAATGATACAAGAACGTGCACGCGAATTTTCAGTAATTGAAACATTAAACGGAGGCAAAACAATCCGCGAAAGCCGCGATATTGACGTGCCTTTAGCGGCAAACCATTTCTTTTATTATGCAGGTTGGGCCGATAAATTGGAGTATGCATTTCCGAACCGTAACCCAATGCCGCTGGGTGTTGCAGGGCAAATAATACCTTGGAATTTTCCATTATTAATGGCCGCATGGAAAATTGCACCAGCATTGGCTTGTGGCAATACTGTAGTTTTAAAACCTGCCGAAAGTACACCCCTTACAGCATTAAAACTTGCCGAAATATTTGCAGATTGCGGTTTGCCCGAAGGCGTTGTAAACATTGTAACAGGATTTGGAAAAGCAGGTGCAGCATTGGTTAATCATAATGACGTGGACAAAATTGCATTTACCGGTTCTACAAATGTTGGCAAGTACATTCAAAAGGCAATTGCCGGCACAAACAAAAAATCAACATTAGAATTAGGTGGAAAAGCTGCCAATATTATTTTTGAAGATGCACCCATAAATCAAGCAGTTGAAGGAATTGTAAACGGAATATTTTTTAATCAAGGACACGTGTGTTGTGCTGGTAGCCGCTTGTTTGTGCAAGAAGGTGTTACCGATGAAGTGATTAAAAAATTGAAAGACCGTATGGAAACACTTATTGTTGGTGACCCTATGGACAAGAACACTGACATTGGCGCAATCAATAGCAAAGGACAATTAGACAACATAAATAAATACATAAAACTAGGCAAAGATGAAGGCGCAGAGTTTTACCAAAGCAGTTGTGCTATTCCTAAAAAAGGATATTTCTGCAAGCCAACTTTGTTTATGAATGCCTCGCAAAGCCACCGCATTGTGCAAGAAGAAATTTTTGGACCAGTGTTAGCCATTCAAACATTCCGCACCATTGAAGAAGTAATTGAAAAAGCCAACAACATCCCGTATGGCTTGTCGGCAGGTGTGTGGACAGACAAAGGCTCTAAAATATTTAACCTAACAACCAAGCTTCGTGCAGGAGTTGTGTGGGCAAATACCTACAATAAATTTGACCCTGCCTCACCATTTGGCGGCTACAAAGAAAGCGGCTACGGCCGTGAAGGCGGACTGCATGGGTTAAGCGGATATGTGAAGTTTTAGAGAATCCTATTTAAAACCACTGAAAGCAAAGAACTTTAGCTTCACTAAAAAATTATATATTTGATATAAGTTTTAAATCATGCCAGAAATAAGTAGATTTTCAGGAATAATTATTTTCATGAATTTCATGAACATAATCCTCCGCACTTTCATGCAAAGTATGGTGATTTTGAAATTACAATTGAAATAGTTACAGGAATTATAAATGGAAAGTTTCCGAAACGTGCTTTAAATTTGGTTATTGAATGGTTTGAATTGCACAAAGAGGAGTTATTAGAAAACTGGGAAAGTTTAACTACTTCAGGAGAATTTAAAAAGATTAATCCATTAGAATAATGTTATTAAACGTAGTAAAAGCAGAATATATTTCAGATTATAAAGTTGCATTGACTTTCAGTGATGGTGTTGCAAAATCAGTTGATTTAGAGCAAACAATTTTTGAAGACCACCGCAAGGTTTTTGAACCACTAAAAGACATTAATTATTTTAAAAAATTCAAGATAATTTTCAACACAATTGCCTGGGAAAACGAAGCCGATTTTGCCCCTGAATATTTGTATGAATTGTAAAATAATTTTTGGTTTTCGGCTACAAAGAAAGCGGCTACGGCCTTGAAGGCGGGCTGCATGGGTTAGGTAGGTATGTGAAGTTTTAGGGGAAAACTATTTCAATATTATGCTTGAAAAAATAAAACTGAATTGGATGAAAGTAATCTTTGTGTTTCCATTACTTTTCTAATGTATCATAAGCGCCTTCTAGCTTTCCCAGGCTATTTATAAACTTTTCCCCCTTGGCAAAATCTAAATAAATATGCAGTTCTTTTGCAACGGATGAATCATTTGCCAATAATTCAATATTGGATATATACCACGGGGCATTAATGTTTATGGCTAATTTGAATATTTCTATACTATTGTTCATAAAGCAAGGTTAAAATTACCCACCCAATTTCATACAGAGCCAAATTAAATAATAGATTTTGGAATGATGCCAAACGATATTGGTTCTATATGTGAAAAGATAAAATTAAAAGAAACTTTTTATTTTATCTATAATGAAAACGAAAAGGATAAAAGCGATTACTCTATTGTTGCACTCGATACTTTGGATAGAGTTTTTTATTTTGCAGAAGAAAGAATGTGATAGAATATTTACCTAATGGAATAACCCACTTATCACTTGGCGGAACAAATTTAGATTTACTTATATTTGATACTTCGTTTGTCAATTTAAACACTTTTGAATTCTCTACATACGAAAATATTATACCTAAGTGGTTTGATAAGTTAACCGAATTGGAAAGACTTAGTTTTAATGTTCGCTTTTAAAATATTAATGAAGCGGATTTTTGCAACACGAAAAATTTTCATGAATTAGATATTGAAGGAACATCTTTATACGGGAGGAAATGCAATATTTTAGAAAATACAAACGTTTTGACAAGCTTCAAAAATTTTTGTTTGTCATCCTGATATTCGGTTCGAACCACATGGAGCACCGTTGCCACCATATTAGTTGATAAAGGTTTTTTGACTAATAATTGAGAAAACTAAACGTGAAATAACCGAAGACTATTTGCCATCGACTTTTGATATAAAGTGTAAATTTGGGTAGTGCTTCGTCTTCTTTTTAATTACTTTTGAGTTGAAATTTATTTAAGATTGCGGAAGATTTGAAAAAAGAAGATTACATACAATATTTATTTGCGTCATCCAACTTGGCAATTGCATATTCTCAAACTAAAAACAAAAAACGCCATTCCTCAAAAATCATTTTTGCAAAATAAAATTTTTAATACCTTTCAACCGATAATAAGAATTGTTAGCTTTGATTTCAATTTTATTTTTGTTCAACCTTTTTTGATGAGAATTTATTTTTACCAATGAAAAAAATTAAGTTAGAAGTTTACAATATACAGCCAAGTAACACACAGTCTGGCGCTTATGCTCTTATACTTGAAGAAAGTCGCGGACACCGCCGAATACCAATAATTATAGGCGTTTTAGAGGCACAAGCAATAGCCATTGAAAAAGAAAAAATAAAACCAAACCGCCCACTTACCCACGATTTATTTAAACCTATTTCATCAGAATTTGGTATTCATTTTACTGAAGTTATAATTTACAATTTAGTTGAAGGGGTTTTTTATGCCAAAATATTATGCAATAATGGTGAACGTGAAATAGAAATTGATGCCCGAACAAGTGATGCAATTGCATTGGCCTTAAGGTTCAATTGCACCATTTATACTTACGAGTTTATTATTAACTCTGTAGGTATTGCTATTGACGACGATAAATCAAGCGAAGATTTTATAGATGAAGAATTGGCTGAAAAAGATGAACCAAATGATGTAGTAAATGTGTTTGCAAAATATACAACGGCACAACTAACCGATATGCTGCAACAAGCTTTGGCAGATGAAGATTACGAAAAAGCAACAAACATACGCGACGAAATTAACGCCCGAAAAAATCAAAAATAATTATTTATGGAAAGACTAACAGGACTCTTTGGCTTTGCCCTAATTTTAGGAATTGCTTTTTTAATGAGTAACAACCGAAAAGCAATTAACTATCGCTTAGTGCTTAGTGGGCTTGCAATACAGCTATTGTTAGCCGTATTTATTTTGAAAGTTCCATTGGGGCAAATCGTCTTTGCAAAGCTTGGTTATTTGGTAACAAAAGTACTCGACTTTTCAATGAAGGGCGCCGATTTTGTTTTTGGTATTTTAGTCAATGGCACCAAGCTCGACAATGTTTTTGGTGTTGGTAGCGGCTTTATATTTATTTTTAAAATTATGCCAACTATTATTTTTGTGAGTGTGTTGGTGAGTATTGCCTATCATTTAGGTATAATGCAACGCGTGGTTGCCGTAATAGCGAAAGTAGTGCATAAGCTTATGGGCGTGAGTGGTAGCGAGGCTTTGAGCAATGTTGCAAGTGCATTTGTTGGGCAAGTTGAAGCACAAATAATGATAAAACCATACATCAGTACCATGACTATGAGTGAATTACTTGCAAGTATGGCGGGCAGTATGGCGTGTATTGCGGGTGGTGTTATGGCAGTTTATATTTCGATGGGTGTGCCTGCACCTTACCTTATTGCAGCAAGTTTAATGGCTGCTCCAGCGGCTTTGGTAATAGCAAAAATAGTGTATCCCGAAACTGAAGAATCTCAAACAAAGGGTACGGTTTCATTAGAAATAAAAAAATCACATGCTAATTTATTGGATGCAATTTCGCATGGTGCTGGCGACGGACTTAAAGTTTCATTAAATGTGTTGGCAATGCTTATTGGCTTTATTGCTTTAATAGCAATGGTTGATGCTGGCTTAGGTTGGATGGGACGAGGACTTGCAAGTAGTGGTGTAAGTTTAGATATGGTTGGAATTAATGTTTCTAAACTTTGTTTGAAAGAAATTTTAGGAAGTATATTCTCTATTTTTGCATGGGCAATGGGTGTGCCAAGTGCCGACACACATGCTGTTGGAGGATTATTGGGGACAAAAATAGTTATCAACGAATTTGTTGCATATAGTGATTTATCGGCCATGCTTAAAAGCGGTACATTGTCGCCAAAAGCCGTAACGATAGTGAGTTTTGCATTGTGCGGTTTTGCAAATTTTAGTAGTATTGCCATACAAGTTGGCGGCATTGGTGAACTTGCCCCCGACCGCAGAAAAGACCTTGCTAAATTGGGAATGCGTGCATTAATTTGTGGTACATTAGCAAGTTATTTATCGGCAACTTTAGCGGGCATTTTAGTTTAGTTATTTTTATAGAGTGTCTAAAACAGTCGTTTTACTTTTCTTGTTATTTTTGTGCACTAATATTTATGCTAGTAACATAGTTATTGGTTCGCCAAGTAATAAATTGATTAATGATAATTTAGAGACTCAAACAGTTATTCAAATTGATAATTCAAGTGAGTTGGTAACATCAAAAATAAATATAAAAGACAGCACCGTTTCAAATGTAAAACACCCTAAATTAACCGCTGCAATACTTGCTGTTACACTCGGAATGTTTGGTGCGCATCGTTTATATTTCGGCTGCAAACCGTGGGTGCCTCTTTTTTATGTACTTACTGTTGGAGGCGTATTTTTTATTTTGCCTTTAATTGATTTAATAGCCATTTTGGCCACCAAAGATGTTTCAAAATTTTACAACAATACCAATATTTTAATGTGGATGAAAAAGGTGGAAAAATAGACCCATCATTATGTCATTAAAAGTCAACGGTACTTTTCTAAAATTAATTTGTCAAAAATAAAAGGTATCGACCCTAATAGCATAGTAACATGACGCAAAATTTACCTAAATGATGGCATACAATCTTTGTTAGTACACAATCAAGGTAAGGGTTTAAAGCGAAGTGTTGTTAATGCTCAAGAGCATGAGCAAATTGCGAAGTTTCTAAATAATCCCCAAAATGGTATTGTTGGTTATACCAAACTTCAACAGTAGGTAAAAAACGGAACTTTCAAGAGACATCAAATACATAACATTACTATAATATGCACAACGTAATTTTGGCAGTAAAATTAAAATTGCCAGAAAAAGTCATGCAAAAAAGAGTGAGGAATCAGTTGAGTCTTTTAAAAAAAATTTGGTCAAAAGTGCCAAGAAATAATTTTAAATACCGATGTTAAATACTCAAAAATAAATCTTTATGTTGAGGACGAAAGCCGCTTTGGTTTATTTACCAGAAATGGCAAATATCCTACTGCTAAAGGGATTAAACCAATATGTACATTTCATCAAGTTTTCAAAAGCTTGTATTTATTCGGTGCGTTTTCGCCAATTGATGTGGATAAATTTTCGTTAGAATTGCCCAGTTGCAATACAAACAATTTTTAGTTGTTTTTGGATGAGTTTTCAAAACAAAAAACAGATGAATTTAAGATTAATGTTCTTGATAATGGAGCATTTTACAAATCAAAAGCGTTAGTTGTACCAGAAAATATGGCCTTAATTTTTTTACCACAATACAGTACAGAATTAAACCCAGCTGAATTAAGCGAAGCAAATCATGAGCCCAAAAATAAACACTTGCGAATAAAATATGTGGGCAATTTATAAAAGAATGTTCACTAATAAATTTTGTAAAACATTGGATAATGTTAGCGAATTTATTGCTGATGCTGTAAAAAAACATACGCCAGATATGATTAAAAACACATGCGCTTTTGACTACCTTTTTTCAGGCATTAATTGGACTATTTGTTAAATATAATTGGTATTAATTATGGTGGTTTATAGTTTCATACAAAGAGTTGCGTATTTTTTTCGGGCTTTTGTGGCTTGCACTTAATAACAGTATAATAAGTAAAACAGCTACAAAGCAAAACCGCCAAGCAATTAATTTTGCTTGGCGGTTTAATTTTTAATTAAAGCGTACGAATTAGAATTTACCTCTGTAACCTATTGCTTTATTTATTTTTTTAAGTGCAGTGATGTATGCACCTATTCTCATACTTGTTTTAAATTGTTGAGAGTTGAACCAAACGTTCTCAAAGGCCAATGACATAGAGGCATCGTGTTTTTGATTTACTTCTTCTTCACTCCAATAATGCCCGTATTTGTTTTGTACCCACTCAAAATATGAAACGGTAACACCGCCACCGTTTGCTAATATATCGGGCACTACTACAATTCCTTTGTCGTTTAGTATTTTATCAGCACCCGCTTCGGTAGGGCCATTTGCACCTTCTACTATTAATTTAACTTTTATATCATTCGCATTTTTAGTAGTTATAACGCCTTGTATAGCGCATGGTGCAAGCACATCAACATCACATGTAAGCAAATCATTGTTGCTAATTTCGGTGCCACCTGTAAAGCCTTTTAAGGTATTACCATGTTGCTGAGTAAACTTTAATGCTTTTTCTATATCAACACCTTTCTCATTATAGATAGCTGCTGTGTGGTCAGATATTGCTACAATTTTTAAACCTTGTAGGTGTAACAATCTTGCTGCATTTGAACCTACATTACCAAAACCCTGAACTGCAGCACTTGCATTTTTTTTGCTGATGCCCAATTTTTTCATTGCTTCTAAAGTAGAAATCATAACACCGCGCCCAGTAGCAGCTTCACGCCCAAGCGAACCACCCAATGTTATTGGTTTACCAGTAACTACACCCGGAGAGTCTTCGCCTTTTATTTTATTAAACTCATCAAGTAACCAAGCCATTTCGCGCTTGCCAGTGCCCATATCTGGTGCTGGTATATCTTTGTTTACACCAAACACATCTTGCATGGCTATTGTAAATGCACGCGTAAGGCGTTCTAATTCGCCAACACTCATTTTGCGAGGGTCGCATTTTATGCCGCCTTTAGCTCCGCCATAAGGCAAATTGGCAATCGCACATTTAAAAGTCATCCAAGCGGCAAGTGCTTTTACTTCGTCCAAATCAACATCCATGGCATAACGAATACCACCTTTTGATGGGCCCAAATGTGTAGAGTGAACTACACGGTATCCTTCAAAAACCTGTACTTTGCCATTGTCCATTTGTATGGGAAGGCTAACCATTACTTGCTTTTTGGGGCTTCGTAATACGGCCGATACATCGTCCGAAATTTTTAGTTTATCCACTGCAATATCTAATCGTGCTAATACCTCTTCGAATATGCTATGTTTGTGTTCGGCGGGTGCTTCTTTTTTTGTTGCTGCCATTTTTTTTTGTTTGTATGTTTTTGAATTTTGGGTTGCGAATATATGTTTTTGTTTTAATTACAAACGGTTTTTTAACGAAAAGTGTTTGGTTAATGGTGCATTGGTTTAGGGTTGGTTATTTTATAAATGTGCAACTTTATACACGCCGAAAATTGTTTCTTGCTTTTGTGCAACTTGCCTAATCAGAATGGTTAATACCAATACTACTTGAAAAAAGTACAATAATCCCATTTGAAACAACGGGAGAAATTTTAATATATTGAATGTACAATCGTTATCAATAGCCCCATCGTGCATTTTTGTTAAGTAAAATTTTCAAAACACCTTCCCCCTAGATGCATGTCTATTTGGTTAAGTAAAACTTTTTAAACTACATGAGAGTATCAATGCGCGTTTGTTTTTTGTATTGATAAGGCTTTGTGTTCCTCACTTCGCGTGGAATGACAATTTACAAAAACACAATAAATGGATGGAAAAAGAACGGCATCGCCACCATTTCCCATCCATTCCAAACCAAACCTCAAAATGCTGACATTACAAACGAAGTGAGGAAACTCCACTTAACTTAATAACATTGCACTTGCAGTAGTTGCGGTTTTGCAAACTATTTCCATTTATTATTGTTTTGAATTTTAACCCAAAAAACATTCTATTTTTTTATTGCGTTAATAAATTATTTTTGCACCTCCCTTTTGCATAGCTATTAAGAATGTTATTTAACTCCTTTCACTTTTTACTTTTTTTTCCATTAATAACACTTCTGTATTTTTTGTTGCCACACAAATTTAGGTGGTTTTTATTGTTGGCGGCAAGTAGTTATTTCTACATGGTTTTTAAACCAATTTATATTTTAATACTTCTCTTTACCATTATAATAGATTACTATGTTGGCATTTATTTAGAAAAATATGAAGGGCGCAAACGCAAGCAATTGCTTGTGCTTAGCTTGATTGCAAACATTGGCATTTTGGCTTTTTTTAAATATTGGAATTTTTTAAATGATAATATTACAGTACTTTTTGGTTTTGCAAACGTTCAAAATCCTGTTCCGTATTTAGAAATTTTGCTGCCTATTGGATTGTCATTTCACACTTTTCAGGCAATGAGTTACACTATTGAAGTGTATAGAAAAAACCAAAAAGCCGAAAAACATTTTGGCATTTATGCTTTGTACGTAATGTTCTATCCGCAGCTGGTGGCAGGACCCATAGAACGTCCGCAAAATGTACTTCATCAGTTTCATGAAGTGCACACTTTTAATTACCAAAATTTTAAAGAGGGATTAAAGCGAATGTTGTGGGGCTTGTTTAAAAAAGTAGTGGTAGCCGATAATTTAGCACGAATAGTAAATATGTGTTACAACAACCCCGACCATTATAGCAATGAAATGATATTAATTGCGGCTTTACTTTTTGCTATTCAAATTTATTGCGACTTTTCAGGATACAGTGATATTGCGTTGGGCAGCGCACAGTGTATGGGTTTTAAACTCATGACAAATTTTAATTTGCCCTACATTGCGAAAAACATATCAGAGTTTTGGAGTCGTTGGCACATTTCACTTTCCACTTGGTTTCGCGATTATTTGTACATACCATTAGGTGGCAATAAAGTTAGTAAAAACAGGTGGATGTTCAATGTTTTTTTTGTGTTTATAATAAGTGGTTTGTGGCACGGGGCTAGCTACGCATTTATTGTGTGGGGCGCCTTGCACGGCATATATTCTGTATGTGGAATCATCACAAAAAAGTGGCAACAAAAATACATAAGCAATAACCTTATTCATGTTTCATTTACATTTTTACTCGTAACATTTGCATGGATATTTTTTAGGGCAAAAAATTTTGATACTGCAATACAGATTATCAAAAAAATATTTTCATTTTCAAGTTATAATCTTGGTTTATTTTTAAAAGATATAGCAAGCTTTGGCAATGCAAAATTTGGAGTAATTCTTTTTGTTTTGGCGCTCTTTATTGTGATAGATGCTTATGTAACAAAGTTATTGAACCGCACGTTCTTAATAAAAACGCATAAAAATTTATTGTTATTTTCGGCAATGTTAGCGGTACTTTTGCTGTTTGGTTTTTTTGGCGAAACAAAATTTATTTATTTTCAATTTTAAGATGACAATACTCAAACAAATAGCGTTTTTTATTTTGCTGAGCATGACATTTTATCTTGGCATATTGTTCATCTTAAATAAAATAAAAGTAGGCAAATATAGTATTGTTTATAGTGTGTTAGACGGCTCTACAATTAAGGCACAGGAAACTTACAAACGCTTTAATGAGTTTGATGAAGCTGGTAATTATGATTTGGTGGTTATGGGTTCGTCGCATGCTTATCGCGGTTACGATATTAGGAATTTTGAAAAAATTGGATTCAAAGCATATAACCTCGGTAGCAATGCACAAGAAATTGAAGTAACAAATATTTTGGCAAATGAGCTTGTGCAAAATACCAATGCAAAACATGTAATACTTGAAATTTTTCCAATACTATTTATTAAATATAAATCAATTGAATCCGCATCTTATGTGGTAAGTAACTGCAAAACAAACCATCTGGCATTTAGCATTTGCAAATATTATAACGACCCACGTTTATGGAACCAATATTTATTGCGTTTAATAAATACAAATACCGCGGCTACCGAAATACCGCCCGATTCTCTATGTTACAAAGGGTATTGCATAAACCGAGATACAATAAAACAAATTGAAAAAGTGTTGCGAATTATCGAAAAACCTAACCCGCATTTAAAGCTTGGTATAGATGAAAAAAAGTTAAATGCTTTGAGTTTAATTTTAGAAACGTTGCATCGAAAGGGTATAAAAACAATTGTATGCACGCATTATTGCCCAATAGAAACTGACAGCACTTTACACCATTTGGTTACGCCAATGTTTAAAGAAATTTGCAAAAAAAATAACGTAACTTATTTAGATTATAGTTACAAGCACAGCCTAAATACTGCTACATATTTTTATGACCATCACCACCTCAACGCCAATGGCGTAAAGGTTTATAACGATTCTTTAATAAACGATTTAAAACGGTTACACTTTTTTTAATTCTATAGTACAGTAAATTAGGGCTTCAAATTTTTTATAAGTAATCCCGATTGCTTAGGCTTATGTGTTCTTACGATGTAACGTATGTTTATTTTTCGAAGAACCATCTTGTTTTGGCATAATTAGTTTTGGCATTTTAACCCCACATCTCAATACTAGCCTCATAATTATCTTTACACAAAATCTTAACGAAAAAATTTGCTACATTTTTCTATATTCGCGGCAATATGATTTCAGTAAGCAATTTAACAGTAAACTTTGGCGGTACAAGCCTTTTTGAAGATATTTCTTTTTTAATAAACCCCAAAGACAGAATTGGTTTGGTGGGCAAAAACGGAGCAGGAAAATCAACTCTCATAAAAATATTAAGCGGCAACCAAACGCCGTCGTCGGGTGTGGTATCTAAAAATAACAGTGCTACAATAGGCTATTTGCCTCAAGAAATGAAGGTGGATAACGATAGCACCGTAATGGAAGAAACCCGCAAAGCATTTAGCCAAGCCAATGAATTAGAGGCTTTGCTTGATAAAATAACCGAAGAAGTAAGCACCCGCACCGATTATGAAAGCGATGCCTACATGCAATTGCTTGATGATATGCACGAGGCAAATGAACGCTTTGCCCTTATTGGTGGCTTTAAGCAGGATGGTGCCGCCGAAAAAGTATTGTTTGGTTTGGGTTTTAAACCAACCGATTTAAACCGCCCTACTACCGAATTTAGCGGCGGGTGGCGTATGCGTATTGAACTTGCAAAAATACTTTTGCAACAGCCTACTTTATTACTTTTAGATGAGCCCACAAACCACTTAGACATTGATGCTATTGAGTGGCTTGAAGAGTTTTTGCGTGGTTATTACGGTTCAATAATGTTGGTAAGCCATGACCGTGATTTTTTAGATGCTGTAACCAACCGAACAATTGAAATAACAACTGGTAAAATTTACGATTTTAAAGCAAATTATAGCAAGTATATGAACTTGCGTGAAGAACGACTTGAACAACAAAGTAACGAGAAAAAAAACCAAGAAAAATACATTGAACACACCCAAGAATTAATAAACAAATTTAGGGCAAAAAAGAACAAGGCCGCATTTGCACAAAGTCTTATTAAAAAGTTGGACAAGCTTGATATTGTTGAGGTTGACGAAAGCGATAACGGACAAATAAATTTTAAATTTGCACCAGCACCACGCAGCGGAAAAGTAGTTGTAAAAACCGAAGCTGTTGGTAAAAGTTATGGTGAAAAAGTAATTTTTAAAAACGTGGATATGGAAATTGAACGCCACGATTTTGTTGCTTTGGTGGGTCAAAACGGACAAGGAAAATCTACCATGAGTAAAATTATTGCAGGGCAATTAGATTACACTGGCGAACTTGCAATAGGACATAATGTTGCAGTTGGATATTATGCGCAAAACCAATCGGAAACCTTAGATGGCGACAAAACTGTTTATGAAACTATTGACGATGTTGCAACGGGCGATATTCGTAAAAATATACGCAGTTTATTAGGTTCGTTTTTATTTGGTGGCGATGCAGTTGATAAAAAAGTACGCGTGCTTAGCGGTGGCGAAAAAGCAAGGTTGGCATTGTGTAAATTATTGCTACAACCCTATAATTTATTGGTGTTGGATGAGCCAACCAATCACTTGGACATGCGCAGTAAAGACATGCTAAAAAGTGCTATTCAAAAATATGACGGAACACTTATAGTTGTAAGCCACGACCGTAACTTTATGCAAGGCCTAACCAAAAAAGTTTTTGAGTTTAAAGATGGTGTTGTAAAGCCGCACATTGGCGATATATACTCGTTTTTGGAGCAGCGTAAAATTTCTAATTTGGCTGAGTTAGAAAAAAACCCATTGCAAAAATCTGCAAATGCGGCAACCAAAAATGAGAATAAAAACAATGGTTTTGCAAATAATAGCGAAGCCGAAAAAGAGAAAAAGAAAGCACAACAAGCCATTGTAAAATTAGAACAACAAATAGCCGATGCCGAAAAAAAACTACACGCCATGGATGCGCTTTTGGCAAACGAAGAAACATTTGCAAAGCACAATAACCCAACATTTTTTAAAGAGTACGATACTGTAAAACACGGCATCGACGACTTGATGAAACAGTGGGAAAATTTGCAGGTGTAATTAAAAATCACAATTATTTTTAAACCATGAAATTATTTTCTTTAAAAAAAACAATAATTTTTATTTCATTTTTTGCGATTGCGGTATCATTAACATTGCTTGGTTGCAAAAAAAAGGAAGAGGTAAAAACAGAGCCTATTAAAAACACTTTTAGTGCCGAACTTCATTTCGAAATATTAAAAGCAACACCTTTGGCAACTGGTGGTAACACAACTAAACCGTTGAAAGATGCAACTATTAAACTGTATGAAACCGAAGAAGATTATAATGCCAACATCAACATTAAATTTCAACAAAATACAGACAGCTTGGGCAAAACAGTTTTTGGTGCCGTTGATAAAGAAAAATATTTTGTAAACATTAGCAGCAGCAACTCTTCACCATCAAAACAAATTGTTACAACTTCTAACAAATCAAAAACATACAATACCTATACTGTTTTTTAAATAGAAATTTACCTTTTATCAATTTCAATATAAATAGTTTCAATGCAAAATATTTTAAAAATAACCTTCGTTCAAACTGACTTATTTTGGGAAAATATTGAACAAAATATTGAACACTTCAACAAACAAATTTTAGAAATTTCTGAACCAACAGATGTAATAGTTTTGCCCGAAATGTTTAGCACTGCATTTAGCATGAATACTGCATTTGCAGAAGAAATGAATGGTAAAAGTATGCAATGGATGGCGCAAATAGCAAAGCAAAAAAATGTAGCTATTTGTGGTAGCATTATGACAGCCGAGAACGATAAATTTTATAACCGTTTTGTATGGATGAATGTTGATGGCACTTTTGAATGTTATGACAAGAGACATTGTTTTAGAATGGCAAATGAGAATGACTATTTTACTGGAGGTAACCACAAAATAATTATCAATTATAAAGGCTTTAAAATATGCCCAATGGTGTGTTATGATTTGCGCTTTCCGGTATGGAGCAGAAACCGATTAGTAGATAATAATTACGAATATGATGTGTTGTTGTATGTTGCAAATTGGCCACAAAGGCGTGAGTATGCTTGGCAACAATTATTAATTGCACGTGCCATTGAAAATGTAAGTTTTGTGGTAGGTGTAAATAGAGTTGGTAGCGATGGGCATGGTTTTGATTACAGTGGTTTATCGGTTGCACTTGATATGCTGGGTCAACCAATAAATACGCCTGTTTCATCTAAAAAATCAATCCAAACAATTGCCTTAAATAAATTGGAATTAGAAAATTTTAGAATACAATTTCCTGCTTTGCTTGACGCCGATAGTTTTAATTTACAGCATTAAACTAACGCAAAAATGGTTTTCAAATTTTCTACAGTAAACTACTTGCATGTTCTTTTATGAGTTATGAAGTAATTTCGAAAACTCGTCTTGTTATGGAACAAAACAAATTGCTTACATTAATGGTTATTTTATATCATTGCTATTGAAAAATAAAATATGATTTCATTCTCAAACACCAAAATAGCTTTTAATGGAAAAAGTAATGCCGATTTGAATAGGAGCTTTTTACTTTTTAAACTATTAAGCAAACCCACTTGGGTAAAGGCTGGGAGCAATTTTACACTATGGGCTCTCAAACTTTATTTGCCAATAAAATGGGCCGTTAAAAAAACAATATTTAAACAGTTTTGTGGCGGCGAAAATATTGACGATTGCACCGAAACAATTAATAAATTAGGAGAGTTTGGCATTGGGGCTATTTTAGATTTTTCGGTTGAAGGCAAAGAGAGTGATGCGGATTTTGACAATACCGTGCAAGAAACTATCAATACAATTACCAAAGCTACACAAAGCAACCACATCCCTTTTTGTGTATTTAAAGTAACAGGCGTGGCACCATATAATTTGCTGCAAAAAATTACTTGCAAAGCTCAATTATCAGACAATGAAATATTAGCACAGAAAAAAGTTGAGGCACGTGTTGAAAAAATTTGTGCAACGGCACACAAAGCCGGAATACCAATATTTATTGATGCTGAAGAAAGTTGGATACAACAAGCAATAGATGATTTGGCAGATGCAATGATGCAAAAATTCAACTCACAAAAAGTAATTGTTTATAATACATTTCAACTTTACCGAAAAGATAGATTAAAATTTTTAGAAACATCAAACCAAAAAGCAAAGCAAAATAATTACAAGCTTGGTGCTAAATTGGTACGTGGCGCTTACATGGAAAAAGAAAGAAAAAGAGCACAAGAAATGGGATATGAATCACCCATACAAAATACCAAAACCGATACTGACAAAGACTATGATTTAGCGCTGGCATATAGTTTAAAACACATCAACAATATGGCTATTTGCGCAGGAACACACAACGAAGAAAGTTCATTATTGCTTACTAAATTAATGACAGAAAATAAAATTAGCAATACAGATAACCGCGTATATTTTTCGCAACTTTTTGGCATGAGTGATAACTTGAGTTATAACCTTGCCAATGAAAAATATAAGGTTGCAAAATACCTTCCGTATGGGCCTGTAAAAGAAACCCTACCATATTTAATACGACGTGCACAAGAAAACACAAGCGTTGAAGGGCAAACTGGCCGCGAACTTTCACTCATTATCAAAGAAAAAGAAAGACGTAAAACAGAAAAGTAATTTTAAAATTTGCAGCGTAAGTAGTTGAATAATGTACTTAGTACCAACTTACTATTTATACGAGTTATGATTGTTTTTTGAAAAGCTTGCTTGCTTTAATATCTTATACCGATTGTACACATTTAATTTCATTACTATTCAATTTGTTTCAAATTAAATTTTTAATAATCATTTACTAATTGAATAAAAATGTACTTCAAATTGGTATAAGATGAAAAAACTTCAATCTCTGACAAGAATATTTTGCTTAGAATAAATCAAAGAAAACATTGAAAATTAAGGCATTTATTTTGAAAGTATTACCTACAAAAAAAATCCCAAAAACAATTTATGTTTTTGGGATTTTCTATTTATGGAAATGAAATTATTTTACTTCAACCAATTCAACATCAAAAATTAATGTTGCTTTTGGCGGTATTGCACCTGGGTAACCTTGTTCGCCATATGCCAATTGGTACGGAATAACCAAACGTGCTTTTTCTCCAGTTTTCATTAATGCTATGCCTTCGTCCCAACCTTTTATTACACGCCCTTGCCCTAGCGGAAACTCAATAGGCTCGCCGCGTTCAACGCTGCTGTCAAATTTTTTACCATCAGTTAAATAACCAGTGTAATGTACTTTTACATTTTTACCAGCTTCGGCTTTCACACCTTTTTCATTTTTCTGAACCATAATATATTGCAAACCACTTGCTGTTTTTATGGTGTCTAAGCCTTTTACTTCGTATTGTTTTATAACAACTGGTTCTTTTACGTCAAGTAATTCTACATCAAAAATAAGAGTTGCATTTGCAGGTATTTTACCTGTGGCACGTTCGCCATATCCTAAGTTCGAGGGTATGGTTAAGCGGGCTTTGTCGCCAACGTGTAGGTAAGCAATACCTTCGTCCCAGCCTTTTATTACTTGCCCTTTGCCCAGTGTAAATTTAAAAGGTTGTCCGCGTGGAACTGAACTATCAAAAACAGTGTCGTTGGTTAATTTTCCAGTATAATGTACTGTTACATTGTCGCCAGCTTTGGCTTTAGGGCCATTGCCTTTGCTTAAAATTTCGTACGATAAACCACTAGCTGTGATTATTGGTTTGTTGTTTTGTGCTGTCATAATTGTTGTTGCCAAAGCAAAACTTGCGGTTAATAATTTTTTCATTTTTTAGTATTTAGTATTTGGTATTTAGTAGATAGTGCTATTAAATAATTATCAAATTATCGCATCTATTTCTTTTTGCCAATTTTATAAACTTCCACATCAAACAACAATGGTGTAAAAGGCGGTATTTGTTCACCTGCGCCCATTTCGCCATAAGCTATCGACGATGGTAAAAGTAAAGTAGCTTTGCCACCAACATTCATCATTGTTAAAGCCTCGTCCCAACCTTTTATAACTTGCCCTACACCAATTTGAAACTTCACCGGTTCGGGGCTACGGTCACTGGTATCAAACACTTTACCATCTAACGTTTTACCAGTATATTTTACATAAACAGTGTCGCCAGCCATTACTTTAGCACCCGAGCCTTTGTGCGTTTCCATAAAATATAAACCACTAGCTGTTGGCGTTACTGTAATTTTTTTGTCAGCAACATATTTTTCTAATATGCTTTGCTCTTCACTCATGCGTCCTTGATTGGCTTGCATTTGCTTGGCTTGCGCTTCTTTTTGAGTTTTTTCTACTTCAGCTTTACTTTGTATTTTTTCTACTTTAAAGCAGAATTTTAAGAATGAACCTTTTTTAATTTGTGGTGGCACTTCGCCATGTACTATTTTCACAAAAAATGAATCGGCACTATTCATAAATGCAACACTGTCGCCGGTTGTCATCATGGCAAAACCTTCTTCAAAACTACCTTTGTAAGCAGGTTTTGGCACTTGCACCATAAACGGACGCCCAATTGTTTTAGAATCAAAAAGTAATGAATCTTTGTCGGTGTAATATTTCAATTGTAAGGTTAAAACATCGCCTTCTTTGGCTTTAGGCGTGCTGCCTTGCTTAAAAAATTTGTAACTCAAACCCGATTCAGTTTCATCAAAACCTTCGAATTTAGATTTTTTGCAAGCAGTGAAAACCGTTGCGGTTGTAAGTAATAATAGGGAAACTTTACTAATTAACTTCATTATTTTTTTTCTTAATTTTTTTTAAATGGACGGCGAAAGTAAGACTTTTATACTTTTCTACAATACCAGTAGTTGAACCCTCGGCACCATATCCAAACCTCGAAGAGAAGTAAATTGTAGCCTTACTACCTTCTTTCATTTTGTACAAAGCCTTCTCAATTCCCTTTAATAATTGGTCTGGTTTACCTAGCTCAAACTCAAAAGGAATAGGGCTTAACGAAGAATCATCAAATTTTTTTCCGTTCAAAAATCTACCCACATAATCTATGGTTACAAAGTCGCCACGCTTGGCAAAATCGCCATTTCCCTTTTTTGTTAATTTAAAATAAAATCCAGGTTCTACTTCATTTTTGCTCCATTCTGGTTTGGTATATTCTAAATAGTAACGCAAAGTAAACTCTTCTTTTTCAAAATTGTCGGCATTTGCAGGCACATTTGCGGTGGGTGGTTTTATCCTTGCTTTTATTTCAATTGCTTTGGCGGTTTTTTTGTCGATAGGTTTTTCTTTTATCGGTTCAATTTTTTCCGTTTCTATTTGAGTTTCAAATACCTTTTCAATTACTAATTCTTCAATAATTATTTTGAAAAATATATTTTGACTTGGCGCAAGTTGTATAGTAGATTGTAAATTTTCTGAACGCAAAAAATAAGCAGCATTCATTACAAATAATATTGTGTCGCCAACATTTAATTTCTCAAAATTATATGATAAATATTTTTTGTTTATAAGTGACGAAATAGTGCAAGTGTCAATTTTCTTGAATACATTTTGTAATGGAATTTCCATGTCAAACTCATTGGTAAGAGAAAATTTTACAATAAATTTTTCATCATTTTTAATTTCTCTTTCATTTTTTGATGATGAAATAATTTGAACAAAACACGAATCGTTGCACTTTTCAAAGCCTTTGGGAATATTTACTTTACCGCTGTTGCATGAATATATCATCAATAAAAAAGTGAAAAATATTATTTGTTTAAAACGGTTATACATTTTGTTTAATACTTTTTGTGTATTAATTATTGGTTGCCAAATATGATTGTAAAATAATTGCCGCACTCACTTTGTCAACCGTTGCTTTGTTTGCGCGTTGTTGTTTTTTTAAACCACCATCTATCATTGCTTGAAAAGCCATTTTTGATGTAAACCTTTCGTCAACCCGTGCAATTTTTAATAAAGGAATTTTTGCACTAATCAACCTTATAAAACCTTTTATGTGATTTTCAATTTCGTTGATGCTGCCATCTAATTTTTTGGGTAAACCAACTACTAAAGTTTCTAATTCATTTTTGGTATGGTATTCAAAAATAAAATCAATAATATCTTTGCTATGTATAGTATCTAAAGGGCTTGCAATAATTTGTTGTGGGTCGGTAACGGCAACGCCCACACGTTTATTACCATAATCTATTGCCATTATTCTTGCCAAATTTTTATTTTTTTAATAGTGTAAAACTAATTGATATTTTGTAAAATATGATTCTAAAATTAAGACGCTTTTTTGACATTATTTTACTATTCTGTTTTTCCAACTGTATTTTTTAAATAAAGAAAGTATTGCTATTATAGTTGCGAAAATAGGATAGAGAAAAGAAGAAACAACAAAATGAAAAAGCGAAGTTGAAATGCGATAAAACTTTTGTGAGGCAAAATATAAATTATACTCAGTTGATAGTTTCAATAAAAAAACGAAAAAAAATGTATTCAACAGCCGGCCATTAATAAAAGAAAATAGCAGGAGTGCTATGTAAATAAAATGGTAAACAACCACTAACAAGCCAACTTTTAAAATATAATTATCGTCAAATTTTTTTGCTTTGCTAGCCCACCGCATTCTTTGGTTAACAAGCTGTGTAAATGTACTCTGAGGTTTGGTAATTATTAGTGCGTCATTACTTTTCAAAAAATAACAAGCTTGTTGTTTCGGGTATTTATTCTTAATAAAAAGCATTAAAAACATATCATCACCCGACGCTAATTTAGATACCGAAACATTGGAATTATTATACGCTAAAAAATCTTTTTTGTAAAAAGCCATATTTGCGGCATTGCACATCAAAGGCTTTTTTATCAGCATTGATGCGCCACCCAAAGCATTTAAAAACATAAAATCTAATTGCTGAAATTTTTGCAAGAAAACATCTTTACTTTCCATTAAAATTGGCATAGACAAAAACCTATAATTGCTATTGCTATCAAATGCCATAGCCATTTCTATTAACCAATTATTGGGTACCAAACAATCCGCGTCAGTAGTTGCAATTATATTGTATTTTGATTGTTCAATACCCATTGCAATTGCGTTTTTTTTACCTCCTAAATTGTCGGGCAATTTCAAAATTAAAATATTTGAATCGATATGTTTTTCAATATATTTTTGAACCATTTCAACACTATTGTCAGTTGATGAATCGTCAACTAAAATCAATTCAAAACTTTGCTTATCATACTTTAATTGGCTTATACTATTAAGCAGATTCAAAATATTTTCCGCTTCATTTCTCATTGCTACAACTATTGAAATTTGCGTGTTTCTTATATTATTTGTATCAAAATTTGTGTTTTTATTATTTCGCCAAACGCCCATAAGCACTAATAAATAGATACTATACACTAAGGAAATAAATATTGATGTTGCAATAAAAATATATAAAAAACTAATCAACTTATATTGTTTTGGGCATGATTTGTGATTTGTAAATATGTTAAAAGAAAACAATATTGAAACCAATAATCGAATAAGGCTTGAAAGGAAAACATTTTAGTATAAGTTTGTTTACTAAATTAAAAAAAATGAAAAAATTAAATTTCTTAATTCTTATTGCAGCAGTATCATTTGCAATTTATGGATTTTCTGGTTTTAAAAAATCGGCTGATGTTGGCTTAAATATTGGTAATAAAGCGCCCGAATTAAATTATAAAAATACTGATGGAAAGGCTATAAGTTTGGCCCAGGTTAACAAAGGGAAAATTGTATTGATAGATTTTTGGGCATCATGGTGTGGCCCATGTCGTATGGAAAATCCGAACGTAGTAAAATCATACAACAATTTTAAAGACAAAAAATTTAAAGGTGCAAACGGTTTTACTATTTATAGTGTTTCGCTTGACCAGAAAAAAGAACCTTGGATTGCAGCAATTAAAAAAGACAATTTAATGTGGGAAAGCCATGTATGCGATTTTGGTGGTTGGAATTCTGTTGCAGCTGCGCAATATGGAGTAACATCAATACCAACTAACTTTTTGTTAGATGCTAATGGAATTATTGTTGCCAAAGCATTACGCGGTGCCGATTTGGATAAAGAATTGGAAAAGTTATTGAAGTAATAGAATCGTTATTGTACTTTATTATCGAAACTCAAATGTAAATTTTTCTCATTTTTTCAAACGGGATAAACGCAATAAAACATTAATACAGAACATTCAGGCATTGCCGAAAACAATACTGTACCAAATGTATTTTTGGTATTAAATTACTTTAGCCAAAACCTCAAAGAGTAAAACGGTAGTTTTAGAATTATGCTTATGCTATGGGTAACCTCAAATTTTTATTACTGAAACACATTTTATTTCAATTTCAAAAAAATGGTTTAGGTTTGCCGCCTCAAAAAAAATTATATGACAATTTCTAAAGTAGCCGTTATTGGCTCAGGTACTATGGGCAACGGTATTGCTCATACATTTGCGCAATGCGGTTTTAAAACAACAATGATTGATATTTCTAATGAATCATTACAAAAAGGAATAGCAAATATTACCAAAAATTTAGACAGACAAGTAGCGAAAGGTACAATTGATGAGGCTGCAAAAAATGCCACATTACAAAATATAACTACTACCACTATTTTAAAAGAGGGTGTTGCAGATGTTGATTTAGTAGTTGAAGCAGCTACTGAAAATATAGAATTAAAGCTAAATTTATTTAAGGATTTAGATAGTTTTTGTAAGCCCACCGCCATACTTGCAAGTAACACCTCGTCAATACCAATTACTAAAATTGCCGCTGCCACTAAACGCGCGCCTTTGGTTATTGGCATGCACTTTATGAACCCCGTACCAGTAATGAAATTGGTTGAGGTAATACGTGGATATTCTACTACCGATGCAACCACGAAAATAATTATGGACTTATCAATAAGTCTTAAAAAAACACCAACCGAAGTAAATGACTATCCTGGTTTTGTGGCAAACCGGATATTAATGCCTATGATTAATGAAGCAATAATTAGCTTACACGAAAGTGTGGCTGGCGTTGAAGAAATTGATACTGTAATGAAATTAGGAATGGCGCACCCAATGGGTCCTTTGCAATTAGCTGATTTTATTGGTTTAGATGTTTGCTTGTATATTATGAATGTGCTTTATAACGGTTTAGGCAATACTAAATATGCACCATGTCCGTTATTGGTAAACATGGTTACAGCAGGGCATTTGGGCGTAAAATCGGGTAGTGGATTTTACACATATACAGCAGGAAGCAAAGATTTAATTGTTGCAGAAAGGTTTCGAAAGTAAAAAAAATATTTGTTTAAAAAAGCTGCACCCTCAAAATTTTGAGGTTGCAGCTTTTTTATTTTTTGAAGAAATTTATTGGCGCAGCAGTGCAATTATTAAATCATTCCACCGCAAACACTTATGGTTTGTCCTGTAATATAAGTACTCATATCAGAGCCTAAAAACAAAGCCAAGTTAGCAACGTCTTGTGCTGTGCCACCGCGTTTTAATGGAATTGCATCTCTCCAGCCCTGTACAACTTTTTCATCTAATGCACCTGTCATTTCAGTTTCTATAAAACCAGGAGCTATTACGTTACACCTAATGTTGCGGCTTCCTAACTCTAATGCGATTGATTTAGAAAAACCAATAATACCAGCTTTTGAAGCAGCATAATTAGATTGCCCAGCATTACCTTTAACACCTACCACCGAACTTACATTAATAATAGAACCGCTACGAGCCTTTAACATTGGGCGTTGCACAGCTTTTGTAATATTAAATATTGATTTAAGGTTTGCGCGTATCACTTCGTCAAAGGCAAGCTCCGTCATTCGAATCAGCAAATTATCGCGGGTAATTCCTGCATTATTTACAACTATATCTATAGTACCAAAGTCGGCAACAACGTCGTTTATTAGCTTTTCGGCAGCTGCAAAATCGCCAGCATCACTTTGGTAGCCTTTTGCTTTTATACCATACGCACTTAGCTCGTTTTCTAATGCCAATCCTTTTTCAACAGATGATAAATAGGTGAATGCAACTGCACAACCTTCTTTTGCAAATGTTTCGGCTATGCCCTTTCCTATTCCCCTTGAAGCACCCGTTATCAATGCCACTTTGTTTTGTAAAATATTCATGTTTTTTTAATTTTTATTCGTTTCCTCAAACCTAAAATAATAATAATACAACCCCAATTTTTGTACTAATTTTTTTTTCAGTCAATTACAATTTGGCAAGTATTTGTTGCTCCACAAAATCACTATTCCATAAATTTTCAATGTCGGATATTTGCATTATTTCTTGCATTATTTTTTCTTGTTTTTGTCCTTGTTCCAAAGCATAAGAATAGCGCAAATGTGGGCTAAATGTAACTAAGCTGTATGCAGGAATCCATTTCTCAGAATACTTGGCACTAAAATGTGCTTCAATTTTTTTCTGTAATAAAAATTGAGGTTCAGCAACGCGCGCACTCATTTCATAAAAATTATTTACAGCCAAATCAGCAATAGCATCACCATCAGCTTTGCGCAATTTTTCATATTCTGGTAAAATATTTTCCCATTTATTTTCATGTTTTTCTATCAATGAATTTAAAACAGAACAGTCTTCAAAGCCGCAGTTCATGCCTTGTCCGAAGAATGGCACAATTGCATGTGCAGCATCACCAATTAGAAAAAAGTTTTTATTATTTGTCCAAGGCGAACATTTAACTGTTACCAATGACGATACTGGATTTTTTAAATAATCATCTACATAAGTTGGCATTATTGCAACTGCATCAGCAAAATTTTTCTCAAAAAATATTTTTACTTTTTCAACAGTATCCAAACTATCAAAAGAGTTTTCGCCTACATGCGGAAAAAACAAAGTACTGGTAAAACTACCATCTGCATTAGGCAATGCAATCATCATAAATTTGCCACGTGGCCAAATGTGTAATGCGTTTTTTTCTATTAAAAAACCACCGTCTTTTGCAGGAGGAATGTACAACTCTTTGTATGCGCAATTAATATAGTATTGGTTGTATTCAAACCTATCAGTACTTAATTGCTTTGATAATCTACTTGCCGAAAATGCACCATCTGCACCAGCAATAATATCGGATATAATTTCTACTTTTTGGTTTGATTCTGTGTCAGTAAATGTGGCAATGCTTTTTGCAAAATCAATATTTTCAACTTTGTGATTAAAATGCAGATGTAAGTTATCTTGCTTTTCGGCAATGTCCATTAGTGTGCAATTAATGGCTGAACGCGAAACAGAATAAATTGCTTGCCCTTCTTTGCCATACGCTTGATAGGTAAGTGTACCATCAATGCCGTGCATCATTCGCCCGTGCATTGGTATCGCAATTTTTTTTATTTCATCAGCAACACCCACTTCATTTAATGCTTTCCAGCCCCTATCACTCAATGCTAAATTAATGCTGCGCCCTTGGTAACCTGTAGTTGTGCGCATATCGGAGCGGCGTTCATAAACGTTGACCTTGTAGCCTTTTTTTGCCAAATAAATTGATAGTAAAGAACCTACTAAACCTGCTCCAACAATTGTGATATTTTTTTGCATAACTTTAATTATATGTTGGCTAAAGTAAAAATTTAAAACGAAGCTGAATGAATGTTTTCATCAAAAACAGATGAATAAAAAATTATGAAAATGGTAACGATTTATGAAAACATTGTAAGGTTCAATACTATGTTATTGTTGGCTTTAAGCCCCTATTTTAGATAGCAATTAAAGCCTACAACCACAAAAAAATACATTATTACAAACAAATTATTGAATAGTAAAAACTAATTTTCTTTCACAAATTTTGATATAAATGTTTCGTTATTTACAGTGAGTTTGATGTGGTAAATACCGGCACTTAATGTTTGAATATTTATTGTATTAACGTTGTTGGAATTATCTTGTTGTTGCTTCACAATTTCACCTAAATTATTTTGAATAACATAATTGAAGTTTGAGAATTTTATACCTGCTGGCAACTTTATTTCTAAGGTATTTTTTGCTGGATTTGGGAACACAAAATTTTCAAAATAATTAGTGTTTATTTTTGAAACACCCGATGGAGATGGGTTAAAATTAATTGTAAAGTTGGAATTACTTATATCAAAAAAATAGTTATCACTACATTTTATCATAAACCTAACTGCGCTGTTTGTAGTAATATTTGGTATGTAAAGTAAATGCGAACCATTGTTTGCAATACCTGTGGCAATGGTATCGTTAAGGGTATTGCCTCCGTTTGTTGACATATACACATCCACCAAAGGGCAATTAACTAAACCAGCATTTGAACCTGCAACGTCCCAAGTAATATTTTCAAAAGTTGCACCCGTAAAGTTTTCGCTGCCATTAGGGTAAATAGCTGTAAAAGGGCCAGTGCTGCCATCAACATTTACAACAAATTGTTCGGTACTTGAGCAACCGCTGCCACCAGTAGCCACGCCGCCTCCGCCTGTTTTATTATCGCGCACAGTAAGTCTAAAATTCATACTGCGTGAAACTGTTGGTAATATTTCGCCTTTGAGCCCACCTGTGCTGCCTACCGGATTAGTTGGATAACCCGCTTTAATAATAGCCAACGAAGGGAAAATACGCGTACCAATTGTAAGCGGCACTCTCGATTTAAAAATTGGAGAAGTAGTAGTGCCAGCACCTCCATTCCAAGTGGTGGTAGCACCTTTGTCCATTTCTTCCCAACAGTATGTAAGCGTATCACCATCAACATCGGTGGCACTACCCGTAAGCATAAAAGGGGTTTGCTTTGGTATATATTTATTTGAAACTGGCATAAAAACTACCGGTGCTGTATTGCCTGTATTTATAACTGTTGCACAACCATTGCCTTGCCCACTAATGGCGTAAGAAAGTATTTCATCAAAACTACCCGAATGAAAAAAAGTATCGCTATGTGCCTGTGTGTTATCGGCACTGCAAATACCTGCATAAGCCATAATAGAAGTGCCTGCACCCACTTCGTAAGCTGTGCCAGCGCTGCGGTTGCCACTGCATGAACCCAAACTACTATTAAAGGTGTGGCTGCCGCCAAACTGATGTCCCATTTCGTGCGACACATAATCAATATCATACGCATCTCCTGTGGGGTCGGGGCTGCCTGTGATGCCTTTTGCTTTTGAACTTGTTTTACACACACAACCATAATTTGCTAAACCACCACCACCAGTGCTTAACGTATGCCCTATATCAAAATTTGTTGTGCCTATGTTGGCTGCTATTACAGTTTGGCTTTCGTTAATAAGTGTGTTGGGCGTGCTGTTGCCAGTAAAAGGGTCTGTGGTAGGGTCAATATATATTACGTTAGTTTCGGTGGCAATGAGTACTAAGCGAATGGCAAGTTCGGTTTCATAAACACCATCAACTCTATTAAGGGTTGTAGTAATTGCGCTTAATGCTTGCGCCAAAGTTACGTTTGCGCTTACAGCCGCTTGGGCATATTCGCCAGTGCAGGCAATAGCCACATCGTAAGTTCTTAACTCTGAACCAATACATAATCCTGCTTGCAAACTTTTATTATTCTGTAATAAATCTGTATTTGTATTAAAGCCTTCCTCACTAAAATTATTTTTCAATTCGTTTATATAATCTGATTTGAAATAAACGATGCAATGCTCTGTATAGCCTTTAAAATAAGGGTCTATGTACCATGTGCCCTTTGCCGAAAGTACCTGTGCATGAAACCCTAATTCAGTAATATCAAACCTTATTGTTGCCGTTTTGTCTGTAATTCCTTTTCCACAAAAAGTAATTATTTGCGGAAACCTATTTGCCAAATCGGGGTGCATAATTGGTGATTTTACAATATCAAATTGTTGTAAAATACCGTCAGGATTTGGAAGTTCAATAATATATTTTTGCTGTTTTGCTTGTTCCGAAAATTCAATTGGCGCAAGCCTTAAATATTTTTTTAATGAGGTAATATCAACATCAAAATTCAAATATTTTTGTGGTACAATATTTCTTTTGAGTGATTGATTTGAGGTAGGTTCGGTGGTTTTATTAAAGAATTTTTCAGCAAAAATACTTGTCGAAAAAATTGATAAAAAAATAGTTGCTGTAGTAAAAATTTTCTTCATCCGTATTGGTATTAAATTTTATAATTTTAATTTAATATCAATACTAAACATTAACAAACAAAACTACAAACAAGTGCTTTAATTGTATAAATAATAGTTTGAATTATATAAATAATTCGACTATTATTTTAATGAAGTCGAGCAGAAATTAATTGCAAAAATTCTTTGCGGGTAGTGTCTTTTAAAAACTCGCCAGTAAAAGCCGACGTAGTTGTAACTGAATTTTGTTTTTGCACGCCGCGCATTTGCATGCACAGGTGCGAACATTCTAAAACTACTGCAACGCCTAATGGTTTAAGGGTGTTATCAATACAATCTCTAATTTCGGTAGTGAGCCTTTCTTGCACTTGCAGTCTGCGTGCAAAAGTATCAACCACACGGGGTATTTTGCTAAGGCCAACAATATGCCCGTTGGGAATATATGCAATGTGTGCTTTGCCAAAAAATGGCAACATGTGGTGCTCACACATACTATAAATTTCAATGTCTTTAACCACTACCATTTGTTTGTAATCTTCGGCAAACATTGCCGAACGCAATATTTCGGCTGGGTTTTGATAATAGCCTTGGGTTAAAAATTGTAATGCTTTTGCAACACGTTCAGGTGTTTTTAATAAACCTTCGCGGCTAGAATCTTCGCCTAAATCATCAATTACTTTTTTGTAATGTGTTGATAATTTTTTGGTTGTTTTGTTATTATAAATTTCCATTTTTTTGAAGCCTTTTTCCATATTTGTGTATAAAGAAATTCTGTAACACACATTATTGTTATTTGTTTTTTATTCGCCTAAGTATTCCACAAAATTATTATCCGTTTCATACAATTTTACACAGTGCAATTTTACGTTGTTGTCGTTAACAAGCGGTTGCAAAATATTCCAAATTTCAATGGTAAGAATTTCTGTTGATGTCATTTTTCCTTTCATAAAGTCAACATCTAAATTTAGGTTTTTATGGTCTAAAGCATCAATAATATTTTCTTTAATGATAATGCTCAGGTGCTTTAAATCTATTAAGAAGCCAGTTGTAGGATTTGGTTTTCCTTTCACGGTTACAAACAAGTTGTAGTTATGTCCGTGCCAATTGGGGTTGGCACATTTTCCAAAAACTTCGGTATTTTTTTCGTTGCTCCATTCGGCAATGTATAATTTGTGTGCGGCATTAAAATGTTCGCGGCGTGTTACGTAAACCATATAAAAAATTTCGCCAAATATAGCTTTTTAGTGCTTAGTATTTTGATTCAAATTTTGAAGAATTTTTATACAAACGTTTTCAAACTATACAAAAAAGGAATAAACTTTGTTGATGTTAGCGTCCACCTGAATCTTTAAAACTAATTGGAACAAAGAAGATGGCGAAGGTTGTAAACTGGCGCAATATATAATGTGAATAAAGCGTTGCCGGCGATAGTTACTGTGCCTACAAAGGCAAGAATCTCAGCATAGGTTATTAATTAACGTATGTCTTTTTTTGTAATAAAGAGGCTTCGCGTTGCAAGTAATACCGATTGTACATTCAATATAGTTCAATTTCGGCTTTACCTCATTCTACTATTTTCATGTGGTATCGGCATTATAACTCGCGTTTGAAACAACAGGATAAAATTATAAAATAGTACGGACTGTTTTATAATTAGAATTGGTATAAAGTGCGCAATGGCACAACCGAAATATAGCATTTTCGATATTTATCGCTTACAACAGTTGGTTGTAAAAATGCTGTGAAAGAAATTAAGGGGTTATATTTTGGTATATTCACTCAAAACAATTGTTCAAAAACATGCTTATAAATTAGGCGCAATCAATACAAAAGCAATTGCTTTATACATACTTTTGCTGTGATTATTTTTTTTATAAAACACTTATGGGTAATAATAAAACAACGGCAAACAATAAAATTAAAGTAGGAATTATTTTTGGTGGACCATCACGCGAACGTGAAATTTCTTTTGCTGGCGGCCGCACTGTATATGACAATTTAAACAAATCGCTTTTTGATGCAGTACCTATTTTTGTAGATAGTTTCGGAAATTTTGTGCTACTAAATTGGCAGTATGTTTACAAAGGTAGTATCCGCGACTTTTACCCAGCTTCAAAACACTTGCCTGATAGCGAAAATGATTTTCAAGTATATGCCGAAAGCATTGCAAACAAAACAAATTTAACGCAACAAAAATTATCAGAACCTATTGGTAAAATTATTTTGCCAACAGAATTGTCGTCACATTTCGACATTGCTTTTTTGTGCCTTCATGGTGCTTATGGCGAAGATGGAACTATACAAGGAATGTTTGACTACTTAAAAATTCCATATACGGGTAGTGGCGTATTGCCCTCTGCCATTGGCATAGACAAAGCCATTCAAAAACAAATGATGGTGGACGCTGGCTTTTTATCGCCCTCTTTTTTGGTAATTGAAAAAGATAATTGGACAGAAAATAACTACCTAAATTTTTATGAAAATGCAATATCAAAAATTGGTTTTCCGTTAGTTGTAAAAGCTGCAAAGCAAGGCTCATCAATTGGTATTAGCATTTTAAAAATAGAAAGTTTAGAAGATTTTATTGAAGCTGTAAACAAAAGTTTTTTTGTAAAAAATATTGGTATTGAAGAGTGGAAAAAATTAAGTACTGGTGAACAAATTGCTGAAGTAAGAATCTTATCAGACATACGTGAAGGCTTGGGAATGCCAATAATTGCGAAACAAGTTGAGGGTTTAAAGTTGAAAGTTGAAAGTGTTATAAATCATCCAGAAGATTTGTTGAAATATTTGAATGAGGCTGTCTCTGAAAATGTAACATTAGAAAGTTTTGAGCAAGAACAAAAAGTGTTGATTGAGGGTTTTGTTACAGGCAAAGAGTTTTCGTGCATTGTTGTTCAAAACGAAAGCACAGCACAAGAGCCAATAGCACTGCCACCTACAGAAATTGTGAAAGGCAAAGAAATGTTTGATTATCGCAGTAAATATTTGCCCGGCTTGGCGCGAAAAATTACACCCATAAACATTGAAGATACATTAATTGAAAAAATTAGAACAGAATGTGAACGCTTGTTTACCTCTTTACATTTTGATGTGTATGCACGCATAGATGGCTTTATTACTGATGCTGGCGAAGTTTTTTTGAATGACCCAAACACCACTTCGGGCATGATGCCCTCGTCTTTTTTCTTTCACCAAGCGGCAGAAATTGGATTAAATCCATCGCAATTTCTAACGTACATTTTAAAAATGTCGTTAACACAACGTGCCAAAAATGCTGCAATGAGCGTAAGTTGTAAATTGCTTTTACAAAAATTATACGGTGCCTTGCACAACGAAAAACATACTGCCACTAACAAAATAAAAGTAGCGGTTTTGTTGGGAGGTTATTCGTCCGAAAGGCACATTTCTGTTGAGAGTGGGCGCAACATTTATGAGAAACTTTCATCATCAGAAAAGTATGAACCAATACCCGTTTTTGTAACCAGAAATAACAAGGATATTGAGATGTACCAATTGCCTATTAATTTATTATTGAAGGACAATGCCGATGATATAAAAGAAAAAATTACGCATTTTAAAGTTCATCCCATCATCAATAAAATTGTAAAAACTTGCAATGCAATTACGAGTACTTATGCACATGCAAACAAAATAAATGCTCCGCAAAAATTAGATTTTTCTGATTTGAAAAATAGGTGCAACGCTGTGTTTATAGCTTTGCACGGCAGGCCCGGCGAAGACGGTGCTATACAACAAGAGTTAGAGAAAATTGGGTTGCCTTACAACGGTTCGCAAACCGAAAGTTCTCAAATAACCATCAACAAATTTGCTACCAACGAAATACTAATTAATAACGGATTTAATTGTGCATCGCATAGCTTGGCATCAAAAACTGATTGGGCAAATGATGTAGATAATTTTATCAAGAAAATAGAAAACAACTTTGTATTTCCGCTTATTGCAAAACCAGTGGACGACGGTTGCAGCAGCGCAGTACGCAAAATAAAAACGGACGAAGAACTGAAAGCTTTTTCTACTTTGATTTTTAGAGACGGTGAAGCATTAAATGAAGAGTGTGCCAACTTATTAAAGATAAAATTGAATGAGGAATTTCCTGAAAAAGAGGAATTCTTAATAGAGAGTTTGATTAATAAAGAAGGTGCAAAACATTTTTTAGAAATTACCATTGGATTGCTTACACACTACAATAAAAGTGGCGGCATAGAGTATGAAGTTTTTGAAGCTTCAGAGGCATTAAGCGAAGGAGAAGTGCTTAGTTTAGAAGAAAAGTTTTTGGCGGGACAAGGGCAAAACATAACGCCAGCAAGGTATAGCCGCGACCCTAAAACACAGAAAAAAATAAGCACCAAAGTAAAAATTGAAATAGAAAAAGCCGCTAGAATATTGAATATACAAGGCTATTGCCGAATAGATGCTTTTGTGAGAATTGATATACACAATGAACCCACAGTAGTTTTTATAGAGGTAAACTCATTGCCCGGCATGACACCCGCCACATGTATATTTCACCAAACCGCAATTGCAGGTTACACGCCTTATCAATTTATTGATAAAATTTTGGAGTTTGGTATGGAAAGGAATAGTGGGTAATTAGGAATTAACGATGGGCAATTAGCGATTCTAATAATAAAATAGTCCAAACTATTTTATTATTTTAGAATGGTAAATGCCGATACTATAGATTATGAAGCTATAAAAATGTATAAACTACTATAAAGTTAGTATTTCAGTTTATGAAATAAAACGGTTGCGACTATATTGTTAAGTGAGACTGCATTCATTAAATTTATTACAAAACATATAATTTTATATTTGTCTGTTATGCGCAGTTTGAAAACGCGTTACTAAACAAAAATCTGTTGTTTTTACTATAGGTTCCAGTTAAATGTTATATCGTAATGGTAGGTATTTTTTATTGTGCTTTATAAAGGCACATTTATGGCACCCTCGTTACAAGCGAGGAAGATTTGGGGATGCAAAGCGTGGTTGTTTAAACCACAAACGGGACGCTTGCGGTAGCGTTTAGTGTTTTATACTAAACCGCTAACAAGTCAATTAAAAAGACTATATTTGCCTGATGCGAATATTAAAATTGAATCCCCACCTTACTACGAGTGAATTAAGCGTTAAGCTTTCCACTTGTGATGAATCATGTTCGCAAATG
>Ga0105048_10000017_pt1 | contig 193506 bp, 193 predicted proteins | sample MAT05_FD_78382 | JGI IMG/M metagenome (GOLD analysis project Ga0105048, IMG submission 78382) | Freshwater microbial communities from Lake Fryxell liftoff mats and glacier meltwater in Antarctica - MAT-05 | ecosystem: Environmental > Aquatic > Freshwater > Ice > Liftoff microbial mat | place...
TGAGGAAAAAATGCCAGAAAAAGGAATTCTAGAAAGTGCGAAAGAAAAATTGGGTACTATGCTTAGTTCTGCTTTTGCAAGTAATGCATCACCATCATCAACTGCTGTTCCGGACCCTGATGGCCCTGGATGCAAGGCTTTAGCCGTAAAAATAGAAAATAATGGCGGATCAGTCCTTGCGGGCGATCAAAAAAGAGCGATCTCTTGCGGACTTGGCGGAACTTAATTTAAACATCCTTAACCTCTCTATGATGAGTTTGTATTTGAAATCCATTTGATTTTATGTGGGCAGAAATATCTTCGGCTACTGTCACAGAACGATGTTTTCCACCTGTGCATCCAAATGCAATGGTTAAATAACTTTTTCCTTCCTCATCATATCTTGGAAGAAGCATATTCAGCATTATTTTTAAATTTTCAATATATTGATGATACATATCGTCTTTGCGGACATAATTTTGAACATCTGGAGAGAGTCCTGTCTTAGCTTTTAAATCATTATCCCAATGGGGATTTCTGAGAAAGCGAACATCAAAAACCAAATCGGCTTCACGGGGAAGTCCGTGGCGATAGGAAAATGACATCACAGAAATATTTAATCGTCCATGAGTCATACCTCCTGCAAAACCTTCTATAAACCGCCTTAGATCATGGACGGTGTAATCAGATGTATCAACGACATGTCCTGCTTCATGTTTTAAGGGGTACAATAAAGATTTTTCTGCCGCAATTCCATCAGCGACAGCTCTGTCTCTTGCCAGAGGATGTTTACGACGTGTTTCAGAAAAACGTTTTAGTAAAACTGCATCATCGGCACTTAGAAAAAGTGTTTTAACTCTCCAATATCCATTTTCTTTCAGTGAAGATATTGTCTTCATTAAAATGAGAGGATCAAAATTATGGCCCCTTGTATCAAAGCTCACTGCAAGGGGGATACCAAATGGCCTTTCTTGCTCCAAGAGGTTAGAGAGTAAAGGTAGCGGAAAATTATCAAAGGCAGAAAATCCCATATCCTCTAAAACAGACATTGTCGATGAAATCCCTGCCCCAGAAAGTCCTGTAATAATGATAAGAGAATGTTGAGAATTTATGTTGGTCATGAGGGTGTCCTTAATTTTACAACAAACTTCGCACCAATTATCTTTTGATAGTCGTCTTTTATATTTTCAGCAAAAATCATTCCGCTATGAGACAAAATAATTTGTCTTGCGATCGATAATCCTAAGCCAGAATGCATTCCAAAGCTTTCAGAAATTGGTCGTTCTGAGTAAAACCTATCAAAAATTTTATCAAGTCGGGATTCAGGTATTCCTTGCCCCCTATCTTCTACAGAAATAGTTGACCAACCGTCATACGATTGAATTTCAACTGTAACTAATCCATTTTCAGGAGAGAATGAGAGTGCGTTCGAGATGAGATTATCAAAGACTTGAACAAGACGGCCAGATTGCCCCAAAACAAGAATACGATTTTCAAACCCCTTTCTAATGATTTGACCATTTTTTTCTCCCTCACGACGAGTGGAGGGGTCTAACTTAGAGTCAATCAGCGGGTTAAGAACATGACGAATATCAAGAGGTTCTAAAATATCTCGTGACAACTCGGAATCAAGACGAGAGGCTTGAGAAATATCAGATATCAATCTATCCATGCGTTGTAAATCGTGATGAATAATGCTTGTTATTTTTTCTCTATCTTCCTCTGTTCTGACTTTTGGTAAAGTTTCAACGGCGCTTTTCATCGAAGTAATTGGATTTTTTAATTCATGTGCCACATCGGCTGCAAATTGTTCAATGGCATTTAAACGTATTTTGAGAGCCTCTGTCATTTCGCGCATTGCCAAAGATAATTCACCAATTTCATCGTTCCTATTTGATAAATTGGGAATTTCAGAATTTCGTCCCTTGTTTAAACGAAAGGATTCTGCAGCCATCGCCAAATTACGAAGAGGGTGACCAATCAATCCAGATAAATAAAGAGAAAAAGCCATCGTCATCGTTAACGCAATCAATGAAAATCTAAAAGCAGCCAATCGTGTTTCAGCAAAACTATCTTCAATCTGAAGATCACGGCGGATCAATTGCAGTTTCGAGATACCATAAATATTTTTATCCAATAAAATATTAGCTGTTAAAATAAGACCCCCATCATTCGCAGACCATGCTGCGATGTTTAAACCATCAACAGTCTCTTCAATTTTGGGGATACTATTATTGATATTATTACTATAATCAGGGAAGGGAGGAAGTTTAAAGTCAACAGAAAGTAAGTTTTCAAAATATGCAAAGCCTCTTGTCATAATATTTAAGTTTTTATCATGAATTTCCGAATAGGACTGACGTTCAGGAATGCTACCAGTCTCAATAACAGCTTTGTTAGTATCGGCATATAAGCTCACCTTTTGATCACCACCGATATTCATGGAGGATAACAGTGTACCAACTTTACTAAGAGATGAATTTTTATTGCTAAAGTTACTATTCAGAATATAGGCAAAGATACGTGCTTCATTTCCAAAATTATCTATCTCGTTGCGGATAAGATTTTCGCGGGTTTGTGAAATATAAGAAAAACTCATCGCAAGCACAGCTAAGGTAATAACATTAATACCCAAAATTTTATATGTCAGGCGACTCAGTGGACGTGCCTTAATTGCAATAGAGGGAATATTAGGCGCGATGTTCATGATTCTTTATACCTATACCCAACACCATAAAGTGTTTCGATACCATCAAAATTCTTATCAATTTCCCGCATTTTACGGCGAATACGTTTAATGTGCGTATCAATTGTTCTGTCATCGACATAAATGCTTTCACCATAGGCCACATCGATAAGCTGGTCACGGCTTCTGACATGCCCTGGGCTAAGCGCCAAGGTTTTAATGAGCAAGTATTCTGTGACGGTCAAATTAACCTGCTCGCCCTTCCATTTGCACAAGTGTCGGCTATCATCAAGGACAAGTAATCCTCTTGTAATAAGATGTGATTCATCATTATTATTTTTTCGTACCTGTGAGGTTTCATAACGTCTTAAAACTGATTTAATTCTTTCAATCAATAATCTTTGAGAAAAAGGTTTAGTGATATAATCATCTGCGCCTAATCTTAATCCAATCACCTGATCAACTTCGTCATCTTTCGAGGTCAGGAATATAACAGGAAGGGTAATGACTTCTCTTAACTTCGTTAAAAGTTCCATGCCGTCCATTCGGGGCATTTTGATATCAAGAATAGCAATATCTGGTTTGGTATCAAGAATGCCATGATAGCCTTCTTCACCATCATGAAATGTTACAACTTCAAAGCCTTCACTTTCCAGCGCAATTTTTAAAGAGGTAACAATGTTTCGGTCATCATCGACCAATGCAATTTTTTGTGTCATGATAACATTCTATCAGTCTTCACCAAAACTTAAAGAGGGATTGAAATAAGGAATGAAAATAATTGGCCTGACAGGCTCAATCGGAATGGGGAAATCTTTAACTTCTGGTATTTTCCAAAAGTTAGGGACCCCTGTGTTTGATTCGGATAAATGCGTTCATCATCTTTTATCAGGTTCTTCGGTGATTAAGGCCATCTCTCGCACTTTTCCAGAGGCAATGGATAGTAGAACAAAACGGATTGATAAAAAGAGATTGGGAGACATTATATTTTCAGATAAAAATGCTAGAAGGCAGTTGGAAGACATTCTTCACCCAATGGTCTGGAAGGAACAGAAAAAATTTTTACGAAAATGTAGAAGAGCGGGATATAAACAGGTTGTTTTAGATATTCCTTTGCTCTTTGAGACTGGACGAAATCAAATATGCGATAAAACGATATGTGTGACGGCTCCCTATTTTCTTCAGAGACAACGTGTTTTATCTCGCCCCAATATGACAGAAGAAAAATTTATTTCTATTTTATCAAAACAAATACCTGATAGAACAAAACGCCTTCTATCGAATGTCGTTATACAAACAGGAATTGGCCGTCCTTTTACAATACAGACAATTAAACGATTATTGAATCGTTGGCGCTAGATTCTCATCTGGTTCTGACTTCCATCCACCACCCAAAGATTTAACGAGATCGAGTGAAGCTGATAATCTCGATTTCATCGCCCGCGCATAATTATCCTCAGTTAGCAGGAGGTCAGATTGTGTATTAAGCATTGTTGCAAAATCGATTGTTCCAACTTCATATCGTTTGCGAGAAATCTCATAGGCTTTTTTTGCTTCTGTCATCGCGACTTGGTATGATTTCTCTTGAGAGCTTGTTGTTCCCACTGCGGAAAGAGCATTTTCAACTTCACCAAACGCATTCAGAACAGTTTGCTTGTACATCGCAAGCATTTCACGTTGTTCGGCACTGGAGCGTTCCACACCACCTTCCAATTCGCCCCCTTTAAAGAGGGGGGCGGTGAGTTGGGATGCAATCCCTAAGGTTGTTCCAAGAGGGTCTGATAATTTTATTCCTTCCGCAACGGCTGTTCCACTCAATGAAAGCGATGGATAAAATGCGGCCCTTGCAACACCGATATTGGCATTGGCTGCCATCAATTTTTGTTCAATTTCCATGATGTCTGGACGGCGTTCTAATAATGTAGATGGTTGTGTTGGCGCAATGGACGGGACAATCAATTTCTCTAGATCACCATTTATCATCACAAAATTTTGTGGAATGTCACCTAATAAAATAGCTAATGCATTTTTATAAATGGCCTCTGTTTGACTGAGCATAGAGAGAGCGGCCTCACTATTTGAGACGGCAACTTTTTGTTGAGATAATTCAAGGTTAGAATCAATGCCTGCATTTACTCTAGCTTCTACTATTTTTAGGAGTTCATTGGAATTTTTTAAATTATCTTGGGCAATCATGATGCGCTGACGTGTTAATAGCAAGTTGAAATAGGCCTCTGCTATATCACTTGAGATTGTCAGTTCTAGCGCTTTTTGATTGAATTCACTGGCCTTTAGAGTCGCTTTTGCAACTTGATTGGATGCCTTATTCGCTCCGAATAAATCTAGGTCGTAGGAAATTGACAAACCACCAGAGAGAGGGGTTCTGTTTGATGTTTTACCAACAGCAGGATTATTTCTTTGTTGACCTATCAAAGCAGATGCATCAGCCGAAGGAAGTAATGTGGCCCCTGCAATTTTAAGAGCCGCTCGTGATTGATTTATACGTTCAATTCCCGCTGCGATATTCAAATTATTTGATGCAGCTTTGGTTATTAATTGATTGAGGTTTTCATCACCAAAGACTGTCCACCATGCAATTGGAATTTCCTTACCATCAGATGCAAGGGATTCTTTTGTCCATCTATCTGGTGGAATAATCTGTGGTTTCTGATAGGTCGGAATTAAAGAGCAGGATGATAGTAAAAGAGAGAGACCAGAAACAGTTAAGGCAGTTTTGAAATTCACGATATAGCTCCGTCGATATGGGCGTTAACGTCTTTTAATATAGACGATTTCTTTGATAAATCTACCCAGCAAACGAAATTCCTCTGCCCTTGGGTCGTGTTTCCTCCAAACAAGACCAATTTGGCGGGTTGGCTGAGGGTTTTTAAACCTTTCAATGGTGAGACCCTTTGGCATATTTTTGGGGTCAATCGCCATCGCAGGAAGAAGAGTTGCGCCATAACCGTTTTGTACCATTTGGATAAGGGTTTGCAAACTAGTTGCTCCGAGGGTTTTACGGTTAGCAACAGATGATGTTAATTGACAGGATGATAAAATATGATCACGCAGACAATGTCCATCATCGAGTAAAAGAATGGTCTCCGTTTTCAAATCATCAAGTGAAAGGGGCTTAGCAGAGACATCAATATCTCCTTGCCGTACTAAAAAAAATGGCTCGCTCCATAAAATCATTTGCTCCATTTGTGGTGTGTCAAAAGGCAAAGCCATCAACACAACATCAATATTTCCAAGCTTAAGCGCGTCAAGTTGACGCGCCGTTATGTCCTCCTTTAAGGTTAATTCAAGTTGTGGGAAATCAACTTGTAAATGGGGTAATAGAAATGGAAGTGCATAGGGAGCAATGGTTGGAATGATGCCCAAGGTTAATGAGCTACTCAATGGGGCGCGGTTACGACCTGCTGCACGAACAATATTTTCTGCTTGCTCAATCGTAAGGCGCGCAAGTGGGATAAGCTCCTCACCAATTTTTGTCAGAGCCACATGACGTGTTCCGCGTTCAAATAATTTTTCACCCAAAATAAGCTCAAGTTCGGCAATCCCAGCACTCAGTGTTGAGCCAGTAATATGGCAATTTTCTGCGGCTGCCTTAAAGGATAAAGTTTCAGAGACGGCGATGAAAAACTGCAATTGTCGTAAGCTAGGTAGGTTCATTCGATAAATCCAATCTATAATCAAATATTATTCGATTTTTTCGAATAATGCACCAAAAATAATTTGTTGGATTTTTTAGAGCCAGAAGCGCATTTTACGTCCATACATAACAACATTTAAAAAAGGAGACTTCCCATGCTAGGCGTCGGAGATACATTACCTGAATTCGAAATTACAGGCGTTAAACCAAAATTCATGAAACACGAAGAAAACGGTCAATCAGCATTTGAGACTTTGACTGAAAAAAGTTTCGAAGGAAAATGGAAAATTTTCTTTTTCTATCCAAAAGACTTCACTTTTGTTTGTCCAACAGAGATTGTTGAATTTGCAAAATTAGAATCTGAATTTAATGATCGTGATACTGTCTGCCTCGGTGGATCAGTGGATAACGAATTTTGTAAATTGGCATGGAGACGTGAACACAAGGATTTAGCTAACTTAAACCAATGGCAATTTGCCGATACCAATGGAACATTGGTTGATGGTCTTGGTATTCGCGAAGATTCTGGTGTTGCATATCGCGCAACATATATTGTTGATCCACATAATGTTATTCAACATGTATCGGTTAACAACCTGAACGTTGGACGTAATCCTAAAGAAGTTTTGCGTATTCTTGACGGGCTTCAAACTGATGAACTTTGCCCATGTAACCGCCCGCTCGGTGGTGATAATATTGACCTTAAGAAGGCAGCATAATCATGGCATCCATTGAACAATTGCGTGAGTCATTGCCTGACTTTGCTAAAGATATTAAATTGAACCTATCGACATTGGCCTCAGAGGAAACTTTGAACCAACAACAATTATGGGGATGTTTTTTGTCATGTGCGCTGGCAACACGTCAAAAAGATGTTATTGATGCTGTATTAAATGATGCATCTGCTAAATTATCGGCAGAGGCACAGACAGCATCATTTGCAGCAGCAAGCATCATGGCCATGAATAATGTTTATTATCGTTCTGTGCATTTGATGACCAATAAAGATTACCAAAGTCTTCCTGCAAAACTGCGCATGAATGTCATAGGCAATCCAGGTGTTGATAAAATTGATTTTGAATTATGGTCATTTGCAGTATCCGCGATTAGTGGATGCGGAATGTGTTTAGATGCACATGAAGGCCAATTACAAAAGGCAGGATTATCAACCGCACAAATTCAATGCGCCTTGCGTATTGCGGCAACTGTGAATGCAGCAGCCACATCCATTGAAGCAGCAAAATATATGCCGCCATCAATGGCGCAGGCAGCTTAGGTATCGGATTTCCCGATAAGCTGATACTCGAATCTCCGAAAAGCCCTGATAGAAATATTGGGGCTTTTTTATATTCTTCCTTCCTCATTCCAGTGTATGCAGAGCAATCCAGAAAAGTTGTTTACACAAAGGCACGAAGGTTACACAAAAAAATACAAAGGATTTTTACTTCTTTGTGAATTCGTGGTGAAACTTTCTGGATTGCTTCAGAACGGCGTTTTTTGCAATAACGATCAAGGTTTATTGAATTATAAATTCGATTTTATTATTTTTTTAGAGATCACCAGTTCTTTTCATCAAATCCTTAAGATGGATTTTAATTCAACTTCGTCATGGCTGGTTTATGGCGTTCGAAAGCATCCATCATATTAACCACGCCTTGCATGACATTGCCTGAAGGGTGGGTCCAGATGTGGTGGGAGGAGTCGATGAATGTGGCTTCGGCTTTAATAAAGGCTTGGCAATTTTCTTGGTCGAATAGACCCTCTACAGCAATTGGGTTATCTGATGAGGTGTTCCAGAAGTGAAGAATATCAATTAAAGGGTCGCCATTTTTCTCTGAAAAAATACTGATAAAGTCCAGTTCATGAATAACGGCTGAATTCGCCATGGCTTTTGTTGAACAGCGAAGACCAATAATAGATTCTTCATCCAATAATTTTCTGGCCTCAGTTGCATGTTGGATGGTCGAACATAAAACACCATCAGCATCCACGTCGCGCGCCAATTTTGCATCATCATAAACCAAAAAGATAAAGCCGTTCCGTGAGGACGTTTCTTGATATTTTTTAACAATTTCAACAGTAACATTTTTACCATTTGCATATCGAAATTCAACGACATGACGATTTAAACTGTAATTCGAAAAACGATTGGCGGCGTGTAGAGCCTGACCCAGACGGAAACACTGTTTGTCATGGTCGTCTGTATCAGGCAGGATGATATAGAGGCCACAGGAAGGGGCTTCGTCATCTATCGTCAAGATATCAGGTGATTGAATGTTATTATCTTCGGTCATTTTATTATTTACAAATACGCAAAGCTTCTAAAATAATTTCATTTGCAAAATTTTGATCCAGCGGATTTGGGTTGCTCATCAACTGATAAAAGAATGCACCATAAATCATATCAACAGTTAATGCTGTATTGAGAGTTGCACGAAAATCACCAGATAATTTTCCTTGCTCTAAAATACTGGCCAAAATTTCTTCGTGTTGCACCATAAATTTTTGAAAAAATAAAGCTTGAGTTTCAGCATTGCCTTGAGATTCTGCATAAACTTCGGCAATTACTTTTCCACCACGCCCACGGCAGAGACGGGCAAATCTTTCTAATTGTTTTTCAAGCAAGTCCTTTGGCTGCCCGCCACTGACAGGAGCAGGAAGTGAATTCATGGGCCCCATGATCGCATCAAGCACCATGGCCACTTTATTAGGCCACCATCGATAGATGGTTGTTTTTCCAACCCCTGCCTTTTTAGCAACGGATTCAATCGAGATGTCACGCACCGACGCCATCAATAACATTTTATTGGTTGTATCTAAAATTGCTTGTTTGGATTTTTCTGAACGGGGGCGACCATTACTGCGAGCAACAACATCATTATTTTCAGTTTCTTGATTATCTTGATTTGCCGCACGGGAAGATTGAATTTTGACAGCCGACATTTTAATTTTATTCCTTATCACACAATTTTTAAATGTTTCGAAAGATGTTTTATCCTGCAAATTGGTTAGATGGCAAGAAAAACCACAAGTTTAATACAAAAATTTATTAAGGGAGCAGTTAAAACCCAGTAAAGCGTTGAGGGGCATCAACAATCACACTGGCACTACCATTTCCAATTTCAAGAATTGCTAAACCTCTGTCTGCCATTCCCTCTGAATTAAATCTAAAAATACCATCGATACCAGAAAATCCATTGGGATTAGTGAGCGCCGCCCGACCAAATCCATTGCCTGATTTGGCAAGAACAACAGCTAATGCCGTTGCATCATAAGCGAGGGAAGCAAGTCGCGGAGGTTGCATACCATAGGTTTCAAAATAGCGTTGTTCGAAACGTATCCGAAGGCGTGGAGATGATGCCGCATACCATGCCCCTTGAAGGCCTGATAATTTGGCGGCATCGGGTTGATCCCACAATCCTGTTCCAAGGCGTTTAACTTTTGACATTGGATAACCTGCTAATTCAAGGCTTACAGAAATTTTATGAGATTCAGTTGCAGAACCTGCAATTAAAACAGCATCAATATCCGATTTAAATTGTGCAAAATCTGATGCATTAGGGAGTGAGTTCGTGGCATAGCGAATGACTCCAGAATTTCCCAATCCATTTCGTTGCATGAACATAAGAGCCGCATTCGCAACAGAATCTCCATACGCATCACGTGGTGCGATAACCGCAACCCGTTTTAGCCCGATAGAATTCGCATAGGATAGCACAGTATTAACCTGTGCCTGTGGCATAAAGCCCATTAGAAATGTATTGCCTACAGCCGCCGTTGTATCGGTTGAAAATGAAACGATGTTGATACCACTTTGCAACGCCAGAGGCGTGACTGATTTTGTATCCGTTGAGAAGACAGGCCCCAATATAAAATTGGCTCCGCCTGTCATAGCGTTGTTGATAGCCTCTGTTGCGCCACGACCTGTATCTTCGGGGCGCAGTTCAAAAACGGATGACGCATTTAAGTCAAACATTGCCAATTGGGCAGCGTTCATCATCGCAAGCCCTGTATCTGACCCTTTACCCGTTAAAGGAAGAAGTAAGGCCACTTTAGATTTTTGGGTGGGAAGGATAGGGGTATTCACGTCATCAATTGCCTGTGATGAAGCCACGGATGGCGAAGGAGACGTCTGTTTTTGTGACGCCCACGGAGAAGTATTCATATCCGCGCAACCCGTAAGGCCAAAAATCGTGAGGCCAAGTAATATGGCGCGGCAAGCAGAAAGCGGATTGCGCTGCATGAAAAGCTCCCTTAAAGTCAAATATAGTTAAGATGACCAGACCCTACACAAAATGAACAAGTGATGCCAGACCCTTTATATAATTTTCCAGAAATTAAAAAAAACCATTTAAAATCAGGGCTTTACTTGGTTGCCACCCCCATTGGTAATCTGCGTGATATGACATTACGAGCCATTGATACCCTGTCTGCCGTGGATATGATTGCCTGTGAAGACACACGGGTCAGCGGTAAATTATGTCAGGCCTTTGGGTTTAAACAAAAATTGATTTCCTATCATGACCATAATGCCGATACGCAACGTCCTTTTATATTGGATGCGATTGCAGACGGGAAAACTGTGGCGCTTATCAGTGATGCGGGAATGCCCCTTATTTCTGACCCCGGATATAAATTGGTTCGTGATTGTTTGGATAAGGGAATTTATGTCACATCTTTGCCCGGTGCCAATTCGCCTTTAATGGCGTTACAATTATCTGGACTTCCCAGCGATAATTTTTCTTTTCTAGGGTTTTTGCCGTCCAAATCAAAAGCCAGATGCGATATTTTAGAAATTTGGAAATCTGTTCCAACAACATTGGTTATTTTTGAATCGGCGCACCGATTAGAAGAAAGTTGTAAGGATATTTTAGCAGTGATGGGCGACAGACCCATGACCTTGACCCGCGAATTAACCAAAAAATTTGAAGACATATGGCCTTTGACCGTATCGGGAATTTTGGATCGTGTTCAAAAAGATGGCGAACCAAAGGGAGAAATTGTTCTGGTGATTGGACGTTCAGATGGGGCAACAGAGAGTATTGATGTTGATAGTCTTTTGAAAACAGCTCTTGAGTCCCTATCATTAAAGGATGCGGTGGTTGCTGTGATGGAGGCCACAGGGCTTCCTAAAAAACAAATATATAATGCAGCCCTTTTATTAAAAAAATAAATCAAAAATGGGTTTTAAGAAAACAAAATATATCAATCATACAAATTACACGCGCGGACTTATCGCCGAAATTTATGTGATGGGATATTTCTTTTTAAAAGGGTATCGCATAGTGGCTTGGCGGTATAAGACCCCCATGGGGGAAATTGATATTATTGCCAAAAAAAGAAACATCGTGGTTTTTGTAGAGGTCAAATTACGCCCCAATTTTGACAGTGGGTTTGAAGCCGTGAATGATAAATCGCAAAACCGTATCACGCGTGCCGCCAGCCATTTTATGGCATCTTTGGAGACGGGTTTGTGGAAAAGGGCGGGGGGGAAACCAATCGAAGCCCGTTTTGATGTGGTGGCAGTCAGCGGTTTTCGATTAAGGCATCTGGACAATGCATGGCTTGCCCGTTCATAATAGTCCAACTGATTCGTTTTCTTATTTCGTATTTTTTCACAAGGTTTATTTCATTATGTTTAAAACACCAAAATTGATTTTATCTTTATGTGCGACATCTTTGTTGTTATCGGGATGTGTCGGTGCTGCTATTGGCGCTGGGGCGGCTTTGGGGGTCAGTGCCGCCAAAGAAGGTGGTCTGCAAACATCAATCAAAGACGAAGCCATTCGTATTAAAATCAGCGATTTATGGTTTAAGCATAGTGCCGATATATTCAGAAAATTAAATTTGACTGTTAATCAGGGGCGGGTCTTGGTCACGGGTGTTGTTCAAAATCCCGAAGATAGGGTCGAAGCCATTCGTCTGGCATGGCAACCAAATGGCGTAAAACAAGTTATCAATGAAGTGCGTGTTGGGAATTCTGATTCAGTTGGAAGTTTTGCACAAGACACATGGATTGCAGGCCAATTACGCACACGTTTAACGTTTGAAAAATATATACAGTCCATCAATTATTCAATTGAAGTTGTCCAAGGCACTGTCTATCTAATGGGGGTTGCCCAAGGTCAGCAGGAATTAGATAGGACAATCAATATCGCCCGTCGTATTAAGGGTGTGAAAGAGGTTATTAGCTATGTGAAGTTTGCGGGGTCGGAGCCAGAGATTGGCGCAACACAGGTCAACGGACAAAATTTATCCACCACACCTGTACCCCGTCCGCAAAATTCTTCTCAAGCGACATCTGACCCTGTTCCCCTGACTTCTATAGAATCTGGAACGATGGTTACTGCTCCGTCATCAGGCATTCAGTCTGAAGTTCTGCCCCCTTAGTTTTGGTGAATTGATGGGGTTAACACCAACACTTCACCATCTCACTCTAATGGGTCAATTGAGCGATGATGACATTCCATTAAGTGCGACGGCGTTGCATTTGGCGTCACTTACGCATCAGGGGCGTTCATTAGAACCTTATACCAATCACATCAAAAAATTATCGGGCGAAGTGGGCGATAGATTCGCTGAATTGATTGCGGCGGGGGCCGTTGATAATTGTGAGACACGTATTGCTGCCACCAAACATATTATCTGTGATAAATATGGGTATGAAGGGGACGCACAAACCTATAACGACCTTCGCAATGCGGATTTAATTGATGTGATTGACAGGCGTAAGGGATTGCCGATTGCCTTAGCAATTTTGGTTTTGGATATTGGTCGGGCGCAGGGGTGGGAGATTAAGGGGCTAAATTTCCCAGGGCATTTTCTGGTGCGGTTCGAATGGGGCAGTCAACGGGTGATGTGTGACCCGTTTGATAAATTTACATTGCTTCAAGCGGCTGATTTACGAATTTTAATTAAGCGCGCATTGGGTGATAAAGCCGAATTATCTTCCAGCTTTTATCAAGAGGCCAGTAACCGCGAAATTCTTCTCCGTCTTCAAAATAATATCAAATATCGCCAAATTGAAACCGAACATTATCAAGACGCGTTGGACACGGTTGCAACTATGCGACAATTCGCCCCGCTTGAATATCGGTTATTACTTGATGATGGCGTTTTAAAAGCCAGATTGAACAAAACCACAGAGGCCATTCAATCCATTCGTGACTATCTGGCGGTGGTGCGTGACCCCCATGATAAATATGATGCCCAACTTTTACTAAGGACACTTGAAGACAGAATTTAATGCGTAAAAGGCACGGAAACCCTTATTCAGAACTTATTTTACCCCCCGTCCCAAAAAAACACTTGAAACCCAACCCAAAATGAAGGTATAACCACGCCTGTTAAACGGCTTAATTCTATACCGAAGTCCCCTTCGTCTAGAGGCCTAGGACACCTCCCTTTCACGGAGGCGACACGGGTTCGAATCCCGTAGGGGACGCCAATAGATAAAAGAAAACCCCCTTGAGGGGTTTTTTCTTTGTCTATTTTTTGTGTCCCTCTGCCTCAGGATGCGAAGCCATCAAAAAGGTTCGATGACAAGCGGTTTACAAAGACGTCATATGTTGCTGGAAGGGGCTTTAGACCTGCCCTAATCCCCCTAGGGGGAAAATGATTTATTGCTTGATAGAACTAAAGGAGCATTGAAATATAAAGAATTTTAGTCATATAATCCCTTCATACCATCTAAGGTGTATAAACTTAATCAGATTCAATAGGTGGTGTTATTGTTGGTATCAAAGAAATTTGAGAGTGGAGAATAGCATGAAAGAAATGCAAAAGATGATTAACTTGATTGATAAACAATCGTTCTTTAATGATTTTGTTAATGCATACCTTAAAGAAGGCTTTACGAATCTACCTAAGAAGGAAATAGACCTTTTGTTTTTAGATTTATTAATTAAGCATCACCAAGAATGGAAGTCGGCAACGCCAGACACCTTTAGGCTAGCTACAGCCTTGAGGATTAAACGTGGAAAATTGAGATCAATGCTAGATGAATTATCATACAGACATGTTGAATCTGATGAACAATTAAAAGAAAAACTAAAAATAATACTTGAGAAAGGAGAGACAGACATTTTACATGAAAAAGTCCGGATTCAAATAGAGAGTAGTTATTTAAGAGAATATACTAAGCAAATTGTTCTAGATGATTCTGGGTTGGTAGATACCTCCTTTGATAAAACAATAATAGTACTCACACCAGACAAATACCTTTTCTTAGTCATGGAGGTTCTGGGTGCTGAAAAACAAAAAGAATTTGAAAAAGAACTTAAAAAAGAATTTAAAGATAAAATTTATAAAACTACATATGAAGGACCACTTTGGAAACAATTTATTAAAGAAGTTATCAAAGGGGCAGGTAATGCAATCGGGGTTCAAGCAATAAAAATAGGGTCAGCTTACCTAACGGGAGGAACAAGTGAAATTTCTTCCCTAGTAAAAGAAATACGAGATTTTTCTGAAAAGATAAATATGCCATTAACTAGTGTGGCCTAAAAAATAATGTAGTTATGCACTGGCAAATCTTTTTTTATAAGTAGGAATTTATAAAATTCGCAGTAATCAATTACGCTGATATCATGTTAACCTATTGTAAATAAATAGATTTTACATTATGCTTTCGAAGTAAGGTTTTTTGTGCAGAGAAGTAAGATTTCATGTCTTTCCAAATAGATATACCTGAGCCTAGCTGGAATAGTGATCTGGCGAATATTATTCTTGATTTAGAAAAATTGAGAGCGATAAGACGTTCTGAAGTTCCACATTATATCTTTTTCCAATTAAAGCAAATTTTCCAAATTCTTGAAACTCTCGGTTCAGCAAGGATTGAAGGGAATAACACAACCCTGACTGAATTTGTTGAACGCATCATTGAAAACCCTATTGCTGAAAAAGCAGGTCTTGTTGATGAAAGGTGCCAAGAATTAGAAAATTTGGAAAGTGGAATTGCCTTTATTGAGGAACACACCAATGAAGAAACTAAAATTGATCGCGCCTATATTTCTGAACTGCATAAAATTATTGTTCAAAGTTTGACTCCGCCCCCAGAGGGCGAAGGGTCGCGATACGCTGGAGAACTTAGAAAGTCGGATGTGAAGATTACAAAATCAAACCACATTCCTCCGTCTGTTGCAATTTTGAAAGAATATTTTGATGGTTTTATTGAGTTTATCAATCAATCTTTGCCGATTAACAACCAGCTCTTGATGGTAGCGATTGCCCACCATCGTTTTATGCATATTCACCCGTTTGATAATGGAAATGGGCGCATGGGACGGCTTTTGAATTACGCTTTTTTGATTAAGCTGGGTTTTAATGTTAAAGCTGGGCGCATTATTAACCCATCTTCTGTATTCTATACAAATCGTGATAAATATTATGAGATGCTAAGTAAGGCGGACAGTCTAACCAAGGGTGATCTGCTTTCATGGGCGGAATACTTCTTATTCGGATTGAAAAATCAAATTGAGAAAATTGATAGTCTGATGCACCGTGATTATACGCGTGATAAAATTCTTTTACCAAGTTTGAAAATTGCTTTAGATAGACAACATATCACACAACAAGAATTTGATATTTTAGGTTCTGTTGTTAAGGCTGATGACATGACAATTAAGTCGGCTGATTTGGGTAAATTTGGATTTAAGACATCTCAGCAAAAATCATATGCTATGCAGAAGCTAAGAGAAAAAGGTATGGTTAGAGCGATAGAGGATGGCGGGCGAATCTATACAATCAGATTTGCCAATAACTATTTATTGAGGAGTGTCGTACAGATATTAAAAGAAAACGGTTTTGTTGCCGATTTTCTTAACCAGAACGCGGTAAAATAGAAACAGCTCTTCTTGCTGGAATATTTACGCCCTACTTTTCAAGCCCATATAAGATAATTTATATCATTTTATTTAATATGTAAATATTCATATGAATTATCTTGCTATTTTTATTTAATGCGTTCAATGTGCGGTTAATTCGAGATGTTTTAAGTACTGACTTGCTATTGTATTCCAAAGATTACGCCACAAGACACGCTTTTTTCGAATGACTATTTGGCAATTTCGCTGGGTAGGAAATTCACGCACTTCGGTGCATTTATATTTGGAGGCCAACATGGCACAAGGTACAGTAAAATGGTTTAACGCTGAAAAAGGTTTTGGATTTATTCAGCCTGAAGATGGTGGACCAGACGTTTTCGTTCACATTTCAGCAGTCACAGGCGCAGGTCTTCGTGGTCTTAACGAAGGTCAGAAAATCAGCTTTGACGTTACTTCTGAGCGTGGCAAAAATTCAGCAACAAATTTAAAAACTGCTGCTTAGTTTTTAAAAGCTTATTTTAGATTTCAGAAATCCCGATGTCGAAAGATATCGGGATTTTTCTTTATGAATTTTGAATGAGTAAGTTTTTTTGGATTGTCTTGTCATTACATTTTTTTTGTAAACCGAAAATACAGAATTATTTTTTTAAGTTACGAAATGAATTACCCGCCATCGTTTTAAGGGGGGCGGGTAAAAACAAATTTATAAATTATAATCCAAAATTTGGATTTTGATTAAACGGCATCCGTATTCTTTGATAAATCAAATGATCCATGGATCTCAGCAAAAGACCCTGTATCAGATACGGGAGTTGGCCAATTTGATACAACAGGGCTTAATTTTTCTTCGCCCCTGACAAATTCATCAATTGCTGTTTGCACTGGATGAGGGGGAGTTCCACAAACGGCATTACCATTTTCATCAAGATAGACTGTAAATCCACCATCAACCAATAAATGATGTCCAACAGGGCCAATATTTATGACTGGTTTCACATCTGCTTCGACAGGGGTGGGGGGAAGTGTATATCCTAAAGAATCTTTAATCCCTTGTGCATCGGGGTTAGGCGTAAAGGGCATAGGATGCTGTGTTATTTCTTTAATCCATGGGGGAGTCCCACAAACAATATTTCCATCTTGATCGATATATACAGTAAAACCACCACCATTATCAATGAGTGTACCTGTTGCAGATAAATCTACGTCCATCGGATTTATTGACTTACTAGTTATTATCGGTGGAGCAGGTTCAATACCATGCATAACTATAATTGGATTATCTTCATAAGGGGAAACAGTTTCAAAAGGCTTGTCGCAAACACGAACAGGTGGCTGCCCACATACAATATTTCCTTCGTTATCCATGTAAACAGTAAATCCACCATCACCAAGTGGCATACCAACAGTTTGAGGAGTGTCAACTGGCGGGCCCATGACTGGAGAATTTTCTATTGGAGCATAATCTGCACCAGATCCACTAATAACGATTGGTGCTATTTGGGTTGGGTTATGAGTATCTAATCTTCCATCTCTAGTATCTTGAGGAAAGCAACCTTGAGAAGGATCAATTTTATCATTAGGTCCAAAATAAGGTCTGCCTTCACTAAGGTTCGACCCATTTCTATCAATAGACATTTTATTTGGTGTAACTGCGTAAAGGTGAGTCTCAAAACTTAAACCAGTTTCAGAAGAATAGGTTTTATCTGGGGCTTTTTGACCGTCTTTGGTTAGAATAGAATGATTTGAAATTGCTGCTGCTTGTGACATTTTTTCCTCGTTTTGGCTGTTTTGAATGATTTTAGATTATATAAAATTTTATTTAAGTGCAAGAAATTTATGAAAATTAATATTTTTAGGGTTTTAATGTTATTAAAAAGTGGTTAAAAGAGCGACATTAGGCAAAAACCTATACAGAAACCTATACAGAAACTTATGCAAAAATCATGCCATACAAGGTAGAAGATTTTAATCTTGACCAGTTATTAGAACGGCTTGTATAAGCTTTCATTCAAATTTTTTAAGAAAGATGCTGTTTTGAAAGAGTTTCAAAAACATGTAGGAAGGCATTTTGGTTGGGCTGTTTTGGCATCCGAATTAAGCCATATTTTTTGCTGTGTTATTCCGACTGTTGTAACCATATTATCTGTCTTTGCTAATATTGGGCTTTTTGTTGTCTCGCCTGATGGCATTTTAATGAATATTCATAATGTGATGCATGTTTATGAAGTTCCTGTCATTTTATTTTCAGGCCTAATGGTGGCTTTGGGGTGGGCGGCGCATTTTTGGAGTAATCGTGCCGATTGTCATGACACAGCGGGATGTACTCATCCCCCATGTTCCCCTCAGAAATCAAGAAATTCAAAGATTTTAACGGTGGCAACCTTGTTATTTATGGTCAATATCGTCATTTATTTTGGGGTTCATCGCAATATTCTTCATTTGGATATATTCCGCCCCCATCCGATAGAACGCCATACAGAACATGATGCAGAACATGATATGGGTCATAATCATCCTGTGGAATAGCTTAAATTCATTGCTTTTTGTCGGCTTTTCTGAAAAAACAACACTATATAAAAACTTTTAACAAAAAAACGCGACAGCGCGAACGGATACGAATGGATTTTGCTCAACTCGGTTTAGGTGATGAACTTTTAAAAGCTATCGAAGAGATTGGCTATACGACACCCACCCCCATTCAAGAAAAAGCCATTCCTATTGTTTTAATGGCGCGTGATTTGGTGGGGCTTGCCCAAACGGGAACAGGCAAAACTGCAAGCTTTACATTACCAATGATTGAAATGCTATCCAGTGGACGGGCGCGATCACGCATGCCTCGTTCTCTTGTCCTTGCCCCCACACGTGAATTGGCGGCACAGGTTGGCGAAAATTTTGATAAGTATGGCAAGTATCATAAACTCACCAAAGCTTTATTGGTTGGCGGAGAGTCGATGGGCGACCAGATTAAAATTTTAGAAAAAGGCGCTGATGTTCTTATCGCCACCCCTGGACGTTTATTAGATCTATTTGATAGGGGTCAAATTTTATTATCAGACATTAAAATTCTGGTGATTGATGAAGCGGATAGAATGCTTGATATGGGTTTTATTCCTGATATTGAAAAAATTATTTCTTTTATTCCAATGTCACGACAAACATTATTATTTTCGGCAACGATGCCCCCTGAAATTAAAAATCTGGCAGATAGATTTCTAACCAATCCAAAATCTGTATCTGTGGCCCCACCCGCATCGCCTGCGGCGACTGTTGATCACAGGATGTTAGAGGTTCTACCAAAAGATAAGAAGAATGCCCTTCGTAAATTGATAGAACATGAAAGTGTCAAAAATGCTTTCGTCTTTTGTAACCGTAAACGCGATGTTGATATGTTGGGTAAATGGTTGTCTGAGAAAAAATTCTCTGCCGCCGCCCTTCATGGCGACATGATACAATCTAAACGTACTGAAACTTTACAGGCGTTTAAGGACGGAAAAATTCTTATCATGGTATGTTCCGATGTTGCGGCACGTGGGTTGGATGTATCGGGTGTCTCACACGTCTTTAATTACGATGTTCCTTTTCATGCTGATGATTACGTTCATCGCATCGGACGAACAGGACGTGCAGGTCAAAGTGGAAAAGCGTGGACATTGGTCACAGAAGATGATGAAAAATTAGTCGCGGCAATTGTGAAATTAGTTGGGCGCGATATTCCAATTGAAAAATCATCCAAAGATGAAAAACCTATTATTGAAGATAGTGTTGAAAAACCTAAAAAAGTTGAAAGACCTAAAAAAGCTCATCATTCTGAACCGCCCAATTCATCAAGGTTGGTAACAGTCAAACGTTCCCCCAATTCCGAAAAGACACCAAGGCGTTACCCGATTGAGGCCGATGATGAAGGCGACAAATTTCATGATGACAATATGCCAGCCTTTTTAAGGAAATAGAGCTGGTATCTTTCATTGACTTCTTCTGTTGTTTTCTGGACAATAGAAATCTGAATTTTAAATTTTCATAGTGTCAGAATGTCAATCATCACCACCCACAATCCTATTAAACCAAATTATCCATCCTTTATGAATTTTAGGATGGCGAGTGTGGCAATTTACTCTTTGCTATGTTTTGCGCCCATGAATCTTTATGCGGCAATAGCCGAGACTTCAGTATTGGCTGACCCTGCTGCCTCACAACAAAAAATAATTGACCCTGAACAAATTGATTTTGCCGCCAACAATGTAACCTATGATGAAGTTAATCAATTGATTACCGCGGAAGGTCAGGTTGAAATTGCTCAAGACGGGCAAATCGTTAAGGCTCAAAAAATTGTCTATAACCTTCCTCAAGATAAAGTCGAAGCTATAGGCGATGTTGTGATGATGGATAAAAATGGGGATGTTCATTTTGCTGATCGTGTTGAATTGGAACGCAAATTAAAAGATGGATATATCAAAAAATTAAGAACAATTTTGGCTGATGGTTCGCGCATTTTAGCAGATGAAGGTCAAAAAAAAGGTGGGCGTACAGTGATGAAGCATGCCAGCTATACGCCGTGTAAAGAATGTAAATCGGATCCATCAAAACCTGTTCTGTGGCAAATTGTGGCTGATGAAGTCGTTCATGATAAAGACACACATTCGGTTGAATATAGAAATGCTAAATTCGAAATTTATGGTGTGCCTGTTGCCTATACCCCTTATTTCTCTCACTCTGATGGAACCATCAAACAAAAAAATGGTTTTCTTGCTCCAAAACTTTCATTAAATTCCCAATTAGGATTTGGGCTGACCAGCAAATATTATTGGGGGATAAGCCCGTCTGAGGACGCAACGATTGGCGCGCGTATTTTCTCAAAATCTAATCCTCAACTTTTGGGGGAATATAGAAAACGTTACAACCAAGCCGAAATTAAATTTGATTCAAGTATGGCCTATTCAGATAAGCAATCAACTAAAGAAGACGAACTGCGGGGGCATCTTTTCGGTGAAGGGATTTGGGATATCAATGATAAATGGCGGAGCGGGTATGGATTACAAATCACCTCTGATGACACATACTTAAAAGAATACGATATATCGCGTGATAACGTCCTTGAAAATCAGGTCTATGCAGAGCGATTTGATGATAGAGATTATTTTGTTGCACGTGCATTAGCATTTCAAGATGTCCGTGTGAGTAACAGGTCATCTGATCAACCGAATATTCTGCCTGAAATTCAAGCAAGTTTCATGGGCAATCCTAATTCTTTATTGGGCGGGCGGTGGCAGGCTGATCTATCGTCCCTTAATCTTCTTCGTAAAGGAAATGGTCAAGATGTTTTTAGGGCATCTGGTGATTTGTCTTGGCAACGTAGAGATGTTCTTCAAACTGGATTTGTGAATACATTAACCCTTTCAACACGCGGAGACGCCTATCAAATTTCAGATAGGGATGAAAAATCGATTGTTGGAGGGGCAGGTGGAGCGCAGGCATTTCGTGCCTATCCTGTTATTCATGATGTTATATCATTCCCTGTTGTAAAAAAATTATCGTCATCTCAAATAGTGATTGAACCGACTGTTGCTATCAGCGTGTCAACTAAAAGTAAGAATGACACGAATATTCCCAATGAAGATTCTCAAGATGTTCAAATTGATACAACCAATATCTTTGATTCCAATCGGTTTCCAGGGATTGACCGTGTTGAGGATGGAAGTCATATAACTTACGGCACACGGGCAGGTATTTATGATGAAGATGGAAGCAAGGGAGAAGTTTTCTTAGGCCAAAGTTATCGTCTGGATAATGCACGCAATCCTTTCCCTGTTGGGTCAGGTCTATCCACTCAAGAATCGGATATGGTCGGACAAATTGCTGCTCAGTATCAAGATTTATATAATTTGAATTATCGGTTTCAATTAGCATCAGAAAATTTTCAGTCAGAACGCCATGAATTAGATGGGTTTGCAAACTTGGGCAATCTTACACTTTCTGCAACTTATCTTTACGCCAGACAACTTGAAAGAACCGATTTAAGTGAAAGTCGCCAGCAAATTTATGGGTCAGCCGGTTACAAATTTGATGAGAATTGGAATGTATTAATGTCTGCCCGATATGATTTAAGCCGTGAGAGCGAAGGATTCCGTTCAACTGATTTCGGATTAAATTACATGGGGCAATGTTTTAATATTTTAACCTCGGTCAGGCGATCTTTTACAGACAAGGGAACAGGCGACAATGCGACTGAATTTTCCGTTCAACTTGGGTTAAAAAATCTTGGGACTTTTGGAAATAATCAATAGGATAAAAAGACATGGCCATAGGAAACTATAATCCCAGAAGCAGATATCGAGATCGTAATATTCAAAGATTGAATAAAGCGATTTTGTTTTTAGTTGTCATGGGAACGTGTTTTGGATTTGGATTTTTTATTGGAGGTCAAAATGCTGTTGTTCAAAACGGCACTTTGAAATTAGAGGTCGAAGATATGACGACCCGCCTTAAAACGATTCAAGACGAATTGACAACAGTAAGGGCAGAGGCCCAGACAGCCAGTTCACGGTTAGAGCAATTAAAATCAATTTATGAGAAGGAAATGCCGCAAGAAGGCCCCCTTCGTGAGATTGTTGATATGGTTAGAAAACAAATTGATGATGGGATGGCGCCTGATAGATTAGCATTTGTTTTAAGATCAGCACGCCCACCCCGTAATTGTTCCGACCCTTCTTCGAAACGATTTGTTGTTAAAACCCCTGCCTATAAAGGGGCAGAAAGTGTTGTAACAGTGGGAGAAGGAGCCGTTGTTATTTCAGGCACAGGCCTGTCTGCCAAAACTCATGATGGACAACTTGAATCGTGGTTTGATCCAACCCAGACAATAAATCTGACTTTTAAAACGGCAACTGGCGAGATTGAGAAGAAAAGTGGTACTCTTCCTTTTCAGCATTCAATGATTGCCAAAGGAAAAGAATATCGTTTTACATTAGCCGAGGGCGAGAAATCTTTTGTTAAAGTGACCTTTGATAATTGTGATTATCCTTAAGTTAATTTGTCGTGTTATAAAGTGTTGTAACCTCTGCCGCAGACAGAGCACGGTTATATAAACGGAAATCGTCAATTCGTCCGCCCCATCTATATGTGGCATGTCCGCCGATTTGAAGAGGACCAAAATTGGGGCTTCTGTATAATGCTGTCCCAATACTGACACCATTATAATAAAGCCTAGTCTCAGCCGCGCTGACTACAACAACATAATGATGATAACTTCCATTCGATGCAGTTGCAGGAATAGCTGCAAATGGATTGGCAGCGCTATCATATGTATTCCAAGAGATGAGATTGCTAAAAAAGAAAATATCTGGCCCTGGAGAACCTGTTCTTAGGGCAAAAGGCATTTTACCTTGTATTCCATTCCATGAAGCCCAATAGGTAAAAGTTGCGGAGGCGCCTGTTGGTGGGGATGCTTGAACAAATTGTGTGGTTCCATTATAATTAAGTGCACCTCCAACTTTTCCTACTACCTGTGTGGGTGCACTCGTTATGGCTCCATTATTAGTATTACCTGACCTGTCGAATGCTGTTGCGCCTGAAATATCATTTGTATCAAATGTCCAATGACCAACAAGTGATGCGTCAAGGACTGCCATAGGAACAATATCAGTTGCAGCAATTCCAACACCACCGATACTATCGTTGATTGTAACCGAGAGAGTAAGTTTCCCGTCAGGAAGTGAAGTAAGGTTGATGCCTGTAAAATTTTGTAGAACACCTGTTGTTGACCCCGTCCCTGTGATAGGCGCTCCACCCCCAGAACTTGAAATAGAATAGTTATAGGTTTTTCCAGATTTATTATAATTTAAACTAAATCCAAAATTTGCTTTATTGGCGTTGGTCACTGTCCTATCACTAAAAGAAACTGTATACCCTGATGGGATTGCTGCATTCACGCGAACCCCCGTTGTATTCGGTAATGCGAATGTTAAGACCGCATTATTTCCTGCCATATCACGAATCGTTCCACCATTGAGTTGTATGGGTGAGGTTAAAATAACCCCATCCGCATCAACATCACCAGAGACCATTGTATAGGTAAAGATTAAGGCGCTTCCTCCCGATCCAGATGTATAATTAGCAAAGCGCGTTGCCCCGCCAACATCAATCTGAACGCGAGGCGTCCCTGTCACAACAACGTTTTCAGAAAGGTTGATTGTAAACGGAATAGATGGGGAAGCATGGGCTGACGTTATAAATAAGACAGCAAAAATGAACATCAATGCATTCGCACAAATTTTTTTTAATAAATTTTTGTATATTTTTTCTTTTAAATTCATTTTTGGATAATCTCAAAATAGAGGGTAGATAAAGACTTAGCAAGGAAAAAGGGCTTCTGGGTGTCTATAATAATTAGTTTTCCAATAAAACTTAATTTTTCATCAATGCATCACGGGTAAACTTGAAAGTTATGATTGAGCAATCTTATATCCGTAACCGCCAAAATTTCTGTGAGGCCGCTAGATTGGCTGGGGCAAAGCTTGACCAAATTTCTTACAAAAGAAAAATTGTAACTGATATTGAATTGATAACCGATATTGCTTTATTGGGGCCAGAGGATGCGTCCCAAGTTGTGATTATTGCCTCTGGGCTTCATGGAGTTGAATTACCTGCGGGGTCGCTCCTACAGCAAATATGGCTCTCTCAAATGAAACAGATTCCTGATACGCGTTTTGTATTTGTCCATGCGTTAAATCCGCATGGGGCACATTTTGGCATGCGGACGGATTGGTGTATCAATGGTCAAGGAAATATTGACCCTGCACGGAACTTTGTTGATTTTAAAATTGCAACTAATACAGTAAATGCAGATATTGCAATGGCTGTGTCAGAGGCAGATTTATCAATCTTTGGTGCTATTAGAATGTGGGCAAAGCTTTTATATTCTGCATTTATTATTCAAGGGAAAACAGAATTTAAGAAAGGTTTTGTCAGGGGGCAATATAGCGATCCAAATATTCCTTATTACGGAGGGGCTTCTCCATCACTCTCTCGTCTGACATGGGATGAAATAATTGGCAATTATGTATTTGCTAAGAATGTCAAAAAAATTTGGCATTTAGATTGCCATACAGGGGATGGACCCTTTGGCTTACTTCAGCTTTATATCAATAACCATGAAGGGGATCATGTTTATAAAGATGCGTGCCAATTGGCCCCCACAGAGCGTATTCAAATGACTGAGAAATATTTTGCGAATGTGTGTGGTGATATTGTCGATTATTGGTCACAATTGAGGACAAAAAATGGATATGAGGATGTTCTAGTGACCCCCATCACTCTAGAATTTGGTACATCATCAGCTAAAATTGAAGGAATAGACGTTCTTAACGCCATTCTGACGCGAAGTATTTTACACCGGAAATTCGATGATAATCATCCAAATGCCCCAAAAATCATTCAAAGAATGCATGATGCCTTTGCCCCGCGCCACCCCCAGTGGAGAAAACGAGTTGAAACTCAAGCTCAAGAGATTTGGGATAGGCTCATAAGGATTATATAAAATGATCCTTAATTTTTTTCATAATATATTTAAAAAATAGTTACTAAAACACTCATTTTTTACTAGACAACCCGCATTCATTTGGTTAAAACCACCATTCCCGACAGGTAAACATATGTTTGCCGTCTGGTTTTATATTGCGGACCCATAAGGAAAATAAAAGACCCATTCGAGAATTGTCACTAGGTGTACTTCAGGCAAACCGCGTGTCTGATCCACTTTTGACGGGATGACTGGGAAGATATATTTTCCAACAAAGATTTTAACACTCCCACGACGTAATAATACGTCACGGGTTTTTTGATAGGGTTTAGAATGAAAAAGACCGCCACTGCTAAAAAAGCATCCCCAGTCCTCTCCCCCGCTGCCATCGTGAATACCTTTACTGGACGGAAACGTATTCGCCGTTCATTTGGTAAAATTCGTGAAGTTGCAGCGATGCCAAACTTGATTGAGGTTCAAAAGGATTCGTATGAGCAATTCTTGCAAATGCATGTCTCAGCAGACGATAGAAAAATGCAAGGCTTGCAAGAGGTTCTTTCATCTGTATTTCCTATCAAAGACTTTGCTGATAAAGCAGAAATTGATTTTGTTAAATACGAACTTGAACAACCTAAATATGACACGGATGAATGTTATGCCCGTGGCATGACTTATGCCGCACCACTTCGTGTAACTCTTCGTTTGTCAGTGTTTGATGTTGATGAAGAATCTGGTCTTCGTTCTATTCGTGATATTAAAGAACAAGATGTCTACATGGTGGATATGCCGTTGATGACCCGTAACGGGACATTTATTGTCAACGGAACTGAACGTGTTATCGTCTCTCAAATGCACCGTTCCCCTGGGGTATTCTTTGACCATGATGGTGGTAAAACACATGCATCAGGTAAATATCTTTTTGCATCACGTATTATCCCTTACCGTGGGTCATGGCTTGATTTTGAATTTGATGCCAAAGACATTTTGAACGTTCGTATTGACCGTCGCAGAAAACTTCCTGTGACAACATTCCTTCGTGCATTATATGGCGCAGAAACAGAGAATTATATTCTTGAGTGCCAGAAAAAAGATAAAGCAATTGATCCATTATTGGTTCAAGGAATGAGCAACGAAGAAATTCTTGGCGTATTTTATAAGAGCGTTGTTTATACTCAAGATAAAAAAGGTTGGAAAACACCATTTGATGCAGCACGTTTTCGTGGCGTTAAATTGGTCTATGATTTGGTTGATGCCAAATCTGGAAAAATTGTTGCTGATGCTGGAACTAAAATTACTCCACGTCTTTCCAAAAAACTTATTGAAGATGGCTTAGAAAATATTCTTGTCAAACAAGAAGAATTGATTGGGTCTTACATCGCATCTGACGTGATGGATATGAGCAATGGAATGGTTCTTTTTGAAGCAGGCCATGAATTAACCGAAGACAATATCAAGCAATTGGTTGATGTCGGTGTGACTGAAATGCCATTACTTGGCGTTGACCATTTAAATATTGGTGCCTATGTCCGAAATACATTGCTCGCTGATAAATGTGATACACGCGAAGAAGCGTTGATTGATATTTACCGTGTGATGCGTCCAGGTGAGCCACCAACGGTTGAATCAGCTGAAGGTTTGTTCCATTCACTGTTCTTTGATCCAGAGCGTTATGATTTATCCGCTGTTGGTCGTGTGAAGATGAATGCTCGTTTGGATTTAACCGCTCCAGATAGTCTTCGCGTTTTGACCAAGGAAGATATTCTTTCAATTCTTAAATATCTTCATGAACTTAAAGATGGTCGTGGCGAGGTTGATGATATTGATAACCTTGGTAACCGTCGTGTTCGTTCCGTTGGTGAATTGATGGAAAACCAAGTACGTCTTGGATTAAGCCGTATGGAACGTGCTATTCGTGAACGTATGTCATCGGTTGATATCGATAATTACATGCCACATGATTTGATTAACTCTAAACCTGCTCAAGCTGCAGTTCGTGAGTTTTTCGGATCATCACAATTGTCCCAATTTATGGATCAAACAAACCCATTATCTGAAATTACGCATAAACGTCGTCTTTCAGCGTTGGGCCCTGGTGGTCTAACTCGTGAACGTGCGGGCTTTGAAGTTCGTGACGTTCATCCAACCCATTATGGACGTATTTGTCCGATTGAAACGCCTGAAGGCCCAAATATTGGTCTGATTAACTCGCTCTCTACTTTTGCGCGAGTCAATCAATATGGATTTATTGAAAGCCCGTATCGTAAAGTGGTTGACGGCAAAGTTACTGATGAAGTGATTTATATGTCTGCCATGGAAGAGGCAAAATACACTATTGCACAGGCGAATACTCCGCTTAGTGAAATGGGTGGTTTCGAAGATGATTTGGTATCCTGCCGTAAAGCGGGTGAAAACATCATGTCTATTCCAGAACAAATTGAATATATCGACGTGTCACCGAAACAAATCGTATCGGTTGCAGCAGCGCTTATTCCGTTCCTTGAAAATGATGATGCGAACCGTGCGTTGATGGGGTCAAACATGCAACGTCAGGCCGTACCATTATTACAGTCTGAAGCTCCACTTGTTGGAACAGGAATGGAACTTCCAGTTGCTCGTGACTCTGGGGCTGCTGTATCTGCTCGTCGTGCAGGTGTGGTGGTTGAAGTGGATGCGAACCGTATCGTTATTCGTGCAACTGAAGATTTACGTTCTGATGAGCCGATTGTTGACATCTATAAAATGATGAAATTTCAACGCTCTAACCAATCAACTTGCATTAACCAAAAACCTTTGGTCAAAGTAGGCGATATGTTGAAGTCTGGTGATATTATTGCCGATGGCCCATCAACACAATTGGGCGAATTGGCATTGGGACGCAACGTATTGGTCGCATTCATGCCATGGAACGGTTACAACTTCGAAGATTCTATATTACTTTCGGAGCGTATCGTTGCTGATGACGTGTTCACATCTATTCATATCGAAGAATTCGAAGTGATGGCACGTGACACGAAACTCGGGCCTGAGGAAATTACACGGGATATTCCAAACGTTGGTGAAGAAGCCCTCAAACATCTTGACGAAAGCGGCGTTGTTCACATTGGCGCAGAAGTTGGGTCAGGAGATATTCTTGTTGGTAAAGTCACTCCAAAAGGCGAAAGCCCGATGACTCCAGAAGAAAAATTGCTTCGTGCCATCTTTGGTGAAAAAGCAGCGGATGTCAAAGACAGCTCGCTTCGTTTGCCACCTGGGACATCAGGAACAGTTGTCGAAGTTCGCGTCTTTAATCGCCGTGGAATTGATAAAGATTCTCGTGCGTTATCGATTGAACGCTATGAAATCGAACGTCTTGCAAAAGATCGTGATGATGAGCGTAAAATTCTTGAAGATGGTTTCTATTCTCGCCTTAAAGAATTACTTGTTGGACAAAAAGTTGCGTCCTCTCCTAAAGGTGTTGACCTTAAAAAGGGAACAGTCCTTAACGTGGCTGACTTAGAAGCTTTTGAAAAACGCGGCCTCTGGAGACAAATTGGAATTGAAGATGAGGCTGTTATGGCCGAAATCGAAGCCACTGGAAAATCCATTGATGCGGCTGTTGATGACGTTAAAGCACGTTTTGAAGACAAGGTTGAAAAACTTCAACGCGGTGATGAATTATCACCCGGTGTTATGAAGATGGTCAAAGTCTTCGTGGCGATTAAACGTAAAATTCAACCCGGCGATAAAATGGCGGGACGTCATGGAAATAAAGGGGTTGTTTCACGCATTATGAAACGTGAAGATATGCCTTATTTGGAAGACGGGACACCTGTTGATGTTGTCTTGAACCCACTTGGTGTTCCATCACGTATGAATGTTGGTCAGATTCTTGAGACTCATTTGGGGTGGGCAACCGCCGCACTTGGTCGTCAAATTGGTGATTTGATTGATAGCTTCCACAACCCGAAACATCCTGCTGCCCTTGATATGGATAAATTAAAGGCCAAGCTGAAAGATGTTTATGGTGATGGCGAATACAAAGATAAAGTCATGTTGCTCAACGATGATCAAATTGTTGAGATGGCAGGCAATCTTCGCGGTGGTGTGCCAATGGCAACTCCTGTGTTCGATGGTGCGGATGAGGCGGATATCACAGCATTGCTTGAAAAGGCAGGGTTGAATACGTCTGGTCAGGTCACATTGATTGATGGCCGTACTGGTGAGGCATTCCATCGTCAGGTGACAGTTGGATATAAATATATTCTTAAGCTTCACCACTTGGTTGATGATAAGATTCACGCACGTTCAATCGGACCTTATTCTTTGGTCACGCAACAACCATTGGGTGGTAAAGCCCAATTCGGTGGTCAGCGTTTCGGAGAGATGGAAGTCTGGGCACTTCAGGCTTATGGCGCGGCTTATACTCTGCAAGAGTTGCTCACCATTAAGTCAGATGACGTGGCAGGACGCTCGAAAGTATATGAATCCATCGTTCGCGGTGAAGATAATTTCGAAATCGGCGTTCCTGAATCATTCAACGTGTTGACCAAAGAGTTAAAAGCTCTGTGCTTAAACGTCGAAATGAATCAGTCAGAAGATAATTAAACCCTTTCTCACCCTCCTAATTTTAGGAGGGTGAATATCAACATAAAGTAAGAGATTTTTGATGATAGTTGAACCAACACAAGACTTTAAAAAAGTTTCGGATACGCCAACTGTTGATCCATCTGTACAATATGCAGATGCATTGATGAATGGCGATGAGGTTGTAACTGTTAAAACACTTAGTGGTCAAAATATTACTTACCGCATTGGTTATGAACACAACAGATAAAACGAAATTCCAGTTTACGCTGGGGAATGAAAAAGGAAGAGCAACATGAACGAACTGATGAACCTCTTTGGACAGCCAACCGGCCTCCAGAATTTTGACTCAATCCGCATCTCGGTGGCATCACCAGAGCAGATTTTGTCATGGTCTTTTGGCGAAGTGAAAAAGCCAGAGACAATCAATTACCGTACCTTTAAACCAGAGCGCGACGGTCTATTCTGTGCGCGTATTTTTGGTCCTGTCAAAGATTACGAATGTCTCTGCGGTAAATATAAACGCATGAAATACAAAGGGATTATTTGTGAAAAATGTGGCGTTGAAGTCACGTTGACCAAAGTTCGCCGTGAACGTATGGGTCATATTCAATTGGCATCACCCGTTGCTCATATTTGGTTCTTGAAATCACTGCCAAGCCGTATTGGCTTAATGCTTGATATTACGCTTAAAGATTTAGAGCGTGTTTTGTACTTTGAAAACTACATCGTGATTGATGCGGGTTTGACGTCTTTGAAGCCTTTCCAACTTCTTTCCGAAGAAGAATTTATGGCGGCACAAGATGAATTTGGTGATGACAATTTCCGTGCAGGTATTGGCGCGGAAGCGATGAAAGAAATTTTATCAGCCATCAATCTTGAAACTGAGAAAGTTAAAACCGAAGAAGACTTGCGCGATTGTACATCCGAGACAAAACGCAAAAAACTTGTGAAGCGTTTAAAATTAGTTGATGCATTCTTAGCATCAGGAACACGTCCTGAATGGATGATTTTGGACGTTGTGCCTGTTCTTCCGCCTGAACTGCGCCCATTGGTGCCGTTGGATGGCGGTCGTTTTGCGACATCTGATTTGAACGATTTATATCGTCGTGTTATCAACCGTAACAACCGTCTTAAACGCCTGATGGAACTTCGTGCGCCTGATATTATCGTGCGTAACGAAAAACGTATGTTACAGGAATCTGTGGATGCATTGTTTGATAATGGTCGTCGTGGCCGTGTGATTACGGGTGCGAACAAACGCCCACTCAAGTCACTCTCTGATATGCTTAAAGGGAAACAAGGTCGTTTCCGTCAGAACTTGCTTGGGAAACGTGTCGACTATTCTGGTCGTTCGGTTATCGTTGTTGGACCAGAATTGAAACTTCATCAATGTGGTCTGCCAAAGAAAATGGCATTAGAATTGTTTAAACCATTTATCTATCATAAACTTGAATTGTATGGCCTCGCCACAACAGTTAAAGCCGCGAAGAAAATGGTTGAACGCGAACGTCCAGAAGTATGGGATATCTTGGAAGAAGTTATCCGCGAACACCCAGTCATGCTGAACCGTGCGCCGACTTTGCACAGACTTGGTATTCAGGCGTTCGAACCAATCTTGATTGAAGGTAAAGCCATTCAATTGCATCCTCTTGTTTGTACAGCGTTTAACGCTGACTTTGATGGAGATCAGATGGCCGTTCACGTACCATTGTCTATAGAAGCACAACTTGAAAACCGTGTCTTGATGATGTCCACAAACAACATCTTGTCACCTGCATCGGGCAAGCCAATTATTGTTCCATCACAAGATATCGTCCTAGGACTTTATTATCTGTCGGTGACCATTGATGGTGAACCAGGTGAGGGAATGATTTTCCGTGATATGGGTGAAATTCATCATGCCTTAAATGCAAAAGTGATTTCACTTCATTCAAAAATCAAAGCGCGTTATACAACTGTCGATAAAGATGGTGCTCCTATCACATCTGTGATTGAGACAACCGCGGGACGGATGATGATGGCTGATTTATTGCCACGGAATAAAAATGTTCCTGTGACAGTTCTTCACACTATCCTCACGAAAAAAGAAATCTCAAATTTGATTGATGTGGTTTATCGTCATTGCGGTCAAAAAGAGACTGTCATTTTCTGTGACCGTATGATGAAACTTGGATTCAAATATGCATGTATCGCTGGGATTTCATTCGGTAAAGACGACATGGTTATTCCTCTTGCTAAAGAGAAATACGTGGCGGATGCCGAATCTAAAGTCAAAGAATACGAACAGCAATATATGGATGGTTTGATTACCAAGGGCGAAAAATATAACAAAGTCGTCGATATTTGGTCACGTTGTACAGATGACGTTGCCGATGCGATGATGAAGGGTATTTCAAGCACAGCCAGTGGCAGACCAAACTCTGTTTACATGATGGCACATTCTGGTGCTCGTGGATCTGCTGCACAAATTCGCCAATTGGCGGGGATGCGTGGCTTGATGGCGAAGCCGTCTGGTGAAATTATTGAGACTCCGATTATTTCTAACTTTAAAGAAGGTCTCTCTGTTCTTGAATACTTTAACTCAACTCACGGAGCGCGTAAGGGACTTGCAGATACAGCTTTGAAAACAGCTAACTCTGGATACCTCACACGTCGTTTGGTGGATGTTGCACAAGATGCGGTCATTTATGAAGATGATTGTGGGTCTATGCGTGGCATTACTATTCGCCCAGTGATGAGCGGTGCAGATGTTGTTGTTTCGCTGTCTGAACGCATCTTGGGTCGCTTTGCAGCACAGGATATTGTTCATCCACTAACTGGAAAAGTTATTGTTCCACGTAATGTGATGTTCGATGAAGTGTTGGCAGAACAAGTTGAAACTGCGGGTGTTGATAGCGTGTTTGTTCGCTCTGTCTTGACCTGTGAAACACAAATTGGTGTCTGTGCAAAATGCTATGGTCGTGACCTTGCTCGTGGAACCCCTGTTAATATGGGCGAAGCAGTTGGCGTTATGGCGGCACAATCGATTGGTGAACCGGGTACACAGTTGACTATGCGGACGTTCCATATTGGTGGTGCGGCACAAAAAGGTGCTGAAAAATCATCAGTTGAGGCAACTATCCCTGCAACTGTTGAAATTCGTCATCACAACGTCGTCAAAAACTCCTCTGGCGTGAATATCGTTATGGGGCGTAACACTGAGATTGTCTTGAAAGATGCCAAAGGCTCTGAGAAAGCAATTCACCGTGTTCCTTATGGAGCGCGTTTGCTGACAACCGAAGGTGCAAAAGTCAAACCGGGCGACAAGATGGCCGAATGGGATCCGTTTACTGTCCCAATCATTACAGAGAAAGACGGTGTCGCGCATTATTTTGATATGATGCAAGGCGTGTCTATTTCTGAAAAGGTTGACGAAGCAACTGGTATTTCATCAAAAGTTGTTACTGACTGGCGTTCATTCCCACGTGGTGGCGATTTGAAACCTCGTATCGCATTGCTTGATAAAAAAGGCGAAGTGATTATGTTGCCAAACGGGTTGCCTGCTAACTATTATATGTCAGTTGATGCAATTTTGTCCGTTGAAAACGGTCAGGAAATCAAGGCTGGCGATATTGTTGCACGTATTCCGCGTGAAACATCAAAAACACGTGATATTACGGGTGGTCTTCCACGCGTTGCTGAACTCTTTGAAGCACGCCGTCCTAAAGACGCGGCGATTATCTCGGAAATCGCAGGTCAGGTTGCATTTGGTAAAGATTATAAAGCCAAACGCCGTTTAATCGTTCAACCAACTGATGCCACGCAGGAACCACGCGAATATATGATTCCAAAAGGTCGCCATTTAGCGGTTGCCGAAGGTGATTATGTGCGCAGAGGTGACTCACTTCTTGATGGTGCGATGGTTCCACATGATATTCTGGATGTGATGGGTGTAGAGGCTTTGGCCGATTACCTTATCAATGAAATTCAGGATGTGTATCGTCTGCAAGGGGTTAAAATCAACGATAAACACATCGAAGTCATCGTACGTCAGATGTTGCAGAAAGTTGAAGTCCTTGAAGTGGGTGATACAACCTATCTCGTTGGGGAACATGTCGAACGTGATGAGTTTGAAATCGAACGCCAAAAATTCTTGGCCGACGGTAAACGCCCTGCAACAGGTCGCCCAATCCTTCAGGGGATTACCAAGGCGTCCTTGCAGACTCGTTCATTCATCTCTGCCGCTTCATTCCAAGAGACAACTCGCGTACTGACTGAGGCAGCGTGCCAAGGTAAGTCTGACGTATTGCATGGCCTCAAAGAGAACGTGATTGTTGGTCGCCTTATCCCTGCGGGAACGGGCGCCTATGTCGCACAACTTAAAAAACTGGCAGTTGGTCGGGACAAAATTGCGATTGCAACCCAACAACAGGCAGCAGCCATTGAAGCAGAGGATAATGTTCACCCATTACCCGAAGCTGCGAATGGATAGTTTAGGTACTGAGTTAATAATGTTCAGCGAATAATTTTTAAAACACCCTCGAAAGAGGGTGTTTTTTTATATGGTTGAAGTTTTTTCTGTTTACATGGAGTCACAGAGAAGCGGAGAAAAATATTTGATTTTTTTGCGGTAAAATAAAAACTATCCATACAATGTTTTTCAAAAGATATAATTATGTTGACCATAATCGCAAATGTAATACCATAATTTTAATTATAAAAATTAAAAGACAGGGATTATTCATATGTTATTTGTGTTTAACTTAGATTGGAAACGATTTTCTATCGGAAATCTTGTTGTTGAAGGAAATAGTTATCTTGAACAACTCAGTGAGAATTTGAAAGTTTCAGAGAGAGTAATTTTTAATTGCGCTTCGATGGGGGCTGGTGAATTCCTTTTGGGCGCAACTAACAAACAAAATGATGATATTCCATCAGAAACTCTAAATTATATGCGTTGGCATCATCTGAAGGTTCTTGAATCAATTCGTGAATCTATACCTTTTGTTGCCAATCGAGATGTCACTAAAATGTTACAGACTCTTAAAAACGGAGGACATTCACTGGCCGTTGTTGGTACTTCAAGAACAGATAACTTAGAGGAAACACTCAAGGATACTCGGACAAGGGAATGGTTCGGTACGAATGTATTTGGTTATGATAGACTCTTGGACAGATTGAAGGGCAGTTTTACCCTTGCTGCTCTTTATTCGACCGCAATTGATACAATCGATATTGACTATGAAGAAGCGTTAATCGTATCTGATGATGCCACAGCTATTCAGGATGCTGTCCCTATCCAAGCACGTGCTGTTGTCGGTTATCTTGACCCTTATGTTGATTGGGATGAACAAACAATAAGGTTAAAAGAGATGAAAATGGCAGGCGCAAATTATATGGCGGTTGGCGGGCATACTGTTACCAATCTTCCTTGGTATATTACAGGACGCTCGGAATATCAGGCCAAACAAGGCATTCAGCACGTAATGCGAAGAGACAGACATTTGCAAATGTGAAAAGAAACCCCCGTGAATTTCTCCACGGGGGTTCTAAATTTTATTGATTCTTTTAACTAATTTGATGCAGCTTTCTTAGATGCTTTTTTGGCAACTTCACGATCAGTTGGGTTCAAATAACGTTTACGAAGACGAATAGATTTTGGTGTAATTTCGACTAATTCATCTTCGTTGATATAAGACATCATATCTTCCAATGTTAATTTACGTGGTGTGACCAAGGTACAGGCTTCATCAGTTCCAGATGCACGAACGTTGGTTAATTGTTTGGCACGGGTGACGTTGATATCCATATCAGTGTCACGTGAATTCTCACCAACAATCATGCCTTCATATACGTCATCATTATGAGTGATAAACATTGTTCCACGATCTTGAAGTTTCCAGATGGCATAGGCAACGGCTTTTCCGCCTTCGGTGGAAATCAATGCGCCATTACGACGACCAGAAATATCACCTTTATAAGGACCATATTCTTTAAACTGGCGGTTTAACACGCCTGTTCCACGAGTATCGGTCATAAACTGGCTTTGATAACCAATCATTCCGCGTGATGGACAGGCAAAGATAACACGGTTTTTTCCGTGACCTGCAGGACGCATATCTAGCAAATCTGCTTTGCGGCCTGTCAAACGTTCAACAACAACGCCTGTATACTCGTCGTCAATATCCACGATGATTTCTTCATAGGGTTCAGTGAGTTGACCATTTTCACCAGTTTGGAATAAAACACGTGGGCGTGATACGGACATTTCGAACCCTTCACGGCGCATCGTTTCAAGCAAGACACCGATTTGAAGTTCTCCACGACCTGCTAATTCAAACGCATCACGGTTTTCAGACTCAGTCACGCGAATAGCAACGTTGGTTTCTGCCTCTGTCATCAATCGTTCACGAATAATATTTGAGGTTAATTTTTTGCCTTCTTTACCACATAATGGGGAATCATTAACAGTGATTGAAACAGCCATAGTTGGTGGATCAATTGGAACTGCTGGAACGGCTTCGGTCACTGACACATCACAAATTGTGTCGGCAACAGAGGCTTTGGTCATACCCGCGATACAAATAATATCACCTGCTTCAACCATTTGTGCAGGAACTTTTTGAATACCTGAGAAAGTCAAAAGTTTCGAGAGGCGAAATGTCTCAACTGTTTTTCCGTCAAGGCTCATTGCTTTGACGGGCATATTCATTTTGGCTGAACCTGATACAACACGACCAACCAAAATACGCCCAAGATATGGGTCAGCGTTCAGGATAGTGGCCAACATTTTAAATGGGCCATCTTTATCAACAGTTGGGGCAGGCACATGACGTTGAATAAGGTCAAGCATTGGGTGAAGGTTTTCACGCGGGCCATCAAGGGTTTCAGAACACCATCCATCACGACCAGACGCATAAAGCACTGGGAAATCAAGCTGCTCTTCGGATGCATCAAGAGACGCGAATAAATCAAACGCCTCATTCAATACTTCGATAGGGCGTGCATCAGGACGGTCAATTTTATTCAAAACAACGATAGGGCGCATGCCTTGTTTTAAGGCTTTACCAAGAACGAATTTAGTTTGTGGCAACGGGCCTTCTGCTGCATCAACTAAAAGAATAACACCATCCGCCATGTTCAAAATACGCTCAACCTCGCCGCCAAAGTCGGCGTGGCCTGGGGTATCGATAATATTGATTTTTGCATTTTCCCACATAATAGAGGTACATTTTGCAAGAATAGTAATTCCGCGTTCTTTTTCTAAATCATTGCTGTCCATCACGCGTTCTTCAACATCTTGGTTGGCACGGAAAGTTCCGCTTTGGCGCAAAATTTGGTCAATCAATGTTGTTTTCCCATGATCAACGTGGGCGATAATGGCAATATTACGTAAGGTGGATGCAGTCACGATAAATCTCTCTCTTTTTCTAAATTCTTTATGCGCCGTTCTCTTACATGGAAACGCACGAAAAAGCTAGAAAATAATGATATTTCAGATATTTGGTGAAATATCAGGATTATTGACATTTTGTTGGTTGTGTTACAACGTATGTAATAACATTAAGAATTTTTAGCATGAAACTCAAAATTACAAAAATCGGAAATTCGATGGGCATTATTCTCCCGAAGGAGATTATTGCCAAAATGAATCTCGATAAAGGAGATAGTGTTTGGTTGACCGAAAACGCCGAAGGTATTTCTTTGTCCCCTTATGATACCGAATTTGCGGAACAAATGGACGCAGCACGTACCTTAATGAAAAAACGCCGTAATGTCCTTCATGAGTCAGCAAAATGAGTGGTGATAAATGGGTATTAGAATCCGTTGCCATGGCCATCCATGAAGAGCAATTATCAGAACATGGTGGATTAAGTGGGGTAAGAGATATCAAACTTTTGAATTCTGCCTTGGCAAAACCACAAAATTTACTATCCTGCGAAACACCAGATATAGGGGCGTTGGCATCTGCCTATGGTTACGGAATTGCACGAAACCATCCATTTAATGATGGCAATGAACCAACTGCCTTTGTGGTCATGGAATTATTTTTAATGCTAAACGGGTATGAATTAACTGCCGATGATGCATCATGTGTTATCACCATGCTCACTGTTGCCAGTGGTGATATTTCCGAAGATGATTTCGCAGTATGGATACGAAATCATCTGATTAAGAGAGATAAATAATAATTCGTTTAAATTATTGTTGCTATGCCGCAATGACTTGTGGCACACTTAAAATAACCAAGGAACCACCCATGCGCAAATTACCATGCACATATGTCGTCGTTTCTGGGTCTGCGGGTCTTAACTTTTAGATTGCGTGACCCGGTTGGATTAAGTCCGCCGGATTTCAGACGCAATTTTCAAGACCTTTTATTTTCTCCAAGATAAAATTATTTTGTGAATTGTGTTCTGTGTTTCGGTAACTATAAAAAACTGAAAAACAGGAGTTCTACCATGTCTACCCCACAAATGCCTCAAGTGAAGCGTAATGATATTATCGCGTTCACTAAATTTTATTGGTCAGAAAAGAAACTTTTCGGAGTGTTGGCGGTTGTCTTTTTGGGATTATCTGTTGGATTAGATGTTTTGTATCCTGTTCTAAGCGGGCATTTGGTAGATACACTCATCACACTTGACCCTAAGAGTGATGGAACATTAAAGGAAGTGATGATTGCCTTTGGGCTTTTAATGGCCGTACAATTTCCTAGTTCTTGGTGCTGGACAATTGCCTTTGTTTTCTGGACAAAATTTGCAACCAATAATCTCTATCGCATTGTAACGGATGGCGTTCATAAAGTTCAACACTTCTCAACTGATTGGCATGTGAATGCATTCGCAGGAGCAACTGTGCGTAAAATTACACGGGGAATGTGGTCGTTTGATAAATTTGAAGACACTATTTTTATGGGGTTTTTTCCAGCGATTGTCGTTTCAATAGGCATGACCGTCATGTTGATTATTCAGGTTCCTGCCGTTGGATGGGTCACCTTGCCAATGATTATTATTTTTGTTGCCGTTGCTATTTTTCTAGCGGTTAAAGTAAACATGCCACGTTTTAAAAAATCTGCGACATTGGATACGGCTGTTGGTGCAACGATTGCCGATATGATGATAGCTATTCCAACAGTTAAATCATTTGCAGGTGAACGCCGTGAGGATGAACATTTTCAAAATGTTGCAACGGAATGGAAAACCGTGTCACTTAAGGCGTGGTTGATGGGAACATTTATTGATTTTATACGTCAACAGATGAGAAACATCATGATGGTTGTCATGATCGGCTTTAGTATCAATTTGTGGTATCAAGGTAAAGCGACCCCCGGAGATGTAACACTTGCAATTACCTCCTTCTTTATCATTAGTGGCTATTTGAGGGACATAGGTCGCCAGACAGTTGATTTGCTAAGATCTGTAAGTGAGATTGAGGACATAGTTGGTTTCTGGCTTCGTGAGGATGATATTCAAAATGCTCCAGATGCTAAGGCTTTGTCTATTGCACATGAAAAAGGGAAGGGGGCTAATATTATTTTTGATAAGGTTGGCTTTGCGTATAAGGCTGATGATAGAAAAATCTATGACGGGTTATCGATTGATATTCAGGCTGGTGAGAAGGTTGCGTTGGTTGGTGCATCGGGGTCGGGAAAATCGACCTTTGTAAAATTGATACAGCGGCTTTATGATATTCAATCAGGGGAAATTCTGATTGATGGGCAGAATATTGCTAAAGTCACCCAAGAGTCCTTGCGAAGAAATATTGCCCTTGTTCCACAAGAGCCTGTGTTATTTCACAGGTCGTTAGCTGAAAATATTGCTTATGGTCGCCCGAATGCGACGATGGATGATATTCGTCAAGCAGCTCATGAAGCGTATGCAGCAGAATTTATTGAACGTCTGCCATTGGGTTATAAGACATTGGTGGGAGAACGCGGAATTAAACTCTCAGGCGGTGAACGCCAACGTGTTGCCATTGCCCGTGCTTTGTTGGCAGATTGCCCGATATTGATATTGGATGAGGCAACCTCAAGCCTTGATTCAGTCTCAGAGCATTATATTCAATTGGCACTCCAAAAATTGATGGAAGGGCGGACAACCATAACCATTGCCCATAGACTTGCAACCATCCAAAAAGCTGACAGAATTTTAGTTTTTGCCGATGGAAAAATCATTGAACAGGGAACTCATAGCGGCCTATTACAAAACACTGCCTCCACCTATCGGCGACTCTATGATATGCAAGCCCTTGATTTAGTTGGGGAGTAATTTTGTAATGCTAATCATTATATCCTAATTATTATATATCAAAATAATAATATATTATTTCTTAGGAGATTTGGGCGGGACCGTGTACAAAAGACATCTAGCCCAAGCAAATATATGCCTTCATGAAGCATAATCTATAGATTGACAGTGAATACACAACTCATGTTTCAATCTTAATTTTTAAATAGTAAGGCAGATTATGATTGCCGATGAACAAATTAACGCCATTCGTTTTAATCAGTGGAGCATGCTTTGTGATCGATATGAAGTCATGAACCCTTTTGGACAGCCTATCCCCTTTACTGTGGGCGAATTTCAGTTGCTCTATATACTTTTAACAAATGCAGGGCGAGTTATCTCTCGCGAGACTTTGTTAGATCTCTCTCGAGGGTTAGACTATAATATTTTTGACAGATCAATTGATATCATGATTGGTCGCATTCGATTGAATTTGAGCGATGATATTCATGAACCACAGTTTATTAAAACTATTCGTGGTGTGGGATATATGTTTATTGCAAATGTTTCGTTTGTCCATAATAAACAGATGGAACTTGATCTTAATCCAGAAGAGCAATTTCCATCTATCTTAGGGAATTATAATTCTCACTTATGAGTATCGGCAGAACGTTCAATTGATTTTCCGCCCTTTTGAATATCTTGGCCTGCGCCTTCAATGGTATTACAGCCTGATAAAAACAATGCCCCAGACATTAGGGTCACAAGGCATACTAAAGATAATAAATTAGGTATCATTTGATTCTCCGATTTGTAAATTTTTAAATATATTTCAACACTAACGTTTTTATTTCAGAAAAGTTCCTAATAAATGTTAGGTCTTTAATGGAACGAATAGCCCCTTCAAATATTTGTATGATGAAGCAAACAGCTTAACCAAATGACTTGAAAGGAATATATTATGATGAATCCACAAACAAAACCTGCGAAGTCCTCTAATGAAGTTAAACCACAAACTTCTGAGGAAAGAGCAAAAGAAGCAAAAAGAGTTGCTGATGAAGCTGCCAAATCAGGTGACAAAAAAACAGGATCTAAATGCTGTTAGTCCTACCATTCTATAAACGGAGTAAGAGGCCACTTTCTAAGTGGCCTCTTACTTTATGCAATTTATCGATGTTAGGCTTGTAAAGCTGTAGGAGTATTTTTTTGCAGGATAAATTGAATGCTCTCTTTGGCACGTGCCAAGCGAGATCTAACCGTACCAATGGGGATATTAAGTATTTTTGATACATCTTCATATTTATGCCCCTCTACGCAGATCATCATAAGGATAATTCTGTGTTCAGATGATAATCTTCCCATCGCCCTTAAAACTTGGCGAGTTTCGACATAGTTATCTTGCTCTGCTGAAACGCTAAGTTTTTCAATATAGATTTCGGGATCGTATTGAGTTTCGAATTTTTGTTTACGTCTATATTGAGACACAAAAATATTAAACATGATTTTTGATGTCCAGCTTAATAGGTTTGTACCTGTTTCGAATAATTCATGTTTATCAAGAGCCCTTAATAGGGTGTCACTTAATAAATCATCACTATCGAAACGGTTATGCGTTAAGCGGAATGAAAACTTATTCAATCTATTGACTGTATTAAGTAGGTCTGAGTTTTTAAACATTTTTATACCTTTCTAAAGTTAAAGAGAGGATATCTCATGATTATAGACCCAGTATTTTAGTTTTGTATCTGAACAGAAATAAATTGGTTAACGTGGAACTATTATCAAATGTGCGTGTTAGCACCATGTCATCACATCAATAGAGGAGATCAATATGACCATTAATAAAGGCCAATTTTTGTCTGCAACTGCAATAGCGCTCTTATTTAGCGTAATGCCATCATTTGCTCAAACAACGTTGCAAGAAACAACCACTACCGCTTCCCCTGATTCCAGCACAGTTAGAAAAACGACCACAATTCAGCAAGATGGTAAAATGACCAGTCGTGTTGATTTGCAAAGCGAAAATCACAGCACGCTCAATGATAATGTCACCAAAATTAAATTTCTAGATTTTGATATTAACCAAGACGGGGTGATGTCACTTGATGAAATTGGACGGATGTTATTTAAATTATATGACGGCGATGGAAATGAAGTTTTAGATAATAAAGAATATGAACGCCGTAATGTCCTTAGTGTAATCCCGATGGAGAAAAATACAGTTATTACATATGATTTTGATGGAGATGGTGTTGCTGATAAAACAGAATATACATTTGACAATTTTATGCAGGAAACCGTTCTAACTAAATTTGATGCCAATAAGGATGGACTATCTCCACATGAATTCTCAGATCGTAGTTTCATGGAAAGTGATATTAACAACGATAAGGTAATTGATCTAAAAGAATGGCAGGGATCATATATCGCCAGTATTGATATTGCCAACAAAGCTAAATCACAAGCAAATAAATAGGAGATAAGAATGCTTCAATGGGCCATTACATTTTTAGTTATTGCACTGATAGCTGCGGTATTTGGTTTCAGCGGTATAGTTGTCGTATCTGTTGAAATCGCCCGTATGTTATTCTTTGTTTTTATAGTTCTTTTTGTCCTGACGGCTGTCGTGCATTTGATAAAAGGACGAACACCAAAAATCTAAAATACTTAACCACTTAAACTAAGGAGAATTAACATGTCTAATCTAGATGAAAAATACGAAAACGACCGCCTAACAAATTTATCTGCGGCTCGTGCCAAAGATAGTCTTAAATCTGATATGAATGGATTCGGCCATAATATTCAGGATTTAGCAGCTGATAAATCTCATGAAGCGTCAGCCTATGTTCAAAAACAGATGAAATTACTTCAGGCCAATGGCAATGAAGCACTGAAATCAGTTGAAGGATATGTTGCATCTAACCCAACACAAAGCGTTGCGATAGCATTCGGAGCTGGCGTTGTATTTAGCTATCTTTTTGGTCGGAAGGCATAAATCATGATGCCTTTTGATGTTATCAATAAGGGATTAACTCTCGCATCTCTCTTTGGTCAAAGGGCATTGCAGCCACAACAGACAAATAGGGAGCGCGTGGCTTATGCGCTCCCTATTTTATTCTGCGGTGCCGGAATTTTATTTTTTGGCCTAGGCTTAGAAAAGTATCTAGAAACTATTTATTCCCCTGATATCGCATCATTCCTTATTGGAATAATGATGCTGATAATTGCGGGGTTTGGATGGGCTATCATATGGTCATTTGAAAGATACAAAATATCGCGTGTTGTTACTTTTGAAAAGACTCTTGAAAAATCAGTTTATATGATGGTGGATAAAGTAGGTGAAGAATTAAAAGACCCCGTTAAAAATCACCCTCTTATATCACTGGCCTTGGCAACTGTCGCAGGTTTAGTTGTTGCCAATCAAATCTTAAAAAAATAAAGATATAATCCTTGTAACTTTTTATCTTCTTCGCCCGAATAAGGGGTAAGTTCACCATTCAGGAGATTTAAATGATAATGACCAAATCGAAAATATTGATGGCCTCAACCTCTGCGCTGATGCTGTTTGGATCTTTTGCCGTAAAGGCGGAGGATATTAAAAGTCCTGTGCCTATTCCAGCCGAACATGCTGAGATGTATCACAACATGATGGAAAAGGTTGATAAAGTCGCAGGAATTTATGACAAAGTAATGGCTAAAATGCATAAGGCTATGACAGAGGTAAAGGTAACAGGCGATGCTGATGTAGATTTTGTGGCGGGTATGATTCCGCATCATCAGGGAGCGATTGATATGGCCAAAGTTGTTCTGGAAAAAGGAAAAGACCCAGAAATCAAGAAGTTGGCAGAGGGCATCATCAAAGCCCAAGAGTCTGAAATCAAACTGATGAATGAATGGCTTGCCACCCATAAAAAATAACAAATTTCAAAAACGAACTGAGTTATGGCCTTTTTCATTGAACTATTTTTTGCGAGCTTTTAGGAATTTTAATTTTAGAGGTGCAATGATTCAATTTTGACTCAATTGCACCTCTATAAATATAAACATTTGAATTTGCAGGGAAGTTGATTCTTAATCAGTGCTTATCAAAAATATAATTTTTCAAACATTTTTTTACGATTTGGCGTATATTAAAACACATAAAAGAAGAGGAGAATCATATGGTAGGTATAAAATTAAAAATATTTTTGGGTTTTGTTATTTTAATATTGGCTTTGGCAGTTTTTTACGGCGTAGCAAAGCAAAAAAATACAGTTAGCCCTCATAGCGCAGAGCTTGTAACGCTTGAAACGAATTCAACTGCGATTTCTTCACTGCAAGAAATCCCCCCTCAAGGCATGCCCTCACAGGGAATACCCCCACAAGGAATGCCCCCACAAGGAATATCGCCACAAGGTATTCCTACACAAGGGATGTCAACACAAGGAATACCCCCACAAGGTATCCCTACACAAGGGATGCCAACACAGGGAATGCCCCCACAAGGGATGCCTCTTCAGGGAATGCCTCCTCAGGGAATGCCCCCACAGGGAATGCTTCCACAGGGTATGATTCCACAAGGAATGCCACCACAAGGAATGGGTGGAGAGTACTCAATCTATAGTAAGATGATGATGGATATGCAGTATAAAATGTTAAATTTCAGACCAGTTGGTGATGTCGATATTGATTTTGTAGCGGTTATGATTCCTCACCATCAGGGAGCGATTGATATTGCAAAATTTGTTCTGGAAAAAGGAAAAGACCCAGAAATTAAAAAACTAGCTGAGGGGATTATAAAGGCCCAAGAGTCTGAAATCAAACTGATGAATGAATGGTTTGCCACCCATAAAAAATAACAAACTTCAAAAAACGAACTGAGTTTGATGCCCCTTATTTCCAAATAAAGGGGCATTTTACCATAATAAGCACTTTAAAATACCTATTGTATAAAAGTCACACACATTATAAAGTAATTTTTGCGACCAATAGGGTTTTAGCACGCGTTTGACTTCAGGAAGGTTTCGCTAGCTCTGTTGACTTGGTTGGGTTGAGTTTTGCTTTTCTCTCCGACCCCATACTGAATACACTGTTGATTGGTAACGCAAAATCCGGTGTCTTTAGTTGACCTGTTATAGGTCATGGTTACGGGGCGGACTCTAGTTGAACTCTTATACCCAGACATTCAAATTTTAGGAATTACGGCCTTAGCCCGTGATATCTTTATCCGTCGCATTAAAGATTTTTGCGGATCTCTGGCCTTAGGTTCGGGAGAACAAAAACATGGCAAGAAAAATGCTGATTGACGCAACACACGCAGAGGAAACTCGTGTTGCAGTGGTGGACGGAAATCGTCTGGTTGAATTTGATTACGAAAGTAAATTAAGAAAACAATTAAAGGGTGGAATTTTCCTTGCGAAAGTAACACGGGTTGAGCCGTCATTGCAGGCGGCGTTTGTTAATTTTGGTGGAAATCGCCATGCATTTTTGCCTTTCGCAGAAATTCATCCTGATTATTTTCGCATTCCTGTGGCTGATCGCGAAGCTTTAATGGCTGCTCAACAAGCAGAAATCGAAGCGGCAATGGCTGCCGAAGAAGCACAAATCGCAGCCGAGGAAGCAGCTCTTGCCTTAGAGGAAGCCAATAAAAATAATCTTACAGAAGAAGGTAATGTTACTCCTGATGTTGCTTTGTTATCAGAAACAACCGAAACAATAGAGAGCAATGTCATCGAAATCATTGAATCTGAACAAGATGAAAATGAAGACGAAGACACAGCCGAAGAAACTTCAGAGGAAGAATCTACAGAAGGTGAAAACGATTCAGATGAACAATCTGAAGAGCAAAATCCTGAGGAGAACGAAGATGTTCCAGCAGGAACCACGCTTCAGCCTGTCCATAAATTTGTCTATCGCGGTGTGACTGAAATTAATGTTGAAACATTTGAAATCATTACAGCCACTTTAGAAGTTGCTCGGGGCGAAGCCTTGGCGCTTGATCAAGATGTTGCAATCAAAGTTGAAGAATGGGCAAAATCGCAAGAGAATGTTGTTCGTGCCAGACTTCATTGGAGACATACCGAAGATGGGGCTAAAAAACGGTCTGTCTGGGTTGCCTACAACGAAGACAATACTGAAATAAATCATGAGTTGGCTTTGGCCGCCGAACAAGAAGAGCGTGAAAATCGTCGCAATTATCGTGGTCGTGGTCGTGGTCGTTTCCGTGGTCGTAATGGTCAGGGAAGTGGTGGAGGCCGTCAGAGCGGGGGTCATAATGGAGGCGGGCATAATCGTGGCCGTCACCCTATGCAGAATCGCCAAGTCGAAGTATTGGGCGGCGAAGGAGTTGATAACGATCAACCATTCCGTCCATCTTTGCACCGCAATTATAAAATTCAAGAAGTTATTAAGCGTGGGCAAATTATGCTCATTCAGGTTCAAAAGGAAGAGCGTGGCAATAAAGGCGCTGCGGTTACAACATACCTTTCTCTTCCTGGACGGTACTGCGTTTTGATGCCGAACTCCCCTCGTGGAGGTGGAGTATCCCGCAAGATTGCAAGCTTTGCAGAACGCAAACGGATGCGCGATATTTTGCGTGAACTTGGAACACCTGATGGAATGTCTGTTATTTTGCGAACAGCGGGCGTTCAACGTGACAGCGAAGAAATTAAACGTGATTTAGATTATTTGGTTCGTTTGTGGAATAATATTCGGGAACTGACTTTACAATCTGTGGCTCCTGCCAGTGTTTATGAAGAAAGCAATTTGGTCAAACGGGCAGTCCGTGATATTTATGCAGGCGACATTGAAGAAATTCAAGTGGCTGGCGAAAATGGATTTAAACAAGCCAAAGAGTTTATGAAACTTTTAATGCCATCAAGCGTTAAAAAAGTGCATCAATATAAAGATGATAAATATCCTTTATTCCATCGTTATCAGGTGGAAAATCAAATTGCGATTATGGGCGAGCCAACGGTTGAATTAAAATCAGGTGGATATTTGGTTATCAACCCAACAGAAGCACTTGTTTCAATCGATGTGAACTCAGGCCGTGCAACCAAAGAACGCCATATTGAAGAAACGGCTTTGAAAACTAATTTGGAAGCCGCAGAAGAAGTTGCAAGACAATTGCGTCTTCGTGATTTAGGTGGATTGGTCGTTATCGATTTTATCGATATGGAAGATCATCGTAATAATGCCAAGGTTGAACGAAAACTTCGTGATGCGTTATCAACTGACCGTGCGCGGATTCAGGTGGGGCGAATTTCATCATTTGGATTGTTGGAATTATCGCGTCAACGCTTGAACCCAAGCTTGACCGAAGCTCAATTTCAGAAATGCCCACATTGTAAAGGGGCGGGCGTTATCCGCACTATTGATTCGGCTGCTATTTTGGCACTTCGTTCGCTTGAGGAAGAAGGGATACGCTCTCGTGCTGCTCAAGTATTCCTATCAGTACCAAATGAAATTGCACTTTATATTCTGAATCAAAAACGTGAAATGTTGGCCGATATTGAACGTCGATATGGGTTTACTGTCTTCATTCGTGTTGATGAAGAATTAGCACCTACTGGGTACAAGTTAGAATCCCTTAAGGCAGCTGAAACAGATGAAGATGAAAGCGGTGCTGTGGAGCAAGATTCTGAGACAATGGAATCAGTGGACGAAGCCATTGCATCGGGTATTGAAAAAGGGAGTGAAAATTCTGAAACGACAGAGGAAAATCAGCCACGTGGCCGTGGTCGTAATCAACGGACTCGCTCGGACAAACCTCGCAAAGACGGCAATCGCGATGGGAATCGTGACGGCAATAAAGGGCGTGGCCGCAACAGAAATGAAGGACAACCATCATCAGAACCAGCCCCTGAAATTCAGGCTGTTGAACAGTCTGTAAAACAAGACGCTGTACCCTCAGTTGAAAAAAATGCCAAACCAAAAGAGGCGTTTCGTGCCAAACGTTTCCGCGCACGATCAGAGGGTGATGTAACATCTGAACAAACAAGCTCAGCTCCAGTTTCAAACCCTGCTGCTGAACCATCTGTTTCACCCTCACCTTCTAATGATATGGGCGCACAGGAAAACCAACCATCCGATTCTAAAAAACGAGGCTGGTGGAATAAATTGATTGAAAAATAGGGAGCAGTCATGAAAATATCTTATTTTGTAACGGGACTTATTCTGTCTGGATTACTTAATCTTCCTGCTTATGCGGTGGATATTAAAGTTAAGACTAAGCCTGAGACACCCGTCACAAAATTTGAGACGGCAACAGCCGAGATAAGCAAAGGTTTAGATGAAAATCAGATTAAACAATTTGCGGCCATCAATAATTCCTATGGCGTTATCAAGACAGTTGAAGATGTTCAACAATCCATCACTCATGCTGTTGGGGCATGCTCTAAAGCTAACCCAGAGATTAAAGACTCTATTTCAAATCGTTTCGAGGCATGGAAGGATGCTATTCGTCCTGTGATGAAGGAAGCCAGAACAAAATTGAATAAAATGATTTTGTTACAAGGGTATGCTCAACCATCAGAGGTTCGAGGATATTTGAAAAAATTTGATGCGGCGATTATCTATCGCAATCAATCATTGACGCCAATGCCCATTAAAAAATTGGAAGATTGCAAAAAATTAGAATCCAGTATGAATGAAACCCAAAATAATTTGGTTAATCTGATAACGGAATCTTTAGCATTGAATATTGATTTAAAAATAAAAGAATAAGATATGTCGATGCGTGTCATTCAGGTCATGGCTGGAAGCCTTCATGGTGGTGCAGAGTCTGCTTTTGAAGATATATCGCTTGCGTTATCTGCATCGGGTCTTCATCAAAAAATTATTGTTCGCGGAAATCATAAATCACGAATTCAAAAATTCATGGATGCAGGGATTGAAGTTGAAACCCTTCCCTTTGGCGGGGCATTAGATTTTTATACACCATGGAAAATCAAAAAAATTATTGCCGATTTTAATCCACAGATTGTTCAAACATGGATGTCACGCGCCACCCAAAAAACCCCCCGTGCAAAACATCCCAAAACCTATTTGAAAGTGGCACGATTGGGTGGGTATTACGGCCTTAAATATTATAAGGGTACGGATTATTATATCGCCAATATTGAAAATATTCGTGATTATTTGATACGCGAAGGGGTTGATAAAAACCGTGCTGTGACCATTCATAATTTCGCGCCCGAGGAAAAAGTTTCAACGCCCATCACTAAAACAGATTTACAAACTCCAGAAGATGCAACTGTCCTTCTATCTTTGGCACGCTATCATACGGTCAAGGCATTGGATGTTTTAATTAAGGCCGTTGTTGATATTGAGAATGCGTATCTGTGGTTGGCGGGCGAAGGCCCCGAAGAAGCATATTTAAAAAAATTGACAAAAGATTTGGGTGTTGAACACCGTGTTCATTTTCTGGGGTGGCGTGGTGATAGGGCGGCTTTAATGCAGGCGGCCGATATATGCGTTTTCCCATCTCGGTTTGAACCCTTTGGTAATGTTGCGGTTCAGGCATGGGCGCAGAAGATTCCATTGATTTGTTCAAAATCCCAAGGCCCGTTACAATATGTGCGGGATGGCCATGATGCATTGATGTTTGATATTGATAATTTTGAACAATTGACATCAAAAATTAAGCAAATGATGGGTGATAAAGAATTGCAAAATCGTTTGGTTGATGCGGGATATACCCGTTATCAAAACGAATTTACCAAAGAAAAAGTCGTCAAAGATTACCTAAAATTCTATGAAGATATTACGCGTGCCGCTGGCCTAGAAATATAAAGGCTATAGACCAATAGGGTCAGCATCACGACTGCGCCCAATTGATGCATCGTTGCAATCGGGATGGCAACAACAGTCAGGATGGTAATGATACCCATCATCACTTGAATAACAACCCAGACAGAGAGAGCCGAGCCAAGTTTCATGCGGTGGCGCATCATACGTAACCCATAGGCAAAGACAACAGTACAGGTGATATAGGCCAATATGCGGTGGGTAAATTGAATGCTGGCGTGGTCATAGAAAAATGGCTGTGTCCCCAGTTCAGGTGGCACGAAAGCATCCCCCATTAACGGCCATGTATTGTAAATCATCCCCGCGTCCAACCCCGCCATAAAGGCACCCCATATAATGGTGACAGCGACAAGAAAAAGCGAGATAAACCCATGACGTTGCAGGGATTGTGGCACAGAAATTTGGCTTAATTTTAATTGACGAATTCCCATCCATACCAGACAGCAATAGATGGTCAGGGCCATGGATAGATGTGTGGCCAATCTGAAATGCGATACGGACGGCCTATCGACCAAACCACTTTTGACCATAAACCAACCAATCCCACCTTGTGATGCACCAAGGACGAGTAAGCCGATATATTTTAATCTGTCTTCTTTAGGTATCCATTTTTTAATAAAGAAAAAAATCATCGGAATGGCAAAGGCCAACCCAATCAACCGCCCCCAAAAGCGGTGAAACCATTCCCAGAAATAGATATTTTTAAATTCATCCAGTGACATTCCCGCATTAACTTTAATATATTCTGGACTGGTTTTATATTTCTCAAATTCACTGAGCCAAGCATCGGTATTGAGGGGGGGAAGGGTTCCGCTAATCACATTCCATTCGGTAATTGATAAACCACTTTCAGTCAGGCGAGTGACGGCACCGATTCCCGTCATCATCATCACCATAAACGCACAGAAAAATAACCAATAAGCAATCATTTTTGATTTTGATGTATCTGTTACCATGGGGCTGACCTGATTTTTGTTTTTAATAAATACGATAATAGGTTTTTTTGTTAAAAATTCAAGCGATTAAGGGGGGTATATTTATCTTATCAAATAACCCGTGGCAGACCCAATCGCATATCCTGTTAACCCAAGGATGGTTGCGCCTTTGGCTTTATCAACAGGTTGATGCCTATCATGAAAATGATGCCCTGCAAATGATCCGAATACAATTCCTAACACCCCACACCCAAATGATGCAGCCCCCGTTGTCAGCGGTGATGAATGCCCGCCCTGAACATACGCAATCCCCGTAACAACCCCCGTATGAAGTACGGCGAATGATGCAAACGAAAAAATATTTTTTAACATGATAATTAGCCCTTAAACTTTTGACATCCTATATTGAGCAAACATCAAAACTCAAGAAATTTTTCTCTCTCCCTCATTCCCCAAATGCGAAGCATTCTAGAGGAATCCAGAAAGGCTATTTAAACACGGAGGAACGGAGACGCGGAGAAGAATAAAAAAACTCCGTTGCTCCGTTCCTCCGTGCTAAAAAACTTTGTACCTTCGTAGCTTTGCGTAGAAAATAGAAGATGGATACCCCGCCTTCGCGGGGTATGACGAATAGGTGGGGTAACGTCATGCCGTTGAAGAACGGCATCCATTCTTTTTTTAACCACCAAGACACGAAGTCACCAAGCAAGAAAAACTATGCGTAACTTTGCTAACTCTGCGTTTAAATTTTTTTAACCACAGAGTTCACAAAGGACACAGAGGAAGTCATAGAATGTCTTTTACTCAATTAAAGAAAAATAATTATAGGTTATTGAATTTCTCTAAATGCCAACATATCAAGAAGTCCTTCTTCGTTATTGAACAAAGAAAATGCATTTATATTCATTTCATCTAATTTAGATAAAACTTTTTTTCTTATAGAAGTAGGTAAGGTAAACTTAACTAAACTATCTTGATTAGATCCAAAAATTGAAGAATCATGGGAAACATACTTAGGATCTTTTTTATCTCCTAAAACACATATTGTATATTCTGCTTGCTGTACATGATGTCTAGGATGAGTTCTTAAATATGGACCAAGTCCCATTATATGAGGACTATTTGAACTCCAGCTTTTATAACCTTCTACATACTCCTTAAAACAAAAAATAGAAATTCTTTCAGATTTTTTTGCTCCCCAAAAGGCAAAAAACGCTGCAATATAAAATGAACGCGTCCAATCTAAAAGTGGAGATGGAAACCCATGATGTCTCAAATAAACCATTAGATCGTATGCTGGCGGAGCTATAAGACCATTATAACTAAAGTGGTCATCAACCTCATATGTTTGTTTAGACATACTTGAAATTATTGGATTTACTCCTCGCAAAATACTGTAGTAATTTGACATTTGGTAATATCTGCTAGGGATATATCTTTCTAAAGTTGTTTGTAGTCCCCATTCTGTATCATTTTGGCCTCTAAAGAGAATAGGTGAGACTGGATTATTAGATTTTTGATTTAAAAAAATAATACGTTCATTTATAAGAGATTCAAAGGATTCCCAATCATCAATATTTATTGTTTCCATACCTCTACTCCCACTCAATCGTCCCAGGTGGCTTACTCGTAATGTCATACACCACCCTATTCACGCCACGGACTTCGTTGATGATGCGGGTGGCGACTTTGCCCAAAAAGGCGTGGTCGTAAGGATAGTAATCTGCGGTCATGCCGTCGCTGGAGGTCACCGCGCGGAGGGCAAGTACGTGGTCGTAGGTGCGTCCGTCGCCCATCACGCCCACGGTTTTTACGGGGAGCAACACAGCGAAGGCTTGCCAAATTACATCGTAGAGACCTGCTTTTTTGATTTCATCGATATAAATCAAATCGGCATTGCGGAGGATTTCCAATTTCTCGCGTGTGATTTCCCCCGGAATACGAATAGCCAGACCCGGTCCCGGAAAGGGGTGGCGGGCGATAAAATCATTATTCATGCCCAGTTCACGCCCCAAGGCACGGACTTCGTCCTTGAATAATTCGCGCATCGGCTCAACCAGTTTCATATTCATGCGTTCGGGAAGGCCGCCGACATTATGATGTGATTTAATGGTGACGGATGGCCCACCTGTATAGGACACCGATTCAATCACATCGGGATAGAGTGTTCCTTGTGCCAAAAATTCTGCACCACCAATTTCTTTGGCACATTTCTCAAACACTTCGATAAAGGCCGCGCCAATAATTTTACGTTTTTGTTCGGGGTCAGTAATACCCGTCAGCCTTCCCAAAAATAAGTCACTGGCGTCTTCGTGGATAAGTTTAATGTTGTAATGATTTTTGAAGAGGTCAACAACTTGTTCGCTTTCCCCCGTGCGCATTAAACCTGTGTCCACATAAATACAGGTGAGTTGGTCGCCAATGGCTTCGTGAATGAGAACAGCGGTGACAGAGGAATCAACCCCGCCTGAGAGTCCGCAAATGACACGTTTATCACCCACTTGAGAGCGGATTTTTTTGATGGATTCCTCACGGAATGCGCCCATTGTCCAATCAGACTGGCATCCTGCAATGTTCTGTACGAAATTTTTGATGATGGACGCACCATCGGGGGTATGGGCGACCTCTAAATGAAACTGCACTGAATAAAATTTTCGTGTTTCATCTGCCACGGCAGAAAGGGGAGAGCCATCCGATGTGCCAATGGCTTTAAATCCATCAGGGATTTTTGTCACACGGTCACCATGCGACATCCAGACTTGATAATCTTGACCTTTTTTCCAGACACCATCAAAGAGGGGGCTGTCTTCTAAAATTTTGACAGACCCACGACCAAATTCTTTGTGGTTTGAACTTTCAACTTTGCCACCCAATTGTTCGCACATGGTTTGTTGTCCGTAACAAATTCCTAAAATCGGTAAATCCATTTTAAAAATATAATCAGGGGCGCGAGGAGAATCTTTATCCGTCACTGAACATGGCCCGCCAGAGAAAATAATTCCTTTCGGGTTATAGTCACGGGTGCGTTTTTCATCAGCAAGATTAAACGGCCATATTTCACAATACACCCCCGCCTCACGCACACGCCTTGCAATCAACTGAGTAACCTGTGACCCAAAGTCTAAAATCAGGATGCGGTCATGGGGGGCAGATTGATGTGTCATAATAACCCTTTATCAATTGAGGTGGCTTTAACTCTTTTAAGGAGACCCACACCAAAAATCAAAGGGTTTTTTAGGGACTAAGGGTAGTATTTTCAAATACACTATATCGCCTTGGCTCTTCACTAAAGCCTCTTTTTTCAAGAAATTTTCTAAATACATTAAAAAGATTTTCTCTTTCCACATGTGTTTGCATAGAAAAGTTTTTAAAACCTGAAATAGTATCTTTAAAAAGTTTTCCTAATTCCTCTTCCTTACCCGATAATTCTGCGTACATAAAATATTGGCAGAGAGGAAGGATTTCATGCATCAATCTTTCTGTTTCAGTACTATCCATTGAAGGGCCCAAATCACCATCACTTACTAATGCTCCATATATATTCCATTCAGAAGATGAAAACCGTTGATTTATAATTTCTTTCATCTTTTCCAAACCAGATGATACCAAAGTTCCGCCTGTTTTTGTGCTATGGAAAAACTCAGTATCACCACATTCTGTGGCTTCAAAATGATATCTGATATTTACTATTTCAATTTGCTCATAATCTTTTTCTAAAAACATTTGCAGCAGAGTAAAGAAAAGTTTTGCATTACTTTTTTCTTCCTCCCTCATTGAAAATGAAACGTCCATAAGGCGAAAAATCACCGCCTTTGCTTGAGGGGTTGGAACCTTCACTTTGCTTCTATATCTTAAATCAATCGTATCTATGAATGGCACCCTAGGCCTTGCATTAAGCGCATCAATTTGTAATTGAATTTTTACTTGTTCTTCTTCAGAGCTTGAGCTTTTTAATAAGTTCTCTAACTCAAACTTCTCTCTTTCACGCGGAGCATTTAATGCTATCCGCCGCCCTAACGCATTTCTAAAAGATCTTACAATATGAAGATTTTGAGGGTTTCCTGATTGGACGATACCTGCATTTTTGAATTTGAAATTATCATCTCCTAGCAGGAATTGTTTTATCATATTGGGAAGTTTAAGGCCGTCAAATAAAATACCTAATATTTGATTTCTTGAAAGATGAAAGACAAAATCATCTTCGCCTTCTCCACCACCTCTACCTGATCCATTTTGATCTTTCGGAGGACGTGCGATTTTATCTCCTCTTAAATACTCTCTATTTCCTGGATGAACATTTTCTTTAGTTCCTCCAGAGGTGGAATGGCGAAAAGTGGGTTCAAGCATATCTCTTTTGGGGATATAAACTTTTTCCCCTTTAATATCTCCAATATTTCCTTGGTCTAAAGCCCGTTCGGCAGCTTCTTTAATTTGCTTGGTAAATCGCCTGTGAAATCTTTCAACATTTCCAATATTTTTACCTTTGCCCTGTGTTCTTCTGTCAATTATTGGCAAATTCATAGTATTTCCCTATATTTTTTATTATTATGTCACAAAACAAGATTTTCATATTTTTTACAATAAATTTCTGTACATTTTCATCAAAATCCGTATATTCCAATTATTCCCATCAACACAGGTTTTAACCAGTGGTAATCCGTAGGGACGGATTGCAGATAGGAGATTATTATCTCGGGCTTGAAGGAGCATAAAAATGGCTGAACTCGATACATCAAAACCTTTAAAACCAAAAGCCAGTGCGGTTTGGTTGGTTGACAATACAACATTAACCTTTGAACAAATTGCTTTTTATACAGGGCTTCATGTTGTTGAAGTTCAGGCATTGGCAGATGAAGAAGTTGGACGCGGTATTATTGGCGAGAGCGCAATTCTTGCTGGCGAATTATCTTCCGAGGAAATTGAACGCTGTGAAAAAGATGCAAACGCACAATTACAAATCATTAAACGCGAAGGCCCAGCTTTAAAAGTGCGTGGTAAAGGCCCCCGTTATACCCCTGTTGCCCGCCGTAATGATAAGCCAGATGCAATTGCCTATTTGGTAAAAAACCATGCAGAAATCAGTGACGCACAGATTTGTAAATTAGTTGGAACAACAAAGCCAACTATTGGATCTATCCGTGATAAAACGCATCCGAATGCATCGACCCTTAACCCACGTAACCCTGCTGAAATTGGGCTTTGTACTTATCAAGAATTAGATAAGGCGATTGCCAAAGGATTGAAAGCTTTAGGTCGTGACCCTGTTGCCGAAGCCGCAGCCGCCAAAGCCAAACGTGAAGCACAGAACGCAGCCGATGAAGCCGTTCGTGCAGAGACTAGTTTTGATTTTTCAAACTTCTTAAAATCAACAGGACGTACATCGTAATTTTGAACTGATAAATAAAAAACGGCTCAGGAGATTTCACTGAGCCGTTTTTTTATTTTAAATTTCTGTTAATGGAGAGATTCAATTTCTTCCTTTACCTTTAGCTTCAGTCGTTTCAAACTTCGTATCTCAAAATCTGATGCCGATGGGTGATGTGACAATTCGCTTAATTTCTCTTCGAGAGTTGTATGTTTTGATTGAAGAGCCTGCTTACGAGTTGCAGAAACTGACACAGCATGTTGAGCCATTGGCATAGTTATTCTCCTTTAATAAAACGGTTAACGGTATGTGATAAATATAGCACATTAAGCTGAAAAGCACATCTAAAAGAGCAAAAAACATTTGATATTGTAATAATATTCCAAATATTTATTGATTTATATGTCGATTCAAAGCCTTAGAGTTTTTGTTTATCAACTGGGTAAAATCCCAACCTATATTCATATTCTGACATAATAATGGTAAATCGAGGGTTAATAACTTTCTTAAATTATGCTAAACTGTTCTTTTATAACTTTAAATTCTTAGGTTTCAATATGAATGCATCGGCCAAAGCTATCTTTGCCCTTTTTGTCCTATTTGCGATGGCTGCACTGGGGAATGATATCTATATTTGGTATACCAACCCGAATGGAGAGCCATTTGCCTTTGCGGCACTAGGGTGGATTACCAAAAATTATTTACCAAACGAACATCAGATGGTTGTTGATATGCTGGGGGTAGAAACATTTAATTCGGTTTTGACCCCGTTACTTAGAATCCCCGCTTTCTTTCTGACGGCTGGAATAGCGGCTATGGTTTATGCGATTGATTTTATCACGCGTACAATTCGTAATATGAATCCTGGGCGTGGTAAGGATCGCGATCAGAAACTCAAACGCCGTTAGATTGATATGTCTCAAAAATTAACCCAGACCCTTAGTTTTAAACAACAGCAAAATCTGGTGATGACACCCCAGATGCAACAGGCTGTCAAATTGTTACAAATGTCCAATATTGAATTACAAGCCTATTTAGAAGAAGAAATGGTTCAAAACCCGTTGTTGGAAAAACAAGAGGGAGAAACAGAGGCAGGTGAGGAGCAGGCCGATATTTCATCCGATACAAGTAACGTTGAGAGAGATGACCCGCCTGAGACTATTCATGAAGATACCCAAGCTGATTTTGATGCAGGCCATAAAATGGCAGATATCGGAGCAGGCGGAAATAGTAGTTTTAATGACGACCTTCCCGATTTTGAAGATAGACTCGTTCGTGAGAAAACTCTTCGGGAACATTTAAGTGAGCAATTACAAATTGATTGTGATTCTTCGCTTGAGAGAAGTATAGGAACATTACTTATTGATAGGCTGGACGGTACAGGATATTTGCGTGACGATATTTTAACTTTAGCACAGCAAATTGGCTGTTCTGAAGCCACATTAAAAATCGTTCTAAAAAAATTAAAAGGTTTTGATCCAACAGGTGTTTTTGCCTCTGACCTTGCTGAATGTCTGTCCCTTCAACTTGAAGAGCAGGGAGAACTAACGAAAAGTTTTCAACTCCTTATAGAAAATTTGCCTTTATTAGGGCAGCACGACTATAAAAAACTCTCCAAAATTTGTGAGGTTGATGAAGCTGAATTAAGTGAGATGACGGCGTTAATTAAAACGTTAAATCCTCGCCCATCATCACGATTTGATCATGTTGTGGCACAAACGGCTATTCCTGATGTATTGATGAAAGCCCTCCCTAAAAATATCGGGGGTGGATGGCGTGTTGAAGTCAATAGCGATACTTTACCACGGGTCTTAGTTAATCAACAATATTATACCGAAGTATCAGACCGAACCAAAGATAAAGGCGAGAGGGAATACCTTGCTACGCAGCTTCATAATGCATCATGGTTGGTCAAAGCAATGGATCAACGCGCGCAGACAATTTTAAAGGTAGCCAGCGAAATTGTTGAACGACAGGACGGATTTTTCCTCTATGGGATAGAATTTCTAAAACCCCTAACCCTTCGTGAAATTGCCGAGGCAATTGAGATGCACGAAAGTACGGTTAGTCGTGTTACGACAGGAAAATTTATTGGAACACCTCGGGGACTTTTTGAACTTAAATTCTTCTTTACGTCATCGATTGAAGGGGCAGATGGACAATCTATTTCCTCAGAGTCGGTAAAGGCGCGGATTAAAGCCTTAACTGACGCTGAAAATATCAATTCTATTTTATCTGATGATGATTTAGTCGAATTGTTGAATAAAGAAGGAATGAGCGTTGCGCGGCGCACGATTGCCAAATATCGTGAAGCTTTAGACATCCCATCATCGGTTCAACGCCGCCGTATCAAGAAAAACGAAGCTTATTAACATCTTGTAAACCATTCTAGCGTTTTAATAGAGAGATGGACAGGATGATTTCAGATGCAGATTTAGCACGCCTGACTCTTTCATTAGAAGGAGTTCAATTGGTACGCGATTTATTGGTGAATAGCGAGCAGGATATTGATGGATTTGATCTTGATTTATTAGCTGGTATTTTATCAGAAGCCCCGCCAGAAAAATGCCTGCTTAACTTAGCATGTATTGCAGGAATAATTTGTGATTATTCTGAAATTGATGACGGTGTTAAGTTATCATTGAAGATGATTGCCAAAGATGTGTTGGATGATTATGCCCCCCTTTATTTAAAAGGATTGAAAACCAAGCAACATCAATCTTTTGAAGCCCAGATTATTTATATGCAGGAAGATTTAGAAGCCTTTTCAGAATTATTTGCAATGGCAGGAGATTTATCATCATCAGATACTATTCAATATTTGATATGTTCTATTATCTCTGATCAAGCCTCTGCCCATGCCGAGTATTTGGACGGTGAGGATACGGAGATTGATTATAGTGAAGATACTTCAAATCAAAGACCTTCATTGATTTTATTCTCAGATAATATTGTTCCGTTTCCGGGATTGTTTCGTAAGAACTAGGGCTTTGAAATCATAGGGCCTAAGGATGCTCCCCCTAATAAATGTAGGTGAAAATGTGGAACTTCTTGCCCCCCATGTATTCCAGTATTGGCGATTGAACGAAACCCGTTTTGAACTAAATTTTTTTCAGTAGATATTTTAGAAACTGCCCGAAAAAAGCCTTCAATTTCAGCCTGACTAGCGTGCGCACCAAAATCAACAATATCTGTATAGGAACCCTTGGGAATGACTAAGATATGGATAGGGGCTTTGGGCGCAATATCGGGAAAAGCCAAAACAAATTCATCTTCATAAATTTTTTGGCACGGAATTTCTCCCCGCAAAATTTTTGCAAAAATATTATTTGTGTCATACACTTTGTAATCCTCTGGTTAAACTAAAATCTGCCAAATCAAAGAATTTATAATCTGTAAACCTATAATCACGACAACAGGGGTCAAATCAATTCCACCAATCGGTGGAATATATTTTTGGACAGGTTTCATAACGGGGTCAGTGGCTTTTTGTAAAAGATTAACCAAATTCCGTGCCTGTGGATTTTCAATATCCAGAACTTTAAAAATCACCAGCCAAGATACGGCAATATGAAGGACAATAACAAAAATATAGAATTGGATAGACCATGAAAGCAGTTGTGCTAAAAAAACCATTATATTTCTCCTGTTAAGGGATTATAGACCGTCTTTTTGAAACTGACAATTTCTTAATACTATGGTTTTATAGTAGTTATTGAGGTTTTTTAATGAAAATACGTTTGCTTATTGTTATTTTGGGGTTTGCCATGTGTGGAAATGGTGCCGCCTTTGCTTCTAATTGGTGTACGCCAACCAAAACACCCAGTATCAATGTTCGCGTATCAAGCGACCCTGTGAGTTACAATTTTTCTCAATCAGAAAAAAATTTGAATAAGTTCAATGTATCCACCATCAACCCTTATGGCGAAAATGTAATTACGGATGTTGGTGGGTTAATGAAGGGTGGAATTAAAACACAGCAAAAAATGAGTTTTGGAACCATCACCAATCAAAAAACCAATCAAGTATGCTTGTGGCATGACCAAATTGATGTAACACTTCATATCAACCCAACCATATATGTTGCCAGCGATTTTAAGAGGGGCACGTGCATGCACAATTCTATTTTAGAACACGAGCATAAACATGTGATGGTTGATCGAGAGATTGTTAATAAATATGCAAGCCTGATAGGAAAGGCTCTGCAAGGTGATGTTAATCGGTACAATGTTTTTGGTCCCTACAATGCCAACCAACAAAACCAAGCTTTAGAGATGGTTAAAACTAGAATGCAAACTATCCTGACTAATCATACAACGGCCATGTCCAATGAGCGCCGTAAGAGGCAACAGGCAGTCGATTCTTTGGCCGAATATGAGCGGGTTAATAAATCCTGCCCAAAATAAGGGATTTAATAAAATAGACTGCAAAACCATCAACCCGATGTCAGGAGGAAACTGACATCGGGCTTCAAGGTGTGGTTGGTCTATGGTGTGTGTGTTTAAGGTATAAGCGGTAAGTTACGTTTAAATATCCTCACCCCTCATTCTTATATATTGTCATAAGATTGTGGCGATTTTATTGTCATCTTTTGCCTTAATTGGGACAAACATAGAAACAGCAGCTTTTCTGATTTTTACGCCTTGGAATGAGCCAAGGAATGAAGATAGCTCCATGTATAAAGACCCGTCTCATGCCCATCACTAAAAATCAATCTAACGGCGTAATTTCCAACAGGCTGAATATCATTTATCGTAACATTTTCTTTGCCCGTCACAATAATTTTTTCAGATATATGGTGTCCTTGGACTTCAGCAGAGGGGCTTTCTATCCGCAATAATTCGGCAGGAAGTTTAACAATTTCATTATTATCAAACGTCACATACAAAATACGTTCAGTTTTTTTATAGGTGATATCAATTGGCCAAGGAGAAGCCAGAGGGGATGTTAATTCAGATAAGGAAGACATTTATTTTTTGACCTCAAATTCTTCCAAAGGTCTTGATTCATTGACAACCATAATCGGAATTCCATCGCGAATGGGATATGCACGACGACCTGAATCGCATATCAATTCTTGGGATTCTGCATTATAACGCAAAGGTACTTTGCTGATAGGATCAACAATCATTTCAAGCAATCGCTGGTCAGCAGGATTTTGATTCATTCTTAATCTGTCCGTCTTAATGTGGGGTCGATGAAAATGAATTACTAGATTGTAATGACATTTCCAATAGTTTTATAAAAAGATTAGCGCGTGTTTGAAAACATTTTGCTTCGAGTAAAGCTTGCTTATCTGTGGGTTGAAGGGGACATATCATCGCCAGCGCAGTCAATAATCCTTCATCTGCGACATCATCAATGAGATCCCAATCCATTGATAGCCCTTGAGTTTCGAAATAGGTTTTAAGAAGTGATTTTAATTTAACATTATCAATATCAAGTGTTTCAAGTTGAATCATATCCTGATTAAATCCAGTCCAATTCACCTGAGCTTTACGATAGGTGAGCGACGATTGAATTGTATATAGTCCTAATTGAAAACGACACAGTCCTCTAAGGCTTATCATATAACGCCCATCAATAGTTTCTTCGAATTTTATAATCCGCCCGACACATCCTGTTTTATAGTCAGGTTGAATAATTCCGATAAGTCTATTTCCTTTTAAAGAATCTGATACCATAGCCAAATACCGAGGCTCGAAAATATTTAATGGCAATTCTCCACGGGGAAGCAACAAGGCCCCGCTCAGAGGAAATATCGGAATAATCTCTGGTAAGTCTTCAAAACATGTATCGAATGGATGATAAGGCATGAACACCATATAGTTTCTTTAAATCATGAAAAAAGGAGCGTAGATAATTTTTTTCGGCCCGCAACACTCACGGGATCCGCAAAGCCCCACGCTTCGAAATACTTTAAGAGCAATTGTTTGGCCTTATCATCTTCCCAATTACGATTGATACGAATAATATCAATCAATACATCTACGGCTTTATCTTTGTAACCATGCGCATAGCAGCTTTCAGCATAATCAAATTTGACCGTAAGATCAGTTGGATTGGCATTGAGCTGCTGTTCCAATTTAGTCATGTCACCCGCATTTGACGAATTCTTGGCGAGGTCTAAGGCTGTTTTTGCAGCGGCAAATTTGGGGTCTTTTGCGAGTGCTTCGGGGGCATTGCTAATCATTGCTTCTGCCTGTTCTAAATCATTGGCTGCAATCATTACTCTAACCATTCCAACATAGGCTTCGATTTGAAGGCTATCTTGAGCAATAATGGCTGTATAGATATTTTGTGCGCCGCTTAAATCTCCATTATCTAATAGCATGGCCGCGGCTTTTAATGCTGATGGAATATCGATTGATTCAGGTTGGTTTTGGTTATGCATGGCCAATAATTGTTCAATCAGATGATCAATATCTTTTTGTGGGCGCACACCTGCAAACCCTGTGACAGGTTGGCCTTGATACAACGCGACAACCATTGGAACGGATTGAACACGAAACGCTTGGGCCAGTTCAGCATTTTCATCAATATTGACTTTTGCTAATGCGATTGTTCCTCCTCTTGTTGTTACGAGCTGTTCAAGAATAGGCATCAATTGTTTACAAGGACCACACCATGGCGCCCAAAAATCAATCAGCACTGGTTTTGTCATCGATAATTTTAAAACATCAGTTTCAAATGTTGCAGTTGTTGCATCAAAAATAAAAGCGCCCTCAATTCCTTCAGCTTTAGGGGAAGGGGCTGGGCTTGGTTTCTTTTGGTTCATTCCTATCAGCATGGTATCTCTTCATCTGGTCGTGCAGGGTTTAAGTCTAAGATTAGGGGTTTAATATCTTGTTTTTTTAGGATTGTCATCAATTCTGACGGCGCTAACCCAATAGTCATAGAATTATCGAGCGGATGAAAATTAACAAGGGGTGAGTTCATCATTTCTTCTTCTAACACCAATTTAACTTGGCGTTCCGAATCGTTCAGGATGGCAAAAGGTGTGACTGACCCCGGTTTAACCCCCAAGTAAGTCCATAACCGTTCAGGAGAACCAAAGGAAAAGCGGCCGACACCTAATAAATCTGACAATTTCTTGAGATCAAGCAGTGTATCGTGACGCAAAGTAATCAAAAACATATTTTCATGCTTATCCCTTAGAAAAAGATTGCGCGTATGTGTCCCCGGAATTTTTAAGCTGACATCATTTGCCTCAGCCACCGTAAAGACAGGGATATGGTTATAAAGCTGGAATGAAATATGCAGATTAGCCATGAAATCCAATAGATTATGTGCATAAAACAAAGGATTACTTGGCATTTTGATAACCTATTAAGGGATTGATGGTATGATTAAAATTAGATAACAAAATAAAAACTGCGTCAAATTTTATCTATTTTCAATAATTTGCTAATTTTTATAGCGTATGACATAATATATAGATGATTTTTGTTTGAGGGGAAAAATAAACATGCCAATACCGAGATTTGATCCAAGTGATTTGCAAGTTTCTAAACTCCAGAAAATTTCAGGGACTGATTTTGATTATGGTAATATAGAAATGCAAGCTGCACAATCTCCCAAGGCAGCTGTTAATTTTGAAAAATCAGCTCCAGCCGTTCGAATCACACCAGGGGGGCCATAATCATGAGTTTTTCATTAGGTGAACTTCCAGACGGTGATTTGGTGATTGTGAGCGATATGTCGCTTCCTGCCGATATTAAACGAGTTGAATATTATCGTGACCAAAGGCTATTTATGCTTGTTTATGATATCCCTAATCATGAAGGTGATTTAATGCACTATGAGCTTAAATCCGATGTTGCAGATAAAGTCCAACGTAGAAGCTCTATGATTGTCATTGAACCTGATAAATCAACAGGAAAGCCGTCTGGGTATTATACGTCCCTTATTCAGGTGGGTGAAATCCAAAATTATGCGCTAGCGGTGTAAAGCCCATTAAAATCATAAATAGATGCTTGCAATTTAAAAACAGGGTGGTTATAAACTTCCCTGTTAACTGTTTTAGGATGCGGGTGTAGCTCAGGGGTAGAGCGAAACCTTGCCAAGGTTTAGGCCGTGGGTTCGAAGCCCATCACCCGCTCCATTCACTTTTCCCCATAAAAAAATAGAGCCAATAAGGCTCTATTTTAAAAGATTACACCCTTAAAAATACTTCTAAAAGTGATAAGAGGCTCCAAGACGTAAATTGTTTTCATTAGGGTCTATGCCATTTTTCTCGTTATACCAGACATGAGAATAATCAAGACGAACACCTACATTGCCATAAGCAATCACTTCAGTTCCTATACCAAGTTCAAATCCATTGTGCCAATCTTCGTTGGAAATACCTGCAACTGAATTTTCAAATTCTGCACGGCGATAACCAAGAATTGCGTATGGCTTAAGACCCATTGTATAATCCTGAACAAAGGATAAACCCGGACGAAAACTAACGCCCCAGTTATTTTTCTTTTCATAATTTACACCGCCTGAAGTGTCATCTGCATCTGACCAACCATAGAAGCCTTCTAATGAGCCGTTTATACCCATTCCAATTGTGTGATCAAGAAGAGTGTCTAGGGAATAGCCAGCAAATATACCGTAATCGCCGCCATTGATATCAGCGTCTGCGTTACTTGCAACATCGGCATTAGTCCAAGAATATCCTCCATATCCACCCATATAGAAACCAGACAAAGGACTCATTTTCCCTTCGTCTTTAGATGTAGGATAATGGTTATTTTCTGCATGCGCACTCCCAACAATAGTTAGTAAGGCGGTTGTCGTGAGAAATAGTTTTTTGATCATGATTATTCTCCAAATTAAATTAAAAATCTGCCCACATAAACAATCTGTGCAGTATAATTAATAAACGGTGCAGATAATGATAAGTTCCAGAGATGGAAGGAGTTTTTCTTATAGTGGCAAACATGTCACAGGCTGATTTTATGCCATCTGGTTTTTAAACCATGTTGTTTGGCGTTTGGCATAGTGGCGAGTTTCATTCTTCGAAAGAGTAATGGCAGTCTCTAAATCCATTTCACCTTGAATATGAGATTGTAAATGCTGAAAGCCTAGTGCGTGAGTTAAGGCACAATCAAAAGGAATTTTTCCTGCCATAATAAAGTCATCAAATTGTCTGACTTCATCCACAACCCCCTGCCTAATCATCGTATCAAAACGGCTATTACATCTTTCGTAGAGAGTGTCCCGATCAGGAATAATCAATTGAATTTTAAAATCATATTGGGTGGGAACATCCACAGGAGGAAAACTTTGCCAATAGGACATGGGCTGGCCTGTATGAGCTATCACTTCATAAGCGCGAACGAGGCGTTGCCGATTGTGTGGATCAATCTTCTCACATATCACAGGGTCAAGTTTTTTAAGTTGTTCAAAAAATTCTTCAATTCCTAAACTATCCATTAAATCGTCTGAGAGGATACGAACTTCATTTGGAATTTCTGGAATGGGCGATAGACCTTGAATCAATGTCTTGATATAAAAACCTGTTCCACCAACAAGAATAGGAATGCGGTTATCATTGATTGTTTTCTCAATAGCAGCCAAGGCCATTTTACGCCAATCCATTGCGGTCAAATTTATATCTGGAGGTGTCAATCCATAAAGCATGTGAGGGATAAGAGATTTATCTTCATCGCTTGGTTGTGCGGTAAGGATAGGTAGCCCATTATAAAGTTGAAGAGAGTCAGCATTGATAATGACCCCATCAATCTCTTTAGCAAGAGATAAAGCATGGGCCGACTTACCACTGGCAGTCGGCCCCGCAATAATATGGACGAGCGATTTATTCATTATTCTGCTTTTTTAGTTTTTTCAGTTTCAGTCAATTTGAATTTAGCAGCAACAAAACGAACATCGCCCTGACCTTGACTATCGACCAGCATCAATACAGATTTTTTACCTTCTGCCTTGACAGCGTCAACAATCTTTTTGACAGAGGCTGTATCTTTAACTTCCTCTTGGTTCACTTCAAGAATAATGTCACCAACAAATAGACCTTTTTGGGTCATATCACCATCTATCTTGGCTTCGGTAACAACAACACCTTTGACATCTTCAGGTATATTATATGTTTCACGAAGAAGTGGAGAAATATCATTGATAGTGACATCAAGGTCTTTAAGTTCAAGGCCTTTTGATGGTTTGATATCCTTCTCACCTGATGCTTTTTCAATCAAGCCGTCTGTTTCTGCCTTTTCAAGTTCGCCTACTTTGACAGATGTTATGATTTCTTTGCCATCGCGCATTAAAATCAATTTAGCATCCTTACCAATTGGAGTTTCGGCAACAATACGCGGAAGTTGACGCATCGCGTCTAATTTCTGTCCGTTAAATTCAACAATAACATCACCAGCTTTGATATTCGCTTTTTCAGCAGGGCCACCCGGCGTTACGCTGGCGACCAAAGCCCCGCGAATATTTTTAAGACCAAGACCATCGGCAATTTCATCTGTCACAGTTTGGATTTTAACACCTAACCAACCACGACGTGTCTTCCCATGCTCAGCCAATTGCATCACAACTGATTTTGCAAGATTAGATGGAACAGCAAATCCAATTCCCACGGACCCACCTGTTGGAGAATATATTGCCGTATTGATACCAATGACCTCTCCTTTTAGATTAAACATAGGGCCACCAGAATTTCCACGATTGATAGAGGCATCAGTTTGAATGAAATCATCATAGGGACCTGCACTGATATCACGACTTCTGGCTGAAATAATTCCTTGGGTCACAGTTCCGCCCAAACCGAAAGGGTTTCCAATTGCCAAGACCCAATCACCAACGCGCATCACATCACTATTCCCAAAATTAACCTCAGTCAATTTGTGGTCTTTATTTTTGATTTTCAAAACGGCCAAATCAGTTTTCTCGTCATTACCAACAATTTCTGCTTCAAGGACTGTATTGTCCGACAAGGTTATACGGACTTCATCGGCATCTTTGACTACATGGTTGTTAGTGACTACTAATCCTTTTTTAGCATCGATGATAAATCCTGATCCAAGGGAGGTCATGGGCGTTTCAATCGGGGGTTCACCGTTCAATCCCCCTTGTTGTTTCTGCATGAAATCTTTGAATAAATCCTCAAGCGGAGAGCCTTGAGGAAACTGAGGAAGGTTTGGCAGATTCTCAGGTTGCGTTTGCGAAACTTTTTGAGTGGAGGAAATATTGACAACAGCAGGTGATAATTTTTCAGCCAAGTCAGCAAAGCTAAGCGGCGCACCTGACGGAGGAACTATGACGCGCGTCAGTTCCTCTTTATCCCCAAAAAATCCAGCATGAGCAGAAAGGGGGGAAAGACAGGTTGCTGCACAAAGTGCTAATATCATATATTTCATCATAACCTCATTCAAAGTTTTTTATATTAAGAAGATAGGGAGGAGTATGCGTAAGGTCAATTCCTTCTTATCAATTTTTTTATTTAAAATAGGATCTTAAAATTTCCGTATAGGTTTCTGTCAGTGTTTCTATATCTCCCAGAGTTGAATGCTCATCCACCTTATGAATAGTAGCATTTAGCAACCCATATTCAACAACAGGGCAGTATTTTGCAATAAAACGAGCATCAGACGTGCCTCCCCCCGTATCGGCTTTAGGTTTCCCCCCAGAAATTTTTTCAACTGCATTAATGACTATATCTCGCCAAGGGTTGTTGGCGGTTACAAAACTTGCCGCATTGCTCCATACAGTCAATTCATAGTTTTTATAAATTTTATCCAGAATGTAACGAAAATGATTTTCCAATGTCGCCGCTGTCCAACTATCATTAAAGCGAATATTGAACAGAGCTTCGGCACGCGCAGGGATAATATTTGATGTAGGGTTTCCAACATCAACCGATGAAATGACAATGTGACTTGGCGGAAAATCGGCCGTTCCATTATCTAATTTTTCATCTATCAATCGAGATAAAAGTCGTATGAGATGAGGAATAGGGTTATCAACACGTTCAGGATAGGCACTATGGCCTTGTATACCTTTGACTAAAATCTTTCCACTGAGTGACCCGCGTCGCCCAACACGGATAATTTCACCCATGTGCGATGAATTACTTGGTTCACCAACTAAAGCTACATCAGGCATCTGATTATTTTTATTCATCCAATCGATAACTTTGATAGTGCCATTGACTGATTTGGCTTCTTCATCCCCTGTTATTAAAAGGCTTATTGATTCATTAAAATCAGGTTGTTCAGATATAAAACGGGAAATAGCGGAGACAAAAGCACAATTCCCACCTTTCATATCGGCGACTCCGCGCCCATATAAAATTCCATTTTCTATTGTTGCAGAAAAGGGAGGAAACTTCCAATCACTCTCACGCCCCACTGGCACAACATCTGTATGCCCCATATAACAAAGATGGCGCCCTGTTTTACCAAGACGAGCAAAAATATTATCTATCGCGTCGTACCCATCTTCCTCAAAACGTAGGCGATGAATATCAAATCCCATATGAGATAGTGGGTCAGCCATAGTGTCTAATGCCCCATCATCATGGGGTGTAATGCTTTGGCAACGGACAGAAACTTGTGTCAACAGAATGGGATCAATTTTTTCAATTATTTTTTTTTGCATTTTTTAATCACGGAGAAGTTCGTTTAATGAAGTTTTACTGCGAGTTTTTGCGTCAACCGTTTTTACGATAACAGCACATGCCAGATTAGCAATCGTCCCTGGCAGAGTTCCCGGAACAACAACAGAATAGGCGGGGACGCGCCCCATAAATATTTCACCAGTTTTGCGGTCAATAATTTTGGTAGACGCTCCAAGGAAAACACCCATGCTCAGAACTGCACCTTCTTCTACAATCACACCCTCTGCGACCTCTGACCTTGCGCCAATAAATACATTATCTTCGATAATCACAGGAGCCGCTTGTAATGGCTCTAAAACGCCTCCAATCCCAACTCCGCCCGAGATATGGCAGTTCTTACCGATTTGTGCGCAAGACCCAATCGTGACCCAAGTATCAACCATCGTTCCTTCGCCAACATACGCCCCAATATTCACAAAAGACGGCATGAGAACAACATGAGGCGCGACATATGCTCCATGTCGGACAACCGACCCGGGTACGGCACGAAACTCTGCATCCTCAAAATCATTTTTTTTCCAGTCAGATGTTTTTAAAGAAACCTTGTCCCACCATACTTGTTCGCCCGAGCGTATTTCTTTATTTGCATTCAGACGGAAAGACAAAAGAACTGCTTTTTTAATCCACTCATGAGTTGTCCAGTGACCATCTTTTTTTTCGGCAACACGCAATAATCCTTTATCTAATAGAGACAAAATCTCATTAACCGAATTCTTAATTTCGCCTGTTGTCGCGACAGAAATTTCTGCGCGGTTTTCCCACGCAGTATCAATTTTCAATTTTAAGCTGTTATCCATGATATTTTTCCGTAATAATTTGGTGAATTTAAGTTTAGCTTGTCGTAATTTAAAACACATATATGATGCAAGTCTAATCATTAACCCTAGGAATGCACGCTGTGAAGACCTTATTTGTCTGGTTTTGTTTATTTTTAGTTGGTTTCCCAACAACTGGCCATACGGCCAATCCAAAAGGCGATAATTATGCCAGAAAAAAAGCAACGACATTAACGTATGATGTGTATGCGGGCGGGATTCACGCCATGAATGCTAATTTGGTTATCTCAACGGATAAAGAAAAATATGATTTGGCTTTAACGGCAGGAACTCAAGGATTTCTTAAAAAAATGGCCAATTGGTCAGGAAAATTTTCGTCCAATGGGCGCATAGTCAATGGCAAGGCCTATCCATTCTTTCATCAATCATCATCCACATGGAAAAAAAAGACAGAATCAAAAACCTTTAAATATGATGGCAAAGGCCATTTTATTTCCTATCGTTCCAAAGAAGATGGAAAAGATACAACCGCAAAGGATATTGATTTATCATTGGCAAAAGATACGACGGATACCTTATCAACCACTTTGCGGTTGATGGTATCCCTACCAACAACCAAAGCCTGTGATGGTAATGAATTGGTTTTTGATGGAGATCGCAATTTTCGATTAAAGTATTCTAATGCAAAAATGGAAACCCTTAAAAAGACAGACTATAATATCTATGCTGGCGAGGCTGTTTCATGTGTGGTTGAAGTGAAGCCAGAAAAAGGCAAGTGGCGGAAAAAACCTCGTGGGTGGCTCTCCCTTCAAGAGCAAGGGCGTGTAAAGGGAAGTCTTCCGACCATTTGGTTTGGAAAGTTAGAAGGGCAACCTGATATGATGGTTCCCGTAAAAATCCGCATTAAAACAGATTACGGAACTTTATTTATGCATTTAACATCGAGTGTGACACGATAGTTCTTGAAACTAATTGCAATATGCTGTGACTTGAGACAATTTTTTTTTAGGGCAAAATCATAAAAATATGAGTAATTTAGCAAAGATAAACATGAACCAGAATTCCCCTGCAATTCCTGCTGTTCCAAATAAAGATTTAGCCGTGATTATTTTGGCAGCGGGCAAAGGCACGCGCATGAAATCTGATATGTCAAAGGTTATGCACCCAATTGCAGGTATGCCGATGATAAAACATATCATCACAACTGCAGAAAGTTTAAATCCTAAAAAAATCATTGCGGTTCTTGCTCCTGAAATGGATGATGTCGCCCAAATTGTCTCTCCCCATAGTGTTGCCATTCAAAAAGAGCAATTGGGAACGGGTCACGCAGTTAAATGCGCTGTTGAGATGATGGGTGATTTTGTAGGTGATATTCTTGTTCTTTATGGGGATGTTCCTTTGGTCACCGCACAAACATTAAACGGATTGATTGCCCACCATAGAAATGGCGAAAATTACGGAGCAACTGTTCTGGTAATGGTTCCACCAAATCCCACAGGATATGGACGTGTTTTTCAAAATCCCGATGGGACATTAAAAAATATTATCGAAGAAAAAGATGCCACAGATGATGAACGCCTTGTCCGCATGGTGTGGAGTGGTTTTATGATTTTTGATGGTGCTATCCTGAGTGGATATTTGGCAAGGCTGAATAATAAAAATGCTCAAGGTGAATATTATTTGGTAGATGTTCCTGCATTGATGGCCAAAGATGGACGTTCATCGGGTGTTATTCGTGGTGATTATTCTGAATTACGTGGTGTTAATACCCGCGCCCAATTGGCAGAGTTAGAAATGTCGTGGCAACATGCCAAACGGCTTGAGATGATGGAGCAAGGGGTTACATTACTTGACCCAAATACTGTTTATTTTTCAACAGATACAAAAATTGGACAAGATACGGTGATAGGGCAACATGTTGTCTTTGGCGCTGGGGTCATTATTTCATCTCATGTTGAAATTCGGGCTTTCTGCCATATCGAAGGAGCATCAATTCAATCAGGTGCTGTCATTGGTCCATTTGCAAGATTGCGGATGGGAAGTGAGATTTCAGAAGATGCAAAAATTGGTAATTTTGTTGAAATTAAAAATGCAAAAATTGGTAAAGGGTCAAAAGCAAATCATTTAGGGTATATCGGAGACGCTGAAATTGGCGAACACACAAACTTTGGATGTGGTGCGATTACTGTCAATTATGACGGTAAGAAAAAGTCAAAAACAATCATTGGAAATAACGTAATGATTGGCTCAAACGCATCACTTATTGCACCAATTATAATCGGCGATGGTGCCTATGTTGCGGCGGGAAGTACGCTCACTCATAACGTTGCAAAAGATGATTTAGCCATCGCCCGCGCCCGTCAAGAAACCTTGGCAGGCAAAGGTAAGAACAGAATGAAGAAAGATTAGGAGATAATTATGTGTGGAATTGTTGGAATCGTATCAAATAAGAATGTTGTTCCATTGTTGGTCGAAGGATTGAGACGGCTTGAATATCGTGGTTACGACTCGGCGGGTGTTGCAACACTTGTGGATGGGGTTATTACACGCTCTCGTGCTGAGGGAAAGCTTATCAATCTGGAAGATAGGCTTAAATCATCGCCCTTGTCAGGAACAATAGGTATTGGACATACACGTTGGGCAACACATGGTAAACCAACTGAACGTAATGCGCATCCCCATGCAACTGAACGTGTGGCTGTTGTGCATAACGGCATCATTGAAAATTATGCGGAACTTAAGGAGGAGTTATCACAACACCAAGTGCGTTTTGAGACCGATACAGATACTGAAGTTATCGCCCATCTTGCTGATTATTATTTAACCCAAGGTGAAACACCCGAAATGGCGGCGCATAAAACATTTGATAGGTTACGTGGTGCCTATGCTGTTGTTTTATTATTTAAAGGTGAGAATAATTTATTGGTTGCCGCTCGTCAGGGAACACCGCTTGCGGTTGGTTATGGCGATGGAGAAATGTTTATTGCATCTGATTCTTATGCACTTTCACCCCTTACCCGCAAAATTAGTTTTCTTGAAGATGGTGACCGTGTGGTTGTGACCAACGATAATGTGCGTATTATGAATGCAAAACGGAAACCCGTAGAACGGGCAATCCGTATTACGGCGCAATCAGGTAATACAACAGGTAAGGGCGAATATCGCCATTTTATGCTGAAAGAAATATACGAACAACCCGCAGTAATTGCCGATACGCTCAACAGCTTTATCAACCCTGCAACTGGCCATATCTCTCTTCCCAATGAAATTTTAGAGGCCGCATTACGCGCTCCCCGTATTACACTTATTGCCTGTGGAACAGGTTATTACGCAGCTATGGTTGGCAAGTATTGGCTAGAAACAATTGCTCGTGTTCCCTGTGAAGTGGATGTTGCATCGGAATTCCGTTACCGCGAAGCCCCTATGCCGAAAGACGGCCTTGCAATCTTTTTATCCCAGTCTGGGGAAACGCTCGATACGTTAGAGGCTCTTCGTTACTGTAAACGTGAACGGCAAATGTGCCTGTCTATTGTCAATACGATTGAAAGTACAATTGAACGTGAATCACATCTATGTCTACATACTTTAGCAGGGCCAGAAATTGCCGTTGCATCAACCAAAGGGTTCACAACTCAGCTTTCGACACTCGCCTGTCTTGCTGTTGGATTGGCATCAGCTAAGGGTGTTATCAATTCAGCTCAGGCTTCTGAATATGCCTATGAATTACGCTCTCTACCAAATTTAGCCGCATCAATTTTAAGTCACGATAAAGAAATTCAAGATATAGCCAAAGACTTTGCTGAGGCGCGTGACGCTCTTTATCTTGGCCGTGGAGGTCTTTATCCACTCGCATTAGAAGGGGCATTAAAATTAAAGGAATGCTCATACATTCATGCCGAAGGTTATGCATCAGGTGAAATGAAACATGGACCTATTGCGTTGATTGATGAAAATATGCCTGTCGTTGTTTTGGCACCCAATGACAAAATGTTTGAAAAGGCAGCATCCAACGTCATGGAAACTGCCGCACGCGGAGGAAAAGTTCTTTTGCTAACGGATGCGGAGGGAACTAAAAAATTAAAAGATGTTTGTAAATGGATTGTAACACTTCCTGATGTCCATCCATTGGTTGCCCCCATTCTTTATGCTTTGCCTATTCAATTGCTGGCTTATCATACGGCAGTCGCCAAAGGAACAGATGTCGATCAACCCCGCAATCTAGCAAAATCAGTAACAGTAGAATAAGAATTAGGCTGTTTTCATTAAAATAACACGTTGTGGGAATGGAATTTCAATATTGTTTGCATCAAAAGCTATCTTCATACGACGGTTGAATTCGCGTCCAACCTCCCATTGCTTAATTGGTAAAGTTTTTATGCGCGCCTTAATAATTACGGCATTTTCGTCAAAGCGTTCTACTCCAACGATTTCGATTGGTTCAAGAATTTTATTTTCAAAATCTTTATCACGCCGAAGGTCTTTGTCTACTTCTTTTAAGACATTCACAACGTCGTCTGTATTTTGATGATAGGCCACCCCAATTTCTAAGACATAGTAACTAAAATTCTTCGTCATATTTTGAATAGTTGTAATCTGACTGAACGGGATGGTTGATACAATTCCTCCGAAATCTCTTAATTGTACCTTGCGTAATGTAATTTTTTCAACAATTCCATCGCGCCCACCCAAGGAGACAATGTCTCCTACGCGAATAATATCCTCTAAAACAATTGTAAAACCTGTTAGAAAATCCTTAACCATTGATTGCGCCCCAAATCCGATAGCAACACCAAGGACACCAGCCCCAGCCAGAAAGGGAGCAACATTTAATCCCATCTCTGATAAAATAACCAACCCAAATAATAGACCAAAAAAAGAGAGAACAATGTTACGAATCAGGGGAAGTAAGGTTTTAACTCTCATTTGATTTTTATCGTCAGCCTGTTTAAGAACATATGATAAATAGGCACCAATTGCTTCCCAGATAAGTGCAGCAAATATTGCTAGAAATAAAACGGTAAGGGCAGATGTTAAAAATGAGCGCATTGATTCACTTTCAAAAATGCTAATAACACCTTCCAGATTCCAAATTTTTGACAAGGTATAAGTCATGATGCCAATTATTAGAAGCTTTAGAAAATTTTGAAAAAAATGGGTATAAAAAGTAATTCTAGATAATCTCAGACCAATTTTTTCTGATAAACGCTCAATCTTTAGAATGATTTTCGTGGAAATTTTTTTAACCCCTAAGAAAAAAATAATTCCAAAGAAGAGTGATATAAGGCTCCCCAAACTTTTATGAAAAAATGAAGCTGAGATAGCATTTTTTTCAAGGAAATTTTCATACCCTTTAACTAAATTAACAATCTTTCCTTTGACCTCAAATTGTTTGGTTAGGGAAGGAAGTATATCTATTTTATGTGAGTCATCATTTTTAGTTTGTTGATTCAATAAAATCTGAAGATTAGAAATTAAATTTTTTCTATCTGACTCGCTCTCTAAAGTAGCAATTAATTTTTTGATATCTTCTTGTTTTACAACAGCACCTTCGGCAGGCAAAGATTGTTCCGTTTTTGCAAATGCGGGGGGCATAAAAGAAAAAGACAGAATAATACATATTATGAGTGAGATTTTTTTCATGTAATGATTATAGTGCCATTAATTTACAGGGCAACCTTAAATTACCCTGTAGACAGTTTGAATTTTGGACGCTAAATCTTATAGATGATAAGAAAAATCTCACTCATTTGTGCCTTTGCAAATAACCGCGTTATTGGACGAGGTAATGACTTGCCTTGGGATATTCCAAAAGATTTGGAATATTTTAGGGAGACAACACGTGGCAAGCCAGTTGTCATGGGTCGATTGACGTATGAATCTATTTTGACGCGGATAGGAAAACCTCTCCCTAAGAGACCACATTATGTTGTTTCAGGCCATCATTTGGGAAATTTACCAGAGGGCGTTTTCGGTTTTCAATCTCTCAGTACAGCTATTCAGACGGCAAAATTAGATTATCCCGAACAAGAAATTTTTATTATTGGGGGAGCAAAGGTCTATACTCAGGCTGTTCCGATTGTTGATAGGATGTACTTAACGAAAATTGAATTGGATGTTGAAGGGGGCGATGCCTTCTTCCCTGAGTATAACCCATCAGAATGGGAAGAGGTTCATCGTGAAGATTTTCTATCTGAACCTATTCCATTTTCTTTTCTGACCTATGACAGGAAATAAATCTTAGGCCATATAGTTTGGAAGCCATTCTTCATTGATATGTATCAATTCCGAAATCGACATAGACACTCCATCAATATTTATATATTGCCCGTTTGTAACTCCGATTTTATAAACGAAAATACCACCCATTTTTGCTGTGGAGATTAGTTTTTCTGGTTCGGTTGTTGTGATAACATAGCGAGATTGGTCTTCACCAAACCAGTGCCCAGCCTTGTTTATCTCAATTTTTTCAAGTAATGCACCTATTTGCCCCGCCATAGCCATTTCAGCAATAGCTACCAACAGCCCTCCGTCACTGATATCATGGCAGGATGTAATAATCCCTGATAAAATTTGTGAACGGACAAAATCGCCATTAGACTTTTCAACTGATAAATCAGTAGGTGGAACTTGGCCTTCTTCACGTCCATGAATTTCACGAAGATAAAGAGATTGTCCTAAATGACCTAGAGTTTTACCAATAACCAAAATCGTTTGGCCTTCTGCCACAAATCCCAATCCAACAGATTGTTTATAATCCGCAATCATCCCTACACCACCAATAGTTGGTGTGGGTTGAATAGCTTGCCCCGATGTTTCGTTATAAAGTGATACGTTACCAGAGACGATAGGGTAGTCGAGCGCACGGCAGGCCGCAGAAATACCATCAAGTGCCGCAACAATTTGCCCCATAATTTCAGGCTTTTCGGGATTGCCGAAATTGAGGTTATTTGTAATAGCCAAGGGAGTTGACCCTGTAGCGGTTATATTGCGCCATGTTTCACATACAGCTTGCTTTCCACCTTCAAATGGGTCAGCTAACACGTAACGTGGTGTGACATCAGATGTCATTGCCAATGCTTTATTTTTATCTGGAATTTTGACTAACGCAGCATCTCCTGATTTTAAGGCTTGTGTATTGGCAATCCCAGGGGAGAAAATTGTCTCTCCCATCACAAGTGAATCGTATTGTTCCCAAATCCAGCGTTTAGAGGATAGATCAGGACAAGACATCATTTTTTTTAGAGCTGAGATAATATCACTATTAGGAATTGGATAAGCCATGTCATCAATCGGCGCAGGTTTTTTAGGCACAATCGATGGACGGTCATAAAGTGGTGATTGGTCAACCAAAGGTGGAACAGGAATATTACACCATTCTTCGCCATACATATTTAATTTGAGACGTTTATCATCGGTTGTATAGCCGATAACCGCAAAATCTAAATCCCATTTTTCAATAATCGCACGGGCTTTATCCTCTGACCCTGGTTTTAAGATCATTAACATCCGCTCTTGAGATTCAGACAACATGATTTCATAAGGAACCATACCAATTTCACGCTGTGGAACGTCATCCAAATTCAAGACAACGCCAATATCTCCTTTTGAAGCAATTTCAACAGACGATGACGTAAGGCCTGCCGCTCCCATATCTTGAATAGAGATGATAGAATCGGATTGCATCAATTCTAAACAAGCTTCAATCAATAATTTCTCAGTGAAAGGATCCCCTACCTGAACAGTTGGACGATTATCCTCTCCACCTTCAACAAATTCAGCAGAGGCCATGGTTGCTCCATGAATACCGTCACGTCCCGTCTTTGATCCAAAATAGACAATGGGTTGCCCGACACCTGCGCCCCGAGCATAATAAATTTTATCTTGCTCTGCTAAACCAACGCACATCGCGTTAACCAAATTATTCCCATTATAGGATTTGTGAAAATTTGTCTCTCCCCCAACAGTTGGAACACCTGTACAATTGCCGTAGCCAGATATTCCTGCCACGACACCTTTGACTAGAGTTTTTGTTCTTGGGTGTGAAGGTTCACCAAATCGAAGGGCGTTTAGATTGGCAATCGGGCGCGCGCCCATGGTGAAGACATCGCGCATAATACCACCAACCCCAGTTGCGGCACCTTGATAGGGTTCGATATATGATGGATGATTGTGGGATTCCATTTTGAAAACTGCCGCCTGACCATCGCCAATATCAATGACCCCTGCATTTTCTCCTGGCCCCTGAATAACGCATTTTCCTGTTGTTGGTAATTTTTTAAGATGAATACGTGATGATTTATAAGAACAATGTTCAGACCACATTACCGAGAAAATACCAATTTCAGTATAGGTCGGTATCCGTCCCAAAATATCCAGAACCAATTGATATTCATCGGCATTCATCCCGAATGATTTAGCTAATTTAGCATCAACGATAGGTTCTTGGATGGTTGGTCTTTGTTTTTTAAGAGCGGTCATATTCTTGTTTCCTTTTAAATCTCTTTAATCATCATTTCGGCTATAGGAGCCTTGAAATCAACGCTTTCATAAAACTTACGACCTTTTTTATTTGATTTTAATATAGTTAAAAATATATTTGTGCATCCATTCTTTTTAGCAAGTTTATCAATGCGAAGAAATAATTCTGTTCCAATTCCAATTCCACGATAATCTTCTTCAACGATAAGATTATTTATCTGGGCATAAGGCTTTCCTGTATTTAACGGATCGTTTAAAATTCTTATTCCAAATGTTGCGATACATTCTGTCGTTGTTTTAGCTGCGTAAAGCTTGTAGCCTTCATTCATTGATAGTTGATATTGAGCCCAACTTTTCTTTTGAGATATTTTTTCAAAATCCTCTTCAGAAAATTCTAGCAAGGCTAATTGCTGTAGAAGTGGAAAAACTTCATTAAAGTCGTTTTCTGTAGCAATTTCGAAACATTCAAATTTAAGGGCAGGTGGTGTTGTCATTTTTATTGGCCTTCCATTACATTTGGCATTGATGATTCTGGCATACCCGAATTGCCTGCGTTGACTCGCTCCATTGCAACTTTGGCAGAGCTGTAAAACAGAACACCACAGCCAATCCATAGGGAAAGGACAGCAATCAAAATGGGTTTTGTATAAGCAAACCTGTCAGAGGTGCGATAAAGATTAAAAAATTGCCAAGTCATAAGTGGGGCTATCAAAACAAGGGCACTAAAAAGACCAACAACAGCACAAACCACAGCTTCAATTCTTTTTTTGCCAATTTTCTCAGGCTCATAAACATATGCAATCTTATCCCAAAGGTAATAACAGACAGTAATAATTGATGCCAAAATTTCCATCTGTCCAATACGTCGCGTTAAATCATGGGTGTCAAATACATGAAGCAGTGACATCAAAATTAATATAGGAGCAACATAGATAATGCCGTCTGAATCAAGGAGTGATTTTAAAGAAAATCTATTAGCCATTATGAAAGAGCCTCCATTAAAGATTTAAACAAAGCTGTTCCGTGATGCCCATTGGCATGGGGGGCAACGGAATTTTCAGGGTGGGGCATCATGCCCATGATTGTTTTTGAATCGTTAAAAATGCCCGCAATATTTGAAAAAGAACCATTTGGATTGACATCATCATTATCAATAACATGGCCGTTTTCATCGCAATAGCGAAAGGCAATCTGGTTATTATCTTCCATAGATTTAAGAGTGTCGTTTGAGACAAAATAATTTCCTTCACCATGGGCAATCGGAACCTGTATTACTTGGTTTTTTTGAAATGCGTTTGTGAAATCTGTTGTGTTATTCTCAACACGCAAATGAACCTGTTTACAAATAAATTTCAGGCGGCGGTTATGAAGTAACGCCCCTGGAACTAAACCTGTTTCAACCAACATTTGAAATCCATTACAAACAGCCAAAAGACGAACACCACGTTTGGCACGCATAATCACTTCCTGCATAATGGGAGAGTGTGCGGCCATAGCCCCGCACCTCAAATAATCGCCGTATGAAAACCCACCTGGCAAAATCATTAAATCGCAGTCTGGCAAAGTAGATTCTTTGTGCCATACTATTTCAGGAGATCGACCTGTAACATGCGTCACGGCCATCTCCATATCTTTTTCTCGGTTTGTCCCAGGGAAGAGAATGATGGCTGATTTCATGTCTGATATCCGTTATTATAATAAAATGTCATGGCTAAGTTGGACACTAGATTATCTTTAGCTTTCTGCCAAGTGGAAAGGAATATAAAAAGAATAAAACCCCCAGAAGGGGGTTTGGCTTTGGGGTATAATTTAAGGTATTATTTTTGTTCTTTTTGAATTTGGGCTGTTGCATCGGCAACAGATTTATCAATCACTTTATCTATCTCGCTTGAATCGTAGAGAATAGACTTAATTTTAAAATCACCTTCAATTTTTCGCTTAACGTCATCATAACCCGGTTCATCAAGATTGGCAGCAATCATTTCTTTGGCGTATCCTTCGGCATCTGCCCCTAATAGGCCCATTTTTTCAGCAGCCCATAGTCCTATAAGTTTACTGGCGCGAGCTTCGATTTTAAATAATGATTGTTGATCGAGGGCAAATTTATTCTCAAAGCCTTTTTGGCGGTCATCAAAACTCATTCTATTTCCTCAATAAATATATTTGTTATCACGTCAAAATAGCGAATTTTTCTTTCTTTGCAAGACACATAAGACATAATAACGAAATTATTAAAAAATTTCCTATTAATATAAGGAAATGGTTTTACTTGGATGGCCTCCTTTTGTTATACCATTCCATCATTAAAAATTAGCACGATAAGGTCAAAGAATGATTTTTTCAGGTTTCAAGTCATCACGTCGCAAAGTCATTTATGATGGAAAAGCCAAAACTATTTTCGAAGGTCCTGAACCCGGAACTGTCATTCAGTATTTTAAAGATGATGCAACAACTGGAAACGGAACTAAGCATGAAGTGATTGCAGGTAAGGGGGTTTTGAATAACCGAATTTCTGCACATTTGATGACTAAGTTAGAGGGGATTGGAATCCCAACTCATTTCCTGAAATCTTTGAACATGCGTGAGCAATTGGTCAGACAAGTTGAAATCATTCCAATTGAAATCGTTGTTAGAAATGTTGCCGCTGGATCTCTGGTCAAAAAATTTGGGTTAAAAGAAGGGGCGGTTCTGAATTATCCACTTGTCGAATTTTACTATAAGAAACAAGAATTAGATAACCCTATGGTCAGTGAAAACCATATCATGAATATGGGATGGGCTGACCCGTATGAATTAGAAGAAATGGTTGCACAAGCTTGGCGTATCAATGATTACCTATCGGGTCTTTTTGCAGGGATTGGCATTCGGCTTGTTGACTTTAAGGTTGAATTCGGACGCTTATTTGGTGAATTTGAAGAGGTTTATATTTTATTGGCCGATGAAATATCCCCTGATAATTGCCGACTATGGGATGAGAAAACAGGTGCAAAACTGGACAAGGATTTATTCCGTCAAGATTTAGGTGGAGTGATTGAGGCCTATCAAGATGTTGCAAGACGGCTAGGTTTGGTTCCTGAAAGTGGTATCATGCAAGGCGGAAATGTGAATGAGCAAATTGCGGCATCATTAGGCGAAATTGAAAATGAATTGGCGCGTGAGAGAAAATTAAGAAATATCAACAAATCAGCCCCAACCAAACCATGGAAATAGGAAGATAGAGACATGAAAGCAATTGTTAAAGTAACCCTTCGTAAAGGAATTCTAGATCCTCAAGGAAAAGCAATAGGAAGTGCATTGCACGGACTGGGTTTTGCCGAGGTAGGCGATGTTCGTCAAGGAAAATTTATTGAAATTGAAGTTCCTGATGGAACTTCTAAAGACCGCCTCAAAGAAATGTGCCAAAAATTATTGGCAAATCCCGTAACCGAAGATTTTGAGATTGTGGCGTAGGCATCACTTATGAATAGACAAGATATAGATTTAAGCCTTAAGCGTCAGACAGTTTTAGATATTACAGCGTCTGACGGCAAGAAAATCTTTGTTTACTGTAATCGCGCGGAGGATATTCCCTCAAAAAAAGCAATTATTATCGGTCATGGGTTGGGTGGTTCGCCTAATGGGTACATGCATATAATAGCCCGAGATTATTTTAATAGTCATGGTTATGATGTTTACCGAATGGCATTTTATTGGGATGAGCCAGAATATCGTATACTGCATGAATGTACCCTTGCTATACATGCCAAAGATTTAAATACAGTTATTGATTCTGTTCGATTGAATCATGAAAAGTTATATGTCTGTGGCCATAGTTATGGCGGACTAACTCTTGTATATGCGAATCCAAATGTGGATGCTCTTTCTTTTTGGGATCCATCTTATCAACCATGGGATAGGTTTTGGTCTAAGGCTGCAATTCTCTCAGAAGATAAAAAATCATATCTATTGAGATGGGAATATCTAATTACAATTGGGCATCCCATGATTGAAGAAGCAAAATCGATGACTTCAATCATCAAAACTCCGTCTCAAGTTATACTTGCGGGTGAAACTTGGTTAAGGCAAGATACGCAAATGTTATTTGATGATTTAAATTGTCAAAAAGAATTTATTACAATTGATGGTGCGGGGCATACATTTGTCGAAGGGCAAGTGGTATATGAACTCTTAGAAAAAACGCATCAATGGTTTGAAAGATTTTAGTTTAAGCTATAATTTTTCCAAAATTTGCAGTTTTTTGCGAAAAATGCTATATTAATTTCATCATGAAAAAACCAAATCAATTCTATAAAAAATTAGGTGGAAAACGGAGTAAGCTTGGCGTTGCTATGGCAACGGCTTTTCATCCTGTTCGTTCTTTGCGGGCGGCCTTTGGATATGATAAGGCTGCGAATGATGCAGCCCAAGCTTATAACCTTGGGCCTTGTCTGCATGCCTATCAATTGGTCATGGCGACTATTCGGTCATGGGGTAAAACCTATCGAGGTCCTAAGCTTAGCTTTTTGTTTAGTTTAACGACACCTCGTCAAACCCGTGTAGTAGATGCGCGTCAGCCAAGACCAGATTAAAATGATGAAATTAGGCGTTAAAAATTTAGTGGATGTCTTTGGATGGATGAATGTTCGGGCAAGAGATATTGCCTATAGCATGGGTAATGCGACTGCATCACTTTTGAATATTTGTAAAGTTATGCAGGCAACAGGAAAAATACAAAGTTTAATGGGGCCATTTGAAATGGCAGCCAGCGCAATATTTCAAAGACCAATCACTGGTTCAACAGGGCGCCCTTTTAGGCCACTTAACTTTATTAACTCGCGCGAGCCGAGATAATTTTGCTTCCTCCCCACATTCAAGCTGATATTAAATATTTATGCGAAACCGATAAAGTTTTCAAAAAATCAGGTATTCAGATTCATGACTTTTCATGGCGAAAAAGAGATAGTGTTTTCCCTTCCTTGATGAGGACAATTATTGGTCAACAATTATCAGTGAAGGCAGCCAGCACAATTTGGCAGCGTGTTGAAGACGGTGTTGGCGATATATCCCCCAAAGGATTTTCAAAAATTGATGATGACGCTTTGCGTGGGTATGGGTTAAGTCGCCAGAAAATTTCCTATGCTCGTGAATTATGCGATGCTGTTAAATCAAAGAGATTTATTCCTGATGATATTTTGGATATGGAAGATGAAGATGTTCTTCAGACCATTACATCTTTGAAGGGTTTTGGGGAATGGTCGGCACAAATGATTTTAATCTTTACATTGGCGCGGGCTGATATATGGCCTACAGGAGATTTAGGTGTTCGGGAAGGTGTTCGTCTTTATAAAAAATCCGATGTGCGCCCTGACATCTCCGACACAGAAAAATTTGGTCAGAAATTTAAAGGTCGCCGTACAGCCGCAGCCCTTCTTCTGTGGAAATTAAAAGATAAAGTATAGGTTTATTCTTTAACAACTCTGGCAACAGTTAGTATATTGATAGTTCTTGCTCCAGCAGATTTTAAAACTTTTGCACATTCTTCCAATGTTGCTCCTGTTGTAAAAACGTCATCTACTAAAATAATATTTTTATCCTTTATTTTTTCTTTATAGTTGGGGTTAATAGAAAAAGCCTTGGCAACATTTTGGTGTCTGTCTTTTGCGCGTTTATGACCTTGAGGTGGCGTATGCCGTGTTCTGATAATGGCATCGGGCCAATGGATTTTATGAGTTAATATTGCCATTTCTGCACTTAAGATTGCCGCTTGATTATAGCGTCTTTTGATGAGACGTAGCCAATGAAGAGGAACGGGTACGAATACAGAATCAGGCATCAGAAATTCTTCGCCTAATCGTGATAGAAGGGGGGCAAGCGTTGTATGAAGGTGCAACGCATCACCATGTTTAAACGCCAAAATCATGGGGCGACACCCGTCATCATAAACAAAAAGAGATTTAGCTTTATCAAATGGGCGGGGCGATGATAAACATTGGGCGCAGAGAAAATCATTTTTTGATGCATCATCAAAATTTATATCTATCATAAATGGTATTCCGCAACAATGGCATTTTGGGTCACTGACAAATGTTAGATCTTTCCATGCGCGCGGAGATATGGCCCCAACCATATTCACAATATCGCCGTTGACGGGACAGCGGGGCGGAAGAATAAGGTTTATTCCAAAGTTTAAAAGATTCTTCATCTTGAAACTTTACGTTACTGTACTATAACTGAATAGGTCAAAAAGAAATTTATAGGAGAATTTTATGCCAAAAATAGCTATCGTTTATCACTCTGGGTACGGACATACAAAAAAAGTTGCTGAAAATGTGGCAGTTGGGGCTGGCGCAGAGGCCAAGCTTATTGCTATTGATGCAGAGGGAAATTTGCCAGAAGGTGGATGGGATACATTAAATGCGTCTGATGCTATTATCTTTGGCTCTCCTACTTATATGGGGAATGTCAGCTGGCAATTTAAAAAATTTGCCGATGCAACATCAAAAATTTGGTTCACTATGGCATGGGCCAATAAAGTCTTTGGCGGATTTACCAATAGCGCTAGTTTAAATGGAGATAAACAAATTTCAATGATTACTCTTCAAACTCTTGCATCTCAGCATGGGGGTATTTGGGTCAGTTTGGGAATCATGCCCAGCAGTAAAAAGACAGCAACACGAAATGACTTAAATAATCTTGGTGGTTCAATGGGGTTATTGGTTCAATCGCCATCAGACGCCAGTGTTGACGAAATTCCTCAAGGTGATTTGGATACAGCCAAGGCCTATGGTAAGCGTATTGCAGATATTGCAGCTAAACTCTCTTAGATTAGATATATATGATGAGTGGCTTATTTTCGATGCAAATCTCATATCGAAATCTAAATAGGCATTCAAAATTATGTAGAAAATTCACGAATACAATCTACGTAAGTTGGGCAAGCAGTATATTGTCCAGATTTTAAACTTTTTGAACATAAACCATATTCTATTAAGAGCTTTCTTGCTCTTAATAGAATATGTTTTTAAATCACTTTCTGACATGTTTATGCTTGTAGCATACTGCGCCTGCGTCAATTCTTCATCTTGTAGAGACGCGATTGCATATCCTAACAAATGGCGTACTGGGCTTCTTGGATTTTCATCAACAAGGGATTTTAATTGTAATAGGTAGGTGAGTGCATTGAGTTCCTCAGTATCCAGGCCATGCCTTGGATTGCCTTTAAAATCTATTTCAGGAAATTGATTCAAGAAATCAAAACTATCATCGTCAGATATCACAGTATCAGAATTAAAGAACATTTTTGATCTTTGGTTTCTCCTACGAAGCGCATCTATTATAGAATTTTTAATAATTATTTCTATCCAAGCCGCTAATTTATCTTCCGTTTTAAAAGAAGTTCCTTTTATTTTTTCTGGTAAGGCCTCAATCGCTTTAATTGTAGCGATTTGAAACATATCTTCAGCCTCAGAAAGCGTTAAACCTTTATGTTGGGCTTTACTTTCAAATTTTCTTCTATTTTTTATCAAATATTCTCCAAGAGCATTGAGGTCTCCGTTCATTATTCTTAATAATAAAACACTATCATTATCATTCATCTCTTGCGGAAGAATAAATGAACAAGCTTCACTAAAAATTTGGTTTAGATTTTGAGGGGAAAATAAGAGTATCGAATGGCTGTCTAAAAATATTTGTATACCATTCCTGTGGGTAATCGATTGGATTTCAAAATCGTTATCCCATATCCTTAAGTTTAATTTTCCATTCTTTAGGGAGAAAGAAAAAGACTCGGGGGCAGTCCCCTCAAGATTTATAAACCGTTGGAGATTATTTGAAATTGTGACTCGAGAGATGGATAGTTTAAATTTGCTTTCCAAATAGGCTTTTGCTAATTGGTCTAATGAAAATTGGGCAGATTTTTCTATGAGTGAAGATTGTCTGAAATATTGTAAAAGAGAGCCTGTAGACACCGTCAATTTTCCCTATTCTTTATTTTTTATTATTTATCATAAAGTCAAATCGAAGGCTATTTGTCAATAAAATTATTATAATGAAATTATCCTTATTATTTTGTTGCAAAGCGAAGGAAAAATAAGTAACAATATGTTCATGTTAAATAAATTAATATCTGTTAACCAAAAAAACCAAGCCATTATTCCTGTGGCGGGATTTGTCGTGCTTCTTCTTGGAAGTGCGTTATGGTTGCTGGTCTAAATAAGACTTTGACAAAAACCGTAACGCCCCGCCAAATAAGCGGGGTTTTTTTATGATGAAAGATGATGATAAAATGGCGACTGCAAAATCAAATACCAAACCAAAAATGAAATTGGTTAAGTCTGTTCCAGCCCCTCAAAAAAATGTTGAAGTCGTCAATATTTTTGGCAAAAAATCATTCACAGGTGCGGAAATAGTTATTCAAGCCATGGTTGATAATGGCGTTGATACAATTTTTGGGTATCCAGGTGGGGCAGTACTTCCTATCTATGATGCATTGTTTCAACAAAAGAAAATTAAGCATATCTTGGTACGTCATGAACAGGCAGCCCTTCATGCAGCAGAGGGGTATGCGCGGTCAACAGGTAAAGTTGGATGCGCATTGGTAACATCTGGCCCTGGTGCAACCAACGCAGTGACTGGACTTACGGATGCTCTTCTTGATTCAATTCCAATTGTTTGTATTACGGGTCAGGTGCCAACTTTTCTGATTGGAACAGATGCATTCCAAGAAGCTGACACAACGGGTATTACCCGTCATTGTACCAAACAAAATTATTTGGTTCGCGATGTGAACAAATTATCGGCGATTGTTCATGAAGCATTTCATGTAGCTAAATCTGGTCGCCCTGGGCCTGTGGTCATTGACCTTCCAAAAGATATCCAATTTGCCCCAGGGCCATATGCTCCACCTGAGAAGACAGATTTAACACGTTATCAACCCCGCACGATGCCCGATATGTCGAAGATTGAGGCTGCGGTTGAGATGATTGCAAATGCCAAGAAGCCTATTTTCTACACAGGGGGCGGAGTTATTAATGCGGGTCCAGAAGCATCGAAACTTTTGACTGAATTCGTAAGATTGACAGGATACCCATGTACATCAACTTTGATGGGACTGGGGGCTTACCCGATGTCGGATAAACTTCATCTTGGGATGCTCGGAATGCACGGTACGTTTGAGGCCAATTGGGCCATGCATGATTGTGATGTAATGATTAACATTGGCGCACGATTTGATGATCGTGTGACGGGTCGTTTGGACGCATTTTCACCTTATTCTAAAAAAATTCATATTGATATTGATGCCTCATCCATCAATAAGATTATTCGCGCAGATATAGGAATTGTGGCCGATGCGACAGAAGCTTTGCGCGCGATGATTGCTGTGTGGAAAAAGAAAAAATACTCTGCAAATCCATCCGCCCTTAAACTATGGTGGAAAGAAATTGAAGCATGGCGTGATGTGAAATGTTTGAATTATAAACAAACAGGCCAAATTATTAAGCCTCAATATGCCCTTGAGCGTTTGCAAGCTGCCATGAATAAGGACAAGAGAGAGAGTTTTATTACAACTGAGGTTGGTCAGCACCAAATGTGGGCTGCACAATTCTTAAAATTCAATCAGCCGAATCGCTGGATGACATCAGGTGGTCTGGGGACAATGGGGTATGGTTTCCCCGCGGCCATCGGTACACAAATTGCTCACCCTGATGCTTTGGTTATTGATGTTGCGGGGGATGCGTCAATCCTCATGAATATTCAGGAAATGTCCACCGCTGTTCAATATAAACTTCCTGTTAAAATATTTATTTTAAACAATCAATGGATGGGTATGGTCAAACAATGGCAAGAATTATTACATGGTGAACGGTACTCTAGTTCATATACTGAATCACTTCCAGACTTTGTAAAACTAGCCGAGGCCTATGGCGGTATAGGTCTTCGTGCAACAAATGTGGACGAGCTGGACAGTGTGATTGCTGAAATGATGAAAACTGATAAAGTAACGATTGTTGATGTCTGTATTGACCAGCGTGAAAATTGTTTCCCGATGATTCCATCAGGTAAGGCGCATAACGAAATGATATTATCGGCAGATGCAGAAAAATTTGATAAGACTTTGGTATAGGGAAATATAAAAATGGCACGTCAATCACTTCAGGATAAAACAAGCGTTTATGGTGCAGCCCCAGTTTCTGCTCCTATTTTGTCACACACTTTAGCGGTTATTGTTGATAATGAACCAGGGGTTTTGGCGCGAGTTGTGGGGCTATTTACAGGCCGAGGGTATAATATTGAAAGCCTGACCGTTGCTGAGACAGACCATGATAAAAAGTTATCTCGCATAACTATTTTATGTTCGGGTACTGTCCATGTGATTGAACAAATTCATCATCAACTGGAACGACTTGTGCCTGTGCATTCGGTTGCAAATCTAACCTTGGAAGGCCCACATATCGAACGCGAATTGGCCTTAATGAAAGTTGTTGGTAAGGGACAAAAGAGAATTGAAGTATTACAAATCGCTGAAAGTTTTCGTGCTAAAACAGTTGATACAACATTAGATAGTTTTGTGTTTGAATTAACTGGATCACCAGAGAAAATAAATGCATTTGTTGACTTAATGCGTCCATTAGGTTTGGTTGAGGTGTCTCGTACTGGGATTGCCGCCATGTCACGAGGTAAGGAAGGAATATTATAATGAAAAAATCATTATTACTCAGCATCGGATTAGCTACATTGCTTACTGGATGTGGTGCACAACAAGATGCAGAATCAAAAATGTCGCGTGGATGCGAAGCAGCAGTCAAAGTTATGTTGAATAAGGATCAATATGATCGTCAGATTGCAAAGGTCAAATCTGCTAAATTTGGAATGTCTGATGGGTTCCGTTTGGTTACGATTGATGTTCAAACTAAATCCAAAGAGTTTGGAGATCCAAAAGATGAAAAATTTGAATGTAAATTTCAAGAGACACAAGCCTTTGCATATATCGGCTGGAAGGCTAGTTTAATTCAAGTAAGAATCGATGACGTGGTTTATGGGAGCGAGGGTGGAGAAATTTATGGATCAATTGAAGATCAAATGGCTTTAACTGCTGCTGTTGAAAATGCAATGAAATAAGAAAGAGAAAAGAAAATGAAAGTTTATTACGATAAGGATTGTGACCAAAATTTAATAAAAGATAAGAAAGTAGTGATTGTTGGATATGGCTCACAAGGTCATGCCCATGCCGCTAATCTTCGTGAGTCTGGCGTGAAAGATGTTCGTATTGCTTTGCGCGCTGACAGCGCAACCAATACCAAAGCACGTGCCGCAGGGTTTGAGACAATGACTCCAGATGAGGCTGCAAAATGGGGTGATGTGTTGATGATGGCGACACCTGATGAATTACAACGTGAAATTTATTATACGTGGATTCATGACAATATGAAACCAAACGCAGCTATTGCCTTTGCCCATGGATTGAATATTCATTTTAATTTGATTGAACCACGTAAGGATATTGATGTCTTTATGGTTGCCCCCAAAGGCCCTGGGCATACCGTGCGTGGAGAATATCAAAAGGGAGGTGGGGTACCGTGTCTTTTTGCTGTCCATCAGGATGCAACGGGTAAGGCTCGTGATTTGGCATTATCTTATGCATCGGGTGTTGGCGGGGGGCGATCAGGCCTTATTGAGACAACCTTCCGCGATGAATGCGAAACAGATTTATTTGGTGAACAGGCTGTCCTTTGTGGTGGTGTGTGTGAATTAATTAAGGCTGGGTTCGAGACATTGACCGAGGCAGGATATGCTCCTGAAATGGCATATTTTGAATGCCTTCATGAAATGAAATTGATTGTTGATTTGATGTATGAAGGCGGAATGGCCAATATGCGATATTCCATTTCAAACACCGCTGAATATGGGGACTATACGCGTGGAACACGAATTGTAAACCAAGAAACTCGTCAAGAGATGAAAAAAATATTGGATGAAATTCAGTCTGGTCGCTTTACCCGTGATTGGATGCTTGAATGTCAAGCAGGTCAACCAAGCTTTAAAGCCATGCGTCGTCGTGGGGCAGAGCATCCGATTGAGGCAGTAGGAACAGAACTTCGCGCTATGATGCCATGGATTGCTAAAAACAAATTAGTCGATAAGGCTAAAAACTAGATTTTTTGAGAAACCCACTTTATGTGGGTTTTTTTATTTGCAGTTTCTAATAATTATGATTATTATTAATTTATGAGCTCAATTGTTGCCATTCGTGTTTTTTGTATAGTTTCCGCTTGTGCGGCGGCTTAGCCCGCATTTTTATAACTTCTCCCACTTTATCACTGTATATTTTTAACTCCTGAGCGGGAAATATCTATCATGACGCTTTTACCTCAAAATAACTATCACCACTATCGGCCTTGTCTTCAGAAAATGGAGAGCAATACTGCGGCAGAATTACTTCGCTATGGCAAAGCTAAAGAAGGATGTATTTCTTTGGCTCAAGGTGAGGGCAATCTGCCTACGCCACAATTTATTTGCGACGCTGTACAAAAAGCTTTGGCAGAGGGTAAAACATTTTATGGCTTTGGTTTAGGTATTACAGAACTTCGTCAAGAGATTGCGAATTATCATTCGCGTATTTATGGGCATTCAATTCCAATCAATAGAATCGCTGTGACATCGTCAGGAACAAATGCCGTTCATTTGGCGTTGATGTCCATTCTAGAGGAGGGAAATGAGGTTATCGCTGCGACACCCATTTGGAAGAATTTGATGGGTATTACTGAATTGGCGGGAGGAAAAATTATTGAAGTAGCTATGGAGCAAGCCAACGGAAAATGGAATCTTGACCTAGATAGTTTCTTTGGAAAAGTTAACCAAAATACGAAAGCTATGATGATTGTATCCCCCAACAATCCAACAGGGTGGACAATGTCAACGGAAGATATCAAAGAAGTTTTAGAATTTGCCAGAGCAAGAGGAATATGGGTGATTGCTGATGAGGTTTATGGACGGACAACACATGATTTATCTAAAGCACCAAGTTTTCTAGATTATGCTGAGGATGATGATTTGCTTTATGTTATCAATAGTTTTTCAAAATCATGGGCAATGACAGGATGGCGTTTGGGATGGTTAATAGGCCCCAAATCTTCTGAAGATAAGATTAGAGATATTATTTTATACGAAAATATGGGACCGCCAACTTTTATTCAATATGCTGGTATCACTACATTGCGGCATGGCGAGGATTTTATAAAGTCTCAAAAGAAAATCTGGAAATCAAATCAAGATATTGTTATTGAGAGACTCTCGAAAATTGAGAGAGTAAAGCTTATCAAATCATCCTCTGCATTTTATAGTTTTTTAAAAATTGATGGGGAAAATGATTCCTATGATCTCGTAAGAAGATTGATTGATGAGGCAGGAGTAAGTTTGGCTCCTGGAGGTGCCTTTGGCAAAGGATTTAATGATTACTTACGTCTTTGTTTTGCATCTGAACCAGAAATTATTCAAAAAGCACTGGATAGACTGATTCCTTTTCTTAGGTAATAAAAATCTAAAATAATTCAAGCAACATACATCTGGCGGCTCCACCTCCATATGTTTGAATAGTTGGCAGGTCAGAATAAACAATTTCGGACACATATTTTAGAAAAATATTTTTTTGTTCATTAGAGTAAGCTCGATAGGCTGATCCTGACATGACTAATTTTTTTGTCCCATCTCGTGAGACAAGTTCCAAAGAATTACCACAAAATTCACGAAGTTGTGACATGGATATTTCAACGATTTCTCTTCCTGTTTCTGTTATTTTCTGGCGGACGCGATCTCTATCTTTCGGAAGGATACATTCTAAACAGATTCCAACAAAGCCCGTTCCAATAAACATCATCACATCAGAATGATAAACAGGCTTCCCCAAATGGTTTTGAGTATCAAAGGGGATATAGTCATATCCCATAAAATCACACCATTTCTTAGCAAGATTCGAGTTGGAACGAAGCGAGAGGGCAGAGTAAGCAATTCTATGAGCTCTATCCATCCACAGTGCTGATGTACTCTCTAACGCCAAATTATTTTCTTCAGCATCAGATAAATCTAAAATAACTTTATATTGACGTTCAAGAATTTTTTTCATTTCAGGCCGACGTTCGATACGACGATTTTCACTTAACATCGGGTAGTAAATAAGTCCACGTGTCCCATCATTTAAAATATGTGTTGATGCCCAATTTGGAAAGATATCATCTGGTGAATCAGGGTGACCTAAAACTGTCGTCACTGTAATTCCTGCGCTCACTAATTTATCTCTGAATTTCAAAAACTCCTGATGAGCAAGTTTTTTTATCTCTGAAATATCAGGAGGGTCAGGGGACTGGTAGGTATTAGTCTCCATTGTTTGAACATTACAATGAAAATTGACAGGTTCAGTCATCCAAACATGATCGGCAGATTGACGGTTGATAATATCAGAGGATGGAGAAATCATTTTTTATTCTTTCTTTTCAAAATGATAGCATGTTTTTCGTTTAAAAATAATATCGAATTTTAAATATTCATTAATCATCGTTTAATGTGAACATGATAAACTTGAATAATAGTATCGAAAGAAGCTAAAAAAATGATAAAGCTATATATACTATTTAAAACTTACCTATCCTCTAAGCAGGGGGCAACGGCTATTGAATATGGTTTGATTGCCTCTGGTATATCATTAGCGATTGCCGCATCGGTCTATTTCTTTGGAGATGCGATAGCAACATTACTTTATGATGATTTACCTGCTGCACTTAGTCCATAACATATTGTAGGTTATTGTCAGCATAATCAATTCAGGCTATATGGTATGAATGACACTTGGTAACAATATCCCTGAATTAACAGTTTCTGAACTTGCAAATTCTTTGAAGAAAACGCTTGAGGAAACATATGGGCGTGTTCGGGTTCGTGGTGAATTATCAAAAGTTAAAATTCATTCATCAGGCCATCTTTATTCCGACCTAAAGGATGCCGATTCAGTTTTGAATATTATTTGCTGGCGAGGAAGTCTTGCCAAATTATCCATCAATCCTGAAGAAGGGTTGGATGTGATATGCACAGGACGCATCACCAGTTATCCCGCACGTTCCAATTACCAAATGGTCGTTGAACATATGGAATTGGCTGGGGTTGGTGCTTTGCTGAAGTTATTAGAAGATAGGAAAAGGCGCCTTGCAGCAGAAGGCTTATTTGATGAGTCTCGTAAAAAGAAACTCCCTTTTTTACCTGATGTCATTGGGGTTATTACATCTCCTACTGGTGCTGTGATTAAAGATATTCTTCATCGTTTACAAGATAGATTTTCTCGTCATGTTTTAATTTGGCCTGTCCGCGTTCAAGGGGATGGAGCTGCAGAAGAAATCGCTGCGGCCATAAATGGCTTTAATACACTGGGGAATGATAGTAAAATTCCGAGGCCTGATTTATTGATTGTGGCAAGGGGTGGTGGATCATTAGAGGATTTAATGCCCTTTAATGAAGAAAGTGTAGTCAGAGCCACTGCCAATAGTCGTATCCCTTTGATTTCTGCAGTAGGCCATGAAACAGATACAACATTGATTGATTTTGCATCTGATCTTCGCGCTCCAACCCCAACGGCCGCGGCAGAAATGTCAGTTCCTGAGCGCAGTCAAATTTTAAATTTTGTTGAAGACTGTCGTACCCGATTATTTCAATCTTTTAATCAGCAAATAAATATTAAAGCTAATCACATTGAGCATCTGTCTGCACGTCTTGGTCGGCCTGAACGATTGATAGAAATTCAAACACAAAAATGTGATTATCTGGAGGTTCGACTTAAACATAGTATCGATAAAAAAATTCAAAATTGTGGTCAAGATATTTTAAAACTATCATCAAAGATAATAAGTCCTATTCAAAGATTGGATTTTTCGGAAAAGAATTTAGTCTTTATCAATAACCGTTTTCAAAGAGCTTTCCAGCAATTAATTTCAAATGATGAGACTAGACTAAATTCTCTTGGTAAATTACTTGAAGCTCTATCGTTTAAGTCTGTTTTAGGTCGAGGTTATGCCTTAGTAAGGGATAAGGAGGGCCGCCCTATAACCTCTCAAGCTCTTATAAAACCTCGTGATAGACTGATAATTGAGATGAAAGATGGTCAAATTCATTCAGTTGTTGAAGAAAAACGATAAATCCGCTAAAAAGTCTTATGCGCTTACCTCTTTCAGAATTTTTGGAAAAATTAGGAGTCAACTATATGTTGAGTTCTTACGAGACATGTCCGTGGTCTGCTAGTGATAATGCTTTGGCTAAGACCTGCAGTGCTGAGGTTCGCATGAATCCAGATACTACTGAAATAGAGGCGGAGCTACAAATTTTTTATGATAACCCTGAGGTGGGAAAGCCACCGATCGAACAAATATTGTGGTTAAAGGCAATCATTCATCAAGATAAATGGGATGTCACTGATTTGCGTATAAAGCGCGAAGATTGGCGTGGTAAAATGTATGGATGGGAAGAAAAATGTTGTAATTTCTTTCGTGCCTGCATTCTGGAATTAGAAGCAGGCCGTATTCCAGATATTGATGCATTGATTGAAAAAGAAATGAGCGATAGCGAACGTTTTGGTGGCGGGCGTGGAAGTGCAGGGAAATCACCTAGAATAAAACCTAGTCAGTTGCTTCAGATGAAGCAAAGTAATGGGATGTAGTTTTATCATCTGATATCAATCAGTGTAATATCTTTGATGCTTATTTTATCATCATAAAATTTAGATGCATTTTCAGCAAACCGTATTGGATCGTCTGTTACAAGGAACTGTAATGTTCCTAATATATCATCCTTAGAGTCCTTAAGATAATTTTTTAAAGTTAATGATGCGACCTCTCCGCTATTTATAAAACCAACCGCAGGCCCAAGAATATCTTTTAAGAGAGGAAGAAAAAGCGGGAAGTGAGTGCATCCCAAAATAAGTGTATCAGGAGGATTGAGAGAGTCAAAGATAGCATCAAGATACCTATGAAGGGTATCCTTTGCAATCGAGTCATTTGTCCAGCCTTCCTCTGCCAAAGCAACTAACATTTGGCAGGGAACAGATGATATTTTGATATCGGGGCGTAATCTTTGGATAGCTTTTAAATAAACATTACTTTTAATTGTTCCAAATGTTCCCATTACCGCAATATGATTATTTTTTGTATTTTGGGTGGCGGCCGATGCTGCGGGTTCAATCATTCCAATCACAGGAAGATGAGGTGCTAACTGGGTCACTGCATGAAGAGCATGGGTTGATGCGGTATTACAGGCAATGACGATGGCCTTTACATCGTGGTTAAGCAATTCCTGCGTGAGGCTTTCTGCATATTTAATGACCGTTTCAGGGCTTTTTGTGCCATAGGGAAGGCGGGCTGTATCCCCAAGGTAGATAAATGATTCTTTTGGAAAATGCTGGCGAAGGGCTTTTAAGACTGTTAACCCGCCAATTCCCGAATCAAAGACGCCGACTGGGCGGCTTGACTCTAAAACTATCAATTTATTTTCATTTTTCATGTCGAATTATCTTTTGTTCAACTTTTCACGTGGTAAAATAGGACTATATATATCTTTATCAGTCTCTTAACCTTTCATCAATCAAAAGACTGCTATGTTAGAATATCCATACTATAAAAATCAAAGGAGTTAAAAAATGGAACTCGCAATTCACGGAAAACAAATGGATGTCGGCGAGGCTTTACGCACGCATGTGACATCGCGACTTGAAGATATCAACTCCAAATACTTTAATCGGGCGATTGATGTCAATGTGACATTTAGTCCTGAAAGCCATTCTTTTATCAAAGCACATGTGTCATTGCGTGTTGGAAAAGACATTATGGTTCAGGCCAGTGCGGTTGAGGTAAATGCCTATGCCTCATTTGATTCTGCTGCTGAAAAAGTGGCGAAGCAATTAGCACGATATAAACGCCGCCTTCGTGACCATCATGAGCGAATGGAACATTCACCCGAGGCAGAACTAACTAAGGCGCGAGACTATATACTTGCCATCAAGGAAATTGATGGGTTATCAGATAAGGAAGCTGAGGATGAAGATGTTCCTCAGGGCAATGACCCCTTGATAATCGCAGAGGTTGCAACACATATTCAGAAAATGAGTGTATCCGATGCGGTGATGAGAATGGATTTGTCAGGCCAGTCAGCCTTACTATTCCGTAATCCAAAAAATAATCGCCTGAATATGGTTTATCGCCGTACAGATGGCAATATTGGATGGGTTGAGCCAGCTGAAGAGGCTTTGACATCGTCAGTTGCTGCTGAATAATTAAATAAAACTCAAGTTTTAGATTGAAAAAAAACCGCTCTGAATAGGAGTGGTTTTTTATTAACTTTTTTTGTGATTAGCCAGTATGGAACTATATCAAACTTATAGCGTTGAATCATCAAATCATATACAAGAAATAAAAAGTTAGGACAGGGAATAAAAAATGCTGGGGCAAGAAATAGAATTTTCATCCGTTGAATACGGAATTAAAGGCGATAATACTCAACAAATTATAAGAAATATGGCACGGATGATTGGACGTGATGTTCATTCCAGTGCAATGTCTGCACATCATGAGATGGAAAAATCTTTAAAGTCAGCAACATCAACAATTGGTGAAGGTGTTGCTATTTTTGATTGGTCATCACGTAAAATTGATATACCCTATGTGATGTGTGTTAGATTAGAAAACTCAGTTCAATTTTCGGTAGTTGATGATAAGGCGATTGATATTATTTTAGTGCTTGTGTCTCCTGAATCCTCTGGCTCAATTCATCTTCAATCACTTTCACGATTAACACGGATGTTCCGTGATACAAAATTGGTTGATAGCTTGCGATCTGCCACCTGTGCTGATGGAATGTTATCGGTTCTTTCCCCTGAAAATCGAAGATTAGCGGCCTAAGCTTTCCTTTTAAATCGATTGGGCGATAGGCTGGTCATAACATTTCTGGGAAGAATCTGATGTTCACAACATATTTTTGCAGCTAGAAATTCCGCCCCAATCAATGATGTTATAATTCCATGTGACCCAAGCCCAGTCGAGATATAAAGATTTTCAAAATTATCCATTTGACCAATTACAGGATGTCTATCTTTTGCAGCACACCGAAATGACGCTCGCGATCCTTTTATTTGGATACCATCTGCCAAAGAAGGAAATAATGTTTTTAATTTATTCAAGTTATCAATGTCATCCTCTGTACGAAGCGCATCATCATCAATCCAGTGTTGGAAGGTTGATCCAATCACTGCGCTTCCTTTGTTGGAATGAGACGCATATCCTCCATAACATAAATTAGTGCGAAGCTTTGAATAATTGGAATAGGGTGAAAATGAAATCTCTGTGATCTGCCCACGAATTTTTTGAAGAGGAAGATGAGCCGCCTGCTTAAATTTCAGGCAATCATACCCATTGGCCAGAATAACCGCATCAAATTGGCGATGATTGATTATCCACCCTATACCCACCTGCTTTATTTCCAGCACATCTTCTTGAATATAGTCAGCGGATTGAGCCAATAATTCAGTTAGTTTTTTAGGCGATACCATTCCCGCATCAGGAAGGAAAAGAGTTTCAAGGGGCAGGTGCATACCAGAAATTTTTGATGTTTCATCAGGTATTAAAATTTGAACATGGTCAGAATGCCAACCCCAATTTTTTGTAAACCCAATCATTCTTTTACGTTTTGCTTCATCTTCTAAGATGTGCAAACTTCCACAGGGAAGATAGCCAATATCATTAGCTTTAGAAATTTTTTTGAAAAGGTGATTGGCAAGAGCAAAACCAGAACTATAGAAATCTGCCTCAAACTCTCTGGCAAATGTCATACGTGGGTTACAAAGTCCAATTGAATTTCCAGACCCACCAGCAGCAATTGATTTCTTTTCAAAAAGTGTCACATGGACATTTCTGTTTTTGAGAGAATGGGCAAGGGTTGCGCCTGCAATTCCACCACCGATAATAGCAATATTTTTAATTTTTGATTGAGGAGGGAGGGGAGACGAAGGTTTTTCGAATATTCCTATCGACATATCTTTTTTTTGACCATACCCTTTGGCCTTACTGATTGTAAATCCATGATTTGTCAGGGAATTTCTGATATGAGTGGCGGCTGTATAGGTTGAAAGTCGTGTTCCTGTAATACTTAATCGGGACATATTCTGAAAGACTACCTCCGACCACATATCAGGATTTTTGGCAGGGGCGTGACCATCCAGAAACCAGCAATTAACGGTGGTATCTAATTCGGGTAATGCTCTGTTCACATCATCAAAAATAAGAACAAGTGTGACTTGAGGTGATAATACGATGTGATGCCACCCACCAATACGAAGCGGGTAAGCAGCAAGAAGGGTATCTAATTTTCCTTTAAATTCGCCAGACCATTTTTGAAGACAGGTTTGAATTTGTGAGGGCGATAAAGGGAATTTTTCAAAAGAATAATAAGTCAGGTGTTGATGTGGGAATGATGTTTCTTCAAACAATATCCATGTTAATAGAAAACTAAGCCCTGTTCCAAAACCCGTTTCTGCAATCACATAGTCAGATTTATTTTGCCAATCTGTGGGGAGGTTATTTTGTTTTAAAAAGACATATTTTTTCTCTTCTAGCCCATTATCAGCGGAGAAATAAATATCATCAAATTCCTTGGAGTGGTTAAAACTATTCATCAAAACCCCTTTTCTGAAAATTTTCTGATTATTATCATGAGAATAAATTTCGACAAGAAAAAAGCGAATTTTAAGGATTTCCTCATTCTTTCTGTGATATTCTGGAATTTACGGAAGGTTCAAAGATGAATCCCGATAAAGAAACAGGACTTAAAGATGTCTTTGGTGATTTTGGTTGCAACTCTGGGTGCAAGTCTGATGGCTGGCACGGCGATATTGATGAAATCCTCGCGCCCTATGAGGCAGAGAGCGCTTGCCAGAAGCCGCGTTAGAAAGTAAGTTATATCCTCAATTATTCTGAGGATTTTAACACAATGCGGACATTTAAACTTTACAATTCATTGACACGGGCAAAAGAAGATTTTGTCCCTAAGGATATTGGAAATGTCAGATTATACGCTTGTGGACCCACAGTTTACAACGTCGCTCATATTGGTAACGGGCGGATGGCGGTGGTCTTTGACCTCCTCGCACGGGTCATGCGCACTCTCTATCCACGGGTTACCTACGTCTCTAACATTACAGACGTTGAAGACAAAATCATGGATGCGGCGCGTGAGACGGGTGAGACAATCGAGTTTATTACGCGTAAATATGAACGCATCTACAACGAAGATATGGCTGCCCTTGGCGTATTAATACCAGATATTCAGCCACGTGCGACTGAGCATATTCCTGAAATGATTATCCTCATGGAAAAATTGATTGTACGCGGTCATGCTTATGTGGCCGAAGGTCATGTTCTCTTTAACGTACCATCTTTCCCACAATATGGTGGGTTATCTGGCCGCTCACGTGATGACCAGATTGCAGGAGCGCGAGTTGAGATTGCTCCGTATAAGCGTGATCCTGCTGATTTCGTTTTGTGGAAACCATCAACCGAGACGGAAGTGGGTTGGGATTCTCCGTGGGGACGTGGTCGCCCCGGTTGGCATATTGAGTGCTCGGCAATGGCTGAAAAACATTTGGGATTACCAATTGATATTCATGGCGGTGGGGCGGATTTAAAATTTCCCCATCATGAAAATGAAATTGCCCAATCTTGCTGCGCTCATGGTCATAGTGATTTATCTGCCTTTTCAAAATATTGGATGCATAACGGATTTGTAACAGTCGAGGGCGAGAAAATGTCAAAATCCTTAGGCAATTTCACAACCCCGCGTGATTTACTGGATAAGGGCATCGCAGGCGAGACAATACGCTATGCTTTACTCTCTGCCCATTACCGCCAACCATTGGATTGGTCGGATAGCGGAATTGAGCAGGCACAAAAATCACTCGATAAATTTTATAAAATCTTGGACGATTTAAAGGATGTTGCAGATATTGATGTCGGTATTCCTGACGATATGATGGATGCACTGTGTGATGAATTAAATACGCCAAAGGCCTATGCCGTCTTAAATGCCTTAGCGAAAGTAGCGGCAAAATCAAAATCACCAAAAGATAAAGCTGCTTTTAAAAATGCAGCAAATGTGATGGGTTTCCTAAATGCTAATCCTGCCAAATGGAGAGGTTTGCCTGTGATAAATTCTATAAACCGATTGAGTAAAACAATACAGAATGCCAGTAGCAGCGAAGTGAGAAAAAAAGTATCAGATAGTACTTTCAATCCAGCTGATGAAGCTGTTTCTGGAAACGACCATATTAAAATGAAGGTCGCTGAGCGCGGTTTAGTAAATAATTGGGAAGAAGAGGAGTTAGATATTAGTTGGGTTGAAGGTTTAATTGCAGAACGGGTTGAAGCCAAAAAAACCAAAAACTTTGCCCGTGCGGATGAAATCCGCAAAATTCTGATGGATAAAAATATCATCGTCGAAGATTTCCCTGACGGCTCTAAATGGCGGATTGGGTAAATTTACTTATAATTTTTACGAGAACATCCAAATCCTCCTCCCTCGTCAGACGATGGTCTCCATCATTGATAAATATCAATTCAGGTGGAGTGTGGCTTGTAATATGGTCTGCTAATTTTTGTGCCATTTGATAGGGTACAACATCGTCCTTTTTGCCTTGTAACAAAATTATGGGGCAATTTAAATGTAATGGCTTATCAAAGATAAGATGATCTAGACCATCTTCAAAAAGCTTCATGGTGAAATAATCACCTTCTGGCGTTTCAAGAAAACCGTTTTTTAGGCAGATTGTCTGATGAGCTTTACTCATTTGATTGTGCCAGACATATTCAGTAAAATCAGGGGCGGCAGCGATACCAATAAAGCCTGTGACCCTATCGCCCAAAATTTGACTAAGAAGTAACCCAATCCATCCACCCATCGATGAGCCGATGAGAATCATATCGCCTTTGATGGTGTGGTTGATGATAGTGAGGGCATCGTTCAGCCAAACGCCGATACACCCATCTTTGAAATCGCCGCTTGATTCTCCTTGCCCGCTATAGTCAAAGCGAAGGTAGGATAGACCTTCTTCGGCACAAAATTTGTCCAAAAACACAGCCTTTGTTCCCATCATATCAGATTTATACCCACCCAGAAAAACAAGTGTTGGCAAAGTTTTAAGGCCTTTATGGAACCGAAAAGCCAGTTTGACCTCGTCCTGTCGCATGATTTTTTGTGTGGTATCGTTTGAAATCGTCATAACCCATGCTATAAAGTCAGCGTCATTAGTACAAGAGAGAAAAATGAATACGCTCGAAAACACATTCAAAAAACGCCGCATGACTATTCTTCAGGTTATTCCAAACCTTGGGGCAGGCGGGGCAGAACAAACAACTGTAGATGTCACCTCTGCCTTAGTGAAGGCAGGACATAGGGCGATTATTGTCTCAAATGGTGGTTCGCGTGTCATTGATATTCAAAGAGCGGGGGGCATTCATATTCAAATGCCTGTTCATTCAAAAAACCCTTTGACCATGTGGCGCAATAGTGGGCGACTTCAAAAAATCATTCGTGATAATAAGGTTGATGTAATTCATGCGCGATCTCGCGCACCAGCTTGGAGTGCATTGAAAGCTGCGCAGGACACAGGTATTAAATTTTTAACGACTTGCCATGCTCCATATAATATTCGTGGATCAACGTTGAAGCGTAAATATAATTCAGGAATTGCTAAAGGGGATTTAGTGATTGCTAACTCCGAATTTGTTGCCCATTATTTGGTTGATAATTATCAAATCCCTGCCAATAAAATTCGAGTTATTCCGCGTGGAATTCCGATGGATAAATTTGATATTTCTAAAGTGACTGCAGAGCGCATGCTTCGCCTATCTCAAGCATGGCGTATTCCCGAGGTTGCAACAGTTATTTTGCTTCCAGGAAGATTAACAAGATGGAAGGGCCAATCTGTTTTGATTGAAGCCATATCAAAATTAAAACGTAAGGATGTTTATTGTATTTTATTGGGCGATGATCAGGGCCGCACTGAATATCGTGAGGAATTGGAAGAGTTAGTCCACGCTCTTCATTTAGAAGACAGGGTCAGGATTGGCGATCATTGTGATGATATGGCCGTTGCGTATAAAATGGCAGATATTGTTGTCTCGGCCTCTATTGAGCCAGAGGGTTTTGGGCGTGTAGCAGTCGAAGGTCAGGCAATGGGTGTTCCAACGATTGCAACAAATATTGGGGGGTCAAAAGAGACAATTATCAATGGCGTGACGGGATGGCTTGTTTCCCCAGATGACCCTGATGCATTAGCTGCTACAATTGATAAAATTCTACTTTTATCACCTGAGGAAAAGGCAGAATTGGGAGTGAGGGCTGCCCATCATACCCGAACGCATTTTACCAAAGAACAAATGACTGGGGCCACAATTTTGGTTTATGAAGAATTGCTGGGTCAGAAATAATACATCAAAATAAATTAAGTACTTTAATCATTTCTTAAATATTCATGTCCTATAGTAAAATTGTGGTATTGGATTTTGTGGAGGTGTTATGGTTCATTCTGTTTCCCTGCTATCTGCGACAAAAAATCTTGATCAAAAGATTGATGATATTGTTAACCATCTGAAACCGTCCACCCCCCTTCATATTTTAAACACTCAAATTTTGGCTGAGAAAACTAAGGAATTTAAGAAATTATTCCGTGGCACAGTCATGTATGCAGTAAAATGTAATCCCACCAAAGATGTTATTAAAATAATTGCAAAATCAGGGATTAAAACATTTGATGCCGCATCAATTGAAGAAGTCCGCAATGTTCGCAAATGGGTTCCACATGCAAAAATTCATTTTATGCATACAGTCAAATCACGGGAAGCCATTCGGGAAGCTTATTTCGAACATGGTGTCCGTGTGTTTGTTATTGATACAGCCGACGAATTGCGGAAGATAGTATATGAAACAAATTTAGCACCCGATCTTGAACTATATGTTCGTTTGGCACTTCCAAAAAACAAAGATGCAGCAATGGATTTTTCGGCTAAATTTGGAGCAACTCCTGATGAGGCTATTTATTTATTACGTGAGGCTCGATTAGTTTCGTCCCGCCTTGGAATTATGTTTCACCCTGGGTCACAATCTAAGTCGGCAGATGTTTTTCGAAAAGGCATTGCGCTTGCCGCTGACATTATCAAAAAATCTAGTGTTAAAATTGAATCAATTGATGTGGGCGGAGGATTTCCAGTTCATTACGCACAGCAAAATATTGCGCCTTTAACAGACTATATATCAACTATTCACAAGGCGATTGATGATTATGGTCTGTCGCATCTTGATTTATATTGTGAACCGGGTCGAGCTTTAGTCGCTGAGTCAGGAAAGCTGATTGTCCGTGTTGAACTTCGTAAGAAGGAAGCGCTTTATTTAAATGATGGCGTTTATGGCGGAATGGTCGAAGCAGCGAAATTCCAAGGTGGTTTTATTTTTCCACTTCGTATTATTCGTAAAGATGGAAAAGATAGTGATGATAAGGTTTTGATGTCTTTCAGGTTCTGTGGCCCAACTTGTGATTCGGTTGATATGATGGCAGGCCCCTTTATATTGCCCTCCGACATTATTGAAGGCGATTGGATTGAAGTTGGGATGACAGGGGCATACAGCGTCTCATGTCGCACTAATTTTAATGGTTTTGGAAAAAGCCAGACAGTAATCCTATAGCGCATCTTGCTGAAACTTCCAAAATACCTTACATCCTAATAATGAATTTAAATGTTATCTCTTTTGAAGATTTTGGGCTAGTTCGCGTTATCAGATTGGGTGTGGAAAACTTACCCATACACCAAGCAGGCCATTACGCAAACCTTCAATTTGGCAATCATCCTGTGCGTCCTTATTCTATTGCCAATGCGCCAAACGGAAAGTATTTAGAATTTCATGTGAAAAATGGAGGGCGTGTAGGCGGAAGCACCTATGCAACAACAGAATTAAAAATTGGTCATCAGGTTATATGTTCTGGATTTGGAGGTAACTATACCTCTGTTATAAATTGCCTTCGCCCATTATTATTGATTGCTGGAGGAACAGGTCTTGCACCCATGTTATCAATTGCCGATTTTAGCTTAAATGAGAATCCACAACGACCCATCACTCTTTTTTTTGGGGGACGGCAAAAAGATGATTTATATTTTGATGAACCGTTAAGAGAAAAGATGAAATCTCATACAAATTTTATTTATACCTCAACACTGTCTGAAGAAAAACACGATGGGTTTGAAATGGGGTTAGTGGGAGATATTGCATTAGAACACCCTCAACTTTTACAGTCTCGACTTTATATGGCAGGGCCTGTGGATATGATTCGCAGTTTAAATGATAAAGCCTTGGCAAAGGGCATGTCTCCTGATGTGATACATTCTGATTTGCCTGCGATGGATGTGCATAATAAATGAATAATGAAAAATCAAAAGATGGGGCGTTAGGCCATCTGATTAAACAGCTTGCAGGGCTTCCGGGGTTGGGGCCTCGTTCTGCCCGCCGCGCAGCGCTACATTTAGTGATGCGTAAAGATGATATCTTAAAACCACTGGCCAATGCATTGCTTGAGGCGGCGGAAAAAGTTAAAACTTGTCCCACTTGCAGAAATTTAGATGATATATCTCCTTGCCGTATTTGCAGCGATATTCATCGTGATAGAGGATTGATTTGTGTTGTCTCAAACGTATCTGACTTGTGGGCCATTGAACGTACAGGTGGGTATCGGGGTGTTTATCACGTGTTGGGCGGAATTTTATCGGCATTGGACGGTGTATCAATCGCTGATTTATCGCTCGATCTTTTAAAATCTCGAACGAAGGAAAGCCCTCCACGGGAGATTATTTTGGCACTTCCCGCCACAGTAGATGGCCAAGCAACCGCGCATGTTGTGATGGACATGCTGTCTGACACCCCCATCAAAACCAGTCGTTTAGCCCATGGAATGCCCGTCGGCGGGGAATTAGATTACCTCGATGATGGCACAATCCTGACCGCATTTAAGGCACGAGGGTGATTATTTCTAATTTACCCTTGAAAAATAAGCCGTTTTGAGGTTTTTATAGGGTGGTAGCCACGAAAAGATGAAACTTCCTATTTTCGTCATGGTCTGACTTGTTCGGGCAATCCATTTTATAGGTTGGATGACCCGCATAAAGTAGGTAATGACGATAAGAAAAACCTTCGTGGGAAAAATAAATTAAAGGAAAAACAACATGGTTGACTCTGCCCTCGCAAAAAATTCTAATCCAATTATGATTACGTTTCCTGATGGGAAGACTCGTGATTATCATGTGGGCGTGACAGGGTTGGAGATTGCCGAATCGATTGCCAAATCTTTGGCAAAAGCTGCCATTGCTGTAAAAATTGATGGTGAATTATCTGACCTGTCTTTACCGATTACACAATCTGCAACACTGGCTATTATAAAACGCGAAGACCCCGAAGGGTTGGAATTGATACGCCATGATGCAGCACATGTGATGGCAGAGGCCGTTCAAAAATTATTTCCCGGTACTCAAGTCACTATTGGCCCCATTATTCAGAACGGATTTTATTATGATTTTTTCCGCAATCAACCGTTTACTACTGAAGATTTTGAAGCCATTGAGTCTGAGATGCGCCGTATCGTGGAACGTGGCGATGCGTTTACACGCGAAGTTTGGACACGTGAGAAGGCAATAGAATTTTTTAAATCAAAGGGTGAGGCGTTTAAAGTCGAACTTATCCAAGACCTTCCCGGATCAGAAGATATTAAAATTTATAAACAGGGTGATTGGCTTGACCTTTGCCGTGGTCCACATATGGCGAATACCAAACAAATTGGGACTGCATTCAAATTGATGAAGGTCGCAGGAGCCTATTGGCGTGGTGATTCCAATCGTCAAATGTTAACCCGTATTTATGCAACCGCATGGCGTACACAAGATGAACTCCAAGCCCACCTTACTCAACTTGAAGAAGCAGAAAAGCGCGACCATAGAAAATTAGGGCGCGAGATGAATTTGTTTCATATGCAAGAAGAGGCACACGGGTCTGTCTTCTGGCACCCGAAAGGATGGAGTATTTGGTTAGCATTAGAAGGCTATATGCGCCGAAGGTTACAAGATGGTGGATATAAGGAAGTCAGAACACCACAATTGATGGATAAGAAATTTTGGGAAGCCTCTGGACATTGGCAAAAATATCGTGACGGGATGTTTATTGTCCCTGATGAAGTTCCATCTATTGAGGAAGGCAAGCCCATCATCAGTGAGAAGGCGATGGAACATTTAATGGCGTTAAAGCCAATGAATTGTCCTGCACATGTTCAGATTTTTAAACAAGGAACTAAATCATATCGTGACCTTCCGTTGCGTTTGGCAGAGTTCGGATGTTGTCACAGGAACGAAGCTCACGGGGCTTTACATGGCCTGATGCGCGTGCGTCAATTTACCCAAGATGATGCCCATATTTTCTGTCGTGAAGACCAAATTCTCTCTGAAAGTATTATCTTTTGTGAATTGGTTCAGGCCGTTTATAAAGATTTAGGGTTTGATAATTATTCCATTAAACTTGAAACCCGTCCCGAAAATCGTATCGGGTCAGACGCATTGTGGGATAAAGCCGAAGGTGGTTTGATGGATGCGTTGAAGGCATTAAAAATGCCTTACACAGTTTCTGAAGGTGATGGAGCATTTTACGGGCCTAAGTTAGCTTTTATTATTAGGGATGCGATTGGGCGTGAATGGGGATGCGCCACGTTACAACTTGATTTTAATCTTCCTGACAGATTGGATGCTTCATACACTGGCGAAGATGGAAATAAACACCGCCCCGTGATGCTCCACCGTGCCGTTTTGGGGTCAATCGAACGCTTTATCGGGATTATGATTGAAAACTATGCGGGGAAATTGCCGATGTGGTTGATGCCTGTCCAATGCGTGGTGGCAAGTATTACTAGTGAGGCCGATGAGTATGCTCGTGAAGTTTATGCCGACCTTAAAAAACGGGGAATTCGTGCCGAGTTGGATTTAAGAAACGAGAAAATCAACCTCAAAGTCCGTGAGCATTCCCTTCAGAAAGTCCCCGCCCTGTTTGTTGTTGGTGCGCGGGAGCAGACGGACAGGACAGTTGCCATAAGACGGCTGGGATCAGATGGACAAAGCATTGTTAAATGTGCTGATGCCGTGGATGCTCTTGCAAATGAAGCCAATCCGCCGTATTAGTATCACAACATTAAATGAAACAAACAAAAGGAGCCTATTATCCGTAAGCCTAGCCCACCTACAGTTTCTGCCAGCACAATGCGCAGAGAGATCCGCGACAATGACACTGGTCCTCGCGTTAATGAACAAATTAAATTAGAGCGTGTCCGTCTGGTCGATGCAGAAGGCGAAATGATTGGGGTTGTCACGATGCGTGAAGCCCTTCGCCAAGCTGATGAAGCTGGTCTTGATTTGGTTGAAATTTCCCCGAATGCTGACCCGCCAGTCTGTAAAATTCTTGACTACGGCAAATATAAATACGAATTACAGAAAAAAGCATCTGAAGCCCGTAAAAAACAAAAAGTAGTCGAGGTCAAAGAAATTCAAATTCGCCCAATGATTGGCGACAATGATTATCAGGTCAAGCTTCGCGCTGCTAAACGATTCCTTGAAGAGGGGGATAAGGTTAAAGTTGTCCTTCGTTTCCGCGGTCGTGAAATGGCGCATACTGAAATTGGTTTTGGACTTCTCAAAAAAATGATTGAGGATTTGGGAGCTGTTGCCAAGGTCGAGTTCGAGCCGAAAATGGAAGGCCGTCAAGTGATGATGGTGCTGGGCCCTGCGGCGATTAAAATCGTGGCAGATGCCAAACCAGCTGAGCCAAAAACTGAAGCCTAATCTGAATAAAATGCGTAAATAAAAAATCCCGCCCAGATACTCTCTCAGCGGGATTTTTAATAAAAGAGGTAACGATGACCACAGAATTAACCCTTCCCAAATGGTATGATTTACATGCCCATTTTCGCCAAGATGGACTCTTGAAAGCAACATTAGCCGACCATGCCCGCATGGGATGTGCAGGTATTCTGGCGATGCCCAATACCAAACCTCCTGTTGCCAAAGTTTTCGAGGGAGATTATAGCCTTCCCGATTTTTGGAGTATTGAAAAATATCTTTCTGATATTCGTGCATCTGGTGGAGATGTGTTTAGCCAGATTATTGTTCCGCTCTACCTCACAAAATATACCACACCAAAAATGATTGAAGAGGGTGCAAAATCAGGTTTATTAAAAGCGGTTAAATATTATCCTCCCCATGGTACAACAGGTGCAGATTTTGGGTATCCTTTTGTTGAATTCTTAAATAATGGGGTCTTCGATGCCATGCAGGATTGTGGCATTATCCTTTGTATGCATGGCGAAGAGCATGGGCTTAAAGGGGCACATTATTTTGATGCTCATCAAAGTGCCGAGAAAATATTTTATACAGAGCGCGCCCCGAAATTACGCGATAAATTCCCTGCCCTAAAATGTGTAGCAGAGCATTTAACCACCAAAGAGGGTGTTACCTTTGTCCAACAATCAGATAAGAATGTTGCCGCAACCGTCACCCCACAACATTTAATTTATACAGTTGGCGATTTATTACAGGGTTTAAAATATCATCTTTACTGTTTGCCTCTTCTTAAATTTGATGAAGATAGAGCGGCATTACAATCCGCTGTCACGTCATCTAATAATAGTCAATTTTTTGCAGGAACAGACAGTGCGCCACATAGCAAGAAAGTAACAGAATGCGGATGTGCTGCAGGATGTTATATGGGGGGTATTGCGCCACAGATGTATGCGATGGCGTTTGAGCAGGCGGGATGCAGCCTTGAACAGGACAGCAATAAAAATATTTTCGAGAAATTCCTATGTACCTTGGGCGCTGAATTCTATGGGCTTCCAATCCCCACTGAAACATTCATGTTAAAACGCTCACAAACTATTGTTCATGCAACCACAGCCGATCAAGGAATTATCAAACCACTGCCTTTGGGGCTTGTGGACACCGAAACCGTCACACTCGACTGGTCAATTGGTTAATTTAGAATATCCCCTGTAAAAAAAATCCTGCGAAAATGAGTAAGCCAAAATCACGATTGCTTTTGAATTTTTTAAGGCAATTAGTGGGGTCATTCATGTTCCATGTATTTAATTGCCACAGTAAATGGGCGGATGCCAAAGCCCAAAAGATATAGAATAGGGATGTTGCGCCACTCATCACGCCTGCACAAAAAATCAGAAAAGATGTGAGGGCATAAAATATAAAAATATAGTTTATACTGTTTACACCAAATTTGAGAGCGGTTGATTTGACTCCAACCAAATTATCGTCATTTATATCTTGATGGGCATAAATTGTGTCATAGCCCATAGTCCAAAAAAATCCTGCGATATAGAGAATAAGGGCGGGGAATGACAAAAACCCATCAATGGTTGCGGCCCCTATCAATGCCCCGAAATTAAAAGTTATCCCAAGGACCGCTTGGGGATACCATGTTATTCGTTTTGCCAATGGATAAATAATAACAGGGATAAGCGAGAGTAACCCTAAAAAAATAGCAATCATTGGTAATTGTAATAGAATGATAAGCCCAAGGCTTAATAGAAACCCAAGAAACAGTGTGGCTTGTTTTGGCGTGACAGTGCCAGATGCAAGAGGACGTGCTTTTGTTCGCTCAACCAATTTATCAATGTCTTTATCCCATAAATCATTGATAACGCAGCCCGCACCCCGCATGATAATTGCGCCAAGTCCAAAAAGCGCAAAGAGATAGAAATGAGTAGGGGTTATATAATTTATCCCACCCATGGACATCGCAATTGCCCACCATGCGGGGAGGAGAAGTAGCCAAGTTCCAATTGGTCTATCCAACCGCATCAATGACAGATATGGCGAACAAAATTCGGGGCATATTTTATAGAGGATATGCTGAAATTGAATATCGTTGTGATGTTTATTAGGGGACGGTGATTTCTGTTTCATTTCTTTTCACCTCGCCTGCGTCATCCAAGATAGGATAGGCAACCGATGTCATTAGGGAATTGATACGGCGTAGGTCACGGATAATATCCATGTGTAAATCGCTGGTTGCCATTGTCTCTGGTACCCCACGCTGTAAACGACCCAAATGATTGACGGATGCGCTATGTTCGGCTTGCTTAATCATGGCTTTGTCATCAACTAATTGCCTTGCCAAGCGAATATCACCCGATATAAAGACGGTCTGCGCTAGACGGACAGAATCGATGACCAATTGAAAAAGATTATCTAATTCTTTTTTTCCTTCTACAGAAAAATCAACTTTTGTTCGGACACGTTTTTCAGCAAGGGGAATGAGATTGCGGTCAATAATATCGCCGACATGTTCAATATTAGTTGCGAAGGTCAATATTTGGAAATGGCGTTTTCCTTCACTGCTATTCATCGTTTCTTGGGTAATACGTACCAGGTAAGATTTTAAAGTGCGATAAAGCTTATCAACAGTATTATCAATGGAACGAATTTTATCAAAGATAGACAAATCATTTTTCTGAAAACTTTGCCAAACCAATTGTAACATTTGATCTGTCATATCCGCCAAGCGGAGAACTTCACGCGATGAATTTGTCAAAGCTAAAGTAGGCGTTTCAAGGGCGCGTTCATCAAGATATTTTGGTTTACTTTCATCCTCAATATGATTCTTTTTATCGGGAATGGCCCATGTTACTAATTTTGTAATCCAATCCAAAAAGGGCAAAAATAGAAGGGCTACAAAAATATTAAAGACCATGTGAAAATTAACGATAAGATAACCATCATCTTTCCCTAAATAATGAACATAGGGCATTAATTTTTCAAAAACAGCCAGAATGATAAAGACCCCAATCAGGCGCATAATCAAATTTCCCGCAGGAATACGCGTGGCTGCAGGAACATCTTTGAGTGAGGCGAGGAGTGGGGCAATGACCGATCCAACATTGGCACCTAATACCATCATCAATCCCAAATGAATGGGGATAACGCCTGTTCCTACCAATGACATGAGGAGGAGTATCATCGCCAAAGATGAATGGAACATCCATGTTAAGATAATTCCAACCAAGATGGCTAAAATCGGGTCATTGTCCAACGGATTTAAAATTAACGGAAGGGTTTCAGATGCCTTTAGAGGAAGGGCTGCCGCCTTGACAAGACTCAATGCTAAAAGCATCAGGGAAATACCAATAATGATACGACCCAATTGGCGGCGTTTACCCGCTTGCTCTTTACCTGAATAAATAACGTATCCAATAATGAGTAGGGCGGGGGAAAGCCATGAAATATCAAATGTTAGAAATTGTGCAACAATTGTAATCCCGACATCCGCACCTAAAATAACCGCAAGCCCCGCAGTGGTTGCAATCAATCCTTGCCCTGCAAAAGATGAAATAATCATAGTCGTTGCCATCGAGCTTTGAAGAAGGGTCGTAACCCCAACACCTGCAAAAAAAGCTGTAAATCGATTTTGTGAAGCAATTGAAATTATTTTTCGTAATTGAATTCCAAAGGCGCGTGTGACACCTGTCTTGACTAATTTTAAGCCAAAAAGGAGGAGGCAGACGCCACCAATGATATGAAAAATTACAAGACTAGCCATGAGGTAAAGAATTCCTTAGAAACTATATCCTACATGGCTTTACCTTGTGTGAATAGTATCAAAATATAATAATTTCCTTGCGTTGCGAGGCAATCATCCTTATAAACACCGAAATGTTGTGGAAGATTGTCTGTCAAATCCGAGAGGGCCAGATGGAGTCGCACCACGAACCTCAACCCCTAATCGGAGGATATCATGGCCAAAAAAGTAAAAGGCTATATCAAACTTCAGGTTCCAGCTGGGAAGGCTAACCCCTCACCACCTATCGGACCTGCACTTGGACAACAAGGTGTCAACATCATGGAATTCTGTAAAGGATTCAATGCTAAGACACAAGAAATGGAATCGGGAATGCCTATTCCTGTTGTCATTACTGTGTTCGAAGATCGTTCATTTACGTTCGTCATGAAAACACCACCTGTCACCTATTTCATCAAGAAAGCGGCGAAAAAGGAAAAAGGATCACAAACACCTGGTAAAGGTGCTTTTGTTGGGTCTATTACCAAAAAACAAGTTGCTGAAATCGCCAATGCGAAAATGGTTGACCTTAACGCCAATGACCTTGCGGGAGCAATGTTGATGGTTGAAGGATCTGCTCGTTCCATGGGTATCGAAGTGGTCGGAGGATAATCATGGCACATATCGGAAAGAAAACTAAAAATAATAACGCTCTGGTTGACCGTACAAAACTTTACTCCATCGAAGATGCAGTTGGTATTTTACTTACAGCCGCTAAAGAACGTAAATTCGTTGAAACCATCGAAATTGCGATGAACCTTGGTGTTGATCCAAAACAAAACGATCAGGTTGTTCGTGGCGTGACGGAACTTCCACATGGAACAGGTGCTATTGTTCGCGTTGCCGTTTTTGCCAAAGACGCAAAAGCAGCCGAAGCAAAAGCAGCTGGCGCTGATATTGTTGGTGCTGATGATTTGGCCGAAGAAGTTTTAAAAGGCAATATCAATTTTGACCGTTGTATCGCAACGCCAGACATGATGCCTCTTATCGCTAAAATCGGTAAAATTTTGGGCCCACGTGGTTTGATGCCTAACCCTAAATTAGGGACTGTCACTATGGATGTTAAAAAAGCTGTTGAATCATCCAAAGGTGGTGCGGTTGAATTTCGTGCTGCTAAAGATGGTATCGTTCATGCCCGCGTTGGGAAGGCTTCGTTTACTGCTCCTAAACTTGCGGATAACGTTCGTGCGTTTATTGGTGCGATTAACCGTGCAAAACCTGCTGGCGCAAAAGGTGCATATATCAAAAAAATCACTCTGTCATCCACCATGGGTCCAGGTGTGAAAATTGATTTACAAAGCATCGCCGCGTAGTTAGTTTTTATATAAATAATTAAAAACCCCTGAAAGAAATTTCGGGGGTTTTCCTTTGAAATGATAAACGATATAGTTATATCATTCAAAAAAATGAGGAAAATATGACAGATATCGGAACACCTTTTTCAAAGACAGCCAAGAAAGTTTTATTGTGTGGATCAGGTGAATTGGGTAAGGAAGTTGTGATTGAATTAAAACGTCTTGGCGTTGAAGTGATTGCATGTGATAGTTATGAGAACGCCCCCGCCATGCAGGTTGCAGACCGCAGTTATGTTCTGTCTATGCTTGATAAGCTTGCTCTGCGAAATATAATTGAAAAAGAACAACCAAATTTTATCGTGCCAGAGGTCGAAGCGATTGCAACGGATGTGTTGGTTGAATTAGAACAAGAAGGCTTTACCGTTGTACCAACCGCCCGTGCCGCAAAACTAACGATGAACCGCGAAGGTATTCGTAGATTGGCAGCAGAAGAATTATCACTCCCGACATCGCCCTATAAATTTTGTGATACATTTGATGAATTTGTAGCAGCAGTTAATGTTGTGGGTTACCCATGTGTTATCAAACCGATTATGAGTTCATCAGGCAAAGGGCAAAGTGTTGTCCGTTCTGAATCTGATCTTAGCCGCACATGGACATACGCCCAAGAGGGCGGTCGAGCAGGTGCCGGGCGAGTCATTGTTGAGGGTTTTATTGATTTTGATTACGAAATTACTTTGCTCACCATTCGACATCAGGGGGGGACAAGTTTTTGTTTGCCTATAGGGCATCGTCAAGTGGATGGCGATTATCAGGAATCTTGGCAACCACAGGCCATGTCACAAATTGCTTTTGCTAAGTCACAAGATATTGCTACAAAAATTACGGATGCGCTTGGCGGCTATGGATTATTCGGCGTGGAATTATTTGTGAAAGGTGATGATGTTTATTTTAGTGAGGTATCACCCCGCCCGCATGATACGGGCATGGTAACGATGATTTCACAAGGGCTTTCTGAATTTGCACTTCATGTAAGGGCATTTTTGGGACTTCCTATCCCTAATATTCATTTCAACGGACCGTCAGCATCTGCAGTTATTTTAGTGTCTGGTCATTCTGAGCAGGTCAGTTTTCACAATATCCATGAGGCACTATCTGAGCCAGATACAGATATACGACTGTTTGGAAAACCAAATGTTGCTGGAAAACGTCGTTTAGGGGTTGCTTTGGCACGTGCTGAAACAGATATTGCCGCCCGTCTGAAAGCCCAAACTATTGTTAATAAAGTTAAGGTTGAATTATAATTTTTTTCTAGATTTGTATTGTCTGCAATACTAAAAAAGGCTGTAAATAGGTTTATGGTTAATTTATATTCCACTTGGGCGGGGTTGTTTCGATATAATAACTCTAAAATGCCTTTAATCCATTCAACTGTTACGTTTCAGGAAACGGCAACAGATAAGTTCAGGGGTTTTGTAAGTGAGACGCCTCTTATTATTCCTGATGATTTCAAATTGTCAATTGATGTAAGGCCGAATAAGGGTCTAACCCCATGGGGAAGTATTTCTTGTGAAATTATTGAAGGCGAATTACTTGAAAAATATATACCAAAGTGGGGGCGTGCTATTAACTTTGCAAAGACCTTTGAACAATTAAGTGGCAATCCAATTTGTTGTAGAGGAGCTTTTAATTCTGCTAGAGGTCAAATAGTTGGAGTTTGGGGGCTTGTTTAAGGCGATAGGCCATCAAATTTACCTCTGAATATGAAATCGGGTCATTTTACTTTTGAAAATCATGATAGCAGTAGGCGTTCTAAATTTTTTATCCCGTTAGCCTACGAATTACAAGTTGCATAGCTTTATAGCCTTGGCAATCTTGACGAAATCATCGACGGTTAAGTCTTCAGCGCGCAGGGTCTGGTCTGTCCCTGCGCTTTCCATTGCTTGTACATAATCGGATAAAGAAGACCTTACCATTTTGCGGCGTTGATTAAATGCTGCTGCTAAAATTTTTTCCATCGTATCGAATGATGGTGCGTCACTATCCATCATCCTTGGGATAAATTGAACAACTGATGATTTAACTTTGGGGGGGGGTGTAAAGGCAGAGGGCGGTAAGTCAAATAATTTTTTTGTTGTACAAAGCCATTGCGCCATGACCGAAATTCGCCCATATGTTTTATTTCCAGAGATGGCTAAAATCCTATCAGCCACTTCCTTTTGAAACATCAGCGACATAAAATTGATGGCATTTTTATCATGACGAATAATTTCTAACCATTTGACCAGTAAAACAACACTAATATTATAAGGAAGATTGGCAATTATGGCTCTTGGCGCTGGGGCAATTTGGGTGATATCAATTTTCATTGCATCACCTTGAATGATTTCTAATTTTTCACCATAGACCGATTTTAAATCATTAATTGCCGCAACTGCCCGTGGGTCAAATTCAATCGCCACAACTCTTTTTGCGCACGATGCCAATAAACTGCGCGTTAATCCACCCGGCCCTGGCCCGATTTCGATAGCAGTCAAAGTTTCCAAATCACCTGAAAGGCGAACGATTTTATCAGTAATGTTTTGGTCAAGCAGGAAATTTTGCCCTAATGATTTTTCCGCCCGCAAATCATGCTCGCGGATAACATCACGCAACGGAGGCAAGAGAGGAGTAGAGGGATTATCCACGTTTTTCGATAAAGGCAGATGACCTCAAATCCTTATAATATTTACGCTGCGCCCTATCCATTCTTTGCATTCCAATACGCTCTAAAATATCATCACGGCTTGGAAGACCATCTGTCCCTAACTGACGTTTATCTTCTAAAAGGATAATATAAAGCCCAGTTGACGTTTCTATCGGCGTTGATACTTTTCCCTTTGACATGGTTGGAATCATATCATCTACTTCCTTAGGAAGAGAGCCTTGCATCACCCACCCAATAAATTTCCCCTGTGTTGCCCCCGGTGATTGTGAGAATTGACGCGCCGCCTTTGTGAAAGCTGTAGGGTCAGATTGCAATTGGTTTGATAATTGATTTGCAAATGTTTTGGCCTCAGTCATTTTACGAGAGTCGGTCACGGGGATAAAAATCTCAGCAACTTTAAACTGATCCTTGCCAATCTTGGAAGAGAGTCTTTGTAGTTCACTATCAATATCGTTGTCTGTGACCTGAATTTTGGGGCGGATACGGGATTGGATAACTTTTGTCCAACTTAATTGGGCTTTAATTTGGTCTTGTAACGTACTGACACGGATACCACGTTGCTCCATGGCTTTTTTAAAAACATCGGCGGGAATATTATTTTGACGAGCGATTTGTTCGAATCCACCATCTATCTCTTTTTGATCGACTTTAAGTCCTATACGCGTTGCCTCTTGAGAGCGAATTTGTTCATCAATCAACATATCGATTACTTGCGGACGTAATTTCTTTTCTAAATCTTTGGATGGCTTTAAACCACTGGAAGATGAAATTAAGTCCATTCGAGCTTTCACATCAGACGATGTGATAACACCCTTATTCACAACAGCCACAATATTTTCAGCAGCCTTTGCAATAGGGATAGAAGCAGAAAAGGCAATACAGGATAAAGCCATCAATAAATAATTTTTCATCATCATTAGTCCTTTTGAGAAACTATATTTTTGGATTTAATATAGGTGGGAACAATAAAATCCATCGGGGTTGGCGGTATTCCCAAATCATTAAAACCAAGGCAACCTTCGGTTACGATATTATCGGTTTGAAGCGATAATATTTGGTCGTTTGTCAAAGGTGGATTTGGTAATATCTTCATAAAAAATGCCTGTATATGGGCGATACTCCACGGCAAGGAAATTAAACAACGTTTCTGTCCAGTGTAGGAGAAAAGGCGTTGATAAATTTCTTTAAACGTTAAAATCTCGGGTCCGCCCAATTCATAAATTTGACCAGAGAGTTGGATGTTACAAAGAGTATGGACAACTGCCTTTGCAACATCCACTACATAAACGGGCTGAAAGCGAGTTTTCCCCCCACCAATCAATGGCAGAACTGGAAGAAATTTGGCAAGGTCGGCAAACATATTAAAGAAATTATCTTCTGGCCCAAAAATAACACTGGGGCGAAGGATTGTTGCCATAGGAAAGGCAGACAGAACGGCATGTTCCCCTTTAAATTTTGATGCTCCGTATTTTGATTTTGATTTATCAACACCCAAAGCAGAGATATGAATGAAACGATGAACTTGATGTTTATAACAGGCCTTGGCCATCCATTCTGGAAGTTCGACATGAATGCGTTGAAAATTTGATCTTTTACCTGACTCGCTTAATATACCAAGGCAATTAACAACAGCATAGGAACCTTTGATAACATCTTCAATGTCTTGGGATGAGGCATAACTGGAATAAACGGGAACAATTTGCCCCACCTCACCATAAGTTCTGAGGAAGTAGGCGGATTGGGTATGGCGCGTTACAACTTTAATAATTGCACCAGATGCCGCCAATTCATCCACAATATATCGCCCCAAGAATCCCGTTCCGCCGAAGACTGTGACAACTTTTCCTTTTAATTCTGTATGTATCATTCGATTCTCTCTTGATTTTTATGGTCTTCACTATAATCATCTGTATAGGATTTCAAAAGAGTTTTTATAATTCAATCACAGAAAGACAATAACTATGACAACCACTATTCGCGGACGCCAGACCAAAATTGTTGCAACCTTGGGTCCAGCATCCAATTCTGAGGACATGATAAGAAAGTTATTTTTGGCAGGCGTTGATATGTTCCGCCTTAATTTTTCTCATGGTGACCATAAAGACCATGCAGAGCGTGTTAAATTTATTCGTACTATTGAGAAAGAAACAGGTCGCCCAATTGCCATTATGGCCGATATGCAAGGTCCAAAATTGCGCGTCGGGCGTTTTAAAGATGGTAAAATTGATTTAACCATCGGACAAAAAATTCGTCTTGATTTAGATTCTGAATTAGGTGACGGAACACGCGTCAATTTACCACACCCTGAAGTTATCAATTCGATGCCTGTCGGTTCATTTATTTTGCTTGATGATGGCAAAGTCCGTATGGAAATTGTTGATAGAGGTGATGGGTTTTTGGTCGGCGAAATTAAAGCTGGTCGTACCCTGTCAAATAATAAAGGATTTAATGTTCCTGGTGTTGTCCTTCCGCTTGATGCCTTGACCCCAAAAGATAAAATTGATTTGGAAGCGGCGTTGGCTATGGGGGTTGATTGGATTGCTCAATCTTTCGTTCAGAAACCTGAAGATGTCATGGAGGCACGCAAACTTATAGCTGGTCGTGCAGCGCTGATGATTAAACTCGAAAAACCATCTGCGCTTGTTTATCTTGATCAAATGATTGCGCAGGCCGACGCGGTGATGCTTGCGCGTGGCGATTTAGGTGTTGAAATTCCTCCTGAGGAAGTGCCATTGGCACAAAAACGTGTTGTGCGCGCTGTCCGTTTTGCAGGTAAACCAATTGTGGTGGCAACCCAGATGATGGAATCAATGATTGAAAACCCGTCCCCCACTCGTGCCGAGGTTAATGATGTATCAACCGCTATATTTGATGGTACAGATGCCGTGATGCTGTCTGCGGAAACAGCAGCAGGGCAGTATCCAATTGAAGCAGTTGAAATGATGGACAGGATTTGTCGTGCCGTTGAAAAAGATTCGATTTATCGTACCCTTATCAATGCCGATCATCCCGATGCACGTCAGAATGATGCGGGGGATGCAATAACAATTGCTGCCGATCAAGTTGCTCATAATTTGCAGGCCACTTGCATTGTAACTTATACAACTTCGGGAACGACATGTCTTCGTGCGGTTCGTCAACGCCCCGCCATGAAAATTGCGTGTCTTACTCAAAAACTTTCAACGGCGCGTCGCTTGGCCGTCTCATACGGTGTTCATGCAATTGTGGTCGATGAAGTTACAAATTTTGCAGACGCAGTTAAACTTGCTCAACAAAAAATTGGAGCAGAAGGTCTGGCTAAAAAAGGCGAGCGTTTTGTTATGACCGCAGGCGTTCCATTCGGTACACCAGGGTCAACCAATATCCTTCGTGTGGCGTGGGTGGAGTAGGTATTGATTAAAGAGGATTTATCATATTTTTCCTTTATAGAACTGATACTTATCATAGTATCAGGTTCTATTATTTTTTTATGTTTATCTGATAACCTTAATTGTATAGCACTTAGTGGTTGGCAAGGGTTACTAGCGGGCGTTTTTGCATTACTAGCGGCTTGGTGGACAGTTCATACTATGAACAAACAAACACATGAGGAAAAAAGACGTCAGGATGATGCCCTTTATCGAAAGTCTTTAGCACAGAGAGTAAGGATGCCAGATGCATTGGTCGAAATAAAAAAATATATCAAGGAATGTTTTAAGTATGTTCGTGGAGAATTTGAATATGCCCTTGAAAAGCCTGATGAAGCTATATTTATATTGAAAGAGTCAGTTGAATTTACCGATAATAAGTCTGCTATTACTATATTTGAATTTATTTCTTTCTATCAAATATATAATTCACGTTTAGAATCATACAAAAACTCGTTAGAAAATCCGAGAAAGAATTATGAGGGAAATAGTGAAAATGATTCAATTACTTGCGACACAATTAAACTTAATTTGATGTGCATGAATTTGTTTGATTATGCAAGAAATCGTCATATCTCTGTATCAGAGAAAGTGATCACAGAAATAGAAGCTATAAAGTCTATTCATGATTTGGTTGGCTTTAATAACTGGCAAGTAAATGCGGAAGACCACGATGAAGAACAAGGATTGCTTCGTATTGCTAAACAAGTTGCCCCAGTTTTTTGATTTTAACTTAAGGACTAATTGTAGGTTTCATGACCGCAGCGGCGGAAGGGGGCTGAGATATTTTATTTTCTGCTGGTTGTGGTTTGGGGGTCGCCACAATAGCATTAAGGGTCTCTTGGGGAATTGCAACTCCCTCAGTCAGCATTGTGTAATTAGCAACATCTGCTGGTAATAATCCAGCATTATAGGAATTTTTGGCACTATCTTTTATTGATCCATCTGCCAACACTGTCCCAGTGGTAATTTTTTCATTTTTTATTTGTGTTGCTGCCACTTCTAAAAATCTCTGCTGACCTTCTGTTGCATTTCTAAGGCGGCGCGTTGGGTCAACTTTTTCTCCAATTGTCGTCTCGCGGTTCTCAATTATAGCAGCTTTTTGATTGAGTGTACTTGGAGTCTCTGTCCTTGGAATTTTATTCAAAGTGGATTTTAAATCAAATCTAGTCTCATTCTGAATGGATAACATATATTCGTCGCCTAGGAGGCGTTGGAGCCCATCCCTTAGCCGTCTTTTATATTCATCAGGGTTGCTTTTAGAATCCTCTGGTATTTCAAAAGAATTTACCTTGTCGTTTATTATGAATAAAGACCATTGATTATCGATTATTGTGTTAGCTGATTTTCCAAATTCGTTCTGTAGCTTGGCCAAAATACCCCAAATAATAACCATAAAAATTAACTTATGCCAACAATAACAGTTAAATATAAATATTATGTTAATAATTGAGGAAATAATTAAAGAAACTTATCCACAGAAAAATGAAGAAAAACATTGACTCTGTCGCGTTAATATTTATATTGCGCCGTAATTCCCTCATTAAAAGCCTTTGGTAACAAAAGCTTGTAGCAAATTTTGGGGGAATTATTGGTATACGATCTGGTATTACGGATCGGTTTAAAATCAACAATGACTTATAAGGAGTCTTAAATATGGCCCGTATTTCCGGTGTCAACATCCCTGACAACAAAAGAGCTATTATCTCGCTTACCTATATTCACGGTATTGGTCGATTTATCGCTGAGAAAATCTGTACAGAAGTGGGCATTGATTTTGCTCGCCGTATGAAAGATTTGACCGAAGATGAATTGAATCAAATTCGTAAAATTATTGAATCTGGTCGTTTTACCATTGAAGGTGAATTACGTCGTACAGTTTCACTTAACATCAAACGTCTGATGGACATGCAGTGCTATCGCGGTATTCGTCACCGTCGTGGTCTTCCTGTTCGTGGTCAGCGTACCCGCACAAACGCACGTACTCGTAAAGGTCCTGCGAAACCTGTTGCTGGTAAAAAACTTGTTAAGAAGTAATTCATTTTAGATTTAGAGATAAAGGTATAAAATTATGGCCGTTAAAGAAAAAGCAGCTGCTGGCGGAAAAGCCGGAGCAAAAAGTGGGGCAGCCCGCAAGAAAGTTGTTCGTAAGAATATCATTTCTGGTTATGCGCATATCAATGCGTCATTCAACAATATATTCATCAACATTACCGATTCTATGGGTAACACCATTGCGTGGTCATCCGCGGGGATTATGGGCTTTAAGGGGTCACGTAAATCAACCCCTTATGCAGCACAATTAGCCGCTGAAGATGCTGCTAAAAAAGCAGCAGAACACGGTATGCGTGATGTTGATGTTGTTATCAAGGGACCTGGAGCAGGTCGCGAATCTGCTCTTCGTGGTTTGATTTCCGCTGGATATAACATTAAGTCGATTAAGGATGTCACACCTGTTCCTCATAACGGATGTCGCCCACCGAAACGTCGCCGTATCTAAAAGAATTACTATACTATTGTCGCTCTTGGGCGATTGTTATTAACGCATGGTGAAAGGGAAAAAGCATGCTGATTCAGAAAAACTGGCTCGAACTTATTAAACCTAATAAAGTTGAAGTGGAACGCAAATCTGATGCTCGTAATGTGGGCAAGGTTGTTGTTGAACCGCTTGAACGTGGATTTGGTTTGACGCTTGGTAACTCTATCCGACGTATTCTATTGTCCTCTCTTCAGGGGGCAGCCGTGACTGCTGTTAAAATTGCTGGTGTTCAGCACGAGTTTTCAACTATTGAAGGCGTTCGTGAAGACGTAACTGACATTGTTTTGAATATTAAAGCAATCGCTGTTCGTATGCATGCTGAAGGTCCAAAACGGATGCGCATTTTAGCCGAGGGTCCTTGCGAAGTAACAGCAGGAATGATTGAAGCTGGTGCAGACATCGAAATCATGAACCCTGATTTGGTGATTTGTACCCTTGATAAAGGTGCAAAACTAGACATGGAAATGACTGTTGGAACTGGTAAAGGTTACCGTCCTGCATCTATGAACCGTCCTGAGGAAGCTCCTGTTGGACTTATCCCTGTTGATAGTATTTTCTCACCCGTTCGCAAAGTATCTTACGAAGTTGAAGATACTCGCGTTGGTCAAATTACCGACTATGATAAACTGACACTGGTTGTAGAAACAAATGGTGTTATTTCTCCTGATGATGCTGTTGCTTATGCAGCACGTATTCTTCAAGACCAATTACAAGTCTTTATCAATTTTGACGAGCCTAAAGAATCTCAGGCTTCTGAAGTTGAAGAGTCATTGCCGTTCAATCGTAACTTGCTTAAGAAAGTTGAAGAGCTTGAACTTTCCGTTCGCTCAGCCAATTGTCTTAAGAATGACAACATCATCTATATTGGCGATTTGGTTCAGAAGTCTGAATCTGAAATGCTTCGTACACCAAACTTTGGTCGTAAGTCTTTGAATGAAATTAAAGAAGTATTGACAATGATGGGTCTGCATTTAGGTATGCCTGTTGAAGGATGGCCACCAGAGAATATAGAAGATTTGGCCAAACGTTTGGACGACCCTTTTGCTCATTAACTGATTATTGGATAACCAGTTTTCTGGTTATCTAAACGGACATGATGTCCCCCCTGTAATTGAACGGCTTTCAATAAAGCAAGTGGTTATGGGTTTACAAATGTCCTTCACCTTGTGAAGGCGCAACGCCAAGAAGGCACAAAGAAAGAAAACTAAAAATGAAACACGGATTAAAACAACGTAAACTCAATCGTACCAGCTCGCACCGTCGCGCTTTGTTTGCTAACATGGCGAATGCGCTGATTAAGCATGAACAAATTTTGACAACTGTTCCTAAGGCCAAAGATCTTCGTCCGGTTGTTGAAAAGTTGGTTACTCTTGGTAAAAAAGGTGGATTAGCTAACCGTCGTGCAGCTATTGCTATGTTGCGTGATGAGGATATGGTTAGAAAATTATTCTCTGTCATTGCTGAACGTTATGCTGGTCGTCCGGGTGGATATACCCGCGTGTTGAAAGCTGGTTTCCGTTATGGAGATGCGGCCCCAATCGCGATTATTGAATTTGTTGATCGTGATGTCTCTGCCAAAGGTCAAGATTCAGGTCAAGATTTCACAGCCGAAGCAGCAGCAGTTGCCGCAGGCCCAGCAGATGAGACAAGCGTTCCAGTCAAGGCCGTTAAAAAGGCCAATGCCAAAAAAGCTGAGGGCGCGTCTGCTGAAGAGACTCCTAAGAAAAAGGCAACAAAGAAAAAGGCTGATGAGTAGGTATCGCCTTTTGAATAAAAATTTTAAAACCCGCCAAAAATGGCGGGTTTTTTATTTGACGAAACTATAATATATCCATAATGTAAACAGATAATTATGGAGAATATTTTGGGTTGCGGTAAAAATAAAGTTGCGAAATTAGGTGGGCAGGGGGTGAAGCAAGTCTTGGGTAGGATTTTCAGACCAAGGCACGATGATACTGGAGACATCACCCCCTTTCTTTCAATTAAAGACCGAACAAAAAAAGTTGATTTGCAAACTATCATTGATTGCGTTTCGGCAAGCCCTGATGATCATGATTTTGAGATTATAGGCAAATTAGGAATTACTGGATTAAAACCATCCGACATAGAAATAGTTCGTGCCTATATGCATCGTTTCGGAAATGATGTTAAAAAGCCTTTGGGTATCGATAATCATCCCAAACCTGTTTTGTTGTTGGACGAGAACATCCCTCAACCTGCGATGTTTTGCTTAACTCAAATTTTTGGGTGGTCAACTCATGTCGCCGCCGAAGGTCTTGCAGGCCGAGATACCCCTGACCAAAATATTTGGGAATTTGGGTTGCGGCATAAATTTTCAGCCATCGTAACCCGAGATACTGATTTTTTAGAGATACAAAAGCGTCTTTGTAATAGCGAGATAGGTCGTCAAGACACGCCTTTATTGATTTTCTTAGAAGAAAATATTTCAACCGAGTCACTTTCACAGATGTTTAGACAGCATAAATACAATATTCAAAAATATATTGATGATCAAAGTCTATTGGGCTGTCGTTTGAATGCAGAATTAGGATTAAGGCCATTATTTTAATTTAAAACGAAACGCATCGATATAATTTTCAGCATTTGTAGTCAGTGCAAAATTGTTCTAAGTGTCAGTCCTTTTTTTTATCAAATTAGCCTTAAAATAAATGATTCATTATAGGACATAAATCCTAATACTTCATGATGAAAATATATTGACAAAATTTGCATATGTTAAATATAGTCATATAATGGATATATGTTTAGAACAAGCGAGGAAAGAAGTCGCAGATGTTTTTAATAATGAGGCGGGCGTTCAGTTTTTGATGCCATCTGTTGGTATGGGTTTATCAATTACATTTAATAACGAAGTTGATTTGTTCGCAACATTAGGTATTCAAAAAGTAAACAATGTTCGTTCTCATACAGGTTTTTATGATTTAGTCGCTAAATATGGTGTTGCAGTTCTTAATAATTGCAAAATTTCGAATGGAGACCATATTGCTCTCTCGAAGGGTATAAATACTTTACAAACTAGCGCACAAGATCCATTTCATCGTGATTCTTTTGATAGACCAGATTTCATTACGCTTATCAGAGATGATAAAAGGCAAGGAAGAGATGAGCCAACTTATTACGCTTTAGAAGATGATGTGATGGTGGTCATTCGTAAAATATTAGAACTAGATAAGACACCATGGCTTATTAAATCAGCTTTAAAGCCCTTAATATCTAATGACTATCAATTCAAGACTGACGCAGTTTCAGGTGTAAGTTCAGATAGGATAAGATTGCAACGTGATTATCCACATTTTGTATCAGATGTTTTTAATTTTATTCCTGAGGGGAAAAAATGTTGTGTGGATTGGCCCTCTGGCATTGCGCGTGTTGCTGCACATGCCAATGTTGGACAAATTTTGCATGCAAGGCCTGCTGGTAAAAGGGGTGTGGGCCCCTATGAGGTAAATTGCTTAACTGCAACTGAAATTGAACGTATTCCAAGATAGGCTCCATGACAATTCGTAAATCATCCATCCATCGCCCAAGTATAATAGAAATTAGAGAGATTTTTCCAAGTGCAACTGGTGTAGGAATAATCCTTCCTGAGATTGGAAAAGGGCTTCATATTCATTTTAATGGAGTAGCCAATTTTTTTGATGAATTAAAAATATCAAAAGAATCCCTTACATTTTATTCTAGGAAACTTCCGTCTTTATTAAAAGCGTTTGGAATAATCAATTTGATGAATTGTTTTATTCCTGAGTTTTCAAACAAGGGAGGGTTATCGAGTGGTAGAGATAATTTAGGTCGAACTTTGCAAGACCCTTTTCATCGTGATTGGCTAGAAACTAGACCTGATTTTTTGACAGTGATTCATCGTCAAATGTTGAAAGATAAATTGTTTGACGAAGGGCGTGATACCCCGACATTTTATGCCAGAGAAAAAGATGTTCGAATTGCGATAAGTCAGCTCTCTAGGCAAGGGCTTACCCCCTCTGTTCAATCGGCGCTCTCTGCAATGGAAGATCCCGATTATCGCTTTCGATTATATGATGAGGGTGAAATGCCAGCTAGACAACTTATCCAATTCGAATATCCTTCTTTTGTAGAGAATGTTTATGCCTTGATTCCCGATAGTCATAAATACACAAAAACATGGTTGGCAGGGGTATGGGACTTAGTCGTGCATACAAATCAATCGGGAGATTTTTTGCATGCTCGTCCAACAGGTAAGAATAATATTGATAATGCTACGCCTTTCTTGAACCCACTTCGGGGGATGGAAATATATCAAGGATAGCCTATATCGTTTCTGAAAATAGCTTTTTGTGTTATAAAAATATCACCTGAAAATAAGAGGTTTACAGCATGTCACTTTCAATTACATCCACCAATCCCGCCCAAAATTTTGAAATCGTAGGTGAAGTGCCGATGTCTAGTTTGGATGATGTTCATCAAAAAGTAATGGCGGCCAAAGCAGCCTTTCCTGCATGGCGTGGCATGGGTTTGGGCAAACGTATAGTATATCTATCAAATCTGCGCGATCAGTTTGTTGCAAACAAACAGAAATTAGCCGAATTGATGACTGCAGAAATGGGGATGCCCATTACCCAAACAGTATTCACAGTTGAGAGAGCTGTTTTATATATGACATGGAGCATTGATAATGCCGCCAATTGTTTATCGCCCGAGGTAACGTCTGAAGATGCAAACGAAGTTCATGAAATTCTGTTTGAGCCATATGGGGTTGCCGCATGCATTTCACCATGGAATTTTCCTGCCAGTAATTTTGTGTGGGCATGTTTTCAGGCATTATGTGTTGGCAATACCGTCGTCTTTAAAAATTCGGAGGAGGTTCAATTATTTGCCAAAGAAATTGAATATATGGCTAAAGCTTCAGGATTTCCCGAAGGGGTTTTTAACGTTATATATGGTGACGGAAAAATTGCGCAAGCGATGATTGCGGATGATATTAACATTATTAGTTTTACAGGAAGCACCCGTGTAGGCGAATTATTATATAGGCAAGCCGCCGAAAAATTCATCCCCTGTGTCTTAGAATTGGGAGGGTCAGACCCCGCCATTGTCTTTGCCGATGCGGATTTGGATAAGGTGATACCGTCAGTTTATGCAGGACGTTTCACCAATTGTGGTCAGGTATGCCAATCAACCAAAAGATTGATTGTTGAAGAAAAAATATTTGGGACGGTTGTCAAAAAAATGGTTGAGCTGGTGACATCCAAAAAATTAGGTGACCCGATTTTACCCACCACCGATATTGGGCCTTTGGTATCACAAAGACAATTAGATACTTTGATTGATCAAGTTCAAGATGCCGTTGATAAAGGTGCAAAAATTATGTGCGGCGGTAAACGCCCACATGGGTTAAATGGAGCATATTATGAACCCACAATCATGATTGATATTAAACCCAATATGCGAGTATGGAGCGAGGAAGTATTTGGTCCCGTTCTTCCCATTATTTCGTTCAACGGATATGATGATGCAATCCGAAAGGCCAATGATACAATTTATGGGCTATCATCAAATATATTTTCAAGTCACCCTGAGACAATCAAAAAAGCAGTCCAAGATATTCAGGCAGGCACAGTCCGAGTTAATGGATTAAATGCGGGACGTGCATCGAATATTTTCGGCGGGTATAAAAGATCAGGAATAGGGCGCGAAAACGGTAAATATGGATTTCATGATGTTGCCCAAAAGAAAATGGTTGTCAGGCCGAAATAGGCTGTAAGCCTCTATTATTTAACATAAAAACTGATTTCTTGTATTTACTCAAAAAAGAGAGTATGTTTCTTTCATTCATAAATAATTAACCAAAAAGGTGTGTGTAATGAATTTAGTTGAAGATTTTTCCAGAATAACCGCAGCGGCTGTTTTGGCCATGACAGGTTTATTTACAGGATGTGCCTCTAATGGAATCCCTGTTGAACGTGTAATAACTCAATCTGTTAATCAAGGAACACTTCCTGCTCGTCAAGCAGCTAGAGATGCGTTAGCTCAACCAGCTAAAGCTGGTGTAAATGCTGTTGCTTGCGCTGCTAAAGAAGCTGTGAATGCGGCTACTGGTGCCCCACCTGATCCAAGATGCCAAACAAGAACAGGTATTCAACCACGATAACTGACAAGACAATAACCTAATTTATAAAAAGAAGAGGTGTAAAATGAGTTTAAGAGTAACTTTTGGTGCAGCAACGTTAGCTTTGCTTGGTGGATGCGGGACAATGAGCCAGCCTGTTAATCAAACAGAAAGAGTCGCAGCAGTTTCAGAAACCAGAGTTAAGATTAGTCGTTGCGAAGATAATGGTTTTCATGTTCTTCCTGCTAATTCATATAATATGAATCAAGTTGGTGGTAATCGTGGAGGAGGTGTTTCTAGCGCTCTCCTTCATACTGCAAATGGTGCGTTTATTGTTCAGTATCCTCATACAATTGGAAGTAATAATTCAGGATTGTCAGACCTTGCTGGTATAGTATTAGGTGTGGCATTAGGAGGTAAGTCAACCATTGGAAGGGTTGCGGGAGGAGTAATTGGTGGAGCAGTTATCTCTCCAGTTCTTGAGAGAGCGGGCGATTTGATTAGAACCCCTATGCAAAGAGAGCGCGCTACTAAAGCGGTTGAGTGTTTTAGTGATATTTATGCAATGAATGGTGGCGCGGTTGTAGGGAATAATTCATTTGATAATCGTACACAGCCAAGGTCGCGACATGGGATTGACCTTCTTGGTCGTCAAATTCCATAGAAAAATTAAAAACCCCGCCATAAAAAAGCGGGGTTTTTAATTGCTCAAATTATATTACCATCCATAGAGCCATCAAAAACATCAATGCGTTCTCAGAAATTGCAACTGGCCCTAACGGTACATTGAGGTTTGAGCCAACGCAGGCACAGGCGACCTTTTCACCTGTGCGAAGGTGAAGGATAATTCCGACTAAAGATAGGGTTGTCAAAAGAATTGTTAAAATTGCGAAAGTCCATATCCATTGTCCACTTAAAAAGCCAAGCCCCAAGATAACTTCAATGATGGGAAACGCCTTTGCGTAGATGGGAATTTTTTTAGCTAGAATATCGTATTTTATAAACATTTTGGCAAAGCCGGACATATCATTCAATTTCAGAAAGCCAAACAACAAAAACCACAACCCCATAAAGCCGTTCATAAAACCATACCCAGCAATCGACAAACACACCGCCCCCAAAAAAGATAATCCCAAGATATTGAAAACGGGGGTATAGGACTTGACCTGCTCTAAAATGGAGGGAGAAGGAGGAGGGGTTAAATCTTTATCTTTGGACTTACAACAATCAGACATAATGGCCTTATTTTTTAAATTGTGATGATAACTTTAGCACAAAAACGCTTCACAAAGGTAAAAAAGTTTGCCATGATTGTCTTATGACATTTATTTGCGCCATCATTTCCCGAATTATGCTCCCAACCGTGTAATTTTCTCACGCGTTGGGTATATGCCTATTCTCTGGCGCTTTTCAATCTGATACAACATTTCACACCCCATCATCCTAACTTTATAGGACAAAGAGAATTTTAAAATGACCACCGAAACACAAAATGATTTTTACGTTTTCCTTCCCAAAACCGATTTTCCAATGCGTGGCGATTTGCCCCAACGTGAGCCAGCGATTATGGCGGCATGGCATGAGATGGATTTGTACAAAAAAATGCGTGATGTTGCCAAAGGTAGGGAACGTTATGTTTTGCATGACGGCCCACCCTATGCCAATGGGGATATTCACATGGGTCATGCCATCAATAAAATTTTAAAAGATGTCATTGTCCGCGCCCATCAATCCATTGGTTATGATGCACCTTATGTTCCCGGTTGGGATTGTCACGGTCTTCCGATTGAATGGAAGATTGAAGAACAATACCGTGAAAAAGGTTTGGATAAAGACGACATCAATATTTTACAATTCCGCCAAGAGTGCCGTGATTTTGCACAAAAATGGGTCGATATTCAGGCGGACGAATTTAAACGCCTTGGGGTGAATGGAAATTGGGATGACCCATATCTGACCATGACCAAGCCAGCAGAAAGTCGCATTGTAGGAGAGATTCATAAATTCCTGATGAACGGACTTCTCTATAAAGGTGTGAAGCCTGTGATGTGGTCGGTGGTTGAAAAAACTGCATTAGCTGAGGCTGAGGTAGAATATAAAGAACATAAATCGATTACGATTTGGGTCAAATTTCCTGTGGTAAAATCAACCAATGATAAGTTAAAGGATGCAAAAATTGTTATCTGGACAACAACCCCTTGGACCATGCCATCAAACCGAGGCATTGCCGCAGGTGAAGATATTAAATATGGAGTATTCAAAAATGGGGATGAAAAATTAGTTGTTGCACTCTCGCTTGCAGAGGCCGTGAGAGAGTCCGCAAAGATTGAAAATTGGGAGTGTATCGCTGAACTTACGGGGGCAGACATTATTGGTACAATTTGCGCCCATCCATTGCACGGCAAAGGATATGAATTTAATGTACCTGTTTTAAAAGCTGAGTTTGTCAACGAAGATGCAGGAACAGGATTTGTTCATATTGCTCCAAGTCACGGAGAAGACGACTTTTATTTAGGTAAAGCATCAGGATTGGAAATTACTGATAACGTTACCGATGATGGAAAGTTTAAAGACCATGTGCCGTTATTTGCAGGAATGGAAATCTATACCCAGAAGGGTGAGTTGGGGAATGGAAACTTTGCTGTTCTGAAGGAATTGGACGCTTCAGGAAATTTATTAGCCAAGAGTTCAGTGCGCCATGAATATCCACATAGCTGGCGGTCAAAAGCTCCGTTGATTTTTAGGACTACGCCGCAGTGGTTTATTGCGATGGATAAGCCAAAGGCCAAAGGACAGACTTTGCGTGAGACAGCATTACAAGCCATTAAAGATACTGATTGGTATCCTGCCACAGGTGAAAACCGTATCACGGCGATGATTGCAGGTCGCCCCGACTGGTGTATTTCCCGTCAACGCGCATGGGGGGTTCCAATTGCCTTGTTTCTTAATAAACAAGACGGACAACCTTTAAAAGATGATGCAGTTAATAAGCGTATTCAGGATATTTTTAAAGACGAAGGATCGGATGCTTGGTTTTCAAGGCCAGCACAAGATTTCATCGGAAATAATTATAAATCCGATGACTATACCCAAGTTTTTGATGTGGTTGATGTGTGGTTTGAATCAGGCTCTACCCATAGCTTTGTGATGGAAGATAGGGAAGATGGCCCAACAGAGGGACAACAGGCTGATTTATATTTAGAAGGATCAGACCAACATCGTGGATGGTTCCATTCTTCTTTGTTAGAATCTTGCGGAACACGCGGGCAAGCCCCCTATAAAGGTGTTTTAACCCATGGGTTTGTATTGGATGATAAGGGATATAAAATGTCAAAATCTCTTGGCAATATCGTTGACCCTCTTCAGGTGATGAAAGAACATGGAGCAGATATTTTGCGCCTGTGGACAGTCACATCAAACTATTCTGAAGATATTAGGATTGGGAAAGATACATTAAAACTCAATAGTGATTTGTATCGCCGTATTCGTAATACTTTCCGTTTCCTACTTGGGGCGTTGGATGGATTTCACGAGTCTGAAAAAATCGCAATAGCCGAATTTTCGAAAATACCAGAATTGGAACAATTGGTGTTTCATCAATTGGCAACGATGGACGCAGATATTCGTGCGGCCATTGACGCGCATGATTACAATACGATGATTCAGAAATTGCATCATTTCTGTTCTGTTGATTTATCAGCCTTTTATTTTGATATTCGCAAAGATAGATTATATTGTGACCGCCCCGATGCGTTTGAGCGTCGTGCGTGTCGCACCGTTCTGTATCATCTTTTTGAATGTTTGGTGACTTGGTTCTCTCCGATATTAGCGTTTACTGCGGAAGAAGCATGGGGATATCGTCCCGCATCCCTTATGCCAGATATTGAAAGTGTTCATTTAACGACTTTCCCCACTATTCCAGCCACATGGAAAAATGATGTGTTAGCTAAAAAATGGGATAAAATCCGTGATGTGCGGCGTGTTGTATTGGGTGCTTTAGAGCCAAAACGTGCCGATAAAACTATCGGGTCATCTCTTGAGGCGCATCCGCAAATTTATGTTGATTCAGATGTTGCAGAAACACTTCATAGTATTGATATCGCAGAAATCGCGATTACGTCACAGGCCACTATCATCGTTGCAATACCGCCAGCAACATCATTCATATTAAATGATGTTGAGAAAGTGGGCGTTGTATTTGAATTGGCAAAAGGTCAGAAATGTCAAAGATGTTGGAAAATACTTCCCGAAGTTGGAAGTGATATAGACTATCCAACATTATCCAAACGTGATGCCGATGCTGTACGATATTATGAAGGCATAAAGAAGGCTGCTTAATTGTGAAAAAGATTATTCTGCCATTTTTAATATTACTTCTTATTCTAGCCGACCAGATAAGCAAATGGTGGGTGATGGAAGTTTTTTACAAACCACGGGTGTTTGAGGCTGAGGGAGGAACCATACCATTTTTTGAATGGATGGTTACTTTTGGCCAAAAACAATTTCCGCCTGTCTATATCGAAGTCACATCTTTCTTTAATATGGTGATGGTTTGGAATAAGGGGGTTAGTTTTGGGATGTTTGCATCCGCCCATGATGTGATGCCGTATGTATTGAGTGTTGTTGCTCTTATCATTGCAATTATTTTGATGGTTTGGATGACACGTACACATATTTTGACAACACTTATTCCTTTGGCAATAATTGTGGCTGGCGCATTTGGAAATATATGGGATAGGTTGAGATTTGGGGCTGTTGCCGACTTTTTTGATTTTCATGCCTTTGATTGGCATTACCCCGCCTTTAATATTGCCGATTGCTGTATTGTTGTGGGTGTCATAGCATTAGCGTTTGATGGATTGGTTTTGGAACGTCGTCGTTTAAAGAAGAAGGAAATTATAAATGAATAAGGTTTTAATCATCTCTGTATGCTGTTTGGCATTGATAACAACTGGCTGTGGTGTGGATGTTAAAAAACAATTGGGGTTGGACAGACAAGTCCCCGATGAATTCTCAGTGATGAAACGAGCCCCACTTGAAATCCCTAAAGATTTTACAAACCTTCCAAAACCGCAACCCGGAATGCAACGCCCACAAGATGTGACAGCAAAAGATCAAGCCAAGCAAGTGATATTGGGAGAGGGTCAATCTGTTCAAACTGGGGTTGCCTCAGCTACTGAAAATTCTCTTTTAAAACAAGCGGGTGCTGTCTCTGCTCCTGCCGATATTCGTCAAACCTTGGCTCGTGAGGCAACCGAGACAAAAGATGATAAACGCCCAGTCATTAAAAGATTGATGGGTATAGGCAAAGATACAGCCAATGATAGTGTGGTTGATGCCGAGGCTGAGGCAAAACGAATTCAAGATACTAAAAAATCGGGGCAACCTGTGACCACGGGCGATACACCAACCATTGAAGATTAGGGTGTGATAATGAAAAATTTTATATGCTTTATCTCTATCATTCTATTTTCTTCGTCTGTTTTTGCCACCCCCGAAAAAGTTTATAATGCCGAAACGATAACACTACAAAACGGGATGCAGGTTGTTGTGATTTCCAATCATCGTGCCCCTGTTGTAACACATATGGTATGGTACAAGGTTGGCGCTGCTGATGAACCCCAAGGAGATGGGGTATCGGGGGTTGCTCATTTTTTAGAGCATATGATGTTTAAAGGAACCAAAGCTATTCAGCCCGGAGATTTCTCAAAAATTATTCGGGGGTGGGGTGGTGAAGATAATGCGTTTACCAGTTGGGATTATACGGCCTATTTTCAGTCTATCCCTAAGGATAAATTATCAAATGTGATGGCGATGGAGGCGGATAGAATGATGAATATTCAACTTCCCCCAAAAGAAATCGTTACAGAACACCAAGTGATTATTGAAGAGCGTCGTTCACGAACAGATAATGACCCACAAGCTTTATTTATTGAACAATTACGAGCGACCTTATTCACGGCATCTAATTATGCTGTTCCTATTATTGGATGGCATGATGAAATGCCAAAATTAACACGCCAACAAATGGTTGATTATTATTCAACATGGTATGCGCCCAATAATGCAATATTGGTTGTATCGGGTGATATAACAATGGCAGAGGCGGCCCCACTTGCTCAAAAATTTTATGGGATTATTCCACGCCGAGATATACCACAGCATATTCGCCCAATTGCCCCTGACTTCCCTGCGCCAATCATCATGACGTTTGAAAGTAAAGATTTGCGCCAGCCTATGTTGCTAAGGGCATGGCGTGCGCCAAGCTACATATCGAATAAAGTAGATGCTCTGTCATTAGACGTATTGATGGAAACTTTAAGTGGAGGGGCAGCAACAGAATTATATCAAACCTTAGTTGTTAAAGACAAAAAAGCCGCTGATATTTCTCTGTCATTTGAGGGTGATTCAAGAGGTGAGGGAAGCGTTTGGTTGTATGCCGTACCAACGCCTCATACAAGTTTAGAAAGTCTACAAAAAACGATTGATAACAAATTAACAGATTTGATTGCAAAAGGTATAGATGCCGAGGCAGTTGAAAAAGCCAAAAAACGTTTAATAGATAGCGAAATTTATGCACGTGATAGTGTGATGGGTCCTGCGATGGTTGTAGGTCAATCCTTGGCATATGGTCTAAGCCTAGACGATATAGAGACACGCCCTGCAAAGATTGAAGCAATTACATCACAACAAGTTCAGGATGTTTTAAAAAAATATTTAGATGTTAAAAATCCTAAACATTTGCCCGTTACTGGGTATTTGATTCCAGAAGGGAAAAAATGATGAGAATTCTTTTTATCTGTCTTTGTATTTTATCTTTTCCTGCTCAAGCCTCTATTCTTCAAATTCAGGAAGTGACCTCAAAGAATGGTGTGAAGGCATGGTTGGTTGAAGATAAAAGTATTCCCGTTATATCAGTTCGCTTTCTTTTTAAGGGGGCAGGTTCTGTCAATGATAGCGCAGATAAACAAGGTCTTTCACAAATTTTGTCAAATACTTTAGATGAAGGCGCTGGCGATTTAGACAGTAAGGCGTTTCAAGAAAAATTAAATAATCACTCCATCTCGCTCAGTTTTTCATCTTCACGAGATGATTTTAGTGGTTCGCTTAAAACCTTATCAAAATATCAGGATATTGCTTTTGATTTATTGAATTTATCTCTAACCAAACCTAGATTTGAAGATGATGCCCTTACGAGGATGATTGAAAGTAATCTGGTACGCATTCGCTCTAATATCACTGACCCAGAATGGATGAATGCGCGGTTAACCAACGCTGTTTTGTATCAAAACCATCCCTATGCGTTTAATTCTGGTGGAACTTTATCCAGTCTTCCGCGTATTAAGTCCGATGATTTACGTGCTAAATTCAAAACACAATTAGCACAAGATAATTTGATTGTCTCAGTTGCTGGAGATATGACCAAACAACAAGTTTTGGCCATGTTGGATAAAGTTTTTGGTGATTTGCCAAAAACTGCTGATATTAAAAAGACAGAAGATATCCAAATTTCTGGGCTATCAACCGTCACACTTTATAAACAAGATATTCCCCAAACAATTATCAGCATGGCGGTTGAAGGAATAAAACATACAGATCCTGATTATTATGCCGCAGAGATAATGGATTTTATCTTCGGGAGTTCAGGTTTTGGGTCACGACTGACCGAAGAAATTAGAGAGGAAAGGGGATTGACCTATGGTATTTATAGCGGCCTTTCCGAAATGGAGCATGCCCGCGTATTGTCAATTGGTACGTCAACACGCAATGATAAAGTTCAAGAGGTCATCAATCTTACAAAGCAAACAATGCAAGATATGGTCAAGGCACCTGTAACAGACAAAGAATTAAATGATGCGAAGTCTTATCTTATCGGCTCTGTTCCTCTTCAATTAACATCGACAGACAGGATTTCTGGAATGATGATTGGGCTGATGAGAGATGATTTACCCATGGATTATTTGGAAACGCGCGCCCAGAGATTAAAAACAATTTCAATTGATGATGTCGTTCGAGCATCACAGAGGTTATTAAAATCAGAAAATTTAAAAATCATACTGGTCGGGAACCCAAAAATAAGTGATAATCCTGAAATTGTTTTATCACTTCCACATGTTGAATAGTTAAATTTAGTATGTCACAAGAAATCCAACCTAATTCACTTACCCCATTGAGCCAGATTGAGCTTGATTCAATTATCAAGAAACATATTAATTTTGTTGAATGTAAAAATGGTGGGGCGCGAGCTACGATCAAGTTTAAATCCTTGGTTGGGCTATCTTTTAGGAAAAAAGATTTAACAGGGGCGGATTTCACAGGGTGTGATATGCGTAATTGTGATTTATCAGATTGTAATTTTCACAATGGTGTTTTTTATGCCTGTAATATGCAAAATTCAAACATGGCACGAAGTGATTTTTCACGCGCAGATTTTCGCGGGGCAGATTTAACGGGTGCTGATATGACGGATGCCAATCTGACCAAGGCAGATATGCGACAGGGTGCGAAAATAATTGCTCAGGACACAGTTACACGCACAAAAATAGAAACGCTTGACGGAAAAACGATTTTTAAGGGAACAGATTTGGAAAATGCTGATTTATCTGGGGCAAGAGCATCAGATTTAGATTTATCAAGTTCCAACTTATCCTATGCAAGATTGGCAAATATTGATTTATCAAAAGCTAATTTAGAAAATAGTAATATGAGCCATGTTGATTTGAGCGAGGCTAATTTAGAAAATGCTCGTATGGCTGGTATTATTTTATCTGGTGCGACATTAGATAATACAAATATGCAGGGTGCAAATTTACAATATGCATTAACTGAAAAACCTGTTGGTAAGGTGTTTGATTATTCTGAGGAAGAGGATGGCCCTCTCGTCAAAATTATAAAGAGGCATGGCCAATGGGTTCAATTTGAGGGCCAAAAGGGAGAGCGCGCAGATTTATCTGGATATGATATGCGCAACATCCATGATCTGGTTAGGTATTCACTCACTGCCATTAAGGCAGAAAATGCAATCTTTCAAGGTATGGCTTTATTATCTGCCCAAATGCAAAGCTGTGATTTTAGTGGGAGTGATTTTCGTGATGTCAAATTTATTGGGGCCGACTTAAGGGCTTCAAAATTTATTGGGGCAAAAATGTCCCGTGTTAATTTATCTAAGGCAAATTTGTCTTCATTGACGCTCTCTAAGGATAAAAAATTGATATCTGATTTAACAGATGCTGATTTGAGTTTTAGCGACTGTTCAGGATGTAATTTCCAAAACGCCATATTGATTCGCGTTAATTTTGAGGGGGCGAATCTAGAGGGTGCCGATCTTCGTGGAGCAGATATAGCTGGTGCTAATCTGGAAAATACAAAAATTGAGCGTATTAGAAAATAGGCACTTAATTTTTTTGGGCGCTATGCTATATTGACCGCGTTCCGTTAGACGATATTGTTTAACTCTTAATTCAAATCAAATCTCTGGAGAAATAATAATGAATAAATTCGCCCTTTTAGCTGCGTTCGCATTGATTGCTGTTCCATTTGCTGCACAAGCCAATGAACATGGACATGAAGCCAAAGCTATGGAAGCAGCTCCTGCTGTGACCGAAACTGCATCAGCCGTTGATGTTGTTGTAGAAATGAAAGAAGTAACGCTGAAAGATGGCACAAAAGTTGTAATCGAAGGTGAAATGGTTTCTGTTGTTGGTGCTGATGGTACAAAAACTGCCGCTCCAGACGGAGAGCATGAATTGGCTGATGGATCAAAAGTAACAGTTAAAGAAGGAAAATTGGTTCCTGCTGCTGTGCCAGTTATTGATGCTCCAGTATCAGATGCACCTGTTAAAGCTGCTGAATAATCTTTAAAAGACTTTGAAACCCGCTCTTTAGCTAGAGCGGGTTTCTTTTTTTGCATTCTGCCCATCTTCCTGATACAAGCTTTGACATCATGATTATATCCGCCCGTATGCAAGCCGTTCTAGAAATTCTGGACCGCATTCAAAAATCCCCCATTCCAATGGATTTGACCATTGGTGATTACATGCGCCAAAGGCGTTATATCGGCTCAAAAGACCGTGCCGACATTGTTGAGCGTGTCTATGGCATGGTGCGTCATCATGCCCGTATTAATTGGGCATTAGAGCAAGCAGGTGCAACACCCATCACATCCCGTTTAAAATTGTTGGCATATTTAATTTTGGTTGAAGGAAAAGAAGATCCGTCCATCTTTTTTGATGGAACAAAATATGCCCCGTCACATATCGAAGAAGATGAAATAAATATTATTCAAGCTTTGCCAAATAATTTTGATTCTGCATCAGAAGATGTAAGGTTTGAATGCCCACCTAATTATGCCCCCGCCCTTCATGAATATTTTGGTCAATTTTTTGACGTTGAGATGGAAGCGCTTTGTCATGCGGCTACATTAGATTTAAGAATCAATTGTGTTGCGGGCGACAGAGAAAAAATGAAAGAGTCTTTATCGAATGATGGTGTTGTGACAGAGTTGACACCTTATTCACCATGGGGGTTACGAACCAAAGGTAAAGCTTTTCTATCAGAGACCAAGGCTTTTCGGTCAGGGCATATAGAGATTCAAGATGAAGGTTCACAATTGATTGCCCTTGCTTGCGATGTGAAACCCGGAATGCAAGTTTTAGATTATTGTGCAGGCGGTGGTGGAAAAACACTGGCCTTAGCATCTGCGATGATGGTCAAGGGCCGTATTGTTGCGATGGATTTAGAAGAATCCCGTTTACTAAAAGCAAAGACACGTTTTAAGAGGGCAAGGGTTAGTGATATCATTGAGACGCGCCCCTTATCAGACGAGAAAAGTCGTAAATGGCTTCGCCGTCAAAAACAAAGCTTTGATGTTGTATTACTTGACGTTCCCTGTTCAGGAACAGGAACATGGCGCCGTAACCCCGATACAAGGTGGAGAAATTACGGACCATCTGTTGATAATTTAATTCCTGTACAAGCCGATATTTTAGAAAGAGTTGCAGGCGTGGTGAAAGGAGGGGGACGTTTAGTTTATGCAACCTGTTCTTTGCTTCCCGAAGAAAATGAAATGCAGATCGAAAAGTTTTTGGGCAATCACCCAGAATATGAATTGGCAGATTTAAAAACTGTTTGGCCTATTGGATGCACCTCACCATGTGAAGGTAAATATATGCGTCTGACCCCCAAACGCCATAATACCGATGGTTTTTTTGCAGCCATTTTAATACGGAAGGAAGATGATACTTCTATACTATAAAATAAAAAAAGGCAGAATTTCTTCTGCCTTTTTCAAATCAATTTTAAATTAAAACTAATATCGATACTGTTCCGATTTAAAGGGCCCTTGCTGAGCCACACCGATGTAGTCAGCTTGGTCTTTGGAGAGGACGGTCAATTTTGCACCTAATTTTTCAAGGTGAAGACGAGCCACTTTTTCATCCAAATGACGCGGCAACACATAGACTTTATTCTCATAGTTCTTATGGTTTTGCCACAATTCAATTTGCGCCAATGTCTGATTAGTAAAGGATGCAGACATCACAAAACTTGGGTGGCCTGTCGCACATCCCAAATTCACTAAGCGACCTTCGGCCAAAAGAATAATACGTTTACCATCAGGAAATTCGATTTCATCGACCTGTGGTTTAACATTATGCCATTTCATATTCTTTAAATCGCCGACACGAATTTCATTATCAAAATGACCAATATTACAGACAATCGCACGGTCTTTCATATCGCGCATATGGTCGAGTGTAATAATATCTTTATTCCCTGTTGCTGTCACAAAAATATCGGCACGTTTGACGACATCTTCAATGGGGAGAACATCATACCCTTCCATGACGGCTTGAAGGGCGCAAATTGGGTCAATTTCAGTTACAATGACGCGCGCACCTTGCGATTTAAGGCTTTCAGCAGAGCCTTTGCCCACATCGCCGTAACCACAAACAACCGCAACTTTTCCAGCAATCATCACATCTGTCCCACGGCGGATGCCATCAACCAGACTTTCACGACAACCATATTTATTATCAAATTTTGATTTGGTGACACTATCATTGACGTTGATGGCAGGAATCATCAATTTTCCAGCGTTCGCCATTTCCATCAAGCGATGAACGCCTGTTGTTGTCTCTTCGGATACGCCACGAATATTTTTCATCATTTCAGGATATTTATTGTGAAGTATTAAGGTTAAGTCACCCCCATCATCCAAAATCATATTAGGCGTCCAATTATTGGGCCCTTTGATAGTTTGTTCGATACACCATTCATACTCTTCCTCTGTCTCGCCTTTCCAAGCAAAAACAGGAACTCCCGTTGCTGCAATGGCTGCGGCTGCGTTATCTTGGGTTGAGAAAATATTACATGATGACCAGCGCACAGAAGCCCCCAAAGCCGTCAATGTTTCAATTAAAACAGCCGTTTGAATAGTCATGTGGAGGCAACCAACAATATTTGCACCCTTGAGAGGCTGGCTTGAGCCGTATTCTGTACGAAGAGCCATTAAACCCGGCATTTCAGTTTCTGCGATAGTGATTTCCTTCCGCCCCCAGTCCGCCAAGGTCATATCTTTAACTTTAAAATCACCCGTCTCTAAGGCTTTTATTGCTAATGCTGAGGTCATATCTTTATTCCTTCAAATTTGAATATATTTTCACTGATTATTAAAACTTCGCCATTAGAATTAGAACGTAACCACAAGAAAAGCAATATAATAGTCGCAGAAATAGGGTCTAAAATGCATAATTCTCATGAAAATCATCAAGATATTAGCGATAATTTTACCTATCGCCCAAACCCGTTTTTGGCAAAGTCTTTTCTAATTTGTAAAAAAGAACGTAGTGGTGAAGTCACTCCTGTCGGGGATTACACGGTTCTAGATAGAAGTGAAGATACACATCTTTCTGAACGTAAGGTGATGAATTTAGTCATGCGTATGAACGGTGAAAAGAATTTAGTTCCGTTGGGTGGGCAAACTCGGTCACGGATGTTGTTTCATGTGAAGCCAAAGTCAGCGGGCGAAATGCGTACAGAAATTATATTTTACACACAATCATGCCAAGGCGTATCAAAAGAGAATGCCATCCTGACGATGGAGGGATTAGATGAGTAGTTTAAATATTAGAAGTATATTGCCAGATTTTTGTAAGTCTACATCTAATGAAACAGTTTTCAGAGGACTAGCCCCAAGTTTTATTGGGGCTAGTCTGGGTGACATGCCAAGTCAAATAAATTCGCAAGGTTATAGTGTTGAAGCCCCAACACGAGATAGACAAATTTAATGGATTAAAAGCAGACTAATCCAATACTATAATCCCTGTCATGTCCTCCAACGTGGCAGGGATTTTCTCTTTAAAAAGGATTTTCTTTTAGAATTTATCGCGAAGTTCTTTCCAGATAGTATAATTATTCCGTATGAATAATTCGTTATAACCTGAGCCCAGAATTCCTTGAAAGCTTGATTGAATACGGCACTTCTTTTTATTACTTTCTGGAGGCTTACTGAATTTATGGGTAAAACGAAACATGACTGTATTGATTTCAAATCGAGAGGGGTCACTTAGTTTCGGTCCATCCATACGTAAGTGAAGAGCTAAACGGGATTGATCATCTTTAAAGTTATAGGCCAAGGTTGCGCCTCTGTCGAACCTATCACCAATTTTACACCCTAATGCTTTTGATTCAGTCTCAGATAGCCCTAATTTTTCAGGTCTATCTATTGATTTTTCATCATAATCCTCTTCGGAGAGACCTTGCTTAACCCCGTCAGCCGAAGCTGTTGAGCTATAAAAGTCTAGGCGTTCAATCGGTGTCCTTGAAGATTGTGGAGCAAACGAGCATGCGCTCAAACCTGCACCTAAAACAATCATCCACAATCCTAACGTGACCCGATTTGCCTTTCTGGCGAGGTTACACGTTATTCTCTTCATACTTTTAGTATAGCACGAAACCCGCAGATTTCATAACTTTTAGAGTGTATTTCGATGCGGCATCGCATATAAAAAAGTAAAAAGTAATGGGGATAAGAAGAAAATGAATATAAAAGATTTACCTGTTTTTCATGATTTTTATTTTAGTGTTTTTCAAATCATCTAAAATAGATTACAAAATCATATGGTTCAGGTTAAAATATGTGGCATTCAAACACCCCAAACCCTCTCTGTTGCAGCGAGCGCAGGGGCGCGATTTGTGGGGTTCGTATTCGTCCCAAAATCACCGCGATATGTTGCTCCAGAACAGGCACGTCTTTTGAATTTACAATGTCCAACTGGTATTAAAAGTGTTGGGCTTTTTAGCAATCCTGATGACCAACACTTAATGGATGTTTTAAACATAACATCTTTGGATTTTATCCAGCTTCATGGCGATGAAAGTCCGTCGCGCGTTCAGGATATTAAATCAAAATTTAATATCCCTGTTATCAAAGCTTTTTCAATTTCAACAACAGGCGATTTAAAATCTGTTTTGCCCTATATCTCTTTAATTGATTGGATTTTATTTGATGCCAAGCCCCCGCCGAATTCAAAAATTACAGGGGGTAATGGCATTCCTTTTGATTGGACAATTTTAAAAGAAAAAAGATTTGAAAAACCATGGATGTTATCTGGGGGATTGACCCCTGATAATATCAAGGAAGCCCTTTCAATTCTAACTCCCGATGCTGTGGATGTATCCAGTGGGGTAGAGAGCAGTCGAGGGGTTAAAGACCCACAGAAAATAACTGATTTTATAAAAGCAATTAGGATGTAATTTGGCCAGAGAATTCAGGCCCAAGTTGAAGTGACCACGGGGCTTCTTCACCTTTATCAGTATAATATTTCTCAGCACCCAAGCAAGCTTCTAATCCTAAACGGTAATTAGGGTATTTAAAAGTTACACCCAAATCATTTTTGATTTTAGAATTATCAATCCGTTTATTATCTGAATAAAAGCTGAGCGTAATCGGTGCCAAGTTTGCATCTTCAAAGCGAACAAGAGGAGGAGGATCTTTCCCCAAAAGACGCGCAGCATAGGCAATGACCTCATGACTAGGAGCGGCTTCATCATCTGCTAGATTATAAATTTGGCCTGAATGAGGATTATTCATTGAGGCCATAAGGGTCGTTACAATATCTTCGACATGGATGCGTGAGAATGCGTGACCAGCCTTCATAATTCTGCGGGCAATTCCAACTCGAACTGAGTCAATTGCTGATCTCCCTGGTCCATAAATTCCAGCAAGACGAAAGATATGGATAGGAAGACCATAATCTTTGAGCAGAGACATCCATTGTTGTTCAGCTATTACGCGACGAGTCCCACGAATTGAGGAGGGGCGAAGTTCAGATGTTTCATCAACCCATGCACCATCCCTGTCACCATAAACACCTGTCGTTGATAAATAACCGACCCATTTTAAATGGGGCATTTGGCGAATAATATCTTCGGCATGCATTTCAAATGCATAATCACCTTCGGCATCGGGAGGGGTAGATATTAAAAGATGAGTTGTCTCTTTCAACGCAAAGTTGGGATCACCCAAAGGTTTGTCTTTATCAAAAATATGAGCATCAACACCATAGGCACGAAGGGCTGTTCTTTTGGTCATACTGCGAGTAGTGCCAGATAAAATCCAATTTTTATCTGTTTTTTGAAGAGCATTCCCCAAAAAAGTACAGGTATATCCATACCCAAAGCAGAAGAGTTTATTTTGCGTTGTCATATTTTAAGAGGTTATTCTTTCTAATGTGAGTTTTTACCATACATCATAAAAATCTAGAAATCTACGTTTTCGTAATGTTGAGAAGGGGAAAACCCTGGGACGCGCTCCCCCAAAATATCCCGAAAACTAGGGCGCGATTTAACACGCGCGTACCATTCCCGCGCACCTATATGGTCATCCCACGGCACATCACCAATATAGTCAACTGTCGAGAGATGGGCAGCAGCCGCAATATCAGCCAGAGAGAGGTCATCCCCCGCTAACCAGTTTCTTTTTTCTGTTAAATAGCCAATATAGTCTAAATGGTAGTGAATATTGGCATGCCCCGCACGAACTGAAGGGGCATGGGGTTCCCCTAAATGCATGAAGCGCTTCATCATTTTCTCACCAAATAAATTATCGGTGACTTCGCGGTTAAATTTAATATCAAACCAGCTGACCAAACGCCGTGTTTCGGCTCTTTGTACTGCGTCATACCCTAATAAATTAACGCCTGTGTAAACCTCTTCTAAATACTCACAAATGACATTGCTGTTAGATAGATTTGTGCCATCGGGTTCGACCAGAACGGGCACATCCCCCGCGGGGTTGAGCATCAGAAATTCCGTCCGACGTTCCCATGTTTTTTCAACCCGCGCATCATATTCAAGCCCTTTTTCGCCAAGAACCATACGAACTTTGCGCGAAAACGGATGAAGCCAAAGGTGATAAAGTGTTCTCATATTCTTTATAACCTACTCTAAAAACACCCTATCGACTAGAGTCAATTAAAAGTATAGAAATTCAGCCATGGATATTTTTACATTTTTTCAAGTAGCTTTTTTAGGACTTATTGAAGGGGCAACAGAATTTTTACCAGTCTCATCGACAGGTCATTTGATTGTGGCTCAAGACATTATGGGCTTTTCCGTTCCATCTGCAAAAATGTTTACGATTGTTATTCAATTGGGCGCAGTCTTAGCCATTTGTTGGCTTTATCGCCAGAAATGTTTCGATGTTTTGTTTCATTTGAATCAACGCAAACAGCAATTCTTCGCATTGAAAATTTTTCTGGCCTTCCTTCCTGCCGCTATTATCGGTGTTTTGTTCCATGGAATCATCATGGATTATTTATTTTCCCCAATTGTGGTGGCAGTGATGCTGGTGATTGGAGGCATTATTATTTGGGTTGTTGAAAAGTATAAGCCAGAACCCATCATCCATGACATTGATGATATTACATTTAAACAAGCCATATTGATTGGATGCGCCCAAGCGGTTGCTGTTATCCCCGGAACGTCTAGATCAGGAGCAACCATTATTGGCGGGCTGCTGTTAAAACTGGATAGAAAAATTGCCGCCGAATTTTCGTTTTTTCTGGCTATCCCCGTTATGTTAGGGGCAACTGTTTATGATTTTTATAAATATAATGATATTCTGACTGCCAATGAAATATGGGTTATTTTTATCGGATTTGTGATGTCGTTCTTATCGGGGTTGGTCGCAGTCAAATTCTTGATTGGGTTCGTGTCGAACCATAGTTTTATTCCCTTTGCCATTTACCGCATTCTTTTCGGAACCTTCCTATTGGCTTATTATTTGATTTAGCAGAGTTTTTCGTATTTTTTCCCAAGTTTATTTGTGATTCCTACCTTTTTACGCTATAATAAAGCTTAATTGGCTTTAAGGGTGTTAAATGGCTAAAAATAACGATGATATTGACGTTTTGGAAAAACCTGCTCCAACTCAGGAAAAGAAATATATGATTTCTGTTGGGGCTGAGAATCTTCCACCCCTTGCCAGTTTTTGTAATTGTGAATTACTTGTCAATCAAGATGGGCAAACTATTGTTATATTTGACCGCGATATGCCCGAAGGAATTGAATGGGCGGAATATGATGTTGATTTATCCTTGCTTAATTTTGTGACATGGTCGGGCAAGGTCATGGGGTTGGGTATGAAAGTTCACGCCCCGTTTCGAAAATATATGAAGCAAGCTGAAGATATAACCCTTATTCAAATATCTGAAGATAGGCAGGATGTTTTAGGAATGTATAATACCGATTTGGTTATTCGCCATATCGGATTTTAGAAATATAAATAAAAAATAAAAAATAGAAATGTGTAATGGAGGAATTAAATGGCGTTAAGTATTGTTGAGAAATTAGCCCTGAGCAGTGAATTACAAAAGACACCTACACTATATGGGCTTTTGCAAACGATTGGTGAGAAGGACGGCTTGGATACAAATACAACTGAATCTATTCTTGTTGCTCTCCGTGATAAATCTAAGTCTGACCCCGCTGCATTTTCAAAAATGGAAGCAGATTTAAAAGCTAACCCAAGTTTAGCTAATAGTATTCGTGTCGCGGCGATAGGCAACCCTTCTTCTGTTGTTGATGCAATTAAACAATATTCAGGTGGTGATATGGGAGCTTATCTTCCTGCTAAGGGTAGTTACCCTGAAGCGGAAAGCAAGGTTGCAGGTGCGCAACAACAGCCGACTTCCCTTCAAGGGCAAGCAAGTCCAGCACGTAAAGCCCCTGAAATAGAAGCAATAGAACTTTTTGCCGAAAAAATTGCTGACTATTGTGTCTCGAAATTGGGAATAGACAAAGCTAAAGCTGATGGCTTTGTTAACAAGATTAAGAGTGACCCTGTACTAGCACAAAAAATTGCCTATACGATGAAGACTAATCCAAGTTTTATTGAAGACCTGAGTAAGTTATCTGAAAGCGATAAAAAATTATCGGGTATTGCTTTGCATGTTGCCAAAAGTAGAATGAATACTATTTTATCTGATCCTGGAAAATTGACTAATGACGCTTTTGTTAAAGAACGCCAAGCAGAGTTATGGATGGCTGATAAGAGTATGGGTGAATTAACACAGACTGCGTTTGGCCAAATCCGTCAAAAACATTTTGATGGTGGATTAGGTGGAGTATTTTCAGGATTTAAAGGCGATAATAAGGTTATCGTTATGGGTGGGGGGCTAATGGGGTTTATTAATATGGAAGCCTTTCGTGCTAATTTTGCTCAAGCTCAGGCAATGGCTTTATTCAGTCCCAACCAAATGTTTATAAATGTTCAGAAGGGAGAGAATGGCAAATTTAAAGATGAGATTCCTGTTCTTGATAAAGATAACAAGCCAATTATGGGGGCAGACGGTAAACCCATTACCAAAGATGAAATTAGAGGTAAAGATTTAGTAGCCTTTAAAACAGTTGATGGAAAAGAAATGAAGGCTGTTGCATCCATTGGATATGAAGCCAGACAAGGAAAAGATGGTAATTTCCGTGTTCCAATCATTACAGATATTGATAAAGTTACAGGAATGCCAACTAAAATAGATCGTGTTATCATGACGCCTGAAGTCTTTGCAGAGTATAGAGCGAAGGTAGAAACGGCTACTGGGAAAACATTTGCGGTTGATAGATATGTTGCACCTCAGCCACCTGCGCCACCTATGGTCGTTAGCGTTGATCCTCAAACAGGTGTTGCTAACGACCCAGTTCCTCTTAAATTGCAGCAACAGCCGCCAGCAGCAGGAGCCCAATCTTACCCTGTGCGACCCGGCGGCCTAGATAATGCAGCAAACGAACCTGAGCGTGCTTTAAAAGCTTAGTAAAAACTTGATAATATTATAAAACCCCCGACATCATTTCGGGGGTTTTTGTTAGAATTATTTATAGTCACTTGAATCATAAAATAAATATTTCATTACCTTATCGTCATTAGGATGAACAACGTGACGAAGCAATCCATAAAATGATTTTTACGACAGAGTGCGCAGAGTTAGCAGATTCTCTTTGATTTTTATGTTTTTCTCATTACCCGAACAAGTCGGGTAATGATGGAGAAAGAAGTATTTACTGACACGATAGACATTCTTCGTATTTTTTAGGTTCTTCACCGAGTTCCATTTGCTTTGGCAAGGCCGCCGCATCTGCCGCATCGTTGGCCATTTTGGTACGATGCCATGATGCTGCACTTTCGGCGCGTTGAATGGATTTTGAACGGCAGTAATAAAGCGATTTAACACCTTTTGCCCACGCATCCCAGTGGATTTTATGAAGATCAACTTTGTTTACATCGGCGGGAAGGAAGACGTTTAAGGATTGTGCCTGACAAACAAAAGGAGTTCTGTCGCCCGCATGTTCAATCAACCAATTTTGATTGATTTCGAACGCAGTTTTAAACACATCTTTCTCATCTGCCGATAAAAAATCTAAATGCTGAACTGACCCTTCATTGGTAAAAATGGATGACCAAATGTCTTCATTATCCATACCCTTATCACGGAGGAGTTTTTCCAAATACGGGCTTTTGACCGCAAATGACCCCGACAAAGTTTTGTGGGTATAGGCATTGGCTGCAACAGGTTCAATCCCCGGAGATGCACCACCGCAAATAATAGAGATAGAGGCGGTTGGAGCAATCGCCATTTTATTGGAGAAGCGTTCCATCACGCCATAATCTGCGGCATCTGGACACGCACCACGTTCATGCGCCAATTTAATGGAAGCATCATCGGCCTGACGTTTGATATGTTGGAACATTTTACGGTTCCAAACTTTTGCCATCACACCTTCCATAGGAATCATTTTAGATTGTAGAAATGAGTGAAAGCCCATCACTCCCAAGCCCACTGAGCGTTCACGCATTGCTGCATATTTCGCACGCTTCATGGAATCGGGAGCTTTTTCAATAAAGTCAGTTAAAACATTATCCAAAAATCGCATAATATCTTCAATAAAATTCGGGTGGTCTTGCCATTCTTCAAATGTTTCCAAATTAAGCGATGAGAGACAGCAGACAGCCGTCCTATCATTCCCTAAATGATCACGACCTGTTGGCAATGTAATCTCTGAACAAAGATTAGACATCTTCACGTTTAATCCAGCCATTTTATGATGTTCTGGAATCTGGCTGTTTACATGATCAATATAAATAATATATGGCTCGCCCGTTTCAATACGTGCGGTCAAGAGACGTATCCATAAATCGCGTGCTTTGACACGAGAGATAACAGCCTTATCTTTCGGTGAACGGAGCGCCCATTCTTCATCAGCCGCCACAGCGTGCATAAAGGCATCAGGAATTAAAATGCCATGGTGAAGATTAAGTGCTTTACGATTTGGGTCTCCGCCTGTTGGGCGGCGGATTTCAATAAATTCTTCGATTTCTGGATGGTCAATTGGCAAATAAATAGCGGCAGACCCACGACGCAAAGAGCCTTGAGAAATAGCAAGAGTCAAACTGTCCATCACGCGGATAAAAGGAACAATCCCTGATGTTTTTCCGTTGCGACCTACTTTTTCACCAATAGAACGAACATTGCCCCAGTAAGAGCCAATCCCGCCACCGAGGGAAGCCAACCAGACATTTTCATTCCAGAGAGAGACAATTTCCTCAAGCGAGTCGTTTGTCTCGTTCAGGAAACAAGAAATAGGAAGACCACGGCTTGTTCCTCCATTCGAGAGAATAGGGGTCGCAGGCATAAACCATAATTTTGATATATAGTCATAAATGCGCTGGGCATGCGCAGAATCATCACCATAATACATAGCAACGCGCGCAAATAAATCTTGTGGCTCTTCCTCTGGCATCAAATATCTGTCAACCAAGGTGGCAATGCCAAAAGGTGTTAATCTGTTATCGCGGGTCTTATCAATCGTAATCCGATTACCCCGTTCCATTTGTGCAACGTCAAACATAGACTTTAGTCTCCCCTAACTCATTCGGTTGAGTTTTTTGTAAAATATAAACTTGTTTTTCAGTGAAGACAGATTGGTTCGAAAAACACAACCTGTTGTGATACTAACACCTATTAACCTACTATATCTCGTGTCCAAGATGCAAGAAGTGTTGCTCCTTAAAAATAATTTTTGCAAGTCCCTGTCCCTCAAGACCCTCGGTAAAAATTGAACAAAATCAGATTTGTAACGGAGCCTGTGGGAATCGGGGGTAACTTAAATAACAATAAAATTACAAAATTATCTCTATATTTCTGGATAAATAACGATATTTTATTTTTCAGAATATATATGTGTAAGAGAGATAATTACGAATCGAGCTTTATTCAAAAATTATAATGTTTTGGCACAGCTTCCGCAGGACCCATGGATTTCAAGATTCCAATGGCCTAAATGAAAATTGGCTTCTGACGCTTTTTTTACAAGCGAATCGGGTAAGTGGCAAAGATGGCTTTCAATCACTGTTCCACACTCATCACACACCATAAATTGTGATCCTTGATGGCGATGATTGCTGTGGCAGGATACATAAGCGTTAAGGCTTTCAATGCGATGAATAAAATGATGCTCAGACAAGAATTCTATTGCTCGATAGGCTGTTGGTGGTTTTGGGTTATCTATTTTCTTGGCTAACTCTGCTAAAACTTCATAGGCAGTGATTGGCTTTTGAGCGTTGGCAATAATTTCCATCACAAATTGACGCGGCTCTGTAAAGCGCAAGCTGTTTTTTTCACAATAGTCAGAGACATAGCCTATTAAATTTTTAACAGCTGATTTTGTTTGGGTCATTCGGGTTACTCCTTTATCAATTTTGCGTCCTTTAGACGAAAGAATGTTGAAAAATCTTTATCCATTGGCACCAATTCTAATGTACCCTCAATAGTCATTGCGTCATAAGAAAATATTATGGGGAAATCTTTTGCCACATGAACCTCTACAACCAGTGCAGGGGTTACATGATATTGGTACGGGCAATTGAGGGGGAAGGGGCCAAATAGAAATTGGCTTTGTTCTTCGACGGAATCAAGCGGAAACATAAAACCCCGCAAACGAATTTTTTTCTTATCATAGTGACGAAGGTCGGGTTGAAATTCAGGCTTTTGATAAAAAACATCAAATCCTTCAGCATCCTTTTCATTAACGTCAATCACTTTGGTTTTACCAAAAATTTTCCAATCTAGCCCGCCTTTGGCAACATCAACAAAATCCTTGATAAAATCTTCTAATGTCCGTGTTGGCGCATCAGCACCTTCTTCATACTTTAAAGCAAAGGATGGAGGTGATAGGCACAAAGCCAGAACGGACATCAGTAGAAAATATTTTATCATAGAGTTAGACCTTTTATCCCTTGTTACCCCTTGACCAATAATTTTGAGATATCTGTTTTGGCCGCAGAGATAGAAGCCGGAAACGCCGCACAAAGTCCTGCCCCACATCCAATAAAAAACAGAATCATATCCCATTTTTGAAGAGACAAGAAAGATTCCTTAACCAAAATACCTTCGAAGCTTCCTAAAATTCCAGTTAAACCATAGGCCAGAAGATGCCCCGTCACAATACCAATGAGTGTTCCAAGTCCAGAAATTATGACCCCCTCAATCATTAATGTTGAGAAAAGTTTAAAAGGAGATGCACCCAGTACTCGAAGTACAGCCATATCATGACGACGTTCAGCAAGAGAGGATGCCAAACTTGCAAACAGAATGAGGATGGAGAGAATAAGAATAGATAGCCCGAGCGCATTCAACACATTTTGTCCAACACCAAAGCTTTTGGAGAGGCGCGTTAGTTCATAGGATGGGTTGGCGGCCTGAATATGTTCACTCTTATTTATCAATCGTGGTAAATTCATTAACGCCGCCCCATTACGAGCCTGAATTAAAACAGCCGTAATCTGATGGCCCATCGCCAACTCTGCGGCCAGTTCTGCGGCCTGTTCTTCTGGGTTTTCTTTTTCATCATGCTGGTGGTCATGAGTATGCCCTTCACCCTCAGGATGAGCATGAAGTTGTTGAACACTTTGATAATGGGTCATCAATAATTTATCAAGAACAGTTCCTGTCTGTGGAAGGATTCCAACAACTTTATAAAGATAGGCATCATGGGCATCATCGCTGTTGATATCGAACCCATGACGGGCTGCAAATTCTTCACCTATCTTCATAGCTGTTGCGTGGCCTGCGACGACTTCAAAACTTTCTTTAAAGAGACGCCCTTCAACCGGTTTTACTTTATAGAGTTCAAGATAGTCAGGCGTTGTTCCAACAACACGCCATCCTTTAAAATTATCACCAATAGCAATTGGGATGGCCTGACGCACCAGAGGGTTACGTCGAATTTTTTCAAATTCAGAGATATCAATATTCCCAATCGGAACATCTGAATGATAAACACTGGACAATATCAATTGCAGAGGACTTCCTTTAGCACCTGCCACCACATCAATTCCGCCACTACTTCGCTTAAGCCCATCTTGAATTCCAGTCGAAATAAGAAAGATGCAGGTCAGCATCGCCATCCCCAAAGCAATCGCAGAAATATTCAAAGCAGAATGAAGCGGTTTATGACGAATAGCAGTTAAGGCAAGAGAAGCGATATTCATGACGTGGCCTGTTGAGTATGAGTGAGTTGAAGTGAAATAATATTTTGAAAGCGATGTTTGATTCGATAATCATGGGTTGCAACCAACAATGCACAATTTGATTCTTTTGCTTGTTCTTCCAAAATATTCATTACATTATCTGCGTTCTTATCATCCAGAGATGATGTTGGTTCATCAGCAATAATAACAGTAGGAGAGTTAAAGACTGCCCGAGCCAATGCTGCGCGTTGTTGTTCCCCCTGACTGAGAGACGATGGTTTATGATGAGCTTTATCATGTAGGCCAAGCGAAGATAAAAGATGATTTAATCTATCAATTGAACAGGGCATTCCAGACATATCAGCCGCCAACATAATATTTTGAGATAGTGTAAGCGACGGGATAAGATGAAGTGTTTGAAAGACAAAACCAAATGTTTTTCCACGCAAGGCATCACGAGACTTAGTTGAGAGTTCATAAATATCTTTGTTGTCTACAAAAACTTGTCCAGAGGTCGGTTTTAAAAAACCAGCAAGAGAAGAAAGAAGAGTTGTTTTGCCTGAACCAGATTCGCCTAAAAGCAAAATTCTGTCGTGAGGTGTGATAGTTAAATCAGGAAATGATAAAAGGGGAGAGTGAGAGTGATGTTTAATAGATAATTCTTTGGTTTGAATCAGCATAATTGACTTTCTTTTAAGCTATAATATCTGCATTTAAGTTATTTTAAAATGTTAGATATGTTATATTATAACATTTAATTAAATTTAGCAATTTTCTTCGCAAAACTTTACTTTTCTTCTCACCCCTTTCATCTTAATAAGGAACATGCTTATGTTTTACTTAAATATTTAAATCAGGATAAATTATGGCACAAAAGAAACAGACATTAGGCATTATCGGCGTTGGGGCATTTGGTGAATTTATGCTAAAGCACGTTACTCCTTATTTTGATGTCTGTATTTATGACGCCCATAGAAACCTTCAGACTATTGAGGATACATATCATCTGCGTGTAACATCATTAGAAGAGATTGCTATCTGTGACATAGTTATATTAGCGGTTCCCGTTAAAGAATTAGAAAAGTCGGTTCAGCAGATTGCCCCCATGTTCAGGGCTGGGCAATTGGTCATTGATTTATGTTCCGTCAAGTGTAAGCCCGTAGAGATTTTGAAACGTTTGATTCCTAATGGTGTGAACGCCGTCAGTCTTCATCCATTATTTGGCCCTCAAAGTGGTAAGAACGGGATTGCTAACTTGAATGTGACCCTATGTCCCGTAGCGGGTGACAGGTTAGATTGTGTTGAAAAATTTTTGAAAGAAAAATTAAATCTGAATACTTTTATTACCACCCCTGAAGCTCATGATCAAGAAATGGCCTATGTTCAAGGTTTAACACATATGATAGCCAAGGTTTTTGTAAGAATGGATGTTCCAGATATTCACCAGCATACAAAAACATATACGCATTTAAACGATATGGTTGAGTTGATACGCTATGATAGCGAAGAATTATTTTTGGCCATCCAGCGCGATAATCCATATGTTCGTTCCACGACTGAAAAATTCTTTGCGGCGGTTAAGGCATTGGAAGATAAATTAAACGGGACTTCCAATCAATAAATCAAGGATAGCCATGCGGACAGGAACGCCATTGGCACCTTGTTCAAAAATAACACTTTGATGGGGGTCGTCGGCCACGTCATCGGATATTTCAATTCCTCTGTTCATGGGGCCTGGGTGCATAACAATTGCATCTTTTTTTGCAAGGGCAAGGCGTTCAGAGGTTAGACCGTATGCATGAAAATAGGCGGTATCATTAGGAATTGCCGAAGATTCCATTCTTTCCTTTTGAATACGAAGGACGTAGACAACATCGCACCCCTTAAGGCCATCTTCCAATGTATCAAATAATACAACACTTGAAGGGAATTTCTGTGGTTGTAAATTTTTGGGTGCAATGAGATGAATTTTTGCACCCATCTTAGTAAGTAGTGCCATATTAGAATTAGCAACGCGGCTATGTGCCAAATCACCAATCATCGCAATTGTTAGCCCTGAAATTTTTTGTTTATATTCTAAAATTGTGAAAGCATCGAGCAGAGCCTGTGTTGGGTGCTCACGATAACTATCCCCCGCATTTATAACTGGGAAATCGCACAAGGATTGAACATAGTGGGGGGCATTATATTCATGGTGGCGCATTATAATTGCATCAGGATGGTAGCCATTAAGGAAACGAATAGTATCGGAGAATGTTTCTCCCTTTTGGGCGGAACTTATTTTCTCATCCCAATTTGTTAATTGGCCGCCTAAACGCAATACAGCCATCTCAAAAGAATTACGTGTACGTGTTGAATTTTCAGTAAACAACGTCAGGACAATTTTATCCTTTAATGTTTGAGGAACTGATTTATCAGCCAATGCTTTCTTAAAAAATAAGGCACGTTCCAAAATGATATTTATATCATCCAGAGTAAGGGGGGGGATTTCAAGCAAGTTTTCTACAGAGAGTTTTTGTGTCATGCTTCTGTTATGGCTTAGTCAAACAGGAGTTTCAATTCACAAAATAAGGATAAAATTTCCATAGTCCAGATAAAAGGATTCCAAGGCAGAAGCCAGGCCCAGCGGGTATCATCAAACGGTGAAAATTTGGTTTTGATTTTTCTTTGATAGAACGACAGAGGGCAAAGCCTATCCCATGGAGGAGGCCTGCAAATGCCCCGATTGTCATAGCGATGACAACCCCTTCCATTCCTAGCCATAAGCCAGATGCACCCAAAAGCTTAACATCACCAAGACCTAGTGTATCCTGTTTATAATACATATTACCAAAATGGCGGATGAATAGAAGTATGCCAGCGCCAAGGATAGCACCATACAGCATATCTGCGGGTTCCAAAATTCTGAAAGCAAGAGCCACATGAAAAGCAAAGCCTAATAGACCCAATAAGATATTGAGCCAGTTAGGTAAAAGCCATGTTCTTAAATCAATAATAGAGAGTTTTATCAAGGTTAAAACGCCCCCACTGGCGATGAGGTAGGCAAGCAAGTCAAGCTCATTCATTTGTTATGCCTTTTCTTGAGTTTATGATTTTCCAGATAATTTGAATACTATTAGGATTGCAAAGGGTAATGTCTTGTTTTATCTTATAAATACTAATTCTAGTAGCCCCCTCGATTCGTTCAAAGAGAAGTTTACCCTAATGTCGCAAGGAGAAAAGATTTTAATTGTTGAAGACAATGATTTTGTCCGCATGCAAGTTGTTACCTATCTTCAAGAGGCGGGATATAATGTTGTAGAGGCTTCAAACGGGGCAGAGGGTTTGGCAATGATTACGCCTGATTTAGCCTTAGTTATTTTGGATGTTAGAATGGAGCCTGTTGATGGATTTGAGTTCATTAAAGCTGTCAGAGGCCGTAATACGACTTTACCACTAATCCTAGTGACAGGAGACCAAAATCCTGATTTATTAAATGAAGCAAGCAAATGGTCAGTGAGTGCCGTTCTTATGAAGCCCGTCCAAAGGGATAGGCTGATTAGCATGGCTGAACGAGCTATTACAAAAGTAAAAAGATAAATTTGAAAATTTGAAAAGGCAGCAATTCAATGGTTCTGGCTAATACTCTTACAAAAGTAAACAAAATAAATTTGAATAGCATTTCTATGACGGCCTTAATTTTGGCATCAGGATTTATTTTATCAGGTTGTGCCGATGCTGTTGGGCCAAATTCCAGAAATGCTGTTATACCAGCCCCTAAAGTTGCTGATGAAAGACAGAAAGCCATTAACGAGGGCGGCGAGCCAGTTATTTATTTACCGCTTGGTGAAGATGTTTTGTTGCCACAATCGGCTGTGAGTGACACACTCCCTGACAAGGTAGTTGGCCCATATGAATTACGCGGGGAGACTTTAGCTGGCGCGCTTCAACTGATAATGGACGGCGTTGATATTCCGATTGCGTTTGAATCGGAAGATGCATTGACGAAAACTATAACAATCACAAATTTAAAAGGCCCTATTAGTCGCGTTGTAAATGAAATTTGTGCATTAGCAAATATGTATTGTTCCTATAATAATGGAATATTATCTGTGAAGGATAGGGAAATATTTACTGTTACTCTTCCCCCAATTGTTGCAAAAGCAGATATACCTGCACTCCTTACAAACGTTTCAGCAGCCATTGGAAGCATAACAGGGGAGGCCCCGATTACCGACCCGTCAACACGAACAATTGTTTATCGTGCGAGTCAGAGAACAGCCGAAATGGCCACGCGCTATTTCCAAAGATTGCGTTCAAATACAGCAATGATTATTTATGAAACATATATCTGGGAAGTGGCGTTAGATTCAGGAAATTCGACAGGTATCAAATGGTCGTCTTTTGATCAGGTTGGACGTTTTAAATTCGGAGTTAATTTAGCAGGTGTTGCAGATACAAATATTGGCACGCCAATCAGTATCGGATTGCCAACGACAGGAAATGTTAGTTTTACATCTGGAGATGTGTTCCAATTTATTTCGTCTTATGGGGCTGTAAAAACAATTTCTCAGCCGCAAATATCTGTTTTGTCAGGATCGGATGCAAAATTGCGTGTCGCAGACAAGCAAAACTATGTAGCGTCTGTCACCAAGACGACATCGCAGAATGGAAACAGCGATACATTTGCAACAACAACCGCATCTGTTGATACTGGATTTACGCTGGATATCGGATCAAATTGGGATAACTCTACTGTTTATGGGACAATTGAAATTCTGCTTCAGGAAGTTCAAAGAATCCAAACATTTGATGAAAACCCCGATGCTATTGTTCAATTACCACAAACAACGGAACGCGAATTAAGCACATCAGTTCGCGTTCGTCCCGGAGACATGATTTTGATAGGTGGATTGGTTCGCCAAAGTGACAAACTATCAAAAGAAGGAATCGGATTAGCAGAGCCATTTATTCCAACTAATCGGTCAACATCTGTTGGTAATACAGAGTTAGTTTTCTTAATGCGCCCGCGTGTTGTTGTTTTCACAACACCTAATTCAGCCACTCCGAGGAAGGGGGGAGTTCCTCTTCCACAAGAGTCCTTCACTAAGCCTAGCTCTTTTGATACAAGCCCTTTTGATACAGGTGCAGTCGATATGAGTGTGATGGAGGAGAAGTTGAATATTCAGCCTGATGTTCTTCCTCCCCCTGTTCCTGCCGTTGAAGATAAAATATATCCTGAGACGTCTTCAAAAGAAGATGTCAAAAATAATATGGTGCAAAGTAAATCATTAGATTCACAACAAACTGATTTGCCATCCATTGAGATTCAACCTTTGAGAGACGTTGTGCCAGAAAAATCCGATGTTCAAAAAGCATCAGGAGAACCGTCTGTGATAGTTAATTATGATGTTTTGGGACGTTAGGGGTTCGAAAAAATGACGATAGCAAAAAATATAAATTTTAATTTAACCCTTGTCTTAATGTTGACGATAGTTTTATTTCCTTTGTTGTCCCGCCATGCTCAAGCAACGGACGCGCTGGGTGATCCCCAAAATAGAGCCTCTGGAAAAGCTGGCTCTGTTACTGGGCTTGTCCCTGTTGAGGCTGAAATTAAGGCAGGAGATATTACTGTTGGATCAACAACTCAAGTTGTTGTTAAATTTCGTAATGAATCTTCTCAAGATGTTCGTGTTGGCATCGTTAATCTTTACCCATCTTCAACCGTGGGATCCGAAGTTGCGTTAAATGAATGTATTACATCTAAAGAGCCAATTGCATCTGGTGCAGAATGCGCGATTGTTGTTTCAGTTAAAGGTTTGAAAACAGGAACATGGCGCGTTGAAATGTTAATTCGCCATGATGGAAAAGCGAAAATCGTTACTGCCGCCCTCATCGGTAATGTTGAATCGGGCGATGATAAAACAGATGTTTTGCTAAGTGATGTTGAGATGATTCCAAACGAGATTGATTTTGGGTCATTGGAATCAAGTCGCCCATTAGTTAAATCCGTAATCTTGCGTAATATTACGTCCCAGCCAATCAATATCGGGCAATTGAATATTGAGGCTTCCCCTCAATCTGGGTATTCTTTAAATGCAGATTGTACCAAACTAGAAGCTGGGCAAGCCTGTATGGCAACGGTCACTTGGTCACCATTGAATGCTGGAAAATCCGATGGTGTTTTGGTTGTCGAACATGACGGAGCGACAAGAGTTGCGAGTGTTAATTTGAAAGGTGATTATAAACCCAAAGCAGTTGTTAAAGCAGATATTTTTCCAGAGGCAATTCCTGGGGCAGGTTTACTTGTATCATCTCAAGAAAAAATTGATTTTGAAGATGTAACAAATGAAGCATCCATTACAGTTTCTCTTGTGAATGTCGGAGATCAGGATATGCAGGTGAAAGATATTTCACTGGGAAGTTCAGATAGTGGGTTAACAATCGCTAATACTGGGTGTCGCCCTAATACGGTTTTAAAACCTATTGAAGCCTGTGCTTTGACAATCAATTGGTCACCTGTCAGAACGGGCGAGATAGTAGAAGATGTTAGAATTTATCATGATGGGACGCGCGGCATACTCGTTCTTCCTATTCGTGGGTCTTCAAGTGTTGCTGTTAACAAAGATACAAAAGCAGTCGTTGTTTCTAATCAAGATGGCGTTCAAGAGGTGATTAAGCCCACAGAAAAAAGACAGGCATTGGAAGGATTTATTATTTCTTCTCATTCTAAATCTAAATCAATTATCAATGGCCCTGGAGGAAGTCGTGTGATTTCTCAAGGTCAGGAAGTTATATTGGGTGGTATCGAATGGAAAGCGAATATAGTTGAAAATGGCATCGAATTTATCAATGGAGCTGATAAAGTAAGATTGCTATTTGATAGGTCTCTTTCTTCTGGATCTCGAAACGCAAGCTCAGCTTCATCTGGGGGAGGATCGTCATCATCATCATCATCTCCTTCGACTCCAGCACCTGTTGCAACCGAAACCGCTCCAGTACAGTAGAGAACATGGAAAACAATTCAGAAAACTCTAAGTATACCCAAGAAACCCTTCCTTCAGGAGGAACTGAGCCTATAGAAGGAAGAGAAGGGTGGGATCGACGAAAAAGATCGTCAGATGATGTGTCCCCCGAAGGATCTGAGCGGCGTCAATGGAAAGATAGGCGTAAATTAAAGGCAAGCGAGGGGCGTGAACGATATTTAGATATGGTGCAACGTGAGCGCCCGATGCTAATGGAATTGGGTGTTGTCAGATCCACAGAACAATTATTAGACATGGCGGGAACGCCAATTGTATCAGAGGAAGAAGATAAAGAAAAATCGGCTATTCGTGACCATGCAAATGGTGACCAATTAAGATCTATCTTGCCAGTTCAATCTTGGTTGCCATTAAATATCCATTTAATTGGATTGGTTGACGGAGTATTAAAAATTGCCCCGTTAAATGATTTGAATTCAAGACAAAGCGAAGCTTTAATCTCAACTGCCAATCGAAGCGGATTGTTGGTCACAAAAATTCATACCGAAGTATGGGATAGAGCTGAACTGCTTCAGACGATGCGCGCCGTGCATGATTTGTCTGCTGATAGAACCGAGAAAACTTTATCATCTTGGTTGGCGGATAGTGACAATGGCATTCTATTAAATCAATTTATGCGCGATATGCTTGCTGAATCTTTGCAAATGCGAGTTTCTGATATTCACCTTCTTCAAGATAATAACCCTGCTGCCCCTAATTGGATAAGGTATCGTATTGATGGAGATATGGTTCCTGTCCATATCCTCCCTCCCGATGCTATGGCACGCTTGACAACATTGATTAAGCGCGATGCTGGGATGAATTTTGGAGATAGAACAGCCCCCAAAGATGGACGATTTAGTTTTTCGTGGCAAGGGCGAGTGATTGACGTTCGTGTGGCCGCAGGCCCCCAAGCACAAGATGGTGAAAAACTTACCCTTCGTTTGCTTGATAGGGCATCCCTTAAGGGCTTTGATGAATTATTTAAACGGCATGAAAGTGTTGGAGATTATCTGGCTCAATCTTTGTCCCCTGAGATTAAAGGGGGTGGTGGACTGATTATTTTATCTGGCCCAACTGGGTCTGGAAAAACAACAACTCTTTATGCGTGCATTCAGCAAATCGATAGACGTCGTAAGCATGTTTTAACGATTGAAGATCCAATTGAATATGAATTGAGATATGCTACACAATGGCAGGTGCGCCCTGGAATGAAGGGTGGGGAGTTTGCTGATCTTATTCGTGCAGCCATGCGTCATGACCCTGATTATATCGTCATCGGCGAATTGCGTGACTCGGATACGGTTGAGACTGCTTTGAAAGCTGCAGAATCTGGACATACTGTGATTTCCACCGTTCATGCTGATACAGCCTTACAAACTTTCGAACGTTTAAAATCATTGATGCCAACGGATAAGGAAAGGTCATCAACCTATACATTGTCTCAACAGGTTCGTTGCATTATTAACCAACGGTTGGTTAAAATGATTTGCCAAGGATGTGCCCATCAGGGGCGTGCCATGGATATTTTAGATAAACATGAAATTGAAGCTCTTGGTATTGATGAAACGATTATCGTTCGTCGTCATAATACAAGTGGGTGCGACCTTTGTAATCGTACTGGAATTTCCGGGAGAACATTATTGATTGATGCTTTAATGATTACCGTAGGACCAAGCGAAAGAGATAATATTTACAAGGCGTTAATGAGCAACGTGAATGAAGTTCTTAAACAAGATGGCGTTATTGTCCATACGCGTCGAAGCGGGTTAGTAGATTTAGTCGTCAATGGATTGGTTGATCCTAAATCTGCAATCAATTATCTTGAATCATAACTGGGGAATGAGATAGAGAATGCAACAGTGGATTGTCCAGATTGCTCATGAAACTAGATCGGGACCGAAAAAGTCAACTGAAACAATGTACATGCCCACTGAAGCTGATGTTAGAGATGCAGTAAGGCAACGCGGCGGACATGTTTTAAGCATTCGTGGTCACACCAGAAGCCCCTTAGAAAGATTATTAGCAAGATCAAGTTGGTGGCAAGTTCAGCTTTTGCGCGGGATTATGTTTCGGTCAACGTCAACATCTCCAGGTGTTGCTTTTTGGAAAATTATTGAAAGCGAAACAAATCCAACTCGTCAAAATATTTTAGCACCTGCCAGAGAGGCATTGGTTCGAGGATTGGGTCTTATTGACGCGTTGAAAGCACTTAATGTTTTTGACAGATCAACCTTGGCTATTATTTCTGCCAGTGAGAAGGCTGGAAAATTAGCAGAGGGAATCCCTTACGCTATTTTTTCTATCACTCAAAAACGTAAGAATGCTCAGGCCATTATGGGAACAATGGCGTGGTTAGCGTTTGATGTGATTACTATTGTTCAATCTCTCTTTTGGGGGAAGGGAATGATTTTAGGATGGTTTAAAGATAATGCACCTAAAGATGGCCCAGAATTAGAAAAATATGAAAGCGTTGTTGGGAATTTGGAATTGACATGGAATGCTCTTATTTGGATAGCCTTTGCCGCTGGCGGGTTTATGGCTTGGTGTATTTTTTCATTTTTTATGAACAAAGGGAAACGTGATTGGCCCACAGCTAGAATGGTTAGAAAAATCCCACTGATTGCAGGGTATATGAGGGATTTAAGCTTTGCGGATTCGATGATGGCAGCCTCTAGAATGTTAAAAAGCAATGTTGCCATTGGCGATACGCTTAAGCAGTCAGGTGATGCAGCTAGCTCTCCCGAGGTTGCTCTTTATTGGGAAAAAGCAAATACACAGTTAGCTAGGGGGATGAGTTTGGGTTCTGCCCTTGATCATGAGCCACTTAATAAATCAGAGAGACTTGAACTTGCCACCTTGTCGGATTTGTCGCAGGTTGCTACAATCATGGAATCAATATCTGAGATGAGATCTCAATCATCTCGCACTAAGCATAAAGTAATTGTTTGGATGGCATTTTTGTTTACGGGTGTTTATTTGGCAATTGGCTTTGGAAGCGCTATTTATGCGTTGACTGTGATGAATATGAGTATGGATAGTATGATGGGTGGCCTTATGGGCGGCGAACAAGGATTATAATGTCATTAGGCTTAAAATTAAAAGATATTCTCAATAAAACCAAAGCCTCTGAGACAGAAGTGCAGGTGGATGGAAACGCTATTGAAGAAAAAGTCCAGATAAGACCAAAGCCAACTATGTCGGACAAGCTGTCTGGAGAATTAAAATATTATGTTGATAATCTAACCCCTTTTCTTCCAGCCGAATTGATAGGTGGAGGAATACCATATGTCGCTGGGATGGAAGAAGAAGCTGTATGGAATGCGGCTGCCCAAGCCTGTGCTACAGAAAAAGTTCACTATGTTTATTCCATTGAAGGCAACAAAATATGGTATTTGGCCTGTCCATCAGTAGCGTTGGCCTCTGCGCCTGACAGCTGGTGTCCGTTGGCTTCAGCACTTCCTGGAAATAGCGAATATTGGGATAAGCAATCAGTTTATATTTATGAGAAAGATGGTTTGGCCTCTGCCTTAAGATGGGATGCTGAAACAGGGCGCTTACAAATTTTCTTTGGAGCAGCCAGAACAATATTGCCACGCATCCAAAGTATGGAAGCCAATTTTATTACTATTAACCCTCAGATTGCAAGCATCATCCCATGGAAAAATCGCCAATTAAAAAGTGAGCAATTGGCACGCGCGGCAGGAAGAATGTTGGTTATTTCAGGAATACTGACCAGTCTTTTTCTATTGGGATTTGTGTTCCTTCAATATGTAGCATTAGGCTTTGTTAATAGAAATTTAGAATCTATTAAAATTCAGTCTGAAGAGGCTAGTATGAATTTGATGACTCAAGCTTCTGATGCTTCACAAAATGAAGTTTTAAAGCATACTGTTCGACTTCAGCAATTACTAGACGACCTTAGCCAGATTGATGGGACACTTGTTCGTTATGAAGTAAAAGGTGGACGTTTAGAGTGGGAAGCTCTTGTGACAGCGGGATATTCTAAAGGTGTTCTTAGTATTCAGGGGACGGCACAGCCTGGGATTGAGCCCGATGGGCGGATCAGGATGAAAGGAACGAATTAGTCGTTTCTTTTATGGATTGATTCATGATTTCCATTTTTGCATTTATTTCTGTCATTATTATCATCCCATTCATTTGTAGGCTTGCAAGTAAGGCAGGCTTTGTTGATAGGCCTGAAGGGCGCAAGCAACATGAGCGTGCTGTACCCCCCCTAGGTGGGCTAGTTATATTTTCTGTTTTTCTCATTTTCATTATGATGTTTGGAAATTTATCATCAGCCGTGATAGGAGCCTTGGCCTTAATATTGGTGGTTGGAATTATTGATGATGCATGGGAGATAAATGCAGTTATTAAATTTGTTATTCATTTTGCCGCCGCCTTTATTATTGTAATATTCGGACATTCCCAAATTCAAACCCTTGGAGATTTATTAGGGACAGGAACATTGACATTAGCCTGGATGGCCATCCCTTTTTCTGTTGCATGTATTGTCTATATTCAAAATGCAATGAACATGATGGATGGAGTTGATGGGTTAGCAGGGGGACAAAGTTTTCTTATTTTTTCTTGGTTTCTGTTAGCAGCTTCTAGTGCAGGTAATAATTTAGCAGTTTTTGAACTATCATTATTGATGGCCTGTATTTTTGGTTTTTTGATATTTAATATGCGGTCACCATTCTTGAAATCAGCTAAAATTTTTCTCGGTGATGCGGGAAGTATGTCATTAGGTTTATTGATTGCATGGTATGCAATCACTCTCTCTCAAGGGGGCAGTCCTGTGATATCGCCTGTTAGTATTGCGTGGATTATTGCTCTTCCTATTTTTGATTCTTTTGCGCTATTGGTTGCAAGATTAAAGGATAAAAAGCCACCCTTTGTAGCTGATCGCCGCCATTTTCATCATCATTTTGCTAGTGCGGGATTTAGCGCAGCGCAGACAACTTTAATTATTTTATCCTATTCAACATTACTGGGTACCATTGGATATTTTTCGCCAAAGTTTGGTGTTCCCGATTATATTTTGGGATGGGGTTGGATTTCTCTTTGGATTGGGCATACAGTTTTGACCATCCGTGCTAACCAATTTATTAAATTTCTTACCAAAGTGAAATCTAAATTATCTTGATATTACTGCCAGATGGCGACCACGATAGGGCATATCTAGAAGTAATTTATAGTCCTTCACTTCTTCTATTTCCTTACATCTGACAATGGCCAATCCTTGAGGATTTTTATCAAACCATTTTGGCATATCTTCTAGCGATATATCCTCAATCGGCTTTGTCAACCTTGCCAGAAAACTAAATTCTGCATGATAATTGCTTACATACGCTATATTTTTATCTGCATTTTTTTCAATCACTTGAACGACAGGCAATAAATCATATTTTTCAAACATCGTGTGTTTGGCAATGATTTGACCGCCAACAAATAAAACAACTATTCCTATAGTCACTTTGATAATTGATGTGATCGGCACATGATTTAGTCCATAAACTAACAGTAAAATCAAAGCGGGAACCAGAGGCACTAGATAATGGATTTGTTTGCCACTAATTAACGAGAAAGCAACAAATACAGGAACAAATAGGCATAGAATAAATCGAAGTTCCATATTTTTGGATAGCGTTGATTTAAGTATCTTTAAATAACGCCAGAAAGACGGAAATAAAATCCAAGGCATCATGAATAAAGGAAGAAACGGCAGGTAGAAGTAGAAGGGGCGGACATGGGCCTCGCCAAAATTACCTGTAATTCTCCCTGCTGTTTGATTCCAGACAAGCCAGAACGCAAAATGATCGTCTGATTGTTTTAAAACAGGAATAAGCCAAAAAAGAACGGGGAGGGCGGAGATGACAATTGCCAACAAACAACTTCCATACCATGCACCCAGTCTTTTTAAATCGGCATTCCAAAAAGGAGCCAATAGATAGGCAGGTAGGACGTACAGATAAGCAACAGGGCCTTTGGTCAGAACACCCAACCCCAAGCATAGCCCCAATAAAACAATATCTATTTTACGACGCTGTTGAGCATAGCGCACAGTCAAAATCACAGATAGCAACACAAACATGCATAATAGAAAATCAAACATCACAAGCGTCCCATATATCATAAACGGGAAACATGCAGCCATCATCATCCATATTTTTTGGGTTTGATGAAGAGGTGAGGTAGGGTTATCGCGGGCGAGAATTTTTGCTAAATAACCAGTCAATACAATACAGGTAATGGATCCCAAGACTACTGGTAGTGTTCCAACCCAGCGGCTTATCCCAAAGATAGACCAAAACATGTTGATAAGCCAGAAGAGAAGAGGTGGCTTATGATGATACGGTTCAAAATTTTTGGTCAGAGGATCAAGCCAACCATTATGAAGGGACATTTCCCATGCCACCCCCATATAACGCGTTTCATCAATAGGAAGCAGTGGCCGACAGATAATAGCTGTTATCAATAAAATGAGACCCAAAGCAGGAAGCCAAAGTTTTGATAGAATAGACTGCGTATTGTTCATAGAATACCTTATGAGGAGAGGAAAAGCCTTATATAGAAAAAATAGTTTAGCCAGTTGATTTTTGTAAGTTGGGTTTATCAGATTGTAAATCTTGGCTTTCAATAGAATCAATTTCAGCTTTAGCTTTTCGTTTTATAAAATAAAGATTTCTAAAATAAATAAGAAAGCCAGTCGATTGACCCAGAATAATTACGGGGTCTTGCCTCCAAATGGCATAGGCTAATAAAATCATACTTCCACCGATACTAAAATACCAGAACGCATCAGGGATAACGCTCTCTCCCGCTTTCTCAGAGGCAAGCCATTGAATAAAGAAACGCATAAAGAAAAGACCTTGGCCCAAAAATCCAATAATAATCCATATTGTTTCTGTCGATAGTTCAGGAAATGTCATTGGGATGCCTTCTTATTTTATTTCTGTGATTTGAGGGCGAGCATGAGGACGTTTTTGCAGCCACAGAACTCCCATTAAATCAGTAATGCCAACAATAGCACGGTTAAAATTAGTATATTTTGATGTGCCTGTCGTTCTTGCTCTGTGAGCCACATCGGTATGAAGAATAGTCACACCATCACGAATCATCAACGCAGGAAGATAGCGGTGCATATGATTAAAAAAAGGAAGAGATATATAGTCTTCACGCGAGAACATTTTAAGAGAACAACCTGTATCGCGCGTTTTGTCATTGAGCAGGAAAGACCGAAGGTGATTGGCAAATCGAGATGCCCAGAGCCTTGCCAAGGTATCCTGTCTCTTTACACGCTGGCCAGCAATCATCACTTTTTGATTGGTTTTAGCGCTTTCTTGGAATAATTTATAGAGGAAAGGAATATCAGCAGGATCATTTTGTCCATCGCCATCCAAAGTTGCAATGACATTATTGGTTGCATTTTTAATTCCAGTCCACATGGCAGTAGATTGACCGCAGCGTTTATCATGCTGAAGAATTCGCAAAGTGGGATAGGTAGGTTTAAGAGATAATAGAATTTTCAATGTGTTATCTGAACTTCCATCATCAATATATATGATTTCAGATATAGGTGTCGTCTCTGAAACTTTAGAAATCTCAGAGAGAAGATTAGCAATATTGCCTTCTTCGTTCATTACAGGAACAATCACAGAAATCAAAATAAGCATCCTTTTTAAATCGGGGAGAATGTAACATAAATATCACTATAAAGGCCAGCCCAAATAAATTTACATATTAAAAAAATAAAGCGCTTTATTTTGGGGTTTCAATAGATTTACAAGCCATTAGACACATCATCGCAACAAAGAAGATAGTCCCCATCCAAATGCCCTGCCACATTCCATAGGATACGGATGAGGCAACAAGCGTCATCATCATCGTGGGTAATAGTATTTTCTGTTGTACCACTGAATATTGCTTTTGAATGAGTGTGAGTAGATAAGCCATTATTGACATGGCAATTATCATTCCAAATAATCCAAATTCAAGCCAAATTTGTATCGCGAAATTATGAGGATGATTGGTTGTATTATCATTGACGAAGATACGTTTTGAATCAAAATCTGTAATAGCCCTTGTGACTTCTATCCCTTGTCCGAATAAGGGATGCTGGAGTGTATATCTTCCAACATAATCCCAAATCTCAAGACGATGACCAGCATAGGCATTTGCCATCATTGGTAAATCCTGAATAGCATGTGAATAATGATTGTATATATAAATAGATGCAAATGGAGCAACCATCATCAGAGATAGAATAATAATTCTAAGTGTAAGCCAAGCCCATTTAGATTTATAAGGAAAAACAAATAAGAAAAATAGCCCAACCAGAACCATCAATTGTGCCGCTTGGCATACTGAGAGCGCTAGTGCCGTCAGAAGAGGAATACCAATAAAATACGCCCTTAATTTAGTATTGATTTTTGATCCGACAAGGATATAGGCACTAATGGAAAGGAGGGTGAGCATAGTGAGTGGTCGATTATATTCAAAAATTGCCACGTATGTGGAGAAAGGTCGCCCCCTAACCAAATTAAACAAAATTCCATCTGTTAGAATTTCAAAGATTGTCACGACGAGGGCAATTATTACAGCAAACCCAAGATAATGACCGTATTTCAAAATGTCCTCTCTAGGAAGCGAAAGGGTAAGGCATATCAATAGAATATGAGGGGGGATAAATAATGATAATATGATTGATTTTTCGAGGCTAGTTGAAAAATGAGAAGAAAATAGAACGCTGAACCAAGATAGTCCAATAACAATACATCCAAACAGAATTGCAGTTTTCGAAAATTGGATCTTAAGTTGTTGCCAATAATAAAAGGCACCCATAAATAAAACGCCAAGGATAGCAGGCATAAGGGTCATGATTTTTGGTGAACTTACCGCAATCATAGGGCACAGAGCCATTAGAATAAAAAAAATGCTACTTAAATTTCTTTTGGGTAGGAATACCATGATAGTGCCTTTATGAGAGTATTTTAGCTGTATTGCGTCGAATAATTACCCACCCTGTGATAGCTGATAAGACTGAGCCAATGATAACACCCAATTTTGCCTCTTCTTGTAAAAGAGGACTATCAAAGGCCAAAGCACCAATAAATAAACTCATCGTAAAGCCAATACCCGCCAATAAAGATACACCATAAATTTGCCCCCAATTGGTTTTTTCAGGAAGATTAACTAAACCTGATTTGACCATCAACCATGTGACCCCAAAAATTCCAATTTGTTTTCCGATGAATAATCCAAGAGCAACACCCATAGTGACAGGTGCCAACAGATGTTCCAAACCTAATTCACGGAAGCTTATCCCAGATGCTGTAAATGCAAAAATGGGCAAAATTAAAAAACTGACCCAAGGGTGAAGTGAATGCATAAGTTTATTGAGAGGAGAATGAGATGGCTTAGAGGGGTTACGAAGAGGAATAGTCATACCAACAATCACACCCCCAATCGTGGTATGAATACCAGCATGATGGAGGGCGATGCATAGTAAAATGCCAATTCCAATATAGGCATAGATTAACATGATATTTAGTTTATTCATTATAAACAGAAGAGCCGTGAGTGCGCCAGCACATAAAAGAGCCATGAGCCCAATATCACCACTATAGAAAAAAGCGATAATCAGAATAGCTCCTAAATCATCGAAGATTGCAATCGCAAGCAAGAAAATTTTAAGAGCGGGGGGAAGATGTTTGCTAGCCAACATAAGGATACAGAGCGCAAAAGCAATATCTGTTGCAGATGGAATGGCCCATCCATGCCAGACATTGTCATTATTATGATTGACAAGCAGAAAAACAATCGCAGGAAATGCCATTCCACCAATTGCCGCACAAAGAGGGAGAAGAATTTGCTTTTTATCAGATAAAAATCCTTCAATCGATTCACGTTTTAATTCCATTCCAATTAAAAGGAAGAAAAAAACCATCAAGACATCTTTGACCCAAGTTTTTATTGGGTTGCTCACATTAAAATCGCCAAAAGTAAGGCCAAAATCAGTTTTGATAAATGTAAAATACCAATCAGACAGAAATGTATTAGCCATTATGAGGGCAAATGCTGCCGCACAGAGCATAACAACGCCACCCGCTGATTCCTCACTAATAAATTGCATGAGTCTTTTTTCAAAGGATTTAGTCGGGGCGGTCATACTTATGTCCTAAAGAATATAAAAAGTGAAAAAAAGCATATTATAATTATAAATATCAGAACTTTATATGTCTATAGAAAATTTATCTTCTTGCTCACTACTCGAAAAGGGCTAAATATGAAATATACAATAATAAAAAAGTATAAAAATGGAAAAATCTCAAATAATCGGACTCACTTCGAAGCAGGCTTCTAAAAGTCTTCGTGAAAATGGATATAACGAACTTCCCAAAGAAGGGAAGCGTTCCCCAATAGCAATTATTTTAAGCGTTATCAGCGAGCCAATGTTTGCGCTTTTATTATCAGCTGCCGGGGTTTATTTATTGATAGGTAGTTTGCAGGAATCTCTTATTCTTTGTGCCTTTGCACTTCTTTCTGTCGGTATCACAATTGTTCAAGAATGGCGCAGTGAAAAAGTATTGGAGGCTCTACGTGATTTAACAAGCCCCCGTGCTTTAGTGGTTAGAGATGGCATTCCACAACGTATTGCAGGGCGTGAAGTTGTCATGGACGATTTAATTATTCTATCGGAGGGAGATCGTGTTCCTGCTGATGCCCGAATTATTACCAATGATACTATATTGACCGATGAATCTCTCCTGAGTGGTGAATCTGTTGCTATCAATAAAAGTGCTGAGTTAGAATTTCCACTTAATATGATTTATGCGGGAGCACTTATTGTAAGGGGAAGTTCAAAGGCAGTTGTTACCGCCACAGGCCACAGGAGTGAGATTGGAAAAATTGGTCAAGCCCTTCATTCTGTTGAGACTGAGCAGCCACGTCTTCGTCAGCAAACGAAAAAAATTGTCAAAGTGTTTGCAATTATTGCCGGATTTACCAGTATATCTTGTATCATTTTATATGGTTTATTGCGTAATAATTGGATGGATGGGTTGTTAAGTGGAATTGCCTTAGGTATGGCATTATTGCCAGAGGAATTTCCATTAATATTAAGTGTTTTTATGGTGATGGGAGCGTGGCGTATATCAAAAGTTCATGTTTTAACACGTAAAGTATCAGCTATTGAAGCCCTTGGCTCTGCAACTGTTTTATGTACCGATAAAACGGGAACGTTGACACAAAACAAAATGTCTATCGCCTATTTAAAAACTAAAAATGAGGAATGGCAAATTGGAGACAAAGAGAATTTATCTCAAAATTTATTGACCCTTCTGAACGATGGGGCAATGGCAAGTAAAAAGGAATCCTATGATTCAATGGATTTAGCTTTTTTTGAGCATCCTTTATTAAAGGAAAACATTGAGAAATCCATCATCCCAGATTTTCACTTTGGACTTCAGCCAAATTTACTAATGATGGCGCAGGTCTTTCACATAGACGGGCAAAAAAAAATATTTGCCAAAGGCGCTCCAGAAGCAATTGCAAAGGCTTGTCATCTGAATTCCGAACAAACAAAAGCAATTTATGAGGACGTTGAAAAACTGGCAGGTAAGGGGCTTCGTGTGTTGGCGGTGGCAGAGGCGCATTCAGATATTAAAGAAATTCCCGCAAATGCCGACCAATTCGATTATCATTTTGTGGGGTTGATAGGGTTTGCCGATCCTTTGCGCGATAATGTTCCAACTGCGGTCCTACAATGTCGCATGGCAGGAATTCGTGTTGTAATGATAACTGGAGATTTCCCTGTAACGGCACAATCAATTGCAAAACAAGCAGGGATTGAGAGTCAAAATGTTCTAACGGGCAAAGAAATTGAATTGATGGATAATGATGAATTACACCAAGTTATAAAATCTACAAATATATTTGCACGAATTTCTCCCACTCAAAAATTACAAATTATTTGCGCTTTGAAAGATAATGGAGAAGTTGTTGCTATGACGGGTGATGGGGTGAATGATGCACCATCATTAAAGGCTGCACATATTGGCGTGGCCATGGGAACGCGCGGAACGGATGTTGCACGTGAAGCGTCATCGATAGTACTTCTCGATGATAATTTTGCTTCTCTCGTCCATACTATTGCGTTGGGACGGCGCATATACGATAATTTACGCAAGGCTATGGTGTATATTGTGGCTGTTCATGTTCCGATTGCAGGATTAGCATTATTGCCACTTATCTTTGATAAACCTTTAATATTAACCCCGCTTTTAATAGCCTTGATGGAAATGATTATTGACCCTGCTTGCTCAATTGTTTTGGAGGCGGAACAAGCGGAAAAAAATTCGATGGAGCGACCACCGCGTGACCCGACTTCACTCCTTTTAACTTCATCGGCCTTGCTGTGGGGTGCAATACAAGGTGGAACAGCATTTTTAATATTAGGAGGAATCTGGATGATGGCTTTTCAATCAGGAATGCCAGATGACGAGGTTAGGTCACTTGTTTTTGTATCACTGATGATTACTAATCTATCACTTATCCTTGTGAACAGGTCGTTCAGCGCATCTTTTGTCTATGCCTTTAAAGACCGCAATCCCATCCTTGGGTGGGGAGCTTTGGCTGTTATTTCCATTTTTGGATTTTTATTATTTACGCCCCAATCTAAAGAATTATTAGGTTTGGGATCACTTCACGCTCATGATGTCGGATATGCAGTTTTTGCAGGCATAATATTATTATTCATCCTTGAATTTATCAAACCAATGTTTAGAAAAAAGGCGTTTAGTTAAATGAGTTTTCTACTTTTGGCAGTAGGAGAAAGGTTAGGGTGGGGGCGATGATAATCAATCAAAACTTAAATCGTCCTAATCTCAATCTTTCCTTCTAGCGTCCTTTGCACAGGGCATTTGGCAGCAACAGAGATGAGTTTTTGGCGTTGGTCTTCGGTGAGGTCGTCGCCATAGATCATTACTTGTTTTTCGAATACGCCGACTTTGTCGATTTTCTGGAATGTGATGTTGACCTCTACCCTATCCAACGGCCATTTTTGTTGAAGTGCATACCAGCGGACAGTCATGGAGGTACACTCCCCCAGAGCTGCGGTAAGGAGGTCATATGGTGCTGGCCCAAGGTCTTTGCCGCCAGCATCAACGGGCTCATCGCCTTTAATATTATGCCCTGATACGTCAATGGTGACTGCGAAATCACTTTCACCAGTTTCTGAAATTTGTGCTGTGATACTTTTTTCTGCTGACATTTAACACTCCTTATTGTGAGAGGGTTGTTATAAGTAATTTTGATAATTTTGTGGCAGATATCCATATATCTTCAATACGCGATGCAGAACTCCAATCCCCAATCGCAATCAGTTTGTTGGGGGTATCATAAAAGGGTTCAAAAATCTTGTCCCCTTTTTTGTGGGCATATTTCCAGCGGTGCGTTGCAAAGAAATCAGAAGTGGTACAATCAATCCCAGTGAGTTTTGAAAATTCGTTTAACAAAAATGTTCCACTCTCATCAACATTATCGTCCATATGGGCATCTGCCCAATCGGCTGTGGAATGAATAAGGATAGAGGTTATATCGCGGTTACGTTTAGGCTTAGTAGAATTGATTGATATCCATTCAAGGGGGCTGTTATTTATTCTGGCTGCAATCCACTTATTCTCCCAAGGTTTTTTGAAGCCAAGCATCAAGGTGTACTGCCCTTGAAATTCAACGGTTCTGATTGGACAATCTTTTGGAAGATACTCCCCAAAAAGACGAGCAGTTTGTTCAGGAGGTGCAGTTGAAATCACCATATCAAATAATCCTATATCTGCACCTGTTTTATCAGTCAAAGACCATCCATTAGACTTTCTTTGTGGTAGCGGTGCAATTTCAGTATTAACCACGATATTTAATTGTTCCGATATTTTTTTGCATAGGTAATTCATATTTGGGTTTGCCACATAATGTGGTTCAAACCATATGCGGTTGGATATTGATTTATTTTCATTGAAAGTGATGACTTTTCCAGCCCATTCTGAGATAATTCCGCCATCAATATAAGGCTTAATAAATTGGTTAAATTTTTTTGTTCGCGCTGTAAAAAATTGAGTTCCATGATCAAAATAAAATGGGTCAGCATATCGCGTACACATCCGCCCACCAACTCCGCGCGATTTCTCAAAAATAGTCACATCTGCCATGGGTGACAGGCTTTGCCCTAAAAGTACACCTGACAGCCCCGCCCCAATAATTGCAATTTTTTGTTTCATCTTATTATTTTAAACAGTTTAAGTACAAAATTCAAAAGGTATTATAATAAAAATTGGAACTATTTAATCTTACAAATCATTGGTACTTGTAAGAGAATTTTTTTGGTATTATTTTCTCAATCAGCAACAACACTTTTGGAGATATTATGGATGAAGATATTATAGAGGGCGATTGGAAAACTCTGAAAATTGAAATTCAAAAGCGATGGGCGAAATTAACTAAAGACCATATGGATAGTATAGATGGAAGTCGTGATAAACTCTCAAAGAATATTCAAAAAAGCTATGCTCTTGCTAAAGATTTGACTGATAAGCAAATAGCTGATTGGGAAAGAAATCGCAAAGACGGGAAATAGTCTTTTATATTGAAAATATTTTTACATGCCCCTTCATAGTTGAATGAGGGGGCATGAATCATTATAATCTTATGCTAATAGTTAAGAGTCTGGATTTTTTCCAGTAGTGATTATCTTCTCATTCCAAGGAAAATGAAATGAAACACAAGATTAAGTTTATATTTTCTCTCTGCGTAAGTTTAATTTTAGCTGGATGTACGAGTATAAGTTTCTTTATTGCCAATGCCCCCACATATTTTAACGATACGAAAATTATGAAAGACATTGTTTTTAATAAAGAACATAATTTAACATTGGATATTTATATCCCTCCCTCAACTGTCAAAATAAACTCACAGGCAATAGTTTTCTTTTATGGTGGAAGTTGGGATAGTGGAGATAAGGCAGAGTATAAGTTTTTAGGATCAACCTTGGCCAATCAAGGGTATATTGTGTTCATTCCAAATTACAGGAAGTATCCTAATGTTAAATTCCCAGATTTTATGTTTGATGCAGCAGATTCGGTCTCATGGGCAGCCAAAAACATGCCAGAATATAGTAAAGATTTAAAATCTATTGTTTTGATGGGACATTCTGCGGGTGCCAATATGGCTATACTTTTAGTGACAGACAAATCATATTTGAGAGATGATTATAAAAGTATCTCTGGGGGAATAGGGCTTTCAGGGGCATATAATTTTACACCTAACACAGAAAGTTTAGTGTCTATATTTGGCCCGCCAATAAAATACCCACTGATGCGACCAATTACATTTATTGACGGTCATGAACCTCCTGTTTTTTTGGGACATGGAGGAAAAGATAAAGTTGTAGCAGCTTTTAATTACGAAAATATGAAAGATAGATTATTGGATAAAGGTGTTTGTGTAGTTAGTAAGGAATACCCAACGTTTGGGCATGCGGAAACAATTGGAAGATTTTCTTGGGTGGGGGGTAAAGAGCCTAGTATTTTAAAGGATATTATCCATTTTCTTCGTCATGCTGAAACAAGTAAAACATGCAAAATTAAAAAATAAAAATAGAAAAATTTTTAGGAAAATAAAAATAATATTGGCTGGGGCGGGAGGGATCGAACCTCCGAATGTCGGAACCAAAAACCGATGCCTTACCGCTTGGCGACGCCCCAATAACTTATGAGAGCCAGAAACTACACAATTCATATTACGAAGGCAAGTGTCTTTTCCTCCAAATTTAAAAATTTTATTGGCGTGTCAGCCATTTATTAAGCGTTGACCGTGCTACCGCATATTTATCGCCCAAATGCATAACTTCGGTTTTACATGTATTTAATTGATTTTCTTTTCCTGCTTTTTCAATGGTTCCACACATCTGGGCAAGTTCAGAGAAGCCAAAGTTCCCAGCCATTCCCTTTAACTCATGGGCGCGAGCATTCAGGCTGATTGCGTCCTCAGATAGGTAGGCATTGCCTATGTCTGCAATTAGCTCATCTGCTTTTTCATAAAAACTAACTAGGATTTCTTGAATTTGTTCAATTGATAAGCCTGATTTGAGAGAAATTAGCATCGTTTCATCAAGTCCAGCAAACTGCATTTCTGACCTAGCATCAGATTTTGATGAGGAATCCAATAAACTCAACTTTTCAGCTTCTTCAAATTGACGGACTGCTATTTCAAATGAATCTTCGTCATCTTCTTGGGTATCATTAGAGTCATTAAGAAAAGGATTTTGTTTATTCGAATTCTTTTGTGCTGCATAAGCAGCAAGAGGAGAAACATAAGACTCTGGAGATTTATCTTCGTTTTCTGAATCTTCTTCCAAAATCAAGTTTGCTTCTACTGAAATGAGAAGGTCATCTTTTCCTTGAAGATTTACCGTTTCAATTTTATGCAGAATTTCTACAATTTTCTCAAATGAAACTGGTTTTGCAGTAAAATCATTCATTCCTGCCTTTAAGTATTCTTTAATATCATCATCACTGGTATTGCCAGTCAGAGCAATAATTGGAATATTTGCTTTTTGAGCTAGAGCCATAGAACGAATTTTATGCGTTACATCTATTCCACTCATATCCGGTAATTCAATATCAAGGAAAATGAGATCAAAGCTATTTTGTGTATGAAGAGCAATGGCATCAGCCCCATTTCCAGCCATCATTGTTTTGGCCCCGCATTTTTCAACAAATCCTGAGACAACTTTTTGATTGATTCCATTGTCGTCTACAATCAGGACGGAAAGAGCAGATTTTAATGCAATGTTTTTTGGAAGCAGAGTATCAGATTGAGTTATATTTTCATTTCCGTCCTCATCAATTTCGTTACCTTCGGTCATTGAAACAGTAAAGAAAAAAGTGCTTCCTTCACCCTCTTTACTATTGATGCTAATCGCCCCACCCATTGCCTCAATCAGACGTTTACAAATCGCAAGTCCTAACCCTGTGCCACCATATTTTCTGCTAATGCTTTTATCTGCTTGGGCAAAAGGCATAAATAATTTACGCTGACTTTCAATTCCAATTCCAATCCCTGAATCCTGAACAGCAAAATAAATTTGATGCATTTTTTCCTTGTTATTTTCACCAGATAAATCACGTATCCTAAGATAGACTGAACCTTTGGTGGTAAATTTGATAGCATTGTTAATCAAGTTAAGTAGAACTTGCCTTAATCTTGTCGGGTCACCATAGACCCAATTGGGTAAATTTGGATCGACCTCTAAAACAAGTTGAACATTCTTAGCTTCTGCGTGGCCTCGCATTAAAGTGTGAACGCTCCTAACCAAACGTTTTAAGTCAAAATTTATACTTTCAAGATCCATCTTGCCGCTTTCAATCTTTTCGAAATCAAGAATATCATTAAGGAGGGCAAGCATAGCGTCTCCTGAATCTTTAATGGTAGATGCATAATCCTTTTGATCTTTGCTAAGCTGTGTGTCTTGTAAAAGTCTAAGCATCCCCATAATGCCGGTCATCGGTGTTCTAATTTCATGACTTACAACTGCTAAAAAAGCTGATTTTGCTCGGTTTGCTTCATCGGCGGCTTCTTTTGATTTGCGCATATCTTCATTTTGTTGAGCAGTTTTAACCTGAAGGTCAGACATTAATTTTCGCTCTTGTTCTATAACCTGCATTAACCGACGGTGTTCAGATTTTTCTTTTGCCTCAAGAATCATTGAAGACTGCTTGCTTCCTATTTGTGCATCGTTGAAGGCGTCTTCTGGTTCGGCTTGGATAGAATTTTTTTCTTTTTGAATTGGGATATAGCTGAATATAGAAATAAGAATAGTAGAGATAAGGATAGCACTTAGAAATATTAAGGTGGATGAATTTTGAGGGACAAGATGAAAATTTAGTAATGTTCCCCAAGCTAATAGAACAAATAGGAAAAAGCAAGTATTCGCAATATGAGTATATGCAATCCTACTTTGATTGAGTGATGTTGCCCATGTTATTATCATGATTGTGATGAGGATAAAGATAACAGGTATATAAATGAAATAAATTGCAATATCAGGCATGGATTTGAGCATAATAATTCCAGCCAAATTGATAATAAAAGAGGCTGATGTTATTCCCCATAAGAGGCTAAGTGAGAAATCTTTGTTATTATCTTTTACAAAAATAAAGCTCATCATTAGACATTGTGAAACTATCATCCATAGAGCAGGATAAATTAACTCCATATCGAAATAACTAAAATATAGAAAATTTATATTGATAACGGAGATAAAAGAAAAGCCTAACCATATAACCGAAAAAAAAGCTAATGAGAGAGATAGGCTATCTTTGGCTGATTTTAAAAAATATATAAAAGCACTAAAGGAAATTAAAATTAAAGCCCAATCTATTGCTTTGCTTGATGTATCGTTTTGATGAAGATCTGTTAAAGATAGGGATACTAATGTGGATGTTCCTAGATTTGGTTTCAAATAGAGAATAAAAAAACTTGTTTGCTGGCTAGGTATCAATAAAGGAAGGGAGGTATTGATTTTAGAATTGTACATTTCTGAGTTTTGGGTGTTAATCAGGTAGGTTTTGGTATTCATATTATAAAGAAGAATTTCTTTTAATGTTGAAAATCGACCATCTTTCAAATTTCCTAGAGAGAGAGACCACATTTCTTTTTTGCTTTTATTTACTATAGGCAAAATAATCCAAGTTCCTTGTGGAGACGAGCCAATATCTAAATGTTTTGTATTAACCAACGAAGATATAACGCTTCCATTGCGAACCATCTTTTCAATCGTCTGCAACGAATAAGGTGTTTCGCCGTCTTTAAGAGCATAGAAACGCCCAGTGAAATCATGTTGTGAAGAATCATCTTCAATCTGGGTTGCTTGGTATTTTATGGGTTGAAGCGGTTGAGCATTCAAAGGTTGTACAAAAAACAGTAGGCTTAAAATCAACATTAAGCCAATTGCAGTGATGCGTTGTCGATATAAAAGTGAAAACATTTTTTTACCCAAGAAGTCATAGGGAAAGAAGGGTTATATCCAAACTATACTTTGGTTGAAAAACCTTAAGAATAGGTTAGAGATAGAGGAGGGGTTTTGATGCCATAATACGAATAGCCTCAGGATAGGCAATATGTTCTTGTTCCAGAATACGTTTAGATAGGGTTTCCGACGTATCCCCCAACAGAATGGGAACTTTTCTTTGTAATATTATTTCGCCTTCATCAACTCCAAATGTTACATAATGAACCGTACAGCCACTTTCCTTATCCCCAGAATCAATTGCACGCTGGTGAGCGTCTAAACCTTTAAATTTTGGAAGAAGAGAGGGATGAATGTTTATAATCCTGCCTATCCACGGTAAAAGGAAGGTTGGAGTAAGAATTCTCATAAATCCTGCCAAGCACACTAAATCAATATCTGATTTATCAAGCTCTGCCAATAATTGAGCTTCAAATTCACCCTTAGAGGCGCGATTTTTATGAGATACGATGCGTGTCGTAATATTATTGTTTTGAGCCCTAGTCAGTCCATACGCGTCTTCTACATTAGAAATTACTAAGCTAACCTGAGCTGGAAAAGCAGCATCTTTGCAAGCGTCAATAATTGATTGAAGATTACTTCCTTGGCCTGAAATAAGGACAGCAACTCTTAATTTTTTTTTAATAAGAGGAGGGCTTATGTTGCCCATTCTTTGTCCATATTTTGTATAACGACTTTGTCCTCAAGGATATTAGTAACAACCTGTCCAATTTTAATTGCTTTTTCACCCATAGTATTAAGAAATTCAATGGTTTCATTACATTTAGCTTTTGGTACAATCGCGACCATGCCTAACCCACAATTAAATGTGACAGCCATATCATCATTTGTAATATTTCCATATTTTTTTAGCCATTTAAAAACGGGAGGTAGGGTCCATAGAGATGCATCCAATTCAACACCTAAGTTTTCTGGCAAAACTCGAGGAATATTATCGGTTAGCCCTCCACCCGTAATATGAGCAAGGCCTTTAATCATATCTCCCTTTTTAATAAGAGGGAGAAGATCTCTCACATAAATTTTAGTAGGCGTAAGAAGAGCCTGTCCTAAAGTCATTTTGTTATCAAAAGGGCAAATATCTGAATAAGTTAGGTTATTTTCTTGAACTATTTTTCGAATCAAAGAATACCCATTTGAGTGGGCTCCAGAGGATGCTAGTCCAATGACTAAATCACCTTCTTGTATTGTGTCACCTGTCAAGATAAGGTTACGTTCAACAGCGCCCACAGAGAACCCAGCCAAATCGTAATCGCCTTTTTCATACATACTTGGCATTTCAGCAGTTTCACCGCCAATTAAAGCACAATTGGCCTGCTTGCAGCCTTCGGCAATTCCTTTGATAACAGTTGCGGCTGTGTCAACATTTAATTGGCTACTTGCAAAATAATCGAGGAAGAAGAGGGGTTCGGCACCCTGAACAAGAATATCATTCACACACATAGCCACAAGGTCAATCCCAACGGTGTCGTGTTGGTTGGCATCAATCGCAACCCTAAGCTTTGTTCCCACACCATCTGTTGATGACACTAGAATAGGGTCATTAAAGCCTGCTGCTTTTGTATCAAATAAGGCCCCGAATCCGCCCAGCCCCCCCATAATTCCAGAGCGGTTTGTTGATTTAGCGAAGGGCTTGATACGCTCCACCAAAGCATCTCCTGCTACAATATCGACACCAGCTTCTTTATAAGCGTTCGCTTTCATTTTGAAAAAAGGCCTTTCTGATGTAAAATCAAATTATAAATGAGTTTCTAGAGTTATTTAGACGTTTTGACATGACACGTATAGTATTTTTTATCACTTTCTTTGGTCTTTTTTGGGTTGGATTAACACAACATAGCTCATTTGCAGCTGTTTCCCCATATAGTGTGAAGGGTGTGGAGGTCGATATTATTGATGAAAGTGCAGTCAAGGCAAGAAATAAGGCGTTTATTGAAGCTCAAAAAAAGGCATTTCAAGTCTTAGCAACTCGGTTTTTTTCTCCTGAAAACGTGAAAAACATTAAAACACCATCTGAGGAGGTTTTATCTAGTCTCATTCAGGATTTTAAAATTGCCAGCGAGCAAGTTTCAAACAAAAGATATAAAGGCACATTTGACTTTCGGTTTAAATCATCCGCAATCAATCAACATTTTGGACATGGACCCATCAATTTAGTAAATGAGAAACCAGAGGAGATAAAGAAAGTTCTTCTTCTGCCGTTTTATAATGAAGAAAAAAAACCAGTTATCTTTAATAAATCACAAAATCCATTTTGGGGATCTTTAATTATAGATCTAGAAAAATATCCAAATGTTATTTTGCCAGTGGGGAATATTCAGGATCTAACAGATATTGGAAATAAATTACCTACCAATTTGTCGATAACTAATATTCGTCGTTTGAAAGCCAGATATGAAACAAACTTAGTTATGGTGGCTATTGCCAACGTCAAATTAGCTAACCAGAAAACCATTCGTGTTGAGTTGGCAGATGTAAGCAATGGAGTTTTCACGCCCCTAGTAGAGTTTGAAGCTGATCCTAAAGTCATTGGCATAGGAACCTTAGCAGGTGTTTCAGAGTTAGGAAGGCCTCAGAAGAATCAGGATAAAGGTTTGACAACTGGTTCCGAGGCCCCAAACGAAGCGAAGCCAAAAGTAGAGGTTCCAGTATCTGAAATAAATTTAAAATTTTTAGATCCTAATAGTAAGCAAGGTAAGGCAACACTTGGTGGGCGTGAGAGAATGATTGCTATGGCTCAAGACCGTAAAGAGCAAATGAAACTTCAGGCCAGTCAACAAGAAAGATTGAAAGCGGCAAATGGTAATGAAGATAGTGATTCAATTGAAAATGAATCTGGCGAGGTTAAGGTTCAGGTTTTTTTTACAGAGATGAGCGAATGGATAAAAATTCAAAGGGAATTATCTGCCTTATCTGGCCTTAGAGGTATTAGGATTGTAACACTATCAACCAATGAAGCAAATGTAGTTATTGAATATAATAATTGGAATAAACTTTTGAAATCTTTACAAATGGCATTGCTTCGTCTTGAGCCGATTTCGGCAGATTCTTATATCTTAAAAAGATCGTCTGCTAATTTTTAAAAAAATAGAAAGACTAAAATGAAATTAAATCTTTTTCAGACCTTTTGGGGTTTTGCCGTTATCCTTTTGATATGCTTTATTTGGATTTTTAAATCAATGTTATTGCCCTTTGTTTTGGGAGGAGCGATTGCCTATCTTTTAAATCCAATCGTCAACAAAATTTGTGCAAAAGGATTTAAACGCCAGACAGCCGTTTTGTTTATATTAGGAAGTTTTTTTATTTTTGTAGCTATAATATTGGCAATTGTGTTGCCTATTTTAGTGCGTGAAGCGGCAGGGTTCATCGAATCAGCACCACTTTATACCCAAAAACTTTGGGATTTGGCTGAGCCACGCATTTTATGGATACAAGAGCAATTAGGGTATTCTGTCACTACAGAGCAATTACAAACAGTCCTTCAAGATAATATTGGTAAAGCCCTTCAAATTGGTAAAGGGGTCTTGGGCGGAATTACGACGGGGGGAATTGCGATTCTCGATTTCCTCACAACCCTCCTGATTACGCCTGTTGCCGCTTATTTCCTGATGAAGGAATGGCCAAAAGTCATGGAATGGGTAAATGGCATTGTTCCGCGTCATCATAGCGTGACCGTGTCTATTTTGGGGAAGCAAATTGATATTAAAATTTCAGGATTTGTTCGTGGACAGATGACGGTATGTTTGGCACTTGGGTTTGCCTATGCAGTTGCGTTGTCAATTGCGGGGCTTAATTACGGCTTTGTAATAGGATTGACGACAGGTATCCTTTCCATCATTCCTTTTGTGGGTTCAACATTGGGATTGGTTGTGAGTATTGGCGTTGCCTTCCTGCAAACTGGCGGAGATTTAACTTTTGTTGGAATAATTGCGGCCATTTTCTTTGCAGGACAATTTATTGAAGGAAACTTTATAACCCCCAAATTGATGGGCGATAGTGTGGGGCTTCACCCACTATGGATTATATTTGCTCTGATGGCGGGCGCATCGCTCATGGGATTGGTAGGTATGTTCTTAGCTATTCCCGTTGCCGCCATTATTGGTGTCCTTGTGAATTTCGCCGTTTCAGAATATAAGAAAAGTCAATATTACCAAAAAGATGAAATAGTTAGAAATGTCGTCGATAATCAAACCCCACCAACTTCCGCTTGATTTAAAATCGATGCCCGCATTCGGGCGCGAAGATTTCTTTGTGGGTGAGTGTAATGAATTGGCGGTGCATTGGGTTGAGGAATGGCCCATATCATGGTTGCCGTTCCCTGCGTTGATATTATATGGCGAAACGGGATGTGGGAAATCCCATCTGGCAGAGGTTTGGCGAAAAATATCCAACGCAGATATTATAACGGCTGATGATTTTCAAACCATGTCTGAGGATACTATTTTATCCACCACTAAAAATTTGGTGATTGATGGGTTGGAATTATTGATCGGAAGGAAGGAGGAGGAAAAAAAATTATTCCACCTCTATAATCATTTTGTTCAAACGGGGCAATTTTTTCTGGGGACATCACGCGTCTCACCTGAAAGGTTACAATTCCAAATCAAAGATTTATCATCGAGATTAAGGGCAGTCCCGAATGCCGAAATCACTCCCCCCGACGATGATTTATTGTTTAAAGTTTTGGCAAAACGCTTTCATGACCAAGGTTACATCGCAACTGAAAACGCATTAACCTATGCAGTGACACGAATGGAGAGGTCATGGGTAGGCGTAGATACCTTAGTCAACAAAGCGATCATAACTGCCACGGCTGAAAAGAGGCAGATTACTTTGCTGTTGCTTAAGGGGTCAATTGAAAATCCTGCTAAGTGAAAGCAGAATATGCTGTGGCATAGACATCTGGTGACATTTTTCTTGCGGCAGCTTCTCTTATTACTGAGGGGCGAGAAGTAGCAGATTTACTAAATATATTAGTAATATCTAATGCTGTATCAGCAACGGCATATTTAGCAGCAAGGTCGGGGGTTTCGTCTAGTCTGTCATAATAAATTTGAATAATATCGATTGGCTTCTTTGCTGTACCATGTAACCCAAGTTGTTGGGCTAAGTAATCGTTTGTAGCCTGCCCAGACAATACATCTGCCATATTATCACCAACCAAAAGAGACCTTTGGTAAGTTGCTCCAAAATGGTGAAGTAAAGAGATCCAACCATCTGGTGCTGGTTTTCTATTTAATCTTGCTGCAACCATATCATCATATGAAATAACCCTATCAATTTTTTCAGATAGCCCTGCGGACCTTAGGGTAGTTTCAACAATTTGTTTGGTTGTATTTGAGACTATACCAACCCTCTTTCCGGCACTTACGAAACAGTCAATAAGTTCCACAACCCATGGTCTTATTATTTCACCAGAATGCCTGACTTCTCTAAGTTGATCAATATATGCTTTCGCATGGGCATTAATAAAATCTGCTTTATCTATTTTTAGAGGAGTACCTCTCTCTCTTAGCTTTTCCCAAACTTTTGCCTCTCCGAGCCCCTTCATTCCAAATCTTTCTTCTGTGGACATAGGCACTCCATGGTGGCTAATCACTTTTGCGCCGACTTGAGCATGCATATCCTCACTTCTTACAATTGTGCCGTCTAAGTCAAGCAAAAGAAACTCATATTTTTCAATAAATTTTTGTTTGTTTATATCTATTAATTTAGTATTACTCATGACACAACCTTTTTTAATTATGTTAAAAATTATGTTAATACATTATACTATTTCTATATTACATTTCAAGTAAATTTTGACAAATGTTCACATTTAAGTAAATTACATTGTATAGATTGAAAATCGAGGAGTGCTGAATAATGAGACAAAACATTGATTTAGGAAGTGAATTTGCTATGAGCGACCGTTTTCCAAAAGATTTTAATATAGGATATTCCTTTGATAATCCCGCTTATATGGCGGAAATTCAAAAGCAAGATGGTTTCAATACGGATGAGGCGTTGTTAGCGATGTCTGCTTATCAATCAGGTGGGGGGAGTATTATTCCATCTCCGTGGGGTTCTAACCGTTCGGTGGATGCGGGGCAGGGTAATGGGCAGACGGTTTCAAAATATCTTAGTCAGTATCATCTGGTTTTCTCTCAACTCCTTAATCCAACTGGGGCAGAATCATCAGCTGAGCCTGTTGAATTTTGCATTAAGGATTTAGTTGTAAACGCTGGCAATCAATTGTCTTTACAACGCCATCGTGGGCGTGAGGAATACTGGATTGTAAAATCTGGCCTACTAACAGTTATTGTTGATGGGAATCAATTGGATGTAAAGGCGGGAGAGGCAATTTTTATTCCAAAAGGCTCAACCCATTGTATGAACAACAAAACAAATGAATCCGTTCATGTTGAGGAATTACAATTTGGAATTTGTCGCGAGGCAGATAATGTTCGTTTGCTTGATGCAACCCGCGATGAATTAGGAAATCCCAAACCACGCGCAACATACCCTATTCGAAATGAAATAGAATTTAAATCTGCACAATTATTTGCAAAACTTGCGGATGAAATTGCTATTATGAGGGGGTGGAACAAAGACCCTCAATTCTTGACATTTCTTAAAATGCACCCCCTATAGATCGAGGAATAAATGCAAGATTTACCCCTTCGTATTGGTATTGATTTTGGTGGAACAAAAACTGAAATTATTGGTCTTGATGCTCGCAATGGGAAGGAGCTGTATCGCAAGCGTATCCTAAATGAAAAAGGGAGTTACGAAGGAACTCTAAAGAGCTTTAAAGATTTAGTGGATGAGGCTGAAGAGAGTTGTGGTATGCAAGCCAGTATTGGTATGGGGATGCCTGGCTGTATTTCCGATGATACTGGTTTTGTCAAAAATTCTAATGCGACTTGGATGAATGGAAAACCTCTTAAAAAAGATTTAGAAAATATTTTAAGGCGAGAAGTCCTCATTCAAAACGATGCCAATTGTTTTGCTGTATCAGAGGCCGTGGATGGAGCAGGATTTGGCAAGGCTGTTGTATTCGGCGTTATAATTGGAACAGGATGCGGCGGCGGTGTTGCGGTTGAAGGACAACCTGTAAAAGGAGTAAATGCAATTGGAGGGGAATGGGGGCATAATCCATTACCATTCCCACGTGTTTACGCAAACCCTATGCAAAAATCGTCCTTCGCAAGCCCTGAAGGGTTTATCTCAAAAAATATTGGCAATTTTACCGATAATAGTGATTGGTCGGAATATCCAGGTGATTTATGTTATTGTGGGAAACATGGATGTCTAGAGACATGGATTTCAGGGACAGGGTTTAAACGCGATTACAACCGCGTCACAGGTGAGGATTTATCAACTCATGATATAATTGCGAATGCGATGTCGGGTGAGAGAAAATCCGTTGCTGCTTTAGATAGATATGTTGATAGGCTTGCGCGTGCTTTGGCAGGGGTTATCAATATCATAGACCCAGATGTGATTGTGTTGGGGGGCGGGATGAGTAACGTTGCGGCACTTTATGATTTAGTGCCAAAAATTTGGGATAAATATATTTTCTCTGATATCATTCACACTCAATTAAAATCACCAGTTCATGGCGATTCATCAGGAGTGCGCGGTGCTGCCTGGCTTTGGCCAAAAGTGCCTATAGAAAATTAACCAGACTTAAGTTCAAAATTCTTACAGAGGCAGAGTAGGCGGCCTCTAACTGACCTTGAATTTCTGTCAAAGTTACGGATGCTGAGGGAATATCAACTTCCTTAATATTAGAAGATAATTCTTTAAGATAAGTTCTATCTTGTTCGTTTTTATCCATTTGGTCTTCAATTGATTTGGCCTGTGTAGACAAAAGTCCTCTGACATTACTCATGTCCGCTATAGACTGTTGAATCAAATCGTGAGCTTCTGCTCTATCTACGAAGCTTCCTGAGTTATTGAAGAGCAGATTGTAGGCTCGAAATAATTTTTCAAATGCTGGATTATCTCCAGTTACTCCATAATTGACACTTAAAGTTTCAGACATTTGAACGGCGTTTATAGTAGAATTCCCTTGGTAATAAGCAGAGTTCACAACGGAAGGGGCGCTTTGAGGAACCCAAGCTGGGTCTGTTAAATCAACAGGAAGTGTATCAATATCAGAACCTGAGAAAAGATGGCGTCCTGCCACTTTAATATTTAAAATTCCCGCTGTCTCACGCATTGCATTATCGGCTTGTGAAATAACGATTGCATTTGGAACTAAATTTCCACCTTGAGCAGACGTGATGTTACTCAGCATTGAAGTCGCCAAGTCTTGAATACGACCAATATTTGAAAACATAATATTAACATTTGAAAGTGCTGTATTTCCATTTGAATTATAAGCTTTCAATTTTTCTTGAGAGCTTTCAACAGCCAAAAGATATTGACTATCCTTTGCAATACCTTTGTAATCCCGAGATTTTAAACCAGAACTAATTTGAGTATTGATATCGGCATATTTAGTTTGTAACCGCATATTTTCATTTATCATTGTGTTGGTAAATGAATAAGTTGAAACACGACTAACCATAATATTCTATCCTTTCGATTATCTTATTGCAGCAATAAGGGCATCCAACATATCTTGAATTGTTTTTACAACTTGAGCACCTGCTTGATATTGGTTTTGATAAAGAAGCAGTTTTGCTGTCTCTTCATCCACGTTAACCCCATTTGAGCTTGTCAATAGATCACTGTTTGTTTTGAAAACATTAAATGACGTATCAGACTCCTTCTGCCTCATATCTGCCTTATTAGCTGCAGTTGATATAAAGGCTTGGGCATATCTTTGAAGTGTATTATTTTGTGCCGCAAAATCTCCAGCTGCATTAAATGAAATATTACTATTCAACATATCAGAAATGGCATCGGCGATACTTCCGTCCCCACGATTAACACCTCTGTCTCCAATTGCTAATGTTCCACTGGAACTTAGAACAGAAATTGCTAAATACTCTGGATTGGCAATTAGGTAATCACTGACCTTCATATCCTCTGCAGTTGTTCCGGTGAACAAATCATTTGTTCCGAAATATTGAGAGAAGCTTTGGCCTGTCGATGATGTGACCGAACTGGTCAGGGGGTTGATTGACACTCCGTTAGTCGTCGGTGCAACAGCAATTGACAATTCACCGTCCGTGGTGAATGTAGCAGTCAATCCTGCTACGCCATTTAATGCAGTCAATACATCATTTATTGAAGTCATTGTAGCAAGATTAATATCTGTATAGTTTATAACTGTTCCTGAATTATCTGTAACAGCCACACGTATAGACCCAGTCGCTGTAAATGGTGTTGCCCCTGTAAGCGTATCACGAGATCCAACCATCAATGAACGTGCGGGGATCGAAGCTCCTTGATTAAGAAGTGTATTTATTTGATCCTTAAGAACAGTAGAAAACTCATCAAGCTTTTGTTGCTCTTGAACATAAATTGTGTCACGAAGTTCAATAAGACCCGCCAATTGTCCTGAACGTATTGTTGTTGTGATATCGTTTCCGTTTAAAGTCATTGCAGAGAAACCTGCAGGGTAGACTGTGCTGCCATTCACCTGATTTGTTACCGTATATGAAATTAAATTTGGATCAGACATCAATAGGGGTTGGCCGTCACCTGTATATATTTGTAAGCGATTATCTGCTGTATAGAAATATTGAATATCCATCTCTTTAGCAAGATTTTGTAGTTCAAGCGTCCTTTGATCTTCATATTCTGCAATGCTTGAATCGCCTGCAGCACCACCAGCTACTTGTTCATTTAAGCTGTCTATTCTTTTTAAACTTGCATTGATACCGCTGACTGATGCTGCAATTCTTTGTTCACTATCAAGTCGTAGTTTTTGAATATCATTTGATAAGTCACGAAGTGAAGAGGCTAAATTATTAGCTGTTTGTACAACTTGCGATTTATTCGCTGAAGTTTCAGGGTTAGTTGCCAAAAATTGGAGAGAGGAATACATCCCATCTAGGTAACTGCTTATAGAATTAGTTCCATCTGTGTTACCGATTTGGGTTGCGTAATAATCTAAAGAATTACTTACGACAAGATTTGATTGGTATTTTGAAATATCGTCAATAAGGGCTTTAACTAAGAATTTATCTGTAGTTCCCACAACCATTCCTGCAACAGGAGTTGAACCTGTTGTAGTCGTTAAATATCTTACTTCTAATTCTTTTCTTGAATATCCAACTTTATCAGCATTTGTAATATTTTGTGAAGACAAATTGGTTTTGAGAGCCGTTGTCATCATGCCACGAATGGCCATATTAAGTCCTGAAGTTAATGCCATAGTCTATCTCCCTAACCTTACTCTTTTTCTTTCCCTTTTCCTTTGTTCTGAATATCAATTGATGATCCATAACTTAGGCAGGCTTTCTCAGACATCAAATTTGAGTCTATTTGGCTCTGAGTTTCTAATTTTTCTGCACTCATATGTTCAATATAAAGAAGGATTGCAGATTGAATTTCATTGAGTGTCGTTATTGTAGAATCTTTTCTCTCACCCGATAATTTATCGAGAGAAAGTTGGATAGCATTTAGATCTGTGAATAAACCTTCGGAAATAAGACTTTCAACATCTTTTTCTTTTGTCCACTTTTCAAGAATGCTATCCAATATATCCATTTAAAACAGTTCCTTATTAAAATATTTATCTAACAGCAGCGATTAAATCCTGAAACATTTCATTCACTTTACTGATAACCTGCGCTGAAGATGAGTAGGCCTGTTGCGCTACAATCATTTTGTTAAATTCTTCTGAGGTATCAGTCGCTGATTGTTCCAGAGCACTGGCGATAACATTTCCAGCATTCCCCTGTCCCGGAAGACGAAGGTTATAGTTACCTGCCTCTTCATTCTCATCATAGACTGTTCCTTCGACATGGCGCAAGCCATTGGGGTTAGGGAAGGTTGCGATAGGGATTTGATAAACGGGAAGACGCACCCCATTTTCAAATGCTGCCGTCACAAGGCCAGTCTCACTGATTGTAATATCACTTAACTGTCCAAAGCGAACCCCATTTTGGTCAATTAAGTAAATTTCAAGACCTGCGGTTGTTGTATTGGATGAGAATTGTGTAAGACCATCGGTTCCGCCCACAGTTCCCCAATCTAATGATACAGCAGAGTTATTAGCCCCCGTTGTAAAGGCGCTTACAGTAAAGGCTGGGATAGCAGGGGTGAATGAAGCAATTGATCCATTACCATTAAAAGTAATATCAATTGTATTCTGGTTACCCGCAGTACCGGAGTCAGTATCAATGACTCCTGATGGAAGACCCGTAGATGTTTCCACAGGGTTTGCAAAGGTAGCTGTCCAGTCATTCGCAGCATTTTTTAACCATACAATTGAAATCCTATGGCTAACGCCTAAGGCATCAAAAATTTCTATAGAGTTATTAAATGTATCACCAATTGCTGCATCTGCTGGGATGTTCATATCAAAGCGAACATCCGTTGTAGCTTGTGCAGTTCCAGAGATTGAATTAACATCAATAGGTGTAAGCGAGTTCAGATCGTTTGCAGAGGTAGAGATAACTGCTCCCTGATCATCGGTTGCTTGCCCCAGCAAGTAGTATCCTTCTGAGTTAATCAGGAACCCAGCCGCATCTGTTTGGAAACTTCCGTTTCGAGAATAGGTATAGGCAGATGGTTGGTTATTAACCTGATCAGAGACAACAAAGAACCCATTTCCGTTAATCGCAATATTTGTTCCTGTATCTGTAGCCTGAACTTGCCCTTGGGAACGGACGTCCTGGGAGGTGCTAAAGATAACCCCACCGCCACCATATCCACCACCAGCAGTATTGCCAGTGACGAGTGATTTGAAGGAAACTTCCCTTGTTTTATAAGCTGTTGTACTGGCGTTTGCAATATTCTCAGATACGGCAGCAACAGCAGTTGCTTGAGCGCGAAGTCCTGATACTGCGGCATTTAATGCACCATTTAAACTCATTTTTACTCTCCTTTATTAAGCGTTATAATTTTTTTAAACTGTTGTTGCAGGTGGTGTGGGTGTTGCAGGTTTTGTAATTCTTAAAACGTCACCCATTCCAAAGATCATTCCACCAGCTTGTAGGTAGGTCCCTTTTTTATCGGATTGGAGACTATCAACACTAACGGATGTATTGATATCGGCAATAATTGCCTTATCAGCCCCATTTTTTGCAGTGATATTGACTTTTAAAACCTCGCCATCAGCCATTGCTCTGTTGAAATCAGATTGTGTTAAATTCAAACTATATGTTCCTTTATTGATACCTGATCCACCCGCCGCATTGGTCATTGTTCCTGAGTAGACAATTTTTCCAGCGGCATCCGTCACAGAGATAGCAACAGATTTTGCATCTTCGGGTAGAGCATATTTCCAATTGGCACTATTATTTTGAATAGGTGTGTTAGATGTTTTTAGGTCAACGGTTTGGCCAATATAGCCAAAAGCGCTTGAGATATTATTTTGGTTAATTGCCCCAAACAAATTATCTAATTTTGTGTTGGTATCAATTTGTTGTTCAAGGGCAGAGAATTGGGTCAATTGCCCTGTAAATTCTTTTGTATCCATCGGATCGAGGGGGTTTTGATGTTCCATCTGTGTGAGCAGAATACTTAAAAACTGATTTTTCAGCTTTGTAGCATTGTCGCTGGCCTTTGCACTCCCTGCTGTCCCAGCGGGCGTTGCGGCTGAATTTATTTTTGTTCCCGATGCACCTGAAAGGTTAGTCGCATTCGATATCTGGGTAATTATTGCCATGTGTGGCTCCTTTTTTAATCTTAAAACCGATTAAAAGAGGGTATTGCAAGAACCGTGCACAGTTGAAAATATTCTTTAGAGAGCTCCAATTTTAATTAAGATATCAAGTGGATGCGGTGTATTACTGCCTTTTCTTTGAAAATAAACTTTATACATTTCCGAAAATGACTCTGGATGTTGTTGTTCAAATTTATCCATAAGGCCTAAATCTGATAAAAGCCCCTCTGGAAACATTTCGAGGAAAACTTTCTTTCTTTGGGGGGATAGGCTTACATAATATGGAGATAAACCATGCCTCTCTGCCATTTCTTGGATAAGAGAAAAGGTATAGCGATGTTCCTGTATGTGGAATAAAAGGTCATTACATTCTGACAAATTAAAAAAATCACCTGCACGAGTGCAAAGAGCCCTTGGATCATCAGAAGAAAGACCAAAAATATCCTGACGGAATTGACGAATATCATCCAAAGAAGATGAATATCCTTTTTCTTTAATATAATTGCTCGCAGGATTCAAAATCATATCTCTGGCGTATTTAGAATAAAGAGAGAGACTCATTTTTCCACCAGGCTTTAATGTGTCAAGGATGGCAGCAAGACCTTTGTCAGGCTCTTTTAAGTGATGAAGAACGCCCGAGCTTACGACATAATCAAATTTTTTATTTAATTCACCAACCTTCATTAAATCACCATGAAGGAAAGTAATGCGATCAAGATAACCCAGCTCCTCTGCCATACGCATTCCATAGGCAATACTAGAGCGAGACAAATCAATTGCTGTAATTTTTGCATCAGGAAGAACGGATGCATAAAGACAGGGCTCCTGACCTGTACCACAGCCCGCAACAAGGACTTCAAGGTTAGCGCTTATATTTCTAAGAGATTCTGAGGTTTTTGTACTATTGACTGTTGTCCATCTGGGATAAGGCCGATTTTCGTACATCTTTTGCACTGCTTTAGATGTTGCGTCTTCGATTTCAGTAAAACTTCTAATTTTAGGAATTAAAGATGTTTCATAGAGTGGGTTTTTGAATTGAGTTTTAAGTAATGGCTCCATCGTTTTTTTACAGGATGGCGAAAATTGGGAATGGTTATCAAACCCTTTAATTTCATAAAGAGGTTTAAAACAACAGGCCAAAGATAAAAGTTTAGCCGTATTATCTGATATTTTTTTTGTGGATAATAGTTCTTTTTCTAAGTGGACAAGTAGTCCTTGAAGTTTTTGTTTATCTTCCGCGGTTTCAAAGAAAATATAGTCATTATACCAACATTGAACAGCAAGAGAGGATAAAAAATCCAAGACACCACGAGGCCAAGACGCATAATTTTCCCAATTCAAAATAAAATAACGTCTAATATGGGTGAGTATATTCTCAATTGACGGCATCGCTGTAATAATTCTTCTAAGACCCAAGCAGAGAAAAGGTGATTTGAGCGCATCAAAGAATTTTTCTTGATTAAATTCAGCAGAGGGCAAAGAGGGAAATTCAACAATTATTTTATAGGCAGGGTCGGTGAGAAATACAGTACACCAAGAAGGTGCCAAGTTTCTATGACGAATAAATTCCTGTAACAGACATAATTCTATTGCTTTTTTTGTATCGCTATCAAATTCAGATTGAGTCCATTTATTCATCAATTCTGTAAAAATTGCACGATAGGATTCATTGCTAGGAAATCGTAACAGCAGGCTCCTCATCAATAATATTGATCTATCTGTATCCCCATCTTGAAAGAGAGAGATTGCAAGCGTTTGTGTCAGTTTGGGGTCACTTTTATCTTTTTGATAGGCCTTTAATAAAAAATATGTACTACTTTTATAGTCGCCAGTTTTATAAAAAATATCACCAATAGATTTAGCAATTTCTGGACTGTCTGAAAGGGTGCAGGCTTTGTTTAGGTAGGAAAGTCCTTCATCCTCTACTCCTGATTTAACCAAGGCAAGTCCAAGATTGTATAGGCTATCAACGTCATTTTCGTTTAGGGTGACAGCCATTTGAAATGCCTGTTTTGCCTCATCTTCCCGTCCCATTTTTATCCAAACGAGCCCCAATTGTAACCAAGCCCCATGGAAATTTTCATCCTCGGCAATGCATTGTGCCAATAAAACTTCTGCTTCTATAAAACTATTATTTTTTATATATTTTAAAGCTTTAATATAATCTTGATTGAGTTTAGGAGAGGAGGGTGAAAGTTTTGACATTTGAAAGCCTTGATATTTTTTAAGAATGTTTATGATATAAATGATTAATTAATAACTTATGGGTTATAATAATAAGTAATAAATGTTGTAACCATACTAAATATTTGTTATGCATACTAACGTATGTTTTAACTATAACATAAAACTAAACAATCTTCAGAAGAAGATTGAATTACATAAAAGGCAACTTAACAACTCTAGAAAGGGGTTCTATCATGCCAGTCATAGCAACTAACACATCTGCTAATACAGCTCTCACATACCTTAACAAA